>JAESGL010000019.1_pt1 | contig 404610 bp, 345 predicted proteins | sample 9269711 | NCBI WGS metagenome assembly JAESGL01 (sample SAMN14515918, study PRJNA621676) | algae metagenome | isolation source: Kastovskya adunca ATA6-11-RM4 and co-occurring heterotrophs from soil and... | place: Chile: Atacama Desert | collected 2011-06-27
TGCGAGAAACGGCCTGGCTTTAACGATCCATACGACGCCTCGATAACGCCACACAGACCGGCCAAACCGCCGCCCACATGTCCCTTCATCAATTCAACAATGTCAAAGAGCCAGAAAAACCGACGCCGTGTCGCAATCCCTCTTTCAAGAGATCGCTCCGGCGCCGAGGCTTTCCGATCACCGTGGCGAGAACCGTTCGGTCCGTCGCTGCGGTGACGCCCATCTATGAGTCGAATCATCGGGGGTCAAGCGCCCATTGCACTTTTTTTGCAATCGGCCGGGGAACTGCGGCGTGGAGCCTGCGACCGGGCGACTGGACACCGCCACCCGCACCTGCTTTTGTATAGACATAACGGAGGACAGCATGGCGGACCGGCTCTGGCGCAACGTGCGGCTCGCGACGATGACCGGCGACGGGCTGGGCATCGTCAAGGACGGTGCGCTCGCCGCGCGCGACGGCGTCATCACCTATGCCGGCCCCGCGGTTGACGCCCCCGCGGCGGGCGAGACGATCGACGGCGGCGGGCGCTGGATCACGCCAGGGTTGATCGACTGCCACACCCACCTGGTCCACGGCGGCCATCGCGCGGGCGAGTTCGCGCAGCGGCTGGAGGGCGCCGGCTACGAGGAGATCGCGCGCGCCGGCGGCGGCATCGTCTCCACCATGCACGCCACTCGCGCCGCGGACGAGGAGACGCTCGTCGCGGGCGCCCTCCCCCGGCTCGATGCGCTGATCGCGGAGGGCGTCACGACGGTGGAGGTGAAGTCGGGCTACGGCCTGTCGCTCGCGCACGAGGAAAAGATGCTGCGCGCGGCGCGGCGCCTCGCCGCAGAGCGCGACGTGCGCGTCGCCACCACCTTCCTCGGCGCGCACGCGCTGCCGCCCGACCGGACCGGCGATGGCGACGGCTATATCGACGAGGTCTGCGACACGATGATCCCCGCGATCGCCGCGCAGGGACTGGCGGACGCAGTGGACGCCTTCTGCGAGGGGATCGGCTTCTCGCCCGCGCAGACCGGTCGCGTGTTCGACGCCGCGCGCCGCCACGGCCTGGCGGTGAAGCTCCACGCCGAGCAGCTCTCCGCGCTGGGCGGGGCCGGCCTCGCCGCGCGCCACGGCGCGCTCTCCGCCGACCATCTCGAACACGCCACGGTTGCGGACGTCGCCGCCATGGCCGCGGCGGGGACGGTGGCGGTGCTGCTGCCGGGCGCCTTCTACTTCATGCGGGAGACGCAGCTGCCGCCGGTCGCCGCCCTGCGCGCCGCCGGCGTGCGGATCGCGCTGGCGACCGACTGCAATCCCGGCACGTCGCCGCTCACCTCTCCGCTGCTGGTGCTGAACATGGCGGCCACGCTGTTCCGCCTGACGGTGACGGAGGCGCTGCGAGGCTTGACCGTCAACGCCGCGCACGCGCTGGGCCTGGCCGACACCATCGGCACGCTGGAGCCGGGAAAGGCGTGCGATCTGGCGATCTGGTCGATCGATGACCCGGCGGAGCTGGTCTATCGCATCGGCTTCAACCCCCTCCACCAACGCGTCAGGAACGGACGATGATGATCTCCCCCGGCCGGCTGGCCTACGCCGACTGGCGCGACATCTACAGGGGCGCGGCGCCGCGGCTCGACCCGACCTGCGCGGCGGCGATCGCGCGCGGGGCCGACGCGGTGGCGCGGATCGTGGCGAAGGGAGAACCGGTCTACGGCATCAACACCGGGTTCGGGAAACTGGCGAGCGTGCGGATCGAGGCCGCCGATCTCGCCACGCTCCAGCGCAACATCGTGCTCAGCCACGCCGCCGGCGTCGGGGAGGCGATGCCGGTGCCGGTCGCGCGGCTGATGATGGCGCTGAAGCTCGCCAGCCTGGCGCACGGCGCGTCGGGCGTGCGCGCGGGGACGGTCGCGCTGCTGGAGGCGATGCTGGCGCGCGGGCTGACCCCGGTCGTGCCCGCGCAGGGCTCCGTCGGCGCCAGCGGCGACCTCGCCCCGCTGGCGCACATGACGGCGGCGATGCTGGGTGTCGGCGAGATCCTGGTCGACGGCGTTCCCCGCCCCGCGGCGCGCGCGCTGGCCGACGCGGGGCTCGCGCCGCTCGTGCTGGGGCCGAAGGAGGGGCTGGCGCTGCTCAACGGCACGCAGTTCAGCACCGCCTACGCGCTGGCCGCGCTGTTCGAGGCGGAGCGGCTGTATCGCAGCGCACTCGTCACCGGCATCTTCTCGACCGAGGCGGCGAAGGGATCGGACGCGCCGTTCGACCCGCGCATCCACGCGCTGCGCGGGCATCGCGGGCAGATCGACACCGCCGATGCGCTGCGCCGGATGATGGAGGGCTCGGCAATTCGCGCCAGCCACCGAGAGGACGACGTGCGCGTGCAGGATCCCTATTGCCTGCGCTGCCAGCCGCAGGTGATGGGCGCGGTGCTGGACCTGCTGCGTCAGGCCGCGTCGACGCTGGTGACGGAGGCGAACGGCGTCAGCGACAATCCGCTGGTGTTCGCCGGCGCCGGCGGTGCCGCCGACGAGGCGCTGTCCGGCGGCAATTTCCACGCCGAGCCGGTCGCCTTCGCCGCCGACATGATCGCGCTGGCGCTGTGCGAGATCGGCAGCCTGTCGGAACGGCGCGTGGCGATGCTGGTCGATCCCGCGCTGTCGGGCCTTCCCGCCTTCCTGACGCCGCGCCCGGGCCTCAACTCCGGCTTCATGATCCCGCAGGTGACCGCCGCCGCGCTGGTCAGCGAGAACAAGCAGCGTGCCTATCCCGCCTCCGTCGACTCCATCCCCACTTCCGCCAATCAGGAGGATCACGTCTCCATGGCGGCGCACGGCGCGCGGCGGCTGATGGCGATGGCGGCGAACGTGGACGCGGTGCTCGGCATCGAGCTGCTCGCCGCGGCGCAGGGCTGCGACTTTCACGCGCCGCTGACGTCGAGCGCCACCGTGGAGGCGGTCCGCGCGCGACTGCGGCAGGAGGTGCCGACACTGGGCGACGACCGGCACATGGCGCCCGACATGGCCGCCGCCACGTCGCTGGTGGCGGATGGCACGCTGGTCGGCCTGGCCGGCTCGCTTCCGGGCATCGAGCCATGATCCGCGTCCGTCGCGCCGACACGCCGCTGATCCTCGCCTTCCCGCACGGCGGCACCGACCTGATGGGGATCGACGGGCTCGTCTCCCCCTGGCTCGCGCGTCGCGACGCCGACTGGCATATCGAGGCGCTGTATGAGGGCCTCGCCGAAGCGACCACGATCGCGACGCCCGTGTCGCGGGCGGTGATCGACGTGAACCGCGACCCCTCCGGCGCGTCGCTCTACCCCGGCCAGGCGACGACGGAGCTCTGCCCCTCCACCACCTTCGACGGCGATCCGCTCTACGTCACCACCGCGCCCGACCCCGCGGAGATCGCGCGGCGGCGCGCGGCGTATTTCGATCCCTATCACGCCGCGCTCGCCGCCGAGATCGCGCGGCTGCGCGCGCGGCACGACCGCGTCGTCGTCTACGACTGCCACTCGATCCGCAGCCGCATCCCGCGGCTGTTCCACGGCGCCCTGCCGGAGCTGAACATCGGCACCAACGGTGGCGAGACCTGCGCGCCGGCGCTGCGCGACGCGGTGGGGGCGGTCGCCGCCGCGTCGCACCGCGGCTTCGTGCTCGACGGGCGCTTCCGCGGCGGCTGGACGACGCGCCACTACGGCCGGCCGGGCGACGGCGTCCACGCGATCCAGATGGAACTCGCCCTGCGCACCTATCTGCCGGAGCCTGCGCAGCCGACGCCCGACGACTGGCCGCCCGCCTACGACCCCGCCCATGCCGCGCCACTGCGCGCGACGCTGGCCGCCATTCTCGCTGCCTGCCTGGAGTTTGCCGCATGACCCGCCGCGACCCGTCCCGCGTCATCCGTCCCGCCACCGGCACCGCCCGTTCGGCGAAGAGCTGGCAGACCGAGGCGGCGCTGCGCATGCTGATGAACAACCTGCATCCGGACGTCGCGGAAAACCCGGCGGAGCTGGTCGTCTACGGCGGGATCGGCCGCGCCGCGCGCGACTGGGAGAGCTACGACCGGATCGTCGAGACGCTGCGCCGGCTGGAGGACGACGAGACGCTGCTGATCCAGTCGGGCAAGCCGGTCGGCGTGTTCCGCACGCACGCCGACGCGCCGCGTGTGCTGCTCGCCAATTCGAACCTCGTGCCGCGCTGGGCGACATGGGAACATTTCGACGCGCTCGATCGCCAGGGCCTCGCGATGTACGGTCAGATGACCGCGGGGTCGTGGATCTACATCGGCACGCAGGGCATCGTGCAGGGAACGTACGAGACCTTCGTCGAGATGGGACGGCGGCATTACGGCGGCGACCTGTCGGGTCGCTGGCTGCTGACCGCCGGGCTCGGCGGCATGGGGGGCGCGCAGCCGCTGGCGGCGGTGATGGCGGGTGCCTCGTGCCTGGCGATCGAGTGCCAGCCCTCGCGCATCGAGATGCGGCTGCGCACCGGCTATCTCGACCGCGCCACGGAAAGCCTGGACGAGGCGCTGGCGATCGTCACCGGCGCGAGCGAACCCGTGTCGGTCGGCCTGCTCGGCAACGCTGCCGAAGTGCTGCCGGAAATGCTGCGGCGCGGCGTGCGGTCCGACCTGCTGACCGACCAGACCAGCGCGCACGATCCCGTGAACGGCTACCTTCCCGCCGGCTGGACGGTCGAGCGCTGGAACGCCGCGCGCGAACAGGACCCCGCCGGCGTCGCCGCCGCCGCCAAACAGTCGATGGCGCGCCACGTCGAGGCGATGCTCGCCTTTCAGGCCGCGGGCGTTCCCACGGTCGATTACGGCAACAACATCCGTCAGGTCGCGAAGGATGCCGGCGTCGAGAACGCCTTCGCCTTCCCCGGCTTCGTCCCCGCCTATATCCGCCCGCTGTTCTGCCGCGGCGTCGGCCCATTCCGCTGGGCCGCGCTGTCGGGCGATCCGGAAGACATCTTCAGGACCGACGCGAAGGTGAAGGAACTGCTGCCGCACGACGCGCACCTCCACCGCTGGCTCGACATGGCCCGCGAGCGGATCCGGTTTCAGGGGCTGCCGGCGCGGATCTGCTGGGTGGGGCTGGGCGATCGCCACCGCCTGGGCCTCGCCTTCAACGAGATGGTCGCGTCGGGCGAGCTGAAGGCGCCGGTGGTGATCGGGCGCGACCACCTCGATTCGGGCTCGGTCGCCAGCCCCAATCGCGAGACCGAGGCGATGCGCGACGGCAGCGACGCGGTGAGCGACTGGCCGCTGCTGAACGCCCTCCTCAACACCGCAAGCGGCGCCACCTGGGTGTCGCTGCACCACGGCGGCGGGGTCGGCATGGGCTACTCGCAGCACGCCGGCATGGTGATCGTGGCGGACGGCACCGCGCAGGCGGCACGCCGGCTCGAGCGCGTGCTGTGGAACGATCCCGCGACCGGCGTGATGCGCCACGCCGACGCGGGTTACGCGGACGCGATCGCCTGCGCGCGGGAAAAGGGATTGGACTTGCCCGCGATCCTCTGATCCCACGTGCTCTCGCGAGACGGGTTGCGTCGTCCTCTTCCTTTCGCGATGGCATGTCGATGGCCGAAGACCGCCCCCTCACCCCCGGCGAGATCGCGCTGGCGCGATCCGTGTACGGCGACGCGATCGACTATGCGCCGGTGCGGATCGCGCAGCGCAAATGGGCCTTCTTCCAGCCGCGCGACACGGTGATGGCGCCGCGCGGCACGATCCACTTCCACCCGCGCGGGACGCTGTGCCGGGACGATTTCTGCACCGCGCCGCACGACCTCAAGGGCCTCTTCATCCACGAGATGTGCCACGTCTGGCAGCATCAGCAGGGCATCTGCCTGCCGCTCGCGCGCCATCCCTTCTGCCGCTATTCCTACACGCTGAAGCCCGGCTGGCCGCTGAAGCGCTATGGCCTGGAACAGCAGGCGGAGATCGTGCGCCACGCCTTCCTGCTCCGCGCCGGGCACCGCGTGCCGGGTGCGCCGGACGTGGCGCAGTACGACAGCATCCTTCCGTTCACCGGAGTACGCGCATGATCTGGTTCGGCGACACCCTTCCCGACCTCGCCCGCGCCAATGCCTTCGGCGAAGGGAGCATGCCCGGCTTCCTGGGCATCGAGTTCGTGGAGGCGGGCGAGGACTGGCTGCGCGCGCGCATGCCGGTGACGGAGCGGACGAAGCAGCCCTACGGCCGGCTGCACGGCGGCGCCTCTGTCGCGCTCGCCGAAACGGTGGGCTCGGTCGCGGGCGCGATGACGGTCGACCCGGCGAAGTTCGCCGCCGTCGGGCTGGAGATCAACGCCAACCACGTGCGCCCCGCAGGCGACGGCTTCGTCTATGCCACCGCCCGGCCGGAGGCGCGCGGACGCACGACGCAGGTGTGGTCGATCCGCATCGAGGACGAGGCGGGAAAGCTCGTCTGCATCTCGCGCTTCACGCTGGCGATCATCGCGGTGGATCGTGGCGCGGTGGGGTGAGCAGACGTGCGCCTTTGCGATTGGGATCAAGTATCGGGAAGCCAGATGCGGGAGGTCGGCCGTAGTTAGCGGCGCCAGAGCTTCTGGATCAGGGCCATCATCGACCCGTGATGTTCAGCGTGACGGCGTCTCTCGCGTGCAGCCATGCGGGCTGCGCGCAATGGAGGCTCGGGAACGATGTGCCGCAACCAATCGGTGTTGGCCGGGCCATCCGCACCACCAACAACGACCCAATTTTGCTGCAAAACCCAGTCATGAAGATGATCTAGAAGCTTGCCCTCGCTTATCTCCAACTCCGCAAACGATTCATCGAGATCGTAGAATATAGCTTTCACATCCTGGTTGTTGCCGCTGGCATAAAGGTCATGAAGACGATGTTCATTTGTGTTTGCGACCTCTATAAAGTGATCGATCAGCTTGCCATGCTGGCCCAGCCCAATCCGGCCTAGAAGTTCTGATACGTTCCGCAACGCGGTTAGATCGCCATCCCTGTTCTCATAATATTGAGCATGTCCGCCATTGGCGCGCTCGCCATGATAAGCCCATAGCGCGGCAAACTGCATGGCGTCGGGCGGAAGCTCGTTCTCATCCCAGCCACGTTCAAGCGCTTCTTCGATGAAGTAACCGAGCCAAAGGCAAGCCTCGCTCGGATCGGGGGAGCGTGCCTCGTGCCTGGTGATGGTCAGGTGTGCGATCCGGCAATCGGACATGCTTGGTATCCGGGCGATTTTTCGGATCACTCCCTGCCATGTCGAATGGGGACATACCACTTGGCCGATCATGGTATTGCAACCGGCGCCGGCATCATTCCCGAAAACGAACCGGAAGCAGGCAATTGTCCATGCCAGTTGCCGTGACGGCCACCCGCAGGTTCCACGTTCCCGAAACCTGTTCCCGCTCCGCGTTTCCCGAAATCGACGATGCCATCGGGAAAACGGGAAAGCTCCCGCCCCCTTATTTCAGCAGCACCAGCTCCTCCGCCATCGTCGGGTGGAGCGCCACCGTCGCATCGAACTGCGCCTTGGTCAGCCCGGCCTTCACCGCCACCGCCGCGGCCTGGATGATCTCCGGCACATCCGGCCCGATCATGTGGATGCCGACCACGCGGTCGGTCTCCCCGTCGCACACCATCTTGTAAAGCGCGCGCTCATCGCGGTTCGCGAGCACGTTCTTCATCGGGCGGAAGTCGCTGGAATAGACCTTCACCGATCCCAGCTTCTGCCGCGCCTCCGTCTCCGTCATGCCGACGCCGGCGAGCGGCGGGTGGCTGAAGACGGCCGAGGGGACACAGTCGTAGTCGACCTTGGTCGGCTTGCCGCCGAAATGCGTGTCGGCGAACGCCTGCCCCTCGCGGATCGCGATCGGCGTCAGCTGGATGCGGTTCGTCACGTCGCCCACCGCATAGATCGACGCGCAGGTGGAGCGATTGTCCTCGTCCACGACCACCGCGCCCTTGTCGTCCAGCTCGACCCCGGCGCTCTCCAGCCCCAGTCCGTCGGTGTTGGGCCGCCGCCCGGTGGCGAACATGACGAGGTCGACCGTCACCGGCTCGTGGCCGGACATGCTGACCTTCAGGCAGCCGTCCTCCTGCTTCTCGATCCCCTCGAACGTGGCGTCGAAGCGGAATTCCAGCCCCTTCATCATGCTGATCTGCAACAATCGGTCGCGGATCTGGAGGTCGTAGCCGCGCAGGATCTCCTTCGTGCGGTTCATGAGGATCACGTGCGCGCCCAACTGATGGAAGATGCCGGCGAACTCGTTGGCGATGTATCCCGCGCCCGCGATCAGGATGCGCTTGGGAATGGCGTCCAGGTGGAAGGCCTCGTTGCTGGTGATGCCGTGCTCGTGCCCGGGACATTCGGGAACGGCGGGATGGGCGCCGACGGCGATCAGGATCTTCGCCGCGGTCTTCTTCGTGCCATCCGCCAGCGTCACCTCGTTGGGGCCGGACACGGTGGCGCGTTGCAGGATGATCTCCGCGCCCGAATTCTCGATCGTCGTCGTATAGGCCGTGTTGATGCGGTCCACCTCGGCCAGCACGTTCTGCTGGAGGCACTTCCAGTCGAACTCACATTCGGACGGCACCTGCCAGCCGAAGCGGCGCGCGTCCTTGAGGTCCTCGGCGAAATGCGCGCCGTAGACGAGCAGCTTCTTCGGTACGCAGCCGCGGATGACGCAGGTGCCGCCAACGCGATACTCCTCCGCCACCGCCACGCGCGCGCCATGCGCCGCCGCCACCCGCGCCGCACGCGTGCCGCCGGAGCCGGCGCCGATGACGAAGAGGTCGTAGTCGAAATCGCTCATTTCTCGTCACCCCGGACGTGTTCCGGGGTCCACCTCTCCCCGACCAGGCGCACCTTGCGGCGCGGTGGATGCCGGGACACGCCCGGCATGACAGAAGTCGGGCTACGCCAGCCCGGCCCGCGCGATCAGGTCCGTGGTCGAGGGGTCGAAGTCCCCGCCCCCCTTCGCCGCGGCCTTGGCCATCTCCTTGCCCAGCTCGACGCCGAACTGGTCGAACGAGTTAATGCCCAGCAGCACGCCGCTGACGAACACGCGATGTTCGTAGAAGGCGATCAGCGCGCCCAGCGTGCGCGCATCCAGCCGGTCGAGGAGCAGCGTCGAGGACGGCCGGTCGCCGGGGTAGCTGCGCGCCGGATCGTCCGCCTGCTTGCCCTTCATCAGCGCGGCGCCCTGCGCGAAGGCGTTGAGCAGCAGCTGGCGGTGATGCTCGGGATCGAGCGCGTCGCCCGCCTCGATCACGGCGAGGAACTCGACCGGCACCAGGTGCGTGCCCTGGTGGAGCAGCTGGAACACCGCGTGCTGCGCGTCCGTGCCGACCCCGCCCCAGGTGATCGGCGCGGTGGGCCGGCCGACCGGCTGGCCGTCGATCGTCACGCCCTTGCCGTTCGATTCCATCTCCAGCTGTTGCAGGTAGCTCGGCAGCAGCCGCAGCCGCTCGTCATAGGCGAAGGGAGCGCGCGTCTCGCACCTGCGGACCTGCGTGTAATAGAGGTCGGCGAACGCGGCGAGTGCCGGCGCGTTCTCGTGCAATGCGGACAGGCGGAAGTGGCGGTCCATCTCCGCCGCGCCTTCGAGAAGCTCCTCGAACTGGTCCCAGCCCAGCTTCACCGCGGCGGGAAAGCCGATCGCCGACCACAACGAATAGCGTCCGCCCACCCCCTCGCCGAAGCCGAGCACGCGCGTCTCGTCCACGCCCCATTCCACCGCCTTGTCGGGCGCGGCGGTCAGCGCGATGACGCGGCCGTAGGGGTCCTCCACCCCGGCGTCCTGCATCCAGGCGATGACGCTGTCGGCGTTCATCATCGTTTCGGTCGTCGTGAACGTCTTCGACGCGACCACCAGCAGCGTCGTGGCGGGATCGAAGCGGTCGAACACGTCCTGCAACGCCATGCCGTCCACGTTGGAGACGATCGCGACGTCGTAGCGGTCGCTCTCGCGGCCGAGCGCGTCGACCAGCAGGTGCGGGCCGAGCGCGGAGCCGCCGATGCCGACGTGCAGGATCGAGCGGACCGGGCCGAACGCCTCCGCCTCGATGGCGTCGATCACCGCGCGCATCCGCGCGTGCTGCATGCCCGCACGCTGGACGCTCTCCGTCTTGCCCTCGCCGCGCTCGGCGGTGTGCTCGACCGGGCGGTCCTCGGTCGTGTTGATGTTCTTGCCGCCGAACATCGCCTCGCGCCGGCCGGCGAGGTCGGCCTCCTTCGCCAGCGCCTCGAACGCGGCGATGGCGTCGCCGGTCAGGTGCGTCTTCGACCAGTCGAAGTGGATGCCGGCCACGTCCAGCGACAGCCGCGCCAGCCGCCCCTCGTCGGCGGCGAACAGCGCCTCCAGCCGTTCCTTGGGCAGCGCCTCGATCCTCGACCAGTCGGCCATCTCGTTCGTCTCCTGCTTGACGGCGCCTGCGCGCTCGCGCAACGCGCGAACCCCATGGCCACCACCGACGCCCCCGGCAAGCAAAAGAGCGAGACGGCCGAAACGATCCGCTTCTTCCTGAAGTTCGCGCTGATCGTCTTCGTCCTGCGCTCCTTCATCTTCTCGCCCTTCTCGATCCCCAGCGAATCGATGCTGCCGCGGCTGCTGATCGGCGACTATCTGTTCATCTCGAAGTGGAACTACGGCTATTCGCGCTGGTCGCTGCCGTGGGGGCTGCCGCTGATCCCGGGACGCATCCTGCCGCGCGACCCGGCGCGGGGCGACACTGTGGTCTTCCGGTCGATGGAGCCCGACGACCACGACGTCATCAAGCGGATCATCGGCCTGCCCGGCGACACCGTGCAGATGCGAGACGGGCAGCTGTTCCTGAACGGCAAGGCCATTCCGAAGCAGCGCGTCGCCGACTTCATCGTGCCGATCACGCCCAATTTCCCGGTGGAGAAGTGCGGCACCCCGTTCCAGGCGCTGGACGCGCAGCAGCAGCCGATCTGCCGCTACCCGCGCTTCCGCGAAACGCTGCCGAACGGCAAGTCGTACGAGGTGCTCGACCAGCAGAACATCCCCGTCGCGGACGATACGGAAGTGTACCAGGTGCCCGCCGGTCACGTCTTCCTGATGGGCGACAACAGGGACGACAGCGCCGACAGCCGCTTCGCCCCGCCGCAGGGCATGGGATTCATCCCGATGGAGCGCATCCAGGGCAAGGCGATCGTCACCTTCTGGTCCACCGACGGATCGGCCGAGTGGATCAAGCCGTGGACGTGGGTGACGGCGGCGCGCTGGGACCGGCTGGGCCAGGGGTTCTGAGGGGATTGCGCTCTTGAGCGACATCGCCGCCTGGGTGGAGCGCGTCACGGGCCACGCCCCGCTCGACCCCGCCCGGTTCGAGCGCGCGCTGACGCATTCCAGCCGCGAGGGCGCCAGCTACGAGCGGCTGGAGTTCCTGGGTGATCGCGTCCTCGGCCTCGCCATGGCGGAATGGCTGTTCGAGACGTTTCCCGACGAGCCCGAGGGCAGCCTGTCGAAGCGCTTCAACGCGCTGGTGACGGGCGCGGTCTGCGCCGAGGTGGCGCGCGAGATCGGCGCGGACGCGCACCTGCGCCTCGGCAAGCAGGCGCGCGACGACGGCGCGGCGCAGAGCGACAACGTGCTGGGCGACGTGGTGGAGGCGCTGCTGGGCGCGATCTATCAGGAGGCCGGGCTGGACGCGGCCCGCGCGCTGGTGCGGCGCTGGTGGAAGGACAAGCTCCACGCCGACGCGCGCGCGCCGCAGCATCCCAAGTCGGCGTTGCAGGAATGGGCGGCGGCCAACCGGCGCGCGGTGCCCGCCTATGCCGTGGTCGACCGCTCCGGCCCCGGCCACGCCCCGCGCTTCACCGTGGCCGTCACGATCGGTCCGGACGCGGCGCAGGCCGAGGGCACGAGCAAGCAGGAGGCGGAGACCGCGGCGGCGGCGGCGCTGCTGGCGGACCTGTCGAGCCGCGAGAAGCCGAGGAAGAAGCGGCGGCGCTGATCTATCCTCCCGGCACGGGGAGGGGACCGCGACGCGAAGCGGCGTGGTGGCGGGGGATCTCCACGCAGCGCATCGCCTGCGGCTATCCCCCTCTACCAGCTTCGCTGGTCCCCCTCCCGTGCCGGGAAGGATATTATTCCGGCCCCGCCTCCCCCGCGCTCACCACCTTCGCCGGCACCTCCACCGCGCGACCATCTCCGAAGCGGAACGTCATCGTCAGCGTCGCGCCCGGCTTCACCGACCCGGGCACGCCGAACAGCATCGCGTGATAGCCGCCGGGCTTGAACGCCACCGTGCCGCCCGCGGGGACCGGCACGCTCGCCACCGCGTCCATCGCCATCATGCCGTTCGCCGTCGCGCGGCTCTCGTGCAGCTCGACCCGCGCCACACCCGCGGCGGCGACCTGCGCCAGCGTCGCCGCCTTCGCGCCGCCGTGGAGCGTGAAATAGCCCGCCGCCGGCCGTTCCGGCACCGCCGCCAGCCGCACCCAGGCATCGCTGACCGAGGGCTCCGCCCCGCCCGAGCATCCCGCGAGCAGCAGCGCCGCCGCCACCATCGAACCCACCTTCACGCGATCGCCTCCCGCCGTGGAACAAACCTCGTGCGCCGTAATCTTGCGGGGCGGGGCACGCCACCTATATCGCCACCGTCAACGCGGTTGCGCTGCCGTAACGGGGCGCACACCGGTCAATTCACGTAGGGGCTAGGCAAAGCACTCATGGCAAAAGTTATCGGTATCGACCTCGGCACCACCAACAGCTGCGTCTCGGTCATGGAGGGCGGCAAGCCCAAGGTGATCGAGAATGCCGAGGGCGCGCGCACGACGCCGTCGATCGTCGCCTTCGCCAAGGATGGCGAGCGGCTGGTCGGCCAGCCGGCGAAGCGCCAGGCCGTCACCAACGGCGACAACACCATCTTCGCGGTGAAGCGCCTGATCGGCCGCCGCTTCGACGATCCCATCACCAAGAAGGATACCGAGCTCGTCCCCTATCACATCGTGAAGGGGCAGAATGGCGACGCCTGGGTGCAGGCGGGCGGCAAGGATTACTCGCCCTCGCAGATCAGCGCCTTCACGCTTCAGAAGATGAAGGAGACCGCCGAGTCCTACCTCGGCGAGACGGTGACGCAGGCGGTCATCACCGTGCCGGCGTACTTCAACGACGCGCAGCGCCAGGCGACCAAGGACGCCGGCCAGATCGCGGGGCTGGAGGTGCTGCGCATCATCAACGAGCCGACGGCGGCGGCGCTGGCCTATGGCCTGGAGAAGCAGGACGGCAAGACGATCGCGGTCTACGACCTGGGCGGCGGCACGTTCGACGTGTCGATCCTGGAGATCGGCGACGGCGTCTTCGAGGTGAAGGCGACCAACGGCGATACCTTCCTGGGCGGTGAGGACTTCGACAACAAGCTGGTCGAATATCTCGCCGAGGGCTTCAAGAAGGACGAGGGCATCGACCTCGCCAAGGACAAGCTGGCGCTTCAGCGGCTGAAGGAAGCCGCGGAGAAGGCGAAGATCGAGCTGTCGTCGGCGGCCTCGACCGAGGTCAACCTGCCCTTCATCACCGCGGACCAGAACGGGCCGAAGCACCTGGTCAAGTCGATCAGCCGCGCCGACCTCGAGAAGCTGGTCGAGCCGCTGATCCAGCGCACGATCGAGCCGATGAAGAAGGCGCTGGCGGATGCGGGCGTGAAGACCGCGGACATCAGCGAAGTCGTCCTCGTCGGCGGCATGACGCGCATGCCCAAGGTGCGCGAGGCGGTGAAGAACTTCTTCGGCAAGGACCCACACACGGGCGTGAACCCGGACGAGGTCGTCGCCATGGGCGCGGCGATCCAGGCGGGCGTGCTGCAGGGCGACGTGAAGGACGTGCTGCTGCTGGACGTGACCCCGCTGTCGCTGGGCATCGAGACGCTGGGCGGCGTGTTCACCCGGATGATCGACCGCAACACGACCATTCCGACGAAGAAGTCGCAGACCTACTCGACTGCCGAGGACAACCAGGGCGCGGTGACGATCCGCGTGTTCCAGGGCGAGCGCGAGATGGCGGCGGACAACAAGATGCTGGGGCAGTTCGACCTGGTCGGCATCCCGCCCGCGCCCCGCGGCGTGCCGCAGATCGAGGTCACGTTCGACATCGACGCCAACGGCATCGTCAACGTCAGCGCGAAGGACAAGGGCACCGGCAAGGAGCAGCAGATCCGCATCCAGGCGTCCGGCGGCCTGTCCGACAGCGACATCGAGCAGATGGTGCAGGACGCGGAGAAGTTCGCCGAGGAGGACAAGAAGCGCCGCGCGGGCGCCGAGGCGAAGAACAACGCGGAATCGCTGATCCACACCACCGAGCGCCAGCTGGCCGACAACGGTGACAAGGTGGACGACGCGCTGAAGGGCGAGATCCAGTCGGCGATCGACGCTGCCAAGGCGGCGGTCGAGGGCGGCGATCCCGAGGCGATGAACGAGAAGAGCCAGGCGCTGGCGCAGGTCGCGATGAAGCTCGGTCAGGCGATCTACGAGAAGCAGGCGCAGACCGACGCCTCGCCGGCGGGCGACGCCGGTGCGGAGCCGAAGAAGGACGACGACGTGGTCGACGCGGAATTCTCCGAGGTCGACGACAACCAGAAGGCGTAAGCTCGCCGGAGTAATGTGAAATGACCTTCCCCCGTCATACCGGCGAATGCCGGTATCCAGAGCCAAGGGCGTGCTCGCTCGTGGCCCTGGACCCCGGCCTCCGCCGGGGTGACGGTCGGGACGGCGGGGGCGTACGATGACCGAAGTCGATTACTACGAACTGCTCGAATGCGAGCGCACCGCGGATGCGGGGACGATCAAGTCGTCCTATCGCAAGCTCGCGATGAAATACCATCCGGACAAGAACGCCGGCTGCAAGGACAGCGAGGCCAAGTTCAAGGCGGTCAGCGAGGCCTATGACTGTCTGAAGGACCCGCAGAAGCGCGCCGCCTACGACCGCTTCGGCCACGCTGCCTTCAGGAACGGCGGCGGTGGTGCCGGGGCGCAGGACTTTGGCGGCTTCTCCGACATCTTCGAGAGCGTGTTCGGCGAGTTCATGGGCGGCGGCCGCGGCGGCGGCGGGCGGCAGCAGGTGCGCCGCGGCGCGGACCTGCGCTACGACATGGAGATCACGCTGGAGGAGGCGTATCACGGGAAGGAGACGGAGATCACCGTCGACATCTCCGCCCCGTGCGACGGCTGCCAGGGCACCGGCGCGCGCCCCGGCACGCACGCGCACGCCTGCACCACCTGCAACGGCCACGGCAAGGTGCGCGCGCAGCAGGGCTTCTTCGTCGTCGAGCGGGCATGCCCGCACTGCCACGGGTCGGGCCAGGTCATCTCGGACCCGTGCCCCGACTGCCGCGGCGAGGGCCGGGTCGAGAAGACGAAGACGCTGGCCGTCAACGTGCCGCCCGGCGTGGACGAGGGCACGCGCGTGCGCCTGACCGGCGAGGGCGAGGCGGGCGCGCGCGGCGCCCCGCCGGGCGACCTCTACATCTTCCTCCACGTCAAGCGGCACGCGCTGTTCGAGCGCGAGGGCACGACGCTGTTCGCGCGCGCGCCCGTCAGCTTCACCACCGCGGCGCTGGGCGGGACGCTGTCGATTCCGGGCCTCGACGGCAAGCGGCACGAGGTGAAGATCCCCGCAGGCATCCAGTCTGGCAAGCAGCTGAAGCAGCGCGGCGCGGGGATGCCGGTGCTGCAGGGCCGCGGCTACGGCGACCTCGTCATCCAGGTGGAAGTGGAGACGCCGACGAAGCTGACGACGAAGCAGCGCGCCTTGCTGGAGGAGTTCCGCGAGACGGAAACGGGCGAGGAATGCCCGCAGTCGCAGGGGTTCTTCTCGCGGCTGAAAACAGCGTTCGCCGGGGAATGAGCCGCGTCGAAAACGCTTCGGCGGCTCAACCTTCTCAACATTCGGCCACGCGCTGCGGCCTCGTCGCGGTCGTGGGCGCGCCTAATGCGGGCAAGTCCACGTTGGTCAACGCGCTGGTCGGGCAGAAGGTCGCGATCGTCAGTCCCAAGGCGCAGACGACGCGCGCCAAGCTGCTGGGCGTCGCGATCCAGGACGACGTGCAGCTGCTGCTGGTCGATACGCCCGGCATCTTCGATCCGCGCCGCCGGCTTGATCGCGCGATGGTGGCGGCGGCCTGGGGCGGGACGGAGGGGGCGGACGTGCTCGCCTTCGTGGTCGACGCCAAGGGCGGGCTGCCGCCCAAGGTGATCGAGATCGCCGAGACGCTGAAGGATCGCCGCGAGCCGGTCTATCTGATCCTCAACAAGGTGGATGTCGCCGACAAGCCCAAGCTGCTGCTCCACGCCGAGCGGCTGAACGCCATCGCGCCCTTCGCCGAGACCTTCTTCGTCTCGGCGACCACCGGCGACGGCGTGGCCGAGCTGAAGAACGCCCTGGCCGCCGCGATGCCGGCAGGTCCGTGGCTTTATCCCGAGGACCAGGTTTCCGACGCGACCGAGCGCGCGCTGGCGGCGGAGGTGACGCGCGAGCAGCTCTACCTCCAGCTCCACGCCGAGCTGCCCTATGCCAGCGTGGTCGAGACGGAGAAGTTCGAGGATCGCGAGGACGGATCGGCGGAAATCCACCAGCAGATCCTGGTCGAGCGCCCGACGCAGCGCGCGATCGTGCTGGGCAAGGGCGGCGCGCGGATCAGGGATATCGGCGCACGCGCCCGCGCGGAACTGGCGGCGCTGTGGGGGCGTCCGGTCCACCTGTACCTCCACGTGAAGGTGAAGCCCGGCTGGGACGAGGACCGCGGAGTCTATCGCGACATCGGCCTCGACTGGGTGGATTGAGCGGGCGGCAGGGATTGGTCCCCGCCCGTTCGCCCTGAGCGAAGCACGACTATGGTGCCTCACGGCACGCCCGCGATCTTCTCCCCGTCGTCCTCCGGCTCCCCCTCCCCCACCGGAGGCTTGGGCAGCAGCGCGGTGATGACGAAGAAGGCCAGGTTCATCCCCTGCGTCAGCGCGCCGCCCGCCAGCAGCAGCCCCGCCATCGCCGCGCGCGGCCCCGCAATCGTGTTGCTCATCTCCAGCCCGGCGGACAGGAACAGGAGGTCGCGGTTGGGCACGATCGGCAGACGGGAGATCACCATCTGCGCGGTCAGGAAGACGAGCCAGGTGCTCCACCGCTCCGCCGGCAGCACCACCGCCCATTGCGTCGCCTGCAACAGCACGACCAGCGCGATCCGCGCGACGTGGATGCCCAGCACGCCCCAGGCGGTGCCGGCGGGCAAGGTGATGAGCCGCTTGCGGAGTCGGAACAGCAGCGGCAGCACGAACGCGGCGCCCAGCCCGCCCGCGATCAGCAGCGCCGGACCGGGGTGCAGCCAATGCGCGATCTGACGCGCGTGCCCGCCCGCGGCGAACGCCACCAGCAGCCCGGCGGTGACGAGGCCCGAGGCCACCGCGGAGAGGATCGCATTGTCCTTCAGCGCCAGCAGCACGGGCTTCGTCGCCAGCTTCAGCCGGTTCTTCAGCCACAAGAGGAACACGAGCTCGCCCGAATAGCCGACCAGCGCCGAATTGTAGACGCGCTTCTGGATCAGCACGGGAAAGGCGCCGGGCAGCGGACGGCGCAGGATCCAGCGGAAGACGATCGTCTCCGACGCGGGAAGGACGAGGAAGTTGACGAAGAACAGGATGTAGAACAGCGGCTCCACCGGCAGCGATGAGGCAACCTCGCGCCAGCCGATCGCACGCACCTTCAGCACCAGCCACAGCACCATGGTGGCAAGGAACAGCCAGCGTGCGGCCTTGCCCAGCCGCTTCGCCGCCGGCGTGCCCGCCCAGTCGCGCAGGCGATCGACGTGGCTCAGAACAGCCCCAGCATCCGCGAATGCGCCACGTACGCGTCGAACGAGGCGCGCTGGCGCGGCGACAGGCGGAAGGCGGAATAGCCCGCCTCGCGACCGATCATCCGGCGCACGCGCCACTCGACCACGTCCTGCGGACGCAGCGCGACGCGCTTCTCGAAATGGTCGCGATCCCATGTATTCTGCCCGTGGAAGCAGCGGATCAGCAGCCCCGCGTCGTCCACGTCCATCAGGACGCTGCCCAGCCGCACGAAATGGTCGCGGTAGGTCGAATCCTCTCCCTTGCGCTCGCGCGGGTAGCGGATGTCGTCCCGGCGGCGGTGCAGGATCGTGCTGGGCGCGCCGCCCTTGAAATAGCCCACGTACGGCCGGTCGATCCACGCCGGATCGTCCATGTGCATCAGCGCGGCGGGCATCCACGCCGCGGCCTTGTCGCCGATCGCCGCCATCTGCCGCGAGAGCCGCTCGGGATCGAACCAATCGTCGTCGTCCCAATGCGACATCAGCTGCCCGCGCGCGATGTCGAGCGACAGGTTGCGCAGCTCGCCGAGCGTCGTCGCCGGGTTCTTCGGCAAACGGTGGTGGATGACGCGGTCAGGGGGGATGGCCGCCAGGATCGGCGCGTAATCCTCCTCGCCGTCGTCGACGATCACCAGCTCGCGGTTGGGGTAGCGCTGCGCGAGGAAGCAGTCGACCGACCGCTCGGCCAGGCGCTTCCGGTTGGCCGTGACCATCAGGCAGGAGATGCGCGGACCGTCGTCGGCGAAGGGGGCGGGAGTGGGTTTCACGCGGCTCGACCTAGGCAGCGGGGGGGAGCGCTGGTATCCGGCCGCCGCCTGCCATGACCCGCATCGTCGTCGTCCTCTCCTATCCGACCTATCATTCGGTCGCCGATCCCGCGGAATGGCTGCGCTGGGACAACCGCGACCGCCGGATGCCGGCGCTGTTATCGGCGATGGGCGCGGATGTCGAGTTGTGGGGGGTGGCGCGCGAGGCGGCGGAGCATGTCTCTCCGGCGGGCGTCGGCGCGCCGTATCGCATCCGGCTGTTCGCGCAGGACGGCGGCGGCGCCAAGTCGCGCGATCACTGGAGCGACGCGATGGTCGCGGCGGCGAAGGCGGACCCGGCCGACCTGTTCGTCATGATCGGCAGCAACGGCGGCGCGGGCTATCGCCTGTTCGACCGCGTGCTGGAGCCGGATCGCCGCCGCTTCGCCGTGGTCATCGGCGGCGACTATTGGAGCCGGCTGGTGCCCCGCGCGCAGCTGGTGCTGACCGAATGCGCGATGCAGGAGACGCGGCTGGTGAACCCGGCGCCGCGCTTCTGGCGGCGCGCGATCGACCCGGCGCGGATCGAGCGACTGCCCAAGTCGATCGACACCGGGCTGTTCGCGCCGCTCTCCGCGATCGCGCGGTGGGACGTCCTCTCCGTCAGCCGGCTGACGCGGTACAAAAGCTTCACCGAGGTGGGCACGCTGGCGGTGGACCACCGCGTCGCGGTGGCGGGCGGCGGGCCGGACCACGCGACTCTGGCGGCGCGCTATCCGGAGATCGAGTGGCTGGGGCATCAGCGCAACGCCGACGTGCCGACGCTGCTCGCCGCGTCGCAGCTGTTCTTCCACGCCGGGCGCCGCGACTGGTTCCCGCGCGCGATCGTGGAGGCGATGGCGTGCGCGCGGCCGGTGGTCGCCTTCGCCGACCGCATCGGCGCGGACGTGCTGCCCGCCGATTGCGGCCTGCGCGTCACCGAGCGCAGTTACCGCCGCGACGTGGCGGCGCTGCTGGCCGATCCGGCGCGGCTGGCGGCGATGAGCGCGGCGGCGCGCGCCCACGCGGTGGCGACGCACGGCCTCACATCCAGCGAGCCGGCGTGCCGGCGGCTGCTCGCGCTGGCGGAGGTGGCGTGATGCGGTGGACCGTCGTCATCGCCTATTACAACGAGGAGGCGTTCCTCGCCGCGACGCTGGACAGCCTGGCCGCGCAGACGGTCGGGCGATTCCGGCTGGTGTTGGTGGACAACGGGTCGACCGACGCGTCGCCGCGGATCGCGCGGCGGGCGATGCCGGGCGTGCACGTCGTCCACCTGTCGGAAGCGCGGCCGGGCAAGATCTTCGCGCTGGAGGCGGCGATGGCGTCGATCGAGACCGAGCTGGTCGCGTTCGGCGATGCCGACACCTTCTACCCGCCGCACTACCTCGCCACCGCCGAGGCCGCGCTGGAGCGCCCCGGCGTGGTCGCGGCGATGGCGACCGACGTGCCGGAGGATGCCGGAAAGGCGCGACGCAAGCGGCGGCACAACCGGATCGTCAGCCGGCTGTGGCCGAAGCAGACGCACACCGGCGGGTTCGGCCAGACGTTCCGCACCGCGGCGCTGAAGGCCGCGGGCGGCTATGCGCACCGCTTCTGGCCCTACGTGCTGATGGACCACGAGATCATGGAGCGCGTGCTGAGACAGGGGCGAGCGGTCTACCCCTACGACCTGTGGTGCATTCCCTCCCCGCGCCGGTCGGACCGCCGCCGCGTGCGCTGGACGCGGGTGGAGCGGCTGCTGTACCATTTCACGCCATCGGCGGCGAAGGGCTGGTACTTCCACCGCTTCCTCGGCCCGCGGCTGGCGCGGCGCAACGCGACGCACCTGAACCTTCGCGAGAAGACGTGGGAGAAGGGATGAGTTCGCGCGAAGACGCTAAGCCGCGAAGAAGAAGGTAGAAGATTTGTTCGCGCGGAGGCGCGGAGGCGCGGAGATCTTGCGCTGGCTGCAATGCCCCGGCTGGCAGCAGCCATTCACCCGCGGCAGCCGCGATCGTAAAAGCCTCGCTGACGCGGGACGGGACAAACAGGCGAGCCCTCTCTGCGCCTCCGCGCCTCCGCGCGAACAAATCTTCTTCTCTTCGCGTCTTCGCGGCTCAGCGTCTTCGCGCGAACCTATAGAACCTCCGGCATCACCCCCCGCGCCAGCCGCCCCTCCGCATAGGCGAGCGCCCGGGCGATGCCGTCGTCCAACGGGATCGTCTGCCGCCAGCCCAGTTCGGTCACGATCCGCGTCGGGTCGCAATAGCGCTCCGCCACGCCCACCGGCTTGCCCTCGGTTCCCAGCACGTCGGCACGGTAGCCCGCCACTCGCACCATGCTCGCAGCGAGGTCGAGGAAGCGCGTCGCCTCGCCGGTGCCGATGTTGAACGCGCGGCCGTCGCTGACGCCGCGGCACACCAGCAGGCAGGCGTCGCAGGCGTCGTCGATGTGGACGAAGTCCCGCGTCTGATATCCCGACCCGTAGACGCGGACCGGATCGTGCCGCGCCGCCACGCGCAGCGCGATCGCCGGAAAGGGATAGACGATATCCTGGTCCTCGCCATAGCCGCTGAACGGTCGCACCACGCCGACGCTCAGCCCGTATTTCTCGTGCGCGATGCGGCCGAGATACTCGCCGGTCAGCTTGCTCCAGCCGTAGGTATAGTCGGGCAGGCCGAGCCGCTTGTCGAACGAGATGTCCTCCTCGCGCAGCGCGCGGCTCTCTCCCGCTTCCTGCAGGTCGATCGGATAGGCGGCGGAGGAGGAGGCGTAGAGGATGCGGTCCGGCCGGGCGACCTTCGCCGACCAGAGGAAGAACGTGCTGTCGATCGCCAGGTCGATGCCGACGGCGAGCGGATCGTTGTCGATCACGTTGCGCCCCCCGACGACCGACGCGAGGTGATAGACTTCCGCGAAGGCGGGCAGCCGCGGCAGGCCGAGCGAGGGCGTCATTCCCAGTTCCGCCTGCGCGACCGCGATGAAGTCGGCGTGGACGAAGCGCACCTCGGCATCGAACCCGTCGACCCGGTACAGCGCGACGCCGCCATCCTCGCCCGCGGGCACCAGCCGCGGCACTTCCCAGTCGGCAGGCGCCTTGCCGGTCGACAGGTCGTCGACGATCCAGATCGTCCAGCCCCCTTCCGCCGCCAGCTTCGCGACGAGGTGCCGGCCGACGAAGCCGCATCCCCCGGTGACCAGAACCTGCTTCATGCCTCACTCCTTGCGAAGGTGCGGGTGCCAGCCTAGCTCTTCGCGTGCAAGCACCACCCCCTTGTGTTGCTTTCGCGCAACACCATCTGACACCCAAGCACAACAGGGACACCAGATGAACCTCGAGAAATTCACCGACCGCGCCAAGGGCTTCCTCCAGTCGGCGCAGACCGTCGCCATCCGCATGAGCCACCAGCAGATCGCGCCCGAGCATCTGCTGAAGGCGCTGCTGGAGGACGAGCAGGGCATGGCCTCCGGCCTCATCACCGCCGCGGGCGGCGATCCGAAGCGTGCGCTGGCGGAGACCGATGCGGCGCTGGCGAAGATCCCGGCCGTGTCGGGATCGGGCGCGCAGAACCAGCCCGGCCTGTCCGCGGATGCGGTGCGCGTGCTCGACCAGGCGGAGCAGATCGCGACGCGCGCGGGCGACAGCTACGTCACGGTCGAGCGCCTGCTGGTGGCGCTCGCGCTGTCGCTCAACACCGCGGCGGGCAAGGCGCTGAAGGCGGCGAATGCGACGCCCGAGGCGCTGAACGCCGCGATCGTCAGCTTGCGCGGCGGGCGCACCGCCGACACCGCCAGCGCGGAGGACCGCTACGATGCGCTCAAGAAGTTCGCGCGCGACCTGACGCAGGCGGCACGCGACGGCAAGCTCGACCCCGTGATCGGCCGGGACGAGGAGATCCGCCGCACGATCCAGGTGCTGGCGCGCCGCACGAAGAACAATCCGGTCCTGATCGGCGAACCCGGCGTCGGCAAGACTGCGATCGCGGAAGGGCTCAGCTTGCGCATCGCCAACGGCGACGTGCCCGATGGCCTGAAGGACAAGACGCTGATGGCGCTCGACATGGGCGCGCTGATCGCGGGCGCCAAATATCGTGGCGAGTTCGAGGAGCGGCTGAAGGGCGTCATCGACGAGGTGAAGGCGGCCGAGGGCGATGTCATCCTGTTCATCGACGAGATGCACACGCTGATCGGTGCGGGAAAGAGCGACGGCGCGATGGACGCGTCGAACCTGCTGAAGCCCGCGCTCGCCCGCGGCGAGCTGCACTGCGTCGGCGCGACCACGCTCGACGAATATCGCAAGTACGTGGAGAAGGACCCCGCGCTCCAGCGGCGCTTCCAGCCCGTGTTCGTCGGCGAGCCGACCGTGGAAGACACGATCTCGATCCTGCGCGGGCTGAAGGAGAAGTACGAGCTGCACCACGGCGTGCGCATCACCGATGGCGCGCTCGTGTCCGCGGCGACGCTGTCGAACCGCTACATCACCGACCGCTTCCTGCCCGACAAGGCGATCGACCTGATGGACGAGGCCGCCAGCCGGATCCGGATGGAGGTGGAGAGCAAGCCCGAGGAGATCGAGACGCTGGATCGGCGCATTCTGCGCCTCAAGATCGAGCGCGAGGGGCTGAAGCGCGAGACCGATGCCGCCAGCGTCGACCGGCTGGAGACGCTGGAGGGCGAGCTTGCGAACCTGGAGCAGCAGTCGGCCGAGCTGACGACGCGCTGGCAGGCGGAGAAGGACAAGATCGCGGGCGAGGCGAAGCTGAAGGAACAGCTGGACGCCGCGCGGCTGGAGCTGGAGCAGGCGCAGCGACAGGGCGACCTCGCCAAGGCGGGCGAGCTGTCCTACGGTCGCATCCCCGCGCTGGAGCGCGAGCTGGCCGAGGCGCAGGGCGCGACCGCCGGCGCGATGCTGCGCGAGGAGGTGACCAGCGACGACATCGCCGGCGTCGTCAGCCGCTGGACCGGCGTGCCGGTCGACCGGATGCTGGAAGGCGAGCGCGAGAAGCTGCTGAAGATGGAGGAGGTGCTGGGCAAGCGCGTGATCGGACAGGCCGACGCGGTCCGCGCCGTCTCCACCGCCGTGCGCCGCGCGCGCGCGGGATTGCAGGACCCGAACCGGCCACTGGGCAGCTTCCTGTTCCTCGGCCCCACCGGCGTCGGCAAGACCGAGCTGACCAAGGCCCTGGCCGAGTTCCTGTTCGACGATGCGAACGCCATGGTCCGCATCGACATGAGCGAGTTCATGGAGAAGCACGCCGTCGCGCGGCTGATCGGCGCGCCGCCGGGCTACGTCGGCTACGAGGAAGGCGGCGTGCTGACCGAGGCGGTGCGGCGGCGGCCCTACCAGGTCGTGCTGTTCGACGAGGTGGAGAAGGCGCACGGCGACGTGTTCAACGTGCTGCTCCAGGTGCTGGACGACGGCCGGCTGACCGACGGGCAGGGCCGCACGGTCGACTTCTCGAACACGCTCATCATCCTGACGTCGAACCTCGGCTCGCAATATCTCGCGAACCTGGACGAGGGGCAGGACGTGGAGGCGGTCGAGCCGCAGGTGATGGACGTGGTGCGCGCGCATTTCCGGCCCGAGTTCCTCAACCGGCTGGACGAGGTGATCCTGTTCCACCGGCTGGGCCAGGCGCACATGGGGCCGATCGTCGACATCCAGGTGGCCCGCGTCGGCCGCCTGCTGGCGGACCGCAAGGTGACGCTGGACCTGACCGACGCCGCGCGCGCGTGGCTCGGACGGGTGGGCTACGATCCCGTCTACGGCGCCCGCCCGCTGAAGCGTGCCGTACAGCGCTACCTGCAGGATCCGCTGGCCGAGCTGATCCTGCGCGGCGAGGTGAAGGACGGCGCCGCCGTGCACGTGGACGAGGATGACGGGAAGCTGTCGCTGCGCGTCGGCTAGCGCGCGCGGAGCCACCCGGTGACGGAGTAGCGGCGGTACGCGGCGGCGCGCGTGACCTCGGTCACGCTGTGCCGCTGCGGCACGCGGAACAGGTTGAGCGTGCCGAGCGCGGGCACGAACCCGTCGGCGATCCGCCGGCCGTCGTGGAAGAGCAGCAGGCCGCCCCACTCCGTCCGCCACACCGGCGTGAGGCCCAGCACATAGGCGGCGTGGCGCTTCTTCCCCGTGACCGCATCGTCGTGGCCGGTCAGGAAGTCGCCGGGCGAGAAGGCCGTGGCCTGCGCGTCGGCGAAGTCGATCCGCGCTTCCCCCGTGACCGTCCGCAGGAAATCGCGCGCGTCGCCTTCGGACAGGAAGCGCGCCAGCGCGGCGAGCGGATCGTCGCTGCCGCGCCGCGCCTCGGCGACGTCGGGTACGCGGATCGCCTCGTAGCGGAACTGGAAGCCGTCGCGCGCGCCGGCATAGACCGCTTGGTCGAGCGCCTCGCGCTGCGCCGCGGCCATGCCGGCGCGGACCTCGCGCGACAGCTCGAACAGCTTGTCGCCCGAATTGACCACCTGCACCCAGTCCCCACGCCCGCGCAGCATCGCATGCCAGGCGTCCGCCACCTCGGGCGGGAGGAAGTCGGCGATCTGCACGCGGCCGTCGATGGCGAAGCGCCGCGCCAGCGCGGTTGCATCCAGCGCGGGGTTGAGGGAAAGAGGCGGAAGCGTCGACATCCTCCCGCGCTAGGCCCGTGCCGGCGCCGCAACAAGAGCGCTGCCGTGCCGATTTCCCTCTTCGACCTGAACCCTGCGCTGGATCGCGCGGACCTGTCCCGGCGCTTCGCGCGCGATCGTCGCGTACAGATTCGCGACGTGCTGACCGAGGATGCCGCCGCCGCGCTGCACCGCGTGCTGGCGCGCGACACGCCCTGGGGCCTCGCATGGCGCGCGGGCGAGGACGGGCCGCACGGGCTGGACGCGGGCGAGGTCGCGCGATTATCGCCCACGGAGCGGCAGGCGACCGGCGAGCGGATCTTCCGGTCGATGCAGGGGCGCGACTATGCCTTCTCCTACGCGCGCTACCCGATCCTCGACGCCTATCTCGCGAAGACCAACCCGGACGGGCCGCACGACATCCTGCTGGAGCACCTCAACGACCAGCCGTTCCTCGACCTGATCCGCACCGTCACCAGCATACCGGAGCTGCGCAAGGCCGACGCACAGGCGACGCTGTTCGCCCCCAACCAATTCCTGCCATTGCACATCGACAGCCACGCCGCGGAGGGATGGCGGGTCGCCTATGTGCTCAGCCTCTGCCGCGAGGACTGGCGGCCCGACTGGGGCGGCTACCTCCAGTTCTTCGACGAGGACGGCGACGTGATCGCCGGCTACAAGCCGCGCTTCAACGCGCTGAGCCTATTCGCCGTCCCGGCGCTCCACGCGGTCAGCTACGTGCCGCCGTTCGCGCCGGTGGGGCGCTACTCGATCACCGGCTGGTTCCGCGACCGGTGAACAGTGCCGCCGCGATGCGCGAGCGCGCGCTCGCTGCAGCCCGCGCCGGTCGGCTGGAGGAGGCGGCGCGGCTGTTCGACGAAGCGGCCGCGCAGCATCCGCGCGACGCGGCGCTGCTGAACAGTGTCGGCAGTTTCCATGCCGGACAACGATCCGACGCGACGGCGCTCGCCTGGTTCGACCGCGCGCTCGCCCTCGCGCCGAGCCATGCCGAGGCGGCGCTGAACCGCGCGATCGTGCTCGGCCGGCTGGGACGCGCGCGCGATGCGGCGGCCGACCTCGCGCGACGCGAAGCGTCGCTGCGCGGCCATCCGCGCTACTGGACCGCGCGTGCCGCGGCCGAGCTTACCGCGGACGATCCCGCGGCGGCGCAGGCCAGCTACGACGCGGCGCTGCGCACCGATCCCGCCAGCGCCCGCGCCATTCAGGGGCGCGCGCAGGTCGCGCTGCAGCGCGGGGCGGACGATGCGGTCGCGTGGCACGAGCGTGCCCTGGCCGCGGCGCCCGGCGATCGCTTCGTCGTCCGCGGGCTGGCGCAGGCCTATGAGGCGGCGGGTCGCCCGGCCGAGGCGCTGGCGCTGACGCAGGCGCTCGCGACGCAGGTGCCCGACTGGACGGAGGGCATGGAGGCGCATGCGGCGCTGCGGTGGGCGATGGGCGAGCGCGACTCCTTCTGCGATCATTATGCCGCCGCGGCAGCGGGCGGCGCCTCCGCCGCGCTCTTCCACTCTTGGGCGATGACGCTGGCGGGCGTCGATCAGCATGAAGAGGCGGCCGATGTCGCGCGCGAGGGATTGCGCCGCTGGCCTGACGCCGCCCCGCTCGCCGTGGTGGAGACGATGGCGGCGGGCGCGGCGGGCGACCTGATGCGGGAAGAGCGGCTGCTGTCCGCCCACGACGATGGCGGCGAGACCTGGGCGATCCACCGCGCGCGGCACCGGATTCGTCGTGTAGACCCGGCCGGTGCCGCGGCGCTGCTGGAGCGCGTGGTCGCGACGCGTGCCGACGACATCTTCGCGTGGAGCCTGCTGGACGTGGCGTGGCGCATGACCGGCGACGACCGGCACGCATGGCTGTCCGGTCAGCCCGGCCTCGTGATGGATGCGCCGCTCGCCCTCCCCCCCGCGGCCATGGAAGCGGCGATCGCGCTGCTCCACCGCCTGCACGATCGCGCGGCGATGCCCGTCGGCCAGTCGGTGAAGGACGGCAGCCAGACGCGCGGCGCCCTGTTCGCGCGCGCCGAGCCGGCGATCGGCGCCATCCGCGAGGCCATCGCGGACGCGATTGAGCGCTATCGCGCGGGCCTGCCCCCGCACGATTCCGCGCATCCCCTGCTGCGCCATCGCGACCGCCCGTGGAAGGTGACGGGGAGCTGGTCGATCCGGCTGAACGGCGCAGGCCGCCACGCGTCGCACATCCACCCGGCCGGGATCGTCTCGTCCGCTTCCTACTTCGTCGTCCCCCCGGCGCAGCAGAACGACGAGTGCGCGGGGTGGCTGGAACTCGGTCGCCCCCCGTCGGACCTGCGGACCGACCTGCCTGCTATGGCCACGATCCCACCTCGCCCGGGCCACGCCGTCCTTTTCCCCAGCACGCTGTTCCACGGGACCCGGCCGATCGGCGCCGGCACGCGGATGACGGTGGCCTTCGACGTGGCGGCCGATTGAGGCAAAAGAAAAGGGCGGCGGATCGTACGATCCGCCGCCCAGATGTTCACGCGATCCGATCGATCAGAGACGGACGCGCGCCGCAATGAAGAACTGACGGCCGAGCACGTCGTAGAAGCTCGGCAGCGTGTTCGCCTGCTCGGACTGCGAGCCGAGGATCGGCGGGTCCTTGTCGAGTAGGTTGCTGACACCGAAGTTGAACGTCAGCGCGTCGTTGACATCGACCGACGCCGTCAGATCGAACTGGCTGTAGCTTCCCAGGCGCGCCACCGACAACAGCGCAGGGTCCGTGCCGACACGGGTCAGACCATTGAAGATGTTGTTGATGTTCGTGCTCTGCGTCTTCCCTTCGAAGCCCCAGCGGAGCGACAGCGAGGCCGGCCCGTCGGAGAAGGTCACGCGCGCCGTGTGGCGGTACTTCGGCAGGCCGAACGTGCCCTCGCTGATGAACTCACGCTCCGGAATGGCGGTGATCGGAATGCTGCGATACTTGTCGAGCCACGTACCGATGTAGAAGAAGCTGAGCTGACCACCGCCGAACTGCAGGTTGTAGTCGACCTGCATGTCGATGCCCGACGTCTTCAGGGTTCCGACGTTCGCGCTGGTGAACTGCGGGTTCAACCCGCCTGCCGAGGCGCCCAGCGCACCGGTCTGCGGGTTACGAACCTGGAAGCCCGGCCGATTGACGAAGGGCGCGCAGATTGCGTTGTTCACATCCTGAATGGTGTCGTAGCACAGCTGGATCGCCGTCGCGACACCACCCGCCAGCTGACCGATCGTATTCTCAACCTTGATGTTGAAATAGTCGACCGTGACGTTCAGGCGAGGGATGAAGCTGGGCGAGATCACCACACCGGCGGTGTAGGTGTCCGAAACTTCCTCCTCGACATTCGGGTTGCCGCCGACGTCCGTCTGGATCTGCTGGTTGGGCTGCGCCAATGCCGTGAAGACGTTGGCAGCGGGCACACCGCTGGCAACACACAGCGCACGCACCGCTTCCGTTCGCGACGCTTGCGGCGCAAACTGGCCGCAGCGGTCGTTGACCGAGGGGAAGCCCGTAGACTGACCACCAAACAGGTCCTGCACGTTCGGCGCACGCACTGCTCGCGAATACTGGCCGCGGAACCGGATGTCGCGGATCGGCGCGAACTCAGCGCCGCCCGTGTACGTCCAGGTGCCGCCAACTGCCTGCAGCGAATAGTCCGAGTAGCGAGCTGCACCAGTCAGTTCGAGCGCGTGAACAAAACCATCGCGCACCAGCGGCACGCGAAGCTCGCCGAAAACTTCCTTCACATCGTAGCTGCCACGGGTCGGCTGACCGGCGTTGAAGCCGAGCACGTCGCCCGAGGAAAGGAACGTGTCCGGGATGTAGCGCGAGCGCATCTGCCGATATTCGGTGCCGAGCGAGAACGCGACGTCATCCGCGCCCATGCCGAAGTTGAACAGCGACCCGCTGACGCTCGCCACCGCGTTCTTCAACTCGGAAATGTCGAGGTTGGTCGAGTTCACGCGTACGTAGTTGACGGCCGCCGGGCTTGCGAGACCGCTGCCGAAAACGTTGATCGGGACGCAGCCCGCCGCGCGCGCGACCGGGTCGAGACAGCGGATCTCCGTGGTGCTGCCTGGTACGAACTCGGTCGTCAGCGCCGCCCGATAGCGGCTGCTGGAGACGTTGCCCTGCTGGTACTGCGTGTTGTTCGTACGGGCGTACGAGTAATACGCCTCGTAGTTCAGCTTATCGGTTATGTCGCCCCGCACGCCCAGCAGCAGGCGATAGGCCTGCCGCGTCTGCTCGGCATTGCGCGAACCGGCGGACAGGAAGCGATAGTTGACCGTCGTCGTCGCGTATCCATTGTTCGGCGTCGCGTCGATCGCGTCCTGCGCGCGCAGCAGCGCACGGGTCTGCTCGTTGAAGAACGGGCTCGCAATCTGCAACGTTCCGCTGACACCGGTCGGGGTCGGCGCCAGTTCCTGGTTTACGCGATTGTTGACGAAGCTGACTTCACTGAAGACCTCGACCCCGTCGGCAACCTCGTAATGCGCGAACCCGCCCAGCAGGTAGCGTTCCTGCGGCAGCTGCAAATAGTTGGTCGGATTGAAGTTGTAGAGGTCAGCCGGGTTCTGGAACAGGCGCGATCCACCACCGCTGCCGTTGAAGATGTACGTGCCGCCCGGCGCATTGAAGGTGGCGATCGGCGTGTTGGCCGATCCGCCGTTGACGAAGCCGACTTCGCCACCACGCGCGGCGCAGGTGCCGATCGCGGAGCCGCCCGGCTGAATGGTACCGATTCCTGACCGGCTCGGATCCCCGCTACCGGGAACCACGCAGCCATCGGCGATCGCGGTGTTGGAGAAGCGCCGCGCGCTTTGGAACAGTGGCTTGCGCTCGGTGTAGTTCGCGAAGAGGGTGACGTTGCCGCGATCGTCCGCGAAGTTCGATCCGATACCGACATCGGCCGAGTAGCTCGCCGCATCACCGCGCTCGGTGATGTTGTACGTGGCGCCGGCAAGGACGCCGTTCAGGTCGTCACGCAGCTTGAAGTTCACGACGCCGGCGACCGCATCCGAGCCATAGACGGCCGATGCGCCGCCCGTCGAAACTTCGACGTTCTGCAGCATGAACTGCGGAATCGTATTCAGGTCGACGACCTGGGTGGTGTCATAGAACATCCAGCGCCGGCCGTTCACGAGCACGAGCGTACGCTGCGCCCCAAGCGCACGCAGGTTCAGCGTGACCGCGCCGTTGCCGGGATTGTTCGAGAAGCCCGTCAGGCCGGGAAGAACCTGCGGCAGCGTGTTCACGACCTGCTCGACGTTGATCGCGCCCTGCAGCGCAAACTCCTGGTCCGACACGACCGTCACCGGGCTCGTCGATGTCAGGTCGTTGCGGCGGATGCGCGACCCGGTGACGACGACGTCGGGCTGCGAATCCTGTCCGCTCGCCTGGGACTCAGCCTCCGGCGTGCCGACCTGCGCCATCGCGGGCGTCGCGATCACGGCTACCCCAGCCGTGACGACGGACGCCAAAAGGCGCGTCTTCAAAGTCTTCATTATGACAACCCCCATTCGCGACGTGCGCATGATTGCGTCGCCGTGCATGTAATCTACGACAGAAAAGATGACCCAATCCGCGAGATAAACTAAGCTTAGGAAGATGCGTCCGGATCGAGCAATATTCCGCAGTTGCATACAATTGTAGTCGTCTTCAGGCTGTGACATCGACGACACACATCGGGGAAGCGAGCAACATGGCGAAACAATGGGCGGTTTTGGCCACGATCATCGTGGCGACGGGCGTGGCGCCGGCGGCGGCGCAGGATCGGGAGGCGGCGGGCGAGCGGGTGATCGACGCGGTGGCCACCTGCCGAGCGGAGCCTGACGGCGCACGTCGCCTCGCCTGTTACGATCGTGCCGCGGATAACCTGATCGTGGCGCGTCAGCGCAACGAGCTCACGGTACTCTCGCCAGCCGAAGTGAAGGAGGGGCAGCGCGCGGTTTTCGGCCTGCCGGTGTCGGAGCAGCGGCTCTACGGCGCCAAGGCCGCGAAGATCGCGCCGATCGAGACGCTCGACTCGACCGTGACCCGGCTGTCGCGTGCCGGCCGCGACACGTTCACCGTGGTCTTGGACGACGGCAGCGTGTGGCGCACGACCGAGCGCGCCCGGTATGAGCCGGAGGTGGGCAACAGCGTGCACATCAAGCGCGGCGCGATGGGCAGCTATCTCGGATCGTTCAATCGCGCACGCAGCGTACGCATCGAGCGCGTCAGATAGAAAAACGCCGGCGCCCTCTGTGGAGGGCACCGGCGCGAAGGATGCTCGCGGCCGGGACCGGGGTGCCGGCCGGAACGGGTCAGAAGCGGAACGTAGCGCCCGCGGTGAAGCGGCGGCCGAAGACGTCGAAGTCGGCCGAGGTCTCGAGACCTGTCGGCGTGCCGTACGGCGTCCCGGGCAGGTACTGCGGCTTCGTGTCGAAAACGTTGTCCACGTTGAAGAAGAACGTGAAGCGGTCGTCGATCCGCTGGCTGATCTGCAGGTTGTGCAGCCAGTAATCGTCCACATCGTTCAGCGCGACCACGGCGGGATCGTTGCTGATGAAGGCGTTGCGCAGGTAGGGCCCGCCGCTCAGCAGCGTGGTCTGCCAGCTAAGGCCAGTCCCGTTCACCTCGTAGGTCGCCCGCGCGTTCAGGTTGTGCGTGGAGAAACCGCGCCCGAACGTGCCCGCGAACTCTTCCTCCGGCGTCGCCGGATCGGTCTGCTGCTTGTAGTCGAGTAGGTAGGTGTAGTTCGCGACCAGTGTCAGGCGATCGTTCTCCGCCACGCCCAGCGGACGGCCGTACCGCAACGTGGCGTCGATGCCGCGGACCTGGAAGCCGGCGATGTTGATGAGCTGGGCATTGACCGTCTGCAGATACCCCGTCGCGCCGAAGCGCAGCACGTTGTTGCAGAACACCGCGTCATTGGTGAGCAGGCACTTCTCCACCGTGTCGCTGCGATCCAGCGTGCTGATCGCGTCTTCGATCTTGATGTCGAAATAGTCCGCGGTGAACTGCAGCCCGGGAACGAAGGTCGGCGTGAAGGTGAAGCCGGCCGTGATGGTCTTCGCCGTCTCTTCCTGCAGGTCGCGGTTGCCGCCAACGAAGCCGTTGATGCCCTGCGTGTCGGCCAGCGTGTAGGCGAAGGTGCCGTTCGGATTGGCGTTGAAGAACGCCGCGATCGCGGGAATCGCCCGGCAGGCGGCGTCGGTCGCGCCGGTCGAGGTGCTGGTGATGCCGTCGCAGGGATCGGTGACCCCGGCGAAGGTTTCAGAGGGCGCGCTGAACAGCTCGCTATTGTTCGGCGCACGGTTCGCCACCGCGTAGCGGCCGCGCAGACGGAAGCCGCGCACCGGCTCCCACTCCGCACCCGCGTTCCAGCTGAACACGTTGCCGATCGTCGAATAGTCGGAATAGCGCGCCGCGCCGTTCACGCCGAGATATTCGAAGAACGGACGGTCAGCCAGCAGCGGCACGTTCACTTCGCCGAACACCTCGCGCACGTCCTGCGAGCCGGTGAGATCGGGGATCTGGTTGCCCGAGTTGCCGCCGGTGTTGGTGAGGATATCGAGATCGTCGACGACCGATTCGTAGCGATATTCGAAGCCCACCGCCACGCCGACGCCGCCGGCGCCGAGGTCGAACAGCGACGACGACGAGAGCGTGCCGGTGACGACATGCTGCTCGTTCGTGATGTCCTCGGACTTGGGCACCACCGCCTGGACGTAGGACGACGCGCGCGGATCCGCGGTGCCGCGTCCGAACAAGTTGATCGGGATGCAGCCGTTGGCGCGTGCCGCCTCGTCGCGGCAGACGATGTCGACACCGACGACGTTGCCCGCGCCGACGCGGATCGAGTCGAGCGACTGGCGATAGCGCGCCGTGTCCACATCCTGGCTGGCGTTGAAGTCGTTCAGGTGGCCGTAGACGTAGCTGACGTCATAGTTGACGTTCGAGCCGAGGTCGCCACGGACGCCGACGACGGCGCGCCAGGTGTCGCGCTGCGCACGGTTGCTGCGGTCGAACACTTCGTTCTGACGACGGCGGAAGCCCAGTGACGTGACGTCGTTGGTCGGATCGCCATCGCTGTTCGCCGCCGCGATCGCCGCAGCCACCGACGTGGGGATGAAGGCGTTGGTGATCGGGATGCCACCGGCGCTGTAGATGTCCGTGTTCGCGAGCGCGGACGCCTCCAGCGACGCGTTCGAACTGGTGCGGGCATAGGTCACCTCCGAATAGGCGGTGATCTTGTCGCTCAGCTCATAGTTGAAGATGCCGCTGGCCAGGTAGCGCTCCAGCGGCACGGCGATGCGGCGCACGCCGTTGCGATTGAAGCCGTACACGCCCGACTGGTAGCCGGGAAGCACCGCCAGCGTGCCGTCGGGATTGTAGGAGAAGGTCGACTGGCCACCGGCCAACACCGGACGCGTCCCGCCGTTGGCGCCGATCAGCTGGAACTGGCCCTGCGGCGCGTACGAGCTGTACGAGGCCGGGCCGCAGATCAGGCCCGCGCAATCCTGCGCGGAGATGGCGCGATCGGCAGAGAACAGCCCCTCGTCGCGGTCGTACGAGAAGTTGACGATGGCATTGCCGCGATCGTCCGCGCCCCACTTCGTGCCGCCGGTGACGCTGACGAAGTAGCGGCCGTTGTCACCCTGCTCCGTAGTGCCACCCTGGGCCCGGATCTGCAGACCCTCGAACCGGTCGCGCAGGACGAAGTTCACGACCCCGGCCACGGCGTCCGAACCGTAGACCGCCGACGAACCGCCGGTGATGTTGTCGACGCGCTCCAGGAAGTCGACGGGGATATTGTTGATGTCGACCGCGGTGTCGCCGCCGAAGCCGCCGACGAAGCGGCGCCCGTTGACCAGCACCAGCGTGCGGTTCGAGCCCAGCGCACGCAGGTTCACCGTCGACACGCCGGTGCCCGAGGTGAGGAAGTTGGTGTTCGTGCGGGTTTGCCCGATGCCCACCTGGGGAAGCTCGTTCAGGATGTCCGACACGTTCGGCGACGCGCGCTGAAGCAGCTGCGCACGGTCGACGGTGGTCACCGGCACAGGCGAATCAACCTCCGGTCGCGCGATGCGCGACCCGGTGACGACCACGTCGCCCTGCGTGGCGTCGGAACCATCCGCCTGCGTCGTCTGAACCGCGTCGGGCGTGATCTGCGCGACTGCGGGCAGCGCGACCATGGCCATGCCGGCCGTGATCGTCGTTGCCAGCAGACGAGACTTGAACGTCTTCATTGGTCTGCAACCCCTCTTGGCGCCGGCGCCTCGCGCGTCTCGGCGATAACCAATTCGAGAAGAAAGATTCCTCACGAATTGGTGGTCGGCTTAGGAGGGTTGGATACGAACCGGCAACGCAGGTCCGCAATCATGACGTACTTTGGCACGAGCCTGTGATAAAACGGTCACAATGCATTGATTTAGATCAAATTATGTTCGACTAGCTGACGTTATTGATATCGATTAGGTACGAAGGAGGGAGGGACGGCGCATCAGTTGATTCGCCGCACCTTGATCGCGGGGGCCTCACCGACCTTCATCTTGAAGCTGCCGAAGGCGGCCTTGCGCACCACCGCAGTCATGCCGGGCCGCGGCGCACGGCCAAAGCTGCCCGCCGAGATCTGCTCCCAGCGCCCCCCTTCGGCGAGGCTCAGAATGTACCCGCCGTCGCGGTTCAGCGTCACCGCAGTGACACTCGAGGTGATCTCGTCCAGTTCCTCAGGCTTCCCGTCCTTCCCATTCCCCTTGTCGAAGAGCTCGGCGGTCGACACGCTAAATCCGAACAGATCGCGGCGCGTCTTCCTCACGGCTTCGCGATCGAGCACAACCACCTCCCCCTCTCCGGTCGCGCGCGCCAGCGCAGAGGCGGCGCGTTCGAAACAGGTCAGGCGTGCAGACGTTTCCGTAACTTTCTGACAATCCAGTACGTCTCGAATTGCCTTCACCTGTACATCGCGCGCGGCGGCGGGACTGGCGGCGGCAATCGCGAGAGCGAAAGCCGCTAGCGGAACTATGGCGATGCGGTTCATAACGTTCACCTTTTCTAGCGATTGCTAGGGCGCGTGGCCCCGCCGAGCAATGGCGCCTCGGCTCACCTCGCTGTGGCCAATATGTGACATTGAAAGGAAATACGAGCGTCGCAACGGGGCAGCGCGTTGCACCGCGCTTCGACGCTCCGCTACGCATCGAGGCAGCGGCAGCGACCTGAACAACTGGCCTGCCCGACCAATCCAACAGGGGATTCATCTGATGCTTACCACGCGGAAGCACTTGCTCGCCTCGACGGCGCTGTTCGGCGCCGTGCTGACCACGCCGGCCATGGCACAGACCGACCAGGCGCCGACCGCGCCGGTCACGCAGAACACGCCGGACGACACGACCTCGACCGCGTCGGGCGGCGACCTGGTGGTCACCGGCAGCCGCATCGCCCGTCCCGAGATCGAATCGGCGAGCCCGGTGACGACCGTGGGCGTGCAGGAGTTCAAATACGCCGGCACGACGCGTACCGAGGATCTCCTCAACGCCCTGCCGCAGGTCTTCGCCGGCCAGGGGGGCAACGTGTCGAACGGCGCCACCGGCACTGCGACCGTCGACCTGCGCGGCCTGGGCGCCACGCGCACGCTCGTACTGGTCAACGGCCGTCGCATCGTCCCCGGCGATCCGCGCGATCCGGTGGCCGACATCAACATCATCCCGGCGACTCTGCTGAAGCGCGTGGACGTGCTGACGGGTGGCGCCTCGTCGGTCTACGGTGCGGATGCCGTGTCAGGCGTCGTGAACTTCGTGATGGACACCGACTTCGAAGGCTTTCGCCTCGACGGTCAGTACAGCTTCTTCGACCACGTCAATCGCGCGAACGGCAACGTTCGCAACGCGCTGAACGCGCGCAACTTCGGCTATCCTGATGGCCATGTCGCCGACGGCGGTACGGTGGATGTCTCCGCCAGCTTCGGCGTGGGCCTGGACGACGGCCGCGGCCACATTACCGCCTACGCCGGCTACCGCAAGATTGATGCGGTGACGCAGGATCGACGCGACTATTCGGCATGCTCGCTGAGCGCGAACACGCCCGCCAACGTGACCGCGCTTGGCCGCGCGTACAATTGCGGCGGCTCGGGCACCTCCGCCCCCGGCTCGTTCTACATCGGATCGACGGCGTCTTACTACAACGTGCAGGGTAATCAGTTCGTCCCCGGACAAGTTCTCTTCAACTTCGCGCCGACGAACTACTTCCAGCGTCCGGACGAGCGCTATACGGCCGGCCTCTTCGCCAACTACGAGGTTTCGGAGCAGTTCAAGCCGTACCTTGAATTCATGTTTATGGACGACCGAACGGTCGCGCAGATCGCACCGTCGGGTCTCTTCTTTAACACTTCCTCGCTGAACTGCGACAATCCGCTTCTGTCGGCTCAGCAGCGCTCCATCGTCTGTCAGGCGGGCAACACCTTCGTCGATCCGCAAGGTGTGACCCGCGGGACGGTCTACATCGGTCGGCGGAACGTCGAGGGGGGCGGGCGCCAGGACGACCTGCAGCACACCACCTATCGCTTCGTCGCCGGCACGAAGGGCGACGTCACGCCGGGCGTCACCTACGACGCCTTCTATCAGTACGGCCGCGTGAACTTCGCGCAGACCTATCGCAACGACTTCTCGGTCTTGCGTTCGGGTCGTGCCATCGACGTCGTAACCGACCCGACGAGCGGCAACCCGGTGTGCCGCTCTGTGTTGGACGGTACGGATCCGGCTTGCGTTCCCTACAATATCTTTACCACCGGCGGCGTCAGCGCTGCGGCACTGAACTACCTGCAGCTGCCGCTGTTCTCGCGTGGCCAGACGACGGAGCAGGTCGCCAACGCCTCGTTCACCTTCAACGGAACGGAGTTCGGTGCGGTTAGCCCGTTCGCGACCGAAGGTTTCGGCCTGAACATCGGCGCGGAATACCGTAACGAGCGCCTGAACTTCGAGGTGGACTCGAACTTCCTGTCGGGCGACGGTGCCGGTCAAGGCGGCCCGACCACGCCGGTGTCGGGCGGCTTCGACGTGAAGGAGGCCTTCGTGGAAGCGGTGCTGCCGCTGATCCAGGATCGCAGCTTCTTCGAGAACCTCTCGCTCGAAGGCGGCTATCGCCGGTCGCAGTATCGCACCAACGGCGCGGGCGTGCAGAACGAGTTCGGCACCGACACGTGGAAGCTGGGTGGATCCTACGCGCCTATCCGCGACATCAAGGCCCGTGTGACGTACAGCCGCTCGGTCCGCTCGCCCAACGCGGTTGAGCTGTTCTCGGCGACCAGCATCGGCCTGAGTGGCACGAACGACCCCTGCGCGGGTACGTCGACCAACGCTGCCAATCCCACGGCGGGGACGGTCAACGGCAACACCTTCGCGCAGTGTGCGCTCACCGGTGTGACGGCTGCGCAGTTCGGCCGCATCTCGCCCAACCCAGCCGCCCAGTACAACGGCCTGCTCGGCGGCAATCCGAATTTGACGCCGGAAGTCGGCAATTCGTTCACCGCCGGCCTCGTCGTCACGCCGAGCTTCCTCCCGCGCTTCCAGTTGACCGTCGACTATTTCAACATCCGTATCACCAATGCGATTGGCACGATCGGCGTTGATACCATCCTCAACCAGTGCATCGCCACGGGCGACACCGGCTTCTGCTCGCTCATCAATCGCGGCGCCTCCGGTCGTCTCGATCGTGAGGACGGCTTCGTCGTCAACACGCTGGCGAACACCGGCGGTCAGTCCACCAAGGGCATCGACGTCAACGCCTCCTACACTCAGGAGATCGGCAGCGCGGGTACGCTGGGTGCCAGCTTGGTCGGCACGTGGCTCGACACCTACATCGTCGACCCGGTGGGTGCCATCAAGTACGACTGCGTGGGCTATTTCGGTGCGCAGTGCGGCACCCCCACACCGGAGTGGCGCCATCGCGCCCGTTTGACGTACACGGCGCCGAGCGGCGTGACAGTATCGGCTTTGTGGCGCTACTTCGCGGCGGTTCGCAACGACGACGCAAGCCGCGACAAGGACCTGAACGGCGTCCCCAATGCCAATGGGGACACCTCCACGCCGAACCCGAATGCCATCGGCAACCGCGCTGGCAACTTCAAATTCGGTGCGCAGAGCTACTTCGACCTGGCACTCACCGTGCCGCTGGAGGACACGTTCACGTTCCGCATCGGCGCCAACAACGTGCTGGACCGTCAGCCGCCGCTCAACGGCAACTCGCTGGGCAACGGCAACACCTATTCTCAGGTGTATGATGCGCTCGGCCGCTACATCTACGCGGGCGTGACGCTCGATTTCTGATCGTCGCAACAGCGATGACCTTTCAACGGCGGGCTTCGGCCCGCCGTTTTCTTTTGCGCGTCCGCATGCCACGTTGTGCAGGAGGGGGTTCGGTTCATGTCATGGCGCAATCACGAGGATCAGGCGGATCGTGCGGCGGCGCGCGGGGATGTCGCAACCGCCGCGACGATGCTGGAGCGGGCGATCGAACTGGCGCCGCCCACCGTCGATCGCTGGCTAAAGCTCGCCGCGCTGCGCCGCGCGGCGGGGCGGCCGAAGCTGGCGCTTGCCGCGATCGACGGCGCACTCGCGATAGACCCGCTGCATTTCATGGCGCTGATGAGCCGCGCCCACGTGCTCGAAAGCGACGGCGACGCGAACGAGGCCGCGCGCACCTTCATGCGCGCGCTCGCGCAACTGCGCGACGAGGAGGCGTTGCCCGCACGACTGACCGCACTGGTCGCGCACGCCCGCGAGATGGGAGCTCGCTACGTCGCGGCCGAGACGGCGAAGCGCGACGCCATCGTGACGGCGCTGTGCGAGCTTTCAGCACCGGAGCGACGCCGCCTGGATCGCTTCAACAGCAACGTCCTGCGCACGACGCGCGTCTTCCATAGCGAGCCGACGCACTATCACTTCCCAGGTCTGATCGAACGCGAGTTCCACGAGCGCGACGCCTTCCCCTGGCTGTCGGTGCTGGAAGACGCGACCGACGCGATCCGCGAGGAATTCCTCGCGCTTCAAGCGCTCACCGACGCGCGGGCGGAACCATACATCCAGTACGACGCCAGCCTTCCGACACGCCAGTGGACCACGCTCAACCACTCGCGCGACTGGACCGCCTTCCACCTCGTCCGCAACGGCCTGGTGGTGGCGGAGAACGCCGGCCGGTGCCCGCGTACCATGGCCGCGCTATCGGCGGTCGATCAGCCGTCGATCACCGGCCGCGGCCCCAACGCCATGTTCTCCGTGCTGAAGCCGCGCACGCGCATTCCGCCGCACACCGGGGTCGCCAACACGCGCCTGGTCTGCCACCTGCCGCTCATCGTCCCGCCGGCCTGCCGCTTTCGCGTCGGCGCGGAGACGCGCGGGTGGGAAGTCGGACGCGCCTTCGTCTTCGACGACACGATCGAGCATGAAGCGGCCAACGACAGCGACGAGACGCGCGTCGTCTTCATCGTCGATTGCTGGCATCCCGGCCTGTCACCAGCGGAGCGGCACGCGATCGGCGCGCTGATGGAGGCGGAGGAAGCGACCGGCGGGGCTCCGCTTTGAGCGTGAGCGTCGATGGCTGGCTGCGGACCGATCGTGCCGCCACGCTGCCCCCGCTCGACGCGCAGGCGCTCGCCCATGCGGCGCTGGCGGAGCGCCGCGAACCGGAAGTCATCGCCGCCATCAACGCGAGTGCGCGGCGCCACGACGATCCGGTCGTCTGGCACCTCCTCGGCCTCCTTCATCGCACGCAGGGCGATCTCGCCCCGGCACTCGCCGCCTTCGACGCCGCCTTCCGGCTCACCCCGGCGCAGCCGCTGCTTCTCCATGCGCGTGCGCGCGCGACACTGGAAGCGGGGCTCGATGCGCGCGATCGATATGACGCTGCGCGGACAGTGGCGCAGAATGACGGCGACGTCATCCTCGGGCAGGCCGCTGCGTTGGCGGAGGCAGGCGACGATAGGGCCGCAGACGATCTGCTGGTCGCCATGCTGCGCGCGCATCCCGGCTGGCTGCCCGGTCATCAGGGACTGATGCGGATGCGATACGCCGCGGGTGCGGCGTGGCAGGAGGAGATCGACCGGGCGATCACCGGTGCGCCGCTAGATTGGAGGTTGCACGACCTGAAGCTGTCCGCGTGGCTGCGGATCGGTCAGGCGGAGGCGGCGCTGTCGGCGCTGGCGGCCGCTCCCGACGTGGCGGAACTCGCCGCGATCCGCGCCGCGATCACCAGCGAGTTTGGCCCGGCGGCCGCAGCGGAGCGGCAGATGGCGACCCTGTCTCCGCGAACGGATCCGCTGCACCGTCTGCACGTGCTGCGACACCATCTGCGCCGCGGGCGGCCGGAGGAGGTGGTGGCGCTGTCGCACCCTGCGCCGACTGCCGACGACCTGCCTTATCTCTCGCTCGCGTATCGCCTGCTCGATGATCCGCGTGCGGCAGCGCTGGACGATCCGGCCGCCATCAGCGTCGTCGACCTGCCGCTGACGCCCACGTTCCTGACCGGCGTCGCCACCCTGCTGCGACGCCTGCACCGCGCCCGCAGACAGCCGCTCGACCAGTCGGTGCGTGCGGGAACACAGACCGGCGACATGCTGCTCTGGCGTGTCGATCCCGAGATTGCGGAGCTGCGCGGTCACGTCCGGCGCGCGGTCGACCGTTACGCCGCGCAGGCACGTGCCCGCGCCGCTCCCCTGCCCGTCCCGCGGCATCCGCGCGTGGTCGGATCATGGTCGGTCAGGCTGCTGCGCGACGGGCATCACGATGCGCACGTCCATCCGGAAGGATGGCTGAGCTCGGCGCTCTACATCGCGCTGCCGCCGAGTGACGGCGAGCAGGGCTGGCTGACACTGGGCGAGCCGCAGCGCGCGCTCGCGACCGGCCTCGCGCCCCTGCGAACGATCGAGCCACGCGTCGGACGGCTCGTCCTCTTCCCGTCCCATACCTGGCACGCGACCCGTCCCTTCACGCAAGGGGAGCGGCTGACTGTCGCCTTCGATGTGGCGTGACGACCGGAATCATGTCACGATCCGGCCGCTTTTCACTGAAGGGATCTTCCATGCGTCGCCTGCCGATCCTCCTGCTCGCCCTCCTCGCCGTCGCGCCCGCGGAGGCGCGCAAACCGCGCGACGTGGACTCGAAGGATCCGAACAAGATGATCTGCCGCACGGAAGAGGTGATCGGCAGTCGGCTGGCCAGCAAGCGGACGTGCATGACCGCGCAGCAGTGGGAGGACATGCGGCGCGAGCAGCGGACCACCGTCGACCGGATCCAGGCGTTCAAGCCGCAGCAGGGCAGCTGAGCGCCGCCGTCAATCGGCCGGATAGCCCATCCGCTCCGCCCAGGGCAGCAGCAGCGGCAGCACCGGCGCCATCTGTTCGCGATAGCGCAACCAGCGTCCGCGCGCGCGCTGATAGATTGGTTGCGCCACCTGCGCGTAGCTGGGTGAGGCGATGAACCCGCGATCGGCCGCGTGGCGGCGATTGTCGATCAGCGCTTCCGACCAGTCCAGCCCGGCGAAGTGCGCCACCGCGCGCAACTCTCGCGCGGGATCGGCGATCAGCCGCTCGTAGCGCGTGGCCATGACGTTGAGTGCCAGCACCTCGGTACACCGCGTCCAATAGCGCAGCACGGTGTCGTACAGCCGGGCGGTCGCGTCGAAATCGAAGAAGTTTGCCACCTTCGCGTCCATCTGCGGGCTGGTGATGAAACAGCTGAGCACGACGTCGCAGGGATGGCGTTCGGCGAACAGGAAGCGCGCATCGGGAAAGATGCGGTGCAGGATCGGCGTGCTGCCCAGCGCCAGCGGCTGCTTGTCCACGATCAGGCGGCTGCCCGCATCGGGCACGATCCGGTCGACCTCGGCGAAGTAGACTTCGCGCAGCCGCTCGATCTCCGAGAGCGGCAATTGCCCGAGATGGTCGAGCGCACCGAGCGCGGCGGCGACCCGGTCGACCGATGCCTCCTCCTCCAGCACCACGGCATCCTCGTGACCGCCCAGCATCGTATCGATCAGCGTCGTGCCGGACCGGGGGAAGCCGAAGAGGAAGAGCGGGGCAGGCCGAGCCGATGGAGGCGGCGGCGCCTCCCAATCGGCGTACCAGGCCGGCGAGACCAGCCTGCCCAGCCGCTCGAAGCTCGCGCGATACTCCTCCGCATCCCGCTCCGACCCGGCATTCAGCTCGGCAAGGCGGGCATTGGCGCGGGAAAATGCGGCAAAAGCCGCAGCAGTGTCGCCCATCCGGTCCAGCGTGTCGCCGATCACCTGCTCGCGGCCGACCACGTCGCCGTCGTCCGGCACGAGCCGCGCCGCAGCCAGCGCCTCCGCGAGGCGACCTTCGCTCCGCAGTGTCCGCGCGCGCGCCAGCGCCAGCGCCGCCTCGCCGGCCCCGGCGGCCCGAGCCTCAACGATCACGCGGTGAAGATCGTCGGCGCGGTTCAATCGCTCGAGTACGGTCGCCAGACCACCCCACCCACGGTCGCTCGCTTGGTCGAGTGTCAGCGCGGCGCGATAGTCAGCCTCCGCGCGATCGAGCATTTTGGCGGAAGCGGCGATGTCGCCGACGTCGCACAGGGCATCCGCCTGATCGCGCAGGAGGTCGCGCGCCGCCTCGAGATGCAGCGCCACCGACGCGAAGTCGCGGAGGCTCGCGCCGGCGCGCGCGGCCTCGACCCTGGCTTCTCCACTTGCCGGATCGAGCGCGATGGCGCGTAGTGCCGCATCGAGCGCGGCCTCGGGATCGTTACGCAGTGAACGCGCGCGCGCCAGTTGGATGACGTTCGCCGCGTTGTTCGGCCGCAGCCGCAGCGCTCGTTCGAGCGCGTCTTCGGCTCCGTGGGCGTCCTGCTGCGCCAGCCGAGCCACGCCCAGCCCGGCCCAGCTTTCGAAGTCGCCGGGATCGGACGCGACCAGGCGTTCGAACAGCGGAAGGGCCTGCTCGATGCGCTTCAGCCGGGACAGCGCGAGCGCGCGGATGCGGGTCGCCTCGCGCTCCACCGCGAGGCCGCCGTCGATCAACGACGCCGCGGTCGTCTCCGCCTCGTCGAACCGCCCGGCGGAAAGCAGCGCGCGCGCCAGTTCGAGCGCGGGCACCGGTTGATCCGGCGCCAGCCCCGCGGCAACGCGAAGATGAGCGATGCCAGCGTCCAGATCGCCGGCGCGGCAGCACAGCACGCCGACGAACATGGTCAGCCCGGCGTCTGCCTGCCCGGCCGCCATCGCCTGCTCGCCGCGAGCGATCGCGGCTGCGAGATCGCCCGACCGCGCCAGCGCCAGCACTGCCTGCGCCTCGCTCATTCCCGCTCCTCCTCGATCAATGCGCCCAATACCGGTTCGATGCGCCGGGCGTAGTGGCGCCACCGGCCCGACGATTCGCGATAGAGCGGCCGACGCACCTGCGCCACGCTCGCCGTGCGAACCGCGTGGGTGGCGGGCGGCAGCGCCAGCAGGTCCATCGCCGGCAGGTCGCATGCCGCGGACAGCGCCGCCAAAACCGGCTTCGGCGTCTCCACCAGCCGGTCGTAATCGACCGTGTGGACCGGCATCCCGATGGCGCGCCAGTGCCGCATCAGCCGGCGCTGCTGGCGCCAGTAATGGGCGGTGTCGCCCAGATCCGTCGCGTAAGGAACGCCTGCGCCTGCGTGCAGGAAGTAGACGGACAGGCAGACGTCCGCCGGGTGCCGCACCGTGTTGACGATCGTGGCACCGGGAAACAGCCGCTGCGCCAGCCCTAGGTGCAGGACGTTGTCTGGCCGCTTGTCGATCAGCCGCCGCCCTGCCGCCCGGCGCGGCGCCACCGCAGCGCCATAGCTGGCGCGTGCGCGTGCGATCAGGTCATCGTTCGCAGCGGCGACCCTAGCGGGATCGTTCGCGAACAAGGCTGAGGCGAGACGGGGCAGCGCGTCGATCTCGCCGCCGGCCACGACCGCAGGGTGTCGCGCCAGCAGGTGCTCCACCAGCGTCGAGCCGGAACGGAACATGCCGCAGACGAAGACCGGCGCAACGCCGCTGGCCGGCTCGCCGTCGAACCGATCGAACGCGGCGATCGACCGCTCGACATAGGCCTCGAGGGCCGCTCTGTCATAGCGGACGCCCTGTTGGCGTGCGAACGCGCGCGATTGCCCGTTGGCCTCGACATAGGCGTCGAACGCGCCGTCATAGTCGCCCACCTTGTCCAGCGCGCCGCCCAGCGCGAAGCCGACGTCCGCCCGCGCCTGCACGTCGCCCGTCTGCGAGAGAAACCGGCGGGCGTCGTCGATCAGGCCCGCCGGGGCTCCAGCCACGCCCAGCAGCCGCGCGAGCGCCAGGCCATCGCGCGGATCGATCGCGCGGGCGCGGGCATACGCCTTACGCGCGGCATCCACGTCGCCCAGCTCCTCGGCGAGATTGCCGAGGTTGAGCCAGGCCGCGAGATAGCCGGGGGCCTGCGCGGTCGCCCGTTCCAGCAAGCGGCGCGCATCGGCGGGACGGGCGAGGTCTTCCGACAGGATCACCGCCTGCTGCACGAGCACCTCGTGCGGGTCTCGCACCCGCTGCGCCAACGCTTGGTCATAGGCGGCCATGGCATCGTCGAAGCGTCCGCAGCGGCGATAGAGGATACCGAGGTTGAACCAGCTGTCGGGCAGGTCCGGGTGGCTGTGCAGCAGGCGTTCGTAAGCCGGGATCGCCGCCGCCGTGTCGCCATGTCGGAACAGCGCGGCAGCCCGCGCCAGCATCTCGCCGCGCGTCATTTCCCCATCGCCCCCGCCACGAGCAGCGGGTCGATCCGCGCGCGGCCCAGCATCATGCCCCAGTGGAGGTGCGGACCCGTGGCGCGGCCGGTCGCGCCGACGGCGCCGATCGGCTCGCCTTGCTGCACGCGGCTGCCTTCCGCCACGTCGATGCGCGACAGGTGGAGGAAGGCGCTGTTGAGGCCGTGGCCGTGGTCGAGGATCAGCAGGCGCCCTTCCAGCGTGAACGGCGACGCCGCGGCGAGGACAACGACGCCATCGGCGGGCGCCACCACGGCCGCACCGGTGGGCAGGGCGACGTCGACGCCGCCGTGGTAGCTGCCGGGTTCCCCGCGATAGATGCGCTGGCTGCCGAACAGGCCGGAGATCCGCCCCGTGGCCGGCCACACGAAACGCTGGCGCCAGCCCGCCGCGTCGCTTGCCCGCGCCCGCGCGGCGGCGATGCGGGCGAGTTCGGCGGGGCGGCGCGCGACGAAGTCCGCGTCGGGCACCGGCACCTTCGCCAGCCGGTCGAGCCGCTCGATCCGCCAGGCGCGCGGTGCGACGGCGAGCGGCAGCGTCACCGTCCGACCGTCGGCCAGCGTGGCGGAAAGGATCGCCTGCGGCGCGGCGTCGCGATCGAACGCGACGGCGAAGCGCCCGTCAGGCGCGACCGGCACCGCCTCTCCGTCCAGCATGACGCGCGCGCTTCCTTCCGGTGCAGTGCCGAGCAGCAGCGCCCCCTGCTGCGGCATCCCTTCCAGCGCGAAGCGCCCCGGAGCGGCCAGCTCGGGCGGCGGCGGCAGCGGGGCGGGCACGGCGACCCGCGGCGGCAGCTGGACCGGCGCGGCGGCGACGCATCCCGCGGCGAGCGCGGGCAGGAGAGCGGCGGCGGCGCGCCCGCTCACCGCGGCGCCATCTCCCCGGCGGCCACGGCGGAGCTGGCGAAGGCGCGCTGCGTGCGCACGTCCCAATAGCGCAGGTCCTCCAACCCGATCCGCGCCCCCGTCACCGCGCACAGAACGTGGTCGCCGGCGGTCAGCACGCGGAAGCCGTTGGCCATGTAGTGCAGCTTGGCGGGGCGATCGGATTGCGACATCAGCATGAAGGAGGCACTCGTGGGTTCAGGTCACAGCAGCCGCGGCTGGTCGGCGGGCTTGGTTCGAGAATAGGGGCGCGGCGCCGGTTTCTCAACGTGGGTGCCGCCGCCAGCCACACCGACGACCGCGTCGACCGCGCCGTCCCTGAAGCGCAGCCGCACCGCCCCCGCCTCGCGCGCCGCCTGTGCCGAGGTGATCGTGCCGCCCGCCTGCGCCTCGACGCGGACGTAGCCGCGATCGAGCAGGCGGTCGGGATTCAGCGTCTCGACCAGCCGGCCGATGTCGCCGAGCCGCCGCCGCGCGGCTTCCAGCCGGCGGTCGAGCGTCGCCGGACGGATCGCGCCCGCCACCTGCCCCAGCTCCCCGCGCGCCCGCGACACGCGGCGTTCCAGCGCGCGGTCGAGGCGCAGCGCCAGCTCGTCGGTGCGCTGGCGCTGGGGGCCGAGCAGCCGGTCGCGCGTCGGCAGCACGCGGGCGAGCGCGGCCACCCGCTCTCGCCCGCGCTCGACGTGGCGGTGGGCGCAGCGGGCGGTGCGCGCCGCCATCGTGTCGAGCGACAGGCGCAGCTCGGCCAGCACCGGCACCGCGATCTCCGCCGCGGCGGTGGGCGTCGGGGCGCGCAGGTCGGCCGCGTGGTCGCACAGCGTGGTGTCGGTCTCGTGCCCCACGGCGGAGATGACCGGGATCGGCGAGGCCGCCACGGCGCGCACCACCGGCTCCTCGTTGAACGCCCACAGGTCCTCGATCGAGCCGCCGCCGCGCGCGACGATCAGCAGGTCGGGTCGCGGCACCGGACCGTCCGGCGCGAGCGCACCGAACCCGCGCACCGCGGCGGCCACCTCCTCCGCCGCGCCCTGCCCCTGCACCTTCACCGGCCAGACGACGACGTGGGTCGGGCAGCGATCCTCCAGCCGGTGCAGGATGTCGCGGATGACCGCACCGGTGGGCGAGGTGACGACGCCGATCACGCGCGGCAGGAACGGCAGCGGGCGCCGGCGGTCGAACAGCCCCTCCGCGGCGAGCTTCGCCTTCAGCTTCTCCAGCAGCGCCATCAGCTGGCCCGCGCCGGCCAGCTCCATCCGCTCGATCACGATCTGGTATTTCGACCGGCCGGGATAGGTGGTCAGCCGCCCGGTCGCGACCACCTCGATCCCGTCCTCGGGCCGGAAGGCGAGGCCGGCGGCGCTGCCCTTCCACATCACGCCGTCGATGACCGCGCTGTCGTCCTTCAGGCAGAGATAGGCGTGGCCCGAGGCGGCGCGCTTGTAGCCGGAAATCTCGCCGCGCAGGCGGACGTGGCCGAACTCCCCCTCCACCATCCGCTTCAGCTTGCCGGACAGCTCGCCCACGGAAAGGGCCATCGCATTGTCGCCGGGCGTCGCCTCGGCTACCAGCCGGCCCGTCGGCGTATCGGAAAAGGGGTCGGGCATGAACATCCTGCTGGTCGGGTCGGGCGGTCGCGAGCACGCGCTGGCGTGGCGGCTCGCGCAATCGCCGACCACCGATACGCTCTTCGCCGCGCCGGGCAACCCCGGCATCGCGCAGCACGCGCGCATCGCCGAGCTGGACGTGGACGATCATCGAGCGGTGATCGACTTCGTGCGCCGCCACCAGATCGGTCTGGTCGTGATCGGGCCGGAGGCGCCGCTGGTGAAGGGGCTGGCCGACAATATCCGCGCCATCGGCGTGCCGGTGTTCGGCCCGGGGCGCGAGGCGGCGCGGCTGGAGGGATCGAAGGGCTTCACCAAGGACCTGTGCGCGCGCGTCGGCATCCCCACCGCGCGCTATTTCCGCACGACCACGCGCGACGGCGCGCTCGCCTGCCTCGACGACTTCGGTGAGGCCTGCGTCATCAAGGCCGACGGCCTCGCCGCCGGCAAGGGCGTCGTGGTCGCCGCCACCCGCGCTGAGGCGGAGGCGGCGATCCGCGACCTCTATGCGCAGGGGCCGGTGGAGGCGGTGATCGAGGAGCGGCTGGAGGGGCCGGAAGCGTCGCTGTTCGTGCTGTCCGACGGCACCAGCATCGCCAGCTTCGGCAGCGCACAGGACCACAAGCGCGTCGGCGAGGGCGACACCGGGCCGAACACCGGGGGCATGGGCGCCTATTCCCCCGCGCACGAGCTGACGCCCGAGCTGGAGCAGCGCGCGCTGGGCGAGATCGTGCGCCCGACGATCGACGCGCTGGCGGCGGCGGGCACGCCCTATGTCGGCGTGCTCTACGCCGGGCTGATGCTGACGGCGGACGGCCCCAAGCTGATCGAGTACAACGTCCGCTTCGGCGATCCCGAGTGCCAGGTGCTGATGGCGCGCTACGACGGCGATCTCGCCGCGCTGCTGCTGGCGGTGGCGGCAGGGCGGCTGGCGGACGAGCCGGCGCCGGAGTTCCGCGACGAGGCGGCGCTGACCGTGGTGATGGCGGCGCGCGGCTATCCGGGCACGCCGGAGACGGGCGGCGCGATCCACGGCATCGACGCGGCGGAGGCGACGGGCGCGGTCGTGTTCCAGGCGGGCACGGCCGCGCGCGACGGCGCGATCGTCGCCGCCGGCGGCCGCGTGCTGGCCGTGACGGCGACCGGCGCGGACGTGGCCGCGGCGCAGGAGGCGGCCTATCACGCCGTCGACGCGATCGACTTTCCCACCGGCTTCTGCCGCCGCGACATCGGCTGGCGCGCGACCCGATGACGCCGACGTCGATACGGCACCGCCATCGGACTCGCGCGTTGCAGCGGCGTGAAAAGGACACATGATGAATAGCGCTAGCTGGTCGATGGAGCCGTTCTCCCAGGACGGCCTGCTCGTCGCGATCGCTCTCGGGCTCGCCGCGATCCTGGCGGTGCTGACGGTGATCGGCATGATCGTGGGCGCCCGCAACAAGCGGCAGCGCGTGGAGGCGGAAAAGGAGGAGCAGGCGCGGATCGAGGCGCTGGAGGCGGACGGGGTCGAAGCCACCACCGGAACCGACACCGCGCCGGCCCCGGCACCGGTGGCGCCCGCCCCTGTCGAATCCGTCGAGCCGGTCCCGCCCACCCCGGTGCGCGATCCGGAGCCGCTGGCGGACGAACCGATCGCCGCCGCCGCGCCGCTCGACGCCTCGCCAGCGGCGGAAGCCGCACCAGCGGCGACCGACGGCGCGCCGGCGGCGGAGCCGGTCACGCGGCTGAAGGGACTGGGCCCGAAGATCGCGACGCGCCTGTCCGAGGAAGGCATCGTCACCGTCGACCAGCTCGCCGCGCTGTCCGACGCGGAGGCGGCGGCACTGGACGCACGGCTGGCGCCGTTCCAGGGCCGGATGGAGCGCGACCGCTGGCGCGAGCAGGCGCGGCTGCTGGCGGCGGGCGAGCGCGACGCGTTCGAGCGCGAGTTCGGGAAGCTGGGATGAGCGTCGCGTTCCGGCGGGAAAGCGACGAGGAGCATCTCGAACCCGTCTTCGAGCTGCCGATCCCGCCCGGGCCCAACCTGGTCACCGGGCGCGGGCTGGCGCTGATCGCGGCGAAGGTGGACGCGCTGGAGGCGCAAGTGGCGGCCGCGGCGGACGCGGAGGCGGCCAAGCCGCTGCGGCGCGAGCTGCGCTACTGGCACACGCGTCGTGCCACCGCGATCGAGACGGCGCCGCGCGGCGACGGCGTGGTCGGCTTCGGCAGCCGCGTCACCCTCGTGCTGGCGGGCAAGGAGCGGACCGTGACGCTGGTCGGCGACGACGAGGCGGAGCCGGCGGCAGGCCTCCTCGCCTTCTCCGCCCCGCTCGCGCGCGCGATGATGGGCGCTGAGGCGGGGGAGACACTGCCCTTCAACGGGCGCGAGGACGCGATCGAGATCGTCGCCGTCGGCTAGGCTAGATCATCGCCAGCACCGCGCTGCCCGCGGCGAAGATCAGGATCACCACCGCCGAATCGACGCCCATCTTCCAGATGGTGCGGTCGCGATGTTCCAGCAGGCCCACCATGAACACGCCGATCAGCGTCGCGCCGAGGAGGGCCGACACGGTCTCGAACGAACCCAGCGTCTCCATCAGCGGCGGCCCGCGGAACACCGCGTCGCCCAGCGGCAGCAGCGCCAGGTTGACGAAATTGGTGCCCAGTACCTGGCCGAACGCCATTTCCGGGCGGCCGAGCTTCAGCGCGGCGACGATCGTCACCAGCTCGGGCAGCGAGGTGGCCGCGCCGATCAGCGCGAAGCCGACGATGGCGCTGGTCAGTCCCGCCTGCGTCGCGATGGCGTCGCCGGTCTGCGACAGCGCGTAGCCCGCGGCGAAGATCAGCGCGCCGTCCAGCGCGACGCGCCACCACAGGCCGGCGAGCGTCAGGTCGGGTTCCACCTGCCCTTCCGCCTCCTCCGCGTCGGGCCGGCCGTCCCCGTCCTCGTCCACGCTCCACGGCGAGCGGCGGTCGTGGCCCGCGGCAAGCCAGAACGAGAAGATCGCCGCCGCCCCCACCGCCAGGCTCCCGACGCCGACGCCGATGCCCGGAATCATGACGTCGCCGACGGTAATGATGGCGGCGATCAGGATCAGCACGATCATGCACAGCGCGGCCATCATCATCGTCGACGGCCGCGCCACGATCGACGTCACCGCCGCGCGCCCGACGAAGCCGTCCACCACCGCCAGAAGCAGCACGTTGATCGCGGCCGAGCCGAGCAGGTTGTTCACCGCCAGCGCCGGATTGCCGATCGACGAGGCCGTCACCGTGTTCGCCACCTCCGGCAGCGAGGTGATGCCGCCCAGCAGCAGCATGCCGACGAACACCTGCTCCATCCCCGTCTTCGCCGCGATCGCGTCGAGATGGCGGGTCAGCCGGCCGCCGCTGATCCACACAACCGCCGCCGCGGCGAGGAAGATGAGCGCATTGGCCCAGACGGGATAGCCGGCGGCATCGGACAGGGGCATCGGCCGGGCAACGGGCCGCACCGGACGATGTTCCTATTGTGATGCGGATCAATCACTTAGCGCGATGAGCGACACCTGCCGGCCGTAATCCGCCTCGCCCCGGTGGGTCGCACGGCGAAAGCTGTAGAAGCGGTGGTCGTCCGCGTAGGTGTCGAGCCCGAGCGTCTCCACCTTCCCCACGCCCGCCGCGGCGAGGCGGTGGGCGACATAGCCTTCCAGGTCGAACCGCGCGTGGCCGGCGCGGCCGGCATCGGCGAAGAAGCGCTCGTTCTCCGCGTCCGCCTCCTCGAACCGGCGGCGAAATGCATCGTCCACCTCGTAGCTGGCGCGCGCGATGCATGGGCCCACCGCGGCGACGATGCGCCCGCGCTCGGCGCCCAGCGCTTCCATCGCCGCGACGGTCGCGTCGGTGACGCCGCCGATCGCGCCTTTCCACCCCGCGTGCGCCGCGCCGACCACGCCGGCGGCGGCGTCGGCGAGCAGCACCGGCGCGCAGTCGGCGGTCAGAATGCCGAGGACGATCCCGGGCCGGTCGGTCGCCATCGCGTCGGCATGGGGACGGGCCGCGTCGTCCAGCGGCGCGGCCACGGTTACGCACTCGGCGGAATGGACCTGGTAGAGCGTCGCGAGCGCACGCCCCGGCGCCACCGCCGCCACCGCGCGGCGGCGATTCTCCGCCAGTTCGTCGGAGATGTCCGCCTGCCCGCGGCGGCCGAGGTCCAGCCCAGCCGTCACCCCGGTGGAGACGCCGCCGCGCCGGCCCAGGAAGCCGTGCGGCACCCCGGCGAGCAGCCGGGCGCGGTTCACCTCCACGCCGCCGGCGTCCGTCATAGTGCCAGTCTCATGACGATGTCCTCGTCCTCGTGCGTGCCGACCATGAAGGTGTAGGGGCCGACCTCCTCGAACCCGTAGCGCGCGTAGAAGCGCCGGGCGCGGTGGTTGTCGATGAAGACGGAGAGGTAGAGCGCCGCGGCGCCGCGCGCTCGGGCCGTGGCGATCGTCCAGTCCATCAGCGCCTGCGCGACGCCGCCGCCGTGGAAGGCGGAGAGGACGTACAATTGCCGCAGCTCCACCGCGCCGTGCTCCGGCGTGAAGGGCAGCGACGGCGGGCCGAGCTTGGCATAGGCGACGATCGCGCCGTCCGCCTCGACCAGCCGCACCGCATAGGCGGGATCGGAGATCTCCGCCGCCCACGCATCCGCCGTGTGGCGGTCGAGGAACAGCGCCAGGTCCGCGGGAGCGTAGAGATGGCCGAAGGTGTCGGTGAACGTGCGGCGGGCGAGCGCCGCCACCGCCGCGGCGTCCCCGCCGCGCGCGTCGCGATACGCGGGCGTGGTCATGCGAAGCCCACCGGCTCGGGCCAGTCGGCGTGGCGGATCGACAGCACCTTGAACAATTCTCCCATCTCCTCCACCAGTCGCGCGCGGTCGGGCGCCACCCGGTCGCCCAGCGCCGCGGCGCGCGCGTCGATCCCCAGCGCCGTCAGGAACGCGCCCTGCCCCACCGGCCCCGCCACCGCCGCGCCGGACGCGCGCGCCACCAGCGCCAGCGTGGCGAAATCGACGTGCGCGGTCAGATCCTGCTCGCCCGGCGCCTCGAACGGGTTGGCGAAGGCATGCGCGCGGACCGCCTGGAGCGTGTCGCCGACCGCGGGTCCTTCGTAGCCATAGTCGATCGCCAGCACGGCGCCGCCCTGCGCCGTGACGCGCGCGGCGAGGCCGGCCATCACCGCGACGCCGGCGGGCGAAGTCTCGATGATCGATCCCGGCGGCGCGTCGGCGAGGTGCGCGGGGATGATGGTGCGCGGCACCTCCTTCCCCGCCACGGGCAGGAACAGCGTGTCCTGGCAGGCGACCAGCCGCTCGTGCCACGTGGCGCCGCGGCGGACGAGCTGGCGGATCGGCAGCGCGTCGAAGAATTCGTTGGCGACGACGAGGAGCGGCACGTCGGCGGGCAGCGTCTCGGGCGAATCGTGGAAGGTGGCGCCTGGCATCCGCTCGGTCTGGGCGCGGCGCAGCGTCGGGCTTGTCTCGACCAGGTGGACCGGGGGCGTGAGCCCCGCGCGCGCCATCACCCGCAGCGCGTCGGCGCCGAGCGTGCCGCGCCCCGGCCCGAGTTCCACCCAGGCGACCGCCGGGCGCCCGGCGCGAGTCCACAGGTCCGCGGCCCAGGCGCCGATCAGCTCGCCGAACATCTGCGAGATCTCGGGCGCGGTGGTGAAGTCGCCCGCGGCGCCCAGCGGGTCACGCGTGGCATAGTAATGGGCGTTGGCGGCGCCCATGAACTGGCTGACCGGGATCGGCCCGCCCAGCGTGATCGCGCGGGCGAGCCGCTCCGCCAGCAGCGGTTCGGCCGGGTCGGTCGCGGGATCGGTCACGTGATGCTCATGCCGGGCCGGGCACCGCACGGCAACCGCGCCCCGCCGACAGGGCACCGCCGCTCAAGACGCGGGTCGAACGGCGACACCGCTGAGCGCGCCCGATGTGGCGCGTAGCCCGCCGAGCGCTCCCTTGCGGATCGACATTGTACTGCCCTGCTGGGGCGCCACTTCCGACGGCTGGCTGTTCTGCCAAACCGACCCGTCCGCCAGCGTCACGCGCCAGTAGCCGTTGCGCAGGATGTCGACAGCCCGCACTGTCGAATCCACGGCGGAGAAGGCGGGGCGCGCCGGCCTGGCGGCGCGCGGCTCCAGCGCCCTTACCGCGGATTGCCGCATCCGCCGGACCTGCGCTGCCCGCTCGTCGAAGCAGGCGAGGCGCGCGCCGGCGTCCGCCTCTGCGTCGCACGCCAGCAAGCGGTCGAGCGCCGCGCCCCCGTCCTGCGCCAAGGCGGGGGATGCAGCGCCGGCCAGCCCGAGGCCCAGCGCGACACTCAGCGCGACGCCCGACAGGCGGATGCGGTTCGTCATCGGTTCTTCTCCTTGGCTGTGCCGGTGTGTAGCCGCGGCTACGCGACGCTCTGCGTCCCGGCGATCGGCTCGACGCGGCGGCGGCGCGCCTTAGCGGTCGCGATCAGGAAGGCGCCCCCGGCGATCATCGGCACGCACAGCCACTGGCCCATGTGGAGGCCCGTCGCCGCGGCGAACTCGCGCAATTGCTGGTCGGGCTCGCGGAAGAATTCCACGGTGAAGCGCGCGACGCCGTAGCCGGCGAGGAAGATGCCGACCAGCATCCCCGGATTGTAGCGCGCGCGCGTGCGCCAGAAGAAGAAGGCGAGCAGCGCGAACAGCGCGATGCCCTCCAGCCCGGCCTCGTACAATTGGCTCGGGTGGCGCGCGGGCTCGGCCATGCCGACGGGCACGGTGCGGTCGAAGACGATCGCCCAGGGCACGTCGCTCGGCTTCCCCCACAATTCCCCGTTCACGAAATTGGCGAGGCGGCCGAAGAACAGGCCGAAGGGCACCGCGCAGGCGACGTAGTCGTGGATGCGCAGCCAGTCGAGCTTGTGCACCCGCGCGAACCAGATGAGGCCGAGCGAGGTGCCGATCACCCCGCCGTGGAAGCTCATCCCGCCGTCCCACAGCCGGAAGACGGAGAGCGGCTCCAGCAGCATCCGCGGCGCGTAGAACAGGACATAGCCGATCCGCCCGCCCAGGATGATGCCGAGCGTGGCGTAGAAGACCAGATCGTCGGCGTGCCGCCGCGCCATCGGCGCGCCCGGCTGCGCCAGCAGCTTCAGGAGGTACCACCAGCCGACGACGATGCCCGCGATATAGGCCAGGCTGTACCAGCGCAGCGTGAAGGCGCCGATGGAGAAGACGTCGGGATGCAGGCCGAGATCGGCGAAGCGGACATGGCCGGCGGTGGCGACCGGGCCGGCCACGGCGGGGGCGATCCCGGCGGCACTGGCGAACATGGGTAGGATCAAGGCTTTTCCCTCTCGAACCGCGCCTGCATAAGGGGTGCAAGGGACAAACCCAAGCGGAGAGACGGATGCGGACGGAGCTGGACGGGCGGATGGACGCGGTGATGGCCGCCATGACCGGCGAGGGCGGGGCCCTGCCGCTCGGCCGGGTGGAACGGTTCGGACAGCAACTCCCCTGTATCGCCGCTGCGCCGCCGACGCTGGCCGCCTATTTCGCGCATTTCGCCGCCCAGCACGCGGAGGCCGAGTTCCTGATCGCGGGCGAGGAGCGGCTGCGCTACGGCGCGGTCCACGCCGCCGCGGTGAAGGTGGCGCGCGCGCTGGTCGCCGAGCACGGCGTGAAGCGGGGCGACCGGATCGGCATCGCGGCGCGCAACTCGGCGAGCTGGATCGTCCTCTACATGGGCGTGCTGATCGCGGGCGGGGTCGCCACGCTGCTGAACGGGTGGTGGCAGAAGGAGGAGCTGGAAGCCTCGCTGCGCGACGTGGACGTCTCCCTCGTCTTTGCCGATCCGCCGCGCGCGCGCCGGCTGGCCGAGATCGCCGGCGCGACGTGGCGCGTGGTGGAATTCGACGACCTGAAGCCGCTGGACGTCGCGCTGGCGCCGCTGCTGCGCGCGAGCGACGACGTGGCGCTGCCCGAACTGACCGGCGCGGACCATGCCACGATCCTGTTCACCAGCGGCTCGACCGGCCAGTCGAAGGGCGCGCTGTCGACGCACTTCCAGGTGATGCAGGGCGTTTTCAACTATCTCGCCAGCGCGATGATGATGCTGGGCATCGCGACGCAGGATGGCGCGACGAGCGACCTGCAACCGGCGACACTGCTGAACGTGCCCCTGTTCCACGTCACGGCCGAGGTGCCGGTGATGCTGCAGAGCTTCGCCATCGGGCGCAAGCTGGTGCTGATGCCCAAGTGGGACGCGGTGGAGGCGATGCGGCTGATCCAGCAGGAGCGCGTCACCTATTTCGTCGGCGTGCCGCTGATGAGCTTCGAGATGCTGACGCATCCGGACCGCGCCAAATACGACCTGTCGACCGTCACCGACATCGCCGCGGGCGGCGCGCCGCGCCCGGTGGAGCACGTGAAGCGGATCGACGCGGAGATGGAGGGCGCGCCGCTGATCGGCTACGGCCTGACGGAGACGAACGGCGTCGGCACGGGCAACTGGCGCGGCAATTACCTGGCCAAGCCCAATTCCGCCGGGCGCCCGTCGCTGCCGCTGGTCGACCTCGCCATCCTGGACGACGCCGGGCGCGCGCTGGCGCAGGGGGAACGCGGCGAGGTGTCGATCCGGTCGGCGGCGTGTTTCGAGGAATATTGGGGCAATCCGCAGGCGACAGCGGCGTGCTTCACCGACGACGGCTATTTCCGCACCGGGGACATCGGCTACCTCGACGAGGACGGGTACCTCTTCATCGTCGACCGCAAGAAGGACATCATCATCCGCGGCGGCGAGAACATCAGCTGCCAGGAGGTGGAGGCGGCGCTGTACGAGCATCCGGAGGTCGCGGAGGCGTGCGTCTTCGGCCTGCCCGACGAGCGCTACGGCGAAGTGCCGGGTGCGGTCGTCCACCTGCGCTCGGCGGGCGCGGTGGAGGCGGAGGACCTGGTCGCGTTCCTCTCCGCGCACATCGCCGCATTCAAGGTACCGCAGCGCGTCTGGATCTCGACGGACCCGCTGCCGCGACTGGGGACGGAGAAGATCGACAAGGTGTCGTTGCGGCGCGATTTTCGCGCGGTTTGGGCGGCGGAGGCGGGTTGAGTTCACGCAAAGACGGGAAGGCGCGAAGAAGGTTGGTTCACGCGGAGGCGCGGAGACGCGGAGGATGTCGTCGCACCGCGCGCGCTCCCGCGAAGCGGCCTCACCCTCGCATAGTCTGGAGGGAGCCGCCGCCGGCGGCTCGGGACGGAGCAGCGCGCGCAACTCTCCGCGTCTCCGCGCCTCCGCGTGAACAAGCCTTCGTCTTTCTTCGCGTCTTCGCGTCTTCGCGTGAACCTTCCCCTTCCCTCCCCTACGGGCTAACCCCACCACCATGGCGATCACCCGGCGCAATCTGCTGATCTCCGGCGGCGTCGGCGTGGGGCTGGTCGTCGCCTGGGCGGCGTGGCCGCGGGCGTATCGGGCGACCCTGCCCGCCGCGCCGGGGGAAACGGTGTTCGGCCCCTTCCTGAAGATCGCGCGCGACGGGCAGGTGATCGTGGCGGTGCCGCAGGCAGAGACCGGGCAGGGCATCACTACCGCGCTGGCGCAGATCGTGGCGGACGAGCTGGGCGCGGACTGGCGCACGGTGGGCGTCGAGGCGGCGCCGGTCAGCCCGCTCTACGCCAATCCGCTGGCCGCCGACGCGCTGTTCGCCGGGGCGTTCGACCGCGTGCCCGAAGGCGTGCGCGAGGAGCATTGGACACGATCCGCGCTGATGCTGACCGCCGCCTCCACGGGCGTGCGCCGGTTCGAGGCGCCGCTGCGCGAGGCGGGGGCGGCGGCACGCGTGCTGCTGTGCAAGGCCGCCGCCGCGCGATGGGACGCGGACTGGCAGGCCTGCGACACCGCCGACGGCTTCGTCACAATGGGCGGGCGGCGACTGCGCTTCGGCGAGCTGGCGGAGGCGGCGGCGGCGGAGACGCTGCCCGACGAGCTGCCGCTGCGCATCGGCGACGAGGGACGGCTGACCGGCCGGTCGCTGCCGCGCATCGACGTCCCCGCCAAGGTGGACGGCAGCGCCAACTTCACCGCGGACATCCGCCTGCCCGACATGGTCTTCGCCAGCATCCGGCAGGGACCGACGCCCGCGTCGCGGCTGCTGTCGTGCGACAAGCGCGCCGCCGAGCGGGTGCGCGGCATGGTTTCCGTGGTCGAGACCGCACACTGGGTGGCGGCGGTGGCGAACAATTGGTGGGCGGCCAATCGCGGGCTCGCCGCGCTGGCGCCCCGCTTCGCGACCGACGGCCCCCTGCCCGCCGACCCCGACGCAGCGCTGGAGGCGGCGCTGGCGGGTGAGGGCTGGCGAGCGGCGAGCGAGGGCGACGTGGGCGCCGCATTCCGAGGGGCGCGGCTGATTCGCGCCGAGTACGCGGTGGCGCCCGCGCTCCACGCCGCCATCGAGACGCCCGCGGCGACGGCGCAGTACGAGGACGGACGCCTGGAGCTGTGGATCGCGACCGAGGCGCCCGGCATCGCGCAGGCCGCCGCGGCGGAGGCGGCCGGGCTGTCGACCACGCAGGTGATCGTCCACCCGATGCTGGTCGGCGGAGGCTTCGGCGCGGCGCTGGAACCAGCCGTCGCGCGCCAGGCCGCGATCCTGGCGCAGCGGCTGCGCCGGCCGGTGCAGCTGACCTGGTCGCGCGGCGAGGCGCTGATGCACCAGCCGGTGCGCGCGCCGGCGCGGGCGCGGATGACCGCGCGGCTGGCGCCCAACGGGCAGATCCTCGGCTGGCACGCCGCCATCGCCGCCCCGGCCAGCGGCCGCGCGCTGGCGGCGCGGCTGCTGGCGCACGATCCGCTCGCGCGGGTGGCGCGCGCGCTGCCCGACGGCGCGGACGGCCATGCGGTGGCGGGCGCACGGCCGGGCTATCGCATCCCCGCGATCGCGATCGACCACCACCCGGCCGACCTGCCGCTGGCAATCGGCCACCTGCGCGGCGGGGCGCATGGCTACACCGCCTTCTTCACCGAATGCTTCGTCGACGAGCTGGCGCATGTCGCGCAGAGCGAGCCCGTGTCCTACCGCATCGGAATGCTGGGCGGCGACGCGCGCATGGCGCGGTGCCTGTCCACGGTGTCGGCGCTGGGCGGATGGGAGGGCGGCATGGTGGGCAGCGGACAGGGCATCGCCTGCCACACGATGGCGGGCAGCTGCATCGCCGTCCTGGCCGAGGTGCACCAGGGCGAGGACGGGCGCGTCGCGATCGACCGGCTGGTCGCGGCGGTGGACTGCGGCCGCGCGATCAATCCTGACGGAGTGCGCCAGCAGGTTGAGGGCGGGCTGGTGTTCGGCGCGGCGCTGGCGACGGGCTGCACCACCGGATACGCCGAAGGGCTGGCGACGACGCGGTTGATGTCCGCCGTCCGGCTACCGACGCTCGCCACCGCGCCCGAGGTGACGGTGGAGCTGATCCCTTCCACAGCCGATCCCGGCGGCGTCGGCGACCTGGGCGTGGTGGCGGTCGCCCCGGCGGTCGCGAACGCATTGCGCGCGGCGACCGGAACGCGGGTGCGCACGCTGCCGTTGAGCGCGCGATGAACCCTTCCGACCACCCCACAATCCCGGCCCCGCGCGTCGGCGTGCTGCTCGTCAACCTGGGCACGCCCGACGCCGCCGACGCCGCCAGCGTGCGCCGCTACCTGGCCGAGTTCCTGTCCGACCCCCGCGTGGTGGAGATCCCGCGGCTGGTCTGGCAGCCGATCCTGCGCGGTGCGGTGCTGACGACGCGGCCGAAGAAGTCGGCGCACGCCTATCGGCAGGTGTGGACCGAGGACGGATCGCCGCTGGCCGCGATCACGCGGCGGCAGGCGCTGGCGCTGAAGGACGCGTTCGGCCCGGACGTGACGGTCGATTATGCCATGCGCTACGGCCGCCCCGCCATTGTCGACCGGCTGCGCGCGCTGAAGGACGCGGGGTGCGAGCGCATCCTGTTCGCTCCGCTCTATCCGCAATATTGCGCCGCGACGACCGCGACCGCCAACGACAAGGCGTTCGCCGCGCTGGCGGGAATGCGGTGGCAGCCGGCGCTGCGCACCTTGCCGCCCTATCACGACGATCCGGCCTATATCGACGCGCTGGCGACCAACGTGCGCGCACAGCTGCAGCAGCTGGATTTCGCGCCGGACGCGATCCTCGCCAGCTTCCACGGAATGCCGCAGCGCACGCTGGAGCTGGGCGATCCGTACCACTGCCACTGCCGCAAGACCGCGCGGCTGCTGTCCGAGGCGCTGGGGCGCGAGCTGACCGTCACCTTCCAGAGCCGCTTCGGCCGCGCCAAGTGGCTGGAGCCCGCCACCGACAAGGTGCTGGAGGCGCTGCCCGCCACCGGCGCGCGCAAGGTGGCGATCGTGGCGCCGGGCTTCTCCGCCGATTGCCTGGAAACGCTGGAGGAGCTCAGCATCCGGGGGCGGGAGAGCTTCGAGGCGGCGGGCGGCACGCATTTCGCCTACCTGCCCTGCCTCAACGACACCCCCGCCGGGATTGTGATGTTGCGTGGCTTACTGGCGCGGGAACTTGCGGGGTGGGTCGCGCCTGCCTAGCCTTGCCGCAGAGCAAGGGAGAGGAGTTTGCATGGCACGGGTAGCGATCGTCACCGGCGGCACGCGCGGCATCGGTGAGGCGATCAGCGTCGCGCTGAAGGACGCCGGCATGACTGTCGCGGCGAACTACGCCGGCAACGACGAGCGCGCGCGCGACTTCACCGCGCGGACCGGCATCGCGGCGTTCAAGTGGGATGTGGCCGACTACGACGCCTGCCAGGCGGGTGTGGCGGAGGTCGCCGCGGCGCTGGGGCCGGTCGACGTGCTGGTGAACAACGCCGGCATCACCCGCGACGGCACGATCCTGAAGATGACCTACCAGATGTGGAAGGAGGTCATGGACACCAACCTGGGCGGCTGTTTCAACATGGCCAAGGCGGTGTTCCCCGGGATGCGCGAGAAGAAGTGGGGGCGCATCGTCAACATCGGCTCGATCAACGGCCAGGCGGGGCAATACGGGCAGGTGAACTATGCCGCGGCGAAGAGCGGCATCCACGGCTTCACCAAGGCGCTGGCGCAGGAAGGCGCGCGCGCCGGCGTGACGGTGAACGCGATCGCGCCCGGCTATATCGACACCGACATGGTCGCCGCCGTCCCCGCCGATGTGCTGGAGAAGATCGTGGCGAAGATCCCGGTCGGCCGCCTGGGCCAGGCGAGCGAGATCGCGCGCGGCGTCGCCTTCCTGTGCTCCGAGGAGGGCGGGTTCGTGACCGGATCGACGCTGAGCATCAACGGCGGGCAGCATATGTACTGACGGGCGCAGGCCCGCGCGCCGCGGGCCGGTGCGCCGGCGGCGCAGCGTCCGGCACGGCCGGCGGGTCGGCGTCAGCCGAACCCGTCCGACGACGCGGGCTTCGCCCGCGGCGTGGCCCGCCGAGGAAGAACCGGGCTCCGACTTCGCTCACCCCAGAGGTGGCGGTCCCCCCTTCCACTCGCGCCGAGCTTGTCGAACCCGCGCTCTTCCCTCTAGCCTCGCGCGCATGACCGACGATGCGATCTTCACTCGCGAGGGCGCCGCCTATCGCGCCACCGCTTTCGCGGCGGGGCCGTGGCACCCCCGGCTCCAGCACGGCGGCGCGCCGTCCGCGCTGGCGGTGCACGCGGCGGAGGCGGTGCCGACGCTGGCGCCGATGCGCGTGGCGCGGGTGACGGTGGAGCTGCTGCGGCCGGTGCCGGTCGGCCCGATCCACGTCGAGGCCGAGGTGCTGCGCCAAGGGCGCAAGATCCAGTTGGTGCAGGTGCGCCTGTTGCACGAGGGCAGCGAGGTGACGCGCGCGACGGTGCTGCGCGTCCGCACGGTGGATCAGCCGCTGCCGGGCGGCGTGGCGATGCCGCCGGTCGCCTCCGCGCCGGAGGAGGTCGCGCCCGACGCGGGCTTCCGCGGGCTGACGCGCGATGCCGTGAACTTCGGCGCGAACTTCGACGTGCGGCGGCTGCGCGGCGGGTTCGGCGAGCTGGGGCCGGGCCAGGCTTGGTTCCGGCAGCATCGTGCGACCGTCGCCGGCGCGGACACGTCGCCGGCGATGCGCGCGATGGCGGTGGCGGACTTCTCCAACGGGATCGCGCCGGTGCTGCCCTTCGCCGAGTGGACGTTCCTGAACGCCGACCTGACGGTCAGCTTCGCGAGGCTGCCCGAGGGCGAGTGGATCTTCTCCGATGCGGAGACCTGGGCCGGGGCGGACGGGCAGGGAGTGGCGATGACGCGGCTGGCGGACCGGCACGGCTATTTCGGCCGCGCGGTGCAGTCGCTGCTGCTGGAGCGGCGCTGAATACAACGCGCCGGCCGTTCCTTTCGGATCGACCGGCGCGCGCCCTCATACGCTACGCGAGGGAACCAAAACTGCTTGAAGGATCGGGTGGCGCGACGGCGAAGCCGCCGCCCTTCGACTGCCTGCCAAGGCAGGCGCTCAGGACAGGCTTCGGACGGATTCGGCTTTGCCGACGCGCCGGCCGTGCCGACCGCTGCGCTATGCGCATCGGCGGCGGGTCGCCCCGCCGCCTGCGGCCGTCAGCGGCAGTACCGCGGATTGTTCGACTTCTCGATCGCGTTGCCCGCCACCGCGCCGCCGACGCCGCCGAGCACCGTGCCGAGCGTGCGGTCGCCGCGCGTGTCGATCGCCCGGCCCAGCAGGCCGCCCGCGATCGCCCCGACGATCGTGCCGGTGGTGCCGCCGTTGCAGCGACGGTTGTAGTTGTAGCGGCGGTTGTCGTAACGACGGTCGTAGTCGCGATAGCCGCGGCCGTTGTCGTAATAGCGGTCGTAGCCGCCGCGATAGCGCTGGGCGTCGGCGGTGGTCGGCACCACGGCGCTCGCACCCATCACGAGGGCCACGCCGGCGAGGGTCAGCTGCTTGAACATGGGTCGTCTCCCGTTTGCGAATCCTGCGACGGAAACCCCGTCGATGAAGAGGTTCTGCCCGATTCGCATTGAGCCGTGCCTGAATGCGCCCGTTATCGCCGGTTCAGGCTTCGGCCGCTGACGCGCCTGCTTTCCTCCCGGCGTCGCGCCTGGCTGGCGGCGGTGCTGTTCCCTGCGCTGGCAGTGCCGGCCTGGTCGGGCGAGCCGCGGCTGGAGATGCCGGGTCGCAACCTGGTGGTGCACGCGCGCGGCTGGGCGCCGGCGGGCGGCTGGCCGCGGCGGATCGGCCGGCTGGAGCCGGTCGGCGCGGTGTCGCTGAGCGCGGAAGATCCCGCGTTCGGCGGCTTCTCCGCGCTGGCGCTGTGGCACGGGCAGGCGATTCTGCTGAGCGACGGCGGCACGTTCGTGCGCCTGGCGATCCGCGGCGGGATGGTGCGCACCTTGGCCACCGGCACCCTGCCGGGAGGACCCGGGACGGGGTGGTCGAAGCTGGACCGCGACTCCGAATCGCTCGCCGTCGATCCCGCCACCGGCACCTTGTTCGTCGGGTTCGAGCGCGCCAACGTCGTCTTCCGCTACGCTCCCGGCTTCGCGCGGTGGGAAGCGTGGCGCGCCCCCGCGGCGATGCGGCTGTGGCGCGACAACAGCGGCGCCGAATCGCTCGTGCGCCTGCCCGACGGGCGCTTCGTCGCCTTGTCGGAGAACGGCGACTGGGAGAAGAGGGAGTGGCCCGCGCTACTGTTCGCCGGCGATCCCGCCGATCGGGCGACGCGCGTCGCGCGCTTCCGCTACCGCCCGCCGCGCCGCGTGGTGCCGACCGACGCGACGGCGCTGCCGAACGGAGACCTGCTGGTGCTGCACCGGCGGTGGGACAAGCCGCTGCGCTTCACCGCGCGGGTGGCGCGGGTGCCCGCCGCCTCGCTGCGCGCCGGCGCGCTGGCGGTGGCGGAGGAAATCGCCGCCTTCCCGCCCGCGCTGCTGGGCGAGAATGCGGAAGGCATCGCGGTGACGCGCGAGGGCGGCGCGACGATGGTGTGGATCGTGACCGACAACGACGGGTACTTCTGGCGAAAGACGATCCTGGCCAAGTTCCGCCTGCTCGACGCCCCGCCCCCAAGCCGGACGCGAATCGGCCCGCCGTCCCGGTGAGGGAAGGCGGGCCGTTCGATCATTCCGGCAGAAGCGTCGGCGCGGCTTACGCCGCGGCGGCGGCGGTCCCGGCCAGCTTCTTCACGACGTCGCGCTTCAGTCGGCGCGCCTTCAGCGACAGCTTGTCGTTAGAGGTCTTCACCAGCCAGTTGTCGAGCCCGCCGTTATGCTCCACCGAGCGCAGCCCGTGGGTCGACACGCGCAGCCGCACCGACCGCTCCAGCGCGTCGGAGATCAGCGTCACGTTCTGCAGGTTCGGCAGGAAGGTGCGCTTGGTCTTGTTGTTGGCGTGCGAAACGTTGTTTCCCACCTGCCGGCCCTTGCCGGTCAGCTCGCAGATGCGCGACATGATGCGTGTCCTGAATTCGGGTTGCCCGGAAAGTGGGCGCACCTAACGCGGGCGGGGCGGTTCGTCAACCGGCACGGTGCCCGGGATGCAACCCGGCGGCTGGCGGTACGTTGGTTGCGGTATCGGAACGACACGTCCTGCGAAAGGCCATCCCCATGCGCGCGCTCCTCGTCATCCTCGGCATTGCCGCCCTCGTCCTGCTCGCCGCGCTGGCGCTGGGCTTCGTCCGGCTGGACCAGACGCAGACCGCGCAGCTGCCACGGATCGAGGGCGGGCAGGCGCCCAAGTTCGAGGCGGACGTGGGCCGCATCGACGTCGGCACGGAGAACAAGACGGTGGAGGTGCCGCGCGTGTCGGTGGAGAAGCCGGGCGAGACCGCGCGCTGATCCGGCACCTGTCGCCACGCCGCGCGCCGCGCTAGACCGCGCGCGATGTTCCCCCTGCCCCTTCCCATGCGTCGCGCGCTGGACGCTGCGCGCGTCGCGGCGGCGGCGGGAGAAGTGCCCGTCGGCGCGGTGGTGATGCGCGGGGGCGACACGGTGGCGGTGGCCGCCAACGCGCCGCGCGCGCTGCACGACCCCACCGCCCACGCCGAGATGCTGGCGATCCGCGCCGCGGCCGCGGCACTGGGCGACGACCGGCTGGCCGACTGCGACCTCTACGTCACGCTGGAGCCGTGCGCGATGTGCGCGGGCGCGATCGCGCTGGCACGGATCGCGCGGGTCTACTGGGGCGCGCCCGATCCCAAGGGCGGCGCGGTGGAGCACGGGCCCCGGCTGTTCGCGCAGCCGACCTGCCACCACCGGCCCGAGCTGTTCGGCGGGATCGGCGAGGCGGAAGCGGCGGCGCTGCTGCGCGACTTCTTCGCGGCGCGGCGGTAGGCGGCGGAGCGAGCGGGGCGTTCGCGCGGTCTGCGGGGTGCGCCGTGGCTGTGCTTCGACTGCGCCCGGCACGAACGGGAGACATCGTTCGGAACGAACAGACCCGGCACCCGTCACGCCGCCCTGCTCCCGGCATCCACCGCGCTCCGGCCGCCGCTGCCGGTCGGTCCCCGGCGCGGCAACCCCGGCACCAGGCCGGGGTGACGCGCGCGCCCTACATCGTGTCGTTCTGCGACACCGGCACGATCTTGATTTCGACGCGACGGTTGGCGGAGCGGCCTTCCTCGGTCTCGTTGCTCTCGATCGGCTGGGTCTCGCCGAAGCCGCGGGTGGCGATGCGGGCCTGCTGCACGCCGCGGGTGGAGAGATAGTCCGCGACCGACGCGGCGCGCCGTTCAGACAGACCCTGGTTGTACGCGTCGCTGCCGGTCGAATCGGTGTGGCCGTAGACGTCGATATAGGTCTGGCCGTACTCGCTCAGCACGCTGGCCACGCGATCCAGCGTGTCGCGGAAGCGCGGCTCGACCGTTGCCGAATTGGTCGCGAAGTTGATGCCCGACGGGATGTTGAGCAGCAGGTCGTCGCCCTGCCGCACCACCTGCACGTCGGTGCCCGCGGTACGGGCCCGCATCTCGCGCTCCTGCTTGTCCATGTAGGCGCCGATCCCCGCGCCCGCGATACCGCCGATGCCGGCGCCGATGATCTTCTCCGTCCGGTCGCGCCGCCCGCCGACCAGGTCGCCCAGCAGGTAGCCGCCCAGCGCGCCGCCGATGCCGCCGATCGCGGTCTTCGACACCCGCCGCTCGCCCGTTTCCGGATCGGTGGTGCAGGCCGCCGTCGCCACCAGCGAGAGGCCCGCCACCGCACCGAGCCACACCTTCGAACGCTTCATCACCCTGCTCCCTTGACTACGCACACGCCGGATGAACCCGGAGGCACGCCGGATTGTTCCGCTTGCGCACTGAACGGCGGCTGACCGGCGGGACGGATGATGCGCGACGGTGATTTTGGCGATTGTCGCGCCAAGGCTTTGCCGCGTAAGGACCGTGCGACCATGCTTCCGCCGTTCCCCTGGTTCGACGTCGTCATCATCCTCGCGCTGGTGGCACTGAACGGCGTCTTCGCGATGAGCGAGCTGGCGATCGTTTCCTCGCGCCGGGCGCGGCTCGAGGCGATGGCGCGGACCGGGCGGCGCGGCGCGCGCGCCGCGATCGTCCTGGCGGCGGATCCGGGCAAATTCCTGTCGACCGTGCAGATCGGCATCACGCTGATCGGCGTGGGCACCGGCGCCTATTCGGGCGCGAGCCTGGGCACGCCCACGGCAGCGCGGCTGGAGGCGCTGGGCATGACGCCCGCCACCGCGGAGAACCTTGGCTTCGCGATCGTCATCGGGCTCACCACCTATGCCTCGCTGATCGTCGGCGAGCTGGTTCCCAAGCAGATCGCGCTGCGCAAGCCCGAGGCGGTGGCCGCGATCCTGGCGCTGCCGATGACGTGGCTGGCGGTCGTGACCAAGCCGGTCGTGTGGCTGCTGGACCAGTCGAGCGCGCTCGCGTTCCGCCTGCTCCGGCTCAACCGCGAGAGCGAGGACCAGGTGACGGCGGAGGAGCTGCACCTGATCGTCGCGGAGGCCAGCAAGTCCGGCGTGATCGAGGAGCACGAGCGCTCGATCATCTCCGGTGTGGTGCGGCTGGCCGACCGGCCGGTGCGCGAGGTGATGACGCCGCGCACCGACGTGGACTGGCTGGACGTGAACCTGGACGACGCGGGCATCCGGCAGAAGCTGATGGCAACGCCGCACAGCCGGCTGCCGGTGGCGGACGGCACGATCGACGCGGTGGTGGGCGTGGTGCAGGCGCGCGACGTGGCGCGCGCGCTGTCGCAGGGCCTGACGCTGGACCTCGCCACGCTGATGCGCAAGGCGCCGGTGGTGGTGGACCAGGTCGACGCGATGGACACGCTGGATACGCTACGCCGGGCCGAGGTGCCGATGGCCTTGGTGCGCGACGAATACGGCCACCTCGAAGGCATCGTGACCCCGGCGGACCTGCTGGCCGCGATCGCGGGCGAGTTCGCCAGCGACGCGGAGGCGGACGACGGACCCAACCTGGTCGAGCGCGACGACGGGTCGCTGCTGGTGGCGGGCACGATGCCGGCGGACGCGCTGGCCGAGCGGCTGGGCATCGATCTGCCAGAGGATCGCGACTATGCCACGGTCGCCGGGCTGGCGCTGGCCGCGTTTCGCAAGCTGCCCACCGAGGGCGAGAGCTTCGAGGAGCAGGGCTGGCGCTTCGAGGTGGTGGACCTGGACGGACGGCGCATCGACAAGCTGCTGGTGAGCGAGGTCTAGGGTCTGTACTCAATCAGCACAGGGATCGGGATCGCCCTGAGAAGCCCGCCAGCCGACCCACCGCGTCTGCCGGTCCAGACGAAGCCTCGGCTTCGCTCAGCCTTTCCTCAAAGCAAACGAGCGGCGAGCCGTCCGATCCCTGAGGTTTGCTGCCTCCGCGTTCAGATATCGAGCGCCCAGCCGTCCCGTCCCTTCGGGTCCACCGGCGTCTTCGGCACGTAACGCTCCGCCCCCGCGGTGAGCCGCAGGATGGTCCAGTCGCCGCGGCGGTCGACCGCCTCCAGCGTGGCACCGCACGCCTCGAACGCGGCGACCACCTGGGCGCGCTGCGTCTCCAGCAGGCCGGCCAGGACGATCGCGGCGCCGGGCGCGGCGATGGCGGCGAGTTCGGGCGCCATCGAGACGAGCGGGCCGGCGAGGATGTTGGCGATGACGAGGTCAAAGGGCGCGCGCGCGGCGATCGCATCATCCAGCGCGCCGTCGGCGACGACCAGCGCGACGCCCTCCACGCCATTGACCGCCGCATTCTGCCGCGTCACCGTCACCGCCGCGGGATCGATATCGGTCGCCATCACCTGCGCGCCGGGCCATAGATGGCGCACGGCGAAGGCGAGCAGCCCCGTGCCGGTGCCGACGTCGATCGCATTCGTCACCGTCCGCCCGGCCAGCCCGTCGAGCATCGCGAGGCACCCCACGGTGGTGGCATGGTGGCCGGTGCCGAACGCCTGCCCGGCGTCGATCAGGAAGGCGCGCCCGCCCGCCGGCGGATCGACCGGATGCGCGCTGGTATGGACGACGAAGCGCCCCTCGCGGATCGGTTCCAGCCCCTGCTGGCTCATCGCCACCCAGTCCTGCGCGGTCAGCGGCACGACCTCGGGTTCCACGTCCGCGGCGCTGGGCACCAGCGCGCGGATCGCGGCGAGCATGGCGGCGTCGGGTCGTGCTTCCGAATAGGCGTCGAGCCGCCAGTGCTCGCGGTCGTCCTCCACCGTCTCGCTGGTCATCAGCACGGCGTCGATGGCGAGATCGTCGGCGGCGTCGATCGCCTCCGCTTCCGCGCGGGTGCAGGGCAAGGTGGTGCGCCAGCTGTCGACCGCCCCGGCCTCCTGTTCAGCGGACATAGCTGGCCCCGTTGATGTCGATCACCGCGCCGGTCATCGACGCGGGCGCCTCCAGCGCCAGGAAGCGGACCGCGGCCGCGACCTCGTCCGGCTCCGCCACGCGGCCGAGCGGGATGTCGGCGAGCAGCCGGTCACCGCCGCGGCTCTCCACGTAATCCTCCGCCATGCCCGTCATCGTGAAGCCGGGGCAGACGGCGAAGGCGAGGATGCCGTCGCGGGCGTAGCCGCGCGCGATCGTCTTCGTCATCGCCACCATCCCCGCCTTGGACGCGGCGTAATGCCAGTGCGCCGGGCTGTCGCCGCGATAGGCGGCACGGCTGGCGACGTTGACGACGCGGCCGGGCACCCCGCGCGCCTGCCAGTGGAGTACGGCGAGCCGGCAGAGGTCGGCGGCGGCGGCCAGGTTCACCTGCATCGTGCGCGCCCACGCCGCCTGCCAGTCGGCGTCGGAGGCGTCGATCGGGTTCGCTTCGAAGATGCCGGCGTTGTTGACGAGGACGTCGATGCTGCCCAGCCGGTCGAGCGCGGCGCGCCACAGCGCGGCGGGAGCGGCGGGTTCGGCGAAGTCGGCGGCGAGGTGCGCGGTGAGGAAGGCCGGGCCCGCGCCCGTGGCATGGCCGGCGAGCGCGACGCCGGGCCGGTCGAGCGCCGCGGCGATCGCGGCGCCGATCCCGCGCGACGCGCCGGTGAGGAGAATATTGGGCATGGCCGCGCCTTACGGCGGCGGCGGCGGGGCGGCAACGGCGGGAAAGGCCGCGCTTGGAGGATGTTCAGGCGGAGGCGCGGAGACGCGGAGACGCGGAGAGGGCTTGCCGGTCGCGAAGCGGCGTTCGGATGCTTCGGGTGCGCCGGGCGTGGCCTTCGACTTCGCTCGGGCCGAACGGAGGTCGGCCCAAGCGGCGTCGGAAGCGCTATGCGACGTCGCGGGCGTAGTCGGCGGCAGCTTCGCTCAGGCTTTCCAACCGCTGGCGAATCACGTCCATGTCGCCGTCCAGCGCGCCGATCTCCTGCGCGATCATCTCCGTATCCTCCCTGATCGTGGCGACGGTGAAGGACATCGAATCGGCGGCGAGCGCGGTCTCGTCGACCGCGGCGGTGATGGCGGTGACGGTCTGCGCCTGGCTCTCCATCGCGTGGCGGATGCGCGTGGCGCTGTCCTGCACCTCGGTGACGGTCGCCTTGATCGACGCCGACGTGTCGACGGTGACGCGCGTCGCGGCCTGGATCGCGGCGATCTTCGCGGCGATGTCGTCCGTCGCGCGCGCGGTCTGGTTGGCGAGGCTCTTCACCTCCTGCGCCACCACGGCGAAGCCGCGCCCCGCGTCGCCCGCGCGCGCCGCCTCGATCGTGGCGTTGAGCGCGAGGAGGTTGGTCTGCCCGGCGATGTCGCGGATCAGGCCCAGGATCGATTCGATCGACTGCGCGTGCTCGGACAAGGCCTCGCTGACGCCCACCGCGTCGCCCGCCTGGTGCGCGGCGCGGGTGGCGATGTCGGCCGCCACCTCCACCTCGGCGCGCGCGTCCTCGATCGCGCGGATCAGCCCCGCCGCGGTCGATGCCGCGTCGCGCATCGCCACCGCCGACTGTTCCGCCGCCGCCGCCACTTCGCTGGTCTTGCCCAGCATCCCGCGCGCCGATTGCGACGCGACGGTCGCCTGGGTGCGGACATGGAGGCCCAGTTCGGCGGTGGCCGCGATCCCGCCCGAGATCCGCTCCTCGAACGCCGCGCCGCGCGCCGCCCGCTGCTCGCGCGCGTCGTGCGCGTCCAGCCGGCCGAGATGGGCGGTCATCACGTCCGCCTCCACCAGCGCCAGCCGCTGCACCGCGCAGCCGAACAGCGCCATCGCCTCCTCGCCCTCCGTGTTGCGCTCGCGGATCAGCCGCAGCGTGTGCGCGTGCGCGAACGACAGCGCCGCCATCTGCCCGGCGATCGGCACGCCCTGGTGGCGCGCGATCTGCGCGTGCGCGACCGCCATGTCGCGCCAGCGCGTGCCGAACGGCTCGAGATACTTGGTGGCGGCATAATGCGCGCCGCGCGCGATCTGGCGCGCGCGCATCTCCGCGGTGGTCAGGCTGTGCAGGCGGCGGGTGGCGGGAAGATCGAAGTAGCGGTCGAAGAAGGCCTCGCCCACCTGCATCCAGCCGCCGTCGGGTTCCAGCAGCGCGTGGATGCGCGCGCCCAAAGCGGCGAGCTGTCCGTCCCAGTCGTAGTCGCGCACGCGATCGTCGAACGCGCGCCCGTTGTGCGCCCAAACGGAGCCTTCCATCGTCCCTTCCCCCTCCCGTGCGCCGGTCCCGTCAGGCTGCGAACTTCTTCGCGAAATCGCCCGCGCGCCCTTCCAGCGTGCCGAGCCTGCCCGACAGCGAGGCGAAGCCGGTGCCGAGCGTGTCGATCTCGCTCGCCACCGCCTCGGTATCCTCGCGGATCGCGGCGACGGTGTGCGACATCGAATCGGCGGCGAGCGCGGTCTCGTCGACCGCGGCGGTGATGGCGGTGACGGTCTGCGCCTGGCTCTCCATCGCGTGGCGGATGCGCGTGGCGCTGTCCTGCACCTCGGCGACGGTCGCCTTGATCGACGCCGACGTGTCGACGGTGACGCGCGTCGCGGCCTGGATCGCGGCGATCTTCGCGGCGATGTCGTCCGTCGCGCGCGCGGTCTGGTTGGCGAGGCTCTTCACCTCCTGCGCCACCACGGCGAAGCCGCGCCCCGCGTCGCCCGCGCGCGCCGCCTCGATCGTGGCGTTGAGCGCGAGGAGGTTGGTCTGCCCGGCGATGTCGCGGATCAGGCCCAGGATCGATTCGATCGACTGCGCGTGCTCGGACAAGGCCTCGCTGACGCCCACCGCGTCGCCCGCCTGGTGCGCGGCGCGGGTGGCGATGTCGGCCGCCACCTCCACCTCGGCGCGCGCGTCCTCGATCGCGCGGATCAGCCCCGCCGCGGTCGATGCCGCGTCGCGCATCGCCACCGCCGACTGTTCCGCCGCCGCCGCCACTTCGCTGGTCTTGCCCAGCATCCCGCGCGTGGAGGAGGAGGCGGTGGCCGCCTGCACCTGCAGCGCGTTGCCGTCGCGCATCGTGTCCGCCACCGTGGCGGCGATGCCGTCGTGGAACGCCGCGGCCAGCCGGTCGCGCTGGTGCGCGGCGTGATGGGCGTTGAAGCCGGCGTAGAGCTCCACGGTCAGTTCGGTCTCCATGCCGAACAGCCGCATCAGCGTGTCGATCATCGCGTGGTACGTCGGGTCGGTCGACGGCAGGCGGCGCAGCAGCACCTTCAGCGCGGCATTGTCGCTGGCGCAGGACATGGCGAGCACCGCCATCGTCGGCACGTTCGCCGACCAGGCCGCGGCGACCGACCGCTCGAGCGATTCGACCCAGGCACGCCCCGCCACGTCGGTGAAGCGGTTCTTCAGGTAGACGCAGCCCGCCTCCATGCGGCGCTGCGTGTCGAGCGGAGTCCATTCCGCCGCGCCCGGGTTCGCCAGCCGCCAGTGCGACCAATAGGCCTCGACGATCTCCTCCGCATCGGGCTCCAGCACCGTCCACAGGTCGCGCGCGCGCTGCAGGAGGGTGCCGCCGCCCGCGTCGAACGCGCGGATACGCTGGTCGAGATCGATCATGGCGGCGATCGTCGTCGGCGGCGGAAGCGTCTTGTCGGTCACTGTGTGAACGTCCCCATGCGTGTGGTCGCGTCGAGGCTTACGGCGGAAATGCTTAAGAGCCGGTTAGGGATGGCCCGCGCGGGGGACGGGGGCGACGCGGGGGACGGGGGCGGCGCGGCTTGCATCCCGCCGCCCGGCACGGCATGGACCGCTGCGTCTTCTCATCCATCCGATCGGCAGGAAACCCGCGCCTTGGCCTCCAAGCCCGCCATACCGCACAAGCGCCCGCGCAGCCCGCACGCCTTCCGCGGGCCGATGCAGCTCCACTATCGTTGGGGCCCGGCGATGACGGTCTCGATCTTCCACCGCATGCTGGGCAGCGGCATGGCGACCGTGGGCGCGCTTCTGCTGGTGTGGTGGCTGGCCGCCGTGGCGGCGGGCGACGCGGCCTATGCCGTGTTCCTGGACGTCTTCACCACCGACGCGGGCGCGCTGAACCCGCTCGGCTGGATCGTCGGCGTGGGGCTGACCTGGTCGGTGTTCCAGCACATGGCCAGCGGCATCCGCCACCTGGTGCTGGATACCGGCGCGGCCTACGAGCTGAAGATCAACAAGCTGTCCGCCGTGCTGTGCTTCGTCTTCTCCATCGCGATGACGGCACTGTTCTGGCTGTATCTCGGAGTGAAGGCATGAGGACCGAACTCGGCCGCGTCCGTGGCCTGGGCAGCGCGCACGAGGGCGCGCACCATTGGTGGCACCAGCGGCTGACCGCGGGCACCAACTTCCTCACGCTCGTGTGGCTGCTCGCCAGCCTGGCGACGCTGCCGGGCTACGACTATCTGACGGTGCGGCTGTGGCTGTCGTCGGCCTGGGTCGCGGTGCCGATGCTGCTGCTGGTCGCGTCGATCTTCTACCACTTCCGCCTCGGGCTGCAGGTGGTGATCGAGGATTACGCGCGGATGGAGAGCCGCTTCGTCGCGATGGTCCTCCTCAACGTCTACACCGCCGCGGTCGCCGGAACCGCCATCTTCGCGATCCTGAAGATCGCCTTCGGAAGCCAAGCCTGATGCCCGCTGCCTATCAGATCGTCGACCACACCTATGACGCCGTCGTCGTCGGCGCGGGCGGATCGGGCCTGCGCGCGACCATGGGCGCGGCCGAGGCCGGGCTGAAGACCGCCTGCATCACGAAGGTGTTTCCCACCCGCTCGCACACCGTCGCCGCGCAGGGCGGCATCGCGGCGTCGCTGGGCAACAACTCGCCGGACCATTGGTCGTGGCACATGTTCGACACGGTGAAGGGCTCCGACTGGCTCGGCGACCAGGACGCGATCGAATACATGGTGCGCGAGGCGCCGGCGGCGGTCTACGAGCTGGAGCACGCCGGCGTGCCGTTCAGCCGGAACGACAACGGCACCATCTACCAGCGGCCCTTCGGCGGGCACATGCAGAACATGGGCGAGGGCCCGCCCGTGCAGCGCACCTGCGCCGCGGCGGACCGGACCGGCCACGCGATGCTGCACGCGCTCTACCAGCAGAGCCTCAAATACGACGCCGACTTCTACGTCGAATATTTCGCGCTCGACCTCATCATGGAGGACGGGGCCTGCCGCGGCGTCATCGCCTTGTGCATGGAGGACGGCTCGATCCACCGCTTCCGCAGCCACGCCGTCGTGCTCGCGACCGGCGGCGGCGGGCGCGTGTACCAGTCGGCGACCAGCGCGCACACCTGCACCGGCGACGGCAACGGCATGGCGCTGCGCGCCGGCCTGCCCTTGCAGGACATGGAGTTCGTGCAGTTCCACCCGACCGGCATCTACGGCGCCGGCGTCCTCATCACCGAGGGCGCGCGCGGTGAAGGCGGGTACCTGACCAATTCCGAGGGCGAGCGCTTCATGGAGCGCTATGCGCCCAGCGCCAAGGACCTCGCCAGCCGCGACGTCGTGGCGCGCTCCATGGCGATGGAGATGCGCGAGGGCCGCGGCGTCGGCAAGGACAAGGACCATATCTTCCTCCACCTCGACCACATCGATCCCAAGGTGCTGCACGAGCGGCTGCCGGGGATCACCGAGACGGGCAAGATCTTCGCGGGCGTCGACCTGACGCGCCAGCCGCTGCCGGTGACGCCCACCGTCCACTACAACATGGGCGGCATCCCCTGTAACTATCACGGCGAGGTGGTCTCGCCGCGCGACGGCGATCCCGATGCGATCGTGCCGGGCCTGTTCGCGGTGGGCGAGGCGGCGTGCGTGTCCGTCCATGGCGCGAACCGCCTCGGTTCCAACTCGCTGATCGACCTCGTCGTCTTCGGCCGCGCCACCGGGCTGCGGCTGAAGGAGACGCTGAGGCCGGGCACCGCGCACCAGGCATTGCCCAAGGGCGCGGAGGAGTTCTCGCTCACCCGGCTCGACCATTTCCGCCACGCCAAGGGCGCGACGCCGACGGCGCAGGTGCGCGCGGAGATGCAGAAGACGATGCAGCGCCACTGCGCCGTCTTCCGCGACAGCGCGCTCTTGGCCGAGGGGGTGGAGAAGATCGAGGCGATCTACCGCGGCTTCCAGGACGTGGGCGTCACCGACCGATCGCTGATCTGGAATACCGACCTGGTCGAGACGATGGAGCTGGACAATCTCATCAGCCAGGCCGTCGTGACGATGAAGAGCGCCGACAACCGCAAGGAAAGCCGCGGCGCGCACATGCACGAAGACTTCCCGGATCGCGACGACGCGAACTGGATGAAGCACACGATCACGACGTTCCAGGGTTGGGGCGGCAAGGAAGGCGCCACCGCGATCGACTATCGCCCGGTGCACGACTACACGCTGACCGACGACGTCGAGTACATCAAGCCGAAGAAGCGGGTGTATTGATTACCTGACCTCGACGAACCGCTCGCCGGCGATCGGCATCCGCTCGATCGTCGGCCAGCGCGGCTCCAGCCAGTTCTGCAAGGCGCGGTTGGTGGCGTTGCCGATGCGCAGCCACAACAGCACGAACCGATCCGGCAGGCGCAGCAGCACGAAATCCTCGTCCTTCGTGACCAGCACGGCGCCGCGCTCCAGCGCCGCCTGCACCACCGCAGCGTCGCGCGCGTCAGCCAGGCCGATCGCGGCGACGTGTTCCGCATCATGCCCGTGATCGATCAGCCACTGCGCCAGCCGGGGCGGCAGCTGGGCATCGATCAGGAACCTCATTCCGCGGCGGCGACGATCGGATGGTCCATCTGGTGCGCAGCGAAGGCGAGTGCGGCGCGGATGTCGGCCGTCGCGAGATAGGGGAAGTCGCTGACGATCTCGTCCTCGCTCGCGCCCCCGGCGAGCATGTCGAGCACGTCCGACACGCGCACCCGCGTGCCGGCCACGACCGGCCGGCCCCCGCAGACGGTTGGATCAATCGCGATCCTGGAGTGCGCCGTCTTCGTCATCGCGCGGAACATCGGGCCTCGTCCCGATGCCGTCAACTCCCTTCCACCGACAGGCCACATCCCCTATCACTCGCCGCCGCCGCATAGGGGAACCCGGCCACTTGGCGACGCAGCCTGCCCTGTTCGACGCCGCCAGCCACGCGCAGCGGTGGATCGAGGAATATCGCACGCACGATCTGCGCGGCGACGTGCTGGCCGCCGGCGCCGATCCGGCGTGGATGGCGGCGTTCGAGGAGCTCGCGGCGGTGGCCGGGGACGATCTCGGCCAGGCGCGCGAGCGGGTGCAGCGCCACGCCGCCGACATCGGCACCGGCTTCCGCATCATCGACGAGGAATTCGAGCGGCCCTGGCCCGTCTCCCCCGTCCCCTTGCTGATCGACGTGCAGGAGTGGCGCACGATCGAGCGCGGCGTGGCGCAGCGCGCCGACCTCCTGGAGACGATCGTCGCCGACCTGTACGGCGCGCAGTCGCTGGTGAAGCGGGGCCACGTGCCCGCGACGCTGGTCACCGGCAGCCCCTATTTCCTGCGCCCGCTCGTCGGCGTCGCGCCGGCGGGCGGGCGGCACCTGCACGTCGTCGCGGTGGATCTGGGCCGCGGGCCGACGGGCGAGTGGCGCGTCCTGTCCGATCACCTGCGCATGCCGTCCGGCGCGGGCTACGCGCTGGAGAACCGGCTGGCGGTCAGCCGCGCGCTGGGCGGGTTGCAGGGGCGCATCAACGTGCGTCGCCACGCGCCCTTCTTTGCCGCGTTCCGCGCCGGGCTGGCCAGCGCCTGTCACCGCGCCGACCCGCGCATCGGGCTGCTGACGCCGGGGCGCTACAACGCCAGCTACGCCGAGCAGGCGCATCTGGCGCGCTACCTGGGCTTCCTGCTGGTGGAGGGGGACGACCTGGCGGTGCGCGAGGACCGGCTGTACGTGCGCACGATCGGCGGGCTGAAGCGGGTCGACGCGCTGTGGCGGCGGCTCGATCCGCGGCTGCTCGATCCGCTCGCCTTCGACACCCACTCGCGCATCGGCGTGCCGGGACTGATCGACGCCTGGGCAGCGGGAAACGTTGTCCTCGCCAACTCGCCGGGTGCGGGCGTGCTGGAGAGCGCGGCCTTCGCCGCCTTCCTGCCGCAGCTGTCGACGCGGCTGACCGGCGCGGACCTGATCCTGCCGTCGATCGCCACCTGGTGGTGCGGCCAGCCGGCGGAGGCGGCGCACGTGCGCGCGGAGATGGCGTCGATGTTGCTGTCCAGCGCGTTCGGCCACCCCCTGGCGGCGCTGGCGGGAACGACGCCCGGGGCGGAGCTGACCGCGGAGGGGCGGGCGGCGTTCCTCACCGACCTGGAGCGGCGGCCGCAGGACTATGTCGGGCAGGAGATCGTGCGGCTGTCGACCATGCCCGTCGTCATCGGCGACCGGCTGGAACCGCGGCCGTTCACCCTGCGCGTCTTCGCCGCGCGCGACGGCGACGGGCGGTGGCAGGTGATGCCGGGCGGCTTCGCGCGGATCGGCGAGCATCCCGATCCGCGCGCCGCGGTGATGGGCGAGGGGCTGTGGTCCGCCGACGTGTGCGTCCACGGCGCGGAGGCGGTGGCGCCCGTCTCGCTGCTGCCCGCGCCCGATTCGCTCCACATCCGCCGCAACCCCGGGACGCTGCCGAGCCGCGTCGCCGACAATTTCTTCTGGCTGGGCCGCTACCTGGAGCGCGGAGAGGCGCTGCTCGGTGCGATCCGGCTGATGCTGGGCAATTCGATCGACGCCGACACGGGCGCCGCGCTGGCGCCCGAGACGGTGGGGCGGCTGGTGGGGGAGATCGTCGCCGCCGGCGCCGCCCCCCGCCCCGCCTCGCTGCGCCGCGCGGACCTGGTCCCGTTCGCGCGCACCGCGCTGGAGGCCGGCGAGGGCGGCTGGCAGTCGGTGGCGCAGATCAATGCGCACGCGCGCCGCATCGGCGCGGTCTCGCGCGACCGCCTGTCCGCGGACATGGTGCGACTGCTGGACGCGCCCTTCCCGCGGCAGCCGGGGATGCTCGAGCGGTGCGGTTCGCTCCAGCGCCGCTACGCCGCGATCGCGGGGCTCTCCGCCGAGCACATGAGCCGCACCGCGGCGTGGCGCTTCCACGATCTGGGCCGGCGGATCGAGCGCGCTGCCGCCACCGCGCGCGCGACGCGGGCGTTCGGCCTGGCCGGCGCGTCGCTCGACGACCTGACGACGCTGCTGGACCTCGCCGACAGCCAGATCAGCTATCGCCAGCGCTACCTGACCGGAATCGCGCGGGTGCCGGTGGTGGACCTCGTCGCGCTCGATCCGGGCAATCCGCGCGCGCTCGCCTTCCAGGTGGAGGCGATCCGCGCGCATCTGGCGGCGCTGCCGGTGCTGGACGACGACGGCATGGCGGAGCCGCAGCAGGTGGAGGCGACCGCGCTGCACGCGCTGGTGACGACGGCGCAGGCGGCCACGCTCGACGCGGGCACCCTGGGCGAGATCGACCGGCGGCTGGCGACGCTGTCCGACGCGGTCGCGCACCGTTATTTCCTGCAAGGCGCGGAGGCGCTGCGCGCGGCGGGGCTGACGCTGGCATGATCTACGACATCCGCCACGTCACCCGCTTCGACTACGGCCACGCGGTGAAGTTCGCGCGCTGCAACCTGCGGCTGCAACCGATCGACTGGCCGGGGCAGCAGGTAGAGGATTACGCGCTGACGGTCGCGCCCGCCGGTCGCACCCACCCCGCGCGCGCCGAGGCGGGGCTGGCCAACGTGACCCGGCTGGTGATCGAGGAGCCGGTGCGGCGGCTAACGATCGAGAGCCGCGCGCGGGTGCGGGTCGACCGACTGGTGCCGGTGCCGCAGGCGGACGATCCGACGCTGGCGGAGGTGGCGCGCATGGCGCGCGGGTCGACCGACCTGTCGGCGGCCTCCCCCGCGGCCTATCTCTATCCCTCCCCGCTGATCCCGCCCGACCGTGCCATCGCCGACTATTGCGCGCCGGACCTCGATCCGTCGCGCGGCGCGCTGGAGGCGGGGATCGCGCTCGCCCGCCGGATCCAGCGCGATTTCGCCTTCGACGCGGCGGCGACGCTGGTCGACACGCCCCCGCACGAGGCGTTCGCGCAGCGGCGCGGCGTGTGCCAGGACTTCGCGCAGATCATGATCTCCGGCCTGCGCGCCGCGGGGCTGCCCGCGGCCTATGCGTCGGGCTATATCCGCACGATCCCACCGCCCGGGCAGGAGCGGCTGGTCGGCGCGGACGCGACGCACGCCTGGGTGCTGCTGTGGTGCGGGCCGGCGCGCGGCTGGGTGGGCGTGGACCCGACCAACGGCATCTGGATGGCGAGCGATCACGTCGTCGTCGCGATCGGACGCGACTATGCGGAGATCGCGCCGGTGGACGGCGTAGTGCTGGGCGCGGGCGCGCAGGCGATGGACGTGTCGGTCGACGTCGCGCCGCTGGACGAGGAGAGTGCCGCCGCCGCCGCTGCGTGAGGCGCGCCTGCTATCGCCGGCTCAGCACCGCCGCGCGCACCAGCGGCAGCCGATCGTTGCCGAAGTACATGTCCGCGCCGACGAACAGAGTGGGCGAACCGAAGCCGCCGCGCGCGATCAGCTCCTCCGTGTTCGCGCGCAGCCGCGCCTTCGCCTCGTCGCGCGCGATCGCGGCGAACATCGCGTCGGCCTCCACCCCTGCCGCCGCCGCCACGTCGCGCAGCACCGCATCCTGCGCGATGTCGCGGTCGTCGGTCCAATAGGCGCGGAACGCCGCGCGCGCGAAGGGCACGCAATCCTGCCCCAGCCAGCAGCAGGCGCGCATCGCCTTCACGCTGTTCACCGGAAAGATCGACGGCGGGAAGCGGATGTCGAGCCCGTACAGCCGCGCCCAGTCGGCGAGGTCCTTCTTCATGTAGCGCGCCTTGGCGGGCACGGGATTCGAGCGCGACTCGTACACGCTGCCGTTCACCGCGTTGAAGACGCCGCCGACCAGGATCGGTCGCCACGCGATCTCCTGGCCCAGCTCGGCCGCGAGCGGCTGCACGCCCTCGAAGCCGAGCCACGTCCAGGGCGAGGACACGTCGAAGAAGAACTCGATCACTTCCGCTCGATCCCCATCATCACCCGCTTCGCGTCCTCGCCGATCTCGTCTGGCCGCGCCATCCGGCCGACCGCGGTGCCCGCCTTCACCGCGGGACGCTGCCGCAGATCGGCGAACCAGCGCGCGACATGGGGAAAGGCGCCCATGTCGATCCCCTGCGCCTTATGCGTGATGATCCACGGGAAACAGGCGATATCGGCGATGGAGAAGGCCGCGCCCGCGACGAAGGCGCCGGTCCGCGCCAGCTGCCGGTCGAGCACCCCGTACAGCCGGTCCGCCTCGCGCGCGTAGCGATCGGTCGCGTAGGCGATCCGGTCCGGCGCGTAGAGGCGGAAATGGCCGTTCTGCCCCAGCATCGGCCCCAGCCCGCCCATCTGCCACATCAGCCACTCGGTCACGTGTACGCGCCCGCGCAGGTCCGCCGGCATCAGCCGCCCCGTCTTCTGCGCGAGATAGAGGAGGATCGCGCCGCTCTCGAACACGCTGACGGCCGCGCCCCCGTCGGCGGGCGCGTGGTCGACGATGGCGGGGATACGGTTGTTGGGGCTGATCGCGAGGAAATCGGGTGCGAACTGCTCGCCCGCGCCAATGTTCACCGGGACGACGTGGTAGGGCAGTCCCAGCTCCTCCAGCGCGATGGTGACCTTCCACCCGTTGGGCGTGGCGGCGAAATGGAGGTCGATCATGCCGGCAACCTAGCCTGTCCTCCCGGGCACGGGGAGGGGGACCAGCGAAGCTGGTGCAAGGAGGCGTGCCGCGAAGGTCACGCGGCGAGGCATTCCCCTGCCCCCCCCCCAACCCCTGGCTTCCCGCCGAGGAGGATTGACGCGCACGCCTTGCCGCCTTCAACCTCCCGTCAAACGGGGGTCGCCAATGAGAAGAGCCGTCACCGCGCTGCTGCTCGCCGTCGCCACGGCGGCGTCGGCGCAGGTCTACCAGCCGCCGCAGCACACCCTGCCTCCGCCGCAGCTGGGCAGCGACCCGCAGGCGGAGGCGGACCGCGGCATCGACGTGGAGCGCGACCGGGCGGCACCGTGGCTGCTGGCGGAGCACCGCCGCCTCGCCGCCGCGCTCGCCGCGCTGAAGCCGCAGCGCAAGGGGACGGTGGACGCCTATGTCGTGGTCGCCGGGCTGGACAGCGACGCGGTATTCGGGCGCGAGGCGCGCGCCGCCGCCGCGGTGCTGGCGCGCCGCTACGACGCGGACGGGCGCACGATCCTGCTGGCGGGCAGCGACGGGGCGGCGGACAGCGCGGCGCCGATGGGCAGCCCCACCAACCTGGCGCTCGCGCTGGCCCGCGTGGCGGAGCTGATGGACGGGGCGGAGGACGTGCTCGTGCTCTACACCACCAGCCACGGCGCGCCCTTCGGCCTCTACTACAACGACGGCGACCAAGGTTACGGTGCGGTGTCGCCGACGCGATTGTGGCAGCAGCTGTCGGCACTGGGCATCCGCAACCGCCTGATCCTCATCAGCGCCTGCTACTCGGGTATCTTCGTGCCGATGCTGTCGTCCGACAGCACGGCGATCGTCACCGCCTCTTCCGCCGATCGCACCTCGTTCGGCTGCCAGGCGGACAACGACTGGACCTTCTTCGGCGACGCGCTGGTGAACCGCGCGCTGCGCCGCCCGGTGCCGCTTGCAGCGGCGGCGGAGGCGGCGCGCGGCGACATCGCGGCGTGGGAACGCCAGGCGAAGCTGAAGCCGTCCGAGCCGCAGGTGGCGATCGGCGCGGAGGCGGCGCGCTGGCTGGCGACGCTGGAGGCGCGGCTGCCGCCCGCCACTCCGGCGACGGGCCGCCCGGCCGCCTCGTTACTCACCGCGAAATAACGCGGGAACAAGCCGCCCCCCGCGCGGTTCGGCGCGGCATGACCGATCCCAACAACGCGCGGAACTACCCGCTGCTCGCCGCCCCGCACATCCAGCTGCACGGCCCCGTCAACGAGATGATGTACGCCGCGTTCAAGGACCAGCTGGCCGGCGCGCCGGCGGACGGGCCGATCGTCGTCTCGCTGACGACGCTGGGCGGCGATCCGGAAATGGCGCGCGCGATGGGCGATTCGATCCGCCTGCTGCGCGACTATACCGGGCGTGAGACGCTGTTCCTGGGCAAGGTGGCCGTCTATTCGGCCGGCGCGACCTTCATGTCCGCCTTCCCCGCCGACAAGCGCTTCCTGACACGCAACACCCGGCTGATGATCCACGAGCGGATCATGAACTCGACCGTTCAGCTCTCCGGCCCGCTCAACACCCTGTCCCCCGTCCTGCTCGCCAAGCTGAACGAGATCGAGGATTCGATCCGCATCCAGGACGAGGGCTTCGCCGACCTGGTGCGCGGCACCAACGTGGCACTGAGCGAGCTGAAGGCGAAGGCGCCGAGCAATTGGTACATCGAGGCGGAGGAGGCGCGCGACCTGGGGCTGGTGCTGGACGTGATCTGACGGGCGGCTCCCGACAAGGCAGGGCGAGGGCACGATCGTCATGCCGCGCTGGTCCCGGCATGACGGGGCCGGCGGACGGTGGACGCACCCGGCGCCACTCCGTAGAAACGGGTGACACCAGCGCCGGGAGCCACCGTGACCACCGACACCCGCAGCCCCGGTCGAAAGCTGGCCGTCGCGATCCTCGTCGCCGCGCTGCTCGCGATCCCGCTGTTCGCCACCTACCTGCTCGTCTACGATCGCCAGTCGCAGTCGGACACCGCGCGCGCGGGCATCGCGCAGGGGTGGGGCGGGCCGCAGATCCTGGCGGGACCGGTGCTCGTCATCCCCTATCAGGACCAGGCGACGGAGACGGTCACGGAGGGCGGCCGTCCCGTTACCCGCGCGCGCACGGTATGGAAGGAACTGACGCTGGCGCCGCAGGTCGCGGACATCCGCACCGCGCTGGCGCCGCAGACGCGCAGCCGCTCGATCTACGAGGCGGTGCTGTACGAGGCGGCGGTGACGGGGCAGGCGCGCTTCGCGCTTCCCGCCGACATCGCGCGCTACGGCGTTACCGCGGACCGGCTGGCGCTCGACCGGGCCGAGCTGCGCTTCGGCCTGCGCGACGCGCGCGGGCTGTTCGGGCGCCCGCCCTCGGTGACGGTGGACGGCGCCGCGCTGGCGCTCCAGCCCGGCAAGGGACCGGCGGAAACGGGCGGGTCGGGCTTCCACACCTTCGTCGATGCCGCAACCCTGCGCACCCGCGCCATCGCCGCCACGTTCCGCTTCGATTTCCGCGGCAACGGCTGGCTCGGCCTCGTGCCGCAGGCGGGGGACACGCGCTGGTGGGTCACGTCACGCTGGCCGCATCCCAGCTTCCAGGGCGGCTTCCTGCCCGTATCGCACCGCATCGGCGAGGGCTTCACCGCGACGTGGCGGATCGGCAATCTGGCGCTCGGCCGCGCGCTGGTGGCGACCGGCGATCCCGGCGGCACCGCGCAGGTCGGCACGCCGGACCGCTTCGCCACCGCTGTCCCGCCGGGCGAGCAGGAGGCGCGCGTCAGCCTCGTGTCGCCGGTCGATCTCTACGCGCAGGTCAACCGCAGCGTGAAATACGGCTTCCTCTTCATCGGCTTCACCTTCGCCGCCTTCCTGATGTTCGACTTGATCGCGGGGGTGCGCGTCGCGGCGGCGGAATATCTGCTGGTGGGCGCGGGGCTGGTCCTGTTCTTCGTCCTGCTGCTCGCGCTCGCCGAGGTGATCGGCTTCGCCGCCGCCTACATCCTGGCCAGCCTCGCCATCATCGCGCTCAACGCCGCCTATTCCGCCGCGGTGCTCGGATCGTGGCGACGCGGCGGATTCGTCGCTGCGCTCCTTGGCGCGCTCTACGGCGTTCTCTATATCCTCTTGAGCCTGGAGGCCTACGCGCTACTGATCGGTGCCGGGCTTCTGTTTGCGGCGCTGGCCGCGATCATGTACCTGACCCGCAACATCGACTGGGGCGGCGCGCGCGCCACCTCCTGACCGCACCGAGACGCAGACCCATGGCCGAGTTCGCCCTCCCGAAGAACAGCAGGATCAAGCAGGGGCAGCGCCACGCCTCGCCCCAGCCCGGCGGCGCGATGCGGTCGTTCCGCATCTACCGCTACGATCCCGACACGGGCGAGAACCCGCGCTTCGACACGTTCGACGTCAACCTGGACGAATGCGGGCCGATGGTCCTCGACGCCCTCATCAAGATCAAGGGCGAGCAGGACGCCAGCCTCACCTTCCGCCGTTCCTGTCGCGAGGGGATCTGCGGCTCCTGTTCGATGAACATCGACGGCAAGAACGGCCTCGCCTGCACCACCGCGATCGAGGACGTGAAGGGCGAGGTGACGATCACCCCGCTGCCGTCGATGGACGTCATCAAGGACCTGGTGCCGGACTTCACGCGCTTCTACGCGCAATATGCCTCGATCAAGCCGTGGCTTCAGACGGTGACGCCCGCGCCCTCGGGCAAGGAGCGCCTGCAGTCGCCGGAGGACCGGCAGAAGCTGGACGGCCTCTACGAGTGCATCCTGTGCGCCTGCTGCTCCACCTCCTGCCCCAGCTACTGGTGGAACAGCGACAAGTTCCTGGGCCCCGCCATCCTGCTCCAGGCCTATCGCTTCCTGGCCGACAGCCGCGACGAGATGACGGGCGAGCGGCTCGATGCGCTGGAGGATCCGTTCCGCCTGTACCGCTGTCACACGATCATGAACTGCGCCAACGCCTGTCCGAAGGGCCTGTCCCCCGCCAAGGCGATCGCGGAGATCAAGAAGATGGAAGTCGAGCGGATCGTCTGAGGTCCTTCGAGACGGGCCTTCGACTTCGCTCAGTCCCTCCTCAGGACGAACGGAGGTCTGCGTGTTTCCGTTCGTCCTGAGGAGCCGCTGAGCCTGTCGAAGCGGCGTCTCGAAGGACGCTGATGCCTGGATCGCCTGCCACCCCGCCCCCCTTCTCCTACGAGGAACATCCCGACCATCCAGGCTGGATGAGCTGGGAATTTCGCGATGACACCCGCTTCAACGCCTTTCTCGGCGAGATCATCGTGCGCGTGGAGGACGGGCAGGCGCGCGTCCGGATGGTGCCGGGGCACCGCCATTCCAATTTCGGCGACAACGTCCACGGCGGCGCGCTGCTCGGCTTCATCGACGTGGCGCTGTTCGCCGCGATGCGCAGCTTCGGCCTGATGACCGCAGGCCCCGCGGTGACGCTGGACCTCAACACCCACTTCATCGGCGCGGGCAAGGTGGGCGAGCCGCTGGAGGCCCGGATCGAGCTGCTGCGCGAGACGCAGCGGCTGCTGTTCCTGCGCGGGCTGCTGGTGCAGGACGCGGGCGTGGTGTGCGAGTTCTCCGGCACGATCAGGAAGCCGTCGGCGCCGCGCAGCTGACCCGTCATGCCGGGCGTGTCCCGGCATCCACCGTGCCGCGAAGCGGCGCCTCTCGTTCCGGTGACGAATGCCCGATGTCCTTGCCGCCTACGACCAGCTGATCGCCGCGGGCGAGCTGCGCGCCGATCCGGAACAGGCGGCCGCGGCGCGGCGCCTCGACGCGCTCGCGACCGAGCTGGAGCATCCGCGCACGACCGGCTTCTTCCGCCGCCGCGCGGTGCCGGCGAAGGGCGTCTATCTGTGGGGCGGCGTGGGTCGCGGCAAGTCGATGCTGATGGACCTGTTCTTCGCGCACGTCGACGTGGCGGCGAAGCGACGCGTGCACTTCGGCGAGTTCATGCTGGAGGTTCACGGCCGCATCGCGATGGAGCGGCGCAAGGAACAGGGCGATCCGATCCCCCCTGTCGCCGCGGCGCTCGCACAGGAGGCGCGGCTGCTCGCCTTCGACGAGATGATGGTGACGAACTCGCCCGACGCGATGATCCTCAGCCGGCTGTTCACCGCATTGATCGAGGCCGGCGTCACCGTCGTCACCACCAGTAACCGCGCGCCCGACGACCTCTATCGCAACGGCCTGAACAGGGAGCATTTCCTGCCCTTCATCGCGCTGGTGAAGGCGCGGCTCGACGTCCTCGCGCTGAACGGCCCGGTCGATTACCGTCGCGACCGGCTGGGGCAGCAGGACACCTGGCTGGTGCCCAACGGCTCCGCGGCGACCGCGCAACTGTCCGCCGCCTTCTTCCGCCTGACCGACTATCCGCCCGAGGATCGCGCGCACGTGCCCAGCGAGGAGCTGACCGTGCAGGGCCGCGCGCTGCACGTGCCCAAGGCGCTGAAGGGCGTGGCCGTCTTCTCCTTCAAGCGGCTGTGCGGCGAAGCGCGGGGGACCGCGGACTATCTCGCCATCGCGCGCCGTTACCACACCGTCATCCTGGTCGGCGTTCCCGTCCTGGGGCCGGACAACCGCAACGAGGCGGCGCGCTTCGTGTCGCTGATCGACGCGCTGTACGAGCACAAGGTGAAGCTGCTGGCCGCCGCCGACGCGCAGCCGGACGCGCTGTACCCACGCGGCGACGGCGCATTCGAGTTCCAGCGGACTGTCAGCCGGCTGGAAGAGATGCGGTCCGAAGCCTACCTGGTGCAGGGACATGGAGCTTAATGCACTTGCGAAACATTTGCATTTAAACTGTCCGCTTCGACGATTATCGGGTTGCCCCGCTGCGCCAAAGAGCGTAGGCGGCCTTTCCATTCGACGTCCACGATAGAAGAGGGGATGGAATGGCCCGCAAGAAGATCGCGCTGATCGGCGCCGGCAACATCGGCGGCACGCTCGCGCATTTGGCCGCGCTGAAGGGCCTCGGCGACATCGTCCTCTTCGACGTGGTCGAGGGCGTGCCGCAGGGCAAGGCGCTGGACCTCAGCCAGTGCGGACCGGTGGAGGGCTTCGATGCCTCGATCAAGGGCTCGAACGACTATAAGGACATCGCCGGCGCCGACGTCATCATCGTGACGGCGGGCGTGGCGCGCAAGCCGGGCATGAGCCGCGACGACCTGCTCGGCATCAACCTGAAGGTCATGAAGGCGGTCGGAGAGGGCATCCGCGACAACGCCCCCGACGCCTTCGTCATCTGCATCACCAACCCGCTCGACGCGATGGTGTGGGCGCTGCGCGAGTTCAGCGGGCTGCCGACGCACAAGGTCGTCGGCATGGCCGGCGTGCTCGATTCGGCGCGCTTCAGCCACTTCCTGGCGGAGGAGTTCGGCGTCAGCGTGAAGGACGTGAACACCTTCGTGCTGGGTGGCCACGGCGACACCATGGTGCCGGTGCTGGAATATTCCACCGTCAGCGGCATCCCCGTCAGCGACCTGATCGCGATGGGCTTCTCCACGAAGGAGAAGGTCGACGACATCGTGAAGCGCACCCGCGGCGGCGGCGGCGAGATCGTCGCGCTGCTGAAGACCGGCTCGGCCTATTACGCGCCCGCGACCAGCGGCATCGCGATGGCCGAGGCCTATCTCTACGACCAGAAGCGCATCCTGCCCGCCGCGGCGCACCTGTCCGGCCAGTACGGGATCGACGACCTCTACGTCGGCGTGCCCGTGGTGATCGGCGCGGGCGGCGTGGAGAAGGTGGTCGAGGTATCGCTGTCCGACGAGGCGAAGGGCAACCTCCAGGTCTCGGTCGACGCGGTCAAGGAACTGCTGGTCGCCTGCAAGGGGATCGATAGCAGCTTGAATTGATGTGCTTGATCTCGGCTTCTTCGCCCTGTGCGGCCTCGTAGGGATGATACCTACGATCGTGGCGCTGATGCTGAAGCGACCGGGCATTGGAGCTTGGCTGGCAGGTGGATGGTCCGCTTTGTCAGTTCTGCTCCTTCAGGCAATAGGTTTAGGGCCACACGGGTTCATTCTCTTCGCGTTCATCCCCTTTTGGGGCGGCAACGTCGCCGCTTTGATCTGGGCTCTGATCCGCTTTAACAAGGAACGTGGCGTCGTATGAGCATCCTCGTCAATGCGAACACCAAGGTCATCACCCAGGGGATGACCGGCAACACGGGCAGCTTCCACACGCAGGCGGCGCTCGACTACGGCACGCAGATGGTCGCGGGCGTCACCCCCGGGAAGGGCGGGGGCACGCACCTTGGACTGCCGCTGTTCGACACCGTCGCCGAGGCGGTGACGAAGACCGGCGCGGACGCCTCGGTCGTGTACGTGCCGCCGCCCTTCGCCGCGGATTCGATCCTCGAGGCGATCGACGCCGAGGTGCCGCTGATCGTGTGCATCACCGAGGGCATTCCGGTGCTCGACATGGTCCGCGTGAAGCGCGCGCTCAGCGGCTCCAGGTCGCGGCTGATCGGCCCGAACTGCCCGGGCGTGCTGACGCCGGGCGAGTGCAAGATCGGCATCATGCCGGGCAACATCTTCAAGAAGGGCTCGGTCGGCGTGGTCAGCCGCTCGGGCACGCTGACCTACGAGGCGGTGTTCCAGACGTCGAACGCGGGGCTGGGCCAGACCACCGCGGTCGGCATCGGCGGCGACCCCGTTAACGGCACCAATTTCATCGACGTGCTGGAATTGTTCCTGGCCGACGACGCGACCGAATCGATCATCATGATCGGCGAGATCGGCGGCAGCGCCGAAGAGGAAGCGGCGCAGTTCCTGCGGGACGAGGCAAAGCGCGGGCGAAGCAAGCCGATGGCCGGCTTCATCGCGGGCCGCACGGCGCCCCCGGGTCGTCGCATGGGTCATGCCGGCGCGATCGTCTCCGGCGGCCAGGGCGGCGCCGAGGACAAGATCGCGGCCATGGAGGCCGCCGGCATCAAGGTGGCGGCATCGCCGTCCGAGCTTGGCTCGACGCTGCTGGAAGTGTTGAACAAGTAAATCCCTCTTCCCTCGGGAGAGGGAGGGAGCAGCCGGAGGCTGCGGAAGGGTGAGGGCGACGGGGCCGCCTCACCCTCATCCTCCCACCGCCTTCAAGGCGGCGGGCCCCTCCTTCTCCCGGCGGGAGAAGGGAAAAGAGGTGGTAAGATGGGCTACGAAGGCCAGGATTTCTCGGATGTCGCCGGCAGCGTCTCGCCGGCCTTCATCGACGCGCTCTACGCGCGCTACAAGGCGTCGCCCGACAGCGTCGAGCCGCAGTGGCGGCAGATGTTCGAGGGGCTGGAGAGCGCCGGCCGCGGCCCGTCGTGGATCAACGAGCGCTGGCCGCTCAGCACCACCGACGACCTGACCGCCGCGCTCGACCCCACGCAGATGGAGCCCGCGCCGAAGCCGCAGAAGGGCAAGCCCGCCCCGGCCGCCGCCGCGCCCGCCCCGTCGCAGGCGGACATCATCAAGGCCGCGGGCGACGCGATCCGCGTGCAGCTGCTGATCCGCACCTATCGCGTTCGCGGGCACCTGGCCGCCAATCTCGACCCACTGGGCCTGTCCGGCCTGCGCGAGCTGCCCGCCGACCTCACCACCGAATACCACGGCTTCTCCGACGCCGACATCGACCGTCCGGTCTATCTCGGCGGCACGCTGGGCATGGAATGGGCGACGGTGCGCGAGGTCGTCGACACGCTGCGCGCCAATTACTGCGGCAACGTCGGCCTGGAATATATGCACATCGCCGACGTGGAGGAGCGCCGCTTTCTCCAGGACCGGATGGAGGGCAAGGACAAGGGCGTCGATTTCACCCCGCAGGGCAAGAAGGCGATCCTGAACAAGGTCGTCGAGGCCGAGCAGTGGGAGAAGTTCCTCGGCCGCAAGTACGTCGGCACGAAGCGCTTCGGCCTCGACGGCGGCGAATCGATGATCCCGGCGCTGGAAAGCGTCATCAAGTACGGCGGCGCGGCGGGGATCAACGAGATCGTCTTCGGCATGGCCCACCGCGGCCGGCTGAACGTGCTGGCCAACGTGATGGCGAAGCCGCTGCGGGTCATCTTCCACGAATTCGCCGGCGGCAGCGCCAATCCCGACGACATCGGCGGCTCGGGCGACGTGAAGTATCACCTCGGCACCAGCACCGATCGCGAGTTCGACGGGCACAAGGTGCATATGTCGCTGGTCGCCAACCCCAGCCACCTGGAGGCGGCGGACCCCGTCGTGCTCGGCAAGGTGCGCGCCATTCAGACGATCGCGGGCGACCTGGCCGATCATTGCAAGTCGCTGCCCGTCCTGATCCACGGCGACGCCGCCTTCGCCGGGCAGGGGATCGTTTGGGAGTGCTTCGGCTTCTCCGGCATCCGCGGCTACAACACGGGTGGCTGCGTCCACTTCGTCATCAACAACCAGATCGGTTTCACGACGAGCCCGCAGTTCGCGCGCTCCTCGCCCTATCCGTCGGACGTGGCGAAGGGGGTGCAGGCGCCGATCTTCCACGTCAACGGCGACGATCCCGAGGCGGTGACCTTCGCCACGAAGATCGCGATCGAGTATCGCCAGGCATTCCACCGCGACGTCGTGATCGACATGTGGTGCTATCGCCGCTTCGGCCACAACGAGGGCGACGAGCCCGGCTTCACCCAGCCGCTGATGTACAAGGCGATCCGCCAGCACCCGCCGGTCAGCGAGATCTACGGCAAGCGCCTGATCGAGCAGAAGGTGATCGACCAGGCCTGGATCGACGACAACGTGAAGCAGTTCACGACGCTGCTGGAAGGCGAGTTCGAGGCCGGCGCCAGCTACAAGCCCAACAAGGCGGATTGGTTTGCGGGCCGCTGGTCGGGCCTCTCCGCGCCCAAGGACCCCGAGGCGACGCGCCGTAATGCGGACACCGGGGTCGAGCCCAAGCTGTTCGACGCGATCGGCCGCACGCTGACGAGGGTGCCGGACGACCTGGCGATTCACAAGACGCTGGCGCGCGTGCTGGACGCCAAGCGGCAGATGTTCGCGACCGGCGAGAACTTCGACTGGGCGACCGGCGAGGCGCTCGCCTTCGGCACGCTGCTGTCGGAGGGCTATGGCGTTCGGCTGTCGGGTCAGGATTCCGGCCGCGGCACCTTCTCGCAGCGTCATGCGGTGTGGGTCGACCAGAACGACGAGCACAAGTACGTGCCGCTGTGGAACGTCGAGCACGGGCATTTCGAGGTGCTGGACAGCCCCTTGAGCGAATATGGCGTGCTCGGTTTCGAGTACGGCTACGCGCTTGCCGATCCGAAGACGCTGGTATTGTGGGAGGCGCAGTTCGGCGACTTCGTGAACGGCGCGCAGATCATGATCGACCAGTTCATCGCCAGCGGCGAGGCGAAGTGGCTGCGCGCCAACGGCCTGGTCATGCTGCTGCCCCACGGCTACGAGGGCCAGGGGCCGGAGCACAGCTCGGCACGGCCGGAGCGCTTCCTGCAATTGTGCGCGGGCGACAATATGCAGGTCGCCAACTGCACCACGCCGGCCAATTACTTCCACCTGCTGCGCCGGCAGATGCACAGGAGTTTCCGCAAGCCGCTGATCGTGATGACGCCCAAGTCGCTGCTTCGGCACAAGGCGGCGGTGTCGAGCGCGGCCGATTTCCAGGGCGACACCCACTTCCGCCGCATCCTGTCCGATCCGAACGGCGCGGCGGATGCGCAGACGACGCGGCTGGTGCTGTGCACCGGCAAGGTCGCCTACGACCTGATGGAGGCGCGCGACGCGGCGGGCGACGAGGGCACGCAGATCGTCCGCGTGGAGCAGCTGTACCCCTTCCCCACCGAGGCGCTGGCGCGGCGGATCGCCGCCATGCCCGCGCTGGAGGACGTGGTGTGGGCGCAGGAGGAACCGCGCAACAACGGCTATTGGTTCTTCGTCGAGCCGCTGATCGAGGAGGCGCTGGGCATCGCCGGCGCGTCGGTGAAGCGCCCGCGCTACGCCGGCCGCGCCGCCGCCGCCTCCCCGGCGACCGGCCTGATGAAGCGCCACCAGGCCGAGCAGGGCGCGCTGATCGCCGATGCGCTGGGCCACAGCGTGCGCCAGGAGATCCGTCGCACGCGCGAGGCGGAGACGGTGAAGAAGGCCGGCAAGGCCGCAAGTTGATTGGCACCTTCCCTCCACCCCGGCGAAGGCCGGGGTCCAGTTGGGAAGGCGATCGTTGTTGAGCGGCGTGCTCCATCGCAGCGTCGCGTAACTGGACCCCGGCGTGCGCCGGGGTGGTAAGGACGACAGGAATGGCAACCGAAGTTCTGGTCCCCACGCTGGGCGAATCGATCACCGAGGCGACGCTCGGCGAGTGGCTGAAGCAGCCGGGCGACGCCGTCGCCGCGGACGAGCCGATCGCGAGCCTGGAGACCGACAAGGTCTCCGTCGAGGTCCCCTCCCCCGTCGCCGGCGTCATGGGGGCGCACGCGGTCAGCGTGGGCGACACCGTGCAGGTCGGCGCGATGATCGCCACCGTCGATGCCGGTGGCAGCGCCCCCGCGCAGGCGGCCGCGCCGCAGCCCGCCGTGACGGAAGCGGCCAGGGACGAGGCGCCCGCGCCCGCCGCCGGCGGCTACGGCAATCACGGCGCCACCCCGGTGGACAGCGACGCCCCCGCCGCGCTCTCGCCCTCGGTCCGCCGCGCGGTGCTGGAGCACGGCGTCGACCCCGCCACGATCAAGGGCACGGGCAAGGACGGCCGCATCACCAAGGAGGACGTCGCCGCCGCCGCCTCCAGCAAGCCCGCCACTGCCCCGGCCGCAGCGCCGGCGCCCGCGCCGCAGACCCCCTCCGTCGCCGCTTCCACCGGTCGCAAGGAGGAGCGCGTGCGCATGACGCGCCTGCGGCAGACCATCGCCAAGCGGCTGAAGGACGCGCAGAACACCGCCGCGATGCTGACGACGTTCAACGACGTCGACATGACCGCGGTGATCGAGGCGCGCGCCAAGTACAAGGACCTGTTCGAGAAGAAGCACGGCGTGCGCCTGGGCTTCATGGGCTTTTTCGTGAAGGCCGCCTGCATGGCGCTGAAGGACATTCCTTCGGTCAACGCCAGCATCGAGGGCGACGAGATCGTCTACCACGACTACGTCGACGTCTCCGTGGCGGTGTCGGCGCCCAACGGCCTGGTCGTTCCCGTCATCCGCGACGCGCAGGACCTGACGGTAGCGGGGATCGAGAAGACGATCGGCGACTTCGGCAAGCGCGCCAAGGACGGCACGCTGAAGATGGACGAGATGAAGGGCGGCACCTTCACCATCTCCAACGGCGGCGTGTTCGGATCGCTGATGTCCACGCCGATCATCAATCCGCCGCAGTCCGCGGTGCTGGGCCTGCACCGCATCGAGGACCGGCCGGTGGTGCGCGACGGACAGGTCGTGGTGAAGCCGATGATGTATCTCGCGCTCAGCTACGACCACCGACTGATCGACGGCCGCGAGGCGGTGACGTTCCTCGTCGCGCTGAAGAATGCGATCGAGGATCCGACGCGGATTTTAATCGATTTGTAGAGGTTTCGTTGTGCTCCGGCGCAGGCCGGAGCGCTGGAGAAGGCGCGATGACTGTGGACCTTGTCGTGCCATCTCCTAGGCTCGAGCGCACCGACGAGGCGGCGCTGTGAAAGCCGGCTGCGTCTACCTGATGGCAAATCACCGCCGAGGGCAGACGTATCTTGGGGTGACGAGCGACCTTCCCCGCCGTGCCTGGCAGCATCGCAACGGGGTGATCGGCGGGCATTCGCGCAACAAGAGTTGCACACTGCTCGTCTGGTGCGAATATTTCGACGATCTCCAGGACGCGCGCGCCTGCGAGTACCGGATGAAAAAGTGGAAGCGCGCGTGGAAGTTACGCCTGATCGAGGAGCGAAACCCCGACTGGCGCGACCTCTTCGCCGACGTTTGTGCGTGAGGCCAACGCTCCGGCCTGCGCCGGAGCACGGAAGGGTTAGTGATGGCAGACGGCAATTTCGATTATGACGTCCTCGTGATCGGCGCCGGCCCCGGCGGCTACGTCGCCGCGATCCGCGCGGCGCAGCTGGGGCTGAAGACCGCCTGCGCGGAGAGCCGCGAGACGCTGGGCGGGACCTGTCTCAACGTCGGCTGCATTCCGTCGAAGGCGATGCTCCACGCGTCCGAACTGTACGACCACGCCGCCAACGGCGCGATGGCGAAGCTGGGTATCAGGACGACGGTCGAGCTCGACCTCGACACGATGCACGGCCAGCGCCGCGACGCGGTCAAGCAGCTGACCGGCGGGATCGAGTTCCTGTTCAAGAAGAATAAGGTGACGTGGCTGAAGGGCCGCGCCAGCTTCGAGGACGCGCACACCGTGAGCGTCGGCGACCAGAAGGTGACGGCGAAGAACGTCGTGATCGCCACCGGCTCCTCGGTCACGCCCCTCCCCGGCGTCGAGATCGACCAGAAGGTGGTGGTGGACAGCACCGGCGCGCTGGAGCTGGCCAAGGTGCCCCGGCACATGGTCGTCATCGGCGGGGGCGTGATCGGGCTGGAGCTGGGCAGCGTATGGCGCCGGCTGGGCGCGAAGGTGACCTGTGTCGAATATCTCGACCAGATCCTTCCCGGTTTCGACGGCGACATCCGCAAGGAGGCGAACAAGGTCTTCAAGAAGCAGGGCATCGAGTTCAGGCTCGGCACCAAGGTGTCGGGCGTGGCGGTGAACGGCGAGACGGCGACGCTGACCCTTGAGCCGGCGAACGGCGGCGAGGCGACGACGCTGGATGCCGATGTGGTGCTGGTGTCGATCGGCCGCCGCGCCAACACCGACGGGCTCGGGCTCGACAGGATCGGCCTGTCACCCAACCAGCGCGGGCAGATCGAGACCGACCACGACTTCCGCACCCCGGTGGATGGCGTGTGGGCGATCGGCGACGTCATTCCCGGCCCGATGCTGGCGCACAAGGCGGAGGACGAGGGCATCGCCGTCGCCGAGAACATCGCCGGCCAGCACGGCATCGTGAACCACGACGTGATCCCCTCGGTCGTCTACACCTGGCCCGAGGTGGCCGGCGTCGGCTTGACGGAGGAGCAGGCCAAGGAGAAGGGCGAGATCAAGGTCGGCAGGTTCCCGATGATGGCCAACAGCCGCGCGAAGACCAATCACGAGCCCGACGGCTTCGTGAAGGTGATCGCCGACGCGAAGAGCGACCGCGTGCTGGGCGTCTGGTGCATCGCGACGGTCGCCGGCACGATGATCGCGCAGGCGGCGCAGGCGATGGAATTCGGCGCCACCAGCGAGGACATCGCCTACACCTGCCACGCCCATCCGACCCATTCCGAGGCGATCAAGGAAGCGGCGATGGCGGTGACGGGGAAGCCGATCCACATCTGAGGCGTTGCGCGGCGATGGATCGTTTCGCGTTCGTCGCCGCCACCTCTCCCCTGGACGCGCCCGACATGCCGGCGGGCACCCGTGTCCGCTATTTCGCGCCGGCGCCCGCGCTCGCCCCGTTCGCGACGGGCTACAATTGCTACGGCGCGGTGGCGGAGGCGCCGCGCGCCGACCCGTTCCTGCCGATGATGGCCATGGTGAACGTCCTGATCGACGCGGGGCCGGTGGCCGTTACGATCGGGCGGCATCGCTTCGATCCCGTCCCGCAGGTGGCGCTGTACGGATCGATGACGCGGCCGATCCACGCGCAGACGCGCGGCGGGTTGATGATCGGCGCGGGGATCAGTCCGCTCGGCTGGGGACGGCTGGCGTCGCGGCGTTCCGCGGCGGATTTCCACAACCGCGTGGTGCCGGTGGGCGCGATGTTCGGCACGGGCTGGGGCGAACGCCTGGCCGCCGCGCTGGCCGGCGCGGGCACGGACATGGAGATCCCCGCGATCCTCGACCGCCACCTGGCGCCGCTCTTCGGCACGCCGCACCCGCAGGAGGCGCTGATCGCGGCGTTCGGCGCCATCGTGGTGGAGGACGGCGCGCCCGACATCGCCACCGCCGCGGAGCGGCTCGGCATCTCCACCGCGGCGCTGCGCCGGCTGTCGCTGCGCTTCTTCGGCCTTCCGCCCAAGCCGCTGCTGCGGCGCGCCCGCTTCCTGCGCTCCTTCCTGCGCGAAACCGGGCTGGACGGGGCGGGGCGAACGGGGGAGATCGACAGGAGCTACTTCGACCGCTCGCACTATCTGCGCGATGCCAACGACTTCCTGGGAACCACGCCGCGGCGCTTCCTCAGCGCGCCGGCGGACTTCCTGCGCGGCAGCGCGGTCGCGCGGCTGCGCACGCTGGGCATCCCGTTCCAGGCGCTCCAGCACGTCGATCCCGCCTCGCCCGCCATCCATGAAGGCTGATCCGCCCGCGCCGGACGATCGCAACGCGCTGGAGCGGGAGTGGCTGGCGTTGACGCGCGAGACGCTGCCGGCGCTCGCCGCCGCCCGCCGCTGGCCGGTATCGGCGGACCATTGCTTCCAGCGCATCCTGCTGGACCATGCGGTGGGCGGACGGTGGTACGATCACGTGCCGGGCCGCCCCGCCTATCGACATATCGACGCCGCCGCGCTCGCCCGCGCGGTGGCGCTGGGGACGGCAGTGGCGGCGGGCGTGGCGGATCTTCACGCGCTCAACGCGCGCTCGCTCGCCTGGCGCCGCGCACCAGCCGCTCCTCGGCCGGGCTGAACGCGCTGCGCCGCCCGCGCGCGCCATCGGCCACGGCGGTGGCGAAGAAGGCGACGCCGGTTCCCGCGGCGCGATCGATCCACAGACCGGACCGCAGGCCGTAGGCGTCGCCCGCGTGGCCCACCCGCGCACGGCCGTCGCCGACCGGATCGTCGCGGCACCCCGCCCGCGCGGTCGCCAGCGTCTGCACCGCCAGCGCGTAGCGGCAGAAGAAGCCGCCGTCCCCGCCCTCCCCCGTCACCCCGTTCGTGCCGTCGTACGTCCACACCGGGGTCGTCAGCACCGCCACCGAAGCGGGCGAGAGGAAGCCGTCGCCGTCGTTCAGCAGCACGCGTCCGAGCGTCGCCAGATCTCGCATGGAGATGCGCAGCCCGCCCTGCGGCGAGAAGAGCGCGCCGTTCTCTCCCGGGCGGTAGCGCGACAGGTCACACGCGCTTCCCGGCGGCGCGTTGACCGGACAGGCGGGCGGGCGGCCGCGCAGGTCGTCGGTCGCGACCGCGCCGTCGTCGCGGTACAGCACCACCGCGCGCGCGGCGCGATCCGGCGCACAGGCGGCCCAGTTGAAGCAGGCGTCCAGCTTCAGCGGATCGATGACCCATCGCGCCATCGCGCGATCGAACCGCTCGCCCGTCGCTCGCTCGATCACCGACGCGACGACGGGGAAGTTGAGGTTGGTGTAGCGGAAGAAGGTGCCCGACGCGTGGCTCGCGTCCCACGCCCGCGGGTCGGCCAGCCGCGCGCGCAGCGTGTCGCCGAGCGGGATCGCATAGTCGGCGGCGTCGGTCAGGCCCGAGCGATGCGACAGCAGCAGCCGCAGCGTCACCGGCACGTCGGGAAAGCCGGGGTGCCGCAGGCGCCAGCCGAGCGCCGTCGCGACGTCGGCGTCGAGGTCGAGCCGCCCCGCCTCCACCAGCCGCATCACGCCCATCGCGACGACCAGCTTGGAGATGCTGGCGATCCGCACCGGATCGTCCGCCGTCACCCGCCGCCCGCTGCGGCGGTCGGCGAGCCCGCGCGCCTCCACCTTCGTGACGGCGTTGCGGTCGAAGGCGACGCGCACCTCCGCCGTGCGCGGGGCGCAGGCGGTGAGGAGGGTGGCGAGAAGGACTATCCTCCCCAGTACGGCGCGGCAGGTCGGATCGTCCCCCGGACGATCCTCGGACATGCGGGGCATGTTCGACCTGCCGCGCCGTGCCGGGGAGGATAACGGCGGCTCACCTTGCATCGCGCCAGCCCGGCGCGCGATAGCCGTCGTAGGGCGCGCAGCGCTCGCGATCCTTGCGGCACGTCTTCTCCCACGCGCGGCGCTCCTTCGCTTCACGCTCCTCCGTCTTGCGTTGCTGACGCACCCACTTCTCGTCGCGTTCCCTCTCGCTGGTGGTCACGCCGTCGACGACGGCAGCGCCGGCCTTCACCGGCAGGGTCGCCACGTTCCACGCGGTCTTCGCCACGCAGCCCGCGGTCGCCCAGGCGAGCACCGACACGATCACCACCTTGCGCATCATTGGCTCCCCTCGCCGCGCGCCGCCACCCCCGCGGCTGGAAAATCCGTGAAGAAGCCGTCGATCCCCTGCGCCAGTGCGGCGCGGATCTCGCCGGTCGCGTCGCCATGCGCCGCCTTGTCCGTTCCGCGGCGGAAGGCCGCGCGCAGGAAGACGTTCTCCGCGCGGTAGGTCCATGGGTGGACGCGCAGCCCCGCGGCGTGCGCATCCGCCACCAGCGGCGTCGCGGCATCGCCGTTCCACAGCATCGCCTTGTCCGGCCCGATGCCCCAGGCGTAGCGCGCCACCGCGCGCAGGCCGGCCGGCGTCGTCATCGCCGCATAGCTCGCCGCCGCGCCGTCGGCCGGCGCGCCTTGCGCGGCGACCAGCTGGATCAGCCGCAGCTTCGTCATGCCGGCGAGCCGCTTCAGGTTCGCCACCTCAAACGACTGGATGAAGACCGGCGCCCCGGCGTCCTTCCAGCCGGCGCGATGCAGCTCGGCGACCAGCGGAGCGTCGGTGCCTAGACCGATCGAGGCGAAGTAGGTCGGGTGCTTCGTTTCCGGATAGATCGCGACCCCGGCCTCCTTGGCCAACGCGATCACCTCCGCGAGCGTGGGGATCGTCTCCTGCCCGTCATAGGCGGTGTTGCCGGGGCGCAGCTGCGGCAGCCGCTCCCTCGCGCGCAGCGTCTTCAGTTCGGCCAGCGTGAAATCCTCGGTGAACCAGCCGGTCTCGTCCTGCCCGTCGATCCGCTTGGTCGTCCTGCGGCCGGCGAACTCGGCGTGGTCGGCGACGTCGGTGGTGCCCGATATCTCGTTCTCGTGTCGCGCCACCAGCACGCCGTCCTTGGTCGGCACCAGGTCGGGCTCGATCACGTCGGCTCCCTCCTCGATGGCAAGGCGATAGGCGGCGACCGTGTGCTCGGGCCGTTCCCCGCTGGCGCCGCGGTGCGCGATGACGATGGGACGGGAGAGCGGCTCGGCCATCGCCGCACCCTGCCCCGCCGCCGCCGCCAAGACCAGCGCGCAGATGAGAAACGTTCGCACGGAAACCCTCCGCAGGACAGGCGTTTGCCCCAGGTTATCAGGAAGGCGCCCCATGCATTTCACCATCAATGGCCAACGGTACGAGGCAGACGTCGATATCCGGACGTCGCTGCTTGACCTCGCGCGCGAGCACCTCGGCCTCACCGGCAGCAAGAAGGGCTGCGACCACGGCCAGTGCGGCGCTTGCACGATGCTGGTGAACGGACGCCGGATCAACGCCTGCCTCACGCTTGCCGTGATGCATCAGGATGACGAGATCGTGACGATCGAGGGGTTGGGCTCGGTCGAGAACCTGCACCCGATGCAGGACGCCTTCGTCCGCCACGATGGATACCAGTGCGGCTATTGCACGCCGGGGCAGATCTGCTCCGCGGTGGGCATGCTGGACGAGGTGGCGAAGGGCTGGCCCAGCCACGTCACCGGCGACCTGACCGACGTGTCCCTCGACGATGCGGAGATCAGCGAGCGGATGAGCGGCAACATCTGCCGCTGCGCCGCCTATCCGAACATCGTCGACGCGATCCGGGAAGTCGCCGCGAAGGAAGAGGTGTCGGCATGAAGCCCTTCGACTATGCGCGTGCCGATACGGTGGAGGCGGCGGTCGCGGGCGGCGGCCGGTTCATCGCCGGCGGCACCAACCTGCTCGACCTGATGAAGCTCCAGGTGGAGACGCCGGAGAAGCTGGTCGACATCAGCCGGCTGGACCTGAACCGGATCGAGGAGCGCGACGACGGCGGCCTGACGATCGGCGCCCTGGTGCCCAACAGCGATCTCGCCGCCGACCCGCGCGTGATCGAGCGGTACGAGGTGCTGAGCCGCGCGCTGCTGGCGGGCGCCAGCGGACAGCTTCGCAACAAGGCGACGACCGGCGGCAACCTCCTCCAACGCACGCGCTGCTATTACTTCTACGACACCGCCGCCGCCTGCAACAAGCGCGAGCCGGGATCGGGCTGCGACGCGATCGGCGGGTTCAACCGTATTCACGCCATCCTGGGCACCAGCGAGCAGTGCATCGCGACTCACCCCGGCGACATGCCGGTGGCGATGCGGGCGCTGGACGCGACCATCGTCACGCAGAAGGCCGACGGCGACAAGCGGCGCGTGCCGATCGGCGACTTCTACCGGCTGCCCGGCGACACCCCGCAGATCGAGAACGTGCTGGAGCCGGGCGAGCTCATCACGCATGTCGAGCTGCCCGCCCCCGTCGCCAACGCGAGGCACCTGTACCGCAAGGTGCGCGACCGGGCCTCCTACGCCTTCGCGCTCGTTTCCGTCGCCGGCGTCGTCGCCGTGGAGGACGGCCGCATCGCCCATGCCGCGCTCGCCTTCGGCGGTCTCGCCCATCTGCCCTGGCGCAATCCCGCGGTCGAGCAGGCGCTGGTCGGCCAGCAGCCCGGCACCGCCGCGTTCGAGGCCGCCGCCGACGCGCTGGTCGAGGGTGCGCGCGGCTTCGGCCACAACAACTTCAAGATCCCGCTGGTGCGCCGCACGTTGATCGCGTCGCTCCGCGACCTGACGGGGGAGGCGAGCGCATGAGCCTGCTGGACATCTTCTCCTCCGGCGACACCAGGTCGCTGACGATGGACGAACCCCACCCCTCCAGCCTGCTCGACAGCGGCGCGCAGGGCGTGATCGGCAAGCCGCTGCCGCGCGTCGAAGGACCGCTGAAGGTGGCGGGAAAGGCGACCTATGCCGCGGAATATCCCGCGGAGAACCTCGCCTACGGCGTGCTGGTCCGCTCCACGGTAAGCGCGGGGCGGATCGCCGCGATCCACGCCGACGAGGTGCAGGCGCTGCCCGGCGTCATCGCGGTCGTCACTGACTATGACACCTTCCTGCGCAACGCCGCGCAGGGCGGCGACACCGACGCGCCGGTGCAAGGCGTCGAGGAAATCCAGTATCACGGCGAGATCATCGCCGTCGTAGTCGCCGAGACCTTCGAGATCGCGCGCGACGCCGCGGCCCGGCTGCGTGTCGACTACGAACCCGGCGAGGGGCGCTACGATTTCGAGCGATACCGCAACGAGGCCGAACGCCCGCCCGACAGCCAGGTCGAGGCGCACAGCCAGCAGGGCGATCCCGATGGCGCCTTCGCCGCCGCGGCGGTGAAGGTGAGCGCGGTCTATACCACCCCCTCGCAGAACAGCGCCGCGATGGAGCCGCACGCCTCGATCGCGGAGTGGAAGGAGGACGGAACGCTCCTCCTCCACGGCGCCTATCAGATGGTGGCGAGCGACCAGCAGCAGCTGGCCGACGCGCTGGGGCTGAAGGCCGACCAGGTGCGGATCATCTCGCGCTACGTCGGCGGCGGGTTCGGATCGAAGCTGGGCATCGCGCCGGAAAGCGTCGCGGCGGCGATCGCTGCCAAGCAGCTCGGCCGACCGGTCAAGATCGTGATGGCGCGCCAGCAGGTGTTCGACGCCACCGTGCGGCGCTCGAACACCGAGCAGCACCTGAAGCTCGGCGCCGACGCCGATGGCAGGATCGTGGCGCTGATCCACGATTCGCTCGTGTCGAACCTGCCCGACGAGGATTTCTTCGAACCGGTCGGCATCGGCACGCACTTCGCCTATGCCGGCGAGAACCGCCGCATCAACCACGACGTGGTGCGATTGAACCGGACGCTGTCGGGCTCGATGCGCGCGCCCGGCGAGGCGGTGGGGCAGATGGCGCTGGAGGCCGCGCTGGACGAGCTGGCCGAGGCGACCGGCGTCGACCCCATCGAGCTGCGGCGCCGCAACGAGCCGCCGCAGGATCCGGAAAAGCAGATCCCCTTCAGCAGCCGGGCGCTGGTGCCCTGCATGGAGAAGGGCGCGGCGCTGTTCGGCTGGGCGGATCGCAAGGCGCCCGGCAGCGACCGGCGCGGCGAGTGGCTGCACGGCATCGGCATGGCCGCCGCGGTGCGATCGAACATGCTGCAGAAATCGGCGGCGCAAGTGACGCTGACGACGGACGGCCGCGCCATCGTCGAGACCGACATGACCGACATCGGCACCGGCACATACACGATCCTGGCGCAGATCGCGGGCGAGACGCTGGGCCTGCCGCTCGACCGCGTGATCGTCCACCTGGGCGACGGCAAGGCGCCGCCCGCCGCCGGCTCGGGCGGATCGTGGGGCGCGGCCTCGTCCGGCTCCTCGGTCTATCTCGCCTGCGAGCTGGTGCGCGAGCGACTGGCGAAGAAGATGGGCGTCGATCCGGCGGCGATGACGCTGAAGGACGGCCGCGCCATCGCCGAGAACCGCGCGGTGGACCTCACCGACCTCGTCGACGAGAATATCGTCGTGACCGGACAGATCGCGCCGGGAAAGCAGGAGAAGCTGCACACGCAGGCGAGCTACGGCGCGCATTTCTGCGCGGTGAAGGTGAACGCGGTGACGGGCGAGGTGCGGGTGGAGCGGATGCTGGGCGTGTTCGCCGCGGGCCGCGTGCTGAACGAGCAGACGGCGCGCTCGCAATGCCTGGGCGGCATGACCTTCGGCATCGGCGCCGCGCTGACCGAGGAACTGGTCCACGACCCGCGCAACGGCAAGATCGTGAACCGCGACATGGCCGAATATCACCTGCCGGTGAATGCCGACGTGCCGCAGCTGGAAGTGCATTTCCTGCCGGAGCGCGACATCAACGCGAACCCGATCCACGCCAAGGGCATCGGCGAGCTCGGCATTTCCGGCGCGGGCGCGGCAGTGGCGAACGCGATCTACAACGCCACCGGCGTGCGCGTGCGCGACTATCCGATCACCTGCGACAAGCTGCTGGCCGGGTTGCCGGACTGATCGGACCAGCCTTCATCCTCCGTTCGTGCTGCGCCCAATCGAAGGCCGGGCCCCTGCGCTTCGACTTCGCTCGGCACGAACGGGGGTGACGGCTAGGCCCAAACCCGCTCGAACCGTGCGCCCAGCCCGGTGAGCAGCTCGTACTGGCTCATGCCCGATGCCGCCGCCGCGCGGGGCAGGTCGGCGTCGAAGCGCACGCGGTCGCCCTCGCCTACGTCGGCGTTGCCGAGATCGAGCGCGACGAGGTCCATCGACACGCGCCCGATGACCGGCAGCGCCGCGTCGCCCGCGAAGGCGCGCCCGCGGTCGGAGAAGCCGCGCCAATAACCGTCGGCATAGCCCAGGTTCACGATCCCCACCCACGTGTCCGCCGGCGCGGTCCAGGTGGCGTTGTACCCCACCGTCGCCCCGGCAGGCACGCGGCGGCGCTGGAGCACCTCCGCCTCGATCGTCGCGACGGGGCGCATCGGCAGGCCGGGCGCGGGAACGCCGCCGTAGAGCGCCAGCCCGGGCCGCGTCAGGTCGAAGGCATAGTCCGTGCCCAGCGCGATGCCGGCGGAATTGGCGAGACTCATCCGCCGCGCCGCCGTCGCCCCGCGCAGCGCGGCGAAGGCGTCGCGCTGGCGCGGGTTCATCGCGCTCTCCTCGTCCGCGCAGGCGAGGTGGCTCATCAGCGTCTCGATGACCAGACCGTCAAGCAGCCCCGCGGCGATGTCCGCGGGTGCGATGCCCAGCCGGTTCATGCCGGTGTCGACCATCACGTCGCACGCGCCCCCGCCCGCCTCGCGCCAGCGCGCCACCTGCGCCGGGGTGTTCAGCACCGGCCGCACCCCGGCCAGCCCGACGTGCGCCATGTCGCCCTCGCGCACGCCGTGCAGCACCGACACGCTCACGCCCGGCGCGGCGAGCGCGCGCGCCTCCGCCCAGGTCGCGACGAAGAAGTCGCGGCACCCCGTCGCGCGCAGCCGCGCCACCACCTCGCGCGCGCCCAGGCCGTAGCCGTCCGCCTTCACCGCCGCACCGCACGCCGCCCCCCCGTTCCCATCGCCGCTCATCCGCGCCAGCGTGCGCCAGTTGGCGACGAGCGCGTCGGTGGACAGCAGCAGGCGGGAAGGCGCGGTCATGCCGCGGCGGTTAGCGGCTCGCGCCCCGTTAGGCTACCGTGCGGCCGCGCCGGTCGTCCGCCAGTCCCCACATCGCGACGAGCAGCGCCAGCAGCGTCACGCCCCAGGTGTACCACAGCCCGGCATAGGGATCGCCGGTCTTCGCCACGATATACTGGCTGATGAAGGGCAGGAATCCGCCGAAATAGCCGGTGCCCAGATGATAGGGGATCGACAGCGAGGAATAGCGGATCGCCGGCGGAAACATCTCGCTCAGCAGCGCGGCGACAGGGCCGTAGGTGATGCCGGAAAGCAGCGACATGGCAAGGATCGCAAGCAGGATCAGCGCGATGTTCCCGGCGGACGGCACGACGCGCGACAGGTCGTAGCCCGCGCGCTCCAGCGCCGCATCGAGCGCGGCGGCGTCGGGCACGCCGATGTCCCGCGCGCCGACCGTCACGTGCGTCGTCTCGCCCGTCGCCACGCGATAGGGAACGCCGCGCTTCGACAGCGCGTCGAGCACCTGGCCGCACGCCGTCGCCTGCACCTTGTCGAACGGGCTGTACGAGCAGTCGGCGCCGTGGACCACCACCGGGCTCACCTCCGCGGCCTGCGACAGCTTCGGATTGGCCGCCGCGCCGATGGTGAAGAAGATGGGGAACAGCAGCAGCAGCGTCAGCACGTAGCCCGTCACGATCGGCCGCTTCCGCCCCACCCTGTCGCTGACGTGGCCGAACAGCAGGAACCAGCCCGTGCCCATCAGCACGCCCGCGCCGGTGATGAGCTGCGCCGTCGTCTCCTCCACCCGCATGGTCGCCTGCAGGAAGGAGAGGACGGAGAACATGGCGGTGTACCAGATCACCGTCAGCCCGGCGGCGATGCCGAACAGCGCGACGATCATCCGCTTCACGTTGCCGGGATAGGTGAAGCTCGCCTTCAGCGGATTCGCCACCCGCTCGCCCGCGGCGCGCATCTTCTGAAACACTGGGCTTTCGCTCAGCTTCAGCCGCATCCACAAAGAGATGGCGAGCAGCACGATCGAGAACAGGAAGGGCAGCCGCCAGCCCCACGCCTCCCACGCCGCGGCGGGCATCACCGCCTTGAAGAACAGGATGACGGCGAGGCTGAGGATGAAGCCGCCGACGACGCCGGCCTGGATGAAGCTGGTGTAGAAGCCCGAGCGCCCTGCGGGCGAATGTTCGGCGACGTAGATCGCCGCGCCGCCATATTCCCCGCCCAGCGCCAGCCCCTGCGCCACGCGCAGCAGCAGGACGACGACGGGCGCGGCAAAGCCGATCGCGGCGGCGCTGGGTGTCAGCCCCACGCCCGCGGTGGCGACGCCCATCAGCGTGATGGTGACGAGGAAGGTGTATTTGCGCCCCAGCCGGTCGCCGAGATAGCCGAACAGCGCGGCGCCGAGCGGGCGGAAACCGAAGCCGACGGCGAACCCGGCCCAGGCGAGCAGCGTCTGCACCGTCTCGTTCCCCGCGGGAAAGAAGGCGCGCCCGATGATACCCGAGGCGGCGAGCGTGCCGTAGATGAAGAAGTCGTACCATTCGAACACGGTGCCGAGCGCGGAGGCGGAGATGACCAGCCGGATGTCCGCCCCGCTCGGCTCCTCTCCCGCGGTGATGCTGTCGTCGGCCATCCTGCTCCCCCGTCTCGCGCCGCCCCGATGGATAGAGCAGGCGCGGCCAGACGCAACGTCCGTCGTCCCGCCCTCGCCGCTCCCGCGCAGCCGGCGCCGGGCCCCTGCCTGCTCAGCGGCGACGGAGGAGCGATCCCGCCGCCGCCCTTGCAATCCTCCGCCCCTTGCGCGACGCCCCGCCCATGTCGCGTCTCCTCGCCGCCGCCCTCCTCCTCGCCGCGCCGGCGCAGGACACCGCGCCCTACGAGGCGCTGCGACAGGTGGACCAGCGGCTCGCCGATATTGCCTATCGCCTCACCACCGCCAATGAAGCCTTGTGCCGCGAGCGGCAGCCGGTGTTCGGGCTCCAGCTCCACGCCATCGACCAATATCCCGCGCGAGATCGCGCGGCGGTGGGGCAGGTGTTCGGCTTCGCCGCGCCGGTCGCGGTCGAGCTGGTCGTGCCGGACGGTCCCGCGGCGCGCGCGGGGCTGCGCGCGAACGACGGCGTGACCGCGATCGACGGCGCCGCGCTGCCCCCGCCCGCCGCGACCGACCGCATCACCGCCGCTACGCGCGACGCGGCGCAGGCGCGGCTCGCGGCGGGCGCACCGACCGCCGCCGTCACGCTCGCCCGTGCCGGCGCCGCGCCCGTGGTGGTCCAGCCGGTTCCCGGCTGCCGCGTCGAGTTCGAGGTGCTGGCGACGCGCAAGCTGGGCGCCTCCTCCGATGGCCGCGTGGTGCAGGTCGGCGCGCCGCTGTTCGCGCGCTTCGACGACGACCAGATCGCCGTCGTCGTCGCGCACGAGCTCGCGCACTCCGTCCTTGCCCATCGCGCGCGGCTGGAGGCGGCGGGAGTGAAATGGGGCCTGCTGGCGCAATTCGGCCGCAACGCGCGCCTGTTCCGCACGACGGAGAGCGAGGCGGACGTGCTTGGCGCGGTGCTGCTGCGCAACGCCGGCTGGGACCCGCGGAACGCGGTCCGCTTCTGGAAGGAGGAGGGGTCGAAGATCGACGGCGGCATGTTCCACAGCCGCACGCATCCGTCCGCCAAGGACCGCGCCGCCGCCATCGCCGCGGCGCTGGCGACGATCCCGGCCGGCGCGCCGGTGCCGTACCTGCCGCCGATCCTGGCGCGGCGCGACGCGCCGCTGGAATGAACGGAGCACCGCCATGACGCGCGACGGGGGCCCGACCCGACCGCCCCCCCCCCCCCCGCGCGACCACCGATCGCCGGCAGGCGCAGCTGGCGGAGCCGCACCGCCGCCGGCACACGCAGGCGCACATCGACGCGATGCCGGGGGCCGTGTCGACGCCGGGTCGCCCCCGCCGGACCTGTGGCGCGAGCGGCGATCTTCCGCTTGCCGCACTTCTCCCCCTGGAGGCGCCCGAGCGTAGAAATCCGACGCGGGACATCGCCGCACGGGAGGCGTGACGTTGTGTGGCCCGGAGCGGCGCGCGCTGGCGCCCGCCCGCCCTTCCCGCTAGCAGGCGAGGCATGACGAGCATCGGCATCTACGGATCGAACGGCCGCATGGGCCGCGCCATTGCCACGATCGCGGAGGCCGAGGGCGTGACGGTGGCCGGCGGGTGCGACGCGGGCGGCGATCCGCTGCCGCTGGCGCAGGCGGCGGGCGTGCTGGTCGATTTCTCCACCCCCGCCGCGCTGGAACCACACCTCGCCGCCGCGGTCGCGGCGCGCACGCCGATCGTCATCGGCACCACCGGATTGTCGGCGGCGCACCACGCCCTGATCGAGCAGGCGGCGGACGAGATCGCGGTGCTGCAGACCGGCAACACCTCGCTCGGCGTCACGCTGCTGCGCATCCTGGTGCGCGAGGCGGCGGCGCGGCTGGGCGCAGACTGGGACATCGAGATCGCGGAGATGCACCACCGGCACAAGGTGGACGCGCCGTCGGGCACCGCGCTGCTGCTGGGCGAGGCGGCGGCGGAGGGGCGGGCCACGCGGCTGGCCGAGGTGCGCGTCGACAGCCGCGCCGGGCTGGTCGGCGCGCGCGCGGAAGGGACGATCGGCTTCGCCTCGCTGCGCGGCGGATCGGTGATCGGCGACCACATGGTCGTCTTCGCCGGCGAGGGCGAGCGGATCGAGCTGGGCCACCGCGGCGAGGACCGCTCGATCTTCGCGCGCGGCGCGGTGACGGCGGCGCAGTGGCTCGCCGGCCGCGCGCCGGGGCGCTATTCGATGGCGGAGGTGCTCGGCCTTTGACGCCCGCCCGATGAAACGCGCCGACGCCTTCGAGTTCTACCGCCGCCTGGCCGAGGCGAACCCGCATCCGGAGACGGAGCTGGAATCGGTCAACGTCTACACGCTGCTGGTCGCCGTCGTCCTTTCCGCCCAGGCGACCGACGCCGGCGTGAACAAGGCCACCCGGGCGCTGTTCGCCGAGGTGGACACGCCGCAGAAGATGGTGGCGCTGGGGGAGGAAGAGCTGAAGCGACACATCCGCACCATCGGCCTGTTCAATACGAAGGCGAAGAACGTCATCGCGCTGAGCGAGGCGCTGATCGCCGATCACGACGGCGCCGTGCCGGCGGATCGCGACGCGCTGGAGGCGCTTCCGGGCGTCGGGCGCAAGACCGCCAACGTGGTGATGAACGTCGCCTTCGGGGCGGAGACCTTCGCCGTCGACACGCACATCTTCCGCGTCGGCAACCGGACGGGCCTCGCTCGCGGCAAGACCCCGCTCGCCGTGGAGAAGGCGCTCGACAAGGCGACGCCGGCCCCCTTCCGCGTCCACGCGCACCACTGGCTCATCCTGCACGGCCGCTACGTGTGCAAGGCGCGCCGGCCGGAATGCTGGCGCTGCATCGTTGCCGACCTCTGCGCGTTCAGGCCGAAGACCCCCGCGCCCGCGCCGAAGGGACCGACCCGATGACCGCCCGTATCCTCGCCGCCCTCCTGCTCGCGTCCGTGTCGACGCCCGGCGCCGCGCGCGATCGCAACGCCGTTCCCGCCGCCACGCCGGTGGGCAAGCCGCTCACCTGCGTGCCGATCCGCTCGCTGCGCGAGAGCCTGGTGCGATCCGACCGCGTCATCGACTTCCGCGGCTCCCGCGGCCTCTTCTATCGCGTCACCCTGCCCCGGGCGTGCCCCGGCCTCGGCTTCGAGCGGCGCTTCAGCTACGCCACCTCGCTCAGCCAATTGTGCGCGCAGGACATCATCACCGTCCTCTACCAGTCGCCGGTGATGCCCGGCGCCAGCTGCGGCCTCGCCCCGTTCCAGCCGGTTCGTCTCCCGAAGCGCTGACGAAACCGGTTGGCATCGCGCCCTCGCGGTTGTAGGCGATGGCCCAGGCACCCGTAGCTCAGCTGGATAGAGCGCTGCCCTCCGAAGGCAGAGGCCACAGGTTCGAATCCTGTCGGGTGCGCCAATCTTCTCCTACACCAACTCCGCCCCGGCTTCCCCAACCTCGGCGGGCTCTCCCTCGGTCAGCAGCGTGGTGACGGCGAGGTCGGCGGTGACGTTGGCGGTGGTCGCGACCATGTCGGGAACGGTATCCACCGCCAGGAACAGTGGCAGCAGCTCGATCGGGACGCCGACCGCCAGCGCGACGGGGGCGTAGGCGGCGAAGAAGCTGATCTGGTTGGGCAGCCCGGCGATGACCAGGTTGTTGACCACCGCCAGCACCGCCACCAGCCCCAGCTGCGCGGGCGTGAGCGCGACGGCGTTGAGATGCGCCAGCGCCAGCACCGCCAGCGCGATCGCGGTGGGCGCGCTGATGCGGAACAGCGCGACCGCTAGCGGCAGGACCGCACCGGCGTGCCGCTCCGGCAGGCCGAGCGCGCGCGCGCCCAGCAGCATGGCCGGCAGCGACGCCAGCGAGGATTGCGTGCTGAACGCCACCGATTGCGCCGGCACCACCGCGCGCAGGAAGGCGGTGACCGGCGTGCGTGCGGCGACGGCCACCAGCAGCACGAATGCGACCGTCAGCACGACGCCGCCGATCACCCGCGCCGCGACGTACCAGGCCAGCAGCGCGCCGACCGCCAGGCCGCTGCGGGCGGCGACGTCGAACGCCAGCGCGAACACGCCCACCGGCGCGACGAGCAGCACCCAGCCGATCAGGACGAGCAGCGCGTCGGCCACCCCCTGGAAGACGGCGCCGACCGCGGCAGCGTGCGACCGGTCGATCCGGCGCAGCGCCGCCGCGAACAGCAGCGCGAAGATCACCACGGGAACGATCGCCCCCTGCGCGGCCGACCCGACCGGGTTGACCGGCACCAGCGCGCGAAGCGTCTCGGACAGCGGCGGCAGGTCCGGCAGCGCGCCGCGGGCGACGCGCACCTGGTCCAGGCCGCGCACTTGCCAGCCGCGGAACATCGCCGAACCCAGCAGCACGCCGAACGCCGCCGACAGCGACAGGAACAGCGCGAACAGCCCGATCGCGCGCCGCGCCACGCGGGTCGACCCGCCCAGGTCGGCGCCGCGGCCGATCCCGGTGACGATCAGCGCGAAGACGAGCGGGACGATGGGCATCCGCAACGCGTCGAGCCACAGCCCGCCGACCGCCCTCAGCACCGGCAGGCCTGCGCTGTCCGGCCCGGCGAGAAAGCCGCCGGCGAGGCCGGCGAGGAGGCCGATCAGGGTGCGCGCGGCGATGGGGATCCTCACGCCGGCGCCCGCGTGCCCATCACCTGCACCGCGAAGCGCTCCATCTCCTCCGCCTGGGGACTCATCTGCAGCAGCAGCAGGTCGAGGCCCGCCGCCTCATACTCGGCGATCCGCTCCTTCAGCTGCTCGGGCGTGCCGACCAGATTGGGGCGCAAGCCGCGGTTGGACACGGAATATTCCTGCAGCTTCAGCTCGCGCTCCAGCTGCGTGCCCGACAGCCACTGGTCGAAATTGGCGTAGCCCGCGGGCAGCTCGGTCACGGTGGTGATCCGCTCCAGCTCGCGCTTCGCCTCGGCCTCGCTGTCGCGCACGATGGCGTAGGCGGCCATGCCGTACCGCATCGCGCCCTGCCCTGTCGCCGCCCGCCGCGCGGCCATGTCGGCGATCTTGGGCGCGATCGCCGCCACCGGGTCGCCGTGCATGACATAGGCGTCGCCCTGCGTCGCGATCATCGTCTTCGCCGCCTCGCTCTCGCCCCCGGCGTAGATGGTCGGGCGCTTCGCCGGCTTGGGCGCGCAGATCGCCTCCTGCGTGGTATAGAATTGGCCCGCGAAGCTGAACCGTTCCTGCGTCCACAGACCGTCGACTACGCGAAGCCATTCCGACGTGCGCGCGTAGCGATCGTCGTGCCGGTCGAACTGCAACCCGTACTGCCGCGCCTCGTCCGCCCACCAGCTCGACACCACGTTGAGCGACAGGCGCCCGCCGGAAATCCGGTCGATGTTGGCCGCCGCCTTCGCGAACAGCGCCGGATGGTGGAAGTTGGGTCGCACGGCGACCATCAGCTCCAGCCGCTCGGTCACCGCGGCCAGCGCCGCGGCGGTGGACCACGCGTCCAGCGCGGGCTGCTCCACGCCCTTGATGTCGTTGAGGTTCAGCTCGGCGATCAGCGTCAGGTCGTAACCCCAGCGCTCCGCATCCTGCGCCAGGCGGCGGGCATAGTCCCAGCTCGCCTCCATCCCCTCGTCCGCCACGTTGCGCAGCCAGCCGCCGAACACCGGCATCCAGAACCCGTACCGCATCTATCGCACCTCCTCGATCCAGCCCTGGATGCGGTCGACCAGCCGTTCGTGCGGGTCCCAGCCCAGCACGTCCAGCGGGCGGGCGACGAAGTTCGACAGCGCGTTGATGTCGTAGAAGCGCGGCACGCCGTCGCGGTCGTCGATCATCACCTCCACCCCGCCGACGTCCAGCGAGGCGGCGCGCGCGATGGCCTGTGCGGCGGCGCACAGGTCCGCCGCCGGCTGCACCGCGGCCATGGTGATCGCGCTCCCCGACACCTGGCAGGCGTCGGCCGGGCACAGATCGAAGGCGCCGCCGCCCGCCACCTCGATCGCGTAGAGATAGTCGCGGTCGAGCGTCTCGATCCGCGTGATCGTGCCCCCGCGCGCGGGCACATAGTCCTGCACCAGCAGCACGCCGTCGATGCTGGTCGGCAGCGTGCCATCCGCCGCCGCGGCGCGCACCGCGTCCAGGCTGTCGAAGCGTGCGATGCCCGCGCCCGCACCGCCGATATTGGCCTTCACCACCAGCGGGAAGCCGATCGCCGCCGCCGCCGCGGGCACGTCGGCGGCGCGGTGGACGACGCGGGTGGCGGGGATCGCGAGCCCCAGCGAGGCGATCAGCGCGAGCTGGCGCGCCTTCGACGTGTCGATCGCCAGTGCGGCCGTCCCGTTCAACACCCGCGCGCCCGACCGTTCCCATTGCGCCAGCAGCGCCTGCGCGAAGAAGATCGGATGCTCGGGCTCGCGAAGGAAGGCCGACATGGCCAGCCGGCTGAGCACCAGCGGCGCCGGGGGCGCGGGATCGGCCGGGTCGAACGGCTCCCCCGGCGTGAGCGCGCGATAGGCGATGCCGCGGCGCTCGAGCGCGGCGAACAGCGGTGCGAACCAGAGCGGGTGTTCGTACAGGATGGCGAGGTCGGCGGTCATGGCCACGGGCCATGCCCCGGCACCGGATCGATGAGAAGCAGCGCCAGCTTTGCCGCGCCAAAGAAGGGCTTGGGCACCTGCCGCACGAAACCTTTTCGCCGCGCGCACGGTTGCCCCCCTTTATGCGGTTCCGCAGCCACGTCGGCGCGGGTCGCAGCTGGCAAGGGAGCGCCGAATGCCCGCTGATGAAGGAAGCGTCGACGCGTCGAAGGGCGATGCCGCATATCGGACACCGCGCCGCGATTTCTTCCGCCACGTCGTCGGCGCCGCCGCGGTGGGTGCCGGCGCGGTGGCGTTCGCGCGCGACGCGGCAGCACAGGGCGCGCCCACGGACCTCGACATCCTGAACTTCGCGCTCAACCTGGAATATCTCGAAGCGCAATTCTACGCCTTCGCCGCCAACGGCACGGGTCTCGCCGCGGACCAGCTGACCGGTACGCAGACGCCCGGCGCGGTCACCGGCGCGCGCAGGGCCAATCTGGTGGATCGCGAGGTGATCCAGTACGTGCGCGAGATCGCCAGCGACGAGGCGGCGCACGTCGCCACCTTGCGCCGGGCGCTCGGCAGCGCGGCGGTGGCGCAGCCCGCGATCGACCTGTCGCCGACGGTGTTCACCGCCGTCGCCCAGGCGGCGGACATCGACCTCTCGTCATCGGGCGGAGTCTTCGATCCCTACGCCAGCGACGAGAACTTCCTGCTGGCCGCCTATATCTTTGAGGACGTCGGCGTGACTGCGTACAAGGGCGCGGCGGCGCTGCTGAGCGGGGCCGACGTGATCGACGCGGCCGCCGGGCTGCTCGCCGCCGAGGCGTTCCACGCGGGGCTGATCCGGTCCGCGCTGTACCGCCGGGGCGCCACCGTGCCGGAGCTGCGCGAGAAGACCAACCAGATCTCCGACGCGCGCGACGACCTGGACGGTGACGACGCGTCGGACGGGCCGCCGCAGCGCAACGGCGACAGCGACCAGGGCGTGTCGCCGATCACCTCCATCTATGGAACGGCCGCGAACATCGTGCCGACCGACAGCCGCAGCATCGTCTTCGGCCGCAACACCGAGCAGGTGCACAACATCGTCTATCTGACGCGCGAGCAGGTGACGGCGGGCGGCTTCTTCCCGGCGGGCACCAACAATCCCAACCCGGCGCTCCGTCGCTCGGGCGCGAACTGAAGGACGCGGCGATGACCGATCCGACGAGCCGTTCCGGCGAGACCGAGTTCCTGGCCCTTATCGAAGGGGCGGAGCGGCAGCGCGTGGCGCGACGGCGCTTCATCCGGCTGTGCGGCGGCGCGGCGGCGATGACCGGCGGGCTGTCCCTCCTCTCCGCCTGCGGCGACGACGACGGCGACGAGGAGGATCCCGTGCCCTCGCCGACGCCGAACCCGACGACGGGCGTCAGCGAGGTCGACGTGCTCAACTTCGCGCTGCAGCTCGAATATCTCGAAGGGGCCTATTACGCCTATGCGGTGTCCGGCCGCGGCATCGACGCGCCGCTGCTCGGCGGATCGGGCACGCAGGGGGAGGTGGTGACCGGCAGCGGCGCCGGCGCGGCGCGCGCGGTCGATTTCACCGACCCGATCCTGCGCGAATATGCGCGCGAGATCGCGGCGGACGAGGTATACCACATCCGCTACCTGCGCGACGCGCTGGGCTCCGCGCGCGTCGCGCAGCCGACGATCAACCTGTCGGGCAGCGCGAGCGTGACCGTGAACGGCGCCACGGTGCCCGGCGCCTTCACCGCCGCCGCGCGCGCCGCGGGGATCGTCGGGCCGAACGACGTCTTCGACCCCTTCGCCAGCGACGAGAACTTCCTGATGGGATCGTACCTGCTGACCGACGTGGGCGTCACCGCCTATCGCGGCTCGGCGCGGCTGATCGCCAACAAGTCCTTCCTCGACGCGACCGCGGGCATCCTGGCCACCGAATGCTACCACGACGCGGTGATCCGGTCGGAACTGTGGCGGCGCGGGCTGACGGTACCCGACATCTACGCCCGCGTCGCCCGCGTCTCGGACGCACGCGACGCGCTGGACGGCGCTGGGGAGACCGACCAGGACGTGGGCGACGCCACCACGGCGAACATCGTCCCCACCGACGGCGGGGGCCTCGTCCTCGGGCGCACCGCGCCGCAGGTGCTGAACGTCGTGTTCCAGAACCGCGCCGCGGTGACGCGCGGCGGCTTCTTCCCCGCCGGGGTGAACGGCGCGATCGTGACGAGCGCCGGCAACACCTAGGCAAGGGCGGGGACCGGATCGGCGCGCGGGACGTTCCCGTCGCCGACCCCGCCGAACAGGATTCCCGCCCATGACCCGGTTGACCAGCGACTTCTTCGTCGAACGGCTGAAGGCGTGGGGCGTCACGCGCATCTACGGCTACTCGGGCGACGGCATCAACGGCGTGCTGGGCGCGCTCCAGCGGGTCGAGGGGACCGACGACGGCATCGAGTTCATCCAGGTTCGGCACGAGGAAATGGCGGCGTTCATGGCGACCGCCCATGCCAAGTTCACCGGCGAGCTGGGCGTGTGCCTGTCGACGGGGGGCCCCGGCGCGACCCACCTCATCACCGGGCTGTACGATGCGAAGAGCGACCACGTGCCCGTGCTGGCCATCGCCGGCCAGGCCGAGCGGACGGTCCGCGGCGCCAGCTACCAGCAGGAGCTGAACCTCGACCGCCTGTTCGCCGACGTCGCCGACTTCGTGCAGGAGGCGGTGGCGCCGGCGCAGCTGCGCCACCTCGTCGACCGCGGCGTGCGCGTGGCGACGGCGCGCAACGGCGTGACCGTGCTGGTGCTGCCCAAGGACCTGCAGGACGAACCCTGGGAGGAGCCGGAGCGCGCGCATGGCTTCACCCGCTCCGGCCCGGGCTACAGCGCCCCGCGCGTCGTCCCGCAGGAGGCGGACCTGCGCCGGGCCGCGGCGGTGCTGAACGCGGGCCGCAAGGTCGCGATCCTGATCGGCGCGGGCGCACGCGGCGCCGCCGACGAGGTGGTGGCGACCGCCGAGCGACTGGGCGCGGGCGTCGCCAAGGCGCTGCTCGGCAAGGACGTGCTGCCCGACGACCTGCCCTTCGTCACCGGCGCGGTCGGCCTCCTCGGCACCCGCCCCTCGTCCGACATGATGGAAGGGTGCGACACGCTGATGATGATCGGCACCGGCTTCCCCTGGGCCGAGTTCCTGCCCGCCGAGGGCCAGGCCCGCGCGGTGCAGATCGACATCGCGCCGGAAATGCTGGGCTTGCGCTACCCCGTCGAGGTGAACCTGCACGGCGACGCCGCGGAAACGCTGCGCGCGCTGCTGCCGCTGCTGGATCACCAGGCCGATCGCGGATGGCAGCAGGGCATCGCCGCGGGGATGGAGGAGTGGCGCGAGACGCTGAAGGGTCGTGCCATGGCGGCGGCGGCGCCGGTGAATCCGCAGCGCGTCGTCTACGAGATGTCGCCCCGCCTGCCCGCCGACGCGATCGTCACGTCGGATTCCGGTTCGTGCGCCAATTGGTACGCGCGCGACTGGCAGGTGAAGCGCGGCCAGCGCGGCTCGCTGTCGGGCGGGCTCGCCTCGATGGGTGCGGCGGTACCCTACGCGATCGCGGCCAAGTTCGCGCAGCCCACGCGCCCCGTGGTCGCATTGGTCGGCGACGGCGCGATGCAGATGAACAACATGGCCGAGCTCATCACCGTGCAGAAATACTGGCGTCGCTGGGCCGATCCGCGGCTGATCGTCTGCGTCTTCAACAACGAGGACCTGAACGAGGTGACGTGGGAGCAGCGGATCATGGAGGGCAATCCCCGCTTCCCCACCACGCAGTCGCTGCCCGACGTCCCCTATGCGCGCTTCGCCGAGATGCTGGGCCTCACCGGCATCTTCGTCGACCAGGCGGGCGATCTCGGCGCCGCATGGGACCGTGCGCTGGCCGCGGACCGCCCCGTCGTGCTGGAAGTGAAGACCGACCCCGATGTCGCCCCCCTTCCCCCGCACGTCACGCTGGAGCAGGCGAAGGCGTTCGTGTCGTTCATGGCAAAGGGCGACCACGGTGCCGGTCGGGTCATCGCCGACACCGCGCGCCAGGTGGTGGCCGGACTGCGCGAGCGGCTCTGACCCGACCCGCGGTCAGTCGAGCGCCTGGTAGATCAGCGCCCGCAGCTTGGCATGGTCGTCGAGATCCCCGGCGGGGATCACCTGCGTCAGGTAGACGACGGTCAGACGCTCGCGCGGGTCGACCCAATATTGGCTGTGATAGGCGCCGCCCCAGCCGAACTCGCCCACGCTGCCCTCCTCGCCCGCGCGGCCCAGGTCCTGGCGGATGCTGAAGCCCAGGCCGAAGCCCATGCCCGGGTTGAAGGGGATGTCGCCCAGCTGGTTGCTGGTCATCAGCTCCACGCCCTTGCGGCTGAGGTAGCGGCGCCCGTCCAGCTCGCCGCCGCGGCGCAGCATCTCGAGGAACCGGCCGTAGTCCGCCGCGGTCGACAGCAGCCCCGCGCCGCCGGAGAAGGCGGTGCGCGGGCCGGTGACGTAATGGCCCTGGCCGACGTGGCTGCCGTTCTCCAGCCGGCCGGGGTCGGCCGCGCGCGTCACCTCGCCCGCGCCGGCCGAGTAGACCGTCGCCACCCGCTTCGCCTTGTCCGCCGGTGCGTAGAAGAACGTGTCCTTCATGCCGAGCGGCGCGATCAGCCGCTCGGTCAGGAAAGCGTCCAGCGTCCGGCCGCTCACCTTTTCCACCACCACGCCCAGGACGTCGGTGTTGTAGCCGTAGACAAACGCCTCGCCCGGCTGCGCCGCCATCGGCAGCGTCGCCATGCGCGCCACCACGGCGGCGACCGGCGTCGCGCGGTCGGCGAAGTACCAGCCGGTGATCCCGGCATCGCGCCATGCCTTCTCCGCCGGACCGGAGCCGTAGGAGATGCCCGCGGTGTGCGTCATCAGGTCTCGCACGGTGATCGGCCGCTTCGCCGCGACCACGTCGTAGCCGCCGCCCTTGCGCGCGACCGCCACCGTCGTCTTCGACCATTCGGGCAGGTACTTGCCGACAGGATCGGACAGGACCAGCCGCCCTTCCTCCACCAGCATCATCGCCGCCACGCTGGTCAGCGCCTTGGTCTGCGAGGCGATGCGGAAGATGGTGTCGGCACGCATCGGGTCGCGCGCCTCGCGGTCGCGCCAGCCGGCGGTCTTCGTGTAGACGGTGCGCCCGTCCTGCTGCACCTGGATGACGGCGCCAGCCAGCTTTCCCTGCGCGACGTAATCATCCAGCAGCCGGCCGACCCGCGCGATCCGCTCGCGCGAGACCTGCGTGGCCGCGGTGCGCTCCGCGACCTGCGCCGGCGCGGGCCCGGCGAGCAGCAGCGCGAGCGCGAGCCCGCCGGTCCGCCAGTAACGCCACGTCCTCATCGACCTTCCCCTTCTTCTCTTGTCGAACCGGCAGGATGGGCAAGACGCCGCGGCGGCGTCAAGCCGAGGGATCGGTTCGCCGGGCCGCCCGTTGCCTGCGTCGAACGAGGAAGGGAATGACGATGCTGCGTTCGATCCTGATTGGGCTGGTCGCCGGGCAGCGCGCCATGACTCCGCTGGCGGCGCTGGCCGGCGCGGCGCGGCGCGGCACGCTGCCGCACGACAATGCGCCCGCGCGCCTGATGGCGACCCCGCTGGTGGCGGCGGGCGGCGTCGCGCTGGCGGCGGCGGAGATGGCGGGCGACAAGATGAAGACCGCGCCGGATCGCACCGTGGTGCTCGGCCTCCTCGCCCGCACGATCACCAGCGGCTTCGCGGGCGCCGCGCTCGCCCCGCCGCGGCGGCAGGCGGCGGGGGCGGCGCTGGCGGTCGGCGCCGCGGTGGCGGCGTCGTTCGCGGGGCTCGCCGCGCGCAGATGGGCGATGGACCGCTGGGGGCAGACCGCCACCGGCTTCGTCGAGGATGCGCTGGTGCTCGGCGCGGCGGAGCGGATCGTCACGGCTTGATCGCGGCGGCGATTGCCAAGGCGGGCTTTTGCGGCGAGACACCGGCGCGATGACCGTGCCGCGCCTCCTTCGTCACCGTGTCGGCTGGATCGCCGCGCTGCTGTTCCTGCTGCCCACCCCCGCCGGCGCGGCGGTGACGATGGCGTTCTGGAGCCGCGACTTCGGCAATTACTTTCCCCACGCCTTCCTCACGCTGCGCGGCACGCCCGACGCGGGCGGCGCGCCGGTGGACGCCAGCTACGGCTTCACCGCGAAGTCGATCACGCCCAAGCTGTTGTTCGGCAACGTGGGCGGCAAGGTGGAACGGCCCAAGCGCGGCTACATGGAGGGCAGCCACGTCCGCTTCGCCGTCACGCTGAGCGACGCGCAATATGCGCGGGTCGTGGCGCTGGTGCAGGGCTGGGACGAGAAGACGGGTGACGCCACGTACAATCTGGGCAAGCGCAACTGCGTGCATTTCGTGCGCGAGGCGGCGGTGATCGCCGGCCTGGCGGCGGACTTCCCCAAGCTGATGAAGAAGCCCGGCCGCTTCCTCCTCTCCGTCGCGGCCGCGAACCCGGGCCGGGTGACGGTGATCGAGAAGAACGGCCGCGACTATCTCGCCGCGCTGCCGCCGATCGACGGCGGCGCGCCGGTCACGGTGCCGAGCGGGACGCCGGGGACGATTCCGGCGAAGAAGAAGGAGGAGGAGCCGGTCGGCTGACCCGCTCAGCGCGCCGGCACCAGCTCCATCACGTCGATCGTCGATTCGAACGCGGGCCACGGCATCGCCAGCCGCCACTGCCGCTCGCCGATCCGCTCCACCCAGCCGGCCACGTCGCGCTTGCCGTCGCGGCCGTAGCGCAGCGCGCGCTCCTCGTAGCCGTATTGCAGCGTGCCGAGGAACACCGCCCGCTCCGCGTCGCGCGGGTAGAGCATGCCCACCTGCCGCTGCGACCCGGTCAGCTTGACCAGACGCGGCGCATCTCCCTGCGCCTCGATCCGGCAGGCGAACCACGGATAGGCGACATAGGGCAGCATGGCGGGCGAGGCCGTCCCCAGCTTGGTCGTGCGGCAGCGATAGTCACCCGCGGGAGGTAGCGGGCGCGGCAGCGCGCGGTCGAAGGCGAACACGGGACCAGCCACGTCCGCGGCATGGCCACCCTGCCGGGCCCCCTCCAGGCCCGCGACCCACGCTTCGCGCCAGCGCGACAGGCGATCGCGATCCGCCGCCGTCGCCACCCGCCGCCAGTCCGGCTGCGCCGATGCCGCGGTGGGCATCAGGAACAGGAGGATCGCGGCGGCGCGCATCGCCCTCACTGCGCGGTCCAGCCGCCGTCCGCGGACAGGTTCGCGCCGGTGATCGCGGCGGCCTCGTCGCGGCACAGGAACAGGGCGAAGGCGGCGACCTGATCGGGCGTGACGAACTGCTTGGTCGGCTGCGCGGCCAGCAGGACGTCGTTCATCACCTGCTCGCGGGTCAGCCCACGCGCCTTCATCGTGTCGGGGATCTGCGCCTCGACCAGCGGCGTCCACACGTAGCCGGGGGAGATGCAATTCACGGTGATGCCGTCGGTCGCCGTCTCCAGCGCCACGGCCTTGGTCAGGCCGACCAGCCCGTGCTTGGCGGCGACATAGGCGGATTTGTTGGGGCTGGCGACCAGGCTGTGCGCCGATGCGGTGGAGATGATGCGCCCCCACCCCTTCGCGCGCATCGCCGGCACCGCGGCCTTCATCACGTGAAAGGCGCTGGTCAGGTTGATCGCGAGGATCGCGTCCCATTTCTCCAACGGGAAATCGGCCACCGGCGAGACGTACTGGATGCCCGCGTTGTTCACGACGATGTCCGGCCCGCCGATCTCGTCCGCGGCGCGCGCCACCATGCGCGCGATCTCGTCCGGCTTCGTCATGTCCGCGCCGTCGTGAAGCGCCGCCGCACCGCTCGCTTCCGCGATCTCGCCGCGTGCGCGCTCGATGGCGTCGGCCTCGCCAAAGCCGTTCAGCATCACCGCCGCCCCCTCCGCCGCCAGCGCGCGCGCGATGGCGAGGCCGATGCCGGAAGTGGAGCCGGTGACGATCGCGCTCTTGCCCTTCAGGAACATGACTGTCTCCTCACCCCGCGTCCTTGTCGATGCGGCGTCATCGGCGAGGCGCGGCCCCGTTGCAACCCGCGCCAGCGCTGCGCATTCATGCCGCAACGGCAACGATCCTGCCGGAGATCCTGACGGGGACGGCCATGCGGCTCGACGATTACGACAACGACATCAACGTCGGCGAGGCGCGCGGCGGCGGACTGGGCGGTGGTGGCGGCGGGCTGCTCTTCGGGCTCCTCCCGCTGATCGGCAGCCGCTTCGGCTGCGGCGGCATCGTCGTCGTGCTGATCCTCTTCGCCGTCTTCGGCGGGCTCGGCAATATCGGTTCGATGCTGGGCGGCGGCGGCGGAGGCGGCGCCCCGCAGACGCAGCAGCGCGGGGAGAGCGTGCAGCAGGTCTGCGACGCCAGCCCGGCGCGACGCTCCACCTGCCAGGCGTTCAGCAACGCGGAGAACACGTGGGAAGCCCTGTTCGCGCGATCGAACGCGCGCTTCCAGCCGCCGGGACTGCGCTTCTTCGACGGGTCGGGCCAGTCGGGCTGCGGGGCGGCTCAGGCAGCGATGGGGCCGTTCTATTGCCCGACCGACAGCAACATCTACCTCGACACGAGCTTCTTCGATGAGCTGCGCACGCGGTTCAAGGCGCCGGGCGACTTCGCGCAATATTACGTGGTCGCGCACGAGTTCGGCCACCACATCCAGAACCTGCTCGGCACCGCCGACCAGGTCCGCCGCGCGCAGGCGACCGGCAGCGAGGCGGAGGGCAACGCCGCCTCCGTCCGATTGGAATTGCAGGCCGACTGCTACGCCGGCGTGTGGGCGGCGCAGAACCGCAACCGGCTGGAACCGGGCGACGTGGAAGAGGGAATGCGCGCGGCGCAGGCGATCGGCGACGACACGCTCCAGCGCGAGGCGCAGGGCCGGGTCGTGCCCGACAGCTTCACCCACGGCACCTCGGCGCAGCGCATGGCGTGGCTGCGCCGCGGCATGGAAACGGGCGACCCGGCGCAGTGCGACACGTTCAGCGGCGCGATCTGAAGCCGCCTTCGCCGGCAAGCGTGTTCCCGCGCGGGCGGCGACCAGCGACACTTCTCGCCGCCCCGGGGCTCCCGCCGTGGCGGGAGCACCGGTGGTCGCCTCAATCCGGCTTGCGCGCCACGCCCACCAGCGCGGGGCGCAGCAGGCGGTCCTTGATCATCCAGCCCGACTGCATCTCCTGCACGATCGTGCCCGGCGCGGCGTCGCTCGGCAGTTCCATCATCGCCTGGTGACGGTTGGGGTCGAGCGGCTGGCCCATCGCCTCGATGCGCGTCAGGCCGTGGCGACCGAAGACGTTGGCGAGCTCGCGCCCCGTCGCCTCCAGCCCGGTGACCAGCCCCTTGAACCTCTCGTCCTCGCGCAGCTCCGCCGGGATCGCGGCCAGGGCGCGCTCCAGATTGTCGCTGACGGACAGCACGTCGCGCGCGAAGCCGGTGGAGGCATAGGCGCGCGCATCGGCGACGTCCTTCTCCGCGCGGCGGCGCACGTTCTGCGTCTCCGCGCGGGCGTACAGCACGTCCTGCTGCGCGGCGGCGAGCTGGTCCTCCAGCGTCGCGATCCGCGCCTGGCTCTCGTCGTGCTCCGCTACCTCGGGCGCGCCCTCGGCGGTTTCCTCGCGAAGGTCGGCGTTCTCGTTCTCGGTCATTCGTTTCCCATTGTCGTAGGCGCGCTCACCCGATGCGGCGGGCGAGCGTCGCGGCCGTGAAATCCACCATGGGCACGACGCGCGCGTAGTTCAACCGCGTCGGGCCGATCACGCCGACCACGCCGACCACCCGCCCGTCCTGCCCGCGGAACGGGCGCGCGATGACGGAGGAGCCGGACAGCGCGAACAGCTTGTTCTCCGCGCCGATGAAGATCCGCGTCGCATCGCCCGCGCTGGCCGAATCGAGCAGCGCGGCGATCTCCTGCTTGCCGTCCAGGTCGTCCAGCAGCTCGCGCACGCGGTCCAGGTCCGCCGCCTCGGCATCGTCCAGCAGCCGGCCCTGCCCGCGCACGATCAGCACCGGGCGCCGTGCCCCGTCCTCCGACCAGACGGCGATCCCGCGCGCCACCAGCGCGCGCGCGGCCGCGTCCAGCGTGGCGCGCCCCGCCGCCAGCTCGCGCGCCACCCGCGCGCGCGCCTCCGCCAGCGTCAGACCGCCCAGCGTGGCCGTCATGTAATTGCCCGCCTCGGTCAGCGCCCCCGGCGGAACTCCCGCGGGCAGGTCGACCACGCGGTTCTCCACCGCGCCGTCCTCCGCCACCAGCACCGCCAGCGCCTGAGCCCCGCCCAGCGGCACGAAGGCGAGCGAGCGCAGCACCGCCTCGCGCTTGGGCACCATCACCAGCCCGGCGCAGGCGGACAGGCCGCTGAGCGTCGCGGTGGTGGCGGCCAGCGCCTCCTCCACCGGGCCGATGCCGCCCGCGCGCGCCTCGATCTGCGCGCGTTCCTCCGCGCTCGGCTCCAGCGCCTGCATCATGCCGTCGACGAACAGCCGCAGCCCGCGCTCGGTCGGCAGCCGCCCCGCGCTGGTGTGCGGCGCGGCGAGCAGCCCCATGGCCTCCAGCTGCGCCAGCACGCCGCGGATCGACGCGGGCGACAGGTTCAGCCCGGCCTGCGCCAGCGTCTTCGATCCCACCGGCAGGCCGCTGGCGATGTAGCCGTCCACCACGCGGCGGAAGATGTCGCGCGCGCGGTCGGACAGTTCGGCGATGGGCGGGGACGCGGCCATGGTCGCGAATGTATGGCGCGCCCCCTTCCCGCTCAACGCTTTCCGATGAAGGCCGCGATCGGCAGCAGCTGCGGCGCATCCGCGATCGCGCGGCGCATCTTGCCGTCGTCGCCGCGGTCGCAGCCGTAGTAGAAGTGGATCGACCGCGACGCGCCGCTCGGCTCGCTCCAGCGCACGTCGGCGCCGGGCATGTCGCTGACCATCGCAGGCCCGCACAGCGACGATCCGTTCTCGTAGCGCAGGTCGCCGTCCTTCGGCCTGTACGGCTCGAGCGCCGCGGCGAAGCGGCGATACACGTCGGGCGAGGCGGTGAAGGCGCGCTCGCCGGTGACCGCGGTGAAGCGCCTGCCCTCGAACGTGCCGCTGCCGTCGGCGTTCACCGTCACGCGGTAGACGGGGCAGGTGCCGAAGCACGGCGCGGTCTCGTAGGTGATCGATTCGCCCTCGATCGGCCGGGGTCGTCCCGTTCCCGCGTCCGTCGCGGCACAGCCTGCCAAGATCAGTGCCGCCCCCATCACCGATCCCCGCATGAATCCCGTCATCCGTCTGCTCCCGCTGCTTCCGTTGCGCCGCCAACGCGGCTATCGCCCTCGCCGATCCGACCTTGAGGAGAGTTGAATGCGCCCCAGCGGCCGCGCCCCCGACCAGATGCGTGCGATCACCATCGAGCCCCGCTTCACCCGCCACGCGGAAGGATCGGTGCTGATCGGCTTCGGCGACACCAAGGTGCTGGTCACCGCCTCCGTCGAGGAGCGGGTGCCGCCCTTCCTTCGCGGCAAGGGCCAGGGCTGGGTGACGGCCGAGTACGGCATGCTGCCGCGCGCCACGCACACCCGCGGCAGCCGCGAGGCGGCGAAGGGCAAGCAGTCCGGCCGCACGCAGGAGATCCAGCGGCTGATCGGCCGTTCCTTACGCGCCGTCACCGACATGGCGCTGCTGGGCGAGCGGCAGATCACGCTGGATTGCGACGTGATCCAAGCCGACGGCGGTACGCGCACCGCCGCCATCTCCGGCGCGTGGGTGGCGCTGCGCCTCGCGGTCGACACGCTGATGGCGCAGGGGAAGCTGGCCGCCGACCCGATCCGGCAGAAGGTCGCCGCGGTCTCCTGCGGCATCTACCAGGGCACCCCTGTCCTCGACCTCGACTATCCCGAGGATTCGGCCGCAGACGCGGACGCGAACTTCGTGCTGCTCGAAAACGGCCATATCGCCGAGGCGCAGGCGACTGCCGAGCACGCCACCTACGACGAGGAAGCCCTGCTGCGCCTGCTGCGCCTCGCCCGCATCGGCTGCACGGAGATCTTCGCCGCACAGGCGAAGGCCGTGGCATGAGCGGCGAGAGCAAGGAGCCGCAGGCGATCCGCAAGCTGGCGCCCGGCAGGCTCGTCATCGCCAGCCACAACGAAGGCAAGGTACGCGAGATCGCGGCGCTGCTGGAGGGCCGCGGGCTGGAGGTCGTCTCGGCGAAGCAGCTCGACCTGCCCGAGCCGGAGGAGACCGGCACCACCTTCGTCATGAACGCCGAATTGAAGGCGCGCGCGGCGGCGGACCTGTCGGGTCTGGTCGCGCTGGCCGACGACAGCGGGCTGTGCGTCGACGCGCTGGGCGGCGATCCCGGCATCTTCTCCGCCCGCTGGGGCGGCGAGGACCGGGACTTCGGCCGCGCCATGGCGCTGGTCGAGGAGAAGCTGGCCGCGATCGACGACGCGCCGCGCGACGCGCATTTCGTCTGCGCGCTGGCGCTCGCCTGGCCCGACGGTCACGTCGAATGGTTCGAAGGACGGGTCGACGGCACGCTCGTGTGGCCGCCGCGCGGGGACAAGGGGCATGGCTACGACCCCGTGTTCCAGCCGATCGGCCGGACGGAGACCTTCGGCGAGATCGACGAGGCGGAGAAGAACGACATCAGCCACCGCGGCGACGCCTTCCGGCAGATGGTGGCGGCGGTCTTCTGAGGCGGTTTGACCGACAGGGCTCCTCCATTCGTGGCGGGCCCTTCGTGGATGCCGGGACAGCCCGGTACGACCGCAGCCTAATAGGCCCGCTCGCCCGCGTCGTTGCCCGATGGCGAATAGCGGCAGACGAGATAGTCGTCGCGCGCGTTGCTCGCCAGCGCGCAGCCGTAGGCGGTCGTCGCACGCCACACGATCTGCGCGTAGTGCGTCACGTCGCCCGGCCGGCCGGTGCGGCTGAAGCCCGGCGCGGGGCGGTTCACGAAGTCGTGCTTCTCCGCCAGCCACAGGTCCATCATCTCGACGAAGGAATAATCGCCGCGGCTGCCGACGAACAGGTTCTCGCCCTGCCGCGTCGCGTCGCGCGGCTGCACCGAATGGGCGAAGCGCGCGGTCCGCGCCAGTTCGCGCGCATAGACGTCGGCGGCGGCGACCAAGGCCGGATCCCAGCGAAGCGGCGGCAGCCCGAGGTCGGCGCGGGCACGATCGTGACCGGCCACCATCGCCGCGCGCAGCGGCGCGGTGCCGCGCGGCGGGCGGGGACCGGCGGGCGCCGCCTCCACCACGCGCTGCGGCGATCCCTGCGCCGGTGCGGCGGCGAGCAGCAGGGTGAGGACGGCATGGAAACCGATCGGCATCGCTGCCATATGCCCGTGCGCCATGGCGCCCGACAAGAGTCCTCCGCTGGCGCTTTACGTACATTGGCCGTTCTGCGTCAGCAAATGCCCGTATTGCGACTTCAACAGCCACGTCCGCGCGGAGGTGGACCAGGCGGCGTGGCGTGACGCGCTGCTCGCCGATCTCGCCCACGAGGCCGCGATGCTGCCGGGGCGGCGGCTCGGCTCGATCTTCTTCGGCGGCGGCACGCCCTCGCTGATGCCGCCGCAGACGGTGTCGGCAGTGATCGACGCCGCCACCGCCGCCTGGGCGCCCGATGCCGACGTGGAGATCACGCTGGAGGCGAACCCTTCGTCGGTCGAGGCGGCGCGCTTCGCCGATCTCGCCGCGGCGGGCGTCAACCGCGTGTCGCTGGGGGTACAGGCGCTGGACGAGGCGGCGCTGCGATTCCTCGGCCGCGCGCACGGCGTGGCGGAGGCGCTGGCGGCGCTCGACACCGCGCAGGCCTGTTTCGCGCGTGCCAGCTTCGACCTGATCTACGCCCGCCCTGGCCAGCCGCTGCGGGATTGGGAAGCGGAGCTCGCCCGCGCGCTGTCCTTCGGCACCGAGCACCTGTCGCTCTACCAGCTGACGATCGAGCCGGGCACGCGCTTCGCCACGGAGGCGGCGGCGGGGCGGCTGACGATACCCGACGGCGACGCCGCGGCGGACCTGTTCGAGGCGACCCGCGCGATCACCGCCGCGGCGGGGCTGCCCGCCTACGAGATATCGAACCACGCGCGTCCCGGCGCGGAGAGCCGCCACAACCTGGCCTACTGGCGCTACCGCGACTATGCCGGCATCGGCCCCGGCGCGCATGGGCGGCGCGACCGGCTGGCGACCTTCCGCCGCCGCAAGCCGGAGAACTGGCTGGCCGCCGTCACGCGCAACCGCCACGGCATCGAGCGCGAGGATCCGCTGGCACCGCAGGACCGCGCCGCCGAGGCGCTGCTGATGGGACTGCGCCTCAACGAGGGTGTGGACCTGTCGCGCATCGCCGCCCTGTCCGGCCTGCCGGTCGCGGCGATCGTGGACGAGGCGGCCATCGCCGCCCTACCGGGCCTGATCGCGCGCGACGGCGACCGTCTGGCGGTGACGGAGGCGGGGATGCTGCTGCTCGACGCGATCCTGCCGCGCGTGGTGCGCGGCTGAACCCCGCTCCGTTCGTGCTGAGCGAAATCGAAGCACGAACGGATATGGTGATCCTACCCGCCGAATCCGCTCGGCGCCGGTGACACCGTCACGATCGTGCCGTTGCGGATCTCCTGCACCTCCAGCGCCCGCTCCGCCACGCCGTCGCGGCCGAAGCGGAAGGCGCCGTCGATGCCGGCGAAACCGTCCGCGTCGCGCAGCCGCGCCTCCGGAAAGGGCGTGCCGACGCGCCAGTCGCGCGCGATGCGGACGACCAGCAGCACCGAATCGTAGCCGAGACTCGACAGCCGGTAGGGATCGTTGCCGAAACGCGCGCGATATTTGGCGGCATATTGGCGATACAGCGTGTCGGAGACGCTGGCGAACCACGCGCCCGACAGCGCCGCCCTTGCGGCGAGCCCGTTCTCCGTATTCCAGAACTCCGTGCCCAGGATCTGTACCGAGGGGCTCGACCGGCGCAGCAGCGGCGCCGCCACCGCGGCCTGCGCCCCCCCGTCGGCGACCAGCACCGCGCCATAGGGGGCGTCCTTCGCCATGCGCGTCACCGCGGCGGCGATGGCGGTCGGCGCGCGGTCGTAGGTCTGCAACGAGACGACGCGACCGCCCGCCTGCTCCACCGCGCGCAGGAACGCGGTGGACGCACGTGTGCCGTACAGCGCGTTGGGCACCAGCCCGCCGAACGTGGTGACGCCGCGCCCCTGCGCGTAGCGGACGACGCGGTCGATCGCCTGCTGCGGCGCGTAGCCGAGGATGTAGGTGCCGTTCCCCGCCACGCCCACGTCGTTGGAGAAGGCGAGGACCGGCACCTTCGCCGCCTTCGCGATCGGCGCCACCGCGCGCGCGTCGTCCGCCAGCAGCGGGCCGAGGATCAGCTGCGCGCCGTCGGCAACCGCCCGCCGGGCAGCCGCGGCAGCGCCGCCCGCCGCGGTATCGTAGTTGGTAACGCGCACCTGCTGGTTGCGCGTGTCGAGCAGCGCGAGTTGCGTCGCATCGGCGATGCTGCGCCCCAGCCCCACGCTGGCGTCTCGCCCCGTCAGCGGCACCAGCAGCGCGACGCGGTGGCGCGACGCGTCCTGCGGCAGTCCCTGCGCCACCGCGGTGTCGTCGACGCGCGGGGCGGTCGGCACCGGGCCGGCGGCGGGCGCCGGCGCGGGCGCGCGCGGCACCACCGCGGAACAGGCCGCCAGCGCCAGCGCCATCGCCAGTGCCGCCGCCCGCGTGATGATGCTGCCCCGTTGCCGGGTCGCCCTCGCGTCTGCCATGAGATCTCCCGTGAACGCTTCCAACGCCTTGTCCCCCGGCCTCTACATCGTCGCGACACCGATCGGCAATCTCGGCGACCTGTCGCCGCGCGCCGCGGACATCCTGTCCCGCGCGGACGTGATCGCGGCGGAGGACACGCGCGTCACCGCCGGCCTGCTCCGCCACCTGAACGTGAAGCGGCCGATGACCCCCTATCACGACCACAATGCGGAAGGGGCGCGCCCCGCGCTGGTGGCGCGCATGGCCGGCGAGGCGGTGGCACTCGTCTCCGACGCGGGCACGCCGCTGATCTCCGATCCCGGGTTCAAGCTGGTGCGCGACGCGCGGGCGGCTGGCCATGCGGTCGTGACGATCCCCGGCCCGTGTGCCGCGGTGGCGGCGCTGACGCTGGCGGGGCTGCCGACCGACCGCTTCCTCTTTCTCGGCTTCCTGCCGTCGAAGGAGAAGGCGCGGGCGGAGGCGATCGCCGAGGTGGCGGCGCTGCGCGCGACGCTGGTGCTCTACGAGAGCGGTCCGCGCCTAGGCGCCTGCCTCGCCGCGCTGGCCGAGGGGCTGGGCGATCGCGACGCCGCAGTGACGCGCGAGATCACGAAGCGGTTCGAGGAGGCGGTGACGGGCACGCTGTCGACGCTTGCCGCGCGCTACGCCGAGGCGCCGCCCAAGGGCGAGATCGTCGTCGTCGTCGCCCCGCCGCTGCCGCCCGCCGCGGCGAGCGAGGCGGATGCCGACGCCGCGCTGGCCGAGGCGCTCACCCGCCTCCCCGCCTCCAAGGCCGCGGGCGAGGTGGCCAGGGCGCTCGGCCTCGACCGCCGCGCGCTCTACGCCCGCGCGATGGAGCTGAAGGGAGAAGGCTGAATGCCACCATCCGTCATGCCGGGCATCATCGCAGATCGTAATCGATCCGGATCCGCACCCACTCGCCGTAGCGCAGCTCGCCGCCGAGCCGCGGCGGACGCACCTTGAACTGCCACGCGGCCGCCAGCACCGACCGCGCGATGTTCGATCCGGCGGGCGATTCGTCCAGCTTCACGCAATCCTCCACCCGCCACTCGCGCACCGTGCGGCACGCGATCAGCGCCCAGCCCGGCCCCTGCGCAGTGGAGAGATAGCCGCGCAGCTCCTCCGGGTACGGCTCGCGATACCAGGCGGCGGCGTAAAGCGGCTCGCCGTTGGGGCCGCTGCCCGACACCCGCGGCGTATCGGCGAAGGCGCTGCCGCCGCCGACGTTGGGCGGCCCCGCGACGCCGCGCCGCGGCACCGCAGGGGCGGGCGCAGGGGGCGCGGGCGGGGTGATGTCCGCCTGCGCCATCTGCGCGGGCGAGAGCGGGACGATCGGCACCGGCACCGGCGGAGCGATCGGCGCGGGAACCGGAGGTGCCGGCGGCACGGGTGCCTCCACCGGCCGCTCGGTCTGCGCCACCGCGGGCTCGTCCGCCTCGGGCGTCTTCTCCTGCTCGGGCACGGCCGGCTCGTCGGTCATGCTGAACGTCGTGCGCCGCTCGCGCCGCGGCTCAGGCACGCCCGGCGCGAGCGTCAGCAGCAGCAGCACCAGCAGCAGTTCTGCCAGAAGCGCCGCACCGATGCCGACGAGCCGGCGCGGTGTGGCGGCACGCCAGCGGGCAAGGCGGGAAGCGAGCGACGCGGGAAGCACGCGCGCGCCCTTGCACCCTTCGCCGCCGCGCGCCACCCTTCTGCGATGCCCCGCCCCACCCGCGACCGTCGACTGGCCGAGGCCGCGGGCCGTCGCGGCGAGCGGATGGCGGCGTGGTGGCTGCGGCTGAAGGGCTGGCGCATCCTCGACCGCCGCGTGCGGACCAAGGCGGGGGAGGTGGACCTGATCGCGCATCGTGCCGGCCTGGTGGCGTTCGTTGAAGTAAAGACGCGCCGCACCGGTGCCGAGCTGGACATGGCGATCGACCAGCGCCGCCTCTCTCGCGTCGCCGCCGCGGCGGAGGTGCTGATGGAGCGCTACGCCACCGCGGGCGAGGACATCCGCGTCGACGTGATCCTGTTCGCGCCGGGCGAGCCGATCCGCCATATCGAGAATGCGTGGATCGGGTGACAATCGCGTCCCGTCCGCCTATCGCCCCTCCGTTCGTCCTGAGTAGCCGCTGAGCAACGTCGAAGCGGCGTCTCGAAGGATGCTGCCGGTGGTTCGAGACGGGGCTTCGACAAGCTCGGCCCCTCCTCACCACGAACGGAGTTGCGGTATGACACTGACCGTCGCGGTACAGATGGATCCCCTCGCCTCGATCAACATCGCGGGCGATTCCACCTTCGCGCTGATGCTGTCGGCGCAGGCGCGCGGACACCGGCTGTTCCACTATGGCGCGGAGGACCTCAACTGGTCCGACGGCCGCCTCTGGGCACGCGCGCATCCGGTGACGGTGCAGCGGGTCGAGGGCCAACATTACCGCTTCGGCGAGCCGGTCAGCCTCGACCTCGGCGCGGAGGCGGACGTCGTGCTGATGCGGCAGGATCCCCCCTTCGACCTCGGCTACATCACCGCGACCCACCTGCTGGAGCGGATCGCCGACCGCACGCTGGTGGTCAACGATCCGAAGAGCGTGCGCGACGCGCCGGAGAAGGTGTGGGTGCTCGACTTCGCGCGCTTCATGCCGCCGACCCTCGTCACCCGCTCGCTGGAAGAGGCGCGCGCCTTCCTGAAGCGGCACGGCGCCATCGTCGTGAAGCCGCTCCACGGCAACGGCGGCAAGGCGATCTTCCGCGTGGGGGAGGACGGCGCGAACCTTTCCTCGCTGATCGAGGTCTTCAACATGACCTGGCGCGAGCCGCACATGATCCAGGCGTTCCTGCCGGACGTGGCGAAGGGCGACAAGCGCATCGTGCTGGTCGACGGCGAGGTCGCCGGCGCGATCAACCGCCTGCCGGGGGAGGGCGAGATCCGCTCCAACCTGGCCGTCGGCGGTTCGGCGCAGAAGACGCAGCTGACGCCCAAGGAGCGCGAGATCTGCGCCGCGCTGGCGCCGGAGCTGAAGCGCCGCGGCCTCGTTTTCGTGGGCATCGACGTGATCGGCGGCGAGTGGCTGACCGAGATCAACGTCACGTCGCCGACCGGCATCGTCGCGATCGAGAAGTTCGACGGCACCGACGTTGCCGGGCTGATCTGGGATGCGATCGAGCGGCGGCATCAGGAACGCACCGCCTGATCCGCCGGTTGGGCGCGACATGACGGAGTTCATCCTCGATTGGATCGCGCGCGGCGGCTATCTCGGCATCTTCGTGCTGATGGCGCTGGAGAACGTCTTCCCGCCGATCCCGTCGGAGGTCATCATGGGCTTCGGCGGCATCGCCGCGGCGCGCGGGCAGATGGCGATGGTGCCGCTGGTGCTGTGGGGCACCGCGGGCACGACGGCGGGCAACGTCTTCTGGTACGTCGTCGGGCGCCGGCTGGGCTACGAGCGCTTCCGCCCCTTCGTCGAGAAGCACGGCCGCTGGCTGACGATGGAGTGGGAGGACGTGGAGCACGTCCAGCACTTCTTTCACCGGCACGGCGGCTGGATGGTCTTCGTCTTCCGCTTCCTGCCCACCTTCCGCACGATGATCTCGCTGCCTGCGGGCATGGCGGCGATGCCGGTGTGGAAGTTCCTGCTGTGGACCTTCGCGGGGAGCCTGATCTGGAACGGCTTCCTCGCCGGGGCGGGATACGTGCTCGGCTCGCGTTTCTCGCAGCTGGAGCAATATCTCGGGCCGCTGGGCATCGGCGTGACGGTGCTGGCGCTCGGCATCTGGTTGTACCGTGTCGCGACATGGAAGCCTCGGGAGAGGTAGGAGGGCCTTCCATACTCCGTTCGCGCCGGGCCGTTCGACTTGGCTCGGGCCGAGCAACGATCTACGCCCGCGGGTGCGCGGCGCGGTACACGTCCATCAGATGCGCCGCATCGACCGCGGTATAGACCTGAGTCGAGCTGAGGCTGGCGTGGCCGAGCAGTTCCTGCAGCTGCCTCAAGTCCGCACCCCGACCCAGCAGGTGCGTCGCGAAGCTGTGGCGCAGCGCGTGCGGCGTGGTGCGCTCGCCCAGCCCCAGCGTGGCGCGCGCTGCCTGCACCTTCACGCGCACGATGCCCGGCGACAGCGGCCCGCCCTTCGCGCCGCGGAACAGCGCGGCGTCGCGCCGGACCGGCCAGGGCGACGCGGCGACATAGGCCATGATCGCGTCGCGCACGGCGGGCAGCAGCGGCACGATCCGCGTCTTCGCGCGCTTGCCCGTCACCGCCAGCGTCTCGCCCAGCGGCAGCACCGCGCCGGTCAGCGACAGCGCCTCCCCGATGCGAAGGCCAGCGCCGTAGAGCAGCAGCAGCACCGCCCAGTCGCGCGCGCCGATCCACGGCTCCGCCGCCTCCTCCGCCACGTGCCGGCCCAGCGCGACCGCCTCGTGCGGGGCGATCGGCCGCGGCACGCCCTTCTTCACGCGCGGCGCCTTCGTCCGCGGCGCCGCGGCCCCGGCCCAGGCGAGAAAGGCGCGCACCGCCGACAGCTCGCGCGCGGCGGAGGCGTTCGACAGCCCCTCGGCCCGCCGCTGCGCCAGAAACGCGCGCAGGTCCGTCGCCGCGACCCGCGCCAGCGCCGCGCGATCCACCTCGCCGCCCCAGTGCCGCTGGAGGAAGCCGATCCACCGCTCCGCTCCGGCACGATAAGCGCGCGCCGTATGCTCCGACCGGCGTCGATCGCGGAGCAGGTGTTGCGCGAAATCGTGGGCGAGCGGGGTCACGCCGCTATCCTAGTCCACCGCTCGCTTCGAGCGAAGTCGAGAAGCGGCGCAGGCGCGAGGAGCTTACCCGCGAACGGCGGCGGGACTACAATTGCCCGGTCAGCAGCGCCTCGACCAGCCCGTCGCGCGCCGAGCGGGGGTCGCGTCGGATCGCCGCCTCCTCGCGCCCGATCGCGCCGAACAGCGCGCGCGAGGCCTGTACCGCCACGGTGCGCTGGATCGCCACCACGTTCACCCCCGTCGCCGCGCCCAGCACCGGGCCGAGCACGCCGTCGCCGTCGAAGCTGCCCAGCACGTCCGCCACCCCCGGCAGCATCGCGTCGACGATGCCGGTACCGATGCTACGCTGGAGATAGTCGGTCGCCGACGTGGGACCGCCCCGCGCGATGCCGATCGCGTCGGCGAAGGTGAGGCGGCGGATCGCGTCGAAGATCGCGGGCGCGGCGCGGTCCGCGGCCTCGCCCGCGGCGCGGTTCACCAGCAGCGACACCTGCTCCTGCACCGGGCGCGAGCGCAGCAGTGCCGAGAGCACCGCTCCCTCGCGCCCGCTACCGGCGAGTTCCGTCGGGATCGCGAGCCGGGTGGCGGGGTCCGTCGCGAACCGTTCCACCGCGCGACCGGTGGAAATCTCCAGCAGCCGCTGCAACGCCTCTTGCGCGCCGCCGCGCAGGCCCGTGGTGGCACAGCCGGGCAGCAGCGCGGCCGACGCGCCGAGCGCGCCGATCAGCAGGTGGCGGCGGGTGGGGACCATCAGCTCTACTCCTTCATGCGAAGACGTGTGCAGCCTTGGCAAACGCGGGACAACCGGGGCTGAACGATTCCACCGTTCCCGTGGAGGCGGAAACGCAGCGATGCGAGTACCGGAGCCTGCGATCGGCACTCCTGGGCTCCCGCCTCCGCGGGATCACGGAACGACGCCCCACTGGCACCCGAGTCGCGCAGGCGCCATATGCGCAGCCGCATGTCCCGCGCCCGCGTCCTCGTCCTCAACTCCGCGCTCGGTCCGCTCGACTATCGCGTGCCGCACGGGATGCACGTCGAGCCCGGCTCGATCGTCGTCGCGCCGCTGGGGCCGCGCCAGCTGACCGGCGTCGCGTGGGAAGCGGAGCGAATGCCGTCCGATGCGGAGGTGGGCGACAACCGCCTGCGCAATCTCCTCGCCGTCGCCGACGCGCCGCCGCTCGCCGCGCCGCTGCGGCGGCTGGTGGAATGGACCGCGGACTATTACCTCGCGCCGCCCGCCGCGGTGGTGCGGATGGCGCTGTCCTCCACCTCCGCGCTGGAGGGTTCGCGCACGGCCGTCGAATATCGCGCCACCGGCCACGTCCCCGACCGGCTGACACCGCAGCGGGCGCAGGCGCTGGAGCGGATCGGCGACCGCCAGGGCTTGATCCGCGAACTCGCCACCATCGCCGACGTGAGCGACGCGGTGATTCGCGGCCTGGTGAAGGCCGGTGCGATCGAGGGGGTGGAGGTTGACATCGACAGTCCCTTTCCCGTGCCCGACGCGGACCACGCCCCGCCCGCGCTGTCCGACGACCAGCGCGCCGCGGCGGACACGCTGGTGGCGGGCGTGCGCGCCGATGCCTTCGCGCCGACCCTGCTCGACGGCGTCACCGGATCGGGCAAGACCGAGGTCTATTTCGAGGCGGTGGCCGAGGCGATCCGCGCGGGGCGGCAGGTGCTGGTCCTGCTGCCCGAGATCGCACTGACCGAGCCGTTCCTGAAGCGCTTCCACGACCGCTTCGGCTGCGAGCCGGTGGCGTGGCATTCCGGCCTGCGATCGACCCAGCGACGCCGCGCCTGGCGCGCGATCTCGACGGGCGAGGCACGCGTGACGGTGGGCGCGCGATCGGCCCTGTTCCTGCCCTACGCCCGGCTTGGCCTCCTCGTCGTCGACGAGGCGCACGAGACCAGCTTCAAGCAGGAGGACGGCGTCCACTATCACGCCCGCGACGTGGCGGTGATGCGCGCCAAGTTCGAAGGCTGCCCGGTGATCCTCGCCAGCGCCACCCCCGCGATCGAGACGCGGCATCAGGTCGCGCTCGGCACCTATGCCGAAGTGAAGCTGCCCGCGCGCTTCGGCGCGGCGCAGATGCCGACGATCGAGGCGATCGACCTGATCGCCGAGCCGCCGGAGCGCGGTCGGTGGCTGAGCGGTCGGCTGGTCGGTGGCATCGCGGAGCGGCTGGAGAAAGGCGAGCAGTCGCTGTTGTTCCTCAACCGTCGCGGCTACGCGCCGCTCACGTTGTGCCGCACCTGCGGCCACCGCTTCCAATGCCCCAATTGCACAGCCTGGATGGTGGAGCACCGGCTGACCCGCCGCCTCGCCTGCCATCATTGCGGCCATGTCGAGCCCGTTCCGCGGCTGTGCCCGGAGTGCAAGGAGGAGGACACCTTGGTGGCCTGCGGCCCCGGCGTGGAGCGGATCGCCGACGAGGTGGCCGCGCTGTTTCCAGAGGCGAAAACCGCCGTGGTCACGTCGGACACGATCTGGTCGCCGGCGAAGGCGGCGGAGTTCGTCGGGCGGATGGAGGCGGGCGACATCGACATCGTCGTCGGCACGCAATTGGTGACCAAGGGCTATCACTTCCCGAACCTGACGCTGGTCGGCGTGGTCGACGCGGACCTGGGCCTCGACGGCGGCGACCTGCGCGCGGCGGAGCGGACCTTCCAGCAGATCCGCCAGGTATCGGGCCGTGCCGGGCGAGGCGAGAAGCCCGGCCACGTCTTCATCCAGACCCACGCGCCCAAGGCCGGCGTCATGCAGGCGCTGGTGACGGGCGACGCCGAGGCCTTCTATGCCGCGGAGACGGAGGCGCGGGCCGAGGCGGGCGCGCCGCCGTTCGGTCGCTACGCCGCGATCGTGGTCAGCTCGGAGGATCAGGCCGCGGCGATGGAGACCGCGCGGCTCGTCGGGCGCGCCGCGCCGGAGGTGGAAGGGATGCACGTCTACGGCCCCGCCCCTGCCCCGCTCGCCATGCTGCGCGGGCGTCACCGCTACCGCCTGCTGGTCCACGCCCGCCGCGCGCTGGACGTGCAGGACGTGATCCGCGCGTGGCTGGGCGCGCTCGACTGGCCGGCGAAGGTGCGCGTGGCAGTGGACGTCGATCCGTACAGCTTCCTGTAGCGGCGACGGTCGCCGGCACGGGCCGTAGTAGAACGGGCCTGCCCACTGGTCCTTCTGCGCTATTCCCAGCGACGGCGGCACGCTCCTACGAGGGCAATCCGACATGCCCGAGCGGAAGAGAGTGCCGATGAGCCGCGAGACGAGTGCCGAGCGCGACTATCTGCTGAGACGCGCGAGCGAACATCGCGACCAGGCCGCGGCTGCCGACACCGTCGAGCACCAGGCGCTGCATCGACGGTTCGCCGCGCTCTATCAGGCGCGGGCCGACGAACTTGGGGTGCAGGAACACTAGGCGACCCCTGCAAACCTACCAGGAACACAGGTTTGTAACATGGGTTGATGCGGCCGAACCGGTCGCATGCCGCGATCGGCGGGTTCGGAGAAGCCGATTGCAGCGCGTGTTCCCCGTCACTGTCCTCGCGGCCCTGCTCGCATCCTGCGCGTCGCCCTCGACCCGCATCGCAAGCGGGCTGGAGCGGTACGGCTTCGATCCCGCGCGGTCGGCCTGCGTCGGCGACCGGCTGGAGCGGCGATTGTCGCTCGGCCAGCTGCAGCAGCTGGGCCGCGCCGCGGCGGCCTACGGCCGCGACGATCCCGACCCGCGACGGCTGGATGCCGGAGACCTACTGCGCGTCGCCGGCGAGATCAAGGATCCGGCGGTCGCGCTGGAGGTCGGCAAGGCACTGGCCGGCTGCACCGCTTCGGCCTGATCCGCAACCTTCTTTGGAGTAGCAACGTGAACAAGCACGAAGTGCGCGGTGGCGCGCGGTATCTCGGTGGCAAGGTGGAGAAGGCGATCGGCGACGCGGTCGACAGCCGCGACTGGCAGATCACCGGAGTCGCCGACCAGGTGTCGGGCGCCGCGGAGAATATGTTCGGCCGAGCCCAGTCCGTGGCCGGCGACGTCGCCGACGCGGCGCCCGGGTTGATCGACGAGGCACGCGAGCGGTTGGACGCCGTGTCGCAACACGCCGCGGCGGCGGCGCGGCGCGGGTCCGACGCGGTGGCGCGATCGATGCGCGGCGGCGACGGGCGCCTGCTGGTGGCCGCCGCGGCGGCGGCGGGCGGCTATCTCGCCGGCTGGCTGATCCACCGACGGGCCGCCTGAGACGGACCTGCTCGTGTCCCCGCCGCTCAAGACCCTGCGCGAGACCGCCGACCTGCGCCACCTGCGCCAGATCGTCGCCGGCCTGGACGAGGGCGTGATCCTGATCGATCCGGACGAGACGCTGCTGTGGGCGAACGACGCCGCGCTGGCGATGCACGGCGTGGCGCGGCTGGAGGAGTTGGGCCGCACCGTCGACGAATATCGCGCCCGCTTCCAGCTGCGCTACCGCAACAACCATCGGCTGGAGGCCGACGATTACCCGATCGAACGGGTGGTCGCGGGCGATTCCTTCTCCGAAGTGGTGGTCGAGGTGACCGTCGCGGGCGAGGAGCATCCGCGCTGGGTGCATCAGGTCCGCAGCCTGGTGCTGAACGACAGCGACGAGGGCGCGCCCTCGTGCGTGGTGCTGGTGGTGCAGGACGTGACGGCGCGATTCGAGGCGGAGGACCGGTTCGAACAGTCGTTCAACGCCAATCCCGCCCCCGCGGTGATCTGCCGCCTGGCCGACCTGCGCTACGTCAAGGTCAACCAGGGCTTCCTAGAGATGACAGGGCATCTGCGCGAGCAGGTGTTGTGCAAGACCGTCTACGACATCGACGTGCTGCGCGAGGGGGAGAAGCGGGAGCTGGCGAAGGAGCGGCTGGCCGAGGGGCGGACGATCCCGCAGATGGAAGCCGAGCTGGAACTGCCGGGCGGCGGCGCCAAGCTGGTGATCGTCGCGGGGCAGCCGATCGACATGGGCGGCGAGCCCTGCATGCTGTTCACCTTCGCCGATCTGGAACCGCGCCGGAAGGCGGAGGCGGCGCTGCGCCACAGCGAGGAACGCTTCACCCGCACCTTTCAGATGGCGCCCGTCCCAATGGCGATCGGCGCGCGCGATGGGCACCTGCTGTGCGAGGTGAACGACAGCTTCACCGCGCTGACCGGCTATGGCGCGCCGGAGATCATCGGCCGCTCGCTGGCGGACGTGCGCCTGTGGGCGAGCGACGAGGTGCGCGCCGACATCGAGGGCGCGATCGAGGGCGGGCACGACCTGCGCGGACACGAGGCGCGGATCGGCGCGCGGGACGGCCATCGCATCGACTGCCTGGTCTCCACCGAGGCGATCACGCTGGGCGGCGATGCCTGCGTGCTGTGGGCATTTCAGGACATCACCCAGCGCAAGGCGACCGAGCTGGAACTGGTCGAGGCGATCGAGGCGGTGATGAAGGACACCAGCTGGTTCAGCCGTTCGATCATGGACAAGCTGGCCCGGCTGCGCGCGCCGCAGGCGGACGAGGACGGCGCGAGCCTGGACGACCTGACCGCGCGCGAGCGCGAGGTGCTGGCGCTGATCTGCCAGGGCAAGGACGACAAGAGCATCGCGCGCGCGCTGGGCGTGGCGGGCAACACCGTGCGCAACCACGTGGCGCGCATCTACGCGAAGATCGGCGTGAACCGGCGCACCGCCGCCGCCGCCTGGGCCCGCGCCCGCGGGTTCGAGAGCGGCGCGGTGGCCGTGCGCCCGCGGGAGGACCGGCGATGAAGGAGGGCGACACGACCAAGCGGGAAGCTCGGGTGCGCGGCGCCAAGGGCGCGGCGCAGGCGGCGATCGGCAAGCTGATCGGCGATGACGCGCAGATCGCCAAGGGTCGCGACGAACAGGCGGCCGCCGGCAAGGCGGCCCGCAGGACCAACAAGGAACAGGAGTGAACATGGCAACCAACCTAGCGGACGGCACGATGGCAGTGCCGCACGGCGGCGTCGCCCCGGCGGGGATCGTCGCCGCGGGCCGGCGCGTGTCGTGGGGCGCGATCTTCGCCGGCGTCGTGATCGCCGTCGCGGTGCAGCTGCTGCTCGGCATCCTGGGAACCGGCATCGGACTGTCGATGGTCGATCCCGTCGAGGGCACGACGCCGGGCGCCACCGGGTTCGGGATCGGCGCGGGCATCTACTGGCTGCTCACCACGGTGATCGCGCTGGGCGCCGGGGGTTATGCCGCAGCCCGCGCGTCGGGCATCACCGACCGGTTCGACGCGCTGGTCCACGGCCTGGTCGTGTGGGGCGTCACGCTGATCCTGACGCTGTACCTGCTGACCTCGGCGGTCGGCGGTATCATCGGCGGCGCGTTCCGCACGGTGGGGGCGGTCGCTTCCGCCGCCGGCTCCACCGTGGGCGCGGCCGCGCCGAAGGTCGCCAGCATCGCCGGCGTGGACGAGGGCGACGTGCGGCAGGAGGCCGCGCGCTACCTGTCCGACGCGCCCGCCGATCCGGCGCGGATGACGCCCGAGCAGGCGCAGGCGGAGATCGCGCGACAGCTGCCCGCGCTGGCCGGTGGCGGGGCAGGCGGTGCCCGCGCGGAGAATCGCATCGTCGATGTCGTCGCGGCGCAGCGCCGCATCCCGCGCGACCAGGCGCAGGCGCAGGTCGCCCGGGCCAAGGCCGACGTCGTGAAGGCGAAGGACGATGCGGTGAACACCGCCAGGTCGGCGACCGACGCCGCCGCCGGTGCCGCCGCCAGCACCTCGTTCGTCCTCGTCTTGGCGCTGCTCGCCGGCGCGGGCGCGGCCGCCTTCGGCGCGACCGCCGCCGCGCGCCGCCGCCTGCGCTGACCCGACCGATCGATAGGAGACCTGTGATGAAGACGACCTTCGCTCTCACCGCCGCGCTCGCCGCCGCCCTGGCGCTTGCCGCCTGCAACACCGTCAACGGAGCGGGCAAGGACCTGAAGTCCGCCGGCGGCGCCGTTTCCGACGCCTCGGGCAAGGACGGCCAGAAGTGATGGATCGCATGAAGACGCTCGCTACCGTGGCGCTCGCCGCCACCTTTGCCGCCGCCTCTCCCGCGACGGCCCAGGACGCCGCCGCCACCGACGCCAGTGCCACCGCACCGGACGGCACCCGCGCGTTCGGCATCGAACCCTATGTCGCGGTGCGCGGCGGCTGGGAGCAGTTCGACGCGGAGGCCAACGATGCGGGCATCGCTGGCGGCACGCGGCAGAACAAGCTGAACGGGTCCATCGTCGAGGGTCTGGTCGGCGTGAACGTGCCGCTGGGCGCCTTCTTCGTCGGTGGGGAAGGCAACGTCGCGAAGGGCGTGTCGGGCGACATCGACTGGCAGTACGGCGCCGCCGGCCGCTTCGGCCTGCGCGCGGGCGAGAGCGGGCTGTTCTACGGCAAGGTCGGCTACCAGTGGGTCAACTTCGCCAAGCGCGCCGACACGCGCCGCGACTATCACGACATGACCTACGGCGTGGGTTTCGAAGTCGGCCCCAGGGACATCGGTCTCGGCGGCATCACCGGCAATTCGGGTCTGCGCCTGCGCGGCGAGGTCCAGAGCCTGGGCTGGGTGAACAGCTTCCGTCCCACGTTGGGCATCGTCGCCCACTTCTGATCTCGAGACGGGTCATGCCCCGCGCGCCGGCCGTTGCCGGCCGCGGCATGATCCACCGGGTGACGCCGCGGGAAAGGGCGCGGCGTCACCCGGCTTGCGTTCACCGCACCACCGGGACCGGCGATTGACAGCGTCGCCGGAAGGTGGCTGATACGTGCCATGGGGACCGCGAACTCCCCACGAGGCGTCAGCCGAAGAGTCGCGTCCGGCATCACCACGCTAGAGGACGCAACCGTGCCCGCTCCCAACGTCATCTCGATCGACAAGCTCGCCAGGCTGGTCGGCCTCCCTGCCTCGCCGCTCCTCGTCGACCTGCGCGACCGTCCGGCCAGCGCCATTCCCGGCTCGCGCTTTCCCGCGGCCGGCGACCTCGCGCGCTGGTGCCGGTCGCACGGGCGCGCCGTGGTGGTGGTCGACGCCGACGCTGGCGGATCGGTGGCGGCCGCGGCGATCCTGCGCAGCGAGGGCATCGCGGCCGAGGTGCTGGACGGCGGCGTCGCGGCGTGGATCGCGGCGGGCTTCCCCACCCTGAAGCTCGCGGCCCTGCCGCCGCGTCGCGAAGACGGACGCACCTGGTGGGTCACGCGGGCGCGGCCGAAGGTGGATCGAATCGCCTGCCCCTGGCTGATCCGGCGCTTCATCGATCCGGACGCCCGCTTCCTCTTCGTCGCGCCAGGCGAGGTGCTGGACCTCGCCGCGCGCGAGCGGGCGGAGCCGTTCGACGTCGCCGACGACCGCGTGCCGTGGCGACACCGTGGCGAGCGCTGCACGTTCGACGCGATGGTGGAGGCGTTCGGCCTGGCCGGTCACACCCCGCTCGCCCGGCTGGCGGACATCGTGCGCGGCGCGGATACCGACCGGCTCGATCACGCGCCGGAGGCGGCGGGGCTGCTCGCGATCTCGCTGGGCCTGTCGCGGATGCACGGCGACGATCACGCGCAACTCGACGCCGGCATGGCGGTGTACGACGCACTCTATCGCTGGTGCCGCGACGCGCAGGGCGAGCGGCACGACGCGCGCTCGCACGCCCCCGCCGCCGGGGTGTCGGCATGACCGGCGTCGCGGCAGAGGCAGACAAGCCCGCGCGCCCGCAGCCGATCACGCTGCGCCAGGCCATTCCCGTGTGGTGGCGCATCGCACTGCTGTCGTTCGGCGGCCCGGCGGGGCAGATCGCCGTCATGCACCGCATCCTCGTCGACGAGAAGCGCTGGATCGGCGAGCAGCGGTTCCTGCATGCGCTGAACTATTGCATGCTGCTGCCGGGGCCGGAGGCGCAGCAGCTCGCGACCTATATCGGCTGGCTGATGCACCGCACGCGCGGCGGGATCGTCGCGGGCGTGCTGTTCGTCGTGCCCGGTGCCGTGGCGATCATGGCGCTCAGCTGGATCTACGTCCTCTATGGCCGCGTCGGCATCGTCGCGGCGCTGTTCTTCGGTTTGAAGGCGGCGGTACTGGCCGTCGTGCTCCAGGCGGTGGTGCGCATCGGCGGGCGCGCGCTGACCACCACGCCGGCGCGGCTGCTGGGGGCGGCGGCGTTCCTGCTGCTGTTCTTCCTGCAAGCGCCCTTCCCGCTGGTCGTGCTGGGCGCGGGCCTGATCGGCTGGTGGTCGGCGCGGCGCGGCCATCTCGCCTTCCGCGGCGGCGGGCATCGCGGTGCCGGGGGACCGGGCGTGGCGGACGCGGAATCGCTGCTGGGCGAGGAGCTGCCCGCGCACGCGCGGCCGTCCGTGCGCGAGACGGCGCGAACCGCCGCGCTGTGGCTCGCGCTGTGGCTGATCCCGGTCGGCGCGCTGCTCGCCTCGCGCGGCAGCGACGACGTGTTCAGCCGCATCGCCACCTTCTTCTCCGCCATGGCGACGGTCACGTTCGGCGGCGCCTATGCCGTCCTCGCCTATGTCGCGCAGCAGGCGGTGGAGCGATACGGCTGGCTGGCGCCGGGCGAGATGCTGGACGGGCTCGGCATGGCGGAAACGACGCCCGGGCCGCTCATCATGGTGCTGCAATTCGTCGGCTTCCTCGCCGCCTATCGCGATCCCGGCGGGTGGTCGCCGCTGCTGGCCGGCACGCTGGGCGGGCTGCTGGCGACGTGGGTCACGTTCGTGCCGTGCTTCCTGTGGATCTTCCTGGGCGCGCCGTTCATCGAGCGGCTGCGCGGCAACGCGGCGGTCGCGGGCGCGCTGGCGGCGATCACCGCCGCGGTGGTGGGCGTGGTGCTGAACCTGGCCGTCTGGTTCGCGCTGCACACCCTGTTTCGCGACACGGCCCCCGTCGCGCTCGGCCCGATCCGCTTCGACGCGCCGGTAGCGGCCAGCATCGATCCCTGGGCCACGCTGCTGGCGGCGGGCGCGGCGGCGGCGGTGTTCGTGCTGGGCGCCAACATCATCGTCACCCTGCTCGCCAGCGCGGCGGCGGGGCTGGCGCTCCACCTCCTCGGCCTGGTCGGCTGACGCTTCGTCACCTGCGGACCAGTTTCTCATGGCAATCGATTGCAAACGGGTTATGCAGCACTGACCAAGGAGCGGCTCGTTGCTCGCCGCCGGTGGGGAGGATGAGGGGTGAGCGTCATACCGACCGCGCGGCCGCGCCTGTCGCTGGGCCGGTTGATCGAGATGAACCTGGGATTCCTGGGCCTGCAATTCTCGTTCGGGCTGCAACAGGCCAACATGGCGCCGATCTACGGCTATCTCGGCGCGGACGAGGCGTCGCTGCCGCTGCTGTGGCTGGCGGGCCCGGTCACCGGACTGCTGATCCAGCCGCTGATCGGCGCGATGAGCGACCGCACCTCCTCCCGGCTGGGGCGGCGCACGCCCTATTTCCTGGTCGGCGCGGTGCTGTGCAGCCTGTGCCTGTTCGCCATGCCGTACAGCCCCACGCTCTGGATCGCGGCCAGCCTGCTGTGGATCCTCGATGCCGCCAACAACGTCACCATGGAGCCGTACCGCGCCTATGTCGGCGACCGCCTGGCACCCGAGCAGCGCGCCACCGGGTTCCTGACGCAATCGGCGTTCACGGGGCTGGCGCAGACCCTTTCCTATCTCGCGCCCTCGATCCTGGTGTGGGTGGGGTTCAGCAAGGATGCGGTGGACGCCAACGGCATTCCCGACATCACGCGCATCGCCTTCGCCATCGGCGCGGTCCTGTCGCTCACCACCATCCTGTGGTCGGTCGTCCGCGTTCCCGAGCTGCCGCTGCCCGCCGAGGAGCGCGCGCGGCTCGCGGCGACGCCGCTGACGCTGGCGGGCGCGCTCGGCGACCTCAGGCTGGCACTGGTGGAAATGCCGCGGCCGATGCGACAGCTGGCGCTCGCGATGCTGTGCCAATGGTACGCGATGTTCGCCTATTGGCAGTTCATCACCTTCGCGCTGGCGCGCTCGCTTGCCGGAACGACGGACGCGCGCAGCCAGGCGTTCCGCGACACCGCGCTGACGGTCGGGCAGCTCGGCGCCTTCTACAATGCCGTCGCCTTCGTCGCCGCCATCGCGCTGGTGCCCGTCGCGCGTCGCTTCGGCGCCAGGCGCGCGCACGCCGGCTGCCTGCTCGCCTCCGGCGCGGCGATGCTGGCGATCCCGGGGATCGGCAGCGAAGCGGGGCTGTTCGTCGCCATGCTGGGCATCGGCGTCGGCTGGGCCAGCATGATGGGCAATCCCTACGTCATGCTGATCGACATGATCCCGCCCGAGCGCAACGGCGTCTACATGGGCATCTTCAACATGTTCATCGTCATTCCGATGATGATCGAGAGCCTGACGATCCCGCTGTTCTACGGCCCGTTGCTGGGCGGGGATGCACGCCACGTGCTGCTGCTCGCCGGCGGTCTCATGATTGCCGGCGCCGCGGCGACGATGCGCGTCGGCGGTCGCGAGGACGCGTTGCCCCGGTAGCATTGTTTCAGTGACAGGCGCATCGGCCGCGGCTAGGCGGCGGGGGTGCGGTTCGTCCGGAACCTCGTCGCGCAACGCCGCCTCGCCACGTTGATCTGCGCGGCGGCATTGCTGCTGAAGCTGTTGATTCCCGCCGGTTTCATGATCGACAGCACGAACGGGCGCCTCTCCGTGATCGTCTGCCTCGGCGCAGCGCCGCGGCCGGTGGCGATGGCCATGCCGGGCAGGCATGGCGACCGCTCGCACCACGCGGCGCCGTCGGGTCACGGGCAGCCATCGGACCATGGCAAGCCGGAGCTGCCCTGCGCCTTCGCCGGCCTCTCCGCGGCGACGACCGGGCCGGTCGATCCGATCCAGCTGGCGGCGCTGATCGCCTTCGTGCTGGCGCTCGGCCTCGCTGCGGCCACGCTGCCCGCTCCGGCTCCCTTCGCCCGTTTGCGCCCCCCGCTGCGCGGGCCGCCAGCCGTCCGCTGACCTCTCGTCCTCCGCGCAGGGTCCTCCCCCGCGCATCGATGACCTGCGGCCCGCCTCGCGGCGGGCCGGTGGAAGGTATGGCCATGATCCGACATTTCCTCCTGCCGTGCGCGCTCGCGCCCGGCCTGACGCTGCCCGCCACCGCCGGCGCGCAGCTGCGCGACCCCGGTGCGATCGTCGTCACCGGGCAGCGCGACCCGCTTCATCTCGACGACGCCGCGCCCGCGGGCAGCCGCCTGCCGCTGTCGATCGGCGAGACCCCCGCCAGCGTGGACATCCTGACGCAGGACGATCTCCAGCAGCGCGGCCTGCGTACCGCGCGCGAGGCATTCGACCAGGTGGTGGGCGCGATCGCGGGCAACGTGCCGGGCAATCCCGCGGTGGTCACGCTGCGCGGCTTCGCCGGGAACACGGTGTCGATCCTGCAGGACGGCGTGCGGGTGTCCGCCTCCACCGTCGTCCAGCGCGACACGAACAGCTGGCACTACGACCGGATCGAGGTGCTGAAAGGCCCCGCCTCCGTCCTCTACGGCGAGGGCGCGCTGGCCGGCGTCATCAACAAGGTGACGCGCAAGCCGGTCCTCGGCGAGCGGCACGCCGACTTGCTGCTCTCATCCGGAAGCTTCGATTCCGCCTTCGCGGCCGGCGGGGTCAACCTGCCCGTGTCGTCCACGCTCGCCGTGCGCGCGGACGCCAGCTATCAGCGGTCCGACAGCCGCTACGACGTCGAGAACAACGACACCTTCTCGGCCGGCCTCACGGCCAGCGCGCTTTGGCGGCCGCACGACCGCCTGTCGCTGCTGGTCGCGCTCGACCATTACGAGGATCGCTACGACGCCACCTACCAGGGGCTGCCGCTGATCCCCGCGCGCTTCGCCCTGCGCCCCTCCCGGGCGGTGACCGGACCCGCCGGCCTCGTCGCCGACCGCGCGCTGCGGCGGCGCAACTACAATCCGCGAGGCGCCTATTCCGGCGCGGACGAGACGACGCTGCGCGCGCGGCTGGACTGGATCGTCGGCGGGGGGTGGACGCTGGCGCTCGACCTCGCCGGCTACACCGCCGACCGCGCCTTCCTGCTGGCCGACTCGCAGAGCTTCGTCGCACCCACCCCGGCCTTTCCGCATGGCAGCTTCACGCAGAGCTACCAGGACTTCCGCCACGACCATCGCTTCGCGAACGCGCGCGGGACGATCGGCCACGACGGTCGGGTGGGCGGGCTGCGCAACCGCTTCAGCCTGGGCGTGGAGCATAACGACACGGACTTCACCAGCCTGCGGCAGACCGCCCCGGCCAGCGCGCTGCCCGCCGTGGACGTGCGCGATCCCGCGCTCGTCGCCGTTCCCGGTGCCGCCGGCATCTTCACCGCCGGCGACGTCACCTTCGTGTCGAAGCTGAAGCAATGGTCCGTCTTCGCCGAGGATGCGCTGAACCTGACGCCGCGCTGGCTGCTGGTCGGCGGGGTACGGTGGGACCACATGTCGCTGGACCGCGCGACACGGCAGAACGCGACCGGCGCGGTGGATCGCAACCGGCCCGTCTTCGACCCCGTGTCGTGGCGGGCGGGCACCACCTGGGAAGCGTCGCCCGGCGTCACGCTCTACGCGCAATATACCACCGCGGTGTCGCCGGTATCGTCGATCCTGCTCGCCTCGATCGCGAACAGCCGCTTCCGCCTGACCAGCGGTCAGGCGCAGGAGGCTGGGTTCAAGGCGAGCGGATGGGGCGGGCGGGCGAGCGCGACCGGAGCGGTGTACCGCATCGCACAACGCGACATCCTGACGCGCGACCCGGCCAGTCCCGCGCTGGCGGTGCAGGGCGGGCGCCAGTCGTCGCGAGGCGCCGAACTGTCTGCGGCGTTCGCGCCGGTGAAGGCGCTGCACCTGTCGGGCGGCGCCTCCTACACCGACGCGCGCTACGACGACCTGGCCGAGCTGGTGGCCGGCGCGCGGGTCGATCGCAGCGGCAACCGGCCGATCAACGTGCCCGCCATCACCGCCAACGCCGCCGCGCTCCTGACGGTCGGCGGGGCGATGACGCTGGGCGGGTTCCTGCGCCACGCCGGCGCCTTCTACACCGATACGGCGAACACGATCCGCGTCGCCGGCCACACGCTGCTGGACGCCAGCGTCTCCGTGCCCGTCGCCCGGGGGGCCACGGTGACGCTGCGCGGGCGCAACCTGACCGACGCCTTCTACGGCGAATATTCCGGCTATCCGGCGACGAACGTCTACATCGGCGCGCCGCGATCGGTGGAGCTGGCACTGGCGGCGCGGTGGTGACGGAGTCCGTCATGGAGCGTCGCCCGGCCACCTCGCGCGCGCGCATCGCGGTCCGCCGCATCCACCTGTGGCTCGGGCTGGGTGTGGGGCTGCTGTTCGCGTCGCTCGGGCTGACCGGGTCGGCGCTCGTCTTCTACACCGGGATCGACGCGGCGCTCCACCCGTCGATCCGCGCGACGGTCGACGCTCCGGCACCGATGCTGGATCGCGCGCTGGCGACGGGGCGCGCGTGGCGGCACGATGCGCACGGCAAGTGGACGATCGAGCTGACCGGCGAGGGTGGCGCCATCCCCGCGCGCTATTACCCGGCGCCGGGGCACCACGCCGATCGCACGATGGTGTGGTTCTCCGCCGACGGCACGCGGATCGTCCGCGCGGAACCGTGGGGCGGGTATCTGATGAGCTGGCTCTACCGGCTGCACATGCAGTTGCTGGCGGGCAATGCCGGCGGGCAGGTGGTCGGCTGGTCGGGCGTCGCGATGCTCCTGCTGCTGCTCAGCGGCGTGGCGGCGTGGTGGCCGCGCGGGCGCTGGCGCAAGGCGCTGTCTTTCAAGCGTGCGGCGGCGCCCGTCCGGCGTTGGCGCGACCTGCACAAGCTGACCGGCCTGATCGGCGCACCGCTGCTGCTGGTGCTGGTGGCGACCGGCGTGCTGCTGGCGCTGCCTGCCGTCACCCAGGCGCTGCTGCGGCCGGCGCCGATCCCCGCGCCCGTCGCGTCCGGCACCGGCCGGGTCACGATCGCGCACGCCCTCGCCGCGGCGCGTCGCGCCCTGCCCGCCGGTCGTCCCGTGTTCGTCGACATGCCCAACGACGCGCGAACGCCGATCCGCGTGCGGTTGCAGATGCCCGGCGACCCGCACCGCCGCTTCCCCGGCAGCTACGTCTTCCTCGACGGCGGGTCTGGCCGCGTCCTCGCCGTGCACGACGTACGCCACGCCGGCACGGGCAGCGCGCTGGCGAGCTGGGTCCGCGCGCTGCACGACGGGTCGTTCGGCGGGCCGGCGACGCGCGTGCTGGCGGTCCTGGCGGGGCTGGTCCCCGCGGCGCTACTCGCGACGGGCCTGCTCCACTGGCGCCGCCGTCGCCGACGCGCCATCCGGCGCTGAGGGCAGCACCGGCGAGAAGGGCGCGGCGGCCGTGTCCAGCATCCCCGCCAGCCGCCGGAACGCGGCGCGGTCGCCGGTGACGGTCAGCCGCCCGCTCGCCAGCAGCTCCGCCAGCGGCGCGCCGCCCAGCATCGCGGCGACCAGATCGGCGCGCGCGCCGGCGACCGTGGCGTCCACCGGCTCGCCGGGGATGCCGCGCCCATGGGTCAGGACGGCATTCGCGACGGAGACGACCGCGCGCTCGCCCGCGTCGCTCGGCACCAGCGCGAGCCGCAGCCGCTGGTCGCCCGCCTTCTGCGGGTCCAGCCGGATGGCGATGAGGCCCAGCGCGTCCTCCAGCGTCAGATTGGCGGCCAGCCGCCCCGCCCCCGCGGCAGGCATCGGCGCGGGCGCGCCCGCGCTCAGGTCGCGCGCGGCGCTGAGATACATGTTGCGCCACAGCGAATTCTCCGATGCGAACGCCATCCGCTCGTAGCATCGCGCCAGCAGCGCGCGCGCCGCGGCGGCCGAGGGATCGGAGAGGACGAGGCGGTTCAGCAGCTCCGCCGCCCACGCGTCCTCGCCGCGCGCCACCGCCGCCTCCGCCAGCCGCAGCACCGCCGCCGCGCCGCCCAATGCCGCGACGTAGCGTCGCCCCGCGTCCGCCGGCGCCATCGCGGCCAGGTGGACCGGGTTCGCATCGTACCAGCCGAGGTAGAATTGGTAGACCGCGCGCGCGTTGAAGGGGAGCGAGCCGTAGTACGGCCGGTTGTACCACTCCCGCGCCAGCGCGGGCGGCAGCGTCAACCGGCTGGCGATCTCGTCGCCCGTCAGCCCCTTGTTCATCCACCGCACGGTCTGGTCGTGCAGGAACGCATAGGCGTCGCGATGTTTAATCAGATAGTCGCGCACCGCCGCCCGCCCGAACCGCGGCCAGCCGTGGCTGGCGATCATCACCTCCGCGTCCGCGTTCCGCTCGATCGCGGCGGTCAGCCCCGCCACCCAGGCGCGCGTGTCGCGCACCTGCGCGCCGCGCGGCGTCAGGATGTTGTGCTGCGTGACATTGGCGTTCTCCGCCATGTCGATCACCTTCCAGTCCGGGAAACCGACGTTCATCTCCGCCGGCGCTTCCGTGCCGGGGGTCAGCTGGAAGCGCAGGCGGACGCCGTCGATCGCCATCTCCTCGCCGTCGCGCGCGATCTCGCGTGTCGGGCGCGGCAGGCCGCGGGTGCCGCCGGGCAGCGCCGGGCCGATGCCCGATCCCATCGACGCGCGCGAACCGATGCCCAGCCCGGTCCCGAACTGATAGCTCGCGCGCCGCTGCATCGCCGGGCCGGCGACCAGGTTCTCGCTCACCGCCTCCTCGAAGAAGCCTGCGGGCGCCAGCACCGGCACCGTGCCTGCGCGCTGCTCCGCCGCGGAGAGGACGCCGTCGATGCCGCCGAAATGGTCGCTGTGCGAGTGGGTGATGACGACGGCGCTGACCGGCCGGTCGCCCAAACGCTCGCGCACCAGCGCCATCGCGGCGCGTGCCGTCTCCGCCGTGGACAGCACGTCGATGACGATCCAGCCGCGCGCGCCGCGCACGACCGTCAGATTGGCGAGATCGAAGCCGCGCACCTGGTAGATGCGGTCGGTGACGCGGAACAGTCCGTGCCGCGCCAGCAGCCGCGCGTGGCGCCACAGGCTGGGGTGGACGGTGGCGGGCGCCGCGTCATCCTTCATGAAGTCGTAGGCGGCCAGGTTCCACACCGGCTTCCCGTCGGTATCGCGGATCACCGGATCGGCGCGCGTCGCGACGAAGCCGCGCGCGGCGAAGCGCGCGTCGGCGTCGCCGCCGCCCATCTCAACGGGTCGGGCGTCGGCTTGGGCGGGGGATTGGGCGGGGGATTGGGCGGGGGCCGCGACCGGCGCGAGCGCGGCGGCGAAGAGAACGGCGGTGGCGCGGATCATGGCAGGCATCTCCCCTCGTCGCGCATCGGGCGCGCGCGATCAGGCCGCTACGGTAGCCAGCCTAGGCGGCCACGCTCAACCGGAACCATGTCGCGCGCGTGTCCTCCAGCGTCACGTCGCCGCCGTGGCTACGCGCGATGCGCCGCGCGAGGCTGAGCCCGATGCCCGACCCGCCCGGCTTGGTCGTGTGGAACGGGCGGAAGATGCGCGCGCGCTCGGCGGCGGGGATGCCCGCCCCGCCGTCGCCGACCAGGATGACGAGCGCGCCCGCCGGTGCCGTCATCCGCAGCGTCACCTCGCCGCCCTTCCCCGTCGCCTCCGCCCCGTTCTGCAGCAGCGCCCACACCGCCTGCGTCAGCTGGTCGCGATCGACCGTCACCACGCCGCGCGGAACGTCCTCCACCGTCAGCCGCGTCGCCGGACCGAAGCGCGCCGCGAACAGCCGCGCCCAATCGTCGGCCAGTTCCGCCACGCGGACCGGCGCGCGCACCGGATCGGGCAGCCGCGCCAGCGTGCGATAGGCGCGGGTGAACCCCTCCAGCCCCTCGATCCGCCGCGACAGGGTGGCGAGGATGTCGGGCAGCGCCTCGTGCCCCGCCGCGGCGGCGGTGATCGCGCTGTCCGCCAGCGAGACGATCGGGGACAGGCCGTTGAGCAGTTCGTGGCCGAGGATGTCGATCATCTCGTCGGCGGCACGATCCTGTGCGGCGCGCTCCTCCGCCTCCACGTCGACCAGCGCGATCAGGCGGTCGCCGGCGCGCCCCTCCACCGCGTCGATGCGCCAGCCGCGCCCCTCGTGATGCAGCCGCCGCGCGGCGCGATCCGCCAGCGCAGGCGGCACCGGCACGATCCGCTCGTCGGCGGCGAACAGCGCGCGCGCCGCGCGATTCAGCGCGCGCGCACCGCCCGCCTCCAGGTGGACGAGCGGGACCGGCACCTGGTCGAGCAGCAAGCGCATCGACAGCGGGTCCAGCGCCTCGGCCGGCGCCGCTCCTCCGGCCCGCGGGCGGTGGAGCACGGCCCAGCCGCTCGCCCCCGCGATCCACAGCACCACCAGCAGCGCGCCCGCCGCCGACGCGTACAGCCCCGCGTGCCACGCCAGCACGAACAGTCCGCCGCCCACCGTCAGCGCCAGTCCCGACGCCAGCGTCGCGGCGGCGCGCCGCGCCTCAGAGGCCATGGCGCGCCATGCGGCGGTACAGCGCGCCGCGGCTCAGCCCCAGCGCGGTCGCGGCGTGGGTGACGTTGTGGCGATGCTCGCGAAGCGCCGCCTCGATCACGGCGCGCTCGTTCTCGTCCAGGTCGAAGCGGGACGCAGGCTCCGCCGCGGGAGACAGCGCCGGCGCGGCGGGCCGCAGATCCGCGGCGTCGATCCACTCGCCGTCGCCCAGCAGCACCGCGCGCTCCACCGCGGTGGCCAGGCCGCGCACCTCGTCGGGCCAGCGGGCCGCCAGCACGGCCGCCTCGGCCGCCGCGGTCAGCCGCGGGGCGGGCCGCGCGTGGCGCGCGGCGGCGAGGCGAACGAAGTGGCGCGCGAGCAGCAGCGCGTCCCCCTCCCGCTCGGAAAGGCGCGGCACCGCGATCTCGATCGTCGCGATGCGCCGCGCCAGCGCGGGTACGATCGCCGCGGCGTCATCGGCGACGGCGATGCAGCGCGCATCGTCGGGCAAGCGGTAGCGCAGCCGCTCCTGCTCCACGTCGCCCAGCCGGTCGGCGTGGCGCAGCAGCAGCGTGCCGTGCGCCGCGCCCATCCGGTCGAGCGCCAGCGCGTCGCGCGCGTCGACGATCGTCATCGGCGTGTCGCCGCGCGCGGAGGCGGCGTGGACGGCCGCGGCGACCAGCCCGCGTCCCGTGCCCGGCGCGCCGGTGACGACCACGCCGGCCATCGTCGGACCGATGCGGCGGACCAGCTCGCGCACCCGCGCCATCGCCGCGCTCTCGCCGATCAGCCGGACCGGCGGCTCCGCCAGCGGCGGCGACGGCGCTGCCGGCTCGGCCAACGGCCGGCGCGCTGCCGCCTCCACGGTCGCCAACAAATCCGCGTTGCGCCACGGCTTCATCACGAAGTCGCGCGCGCCCGCGCGCATCGCGGCCACCGCGACGCGGATGCCGCTGTGCGCGGTGATGACGACGACGCGCGCGGCGGGATCGTCGGCGAGCAGTCGCGCCAGCAGCGCCAGCCCCTCGGCCCCGTCGGTGCGACCGGCGGCGTAGTTCAGGTCCAGCAGGACCGCGTCGAAGCGCCGCGCCGCCAGCAGCGACAGCGCCGCCTCCGGTCCGTCGGCGTGATCCAGCCGATGTCCGGCGAGCCGCACCGCCAGCGCCAGCGATTCGGCGACGTGGCGATTGTCGTCGATCAGCAGGATCGACAGCGCGCTTGACACGCCCCGCGGCCGTCCATTGGTGGACGGTGCGTCCGGTGGTGGACGGACGCCGCTCGCGTCATCGGGTGAAAAGTCTTTGTTCATCGTCGTTTAGGTTTTTCGTCCGGCGTCGGCGACACTGGCCGCATGATGACCGAACACAGCATGGGCGCAAGCACCTCTCCCGGCGCGGGCATGGACCGGCCGGTCGCGCGCGCCGCGCCGCCGTGGTGGCGGCGGCGTGGCCTGTTGATCGCGGTCGTGTTGCTGGTCGCCGCGGTCGCGCTGTGGCGGGTGCTGCCGTCCGCGGGATCGACCGACATTGCCGCCGAGGACGTGGAGATCGGCACCGTCGCGCGCGCCGCGTTCGACGACTATCTGCCGCTGCGCGCGACGGTGGCACCGCGGCTGACGACGCTGGTCGGCGTGCTGTCCGGCGGGCAGGTGGAGCGGCTGCTGGCGCAGGACGGCGCCATCGTGGCGGAAGGCCAGCCGCTCGCCGTGCTCGCCAATCCCACGCTGAAGCTGGACGTGCTGACGCGCGAGGCGCAGATCGCCAGCCAGCTGGGCGGCGTCGCCAGCGAGGGCATGGGGATCGAGCGCAACCGGCTCGACCGCGCGGCACAGGTGGCGCAGGCGGAATACGACCTCATCAAGGCGCGGCGGGACCTCGTCATCCGCCAGCAGCTGCACGACAAGGGCTTCCTGTCCGACGCCGGGGTGAAGAGCTTCGAGGAGGAAGCCGCCTATCAGGCACGGCGACTGTCGCAGCTGCGCAGCGGGCGCGCGACGGAGGCACGGATCACCGCCACGCAGTCGGCGCGGCTGGCGGAGACGCAGTCGCGGCTGTCGGGGAATCTCGCCGCGGTGCGCGCGGGCCTCTCCACGCTGACGATCCGCGCGCCGGCGGGCGGGCGGCTCACCAACTTCACGCTTCAGCCGGGCCAGGCGCTGAAGCCCGGTGATCCCGCCGGCCAGGTCGACAGCGAGGGATCGTGGAAGCTGGAAGCGGACGTGGACGAATATTTTCTCGGCCGCGTCGTCGTGGGGCAGAAGGCGCGCACCGCGGACGGCGCGATGCTGACGGTGTCCAAGGTGCTGCCCGCGGTCAAGGAAGGCCGCTTCCGCGCGGAGCTGACCTTCGACCGCGCCGCGCCTGCGGGGCTCAACCGCGGACAGACGCTGGACCTGCGCATCACGCTGGGCGCGGCGAGCCGGGCGGTCGTCGCCCCCGTCGGCGGCTGGCTGGAGGCGGGCGGGGGCGCCAGCGCCTTCGTCCTCGACGCGGACGGCACCCACGCCCGTCGCCGCGCGGTGAAGACCGGGCGCCGCAATCCCGAGCAGGTGGAGATCCTGTCCGGCCTCAATCCCGGCGAGCGCATCGTCACCAGCAACACCTCGTCCGTGAAGGGCGACATCCTCAACATCCGGTAGGGGTTCGAACACGATGATCCGCATGGAAGGCATCCAGCGCCGCTACGTCTCCGACGAGGTGGAGACGACCGCGCTGGCCGACATCGACCTGCACGTCGAGCGCGGCGAGTTCCTCGCCATCATGGGACCGTCGGGCTGCGGCAAGTCGACCCTGCTCAACACGCTGGGCACGGTCGACCGGCCCACGGCGGGCCGCTACCTGTTCGGCGACCGCGACCTGGCGGTGCTGGACGAAACCGCGCTGGCGCGCTTCCGCGGCACGACCCTGGGCTTCGTGTTCCAGAGCTTCAACCTGATCGACGAGCTGACCATCGAGGAGAATGTCGCGCTCGGCCTCGCCTATCGCAGTGATGCCGGGGACCGGCGCGCGCGGGTGGCGGCGGCGATGGACAAGGTCGGCATCGCGCACCGGGCGCGCCACTTTCCGCACCAGCTCTCCGGCGGCCAGCAGCAGCGCGCGGCGATCGCGCGCGCCATCGTCGGCGATCCGCAGCTGATCCTGGCGGACGAGCCGACCGGCAACCTGGACCTCGCCAACGGCGAGCAGGTGATGAACATCCTCTCCGGCCTGAACGACGCGGGCACGACGATCGTGATGGTCACCCACTCGCCCAGCCACGCCGACATGGCCAAGCGCCGCATCGACATGCTCGACGGCCGCATCGTCGCCAGCGCCGCGCGCGCGATCTGACGGGAGCCCGACGATGAACGCTTCCGCCCTGGTCTCCTTCTACCGCGCGCTGACCCGCCACCGCCTGTACGCGGCGTTCAATATCGGCGGGCTGGCCGTCGGCATCGCCGTGTTCCTCGTCCTCGGCCTCTACGTCCGCTTCGAGACCAGCTTCGAGAAGTGGCTGCCCAAGTCCGAGGGCATCTACGCCGTCCGGACGATCTGGTCGCTGGAGGGCAGCCCGTTCAACGGCGCCTATCCCTATACGATGGGCGGCCTGCTGGAGCAGATGAAGCAGGACTTTCCCGGGTTGGTCGGCACGCGCATCCGGCCCGGCGGCATCGTGATCCGCGGCGGGGTGGCCAACAAGGAGGACGGGGTTCAGGTCGATGCCGACTTCTTCCGCGTGTTCGACCTGCCGATGGTTCGCGGGGACAAGGCCACCGCGCTCGCCGATCCGACCGGCGCGGTCATCAGCGAGACGGCGGCACGCAAGTATTTCGGCTCCACCGATCCCGTCGGCCAGACGCTGACGGTCGCGGTGGACGCTCCCGTCACCTATCGCGTCACCGGCGTATTCGCCGATCTGCCGCGCAACACCGACCTGAAGATGACGGTGCTCACGCGCATCCCGTCGACGCCACCGCAGGAAAACTGGTTCCACTGGGGCAGCACGTCGCTGTCGACCTACCTGCGGTTCGACAGCGCGCAGGCGGCCCGCGCCTTCGAACAGAAGATGCCGGCATTCGTGAAGCGGCGCGCCTTCGCCGACATGGGCAAGGACGCGACGAAGATCATCAATATCGACCTGCTGGCGCTCGACCGCCTCCATCTCGAACCCGAGGGAAGCGCGAGCGCCAGCCGCAAGATCACGGTGACGACGCTGGGACTCGTCGGTCTGCTCACCCTGCTGATCGCGATCGTCAACTACGTGAACCTCGCCACGGCGCGGGCCGGGCTGCGCGCGCGCGAGGTGGCGATGCGCAAGGTGCTGGGCGCCAGCCGCGCGGCGCTGATGCGGCAATTCGTCGGCGAGGCGGTGCTGACCGTCGCGACCGCCGCGCTGGCCGGGCTGATCCTCGCCGAGCTGGGCCTGCCGCTGGTCAATGCGGCGGGCGGACTGGCGCTGGCGATCCCCTACGCGGTGGTGGTGCCCGCGCTGGCGCTGCTGGTCGCGGTCGTGGGTGTGGCGGCGGGCTTCTACCCGGCGCTGCTTCTCTCGCGCTATCCTGCGGCCGCGGTGCTCGCCTCCGCCCGCTCGCCCGGTGGCGGGCGCGCCGGCGCGCGGGTGCGCGAGGCACTGGTGGTGTTCCAGTTCGGCCTGGCCATCGCCTTCACGATCGGCACGGTGGTGCTGCTCGCGCAGACGCGCCACGTCCGGCAGACCGACCTCGGCTACGCACGCGACGGGCTCGTCACCGTGCTGTCGATGCGCGACACGCTCGTCACGCCGGAGCGGCGGCGCGCCGTCACCGAGGCGATCCGGCGGCTGCCCGGCGTGACCGACGTCGCCCTGGCCAACGACGTCGTCGGAGAGAGCGGCGAGAAGAACAGCGACAACGTCCCGCTGCCCGGCGTGGCGGGCGACGGCCCGTCGCTGCGCTGGATCGTCACCGGCCCGCGCTTCTTCGACACCTATGGGGCGCGACTGATCGCGGGGCGCCTGTTCGACGATGCGCGCCGCGACGACGACGCGCAGCCGCGCAAGAGCGCGGACGGGCTGAAGATCGTCGTCAACCGCACCGCGCTGGCGGTGCTCGGCTTCCGCACGCCGCAGGACGCGATCGGGAAGACGGTGGGCGGCAACCGCCCCCGCACCATCATCGGCGTCGTCGACGACCTGCGCTTCGGCTCGCCGCGCGACCCCTCGGCACCGACCTATTACCTGTACTATCGCGAGGCGGAAAAGGCGGGAACGACGATCGCCACGGTGCGCCACCTCGGCGATGCCCGCGCGGTGATCGACGGCGTTCGCGACATCTGGCGCCGGCTGGTACCGCAGGTGCCGTTCGAAGCGGAGACCGCCGACCAGCGGCTCGCGCAATTCTACGCCGCCGACGACCGCGCCACGCGCCTGTTCGCGATCGGGGCGGGACTGGCGGTGCTGATCGGCTGCGTCGGCTTGTGGGGTCTGGCGTCCTTCAACACCGCGCGGCGGGTGAAGGAGATCGGCATCAGGAAGACGCTGGGCGCGTCCTCCGCCGACATCGTGAAGCTGCTGGTCGGCCAGTTCCTGCGCCCGGTGCTGATCGCGAACCTGGTCGCCTGGCCGCTCGCCTTCGTCGCGATGCGCACCTGGCTGGCGGGGTTCGGCGACCGGATCGCGCTGTCGCCGCTCTACTTCGTCGGCGCCAGCCTGCTCGCCATCGTGATCGCGGTGTTGACCGTGCTGGGCCAGTCGCTGCGCGCGAGCCGCGCCGCCCCGGCCTGGGCGCTGCGCCATGACTAGGCCGGCACGGTGGCTGGCGGTGGCGCTCACGCTCGCTGCGCCGGCGCGGGCGGAGACGCTGCGCGACGCGCTGGCGCAGGCGTGGGCGGGCAATCCCGCGCTCGCCGCGGCCCGCGCCCGGCAGGAGGCGCTGGCGCAGACGCCGGAACAGGCGCGCGCCGCGGGCCGGCTGACCGCCGCCGCCACCGGCGACGCGCGCTACGACGACCTCGGTTACGGTCGTGCGGCGACCGCCGGGGTGAACGCGGCGCTGCCGATCTTCACCGGGGGCCGCGTGCCCGCGGCGGTGCGCGCCGCCACCGCCGACGTAGCGGCCGGCGCGCAGGGCCTGCGCGACACCGAGGCGGCGGTGCTGGAGCAGGTGGTGGCGGTCTACGCCGGCCTGCTGTTCAGCCAGCAGGCAGTGGACGTGGCGCACGTCGGCATCGCGCGGCTCGACCGGCAGGTGGAGGAATCGCGGTCGCGCTTCGGCCTCGGCCAGTCGACGCTGACCGACGTCGCGCAGCTGGAGGCGCAGCGCGCCAGCATCGTCGCCAACCTGGCCGATGCCGAGGGCGCGCTGGCGACCGCGCAGGCCGCCTATCGGGCGATCGTCGGGCGCGACGCCGGCACGCTGGCCAGCGAGGGCGACACCGCGCCCGTCCTGCCACGCACGCTGGCCGACGCCCGCGCCGCGGCGGAGGAGGCGAGCCCGCTGCTGCTCGCCAACCGCCGCGTGCTGGACGCATCCGCGGCGCGGATCGACCTGGCGCGCGCGGACGGTGCCCCCGCGCTGGACCTGACCGGCGGCTACGGCCGCGGCATCCGCTCCGCCGATGGCGGTTGGCGCGGCTTCGCCTTCGAAGGCAATGCCGGGGTGACGCTGCGCGTGCCGCTGCTGACCGGCGGACTGGTGGCGGCGCGGGTGCGGCAGGCGCAGGCCAACTGGCGCGCCGATCGCTTCGCCGTGGACGCCGCCGCGCGGGAGGCGGTGCGCGGCGCGGACTCCGCCTGGGCCGCGCTGACCGCGGCGAACACGCGCCTCGCCGCCGGGATCGAGGGGCTGAAGGCGGCGGACCTCGCGCTGAAGGGCGTGCGCGCCGAATACGGCTTCGGCCTGCGCTCCACCATCGACATCCTGATCGCGGACCAGAGCTTCCGCGCCGCCCAGCTGGACGTCGCCCGCGCGCGGTCGGACGTGCTGGTGGCGCAGGCGGGGCTGCTGCGCGCCACCGGGCGGATGACGCCGGCCGCGTACCGGTAGCGGCGGGTCGGCACGCCGGCCGCGCATGACGCACCTTGGTGACCGACGCGCGTCACGGTCGTAAGGACCCCCATGGCGCTCGTTCGGCGACTCAGAGATTTCCTCGCCGAGGAGCAGTGGGCGTTCGCGCCGCATGAGCTGCCGACGATGCCCGGCTCGCCCGGCTCGCCCGCGCATCCGGGCCACCGGCGCATCGCCTACGCGCTGGTCGCGATCCTCGTCGGACTGACGGGCGGGTTCGGCAACGCGCTGGTCGCCGCCAACACGGCGACGCTGGGCGGCTCATTGGGCCTCGACCCGGCGCAGGTCGCGTGGCTGCCGACCGTCTACGTGATGACGAACGTCAGCATCAACCTGCTGCTCATCAAGTTCCGGCAGCAGTTCGGCCTGCGTCCCTTCGCGATCATCTTCCTCGTCCTCTACGTCGCCTTCACCTTCGCCCACCTGTTCGTGCGCGACTTCGGCTCCGCCATCCTCGTGCGCGCGGCCAGCGGCATGGCCGGCGCCCCGCTCTCCAGCCTGGCGCTCTATTACCTGATGCAAGCCTTTCCGGCGGAGTGGCGGCTGCGTGCGGTGGTGGTGGGCATCGGCATCCCGCAATGCGCGACGCCGCTGGCCCGGCTGTTCTCGCCCGAGCTGCTGGCGATGAGCCAGTGGCGCACGCTCTACCTGTTCGAGCTCGGCCTGGCGACGCTCAGCCTCGCCGCCGTGCTCGCCTTCCGCCTGCCGCCCACGGTGCGGATCCGCGCGTTCGAGAAGCTGGACTTCGTCACCTTTCCGCTGTTCGCCGGGGCGATGGCGCTGTTCGCGGCGGTGCTGGGCCTGGGCCGCATCGTGTGGTGGACGCAGGCGCCGTGGATCGGCTGGGCGCTGCTGGCGGCGATCCCCATGCTGGTGGCCGCGCTGGCGATCGAGCATCGCCGCGCCAATCCGCTGCTCAACACCCGCTGGCTGGCGAGCGCGGACATCGTGCGCTTCGCCATCGTCACGATCATGGCGCGCATCGTCCTGTCCGAACAGACCTATGGCGCGGTCGGGCTGCTGACCGTGCTGGGGCAGACCAACGACCAGCTGATCGTCTTCTTCCTGATCGTCTTCGCCGCCACCGTGGCCGGCGTGGCGCTGAGCGCGATCACGATCGATCCCGCGCGGCTGACCCATCCGATCATGCTCGCCATCGGGCTCGTCGCGATCGCGTCCTTCGTCGATTCGCACGCGACCAGCCTGACGCGCGCGCCGCAATTGTACGTCACGCAGGCGCTGATCGCCTTCTCCGCCGCCTTCTTCCTCGGCCCCGCGCTGCTGTTCGGCATGACGCGCGCGCTAGCGGCGGGAACCGGCCACATCATCAGCTTCATCGCGCTGTTCGGCATCGTCAACTCGATCGGCGGGCTGGGCGGTTCGGCGCTGCTCGGCACCTATCAGGTGGTGCGCGAGAAGGCGAACAGCGCGGCGCTGGTCGAGACGATCGAGCCGACCAATCCGCTGGTGCAGGCGCGGCTGGCGGCGGGATCGGCCGGGGTCGGCCGCGTCGTCGGCGATCCGGCGCTGGCACGCGCGGAAGGCGGCGCGCTGCTGTCGCAGGCCGCCACGCGGGAGGCCAACATCCTCGCCTACAACGACGTCTTCCGGCTGATCGCGCTGCTCAGCGGGTTGACCTTCGCCTATCTCGCCTTCCTTCTGACACGCCGCCGCCTGCGCGAGCGGCGAGAGAGCCGATCATGAGCGACGCGACGTCCCCCGTTTCCGCCACCCCCGCCACGGAGGAGAAGATCGCCGAGGACACGGCGGCCGCGCCCGCCGCGCCGCCCGCCGGGTCCGGCTGGTCGCCGCCGCGGCTGTCGCTGTCGGCGGGGCTGGTCGTCGCGCTGCTGGCGGTGGCGGGCGTCGCCGCGGTGCTGGCGGCGTGGCGCATCTGGCCGTTCACCAGCGCCTATCAGTCGACCGACAACGCCTATGTCCGCGGGCGCGTGACGGTGGTGGCGCCGCAGGTGTCCGGTTACGTCACCGCGGTGGCGGTGCGCGATTTCGAGCCGGTGCGCGCGGGCCAGCCGCTGGTGCAGATCGACCGGCGCACCTACGCCCAGCGCGTCGGCCAGGCGGAGGCTGCGGTGGCGGCGCAGCAGGCGACGCTGGCCAACAGCCGCCAGCAGGCCGCCAGTCGCGCCGCCAGCCTGCAGGCGCAGGACGCGGCGGTGCAGAATGCGCAGGCGCAGCTGATGCGCGCGCGCGCCGACATGAACCGCGTCAACGACCTCGTGTCCGACGGATCCGTCTCGCTGCGCGAGCGCGACCAGACGCTAGCCGCGCTGCGCCAGGCGCAGGCGGGCGTCGCGCAGGCGACCGCGGCGCGGGAGATCGCGCGCCAGGACATCCGCACGGTGGAGGTGGGGCGCGGCGGCCAGCAGGCGGGCGTCTCCGGCGCCCGGGCAGCGCTGCGGCTGGCGCAGATCGACCTTGCCAACACCGTCGTTCGCGCGCCGGAGGCGGGGCGGCTGAGCGAGGTGGGCGTGCGCGTCGGCCAGTATGTGACGGCGGGATCGCAGCTGATGTTCCTCGTCCCCGCGGACGTGTGGATCATCGCCAATTACAAGGAGGCGCAGACCGCGCGCATCGCGGTCGGGCAGCGTGCCAGCTTCACCGTGGACGGGCTGGATAACGCCCGGCTCACCGCGCGGGTGGAGCGCATCTCCCCCGCGGCGGGCAGCGAGTTCGCGGTGCTCAAGTCGGACAACGCGACGGGCAATTTCACCAAGGTGCCGCAGCGCATCGCGGTGCGCCTGCGCATCGACGCGGGGCAGCCGCTCGCTGCCCGGCTGCGCCCCGGCATGTCGGTGCAGGCGCGCGTCGATACGGCTTCGCGATGAGGCGGCTCGCCCCGCTGCTCCTCGCCGCCCCGCCCGCGCTCGCCGGCGCGCTGGCGGGATGCACCTTGCCCGGCCCCCGCGCCGCGGCACCCGCGTCGTCGGCGGTGGTGCCGCCGCCCGCGTGGCGCACCGCATTGCCCGCCGGCGGCCCGGTCCGCGTCGACTGGTGGCGGGCGTTCGGCGATCCCGCGCTGATCGCGCTGATCGAGCGCGCGCTGGCCGGCAACGTCGATCTCCAGATCGCCGCGGCGCGGGTGGAGGAGGCGCGCGCCGCCGAGGCGCTCGCGCGCGCACAGCTGCTGCCGCAGGTCGGCGGCACCGTACCGGAAACGCAGGGACAGACGCTCAGCCCCTTCGGCACGCCCAGCCGCGCGGTCGGCGCGCAGCCCGGGGTGACGGCGAGCTACGACCTGGACCTGTTCGGCCGGCTGCGCCTCGCCGGTGCCGCGGCGCGGGCGCAGCTGCTCGCCAGCGAGGGCGCGCGCGATACTGTCCGCCTGGCCACGGCGGCCAGCGTGGCGACCGGCTACATCACGCTGCGCGCGCTCGACCAGCGGCTGGCGATCGCGCGCGCCACGCTGGCGGCGCGGGCGGACGCGCAGCGGATTGCGCGCCGCCGGTTCGAGAGCGGCTATTCCTCGCGGCTGGAATATCGCCAGGCGCAGGCCGAATACAGCGCCACGGCGCAGCTGGTTCCCGCGGCGCAGCTGGCGATCAGCCGGCTGGAGAATGCGCTGTCGCAGCTGACCGGCGATGCACCCGGCACGATCCCGCGCGGGCTGCCGCTCGACCGGCTGCTGGCGCCGCCGGTGCCCGACGGCCTGCCCGCCGACCTGCTGCGCCGCCGTCCCGACCTGTTCCAGGCCGAGCAGACGCTGGTCGCCGCCGACTGGTCGCTCGACAGCCAGCGGGCGGCGATGCTGCCCAACCTGGCGCTCACCGGATCGGCCGGGCTGGTGCTGTCCACCGCGCTGTCCGATCCGGTCGGCGTCTTCTCGCTGGGCGCCAGCATCCTCGCGCCGATCTTCGACGGCGGGCGGCTGCGCGCGCAGGAGCGGGCGGCGACGGCGCGGCGCGACCAGGCCGCCTTCGCCTATCGCCGCGCCGCGCTTCAGGCATTCAGGGAGGTGGACGATGCGCTGGCGGCGGTGCGCCGCACCGGCGAGCAGGCCGCTGCCCTCGCCGACCAGACCGCCGCCGCCCGCGGCGCGTTGCAGAACGCCTCCAACCGCTATCGCGCGGGCTATTCCGCCTATATCGAGCAGCTGGACGCGCAGCGCAGCCTGCTGAACGCCGAGCTGTCGCTGGTGCAGGCGCGCACCGACGGTCTCGCCAGCCTCGTCGCGCTCTACCAGGCGATGGGCGGCGGCTGGTCGGAGGCCGACGTTCGCACGGTGGCGCGCTAGCCAGGTCGATCTTGGGGTCCCGTTGGGTAAGGCGATGTCGTTACGTTTAGAGCCGGCTGCCGCCCTACAGGATGAAATGATCTCCGGCCGCGCGCACCGTCACCTCGGCGATCGAGACGCCCCACGGCTGGTCGATCGCGTGGATCACGGCATCGGCGATGTGGTCGGGCGCGAGCGACTGATAGTCCATCCGCGCGGCGTCCAGCCGCTCGGGCGGCAGCGACCCATCCGCCATCATCGCCGCCATCTCGCCATAGGCGGCCATGTTGTGGCCCAGGATGCCGACCACCGCCGCGCGGTTGACGATCGACCCGCTCAGTCCGGTGGCGGGCACCCCGGTGGGCTTCACCGTCGTCACCTTGATCCGCCCGCGCGTCTCGATGCGGAAGGATTCGGACAGGAAGTTCACCGCCGCCTTGCTGGCGCCATAAGCCGCGGCGCCGATCACCGGGAAGTTGCCGTAGATCGACGAGATGTTGACGATCTGCCCGCGCCCCGCCGCCATCATCGGATCGTACGCGGCGACCATGCCGTTCAGCACGCCCTTCACGTTGATGTCGATGCAGCGCAGCCACGCCGCGTGCCCTTCTCGTGGTCGGCGAAGAAGCCGAGCGGCATGATGCCGGCGTTGTTGACCATCACGTCGATGCCGCCGTGCCGGTCGACGCTGGCGCGCACCAGCGCGGCGACCTGATCGGGCCGGGTCACGTCCGCGCCCAGCGCCTGCGCGCGTCCGCCCGCCGCGGCGATCAGGTCCGCCGTGGCCTGCGCCGCCGCCGCGTCGACGTCGCCGCAGGTGACCAGCGCTCCGCGCGCCGCGGCCTTCTGCGACACCAGGCGGCCGAAGCCGCCGCCCCCCCCGGTGACGACGATGGTCTTGCCGGCGAGATGATCGGTCATGCGCGCGCTCCTTCCATCGATCAGAAGTTGTGCCGCACCGACAGGCCGTACTGCCGCGGCGGACCGAGATAGACGTTCTGGTCGCCGGTCTGCAGCGGCGTCAGGAAGTGGCGCGAGTAGATGATCTCGTCGAACAGGTTGGTGGCATAGAGTTCCACCCGCCATCCCGCCGCCGCCTGCACGCCGATGTTGAGGTTCAGCAGCGCATATTCGTCCTGCGTCGCGTTGCTGACCGTGGTGGTGAAGTGTGGGCCGACATACTGCACCTGGACGCGGCCGACGAGCGAGTAATCGTAGTTGAACGGCTTCTCGAGATTGACGCCGGCATTCCCCTGGAACTTGGGCGTCGCGGCGAAGCGGCGGCCGGACAGCGGGGCGCCCAGCAGCGGATCGACGCCGTAGCTCGCCTCCGGCAACCACGTGCCCGAGGCGTTGAGCGTCAGCGCATCGCCGATCCGCAGCGTGCCCTCGCCCTCCACGCCTGTCACCTTCGCGCGCTGGGCGTTGAAGATGGCGAACTGCACGCCCAGGAACTGCGCGACCTGCAGGTTGCGGATGTCGGAGTGGAAGGCGGCGAGGTTCAGGCGCGCGCGCCGGTCGAACAGGTCCAGCTTCGCGCCCACCTCGAAACTGTCGACCGTTTCCGGCGCGAACCGCGGGTCGCGCGGCACGCCGCCGGGCACCTCGGCCGGGTTGTTGGCGCGGCCGCCGGCAGCGTTCTGGTCGATGTTGACGCCGCCCGCCTTGAAGCCGCGGTTGTACGTCGCGTAGAGCATGGCCGTGTCGGCCGGGCGGAACTGCACGCCCGCCGTGCCCGACAGCGCGTTGCGATCGTTCTGCGCATCGTACGCCGGCCCCGGCGCGGCGCCCAGCAGCCGGAACGGCGTGCGCGGCAGCGACGTGAAGAAGGCGTTGCGGAAGCTGCCGTACTTCTCCTCGCGCGTGTAGCGGATGCCGGCGATGACGCTGAAGGCGTCGGACAGCTTCACGTCCCAGTTGATGAAGGCGGCGTAGGACGTGCCACCCGCGCGCATCCGCTCGTCGTCGAACTGGCCGGCGGGCGCCTGCGCGGTCCCGGCGGGCAGGCCGCGCGCGCCGAGCAGGATGTCGAAATAGGGCTGCGCCTGCGTGCCGAAGAACAGTCGCCGGGTCGCGCGGATCGTCTCGTCGGAGAAGAAGCCGCCGAAGACGTAGTTCGCCTTCACCGCGCCCTCGAACTCGCCGGTGAAGGTCAGTTCCTGGCTGAAGAAGTTGCTGCGGAAGGTCTCGTCCAGCGCGAAGATGTCCGCGCCCGAGAAATCGGCGTCCACGCCGATCTGCGAGAAACGGTAGCGGCGCAGCCCGGTGATCGAGGACAGGCGGTTCTCGCCGATGTCCCAGTCGACCAGCAGCGTCGCGCCATAGTCGGAGACGCGCTGATTGCCGTCGCGCGAGAGCACCGCCTCGTAGCGGTCCTTGTCCCGGCTGGGCGGCTGCAGCCCGCGCTGGCGGATCAGTGCGTCGACGATCGCCTGCGTCGGGCCGGCGGCGGGAATGTCCGCGGTGCCGTAGCAGCATCGGCCGTCGGAGCGCGCGAAGTCGCCGATCAGGCGCACGTCGATGTCCTCGCCCGCCGCCAGCCGCAGCTGCACCTTGCCGGCATAGGTCTCGTCGTCGTTATAGTCGCGGCCGCTGTTCGGATCGCGGTAGAACCCGTCGTTGCGGCGGTAGAGGCCGGCCGCGCGGATCGCGACCTTCTCGTTGATCGGCGCGGAGATCGCGGCCTTGGCGATCAGCGTGTCGTAATTGCCGTAATCGACCTGCACGTTGCCGGTCACCCGATCGAACGACGGCGCGACCGAGGTGATGAGCACTGCGCCCGCCGTCGTGTTCTTGCCGAACAGCGTGCCCTGTGGTCCGCGCAGGATCTGCAGCGAATCGACGTCGAGGAAGGTCTGCAACGCCTGTCCCGACCGGGTGCGGTACACGCCGTCGATGAAGACGCCGACCGCACCCTCGAACGAGCGGCTGTTGCCCGACGTGCCGATACCGCGGATCTGGATGGAGCTGGACGACACCGCGTTGTTCGTCACGCGAAAGGTGACCGAGGGGGTGATCGCGGACACGTTGACGATGTTGTCGACCCGCGCCTCCGCCAGCGCCGCGCTGTCCGCGGCGGTGACGGCCACCGGCACGTCCTGCAAATTGGCCTCGCGCCGCTGCGCGGTGACGACGATGTCCTGGATCGTGCCGTCGTCGGCGGGCTGGTCGACGATCGCTCCGCGCGTGCCGCCGTCCTGCGACGCCGTGGCGGCATCGGACGTCGCCGTTTGCGCCATCGCCGTTTGCGAGACGACCATGGCGGCTGCCGAGACCATCAACCCGGCGCATCCCCGTTGCTTCATCCTGCCCCTCCCGATGCCGCACCATTTTTTTGGTTGCGTAGCCAACCTAACACAGGTTGGGTCGGAAGCAAGCGGCTAGGTGGCGGCCTTGGCCGGATCGATCAGCAGGGTGCGAAGGAACACGTCGGCGACATGCGCGGCGTGATCGCGGTGCAGCTCCGCGTCCACGCCGTCGACGCCGTACACGGCGGACGCGATGAAGCGCGAGGAGTGCAGTTCGTCCGCGGCGCCCACCACTGAGAAGTAGAACAGCATCTTGTCCACCGGGCGGAACAGCCCCGCGGCGACGCCCTCGTCGATGATCGCGCCCTGCGCGCTCGTCATCGGCCGGATGAATTCCGCGGCGATCCGCTCCACCCGCTCGGGCGCGGCATCGCGTGTCATCGCCTGAAGCAGCCGGTTGAAATACGGCGTCTTCCAATAGGCGCGGACGATCCCGCGCAGGTGCAGCCGCATCTTGTCGACCGGGTTCCAGTCCGACGCGGCCAGCGCGTCCAGCTGGCCGAGCGCGTCCTTCACGTCGCGCTCCAGCACCGCGAACAGCAACCCTTCCTTGTTGCCGAAATAATAGCCGATCAGTCCGGGCGGCAGGCCGGCGCGCTGGCCGATCTCGACGAAGGAGATGTCGAGCGTGTCCCGCTCGCGCATCAGAGCGGCGGTCGCCTTGATGATCGTCGTCGCCGACGTCGAACCGGCCCCCTCGCGCCGGCCACGGCGGCTGGTGGCGGGCTTTGCCGGAGTGGCAGCGTTTCTCGACATGGCGGCCATTCTCGCGACGGGGCAACGTTGGTCAAGCAACCAAGATCAAGCGTAGCGGATCGGCAGCCGCTTCATGCCGGAAACGAAGCTCGACTGCGTCCACGCCGGCTCGCCGGCCAGTTCGAAGCGATCGAACCGGGCCAGCAACTCCTCGAACAGGATGCGCAGCTCCAGCTTGGCGAGGTGCTGCCCCAGGCACAGGTGCGGGCCGTAGCCGAAGGCCAGGTGCTCGCGCGCGTTGCGGCGATCGACGCGGAAGGCGAACGGATCGTCGAACACCGCCTCGTCGCGATTGGCGGAGGGATAGGCCATCATCAGATGCTCGCCCGCGGCGACCGGCTCGCCTGCCACCTCCGTGTCGGATGCGGCGGTACGGAAGAAGTGCTTCACCGGGCTGGACCAGCGCACGATCTCGTCCACCGCGTTGGGTAGCAGCGCCGGATCGGCGCGCAGCTTCCGCAGCTCCGCGGGATGACGGATCAGTTCCAGCAGGCCGGCGGACGCGGAGGAGCTGGTGGTGTCGTGCCCGGCGGTCGCGATGATGAGGTAATAGGCCATGGCATCGACGCTCGCGATCGGGCCGCCGTCGGGCGCGGCGGCGTTCGCGATCACCGTCGCGACATCGTCGCCCGGTGCGTCGCGGCGCGCCGCGGTCAACGCGTCGCACCAGCGGCTGAACTCCGCGATGGTCTCGAACCGCGCGTTCGGATCGGCCGAGCGGCGGCTGTCGGGATCGTCGGGGCCGAAGATCTCCTGGGTGATCTTCATCAGGAACTTCTCGTCCTCGCGCCCCAGCCCCAGCGTCATCAGGATCACGCGCAGCGGGAACCATAGCGCGACGTCGTGGACGAAGTCGCAGGCGCCGTCGCGCGCCGCCATGTCGTCCACCGCCTCGCGCGCCAGCTCGCGGATGCGATCCTCGAGCGGGCGCAGCTGCTTGGCCGTGAACCAGCGCTGCGTCAGGCTGCGATAATGGTGATGGTCCGGATGATCCATCACGACGAGGTGACGCGCGGTGTAGCGGCGCCCGCCGGTCGCCGCCATCACCCGCTCCTCCATCTCCAGCGGCTGCAGGTTCATGCGCGGGTAGTTGACGAAGGTGCGGTGATCCAGCTCCACCCGCCTGATGTCGGCGTGGCGGCTGACCACGCGGAACGGGCGGAAGCCGGCGGGTTCGCAGCGGTACAGCGGCGCGTCGCGTCGCAGCGTCGTCATAATGGCGTGATAGCGCGCCTCCTGCGCGTAGTTGGCGGAATCGACGATCGCGCGGTCGAACGCGGCCTTGTCCCCCGGCACCGCCCACTCGCCCCCCACGGCCATCGCACTCGCCATGACGCCCTCCCCTCGCTGGTCCCGGCGTGTTCCCGGTGCCGCGAATGGACCACGTTTTCCCGACCCTTTCCAGTTTTTTGTTCGTCCGACCAAATTGGCAGCAACCTGCTGGCGCGGGCGAAGGATCGGAAATCCATTGCGCCCGCGTAAGTTTGTGCTACTCGATTGGAAGCGCTCCCAATTGAGCGTTCAGGGACAAGGCGCCGGCGGAAACCGGCCGTTACGGGGGAGGAAAAACATGGCCGGAAACGAGATGCGCGGGGTCGCGACGCTGTTGTCCGCCTTGATGGCGTCGACCGCGCTGGCGCTGCCCGCGACCGCGCAGGAGGCTGCGGCGCCGGTGCCCGGCTCGCCGGGCAGCGCGACTGAGCAGACGGCCACCCCCTCCACCCCGGTCGCCCAGCGCGAGGACGGCGCGGGCGAGCAGGGCGAGGATCTGGTCGTCACCGGCATCCGCCGCGCCATCGCCGATTCGATCAGTCTGAAGCGCGACGAGACCTCCATCGTCGAGGCGATCTCCGCCGAGGACATCGGCAAGCTGCCCGACGTGTCGATCGCCGAATCGATCGCCCGCCTCCCCGGCCTCGCCGCGCAGCGCGTGGCCGGCCGCGCACAGGTGATCTCGATCCGCGGCCTCGCCCCCGATTTCACGACCACGCTGCTCAACGGCCGCCAGCAGGCGAGTTCGGGCGACAACCGCGCGGTGGAATTCGACCAGTATCCGGCCGAGCTGCTCTCCAGCGTCGTCATCTACAAGACGCCCGACGCGCAGATCGCCGGCATGGGCCTGTCGGGCACCGCGGACCTGCGCACCGTCCGCCCGCTCACCTTCGGCAAGCGCGCCTTCGCGTTCAACGCGCGCGGCGAGAAGACCGAAGGCGGCAAGCTGAACGACGACGTGCGCAATGCGGGCTATCGCGTCAGCGCCAGCTACATCGACCAGTTCGCCGGCGGCACGCTGGGCATCGCGCTCGGCTACGCGCGGATCGACTCGCCGTCGGGCAATCGCCACTACAAGGCCTATGGCTACGAGGCGTTCGGCGACCAGACCGACGCCAACGGCGCGCCGATCAACATCGTGCGTCCCGACAGCGCGGACGGATCGCTGCTCATCAACGGGCAGGAGATTTTCGTCACGTCGCGCTCCAACGTACGCGACGCCTTCATCGGCATCCTCGAATGGCAGCCGAGCGACGTGGTCCACTCCACGCTCGACGTCTATTACTCGAAGTTCAAGCAGAACGAGATCACGCGCGGCGCGCAGTGGTTCTCCAATCCCTTCGCCGACGGACTGACCTTCACCGACGTCGCGACGGAGGATCGCGGCGGCTCCTCGGTCGCGATCTCGGGTACGGCGAACGGGGCGGTGCCGATCATCCGCAACGACAACAACAAGCGGCGGGACGAGCTGTTCTCCGCCGGGCTGAACAACGAATTCGCGCTGGACGACCGGACGAAGTTCTTCGCCGACCTGTCCTATTCGATGAACAACCGGCGCGAGCAGATCATGGAGACCTACGCGGGCTACGGCCTGGGCACCGGCGGGGTGACGCCCGACACCCCTGGCGTCGGCCGCACGCTGGACAACATCGGCTTCACCACGCCCGCCGACGGCTTCCCGACCTATGACGAGGGGTTGAACTACGCCGATGCGGCGCGCGTATCGCTCGGCGATCGCGCACCCTGGGGCGGGTGGGGCCATGACGGCGCCATCCGCTTTCCCGAGGTGGAGGAGAAGGTGTACGCCATGGACCTGCGCCTCAACCATGAGGTGGAGGGCTTCTTCAGCGACTTCGACGCGGGCGTGAACTGGACCCACCGCACGAAGGAGAAGACCGTCGACGACAACGACCTGTTCCTGAAGAACGGGCGGCAGCAGGTGCTGGTCGACGCGGCGTTCATCGAGCGGTCGCCGGACCTCGGCTTCTCCGGCTTCGGCCCGACGCTGGCGTTCGATCCGTCCAAGCTGCTCGACCGCTATTACGACATCACGCCGATCCGCGACGCCAATTACTACGACAAGAACTGGCAGATCACCGAGGACGTCATCACCTGGCACGTGAAGGCGGGGATCGACTGGTGGCGGCTGCGCGGCAACGTCGGCGTGCAGGTGGTCAACCAGACGCAGCGCTCGACCGGCGTCGTCATCAACGGGCTGGAGCCCGGCCAGCCGATCGTGCCGCAGCGCATCCGCGACGGTGCCGACTATACCGACGTGCTGCCCAGCCTGAACCTGATCCTCGACATGGGCGGCGGGCACCGGCTGCGCTTCGCCGCGTCGAAGACGATGGCGCGCCCGCGCATGGACGACCTGCGCGCGAACGTGTCGCCCGGGTTCAACTCCCTGGTCTGCTCCGGCCAGACCTGTTCTCCGGGCACGGTCGTGAACCCGTGGTCGGCGTCGGGCGGCAACGCGAAGCTGAAGCCGTGGCGCGCCAACGCGCTGGACGCCAGCTACGAATGGTACGTCAACCCGACGACCTACGTGGCGATCGCGGGCTTCTACAAGGACATCAAGACGTACATCTACCAGCAGTCGGGCACGTTCGATTTCAGCGGCATCCCGCTGCCGACCACCGCGTCGGCGATCCCGCCCGGCGTCGTCATCAGCAACATCGGACAGATCACGCTGCCCGCCAACGGCAACGGCGGCACGGTGAAGGGGCTGGAGTTCAGCGGCGCGTTCAACTTCGGCACCGTCACCTCGTTCCTCGACGGGCTGGGCGTGCAGGGCAGCCTGTCGCTGACCGAATCGAACCTGAACCCCACGTCCAATCCCGATCCGACGCAGGCGGTCCGCATCCCCGGCCTGTCCGGCACGGTCTACAACGTCACCGGCTATTACGAGCGCGACGGCTTCCAGGCGCGCATCAGCCAGCGCTACCGCTCCGGCTTCAAGGGCGAGGTGGTGCAGCTGTTCGCGACCCGCGGATTCACGGAGATCCTGGCGGACAAGCAGGTGGACGCGCAGCTCGGCTACACCTTCCAGTCGGGCGCGCTCGAGGGGCTGGGCGTGCTGTTCCAGGTGAACAACCTCACCAACTCGCCCTATCGCACCCGCCTCGGCCTCGACGGCGGTGGCACGCAGACGTCGGATGGGGGCGCGCTGCTCGAGACCTACGAGAAGTACGGGCGACAGTTCCTGCTCGGCGTCAACTACCGCTTCTGATCGCCGCGGCGTAGGGTGCGCGGGATGGGCGAGCTTCGACGCATCCTGATCGCGGGCGGGGGGTCGGCCGGCTGGATGACGGCCGCCCTCCTGTCGAAGCTGTTCAAGGGTCGCTACGCGATCACGCTGGTCGAATCGGACGAGATCGGCACCGTCGGCGTCGGCGAGGCGACCATCCCGGCGATCAAGAAGTTCAACGAGCTTCTCGGCCTCGATGAAGACGAGTTCCTGCGCCGCACGCAGGGCAGCTTCAAGCTGGGCATCCAGTTCAACGACTGGTCGCGGATCGGCAGCAGCTACGTCCACGGCTTCGGCGTCATCGGGCGCGACCTGGAATGGCTGCGGTGCCACCATTACTGGCTGGCTGCGCATCGCGAGGGGCGGGTCGGGCCGCTCGACCTTTTCTCGATCAACACGCTCGCCGCGCCGGCCAACCGCTTCATGCGCCCGCGCGCCGACATGCCGGACAGTCCGATCGGGCAGATCGCCTACGCCTTCCACTTCGACGCCGGCCTCTACGCCGCCTATCTCGCCGAACAGGCGCGCGCGCGCGGGGTGGAACGGCGTGAGGGGCGGATCGTCCACGTCGCGCAGGATGCGGGGTCGGGCTTCATCCGCTCGGTCACGCTGGACGACGGCGGGGTGCTGGAAGCGGACCTGTTCGTCGACTGCTCGGGCTTCCGCGGGCTGCTGATCGAACAGGCGCTGCACGCGGGCTACGAGGAATGGTCGCACTGGCTGCCGTGCGACCGCGCCGTCGCGGTGCCGAGCGCGCGCTCGGCCGATTTCACGCCCTACACCCGCTCCACCGCGCGGCCCGCGGGATGGCAGTGGCGCATCCCGCTGCAGCACCGCACCGGCAACGGCCACGTCTATGCCAGCCGCTGGATGGAGGCGGACACGGCGGAGGCGATGCTGCTCGCCCATCTCGACGCGCCGGTGGCGGGCGAGCCCCGGCACCTGCGCTTCGTGCCGGGGCGGCGGCGCGCGGCCTGGGTGAAGAATTGCGTCGCGATCGGCCTGTCCGGCGGGTTCCTGGAACCGCTGGAATCGACCGGGCTTCACCTGATCCAGTCGGCGATCCTGCGGCTGGTGCGCCTGATGCCGGATGCGCGCTTCGATCCCGCCAACATCGCCGAGTTCAACCGGCAGAGCGACTTCGAGTACGAGCGCATCCGCGACTTCATCATCCTCCACTACAAGGCGACGGAGCGCGGCGACACGCCGTTCTGGCGCCACGTGCGCGACATGGACGTGCCGGATACGCTCGCGCACAAGATGGCGCTGTTCGCCGCCAACGGTCGCGTTTTCAGAGAGGACGACGAGCTGTTCGCGGAGGAGAGCTGGATCCAGGTGATGATCGGTCAGGGCCTGCTGCCGGCCGCGCCCGATCCCCTGGTCGCGGTGACGCCGCGCACGGAGGTCGACCGCTACCTCGCCGATACCGAGCAGGTGATCGCCAAATGCGTGGCGCTGATGCCCTCCCACGAGGCGTTCGTCGCGAAGACCTGCGCCGCGCCCGCTATGCCGGCTTCGCCCCCCGTTGCAGCGCGGCGATGAGGCCGTGACGCATCCGCGCGATATCCTCGGGCGAGCCCGCCGCCAGGATGCCGCGCGCGTCGGCAGGCAGGTGTTCGCCCGGGTCGCCGTCGGCGAGGAAGACGTAATGGTCGAACATCGCCCGCCACGCGCGGCGCTGGTCGGCGGGCAGGTGCCGCAGCGTCATCATGCCGTGCATCAGCGCATCCCACGGCGAGCCCAGGTCGCGCCGCGCCGGATCCCACCAATAGTTCACCAGCATGTTGACGCGGTCCAGCGCCTCGACATGGTGATACCAGCCATAGGGAATGTAGATCGCGTCGCCCGGCGCCAGCTCCGCCTGCCGCGCCCGCTCCAGCGCGCGGGAGAAGCGCGGATAGCGCGCGAGGTCGGGCGCGGTCAGGTGCACCATGCTGACGGGCGTCCCCGCCGGCGTGACGTGGAACGGCCCCATGTAGAGGTCGCCGACCGCCTCGGGCGGGAACAGCGTGAAGCGGCGATGGCCCGCCGCGACGCAGGCCAGGTTCTCCAGGGGATCGCTGTGCGTCGCCACCACCGCCGCCGTGCCGATCCACGCGCGCGGTGCGACGGTTGCGGGCAGCACCGGCATCGCGTGCGCCGCGGCGAAGCCGGGCAGCGCCTCGCGCATGTCCAGGCCCTGCACCGCCAGCGTGTCCGCACCGCCGCGTTCCAGTTCGGCGAGGAAGGCGCGCAGCGTGGCGGGCGCTCTCAGGAAGTTGGGGCCGCGAAGGTCGGGGTCATAGTGAAGCCGGCCTTCGGCCCCCGGCGCGGCGCGCACGACCGGCACGGGCACCTCACCCGCCAGCGTGGCAAGGTAGCCGCAGACGCCTTCCCCGCGCCCCGCCGCCACGACCGGCCAGTCGGCGACCAGCCCGCGCAGCACGGCCGGTTCCGCCGCGGCACGAATCCGCGCGAAGCCGGCCGCGTCGGTGCCGCCATGTTCGGGAAGCGCTTCCATCGCGTGTGGCTCGGCAATCGCCGCGCGGCTGTCAACCCGGCGTGACGGCGCCGCGCATCCATGTCGAGCGCGTGGGATGCGAGCGCGTGCCCGTGGTGATCGTCGACGACTTTGCTCCCGATGGCGAGGCGCTGGTGCGCGAGGGCGTGGCGGCGACGCTCGGGCCGCCCGGCAGCCACTATCCCGGCGTGCGCGCGCCGGTGGGGCCCGGCTATCGCGACGCGGTCGCGCCGCTGCTCGCCGCGGCGGCGAAGCGCGTCTTCGGCTTCGCCGACCGGCTGGCGATCGACCGGATGCTCTTCTCCCTGACCGTCACGCCGCCCGCCGCGCTGTCGCTGGCGCAGCGGCTGCCGCACGTCGACGACGTCGCGCCGGGAAAGCTGGCGGTGGTGCATTATCTCGCACGGCAGGACTGGGGCGGCACGCGCTTCTTCCGCCATCGCACCACCGGGTTCGAAACCGTCGACGCGCACCGCCATCGCGCGTACCTCGACGCGCTCGCCGCGGACCTGCGCACCCACGGAGAACCGCCTGCGGGCTACATCGCCGGTGCGACCCCGCTGTTCGAGCCGGTCGGCGAGGTGCCCGCGCGCTTCAACCGCGCGGTGATCTATCCCAGCGCGCTGCTCCATTGCGCCGCGATCGACAACGCCCGCCCGCTGCCGGCCGACGCGGCGACCGGGCGGCTGACGATCGCCAGCTTCCTGTCCGCCTCGTGAGCGCGCCCGCTTGCCGCCACGCGATCCACCCGGCACAGGGCGCGGCATGACGGCGCGCAAGCCCACCATCGACGATGTCGCGCGCCTCTCCGGCGTGGCGCGCGCCACCGTGTCGCGCGTGCTGAACGACGGACCGAACGTCAGCGACCGGATGCGCGCGCGCGTGGCGGAGGCGGTGGAGGCACTGGGCTATCAGGTGAACCTCCAGGCGCGCTTCCTGGCCGGCGGCGCCAACCGCACCGTGCTGCTGATCTGCGCGTCGGACACGGAGAACGAGCCCAATTCCTACTACCAGTCCGCGCTGGAGATCGGCGCGCTGCGCGTCAGCGCGCAGACCGGGTTCGAGCTGGTCACGCACACGCTGGCGCAGGGCGGCGGCGACGTGGTGCGCCGCATCCTCCACCTGGTCGACGACAGCCGCTGCTGCGGCGTCATCCTGACGCCGCCTTTCTCCGACTGGACCGACCTGTCGTCCGCGCTGGTGGAGCGCGACGCCACGACGGTCCGCATCTCGCCCGGCGATCCCGCCTCGGCGGGTGCGGCGGTGGGCATGGACGACGAGGCGGCGGGCTACGCGCTCGCCCGCCACCTGCTCGACCGCGGGCATCGCCGCTTCGGCTTCATCCAGGGGCTGGCGGAGCATCTGTCGGCGGAGCAGCGCTTCCGTGGCACGCGCCGCGCGCTGGACGAGGCGGGGCTGGACGCCGACGCGCTGCTGGCGGTGCGCGGCAATTTCACCTTTCGCGCGGGCGTCGAGCTGCTGCCGGGGCTGATCGCCGGCGCGAACCCGCCGACCGCGGTGGTGTGCGCCAACGACGACACCGCGGTGGGCGCGCTGTTCGCCGCGCATCGCGACGGGCTGGACGTGCCGCGCGACCTGTCGATCGCCAGCTTCGACGACACGCCCGTGTCCGCGCTCGTCTGGCCGCCGCTCACCACCGTGCACCAGCCGATCCAGGAGATGGCGAGCCGCGCAATGCGCATCATCGCCGCCGCGCGCACCGGCAAGGCCGCGGGTACGCTGCCCGCGCACGAATACCTCCCCTTCTCCATCGTCGAACGGCACTCGGTAGGCGCGCCGTCCCGTTGACAGGACCGGCCGCTCGGTCCATCCGATTGGAAGCGCTTCCAAATCAGCGCGACGGGAGGATCGAATGAAGGCGAAGACGCGGGCGGTGCTGATGACGCTGGTGCTGCCGGCCGCCGTGCAGGTGCAGGCACAGGACGCCGAGACGCGCGCCGCGGCCCTGGCCGAGCGGATGACGCGCGAGGAGCAGCTGCGCTACATCCACGGCTACTTCCCGCCGATGAGCAAGGACCGGCCTGCGGACATGATCCCGTCCGCCGGCTACGTCCCCGGCGTGCCGCGCCTGGGCATCCCGACGCTGCGGGAGAGCGACGCGAGCCTGGGAGTCGCCAACCAGATCGAGCAGCGCAAGGGCGACGTCGCCACCGCGCTTCCCGCCAGCCTGTCGCTCGCCGCCAGCTTCGATCCCGACCTCGCCTACCGCAGCGGCGCGATGATCGGGGCGGAGGCGCGGGCGAAGACCTTCAACGTGCTGCTGGCGGGCGGCGTCAACCTGACGCGCGATCCCTGGGGCGGGCGGACGTTCGAATATCTCGGCGAGGATCCCCTGCTGTCCGGCATCATGGCGGGCGAATCGATCCGCGGCGTGCAGTCGAACAACATCATCTCGACGGTGAAGCACTTCGTCCTCAATCCGCAGGAGACGCTGCGCACGACGATGGACGCGCGCATCGGCGAGGCGGACCTGCGCGAGAGCGACCTGCTCGCCTTCCAGGTCGCGATCGAGCGCGGGAAACCGGGATCGGTGATGTGCGCCTACAACAAGCTGGACGGCGACTGGGCGTGCGAGAACGACTTCCTGCTGAACCGCGTGCTGAAGCAGGACTGGGCGTACAAGGGCTTCGTGATGAGCGACTGGGGCGCGGTGCATTCGACGGTCAAGGCCGTCAACGCCGGGCTCGACCAGCAGTCCGGCCGCGAGCTGGACAAGGCGATGTTCTTCGGCAAGCCGCTGGCCGACGCGGTCACGACGGGGGCGGTCAGCGCCGCGCGGCTGGCCGACATGAACCGCCGCATCCTCTACGGCGTCGTCTCCACCGGGCTGATCGACCGTCCGGTGCCGACCAGCGCGCAGCCGATCGACTATGCCGCCCACGCCCGCGTGGCGCAGGAGGCGGCGGAGAAGGGCAGCGTGCTGCTGAAGAACGAGGGCGGCGTGCTGCCGCTGGCGCGGACGGCCAAGCGCATCGTCCTGATCGGCGCGCACGCCGACGTCGGCGTCCTGTCCGGCGGCGGATCGAGCCAGGTGCGCTCGGTCGGCGGCGCGCCGGTGGAGATCCCGCTGAAGGAAGGCGCGGCGGCCTCGTTCGCGCGGGTCACCTGGCACGCCTCCTCCCCGCTCACCGCGATCCGCGCGATGGCGCCGCAGGCACGCGTCACCTACGTCGACGGGCGCGACCCGGCCGCCGCGGCGAAGGCGGCGCGCGAGGCGGACCTCGCCATCGTCTTCGCCTGGCAGTGGCGTACCGAGGCGCAGGACATCGAGACGCTGGCGCTGCCCGACGCGCAGGACGCGACGATCGACGCGGTGGCGGCCGCCAACCGCCGCACCGTGGTGGTGCTGGAAACGGGCGGCCCGGTGCTGATGCCGTGGCTGGCGAAGGTTCCCGCGGTGCTGCAGGCGTGGTATCCCGGCCAGCGCGGCGGCGAGGCGATCGCCAATCTGCTGTTCGGCGCGACGAACCCGTCGGGCCGCCTGCCGATGACCTTTCCCGCGGACGAGAAGCAGGCACCGCGCGCCGTCATCCCCGGCCTCGCCGCGATGAAGGCGGCGGATGCGGCACGCGCCGGCGGCGGCACCTACGGCATGGTCGAGCGCGACCTGTCACCGGTCGTGCCCTATGCGGAGGGGGCGGCGGTCGGCTATCGCTGGTTCCTGCGCGACGGCGTGAAGCCGCTGTTCCCGTTCGGCCATGGCCTGTCCTACACCAGCTTCCGCTACGGCGGTCTGCGCGTGGAGGGCGGCAAGCAGCTGCGCGTCAGCTTCGACGTGACGAACACGGGGCGTCTTGCCGGCGCGGACACGCCGCAGGTCTACGCGCTCGCCGGGCGCCGGGCCGCGCCGACGCAGCGGTTGGTCGGGTTCGAGCGGGTGACGCTGGCACCCGGCGAGACGCGCCGCGTGACGGTGACGGTCGATCCGCGCTTCATCGCCGATTACGAGCCCGCCGCGCGGCGCTGGCGCGTGGCGGCGGGGCGCTATCCGGTGACGGTCGGGCGCTTCGCCGGGGACGCGAGCCTGTCCGGCACCGCCACGCTCGTCGCCGCGACGGTGCGGCCGTGAGGCGCATCGCCGCGCTGCTGCTCGCCGCGCTGGCGACAACCGCCGCCGCGCCCGCGCCGCGCAGCTGGCAGACCACCGGCGACGGCAAGCAGCGGCTTCGCCCCGCCCCGGTCGCGCGCGTGCCCGCGGGTACCGCGGCCACGATCACCGTCGATCCGGGGCGTCGCTACCAGACGATGGTCGGCTTCGGTGCGTCGATCACCGATGCCTCGGCGATCCTGATCCGGCGCCTGCCCCCCGCCCGCCGCGACGCGCTGATCGCCGAGCTGTTCGGCCGCGCGAACGGCGGTCTCGGTCTCGATTTCACCCGGCTGACGATCGGCGCGTCCGACTTCTCGCCCACGCATTACAGCTTCGACGACATGCCCGCCGGCCAGCGCGACGACGCGCTGTCGCGCTTCTCTATCGCGCCCAACCGGGCGGACGTGCTGCCCACCGTGCAGGCGGCGCTGCGCGTCAATCCGCGGCTGCTGGTGATGGCCAGCCCGTGGAGCCCGCCGGGCTGGATGAAGACGGGCGACGCGATGATCGGCGGCACGCTGCGCGACGACGCCTACGACGCCTACGCCCGCTACTTCGTGCGCTATCTTCAGGCGTATAGCGCGGAAGGCGTGCCGATACGCTACGTCACGATACAGAACGAGCCCGACTTCTCGCCCGACAGCTACCCCGGCATGAAATGGGCGCCCGCGGGGCGCGCGCGCTTCGTCGGCCGGCACCTCGGACCCGCGCTGGTGCAGGCGGGATTGCCGACGCGGGTGCTGGAATGGGACCACAATTGGGACCAGCCGCAGCAGCCCGAGGCGGTGCTCGCCGACGCGGCCGCCTCCGCGTACGTGGAGGGGGTCGCCTGGCATTGCTACGGGGGTGAGGTGACAGCGCAGTCCCGCGTGCGAGAGCGCCATCCGGCGAAGAACGTGTACTTCACCGAATGTTCCGGTGGCGGGTGGCGGCCGGGGTGGAAGACCGGATTCGGCGACATGGTGCGCGGCCTGATGATCGGCGCGACGAGGCATTGGGCGCGCGGCGTGCTGCTGTGGAACCTGGCGCTCGACCCGTCGGGCGGACCGCACAAGGGCGGCTGCGGCAATTGCCGCGGCGTGGTGACGATCGATCCGGCGAAGGGGACGGTGGCACGCGAACTGGAATATTACGCGCTGGGCCATCTCAGCCGCTTCGTGCGGCCCGGCGCGACGCGGATCGAGGCGACCTCCCCCGCCGCGCTGCCCGCCGTCGCCTTCCGCAACGCGGACGGGGGCAAGGTGCTGCTCGTCTACAACGACGGCGCGCGCGACGCGACGGTGACGGTGGGCGAGAAGGCGGCGCGCTTCCGCTTCGTCCTGCCGCCCGCCGGCGCGCGCACGGTCGTGTGGCGTTAGCGCGCGCGGCTTGCGTTCGCCGCCACGTCTCCTAGTCTCGCCATCACACCGCCGCGAGACCGCCGCCATGCCAGCCACCAGAGCCTCCGTTCTCCTCTTCCTCGCCGCGCTCGCCACCCCGGCGCAGGCACAGGGCGATCGGGCGGCGGAGGCGCAGGCGCTCGACATGGCGAAGCGCGCCATCGCCTTCCGCAGCGTTGCGGGGCCGGGCAACCAGATGCCGCAGCTGGCCGATTACGTCCGCTCCGTCCTCGTCGCGGGCGGCATCCCCGCGGCGGACATCGCGGTGACGCCGATGGACGACACCGCCTATCTCGTGGCGCGCTGGCGCGGCAGCGATCCGAAGGCCAAGCCGCTCGTCATCTCCGGCCACCTCGACGTGGTGGAGGCGCGACCCTCCGACTGGCAGCGCGACCCCTTCACCCCGGTGGTGGAGAACGGCTATCTCTACGGCCGCGGCGCGACCGACATGAAGCTGGACGCCGCCATCGCGACCGCCGCGCTGCTGAAGATGAAGCGCGACGGCTATCGCCCGCGGCGTGACATCGTGCTCGCCTTCTCCGGCGACGAGGAGACGCGCATGAAGACCAGCGCGGCCATCGCGGAGCAGCTGAAGAACGCCGAGCTGGTGCTCAACATCGATGGCGGCGGCGGGCGCTATGCCGAGGACGGGAAGCCGCAGTTCTTCACCTGGAACGGCGCGGAGAAGACCTATGCCGACTTCGAGCTGGCCGTCACCAACCCCGGCGGCCACAGTTCCGCGCCGCGTCCCGACAACGCCATCGTGCAGCTGTCGCGCGCGGTGGAGCGGATCGGCGCCTACCGCTTCACGCCCCAGGTGTCCGACCTGACGCGCACCTTCTTCACCGAGGCGGCGAAGCAGCAGACCGGCGAGCTCGCCGCGGCGATGCGCGCCTTCGCCGCCGATCCGAAGGACGAACAGGCGGTCGCGGTCCTCGCCGCCAATCCCGCCTATGTCGGGCAGATCGGCACCACCTGCGTGCCGACGATGGTGTCGGGCGGGCACGCGCTCAACGCGCTGCCGCAGCGCGCGACCGCCAACGTCAACTGCCGCATCTTCCCCGGCGTGAAGCCCGCGGCGGTGATGGCGGAGCTGAAGCGGGTGGGGAACGAGCCCGCCGTGGCGTTCCGGGACGTGACCGAGGGATCGGTGCCCAACGACGCGTCGCCGATGCGTCGCGACTTCGTCGCCGCGGTGACGAGGGCGCTCGCGAAGACGCGTCCCGGCGTGCCGGTCTTTCCCAGCATGTCGGCGGGCGCGAGCGACAGCATGTGGTTCCGGTATCATAACGTGCCCAGCTACGGCGCCAGCCCGACCTTCATCAAGGAGGCGGACGACTTTAGCCACGGCCTGAACGAGCGCACCCCGGTCGACAACATCGCGCCCGGCATCGCCTATTACACGTCGCTGTTCACCGACCTGTCCAGATAGCGCGGCAACCGGCGCGGCTATTCCATCACGCTCAGCAGGTCGTCGACGCTCCCCACCGCGAAGGCGGAATATTCGTCGGCGATGGCATAGGGCAGCAGGATGCGCCGTTTGTGCAGCAGCGCGCCGCAGCTGTACGTCACGTTGGGCACGTAGCCGCCGCGCTGCTCCCCGCTGGGGAACAGCAGCGGCGAGGGCGTGCGCGCCAGCACCTTCGACGGATCGTCCTTGTCCAGCAGGCAGGCACCGACACAATAGCCGCGCACCAGCCCGACGCCGTGGGTGAAGACCAGCCAGCCCTCGTCGATCTCGATCGGCGACCCGCAATTGCCCATCTGCACGAACTCCCACGGGTATTTCGGCCCCATGATGATCTCGCCCGTGTCCCACCGGTGCAGGTCGTCGGACCGCAGCAGCCAGATGTTCTCGTTGTCCTGGCGCCCCAGCATCACGAACTTGCCGTCGATGCGCCGCGGGAACAGCGCCATGCCCTTGTATGCCGCCATCTCGCCGGTCAGCGGCCGCATCTCGTAGGTGCGCACGTCGATGCCGCGCATCAGTTCTGCGCGCGCGTCGCGGCCGTCGAACGCGGTGTAGGTGCCGATGACGCTCTCGGTCCCGTCGTCGTCGGTGAAGTGGACCAGCCGCAGGTCCTCCACCCCCTGCCGCTGGCTGGGCAGGGTGGGGAAGATCACCGTCTCCGAGATGTCCTGGCTGTCGTCGTTGCGCAGCCGCACCCAGCCGGCATCGTCGTCCTGCTCGATCCGCGGCGGTACGCCCTGCGGGCTGACGGGATCGATCGTCAGCCCGTCCGCGCCGTCCCACGTGCCCGACCGGAACGTCACCGACGAGATATGCCCCTCGCCCACCCCGCGCAGCGACAGGAGGAAGGCGATGCTGTCGTCGTTCGGGTCCTGGTCGACGATCGACACGATCGACGGATTGAACAAGGCGGCGCTCTCGAACGCATATTCCTGGCTGAAATAGGCGCCGAGCAGCAGGCGGTCGCACGCCGCGGGCACGTCGACGCCGATGTCGCCCTTCACCTCGTCGAAGCGGCGCAGGAACACCTCGTCCACGTTGCGGTGCCGCTGGTGCATGGCATCGTGCAGCAGGCCCAGCATCCGCTCGCGCATCGCCGGGTCCAGCGCCATCAGCCGCCTGGTCACCTCCTGCCGACGGGTCGGCCGCCCGTCGGCGAAGGCGGCGGGATAGGCGAAGTCGAACGGGCGGATCACCGTCCGCGCGGGATCGGGCTTCAGTTCGATCGGCAGGGTGGTGAAGACGTCGGCGGCGCGCATCGATGACCTTCCTCGCGGGGTTGACGTGGGTTAGCGCAGCGCGCGCCGCTTCGATCCACGCCGGACGTGAAACGTTACGGTGCGGCCACACCCCGCGCGTCGCTCACCTCCAGCCAGTAGCCGTCGGGATCCTGCACGTAGATCTGCCGCACGCCGTCAAACCGCGTCTGCATCGTACGCGCCGTGCCCGCCAGGTTCGTCCACACGAGGCCGTGCCGGTCCAGCCACGCCGTCACGGTGGCGAGGTCGTCGACGTGGATCGCGAGATGCTCGTTGCGGTTCGAAGGCTTGGGTGCTTGCCGCCCGTCCAGGATATGCAGCGCCACGCCGCCGCCCAGGTCTAGCCAGCGGCGATTCTTCAGCGGCGTGGGGATCGCGCGCAGGCCGAACGCCTGGCGATAGAAGGTCGCGCTGCGATCGAGGTCGGCGGCCTGGATCGCGAGATGCTCCATCCGCGCGGGCGTCGCCGGCGCTGCCGCCGCGATCAGCAACAGTTCCAGCATCATGCCGCCTCCCGCCGCGCCGCCGGGGCCGAACGCGCGCCGCGCAGCAGGCGGCCGGGCAGCGCGCCGGTGGGCTCGCCGTCGCGATAGGTGATCGCACCCGCGACGATCGTCGCGACGTAGCCGGTCGCGCGCTGCATCAGCCGCTTGCCGCCCGCGGGCAGGTCGTGGACGATCTCAGGCGCCATCAGCGTCAGCCGGTCGTAGTCGATGACGTTCAGGTCGGCGCGCATCCCCTCCGCGATGCGGCCCCGGTCTAGGAGGCCGACCAGCGCGGCGGTGTCCGCCGCCTGCCGCTTCACCACCTCCTCGACCCGCAGCCGCGGCCCGCGGGTGCGGTCGCGCGTCCAGTGCGTCAGCAGCGACGTGGGGAAGCTACCGTCGCAGATCATGCCGACGTGTGCGCCGCCGTCGGACAGGCCGGGCACCGTGTCGCGATGCGTCAGCATCTCGTACGCCGCGTCGAGCGAGCCGTCGGCATAGCCGAGGAACGGAAGGTAGAGGATGCCCCCGCCGTCGTCCGACAACAGGTGGTCCAGCGCCACCTCGCGCGGGGCGCGGCCTTCCGCGGCGGCAATGGCGGCGACGGTGCGGTCCGCGGCGGGTTCATAGTCCGGCGCCTCGCGGCCGAACGGGTACATTCCGGCCCAGTTCGCCAACCCGGCCTGACCGAACGGCCCGCCCGCGTCCGGCGCCTCTGCCAGCAGCCGCGCGCGGAAAGCGGGATCGCGCATCGCCCGCACCCGCTCGGCCAACGGCAGCGCCGCGACGGCGCGATAGCTGTCATGGCCACTGAAGGGGTTGAGCGTCAGATCGAGGCCGAACAGAACGCCCACCGCGCGTGGCGCCACCTGCGCCTTCATCGGCAGGCCCGCGTCCACCGCCGCCTCCAGCGCGCGCAGCAGCAGCCGGTACGATTCCGGCGCCTGGTGGCTCTGCGCCAGGCTGAACGACAGCGGCCGGCCGGACCGCTCGACGATGCGGCGGAACATCGCGAACTCGGCCACGGGATCGGGATGGAAGTCGCTGACGAACTGCAGCACGCCGGCTCCGCGCCCGCCGTTCGCCGCCGCCAGCCCCATGGCGATGCCGGTCAGCTCGTCCTCCGCCGCGGTCAGCGTCGGCGTCGGCTCGCCTGCCTTGGTGCGGTGGTTGAGCGTACGGCTGGTGGAGAAGCCGAGCGCGCCGGCCTCCACCGCCTCGCGCGCCAGCATCGCCATTCGCGCGATATCCTGCGCGGTGGCGGGCTCCCGCGCCACGCCGCGCGCGCCCATCACGTGGACGCGCAGCGCGGCGTGCGGCACCTGCGTCGCGATGTCGAGGTCGAAGCGCCGCCGCGACAGGCTGTCGAGATACTGCGGAAAGCTCTCCCAATCCCACGGCAGCCCCGCGGTCAGCACCGGATAGGGCAGGTCCTCCACCCCCTCCATCAGATAGACCAGCCGGTCGCGGTCGGCGGGACGGCACGGCGCGAAGCCGACGCCGCAATTGCCTTGCACCACCGTCGTCACGCCGTGCCAGGACGAGGGCTGCATCCGCTCGTCCCAGGTCGCCTGCCCGTCGTAATGGGTGTGGACGTCGACGAAGCCGGGGGTCACCAGCCGCCCGCGTGCGTCGATTTCCTCCCGCCCGCGCCCGGCCACCGCACCGACGCGGACGATCGCGCCGCCGGCGAGGGCGACGTCGCCCTCGAACGGAACGCCGCCCGTCCCGTCGACGATCGTGCCGCCGCGCACGACGATGTCATAGGCCGCCTCGCCCATCCGTCCTCTCCCGATCGCGGTGCGCCCACGCCGCGGTGACGCGGTTCGCCCGACGCGATTACGCCGCAAAGCGCCCGGCGTCGCAAGCACCATTCCCGGCCCAGCGCGACAACGCGTTGAAAAGCGGACCGGAACGATGCGGTCGATGGCACCGGGGGCGCGGTGGCGCGTTCGCCGGAGATGCATCCCTTCCCCCCTTCGCCACGCATTCGCCTCGCCAATGCGATGCTCGATCGCGCGTGGCGGCGCGGCTGGGCGGACCGCCCCTCGCTCGATCCTGCCGCGCTGGTGCGCAAGGCGGCGGCGCGCGCGGACGCGATGCCGGACGCGGACGCGATCGGCTGGCGGCGGCGGCTCGACCGCCTGGCCGAGGATCTCGAACACACGGCGCAACTGACCGCGCTGGGCCGCACGGTGGCGCACGGGCAGCTGGTGTCCGCGCTGGCCGCCCGCTTTCGCGCGCACGCGCTGTGGCGGCGCCACCCGTCGATCGCGGAGCAGCCGCTTCCCGCGCCGGTCGTCGTCGTCGGCCAGATGCGCTCGGGCACCACGCGGATGCAGCGGATGCTCGCCTGCGACCCGCGCCTCACCTTCACGCGCTTCTTCGAGAGCTGGAATCCGCTGCCCGCGCGCAGCACGCCGGGCTGGCCGGACGAGCGCAAGCTGAAGGGGTGGGCGGCGCTGGCTGCCGCGCGCTGGCTGAACCCGCACTTCCACGCGATCCACCCGACCGCCTGGCACGCGCCCGACGAGGAAATCGGGCTGCACAACCTGCTGCTCTTCGGATCGGCGTTCGAGGCGCAATGGCGCGTGCCGGGCTATACCGCCGCCGTCGAAGCGGACGAGGCGACCGCCGTCTACGCCGAGTTCCGCCGGCTGCTGCAGACGCTCGCCTGGCTGCGCGGCGATCGCGGGGACCGGCCGCTCATCATGAAGGTGCCGCAGTTCAGCCAGGATCTGCCCGCGCTGCTGCGTGCCTTTCCCGATGCCCGGCTGGTGTGCGTGCACCGCGACCGCGACGCGGTGATCGCCTCCTCCGCCTCGCTGGTCTGCAACCAGATGTCGCTTCAGTCGGACGCGGTCGATCCGCTGTGGATCGGGCGGGAGTGGCGGCGCAAGGTGGCGCTGCGCGAGCGGCGCCTGGCCGCAGCGCGCGGGGAGGCACGGGCGCCCGCCGTGGATGTCGACTATGCCGCGATGTCGCGCGACTGGCGGCGGGAGATGGCGCGGGTCTACGCCATGCTGCGCCTGCCGCTCACCGCGGCCGTGGTCGCACGGATGGATCGCTACGCGCGCGCCACCGACGCGAGCCGCACGCCGCCGCACCGTTACGATCCCGGCCATTTCGGCCTGGGCACGCCGGAGCTGGCGCTGGCGGCGTGAGGTCGCCTCAGTCCGCGTCCGCCACGATTTCGGCCACCCGTTCGGTGCTCATGCCGAACGCCGCCGCCAGCGCCTCGGCGGAGGCGCCGCGCGCCGCGAGCGCGCGCAGGCGATCATGGTCCGCCACGGTGGCGTAGCCGCTGGTGTCGCGCTGCACGCGGACGATGTCCTTGCGGCCCGATCCCCGACGGCGCTGCGCCGCGGCGCGATGCGGGTCGCTCTCGCTCAGCTGCCTGTCCGCGTCGCGACGCGCCCGGCGTTCCTCTTCTCGCGCGGTGGCGGACGCCCGTCGCGCGGCGGCACGGGCATCAAGCCGGGTGGTGGCGGTCTCGCCCTCGACGAACCGCGTCGGCACGGCGCCGACGCCCCAGCTGCGATCCGCCATCTCAGCCCCGCGCCGCGGCGATGTAGCGGTCGACGTTGCCCGCCAGCACGTCGAGCGGCACGTTGCCGCCTTCCAGCACGGCCTGGTCGAAATCGCGCAGGTCGTAGGCCTTGCCCAGCTCCCGCTCGGCGCGCGCGCGCTGCGCGGTGATCTCGATCTGCCCCAGCTTGTAGCCGCACGCCTGCCCCGGCCAGGAACAGTAGCGGTCCACCTCGCTCTCCGCGTTGGAGAGCGGCAGCCCCGTGGCCGCGACGAACTCCGCCAGCGCGCGCTCGCGCGTCCAGCCCATGGCGTGCAGCCCCGTGTCGATCACCAGCCGCGCCGCGCGCCAGCAGAATCCCATCAGGTAGCCCAGCCGCCCCGCCGGATCGTCGTCGTACATGCCCAGCTCGTCCGCCAGCTGCTCGGCGTAGAGCGCCCAGCCCTCCGAATAGGGATTGAACGCCAGGATCGAGCGGATCAGCGGCATCTCCTGCGCATATTCGCCCTGCCAGACGTGGCCGGGAATGCCTTCGTGGAAGACCAGGTCGGGAATGGTCACGCGGTTGTGGATGGAGGGATCGCCCAGGTTCACCCACACCTTGCCCGGCACCGATCCGTCGAGCGACCCCGGCCCGCCATAGGCGGCGGGGGCGCCCGCCTCCTGCGCCAGCGGCATGCGCCTGATCTCGAGATTGCCCTTCACCAGCCGGCGGAACGCGCGCGGCAGGCGCGGGCGCAGCGCATCGATCTTCCCCTGCATGTAGGCGACGATCTGCCGCCGACCCTCGTCACCGTCAGGAAAGCCGATCTCGGGCCGCTTCTGCAGCGCGATGGCGCGCTCGGCGATGCTACCCTGCGTCAGGCCGAAGCCGCGCAGGATCGGCTCCATCCGCGCGTGCAGCTCGACCAGTTGCGCGCGGCCGAGCGCGTGGATCTCCGCGGGGGTGCGCCGCGTCGTCGTGCCCGCGCGCAGGCCCCAGGCGTACCAGCGCTCGCCGTCGGGCCGCACGCCCATGCCGGGCGCCGCAGTCGCCACCGCGCGCTGCGCCTTCAGCTCCGCCAGCTGCCGCTCCAGCGCGGGCACGATCTCCCGCCGCGCGACCGCCGCCGCCCGCGCCGGCCAGTCGCCACCGAGCGCCGCGCCCTTGCGCGCCAGCGGACCGACGAACGGGCCGTCGATGCGATCTGCGGTCGGGATCGTCCGCGCCATGCTGGCGATCGTCTTGTCCAGCAGGAAGGCGGGAGGCACCAGCCCGCGTCCGCGCGCGGCACGGATCCGCGCGGTCTCGTCGTCCAGCTGCCGCGGCGTCGCGCGCAGCCTCGCGAGATACGCGCGCGCATCGGCCGCGGTCGCCACCGGCTGGTCCCCGTCCAGCATCTGCGGCACGTCCAGCCAGGCGCCGACGTTCTGCACGACGGCGTAGGGCGTGTTGCGCCAGCCGCCGATCGTGGCCACGCCATAGGGCAGCGCCATGCCCTCCCGCGCGGTGTCGAACGCGCTGCGCGTCACCGCCAGGCTGGTCGTCGTGGCGGCGTCCAGTCCGGCGCGCGGCACGCGGTCCAGCGCCGCGATCGACCGCGTCAGGAACGCCCGCGTCCGCGCCACGCCCGCCTCGGACCGATCCTCCAGCCGCGCGCGCAGGTCCGCGTGCGCGCCCGTGTCCACGCCCAGCCGGGTGGCGGTGGGCGGGTCGAGCTCGAGCAACCGCCACGCCAGCGCATCGAGCATCGTGGAGGCTGAGGTGGGGGCGGAGGCGGGCGCGGGAGCTGCGCCCGCGGGGAGAGCGGCGGCCGCTCCGGCCAGGGTCAGGCTGGCGAGGGCGTCGCGGCGGGTCAGATCGAACGGCGTCATGCCGCCGCTGATACGCCCCGCCGCGCCCGCGTCAAACGCCCGGCGGCCGATCGTTCAGGCGGCCGCCTTGCGACGCCGCACGATCGTCTGCGCGGCGGTATATTCCAGCAGCCCGTCCACACCGCCCTCCACGCCGACGCCCGACTGCTTCATGCCGCCGAACGCCGCGACGGGCGACAGGTGCTGTGTCTCGTTCACCCACACCGTCCCGCTCGCGATCCGCTGGGCCAGCGCGAACGCCGCATCCTCGTCCTCTCCCCAGACCGAGCCGCCAAGGCCATAGTCGGTGGCATTGGCGCGCGCGACCACGTCGTCGAAATCGTCGAACGCGATCAGCGGCAGGACGGGGCCGAACTGCTCCTCCTGCACGATGCGGCTGTCCTCCGGCGGATTGTCGATGATGGTGACGGGCACGAAATAGCCGGGCACGTCCGCCCGCTCGCCGCCGACGAGGAAGGTGTAGCCCTTGTCCCTGGCGTCCTGGATCAGCTCCAGCACGCGGTCGTACTGCGGCTTGTTCTGGATCGGGCCGATCTGCGTGCCCTGTTCGGACCCGTCGCCCACCTTGACCGTCTTCGCATAGGCGACCAGCGCCTGCTTCAGCGGTTCGTAGACGTCGCGGTGGACGTACATGCGCTTGGTCGCGATGCAGATCTGGCCGTTGTTGCGGAAGGCCGCCCAGAACAGCTGTTCGGCCACCGCGGTGACGTCGACGTCGGGCATCACGATCGCGGCGTCGTTGCCGCCCAGCTCCAGCGTCACCCGCTTCAGCGTCGGCGCGGCCGATTCCATCACCCGCCGCCCGGTGGCGGTGGAGCCGGTGAAGCTGATCTTCGCGAAGCCGGGATGGCTCGTCATCCACGGGCCCAGCGCGTCGCCGCCGGTCACCACGTTCAGCACGCCCGGCGGCAGGATGCCGTCCGCCAACTCGGCGAAGCGCAGCGTGGACAGCGGAGTGAAGGGCGAGGGCTTGAGCACCATCGTGTTGCCCGCCAGCAGCGCGGGGCCGACCTTGAACATGGCCAGCACCAGCGGGAAGTTCCACGGCGCGATCGCGCCGACCACGCCCAGCGGCACCCGCCGCGTTTCGCTGTAGCGCTCGGCCGAATCCTCGTTGACGACCACGGGCAGGTCCAGGCTGGCCGCGCCCTTCAGCCAGTAGCCGGCACCGATCACCTCGCCCTCCGCCTCCGCGTGGGGCTTCCCCTGCTCGCTCGTCAGCAGCCGCTTCAGCGGATCGACGTGAGCCAGCACGGCATCGCCCAGTGCGTTCAACAGCCGGCGCCGCTCCTCGATCGGCATCGCGCTCCACGCGGGAAAGGCGTCGCGCGCCGCCGCGACCGCGCGATCCAGCTCCTCGCGGGTGCAGTCCGGCACCTGCGCGATCACCTGCTCGGTCGCGGGGTTCACCACGTCCAGCGTCGCGCCGCCGCGCACCCGCTCGCCGCCGATCAGCATCGCGTACTCGCCCTCGAACGCCATCCTCGCCTCCTCTTTTCCGATCGGATCATAGCAGCCGATCGCCATCCGCCGCCAATAGGCAGAATTCGTCGGTCCGCTTACGGTCCGCCGCTCAGGCACAACCACTCTCGCCGACCCGGCGGCCAGCGCGTCGAAGGCGTCCTGCACCCCGCCCAGTCGTCGAAGAGCGAGCGCTCGGCCGGGTCGATCGCCACCTCGATCCCGTGCATCCGAACACCTGGGCGTCACCAGCCCCGATCGCCGGAAAAATGGCTGCGCGCACGTCCCTATCCATCGCAACGGCGGCGGGGTCCCCGTCGTCGCGCACGCAGGGTGGCGCGGCGGAGGGCGGCGGCACAGGGACGGAAAGTCGCCACGGCCGGCCGCCGCCCGCCGGTCAGCGCGTCGCCACTTGCCGAGATACCGTCGCCTCGCCGCCCGCGTCGTCGCCCAGGTCGCCGCCGTATGGCGCCACCGCCTCGCCCACCAGCAGCAGCGTCGGATCGCGCTCGCCGATCGTCTCCGTCAGGAAGGCGAGGGCACTCAGCCGCCCGTGCACCACGCGCTCGTGCGGCAGCGAGGCGTTGACGACCACCAACACCGGCGTCTCTGGCGCGCGGCCGGCGTCGATCAGGTTACGCATCACCGTCGCGGCGGCGGACCGGCCCATGTAGACGGCGAGCGTCGTGCCCGGGGCCGCCAGCGCGCGCCAGTCGAGGGCGAGCGTCGCCCCGGTACGCGCGTGCGCGGTGACGAAGGTCAGCTGCCGCGCCGCATCGCGCAGCGTCATCGACGCGCCCGCGCTGGCCGCCGCGGCGCTGGCGGCGGTGATGCCGGGGCAGATCCGTACGGGCACGCGGGCCGCCCGGCACGCCGCGACCTCCTCCGCCGTCCGGCCGAAGATCGCGGGATCACCGCCCTTCAACCGCACCACCCGCCGCCCGGCCCGCGCCGCCGCGACGATCAGCGCGTCGATCGTGGGCTGGTCCTTCGAATGGCGGCCCGCGCGCTTGCCGACATCGATGCGCTCGGCCCCGTCCGGGATCAGCGCGAGCACGCCGGCGCCGACCAGCGCGTCGTGGATCACCACCTCCGCCGCGGCGATCAGCCGCGCGGCCTTGCGCGTCAGCAGCTCCGGATCGCCCGGCCCGGCGCCGACCAGCCACACGCTGCCGGCGGGGAAATCGTCAGGCGACATGGCTGTTCTCCTCGCGAAGCAGGCGCGCCAGCGCCGGGCGGCATGATCCGCAATTGGTGCCCGCGCCGATCGCCGCGCCGACTGCGGCGACGTCGGCCAGCCCCTGCGTCCTGATCGCGGCGACGATGGTGCGCAGGCCGAGGTCGAAGCAGCTGCACACGATCGCGCCGCGCTCCACCGCGATCCCCGGCGCACGCCCGGCCAGCAGGGTGGGCGCGGCCTGCGCCTGCGCCAGCTGCGCGATCAGCCAGTCGCGCGCGGGCAGCTCCCCCGTTCGCGTCACGAACACGGCGGCGAGCAGCCGGCCGTCCGCCAGCACCGCCACGCGCCGGGTGCCGCGCGCGCGATCCGCCGCCTCGATCCGCCGCCCGGCCGGCAGCAGCGCATCCAGCACGGCGCCGTCCCCCTCCCCCGCCAGCTCCAGCAGGCTGCCCGCGGGCACCGCGACGCGGGTCCACCACAGGCAGTCGGGCCGGCGCGGCGGCTCGCCGGCGAACAGCGCGAAGCCGCGCCAACCGGTCGCCACCGGCGCGATCGCCGCGGGTGTCGCCTTGAAGCCAGGCTGGCCCGACACCGGATCGACGAGCGGCCGCGGCAGCAGCCCGGTGCGCCCGCCGCTCGCATTGGCATCGGTCCAGTGGATCGGCACGAACAGCTCGCCGGGCCGCTGCCCCTCGTCCACCGCGACGCGATAGACGCTCTCGCCCGCCGGGGTCGATACGCGCGCCAGCCCGCCGTCCTCCACCGCCAGCCGGGCCGCGTCCGCCGGGTGGATCGACACCAGCGGCTCGGCGCGGTGCCGCGCCAGCCGCGGCGACAGGCCGGTGCGCGTCATGCTGTGCCAATGGTCGCGATAGCGCCCGGTGTTCAGCGTCATCGGCCAGGCGGGCAGCGCCGCCGCGGCCCGCTTCTGCGCGACGGGCACCAGCCGCGCGCGCCCGTCCGGCGTCGGGAAGCGTCCGTCGGCGAACGGCCGCCCACCCCAGCGGAACGGCGCCAGATCGTCGTACCCCGCGTTGCCGCCGCCGCCTTGCCCCGGCAGCGCGAACAGCCGGCGGCCGTCATTGCCGTAGTTCGACAGTCGCACGTGCTCTCGCCAGATATCCGCCGGGCGATCGTAGGCGAAGGCGGATCGCCAGCCCATCCGCCGCGCCACCTGCGCCACGATCCACCAGTCCGGCTTCGCCTCGCCCGGCAGCGGCAGGAACGCGCGCTGGCGGCTGACCGTCCGCTCCGAATTGGTGACCGTGCCGTCCTTCTCGCCCCAGGCGGCGGCGGGCAGGCGGACGTGCGCGAAGGCGCCGGTGTCGGTATCCGCCATCACGTCGGACACCACGACGAAGGGACAGGTCGCCAGCGCCTCGCGCACCCGCGCCGCATCGGGCATCGACACCGCGGGGTTGGTCGCCATCACGAACAACGCCTTGATCCGCCCCTCGCCCACCGCGCGGAACAGGTCCACCGCCTTCAGCCCCGGCTTCGACGCGATCGTGGGCGACGACCAGAAGCGCTGCACCGCCGCGCGGTCCGCTGCGTCGAAGCCGCGGTGCGCCGCCAGCGTCGTCGCCAGCCCTCCGACCTCGCGGCCGCCCATCGCATTGGGCTGCCCGGTGATCGAGAAGGGCGCGGCGCCCGGCTTGCCGATCCGCCCGGTGGCGAGGTGCAGGTTCAGGATGGCGTTGACCTGATCGGTGCCGGCGAGCGACTGGTTGATGCCCTGGCTGAACATCGTCACCGTCCGCGGGGTGGCGGCGAACCATTCGTAGAAGCGCCGGAGGTCCGCCGCCGGCACGTCGCAGGCGCGCGCGGTGGACCACAGGTCGCCGCCGTCCTCCAGTGCCGCGAAGAACCCGTCGGGCACCGCCACGCTGTCGTCGAGGAACGCGGTGTCGAGCGCCCCCGCGGCGCGGCACCAGGCGAGCAGCCCGTTCATCAGCGCCACGTCGCTGCCGGGGCGGATGGCGAGGTGCAGGTCCGCCCCCTCCGCCGTCTCCGTGCGCCGCGGATCGATCACGACCAGCTTCGCCCCCGCATCGCAGCGCGCCCGGATGCGCTGGTACACGATCGGGTGGCACCACGCGGTGTTCGATCCGACCAGCACGATCAGGTCCGCCGCGTCGAGGTCGTCGTAGGACGCGGGCACCACGTCCTCGCCGAAGGCGCGGATATGTCCGGCCACCGCGCTCGACATGCACAGTCGCGAATTGGTGTCGATGTTGGCCGAGCCGATGAAGCCCTTCATCAGCTTGTTGACGACGTAATAGTCCTCGGTCAGCAACTGGCCGGAGACGTAGAAGGCGACGCTGTCCGGCCCGTATTGCGCCACCGCGTCGCGGAAGCGGTGGGCGACGAGGTCCAGCGCCTTGTCCCACGACGCGCGCTTCCGCCCGATCATCGGGTGGAGCAGCCGCCCCTCGAGGCCGATGGTCTCGCCCAGGTGCGTCCCCTTGGAGCACAATCCGCCGCGGTTGGCGGGATGGTCGCGATCGCCCGCGATCGTTGCCGCCCGCTCGCCGGTCGGCGTGGCGACGATCCCGCAACCGACGCCGCAATAGGCGCAGGTGGTGCGGATCATCGCCGATCCTCCCCGACGACGGAGCGCATCACGCCGCCGCGCTCAGCGTCGACGCCCGGCAGATCAGCACGCGGCCGCCCGTCACCTTCACCGGCACCGTCGGCGTGCAGCCGCGATCCTCGCCCAGTGCCTCGCCGGTCGCCAGCGAGATGCGCCAGTTGTGCAGCGGGCACGCCACCGCGCCGCCGTGGACGATGCCCTGCGACAGCCGCCCGTGCTTGTGCGGGCAGCGGTCGAGCAGCGCGAACACCTGGCCATCGCCGGTGCGGAACAGCGCGATGTCGTCGCCGCCCGTCACCTGCACGGTCCGGCTGCCGCGCAGCGGGATCTCCTCCACCCAGCCGATATCCAGCCACTCGCCGTTCATGCCACCACCTCCACCGGCCGGAACCGCGCCATCGGCGCGTGATGCTCGCGCTCCGCCCCGCCGGCGCGGGCCGCCCAGGGGTCGTCCTGCGAGAAGCGTTGCGAGAAGAAGAAGCGTGCCGCCAGCTCCGCGCGCGCGATGTCGTCGGGCAGCAGCCGCGACTGGACATAGGCGAGGCCGACGCGCTCGATCCACGGCGCCGTCCGCTCCAGGTAGCGCGCCTCCTCGCGATAAAGCTGGATGAAGGCGGCGCACATCTCCATCGCCTCCGCCTCGGTCGCCACCTTGCACAGGAGGTCGGTGGCGCGCACCTTGATCCCGCCGTTGCCGCCGACATGGAGCTCGTAGCCCGAATCGACGCAGACGATGCCGAAGTCCTTGATCGTCGCCTCCGCGCAGTTGCGCGGACAGCCGCTGACCGCGATCTTGAACTTGTGCGGCATCCAGCTGCCCCAGGTCGCGCGCTCGATCTTCACGCCCAGCCCGGTCGAATCCTGCGTGCCGAAGCGGCACCACTCGCTGCCGACGCAGGTCTTCACCGTGCGCAGCGCCTTGCCATAGGCGTGGCCGCTGACCATCCCGGCGGCGTTCAGGTCGCGCCACACCGCGGGCAGGTCCTCCTTGCGAATGCCGAAGATGTCGAGTCGCTGCCCGCCCGTCACCTTCACCATCGGCGCGTCGTACTTCTCCACGACGTCGGCGATCGCGCGCAGCTCCCGCGGACTGGTGATGCCGCCCCACATCCGCGGGACGACCGAATAGGTGCCATCCTTCTGGATGTTGGCGTGAAGCCGCTCGTTGACGAAGCGGCTCTGCTGGTCGTCCGCATACTCGCCCGGCAAGGCGCAGAGCAGGTAATAGTTGAGCGCAGGGCGGCACGAGGAGCAGCCGTCGGGCGTGGACCAGTGCAGCCTCTGCATCACCTCGGGAATGGAACGCATCCCCTGCGCCACGATCTCGCGGCGGACGTCGTCGTGGCCGAAGGTGGTGCATCGGCACATCGTCTTCGGCCCCGCTTCCACCTCGCCGCCGAGGCGGAGGGCGAGGAGGCTCTCGACGATGCCGGTGCACGAGCCGCAGCTCGCCGACGCCTTGCAGCCCGATCGCACGGCGTCGAGGCTGTGCGCGCCGCCGTCGATGCAGGCGAGGACCCCGCCCTTGCTGACGCCGTTGCAGCCGCAGATTTCCGCATCGTCGGAAAGCGCCGCAACGGCCGCCCTAGGGTCCGCGGGGGCGCCCCCCGCGGCGAACGCCTGGCCGAAGATCAGCGCGTCCCTGATGTCGGCGACGCTCTCGCCCTTCTTCAGCAGGTCGAAGTACCAGTTGCCGTCCGCGATGTCGCCGTACAGCACCGCGCCGACGATGCGGTCGTCCCTCACCACCACGCGCTTGTAGATGCCGCGCGCGGCGTCGCGCAGCACGATGTCCTCCGCGCCGTCCCCGCCGGAGAAGTCGCCGGCGGAGAACACGTCCAGCCCGGCGACCTTCAGCTTCGTCGACGTGGGCGCGGGGCGATAGCCGCCGGGCGTGCCGACCAGCCCGTCGGCCAGCGCCCGGCACATGTCCCACAACGGCGCGACCAGGCCGTAGACCTGCCCGTCATGCTCCACGCACTCGCCCACGGAAAGGATCGCGGGGTCGGACGTGACCATATGGTCGTCCACCCTGATCCCGCGCCCCACGTCCAGCCCGGCCTCGCGCGCCAGCGCCACTGACGGACGGATTCCGACCGCCATCACGACCAGGTCGGCCGGGATCTCGGTCCCGTCCTTCAGCCGCACCGCCTCCACCCTGCCGTCGCCCACGATCGCGGCAGTATCGGCGCCGGTCAGGATCGTCTGTCCGCGGGCCTCCAGCGCGGTCTTGAGCAGCCAGCCGGCGGCCTCGTCCAGCTGGCGCTCCATCAGCGTCGGCATGATGTGCAGCACCGTCACCGTCATGCCGCGCAGGCTGAGGCCGTGCGCGGCCTCCAGCCCCAGCAGCCCGCCGCCGATCACCACCGCGCTGCCACCCCGTTCCGCCGCGGCCAGCATATGCTCCACGTCCTTCATGTCGCGGAAGCCGATGACGCCGGGCAGGTCCCGTCCCGGCACCGGGATGATGAAGGGGTCGCTGCCCGTCGCGATCAGCAGGCGGTCATAGGCCATGGTGACGCCGCTGCGTGCGGTGACGGTGCGCGCGGCCCGGTCGATCGCGACCACCGGGTCGCCGCTGACCAGCGCGATGCCGTTGTCGTCGTACCAGTCCGCGCCGTTGATGATGATGTCGTCGAACGTCTTCTCGCCCGCCAGCACCGGCGACAGCATGATGCGGTTGTAGTTCACCAGCGGCTCGGCACCGAAGATGGTGACGCGGTAGCGCGCGGGGTCGCGCGCCAGCAGTTCCTCCACCGCGCGGCATCCGGCCATGCCGTTGCCCACGACGATCAAATGCTCTCGCGTGTCCCCCTCGGACGCGCGGACGGGTTCGTGCTTCATCAAAGGGTCCAGTCCAGTTGGAGCCAAAGCTTGCGGGTGTCGGTGGCGAGATTGTCCGCGGCGTAATCGGCAAAGCGGACGCTGGCGGTGGTGCGGCCCAGCCGCGCGCTGGCCAGCAGGTCGATCTCGTCGCCGTAGTGGCGCACCAGCCGGTCGCTCTCGAACCGGTGCCAGATCGCCTGCACGCTGACGGCCTTCCACGCGCCCACCTGTTTCCAGGCCCACCCGGCGCTGGCGTAGAGGTCGCGCAGGCCATCGGCGGGCTTGGGCGTGAACTTCTCCGCCCAGCCGTTGAACTTGAAGACGGCGGCGAGCGGGGTCTGGAAGCTGGTGAGCGTACGGCCGTCGTCGGCGCCCAACACCTCGTAACCGCCGCCCACGCGCGGCCCGGCGAGGTCGACGGCCATGTCCGCCAGCCAGTAAGCGGCGCGATAGTCGTTGGGATTGCGGTGCCAGTCGGACTGGCGCGCGTGGCTCGCCTGCCACGCCACCGCGGCGCGACCGATCCGGCGCGATCCCGCCAGCCGCACGCCATAGGTCTGCGAGGACAGGCGATAGCCCTGCACCGCCGCCACGTCCTGGTCGATCAGATAGGCGAAGCCGGTCAGCGTGCCGAGGGGCGAGGCGACGGAGAGGTTCGCCAGCACGTTGTCACCGCCGATCGCCCCCTGCCGGACGCCGGTGCCATCGATCCCCCACACCGTGCGCACGTTCCAGGCGTAGGTGACGTCCGCCTTCACGCCCGCCGCCGGCGACAGCTCGGCGCGCACCGCGTCGAAGGTCTGCCCGTTGTTGCGGATCGCGGCGGTGCCGACGAAGCGCTCGTCGTCCAGCGCGATGCGCTGCCGCCCCGCCGTCACGGTCAGTCCCGGCGCGCGATATTGCAGCTGCGCGCGGTAGAGGCCGATCGATTGCGGGTCGGCGATCAGCGGGCGCACCGCGGCGCCGTGCAGCCCCTCGTAATAGTCTGCGACGATCGCGAGATTGCCCTGCGCCTCCGCCAGCGCGGACCAGCGTCCCTGCGTCGCCTGCACGCCCGCCCGCACCCGCGCCGTCACCGCATCCGAGGTGGGATCGGCGAGCCCGGCCTGCCGCGCATGTTCGTGGCGCAGGCGGACGTCGACCAGCGGGGCGAGCGTCTGCGCCGCGGCGGGTGTGGCGAGAAGGCAGGAGAGGAAGGCGAGCGTCGTGCGCATGATGATCAGATCCGGACCCCGTCGGCGGCACCCCAGCGTGCGCGCCATCCACGCTTGACTAGCGCCAGGCCCGCGAGCGCCACCAGCGCCAGCGCGGCGAAGATCAGGAAACCGGGCGCGAAGCTGCCGGTCCACTGCTTGGCGAGGCCGAGCGAGGAGGCGAGATAGAAGCCGCCCACGCCCCCCGCCATGCCGACTAGCCCAGTCATGACGCCGATCTCCGCGGCAAAGCGCTGCGGCACCAGCTGGAACACCGCGCCGTTGCCGGTGCCCAGCGCCAGCATGGCGAGGACGAAGCAGGCGAGCGCCGCGACCACGCTGTCCGCCATGGCAACCCCGGCCAGCGCCGCCGCGGCGGCGGCGAACACCATCGTCAAGGCGCTCGCGCCGCCGATCCGGTCCGCCAGCGCGCCGCCCATCGGCCGCACCAGCGATCCCGCGAACACGCAGGCCGCGGTGGCGTAGCCCGCCTCCACCGTCGACAGCGCGAAGCGATCGGTGAAGTAGATCGGCAGGCTGGCGGCGAGGCCGACGAAGCCGCCGAAGGTGACCGCGTAGAAGCCCATCAGCCACCACGCGTCCGCCTGCTTCAGCGGGGAGAGGTATGCCGCCAGGCGCTTGGGCGCCGGTGCGCCGGGCGGGTCCTTCGCCAGCGCCATGTAGACGACGAACACGACCGCCAACGGGATGCAGGCGAGCCCCAGAACCGCGTTCCATCCGAACATCCTCGCCAGCGCGGGGGCGAACAGCGCGGCGAGGACGGTGCCCGAATTGCCCATCCCGGCGAGTCCCATCGCCTTGCCCTGGTGCTCGGGCGGATACCAGCGGCTGGCGAGCGGCAGCGCTATCGCGAAGCTGGCGCCGGCGAAGCCGAGCACCAGGCCCAGCGCCAGCGTGCCGGCGAAGCTGGTGACGCCCATCGCCCAGGCAAGGAACAGCCCGGCGATCACGATCAGCTGACTGATCGCGCCCGACCGCTTCGGCCCGATACGATCGACCAGCAGGCCGTTGACGACGCGCAGCCCCGCGCCAGCCAGCGTCGGCAGCGCCACCATCAGCCCCTTCTGCGCGGGCGTCAGCGCCAGCGTCTTGGCGATCTCCGGTGCCAGCGGGCCCAGGATCACCCACACCATGAACGCCAGGTCGAAATACAGGAACGCCGCGATCAGCGTGGGCGTGTGCCCGCTCGACCAGAAGCTCCCCTTCGTCGCCTGTTCCGCGTCCTTCCAATACGCCGTCGCCATCGCTGCCCCCGGGCCGAAGCCAAAGAAAAAGCCGCCGGGACGGCGACCCTTCAAGGGGTGCGTCCCGGCGGCTTCGTTGCCGTGTCGAACCGGGCGCCTTGCCCGATCCGTCAGCGATGCCGCCCCCGGCGCTGGAGGCGATTCCGCTGCTATCTCGTGCCCGGCATCGTCGCCGGACGTGGGTGAAGCTGCGTCAGTCGCCGCGGATGCGCAAGTGTGTTTTTCGCAATCGCAGCATGCGAAAGCTGCATCGCGCGCGCCTACGGCAGCGCGGCCAGGTAGCCGGCGATATCGTCGGGATCGAACGAGCGGCCGTCGAAGAAGCGGTCGCTGCCCAGCACCAGCCGTCCCTGCGTCGACCCCGCCCCGGTCGGCCCGCTCAGCGCGCCTTCCAGCTTGGAACTCGCCCCGGGCAGCGGCGCGCCCGATCCCGCCAGCGCGGCGCGATAGAGGTCGGGGCGGAAGGTGCCCGTCGCGGCCGCCGCCTCCGCCGGGTCGACGGCGCGGCCTTCCCACCGCACCATCTGCGAGTAGAGCCACGCCGCCTGGCTGCGCCACGGGAAGTTCGCCGCCTCGCGATACTGGAACATGAAATCGGCGTACGTCACCGGCTCGCCGCCGGGCACCAGCCGGATGCGATCGGTGATCGCGCGCAGGATCGTCTCCGCGGGCGCGTCGAGATAGGCAGGACGGGCCAGAATCGCGGCGCACCGCTCCACCGTATCCGGCTGCACGAACTGCGCCGCGGCGGCGTGCAGCGCGCGGATCAGCCGCAGCGTCGCGTCGCCGCGGGCGTCGGCGGTCTGCGCGCGCATCGCCAGCACCTTCTCCACGCCCCGGCGCCAGATCTGCGCGGTGGCGAGCGCGATGCGCCCGACGCCGCGGTCCACCGCCACCGCGTTCCACGGCTCGCCGACGCAGATGCCGTCCACTTCCCCCGCCGCCAGCGCGTCGGCGGCGAAGGGCGGACTGGTGACGACGATCTCCACGTCCTCGTCGGGCCGGATCCCCACCGCCGCCAGCCAGTAGCGGAGCATGTAATTGTGGCTGGAATGACGATGCACCACGCCGAAGCGCAGCCGCCGCCCCTGCGCCCGCCGCTCCGTCGCGACGCGCCGCAGCGCGGCGCCGATCGCGGCGGGATCGCCCAGCCGGTCGCCCAGCCCGCACGCCTCGCCCAGCGCGGTCGAGAAGGTGACGGCATTGCCGTTCAGCCCCAGCACGAACGGCACCGCCATCGGCACCGCGGCACGGTCCCGCCCCAGCGTCGTCGCGATTGCCAGCGGCGCGACCAGGTGCGCGGCGTCGGTATGGCCGTAAAGCAGGCGATCGCGCACCGTCGCCCAGGTGACGTCGCGGACCAACGCGATCTCGATCCCCTGCGCCTCGGCGAACCCCATCTCCCGCGCCAGGATCGGCAGCGCGGCATCGACCAGCGGCAGGAACCCGATGCGGAACAGGCGGTCGTTCACGGCAGGTTCCCCATCAGCGCGTCGCTGGTGACGATGGCGTCCGCCACCTCCGCGATGCGGCGGTTCGACGTCATCGCGTGGCTGCGCAGCAGCGCGTAGGCGGCGGGTTCGTCCAGCCCGCGCCGCTTCATCAGGATCGCCTTGGCGCGATCGATCGTCTGCCGGTCCGCCAGCGCCGATTTCGCCTGCGCCAGTTCCTCCTGCAACCGCGAGAACGCCTGGAAGCGCCGCACGGCGAGGTCCAGCACCGGCTTGATCCGCTGCTTCGCCAGTCCGTCGACGACATAGGCGGAGACACCCGCGTCGACCGCCGCCATCGTCGCCTCCGCGTCCGACTGATCGACGAACATGGCAATCGGCCGCGCCAGCGCGCGCGACATGGCGAAGAAATCCTCCAGCAGGTCGCGGCTGGGATTCTCCAGGTTGATGAGCACCACGTGCGGGGCGCACGCCTCGATCTGCGCCACCAGCGGGCCCGCCGGGTCGATCACCACCAGGTCGGCGAGGCCAGCCTCGCGCAGCCCGTCGGAAATGATGGCGGCACGCGTGGTGCTGGTATCGATGATCGCGATCCTCACCGCGGTGCGGATAACGACCGCATCGGCCGGAAGCCAGCCCGCGTCCGCGATCAGCCGACGAAGGCGCGTTCGATCACGTAGCGGCCCGGTGCCGCGTTCGATCCCTCGTCCAGCCCCGCGGCTTCCAGCAGCGGCACCACGTCGCGCATCATCGCCATCGATCCGCACAGCATGACCCGGTCGAGCTCCGCGTCGAACCCGCGCGGCCCAGCGACGGGCGGGCCGAACAGCCGACCGTCGGCAATCAGATCGGTGAGGCGCCCGGCGGTGTGGAACGGCTCGCGCGTCACCGCCGGCAGATAGTGGAATTGCAGCAGCGCCTGGTCGCCCACCAGCGGATCGCCCGCCAGCTGCGCGGTCAGCTCTTCGCGCCAGGCGAGGTCGCTCACCCGACGCACGCCGTGGACCAGCACGACTTGGCTGAACCGCTCGTACACTTCCGCGTCGCGAACCAGGCTGAGGAACGGGGCGAGTCCGGTGCCCGTTCCGAGCAGCCACAGCCGCCGCCCGCCGAGCAGCGCGTCGCACACCAGCGTGCCCGTGGGCTTGCGGCCGAGATACAGCTGGTCGTCCACGCGAATCGCCTGCAACCGCTGCGTCAGCGGGCCGCCGGGCACCTTGATCGACAGGAATTCCAGCTCGTCGGCATAGGCGGGGCTCGCGATCGAGTAGGCGCGCATCACCGGCTTTCCGCCAACCGCGCCGGGCAGGCCGATCATCACGAACTCGCCGGAGCGGAAGCGGAAGCTGGCGGGGCGATGCACGGCGAAGCTGAACAGGCGATCGTTCCAGTGACGCACCCACTTGACGGTGGCGGTGTGGAAGCCGGGGTGGTCGGCCACCAGTGAAGGGAGGATCGCGTGCTTGTTCACCGGTCGCGCTCCACGTCCACGCCGCAGGCCAGATGCATCGCGACATCGCCCGCCGCCGCCGCCACCCAGCCGCGCATCGCGCCCGGCAGCGCGAGCTGGCGATCGGCAAGCGTCGAGCATCGAGTGTCGAGATATGTGTAGATCGACATCGGGATATCGCCACCTTCACCGCGATCCCGCCGGAACGGCCGACGCGGCATTTCCTGCTAATGCGATCCACTATCATTAGCAAGGTCGATCGTGCGATTGCGGCGATCGTTCTGGACAAAGGCGCCTCGCGCGGGGAAGGAGGTCGGGATGCGGCGTGCTCGACTTCTCGCGACGGTTCTCGGCCTGATCGTCGTGGCGGCGGGCATCGCCATCGCCGCCATCGCCACGCGCGGTCGAGCCGGCGATCCGGTCGCGGCGGCGCAGCTGTTGCCGCCCGCGCAGGCGTGGCGCGGCCCGCCTTCCAAGGTGAACTACGCGCGGCTGGAAGAGCGGATCGACCTGGTCATGCGCCAGCCCGGCATGGTCGGGCTGGCGGTCGCCACCGTGGAGCACGGCGCGGTCCGCTACATCAAGGGGTTCGGCGAAACCGTGGCGGGCTCGGGCGAGCGGGTGACGCCGGACACGGTGTTCCGCTGGGCCTCGGTCTCGAAGGGCGTCGCGAGCGCGCTCGTCACCGGCCTGGCCGCGGAAGGCAAGCTGTCGCTCGCCGCGCCCCTGTCCGCCATGCACACCACGCTGACGCTGCCCGGCGACAGCAGCCGCGTCACCGTCGCCGACGTGCTGTCGCACCGCGTCGGCGTCGTCCGCAACGCGTGGGACGAGCGGCTGGAGGCGGGTGAGGATCCGCGCGCGCTGCGCTCCCTGCTCGGCACGCTGCCGACCTATTGCGCGCCGGGCACCTGCTACGCCTATCAGAACATCGCCTACGACGCCGCGACGGAGATCGTCGAGCGCGCCACCGGCATCCCCTATGCCGCGGCGGCGCAATCGCGGCTGTTCCGGCCGCTGGGCATGACGCACGCCAGCGTCGGCCGGACCGGACTGGAAGGCGCGCTCAGCTGGGCCCGCCCGCATCACGGACGGCAGCCGGTGGCCGTCAACGACAGCTACTATCGCATTCCCGCCGCGGGGGGCGTCAATTCGTCGATCGGCGACCTTGCCCGGTGGATGCAGGCGCAGATGGGGCTGGCACCCACCGTGCTCACCCCGGCGATGCTGGACGCGATGCACCGCGCGCGCGTGCGCACGCCCCCGCACGGCCGCCGCGGCCCGATGGATCGCGCGCTGACCGACGCCTCCTACGGCCTGGGCTGGCGCGTCTTCCACTATGCCGGGCACACCCTGGTGGGGCATCGCGGGTCGGTGGACGGCTACGGCTCGCTCGTGCTGTTCGATCCGCAGCAGCAGAGCGGCATCGTGATGCTGTGGAACAGCAACGACTATCGCGCCGCCCGGCTGCAGCTGGAATTCTTCGACATGCTCTACGGCCTGCCCGCGACCGACTGGCTGGACCTGAAACCCGCCGCGGGGGTTGAGGTCAGAAGTCGACGTTGACGGACAGCAGCACCCGCCGCCCTTCCTGGTTGATCGAATAGGCGGGCGCGAACGCGGTCGTCGTGCCACTCGCATAGGGCAGGTAGAGGGCGTAATCCTCGTCGAACAGGTTGTAGACGGTCGCCGCCAGCCGGAAGGCGGGCGTCACCTGATACGATCCGCCCAGGTGGAACACCTCGTATCCGCGAAAGTCGCCCAGCGCGTTCTGCACCGCGCCCGCGCCGCGCCACCGGCTCGACCGGATCTCGCCGCGCATCCACACGCTGGCGCGCGCATCGACCGTCCAGCGCAGATTGGCGTTGGCCATGTGCTCGGGCGTTCCGATCAGCGGCGATCCCTCCTCCGGCCCGCTCAGCTGCTCGCTGTCCGTGTAGGTGTAGTTCGCGCCCAGCGTCACGCCGCGGGTCAGCCGCAGCCGCGCCGCCACCTCCGCGCCCCGCGTGCGCGCCTTGTCGATGTTGATCGACTGGCCGAACAGATCGACCGTGGGGAACGGCCCGACGTCCAGGCAGTCGGGACGGTCCGGCGCGCCGACGAAGCGGCAGTTGGGAATGCCCGGCCCGGTCGCGATCTTGTCGGTGAAATCGTTGTTGAACAGCGTCACGTTGCCGCTGAAGGCGCCGCCCCCGTCCCAATAGACCGCCGCCTCGTAGCTGGTGCTCGTCTCCGGCGTCAGGCTGGGCGTGCCGAGCAGCGGGATGCGCCCCTGCCCGCCGAAGCCGATGATGCCGCTGGCGATCTGTTCCACCCGCGGCGTCTTGAACCCGCGGCTGGCGCCGCCCTTCAGCGTCAGCCGGTCGGTCGCGTTCCACACCGCATAAGCCCGCGGCGACCATTTGCCGCCGAAGGTGGAATGGTCGTCGTAGCGTGCGCCGCCGGTCAGGTTCAGCGCCCCGGCGATCGTCAACGTCGCCTCGGCGAAGCCCGCCCATTGCGTGAAGCGGAACGGCTCCGGCGCGACGCCCTCGATCATCCGCGCGCGCCAATATTGCCCGCCCACGGTGTAGGCGACCGGCCCCGCGCGTCCGGCGAAGCGCGTGTCGGCGATGTCGTTGCGCGCCTCCAGCGTCCGCGGGCTGCCCGGCGTCGCGCCGGGCGTGCCGTTGGGGATCAGCCGCCCGATCGTCTCCGTCTCGTTGCGCGTCAGCGTGGTGTCCAGCGTGCCGAGCGCGGTGCGCCAGCTGTGCGCGAGGACGTAGTTGCTGCGGTTGAAGCGCTGTTCCGGCAAGTAGCCGCCCGATCCCAGCGTGCCGAGCTGCCCTGCGCCGTTGTCGTAGCGCTGCTCGTTGCGGTCGTACTCCAGCCACAGGTCGTGGTCGGCGTGCGGCGTCAGCGTCAGACGCCCGCCATAACTGGCGATATCCGATTCCACCGGGTTGCGCCCCAGCGTCAGCGCCGGATCGCCGGGGATGTCGATGTCCGACCCCTCGCGATGGAGCAGGCTTCCGCGCAGCGTCAGCCCCGCGAGACCGCGCACCAGCGGCCCCTGCGCGAAGCCGTTGACCGACTGGATGTTGCCGAAGCGCTCGTCGCCCTGGATCGTGCTCTCGCCCTGCGCGGTGCCGACCCACGCCTCGCCCACCTTCCGGGTGATGACGTTGACGACGCCGCCCATCGCGTCCGATCCGTAGAGCGTCGACATCGGTCCGCGCACCACCTCGATTCGGTCGATCGCCGCATAGGGCGGCACGAAGCTGGTGGAGGTCTCGCCGAAGCCGTTGGGCGTCACGCCGCCCGGCGCGTTCTGGCGGCGGCCGTCGATCAGCACCAGCGTATAGTCGCTCGGCATCCCGCGCATGGAGATGGTGAGCCCGCCGGTCTTCCCCGCCTCGACGCCGACATCGACGCCCTGCACGTCCTGCAACGCCTCCGCGAGGCTGCCGAACCGCTTCTGCTCCAGCTCGGCCCGGTCGATCACGCTGATGCTGGCGGGCGCGTCGACGATGCGCTGGGCGTAGCCCGCGGCCGTGACGACGACGTCGCCCGGCTCGTCGGTGGCGGTCGTGTCCGCACGCTGCGCGTATGCCGCAGGAGCGGACAAGGCGACGAGCACGGACGCGACCGAGCAGCACCGCGCGAAGCGCGGCGTGTTGCATTTTCCCATAGGTGGCTGAGCTCCCCGCTCTTCTTAAGATTGACTCGCAGTAGCGACGACCTGTCGGGTCGGCGGTGTCGGGTCAATCTCCCGGCGGGAGGCGCAACGATTCCTTACGGGGGAGCCACGCGCGGGTACGCGACCCGGCAGGGCCGGCATAGCGGCGATCAGGCCGGCGGCTGCATCCGGATGCGGGGGAAGACATCCTCCAGCGGCTTCTCGTCGGGCAGGATGTAGACGTAGCCGCCGCGGCGCTGGAACGCCGGACGCAGCACCTTCGCGTAGAAGGCGCGCGGCACGTTGATGCAGCCGAAGGTGATGCGATTGTCGTCGGGCGTCGGCGACAGCATCCGCTCGCGCCGCCGCTCCACCTTGGCCGCGTCACCGGGGATCGGATGGATCGCCACCGACGTGGCGTAATCCACCCAGAGAATGCGCTCCTTGCCCACGGCGAGGCCGAACTTGGCGAGGAAGCGGCCCGCCGGGGTTGTCTTCTCCGCCGGGCCGATTTCCGCCAGCTTCTTGCTGCCGACGCCGGGGCTGGCCTCGTCGCCCGGTGCGATCCCGATCAGCACGGGCACCCGCGCCAGCGACCGCCCCTTCCCGTCGAACAGGTGCAGCGACGCGCTCGCCTTGTCGATGATCGCATAGGGCAGGGCGTGGTTGTCCTTCGATCCTGCCACCCAGTCGGCAACGCGTGTCGCCCCGTCGGAGGGGGCGGCCGGATCGAACACCGACGGATCGACCGGCAGTGTCTGCGCGGAGGCGACCGGGACAGAGAGACAGAGGCAGGCCAGCGCCCGCAGCAGCAGGGTCATCGATCAGCGAGAGCCGGAACGGGGAAAGGCCGCTTCCGGACGGAAGCGGCCGATCGACGTGGGAGGAAGGGGGCGGCGATCAGTGGCGCGGGCGCTTGGGGCGCGACTCCTGCGCCTGGAGCCGCTGCTCGACGCCGTCCACCCGGCCGTTCAGCTGGTCGAGCCGCTGGCCGTTGCCCTGCGCCTGCCCGGCCGCCGCCTGTGCCGCCGCCAGCGCGGACTTGGCGGTGGTGTCGGTCTCCTGCAGCCGCGCTTCCAGCGTGTCGACGCGCTGGCTCACGGGGGCGATCTGCTCGCGCACGTAGGACTTGGTGGCGCAACCCGACAGGGCGACGCCACCGACGAGGAGGATCGCCGCGGGGGCGAGCTTGGACGCAAAAGGATACATGGCAGGTCTTCCAGTCGTTAACCAACTGCAACAACCAAGCCGACGCCGCCGCGTTCCCACAATCCGGATTCCGGCGGGCCGTGCCTGGCTTCCGTCCAGCGGAGGCGCGCGATCGTGCTGCCGCGGGCGGCGATGGGATTCGCTAATCCCTTGATTCGCGGTCCGCGTTCTTCGCGAACGGATCCTTGGGGATGCGCGCGCCGTGTTCCTTCGGTCGCGCCGGCGCGTCGCCCAGCGCGGCGACGCACTGCCGCAACGCCGCCACCGCCGCGCCGCTGCCGTCCAGCGGCAACCGCTCGACCGGCACGGTGCCGCGGAAGATCGCCAGCGCCGTCGACGCCGCGAAATAGCGCGGGAAGCGCGTCTCGAACGCCGTGACGAAGCCGCGCTTCCCGTCCGATGCCATGCCCACCGACGCCTGGTCGACGTAGCCGCCGCGCGACAGCCGGAACGTCAGCGCCAGCCGGTCCTTGGGCTTGATCGACCAGTTGCGGTTCAGCACGGACACATGGTTGCGGCCCGCGCGGTCGAGCCCCAGCAGCAGCGTCGTCGCGCCCGGCCGGTCGTAGTCGCGCGACAGAAAACAGCCGTCGCCGTCCGCGCTGGTCGTCACCGCCCATGCGCCCACCGTGCGCGTCTCCGCATCGCGCGCCGCCGCGGTGAGTAGCGCCACGGGCGCCACGGCGGCGATCAGCCGGACCTGCCTGTTCCTCATGCCGCATTTCCTAGCCGGTGACGGCACGAATGGCCAATCGCCATGGCCTTTGCCGCACCGGCGGCTAAGGTGATGATCGGACGGGAGAAGGAGCATGGCGGTGAAGAGGATCCTGGCGTCGCTGCTGGCGCTCGCCGCCCCCGCCGCCGCGCAGGAAATCTCCTCCGTCGATCTCGCCAACCCGCTGATGGGCACCGATTCAAGCTACGAACTGTCGTACGGCAACACCTACCCCGCCGTCGCCGTGCCGTTCGGCATGAACTTCTACACGCCGGTGACGGGGAAGATGGGCAACGGCTGGGGCTATACCTACGACGCGACGAAGATCAGCGGGATCAAGCAGACGCACCAGGCCAGCCCCTGGATGAACGACTATGCCGCGTTCGAGCTGATGGCGATGACGGGCCCGGTCCGGCTGAAGCAGCAGGAGCGCGCCAGCTGGTTCAGCCACAAGGCGGAGGTAGCGCGTCCCTATTCCTACAAGGTCTATCTCGCCGACTACGACGTCACCGCCGAGGTGACGCCGACGGAGCGCGCCGCGCAATTCCGCTTCACCTTTCCCGAAAGCGACGACGCGCACATCCTGCTCGACGCCTATGACGAGGGATCGATGGTCGCGGTCGATCCCGCGCGGCGGCGGATCACCGGCTATGTGCGCAACAACTCGGGCGGCGTGCCGGGCAACTTCCGCAGCTGGTTCGTGCTGGAATTCGACCGGCCGTTCACCGTCACGCGCACGTGGGACGAGAACGGCCAGCTGCGCGACCGCCGCACCGCGGAGGGCGGGCACGTCGGCGCGGTGGTCAGCTTCCGCACGAAGAAGGGGGATCAGGTGGTCGTGAAGGCCGCCTCGTCCTTCATCAGCCTGGAACAGGCCGAGCTGAACCTGCGGCGCGAGGTGGGCGGCGACAGCTTCGACGCGACGCGGACGAAGGCGAAGGCGGCGTGGGAGCGGCGCTTCGCGCGGGTGGAGGTGGACGATCCCGACCTCGACGCGCGCCGCACCTTCTATTCCGCGCTCTACCGCATGCTGCTGTTCCCGCGCATGTTCCACGAGATCGACGGGCGCGGGCGGCAGGTCCACTACAGCCCCTATGACGGCAAGGTGCACGATGGTCCGCTGTTCACCGACAACGGCTTCTGGGACACGTGGCGCGCCGTCTTCCCGTTCTTCGCGCTGACCGATCCCGCGCGGGACGGGGAGATCATGCAGGGTCTGGCGAACACCTATCGCGAGGGCGGCTGGCTGCCCGAGTGGGCGAGCCCCGGCTACCGCGACGTGATGATCGGCTCGAACTCGGCGAACATCATCGCCGACGCCTATGTGAACGGCGTGCGCGGCTTCGACGTGGAGACGCTGTACGAGGCGATGGTCAAGAACGCGACCACGTCCGAGGGCCGTCCGCGCGACGCGAAGGGCAAGACGATCGCGGCGGTCGGGCGCGAAGGCGTCGAGCTTTACAATCGCCTGGGCTACGTCCCCTACGGCGTCGGCATCGACGAGAGCGCGGCGCGGACGCTGGAATATGCCACCGCCGATTTCTCGCTTTCCCGCCTCGCCGCCGCGCTCGGCAAGACGCAGGACGCGGCGAAATACGCGGCACAGGCGCAGAACTATCGCAAGCTGTACGACGCGCAGACCGGCTGGATGCGCGGGCGCAACGCCGACGGCAGCTGGCAGACGCCGTTCAACCCGCTGAAATGGGGCGACGCCTTCACCGAGGGCAACGCGCTGCACTACAGCTGGTCGGTGATGCAGGACGTGCAGGGGCTGATCGACCTGATGGGCGGCCGCGATGCCTTCGTGCGGCGGCTCGACGCGATCTTCACCACGCCGCCGCTGTTCGACGACAGCTATTACGGCCAGACGATCCACGAGATCCGCGAGATGCAGATCGTCGACATGGGCCAGTACGCCCACGGCAACCAGCCGATCCAGCACATGATCTATCTCTACGACTGGGCCGGCGCGCCGTGGAAGACGCAGTTCCACGTGCGCGATGTGATGCGCCGGCTCTACTCGGCCGCGCCCGATGGCTATCCCGGGGACGAGGACAACGGACAGACCAGCGCCTGGTACGTCTTCTCCGCGCTCGGCTTCTATCCCGTCACGCCGGCGACCGGCGAATATGCGATCGGCAGCCCGCTGTTCCGCCGGGTGCGGATGGCGATGCCGAACGGCCGCACGCTGACGATCGAGGCGGAGAACAACGCGCCGGGTAACGTCTACGTCCAGTCGGTGACGCTGGACGGGCGTGCGCACGACAAGGCCTATCTGACGCGCGAGGCGCTCCAGCGCGGCGGCACGCTGCGCTTCGTCATGGGGCCGAAACCGTCGCGCTGGGCCTCGGCACCGGAGGCCGCTCCCTTCTCGATGAGCGCGCCGGCGCGGTAGCTCAGCGGCCGGTCATCACCACGGGTCGGATCGACCCGTCCGCGTCGAAATGCAGCCGATCGATCGCCAGCACGCGATGGTCGCCCTTCGTCTCCGCCAGCGGACGGCGGTGATAGGCGATCCACCAGCGGTCGCTGCCCGGCTCCGCGATCACCGAATGGTGCCCCGCCCCGCGCGCCACGCGATCGTCCTGCGCCAGGATCGTGCCGCGCTTCGTGAACGGACCCAACGCGCTCGGCCCGGTGGCATAGGCGACGCGATAGTCCGGCCCGGTCCAGCCGCCCTCCGACCACATCAGGTAATAGGTCCCGCGCCGCTTCACGACGAACGATCCCTCGACGTAGCCGGGCGGGGTGATCTCCTTGAACATGGTGCCGTCATCATGCGGCAGCAGGCGCGTGAGGTCGGGCGCCAGACGCACCACGTTCAGGTGTCCCCAGCCGCCGTAATAGAGGTAGAGCCGCCCGTCGTCGTCGCGATAGGCGAACTGGTCGATCGGCTGCGCGCCGTTGTGGATGCCGCCGATCAGCGGCCTGCCGATCAGGTCGCGAAACGGCCCCTCCGGCCGGTCGGCCACGGCGACACCGATCCCGCCGACCTCGCCCTCGTGCACGTCGTTCGCGCCGAAGAAGAGGTAGTAGCGCCCATTGGCGCGGATCGCCGACGGCGCCCAAATCGCATAGGCCGCCCAGGCGACGCCGCGGGTATCCAGGATGCGGCGATGCTTCGTCCAGTGCACCAGGTCGGTGGAGGAGAAGGCGTCGAGATAGGTCTGCGTCAGGAACGCCGGGCGGATGCCGGCGCGCGCACGCATGGCGCGCTGCCGCGCGTTCAGCGTCGGCGCAGGCGCGTCGGCGGGTGCCTGCGACGTCGTCGGATAGATCCAGTAGCGGCCGGCGAAGCGCCGGATCTCGGGATCGGCGTACCATCCCGAGACGATCGGATTGTGCGGCGTCACGTCCCCCCGCGCGGCGAGCAGCGGCAGCAGCAGGGCGAGGGCGGACACCGGACGCAGGAGAACCATGGCCGCGAACCTGCCAGCCGGTCCGGCGCGCCGCAACCGCTTGATGTCGCTGGCGTCAGTGCTGCGACGATAGCAACCGGAAGCGGCGCGGGGTGGTGCCGAGGAAGTAGTCGGCATCGCGCAGGAAGTGCGACACGTCGTGGTAGGTCGGATCGATGTCGGCGTAGGAATTGCGGCCGGGCGTATAGTCGACCCGCGCCAGCGAGCGCAGGAAGCGCGCGTGACGAAGCAGGATCTTGGTCGGCGATCCGAAATGCCGCAGCGCCAGCGAGCGCAGCCGCGCCTCGGAGATGCCGAGGCGAACGTGCATGTCGCGCACCTGGTGCGTGGTGGGATCGTCCACCAGCCGCGCCAGTTGCAGAATCAGCGCATCGTCGCGATGCGGCGGCGCGAGTGGGGTCAGCAGGTCGTCCAGCGCGGTGCTGCCGACCGGTTCGGTGCCGGCCAGCGCATCCGCCAGCGCCAGTGCCACCGCGGGTCGCGCCAGATCGCCGAGCGGCAGGACGAGGTTGCGGTACAGTGAGGCGGGCCGGCGCAGCAGCCGCGACCAGCCCAGCGGCGTGATGGCGAAGCTGACGACGCGCGCGTTCTCGGTCTCGATCCGGTGAGCGCGGTCGGTCGGCCCGATGATGGCGAGCCGCGGGATGGGACCGAAGCGCCGCTTGCGCAACTGCACCGCCGCCGTCCCCTCACCCAATGTCAGGCACAGCCGCGCCGGCCCCGGCAGCCACCAGTCGGACGCCGCGCCCGCGCCCTGGAACCCGGGCCCGCGCGTCGCGTGGGACACCAGGGCCAGCGCATCCGTCGTGAAGAGGGACGTGCCCGTCGCCACGCCCGTCGCCGCACTTGGGGGCGGCAGGGGGCGGACGGCGCCGCCGTCGCGCGCTTGCCTAGGACCCGCCATCGCCATCGTTGCCACCCCCCTCACGCGCGGGCGCCGATCCGACCGTGCCGATCGTTGCGCCCGCCCGCATTGTCGCGAAGCGGGGGCGCCGGGGGGATGTCGCAAATTGTTGCAAAGCGCGGCATTGCGCTGCCGCACGTTGTCCGCGAGGGGTCAGGCGCGGGGCACGGCGACCCGGCGCAACAGCCGCTGCACCTGCGCGTCGCCGCGCCAGCGGGCGGCGATTCGGTGGGTGACGGGAACGGAGGGCCAGCGCTCGCCCAGGTCGCTCGCCTCCGTCAACAATTGGACCAGCGTCGCGCGATCGCCCATGGCGGAGGCGTAGAAGGCGGGCGTTTCCCGCAGCTTGCGCTCGCCCGCGGCGATTTCGCGCCGCCCTTCCGCCACCAGCACGCGAACCGCACCGGCCGGGTCGCGCCGTACTGCCTCCTCCATCCGCGCGGCCAGGCGCAGCAGCCGCGGCTCGCGCCGCAACCGCGCCCGCTCGGACAGCGCGCGGGTGAAGCCGACGATGTCCCCGCGCGAGATGTGCACCCACGCCAGGCAATTGCGGATCGTCGCATCCTCGGGCGCGCGGCGCGCCAGTGCGGTCAGCTGCTGCAGCGCCAGCGCATCGCGCCCGGCCTGCCAGTGCGAGCACGCCTGCTCCACCTCGATCACGCGCGATCCGGGATCCAGCAGCCGTGCCTTGTCGTATTCCGCCTGCGCCGCCGCGTCCTGGCCCAGGTCGGCCAACATGTTGGCGAACCAGAAATGCGTTTGCGCGTCGCGATCGTCGAGCGCCAGCGCGCGCCGGAAATGCGCCGTGGCGCTCGCCGGCTTGCCGTCCCACCAATAGTCGATGAAGCCCATCGCGCGGTGCGCGCTTGGCAGATCCGCGTCGAGGCGGAAGGCCGCCGCGACCTGCCGCCGCGCATTGCGATAGGCGGTCGCCTCGTCCGCCTCGCCATATTCGCGCAGGATCAGCCACGCCTCCGCCAGCCCGGCACGGGCGGGTGCGAAGCCCGGCGCGCGCCGGATCACGCCGTCGTACAGCCGGATCGCGCGGTCGAGGTCGGCGGGCGTCCGCCGTGCCCATGCGTCGCGTGCGGCGACATAGTCGCGCGCCACCGCGGGATCGGCCGGCATCGCCAGCGGTCGCGGAGCGGCCGGCCGCGTCCACCACCACGCCCCACCGCCCAGCACAGCGAGCAGCAGCGCCGTCGCCGCGATCAGGATACCGATCCGGCGATCTCGACGCGGCACCGGGGAAGCGGGCTGCGCTTCCTCTCCCGGGGACACCTCGGGTGCGGCGATGTCGTCCTGGCGAAGCGCCCACGCCGCCAGCTCGTGCTCCAGCGCGAACACCGATCCCTGCTTGCCGCCGGGCATGCGCCGGATCGGCAAGCCGCGCTCGCGGGCCCAGCGCATCACGGTCGTGCGGTCGCGATTGAAATAGGCGGCGATGGATTTCCAGCCGTCCAGGCGCTTTCCCGCGCCCGGGTCGTGGTGAACCATCGCCGAAACTCCGCGGACCCCTGTTATGGCCTAGGTGTCCGACGCGTGGCGCGCGCCGTCAAGTCTCGCCGGCGCCCGCTTCCCATTCAAGCCGCAGCGCCCCGCCCGCCGCGCCCGCGCTGGCGGCACCGCCGCGCCGGACGATGCCGTCCGCGACCGCGCGACGCTGCGCCGCGCTGCCCCCCGCCACCACGATCGCGCGCGACGATCGCGCCGCGGCCCAGGCGGCGGTGCCCAGCGCCGCGTCGTCGATCACGCCGGCGACGACCGGCACCGCCGGCAGCGCCACGTCCGCCGGCGGTGCTAGCGCCACGTCCCAACCCGCCGCCGCCGCCCGCGCGCGTTCCTCCAGCGCGCGATAGCCCGATAGCGGCAGTCCCGGCAGCGTCGCCGCGGTCGCCGTCAGGCGATGCGCCTCGGCGTCGACGCGGATCGCGGCGGGATCGACGCCCGCGACCAGCGCCACGTCGGCGATGGCGCGGCGTCGGTCGTCCGCCTCCTGCCGCGCCGCGGCGCCGCCCGCGCGCGCGATCTGCGCCGCCTCCACGCCGCCGTCGTCGAGCGTCGCGCGCAGCTGGTCGACGTGCAGGTCCACCGGGCGCCGCAGCCGCCGCGCGAGCTCCGCCGCCAGCGCCCGGTCGGCGCCGGGGCGCAGCTCCGGCGTCAGCACCACGGCACGCACGCGCACCGGATCGGCGGCATGGTCGATGTCCAGCTGGCCGAGCCGGGAGGAGTCGGGGAAATGGTCGCGGATCGCGTCGCGCACCTGGCGCTGCGCCAGCGCCTCGAACGCGATCTGCCGCAGGCCCGCGCCCAGCGGCACCGACAGCACGCCCAGCGCCACCACGAACAGCACCAGCTGCCAGCCGGTGTGCTGCCGCGACAGGTGACCGCCGAAGCCGTAGACCCGCGCCACCAGCGCCGCGGTCAGCGCGATTGTGATCGCGTTGGTCGCGAACAGCAGCAGCGCACCGGAGAAGACGGTCCCGTTCCACGTGGCGATGCCGAACCCCACCACCGCCAGCGGCGGCATCAGCGCGATCGCGATCGCCACGCCCACCACCGTGCCGCCGCGCCCGCGGATCAGGGCGTAGGCGCCGGCCACGGCGGAGAGCAGCGCCACCAGCAGATCGAACAGCGTCGGCCGCGTGCGCCCGGCGATCTCGCTGGTGATCGTCTGGATCGGCGACAGCGCGACGAAGACCACCGACAGCGCGATGGCGATGGCCGCACCGGCGAGCAGCGCCACCGCCGCGCGCCGGATTTCCCGCGTGTCGAAGGTGGCGATGGCGAAACCCAGGCCGATGATCGGCATCATCAGCGGCGACAGCAGCATCGCGCCGATCAGCACCGCGACCGAGGGCATCAGCAGCCCCAGCAGCGAGATCGCCGCGGACACGACGATCAGGAAGGCGTAGCGGCCGGACCATCCGGAATCCTCCGCGATCTGTCGCAGCACGGCGTCGTGATCGACCCCGCCGACCGCGTACATCGTCCACCAGCGGGCGAACCGGCCGCGCGGCCGCCGTGGAGCACGATCGCCCCGATCCTCGCTCATCCCGTGCGCACCAGGTCGGACGACGCCCCGGCGCGATCGCTGCCGCGAATCACCGCAGCGCGTGGCGGGACAGGAACCGCCACATCGCCTCATTGTCCGCCACCGCGAAAGAGTGGCCGCCGCCCACCGTCACCCGCGCGACCACCTCGGCGCCGGCGCGGCAGGCAACGTAGCGCTGCTCGTACACCGTGGCGGAGATCCAGCGCGTCGGCGCCGGCGCGGCGCAGCCGTCCAGCGCCGCCCAGCGGCGCAGCGCCGCGTCCATCGAATATCGCCAATAGGGCGCGCCGCCACCCGCGATCGGGTTCGTCGTGTCGGCGTCGCCGGCGAACGCCATGACGGGCACCGGCCTGGCCGGGCGGCAGGTCGCCGGATCGGGCGCGACGGGATCGTCGCGGCGCGGGCGGCCGGCACGCAGGCCGACCACCGGCGCGATGGCCGCGATCCGCTTCGCCGCGACGCACCCCATCAGCGACGCCATGCGTCCCCCGCCCGACAGCCCGGTGACATAGACGCGCGCGGGATCGACGCAGCGCTCGGCGACCAGCCGGTCGACCAGCGTCAGCAGGTAGGCGACGTCGTCGCGGTCGCCCTTGCCCGGCAGCGCGCCGGTGACGGTCGGCACGCCGGGGATGTTCCAGGCAAAGCCGCGGCCCGCCCGCAGTCCCGCGTCCGGCGCCACCAGCACGAAGCCGTGGCGGTCGGCGGTGGCGACGAGGCCGCTGTCGTGCAGCGCCTCCTCCCCGCGACTGGTGCTGCCGTGGAGGACCAGCACCAGCGCCGCGCGGGCGGGGCGCGACGCCGGCAGGTGCATCGCCACGCCCGCGCCCGCGGAACAGGCGAACGCGGCGCCGGGCAGCAGCGCCGCGGCGGCGAGCAGGACGCGCACAACAAATGAGAGGACCGTCATGCCGGACGGGATAGCCGTCGCACCCGCGCGCGTCACGCCGGCAAAAAAAGAGGCCGCCGGCAGGGGGTGCCGGCGGCCGCAGTTGGGGAAGGCGGGTCAGAACTGGAAGTTGACCGCAAGCGCGTAGGTTCGGCCGAAATAGGCCGTGTAGAGCGGGTCCTGCCGCACGGTGTCGACGGTCAGGCGATTGGTCTCGTTGGTGATGTTCGACACTTCGGCGATCAGCTTGATGTTCTCGTTGATGTTGTACGAGGCCGACGCGTCGACGAAGATCGAGCTGGAGTTGATGCTGGCGTCCGCATCCTGCGACCCCGGCGGCACCGCGGTGAGGAACGCGCCGCGATAGTTCACCGTCGAGCGGATGCTGAAGCGGGAGTCCTCGTAGTAGAGCGTGCCGCTGGCCGTTTCCGGCGACAGGCCGACCAGCGGCTTCGTGACGGACAGCGTGGGGCTGATGATGTAGTTGATGTTCGAGCGCACGCGCGTGAAGTTGCCGAGCGCGCCGAAGTTGCTGAGGAACCCCGGCAGGAAGCGGAACGGCAGCTGCACGTTCACCTCCACGCCGTTCAGGTCGCCCCCCGGCGTGTTGTTGCTGCGCTGGACGGTGAACAGGTCGTTGGGGCCCAGCGCGCCGCCCGGCGCGTTCGCCAGCAGCGACAGCGGCAGCCCGATCTGGTTGAACGGCACCAGCGTGCTGGTCGTCTGGATGAACGTCTCGATGTTCTTGTGGAAGTAGGAGACGGACAGCAGCGAGCCCGGCGCGAAATACCATTCGAGCCCGGCGTCGAACGTGTTGGCGCGGATCGGATCGAGGAACGGGTTGCTGAAGCTGGCGGTCTGGATCACCAGGTTCGCCGATCCGGCCGGGATCAGCTGGCCGTAGGAGGGACGCGACATCACGCGCGATGCGGCGATGCGCGCGATCAGGTCCGGTCGCAGGTCGATGGCCAGGTTCAGCGACGGCAGCCAGTCGTCGTAGGAACGGCTGACGTTGCTGATCTCGAACCCGGTCGAGAACGGCGAACCCGCGGGATTGGGCCGGCTGATCGGGCCGTAGGTATCGAGGTCGGTGTTGACGTACCGCACGCCCGCGTCGCCGCGGATCGCCAGCGGCAGCGTGTCCTCGGTGTTGAACTTGAACATCAGGTAGCCGGACTTGTACGTCTCCTTGACGCCACCGATCGTGCCGCGCGCGCACTCGATGTTGCAGTAGGTGTAGTTCTCGAACCCCACCGCGTCGCGGAACTTGTCCGGATCGACGGCGACGAAATCCTGCAACTGCCCGTTCAGGTTCTTGCCGACGCCCGTCGTGACGAAGGTGAAGTCGCTGACCGACACGCCCGCGGGCAGCGCCAGCGGCGCGGTGTTGGTCAGCTGCCGCTCGCGCGCGGTGTATTTGTTGGTGCGGTACTGCCCGCCCAGCTGCACGGTGAAGCCCTCGGCCGGCTCCCACTCGCCGTTCAGTTCGAAGGTCTTGCTGAGGATCCTGTTGCGGCGGATGAAGTTCGACAGCTGTCCGCGCTGCTCCGCCCCCAGCGGCGGGCCATACTGGAACAATGCCGGGTTGGTCGTGTCGATGCCGTAGCCGATCGTCGGAATGTCGGGATTGTCGCGGAAATCGATCGTCCAGTTGCGCGTGTCGTTCGAATCGATCGCGACCTGCAGGCGGTCGACGTCGAGAACCGATTCGTTGACGCCGGCCAGACCGAACACGCGCACCGCGTCGGAGAAGCGATGGTCGAAGTTGAAGTTGAACTGCTTGAACTCGGAGGTGAACTTCTCCTCCTGCATCTCCGACCGCAGGTCGACGCCGTCGAACGTGCCGTTGATGAGCGAGCCGTTGTCGTCGACCGCGATCTCGCGCACCGAGGTGAGCGGCTGGCCGTTGTTCGACAGCGCGCGGCCGAACGAGCGCGCGTCGAAATAGACGTCGAGCCGGTCGACCTTGAAGCGCGAGTAGAGACCGTCGATCGAGATGTCGGTGTCCGACGTCGGCTGCCACTGCACCGTCAGCGTGCCGGCGAGGCGATCCTGGTCCTGCACGCTCTTCACCGGGCGCGGCAGGCGCGGCAGGAACACGCCGCCGCCCGGGCGCCCGTTCGCGCCGGTCCGGCTCATGATATAGTCGTAGGCGGCGATCGTCCCGGTGCGCGGGTTGTTGGTGCTGCAATTGTTCGCGTCCGATCCCGGGCCGGACGAGTTGATCGCGACGCCGCGGTAGACATAGCCGACGGGAGTGCAGAACGGCAGGATGAGCGAGCGGTTGGGGCCACTGCCGATCAGCGGATCGGTGGCGACGCGCGGCACGTTCGCGGGTGCTTCCTGACCGTAGATATAGGTCGGCACCACGTCGACGGCGGAATAGGCATATTCCTCGATATTCCGCCGCGAATAGGCGATCGTGCCGAGAATGCCGAAGGTGTCGCCGAACTTCTTGGACACCAGCGCGGACAGGCGAGGGTCGATGTCCTTGGCGATGTCGTTGTAGATGCCGCGCGCGGTGCCGGAGAAGACGAAGTCCTTCTTCTGGTCGAACGGCTTGGGCGCGCGCAGGTCGATGGTGGCGCCCAGCGAGCCTTCCTCCACGTCCGCCGACGTCGTCTTGCGCACGGACAGGCTGGAGAAGATCTCGGTCGGAAAGGTGACGAAGTCGAACGACCGCCCCGTGTTCGTCCCGCCGCGGATGTCGGTGCTCGACACCTGGCTGACGCCTTCCATGCCGTTGATGCGCACGCGGGTGAATTGCGCGCCCAGACCGCGGACCGACACCTGCCGCCCCTCGCCGCCGTCGCCGCGCGACAGCGCGACGCCGGGAACGCGCTGCATCGATTCGGCAAGGTTCGAATCGGGGAACTTGCCGATGTCCTCGGCCACGATGCTGTCGACCGCCGCGGTCTCGTTGCGCTTCACGTTCAGCGCGCTGTTCAGCGAGGCGCGGAAGCCGGTGACGACGATGTCCGCTTCCTGCGACGTTTCGGTGCGGGGTTGCGGCACGTCGGCGGGAGCGCCCGTCTGGTCGGTGGCCGGGGCCGGGGCCGCGGTCTGGCCGCTCGCGGCGGGTGCGCCGGCGACCATCAGGATCCCGGCGACGCTCGTCGTCACCAGCAGTCGTCGCTTCATCGTTGCGGTCGGCTTCATGCCCCTCTCCCTCGCTCGCCCGCGCCGGGGCGCGGAAGTGCCAGACCGTTGGTGGCTGGCGGTTGTTATGCCCCTGGCCTAACACCGCAAAAGCTATATGACAATATGGTCAGGCCATTAAGCCTGGCTGGTCTGTCGATTACCGTTAGACGGCTCGCCGGGCGAAGGCGCGACGGCGTTGCGCGGTCTCCGCACGGACCCGCTCCACTGCTTCCGCCTCGTCGACATGGAGCAGGTGATCGATCACGCGCGTGAGATGGTCGCGCATCGCCGCGCGCGCCGCCGCCGGGTCGCGCGCTTCCAGCGCGCGCAGGATCCGGCCGTGCTCCTCCATGCGGTCGGCAGTGCCCAGGCTGCCAGCCTTGGACAGGACCTGCCTGGCCAGCGGCGAGCGGAAGCGCATGTCCCACGCGTCGGTCACCGCGCCGATCAGCACCGCATTGCCGGTCGCCTCCGCGATCGCGATGTGGAAGCGGCGGTCCGCCTCCTCGGCCGCCGCGTCGTTGTCCTGCGCCATTTCCGCAAGGACGGTACGAAGGTGCGCCAGCTGCGCCTCGTCGATCTCGGTCGCCGCCACCGCCGCCACCTCGCCCTCGATCAGCCGCCGCGCCTCGGTGATCTCGAAGGCGCCGATATCCAGTTCGTCGTCCACCGTCGCGCTGGAGGAGGAGAGCACGAACACCCCCGATCCCTTGCGCGCCTCGACCAGCCCCTGCATCTCCAGCGCGATCATCGCCTCTCGGATGGTCGGGCGGCTGACGCCGAATCGCTCGGTCAGGTCGCGCTCGGCCGGCAGGCGCGACCCGATCGGGAACAGGCCCGCGCCGATATCGGCGACGATGGCCTGCACGATCCTGCGATACAGCTTGCCGCCGCCCTGCTCCGACATCTCGTTCCCGTTCCTCGCGCGCACCGCCGCTCCTTATGCATTTTCCGTCCGGTCCGCCACGTCAAGCCCGCGGCTATGATAAATGCCTGACAACCCCTTGCATGTGGTCGGACCAAAGATTAGGCCAGCAATACTGAATGACGTGCCGACCAGAGTATCGGCATGCGATCCTGCGGAGGGATGCGATGGCGACACCTTGGGCTTCCACCTTGTCGATCGGCGCGCTGCTGCTCGCGACGGGCGCGGTGCCCTCGCCGCACGGCGCGGGAGCGAACGCGCAGCAGGCGACCGCCGCCCCCTGGCGCGACCTGACGCCGAAGGCGGGGCTCGCCGGGTGGCGCCCGACCGGCGGCGAGGCCACCTATACCGTGGAGAACGGGGAGCTGGTCGGCCGCGCGATGCCGGGCAAGGCGAACAGCTGGCTCGTCTCCGACGTGCGCTTCGGCGACTATATTATGGAGTTCGAGGCGAAGACAGACCCGACTCTGAACTCCGGCGTGATGGTGCGCGGGCAGAGCCGGGCGGACTATCGCAACGGCGTGGTCCACGGCTACCAGGCGGAGATCGACCCCAGCCCGCGCGGCTGGAGCGGCGGCATGTACGACGAGCAGCGGCGCCAATGGCTCTACTCGCTCGGCCGCAACGACGCGGCGCGCCGCACCTTCCGCTCGGGCGACTGGAATCGCTACCGCATCGAGGCGATCGGCAACCGCATCCGCACCTGGATCAACGGCGTGCCCGCGACCGACATCGTCGACGACACGGACGCGAGCGGCTTCATCGCCTTCCAGGTCCACGCCGTGCCGGACGAAGTGGCGGCGCGCCATCCCGAAGTGCGGTTCCGCAACGTGCGCGTCATCACCGACCGGCCGCAGCGCTACGCCCTCGCCGAGACCCAGCTGCCGCAGGCCGGCTGGCTCGCGAATCGCCTGGGTCCCGCCGAACAGCGCGCGGGCTGGAAGCTGCTGTTCGACGGCAGGAGCAACGCGGGCTGGCGCGCGGCGAAGGGCGGCGCCTTTCCCGCGAAGGGCTGGTCGATCGCGGACGGCGTCCTGTCGGTCACGGGCGGCGGCGGCGACATCGTGACCGCGTCGCCCTATCGCGACTACGAACTGTCCGTGGATTTCCGCCTGACCGAGGGCGCGAACAGCGGGATCAAGTACCGCGTCGCACCGGACGGATCGGGCAAAGGATTGGAATACCAGCTGCTGGACGACGCGCGCCATCCCGATGCCAAGATGGGGCGCGACGGCAACCGCACGCTCGCGGCACTCTACGACCTGATCGCGCCGGCCAACCTCCTCGATCCGAAGAGCCCGGGCAAGCGGATCAACCCGCCGGGCGAGTGGAACCGTGCCGTGATCGTCGTGCGCGGCAACCACGTCGAACACTGGCTGAACGGGTTCAAGATGGTCGAGTACGAGCGCGGCTCGCCCGCCTTCCGCGCCGCGGTGGCGCAGAGCAAGTTCGCCGCGGAGCAAGGGTTCGGCGAGTGGCCGTCCAGCCCGATCCTGCTGCAGGACCACGGCGACCGCGTCGATTTCCGCTCGATCAAGCTGCGCACGCTGAAGGGGAGTGAAGCACGATGATGGACCGTCGCACGGTCATGAAGGGCGCCGGCGCCGCCGCGCTGACCACCGCCATGAGCGCGAAGAGCTACGCGCAGATCAAGGGGGCGAACGATCGCGTCCGCGTCGCCGTGGTGGGCGTGAACGGCCGCGGACAGGCGCACATGGCCGCCTTCGCCAAGGTGCCGAACACCGTCATCACGCATTTCGTCGATTGCGAGAGCGCGGTGCTGGCCAAGCGCGCCGACGAGTTCGCCGCGCGCGGCAATCCCAAGGTGAAGCAGGTGCGCGACTATCGCCGCCTTTTGGGCAACAAGGCGGTCGACGTCGTCACCGTCGCCACGCCCGATTTCAGCCACGTGAAGATCTCGACCGACGCGATGGACGCGGGCCACCACGTCTATTGCGAGAAGCCGGTCGGCATCGCGCCGGCGGAAGGCGAGGCGATGATCGCGGTGCAGAAGCGCACCGGGCGCCAGTTGCAGATCGGCAACCAGCAGCGCTCCAGCCCGGAAACGCGGCAGCTGCTGGAGCTCGTGAAGGCGGGCGAGCTGGGCCACGTGTACGAAGCGCAGACCTGGTACGCCAACGCACGCCGCCCGATCGGCCACGGCCAGCAGGTGCCGCCCCCCGCCACGCTCGACTGGGACCTGTGGCAGGGGCCGCGCCCGCGCGCGCCCTACCGGTCCAACCTGGTACCCTACAATTGGCATTGGGTGTGGCAGTACGGCACGGGCGAGATCTGCAACAACGGCATGCACGAGATCGACGTCGCGCGCTGGCTGATGGGGCTCACCTATCCAAAGCAGGTGGAGGCGCGCGGATCGCGGCAGTTCTTCAACGACGACGATTGGGAGATGTACGACACGATGGACCTGACGCTCGCCTACGAGGGCGATCGGAAGATCACGTGGGAGGGGCAGAGCGGCAACGGCATCGCCCGCTACGGCCGCGGGCGCGGCGTGCTTCTGCTCGGCACGAAGGGATCGGCCGTGGTCGATCGCAACGGGTTCGAGCTGTACGATCTGCAAGGGAAGCTGCTGCGCGCGGTGAAGTCCGTGGAGGAGAGCGAGACCACCGGCACCGTCGGCATCGGCAAGCTCGACGTGTATCACGCGCAGAACATGGTCGACGTCATCCGCGGCCAGGCGGCGGCACTCAACTCGCCGATCGCGGAGGGGAACATCAGCACCAACCTGTGCCACCTCGGCAACATGGCCTATCGCGCCAAGGCGGCGCTGACGATCGATCCGGCGACGGGGCGAACCGACAATGCCGAGGCGATGAGATATTGGTCGGTGGACTATCAGCCGGGCTGGGAACTGAAGGCCTGACCGGAGTGACGCGGGCGCGGATCGAGCGGTTCGCCGCGATGGGGACGCGGGTGGAGCTGCACGCCTTCGACGGCGCGACGCCCGCCGCGCTGGCGGACGCGCGTCGCGCGGTGGAGGCGGTGGACGACGCACTGACGATCCACCGCCCCTCCCCGCTGGTCGCGCTGAACGAGGCGCTGCTTGCCGGGCGCGAGGCGGCGGTGACGGACGCGATCCTGCTCGACGCGCTGGACGCCGCGGCGGCGGCGCACGTCGCCACCTTCGGCCTGTTCGACGTCGCGGCGGACCGGCGCACCGGCGGCAACTGGACGATGGTCCGGTTCGACCGGGCGGGCGGCACCGTCGCGGCGTCGCGGCCGCTCGCGCTCGATTTCGGCGGGCTCGGCAAGGGGCTGGCGCTCGACCGCGCAGGAGCGGTGCTGCGTGACGCGGGCGTCACCAGCGCGCTGCTCAGCGCGGGCGAGAGCTCGATCCTGGCGTTCGGGCCGCATCCGCTCGGCGGGGGCTGGCCCTTCGCGATCCCGCATCCGATCGACGCCGACGCCACGCTGCTGGAGATCGAGCTGCGCGACCAGTCGCTCTCGATTTCCGCCACCGTGGGTGTCGGCACCGACGCACCCGAGCGCGCGGCGCTGCTGCGTCCCGGCGAGCCGGCGGCCATCGCCCCGCCCGCCTGCGCGGTCGCCATCGCCGAAAGCGGCGCCGCGGCGGAGGCGCTCAGCACCGCGCTGGTCGTCGCCGATCCGGCGCGTGCCGCGCGGTTGCTGCGCGACCGGCGCGACACCCGCTTCCGCTTCGACCTCGCCCATCAGGAAAGTCGCGTCGCATGACCAAGGACCATTTCGATCTGTCGCGCCGGTCGTTCCTCGACCGCGTGCTGGCCGCGACCGCAGGCGCGGGCGTCGCCGCCGCCGCCCCCTGGGCCTCCGCCGCCGCGCAGGGCGCCGCCGCCGCCCCCGCCGCCGGTCCGCGCGTGCGGCTGGGCGTGATCGGCACCGGCGACCGTGGACGCGCGCTGATCCGCAACATCCAGAAATCGCGCAACTGCACCGTCGCCGCGATCTGCGACACGTATGCCGGCAACCTCGACAAGGCGCGCGCGATCGCGGGCGCGTCCGTCCCCGCCTTCGCCGATCATCGCGCGATGCTGGACGCGCGCGGTCTCGACGCGATCGTCATCGCCACCCCGCTGAACCTGCACGCCGCCCATGCCAAGGCGGGGCTCGACGCCGGGCTGCACGTGTGGTGCGAGAAGGCGATGGCGCGCACGATCAAGGATTGCGGCGCGATGGTCACCGACGCGCGCAAGGCCGGCAAGATCCTGCAGATCGGGCACCAGCGCATGTTCCATCCCACCTACCTGAACGCGCTGAAGCGCGCCAAGGCGGGGGAGATCGGCACGATCACGCAGGTGCGCGCCAGCTGGCACCGAAATAACAGCTGGCGGCGGAAGGTCCCCGCCGACGCCACCGACCGCCAGATCAACTGGCGCCTCTATCGCGAGGCGTCCGCCGGGCTGATGACCGAGCTGGCGACGCACCAGTTGCAGGTCGGAAACTGGTTCCTCGACGCGGTGCCGACGAAGGTGATCGGATCGGGCAGCATCTGTTTCTGGAAGGACGGGCGCGAGGTCTACGACCATGTCGCACTCGTCTACGAATATAGCGGCGGGCGGAAGGTGATCTACACCTCGCTCCTCAACAACGCGCGCTACGGCTGCGAGGAGCAGATCCAGGGCAGCACCGGCACGATCGAGCCGGAGCTGGGCCGCATCTACCAGGAAGTGCCGCCCAAGCAGCTGGCGCTCCAGCGGATGCAGCAGGACATCAGGAAGGGGTCGAAGCGCACCGTGCCGATCGGCGGCGCGACCTGGTTTCCCGAGCTGCCCGTCACCACGCCCGGAGAGTCGCTCGGCTGGGGCGAATATGACGAGACGATGCTGCAGTTCGAGGGGTTCGGCGAGGCCGTGCGCGCCGGGCGCCCGCTGCCCGGCCTTCTCGCGCAGGCCTATCACGCCAGCGTCGCCTCGCTGCTGGGCGAGGCGGCGATGGACAAGGGCGAGGCGATGACCTGGCCGACCGATCTGGTCGCCGTTCGAGAGGGCTGACGATGACGAACACCACCCGCCGCGACCTGATCGGCCTCGGCCTCGCCGCCGGCTTCTCCGGCCTCGCCGCCGACGCGATCGCCCAATCGACGACGCGCGGCGACGCGCCGACCGAGGGTGCGCCCGCCCGCCCCGCCCCGGATGCAAAATATCGCGTGCCGTTCGGCGTGATCGGGCTCGACCACAATCACATCTATGGCATCACCGACGCGATGATCCGCGGCGGCGGCGTGCTGACCGCGTTCTACGCGGCCGATCCGAAGCAGGTCGCCGCCTTTCAGAAGCGCTATCCCGGCGTCCGCCTCGCGCGCAGCGAGGACGAGATCGTCGAGGATCGGCAGATCAAGCTGGTGTGCAGCGCCGCCATTCCGGCGAAGCGCGCACCACTGGGCATCAAGGTGATGCGCGCGGGCAAGGATTACCTGAGCGACAAGGCCGCGATCGTCACGCTGAAGCAGCTCGCCGAGGTGCGCGCCGCGATCAAGGCGACGGGCCGCAAGTTCGGCATCATGTATTCCGAACGGCTGGAGGTACCCGCCGCGGTGATGGCGGGTCAGCTGGTCCACGACGGTGCGATCGGCAAGGTCATCCAGACGATCAACCTGGCGCCGCACCGCCTGAACGCGCCCAATCGGCCGGCATGGTTCTGGGATCCGGCGCAGAACGGCGGCATCCTGACGGACGTGGGCAGCCACCAGGCGGACCAGTTCCTCTATCTCACCGGCTCGACCCGCGCGACCGTGCTGGCGGCGCAGGTCGGCAACGTCGCCAATCCGCAGCATCCGCGGTTCGAGGATTTCGGCGACATGATGGTGCAGGGCAACGGCGGCGCGGGCTATGTCCGCGTCGACTGGTTCACGCCCGACGGCCTGCCCACCTGGGGCGACGGCCGGCTCTTCATCCTGGGGACCGAGGGCTACATCGAGCTGCGCAAGTACGTCGACATCGAGGGGCGCAAGGGCGGCAACCACCTGTTCCTCGCCGATCGCAAGGGCACGCGCTATCTCGACTGCTCCAACGTGCCGCTGCCGTTCGGCCCGCAATTCATCACCGACATCGTCGAGCGCTCGTCCGTGGCGCAGGACCAGGAGCAGGCGCTGCTGGCGGCGGAACTGGTGCTGACCGCATCGGCGAAGGCGACGCGCCTGCCGGCGTAGTCGCACCCTTTCATATCGAACTTAGCGGAACGACCTCCATCATCTGTAAGGCATCTCCTTGCGTGTGGCCTGACCAGTGTGTAGGCTTCTTAGCGGATCGCTCCCGCACCGGCATCTCGCTGGCTCCTGCCGGCGACCGACCTGACGGGGACGACAAGGGGTGAGGGTGCCGGCATCATGTTGATGACGCAGACGATGCGCTGGTTCGGTCCGCGCGACCCCGTGTCGCTGCGCGACATTCGCCAGGCCGGCGCGACCGAGGTGGTCACCGCGCTGCACGAGCTTCCCAACGGCGCGGTGTGGACCGCCGCCGCCATCGCCGCGCGCCGCGCGGAGATCGAGCGCGCCGGGCTGGGCTGGACGGTGGTGGAGAGCCTGCCCGTCCACGAGGAGATCAAGCTGCGCGCACCGGGGCACGAGCGGCACCTCGACGCCTATCGCGAGAGCCTGCGCAACCTGGCCGCCGGCGGTGTCGGCGTGGTGACGTACAATTTCATGCCGCTGCTCGACTGGACGCGCACCGATCTCGCCTTCGCCATGCCCGACGGCGCGCTGGCGCTGCGGTTCGAGCCTGTCGCCCTCGCCGCCTACGACCTGTTCATCCTCCGCCGCCCCGGCGCCGCCGACGACTACGACGAGGCCCTGTGTAGCGCGGCAGAGCGCCGCTTCGCCGCGATGGACGAGGATGCGCGCCACCGGCTGGAGCGCACCATCATCGCCGGCCTGCCGGGCAGCGAGGAGAGCTTCACCTCGGCCGAGTTCCTGCGCGCGATCCACGGCTATGCCGACACCGGCGCGGACCGCCTGCGCGAGAACCACGCCGCCTTCCTCGACGCGGTCTGCCCCGTCGCCGACGAGGTCGGCGTGCGGCTGGTGGTCCATCCCGACGACCCGCCCTTCCCCATCTTCGGCCTGCCCCGCGTCGTCAGCACGGAGGCCGACGTCGCCGCGCTGTTCGCGCGCGTGCCCAACCCGTCGAACGGGCTGTGCTTCTGCACCGGCTCCTTCGGCGCGCGACGCGACAACGACCTGCCCGGCATCGTCGAGCGACTGGGCCCCCGCATCGGCTTCGTCCACCTGCGCTCCGTCGCGCACGAGGCGGACGGTTCCTTCCACGAGGCACCGCACCTGGAGGGCCATGCCGGCATGGCCGATGTCGTCACCGCGCTTCACCGCCTGCAACGGGCGGAGGGCCGGTCCATTCCGATGCGGCCCGACCACGGCCACCAGATGATGGACGACCTGACCAAGCGGACCAACCCGGGCTATTCGCTGCTGGGTCGGATGCGCGGGCTGGCCGAACTGCGCGGGCTGGAACGCGGCATCGCGCACGCGCTGGCCTGAGAGAGAGGGAACGCGACATGGCGACGCTGAACGACACGGACACGGCGCCCGCCCGCATCCGCCCCGCGAGCAACGTGCGCTGGGTGATCTGTGCGCTGCTCTTCTTCGCGACGACGATCAACTACATCGACCGGCAGATCATCGGCATCCTCAAGCCGACGTTGCAGGCGGACCTGGGCTGGAGCGAGGGCGACTATGCCAACATCGTCTTCTGGTTCCAGGCCGCCTACGCCATCGGCCTGCTCGCCTGCGGTCCCGTCATCGACCGGCTCGGCTCGCGCCTCGGCTATGCCGCGGCGATCGCGCTGTGGAGCTTCGCGGCGATGCTCCACGCCTTCGTGCGCACGCCGTTCGGCTTCTCCGGTGCGCGCTTCCTCCTGGGACTGGGCGAATCGGCCAATTTCCCCGCCGCGATCAAGTCCGTCGCCGAATGGTTCCCGCGGCACGAGCGCGCGCTCGCCGCCGGCATCCTGAACGCGGGCGCCAACGTCGGCGCGCTGGCGACGCCGATCGTCGTGCCGCTGCTGACGATCTATTTCGGCTGGGAGGCGGCATTCATCGTCACCGGGCTGCTCGGCTTCATCTGGCTCGCCGCGTGGCTCGGCTTCTATCGCACCCCCGCCGACCACGCGCGCGTGTCGCCCTCCGAGCGCGCCTATATCGAGGAGGACGCGGCGCCGGAGCCGACCACGCGTGTGCCGTGGCGCGCGCTGTTCGGGCAGCGGCCGACCTGGGCCTTCGCGATCGCGAAGTTCCTGACCGATCCGGTGTGGTACCTCTTCCTGTTCTGGCTTCCCGACCTGCTCGCCAAGCAATACGGCCTCGACCTCAAGACGTTCGGTCCGCCGCTGATCGCGATCTACCTCCTCGCCGACGCGGGCAGCATCGGCGGCGGCTGGCTGTCCTCCGCGCTGATGAAGCGCGGGCGCAGCGTCAACGCCGCGCGCAAGATCGCGCTGCTGGTCTGCGCCTTGTGCGTCGTTCCCGTCTTCACCGCCGCCAGCACGCCCAGCCTGTGGCTGGCCGTCGCCATCCTCGGCCTCGCCGCCGCGGCGCACCAGGGCTGGTCGTCGAACCTCTACGCCATCGTGTCGGATAGCGTGCCGCGCACGTCGGTGGCCTCGGTGATGGGGATCGGCGGCGCGGCGGGTGCGATCGGCGGCATGATCATGGCCAAGTACGTCGGCCACGTGCTGGAGACGATCGGGTCGTACTGGCCGGTCCTGCTCTGGGCGAGCAGCGCCTATCTGATCGCACTGCTGCTGATCCACCTGATCCTGCCGCGCATCGGGGAGACGGCGGTAGAGGTGCCCGCGGCATAGTCGATCCGATTATCCCCGGCTGCGGCGTGGACGACTAGTCTTGGCACCCCCGTCGAGGAGCGTGTCATGATCCGCAACGACCTGCCGCTGGCCGCGCCGCGCCTGGCCCCGCCCAATGGCGGCGGCCGCACCCGCGCAACGGAGGGGGAAGGCGACGGTTACGGCTTCCTCGACACGCTCCGCGTCGCGGTCGCGACCGTGGGGCGCAAGGGCGGGGACATTCCGACGACCCGCGCCACGATCCGCGACGTCACCTCGCTGTCCGACCTCGCCGAGCGCTACGGCACCACCACGGGCCAGCTGATCCTGCTGAACAAGGGCAATCCGTCGATCTTCGACCTGCGCGCGGGGGACACGATCCGCGTGCCGCTGAACCGCCAGGTGGTGACGGTGCAGGAAGGCGACACGCTGCGCTCGCTGTCGCGCACCTACGGCATCCCCCGCGACCAGATCGTCGAGGCCAACGGCCTCGCCGGCGGCCGCCTGCCGCCGCCGGGATCGCAGATCGCGCTGGTGCCCGCCGCCTCCTACGGCCTCGGCACCAAGGCGGCGGCCAGCGCCTATGTCGCCGACGTGAAGGCGCTGGAGCATCAGTGGAACGCGCTGGACCCGTCCGAGCGATTGCAGAAGCTGGAGGACGCCATCAACGAGCGGCTGGCCGCGCGCGGCGTGCCGCCCGTCAACCTGGTCGTCAGCGGATCCGGCGGCGGCGGCGTCTACGATTTCGGCACGCACACGATCGAGGTCAGCTCCGCCGTGCTGTCGAAGGACGGCGTCACGTCGGAGGAGCTGCTCGACGTCGCCGACACCGTCTATCACGAGGGGCGCCACGCCGAGCAGTGGTTCGACATGGCGCGCATCCACATCGCCGCGGGCCGCCCCGCCGCCGACCTCGGCATGCCGCGCGGGGTGATCCGCGCCGCGCGGGAGGCGGGCGGGATCGACCTCGACACCGCGCGCGGCCGCTTCGCCAATGCGATGTACGAGAGCGTCTACGGCGCGGGCGCCGCGCATCGCAACGCGACGCTGGGCGCGCTGAACGACGGCACGACGGTGACCGACGCGGAATATGCGGCCTATCGCCGCTTGCCGGAGGAGGCGGACGCATGGCGGGTCGGTGGCATGATCCTCAACCTGTGGTACGGCTGATCGTCACGGCGGCGGCGATGGTGGGTGCGATGACGGGATGGGCGGAGGCGGCGGAGGACCGGCGCGGCGCGGCGTTGCTGACGCTGGCGAGCGACTTCCTGTCGACGGGGGAGGCGCTGCCCGCGCTGCGTGCCCGGCAGGCAAGCGTCGACGAGACCTTCGCGAAGGCCGGCAGCTACCCCTTCCGCATCGCCGGCCTGGCTGACACCGGCTCGGCCGCCACGCTGGCGACCGACCGGGCGAGCGTTAGTCCCGACACGCTGACGCTGGTGCCGGCCGCGGGCATCGCGCTGACGCTGGAGGCGGTGGCGCGGCGTTTCGGCAAGGCCGCGCGCGCGCCCGCGCTGCCCGGCACCGGCCACCGCTACCGCTTCGTGCTGGACGAGGACCGCTCCGTCGTCGTCGATCTCAGCGGCAGCGCGGATAGCACCGGCGCGCGCGTCACGAAATTGGTGGCCATCCGCGAGCGGTGACGGCTTGACGTGAAATCGTCGCCGCCGCAGCCTTGGCGGGAGCCGGACGGACAGAGGTTCGTTACGGCCCGGACACTTAGCGAAGCCACCTAGCGAAAAGGGGACCAGTCATGGCACGGACGGCAGAGAAGCGCGGCAAGGACGAGACCAAGGCCGCGGAGAAGAAGGTGGCGAAGACCGGCAAGCCCGCCGGCGGCGCCCGAGGCGGCATCACCGCCCCGGTGACCCCGTCCGCCGACCTGGCAGAGATCGTCGGCAAGAACGACCTGCCGCGCAGCGAGGTCGTCAGCAAGGTGTGGGAATACATCAAGAAGCACGACCTTCAGGACGCCAAGGACCGTCGCCAGATCAACGGCGACGACAAGCTGCAGAAGATCTTCGGGAAGAAGTCGGTCAGCATGTTCGAGATGAACAAGCACCTGAGCGCGCATCTCACCGCGAAAAAGGCGTGATCGGCCGCGGGCGCCCCTCGCACGGGGCGCCCGCCTTTCCGTCGTTTACCGTTCGTTAACGAATCTTACCTAGGATTCACCACTCATCCGGGGGCAACCGGAGACGAAGAATGACGATGACGAAGGAGTTCCGCGAGGAACTGGCGAAAGCCAAGCGCACCGCGCGCGAGCTGGGCGATTCACCCGCCAGCGCGGATCTGTGGCGATTGATCGAACGGGCGGAGAAACTGTCACGGCCGCGCTGAAGGCCGGCGTCGGTTCGCGCTTCGTCACCCCTGCCATCATCCAAGCCGCTACCCGGCGCCGGCGCGCAACACGCCGGCGATCTCGCGCTGCAACACGCTGCTGGTGAACGGCTTGGCGATGAACCGGTCCGCCACGTTCTCGCACAGGTATTTGGCGCCGGCATAGCCCGACATCGCCACGGTCTTCAGCGCCGGGCAGCGACCGGTGGCGCGGCGGATCAGGTCGCCGCCGTCCAGCGTGCCCGGCATGCGGATGTCGGTCAGCAGCAGGTCGATGCGCAGGCCGGCGGACATCAGCGCATCCGCCTCGTCGCCGCTCTGCGCCTCCTGCACGTCGTAGCCCGCGTCGGTCAGCATCTCGCACACCATGGTGCGGACCAGCGCTTCGTCCTCCACGACCAGGATCCTGGCCGCCCCATCCCCCGCCGCCCTTTCCTGCGTGCGCATACCTTGCCTTCGTCCTCCTTCCGCCCACCGCTCGTCCGCGCGATCAGCCCCGCGCATCGAGCATCGTCCTCACCCCGGCCAGCAGGTCGGCCATCCGCACCGGCTTGGGCAGGAACGCCTCCGCCCCCGCTGCCAGGCAATCGTCCATCACCTCGCGGTCGGGACTGGCGGAGATCGCCAGCACGCCGATCCCGCGCGTCGCCGCCCCGCGCTTCAGCGTCGCGATCACGTCCCGCCCGTCCACGTCGGGCAGCAGCACGTCGAGCAGGATCAGGTCGGGCCGCGCGCCGGCCGCCACGCGGGTCGCCTCCCGGCCGCTGGCCGCGGTGATCGCGTCGAAGCCGCCGAGCTGCAGGATGTCGCGAAACAGCTTCGCGTGCAGCGGCTGGTCCTCCACGATCAAGATCACCGCCGCCACGTTCGTCCTCTGACCATCGATTCCCGAACCGAGATCGTCTTAGTGAAAGGCGGACGGGCGAAGCACAAGTCGCATAAAGGTCGTAATCGCAACGGGATAGGCGCGAAGCCGGCGTCGGCCGCGCGAAGCGGCCCCGCCGCCTCCATTCGGTGGCCCTCCTTCTCCCGCCACTCGGCAATCGAACCCGTGGTACGGTTGCCACACGGAAATAATTCGTTTTGTGACGGCTTGCCTTTCGCAGTTTTCCTGGCCTAGTCGAACGGCAGGTATGGCGCCCATCATGCGTCGACCACAGGGAGAGTTAGGATGAGGAAGACGTTGCTCCTGGCTGCAAGCGGGCTTGCGGCCATGGCGCTTTCCACCGCCGCCGCCGCGCAGAACACCGCCGCCCCCACCGCGCCGTCTCCCGCGAGCGCCACCGACCAGGCCGCCGTGGACGGACAGACCGACGACGCCGACGCCGCGGCGTCCTCCGACATCGTCGTCACCGCGCAGGGCCGCGCCCAGGTGCTGGCCGACGTGCCGGTCGCCATCTCCGCGGTCAGCGCGGAGACGCTGCAGAATTCCGGCGCCAACGACATCCGTCAGCTGAACCAGGTCGCGCCGTCGCTGCTGGTGACGTCCACCGGATCCGAGGCCAACGGCTCACCGCGCATCCGCGGCATCGGTACGGTCGGCGACAATCCCGGCCTGGAAAGCTCCGTGGTGGTCCTCATCGACGGCGTCTACCGTTCGCGCGCGGGCATCGGCCTCAACGAACTGGGCGAGATCGACCGCGTCGAGGTGCTGCGCGGCCCGCAGGGCACGCTGGGCGGCCGCAACTCCTCCGCCGGTCTCCTCTCCATCGTCAGCAAGAAGCCCGCGTTCACCTTTGGCGCCAACGGCGAGGTGACGTACGGCAATTACGACTTCTGGCGCCTCGCCGCGGGTGTCACCGGCCCGATCACGGAGAACGTCGCCTTCCGCCTGGACGGCGTCTACGTGAAGCGCGACGGCTTCTACAACGACCGCGTCAACGACACGACGGTGAACGACCGCGACCGCTTCTTCGGCCGCGCGCAGCTGCTGTTCGAGCCGACCGACGACATCAGCTTCCGCCTGATCGGCGACTATACGAAGCGCGACGAGTCGTGCTGCGCCGCGACCTATGTCAGCAGCTCGATGAACGAGGCGATCGGCAACCTGAACAACCCGGCGACCCCGCTCGCCACGGGTCTGGCCGGCGGCAACAACATCATCAACGTGCTGCGTGACCTGGGCCAGGACCTCGGCGCCTTCAACCAGAAGTACAGCCGAGACATCTCCGTCACGCCGGGCCGCAGCTACGGCGGCGACATGCAGGACTGGGGCGTCTCGGGCCAGCTCGACTGGGACTTCGGGGGCGTGAAGCTGACGTCGATCACCGCCTACCGCGATTACTATAACACGCAGGCCGGCGACGTCGACTACGGCACGGTCGACATCCTGTACAACGCCGACGACGGCAACAACCGCCGTCAGTTCCGAACCTTCACGCAGGAACTGCGGCTGAACGGCACCGCCTTCGACGACAAGCTCGACTGGCTGGTCGGCGGCTTCTACATGGACGAGAAGTTCCGGGGTAAGAGCAACCTGCGCTTCGGCAGCCAGTACGGCCGCTTCGCCGCGTGCCGCGTCGTCTCCGGCAGCCTCGCCACGCTCTACTCGCCGACGACGCCGGGCTGCATCAGCCCGACCGGCCGTGCGGTCATCGCGGGCCTCGTCCCCGGCGTGCCTTCGCCGTTCGGTGCGGCGGGCGGCACCGTCCTCGCCGCGTTCGACACGCTGGAATCGATCAGCGATCGCGGCTCGACGATCGATCGCTACAATCAGAACAGCCGCAGCTTCGCCGCGTTCACGCACAACATCATCCACGTGACGGACACGATCGACCTGACGCTGGGCCTGCGCTACACCAACGAGCGCAAGCGCTTCTCCGCCACGTTCGGCAACGACAACGCAGCCTGCGTCGCCAACCAGCAGCGGCTGACGCCGTTCCTGACCAACCCCGGCCTCGCCGCACTGGCCGGCGGCCTGATCGGCCTGTCGTGCCAGGGCAATTCGACCTTGGAGCTGAACGGCGTCGGCATCAGCGACACGCGCAGCGAGGACGAGTTCACCGGCACCGCGGTCGCCTCGTGGAAGCCGATCGACGACCTGCTCGTCTACGGCAGCTACTCGCGCGGCTACAAGGCGGGCGGCTTCAACTTCGACCGGTCCGCGCTGAAGGCCCCGACGCTCAGCTTCGCCAGCTTCGGCGGCGGCAGCGCGCAGGCGGGCGCGCAGGCGCTGGTCGGCAACCTGCAGTTCGACGCCGAGACGGTGAACGCGTTCGAGATCGGCGCCAAATACGCGACCGGTCCGTTCAGCCTGTCCGTGGCGGCGTTCCGTCAGGACTTCAGCAACTTCCAGCTGAATACCTTCGACGGCACGGTCTTCATCGTTGAGAACGTGAACGGCTGCTCGTCCAGCCTGAACGGCGGCGACCGCGACCAGAACAAGTTCGCCGCGGCACCCAATTTCAACGCGGGTGCGGTCGCGAGCGGCCAATGCCCCAACGGCGACGTGGGCCACGGCGTGCGGTCACAGGGCGTCGAGCTGGAGGCGACGCTGGTGCCGATCCGCGACTTCCGCTTCACCGCGGGCCTCACCTACGCCGACACCAAGTTCCGCGACCAGCTGGTCGGCGACGCGAGCGGCGCGCCGCTGAACCAGGCGCTGGGCAAGCTGCCGGGACAGCAGCTGTCGCTGGCGCCGGAGATCGTCGTCACGACGTCGGCGGCGTGGACGCCGGACCTGGGCAGCAGCGGACTCTCCGCCCTGTTCTACGTCGATTCGCGTCTCAGCGGCGACTACAACACCGGCTCCGACCTGTTCCCGCAGAAGGCGCAGGACGGCTTCGCGCTGGTGAACGCCCGCGTCGGCATCCGCGGCCCGGATCAGCGCTGGGCGGTGGAATTCTGGGCGCAGAACGTCTTCAACCAGGACTATGCGCAGGTCGCCTTCAACTCGCCGTTCCAGGAAGGCGCCGTCTCCGCCGCGTTCCAAGACCCGCAATATCCGGGCGGGAGGCAGATCTTCTCGAACTTCCTCGCCGAACCGCGCACCTACGGCGTCACGCTGCGCGGACGCTTCTGATCGGATGATCCCCGCGTGACGGCGAAGGCCGGCGCTCCTCGCGAAGGAGCGCCGGCCTTTTTCATGGTCGCAAGCTCAGTCGAAGCCGACGAAGCGGGCCGCCTCGTCCACCGTCTTGCGGCGGGACACGACGGCGTTGGCGGGGAAGTCGTCGTCAGGCCAGCCGAGCGCGATGCTCTTCAGGATGATCTGGTCCTCGGCGATGCCGGCATGCTCGCGCACCACGGGCGACTGCATGATGCCCTGGCTGTTGATGACGGTGCCCAACCCCCGCGACCACGCGGCGGTGACCAGCGCGTTCGTCACCGCGCCACAGTCGAACGGGGTGTCGTCGCTGCCGTCGAGTACGCGGTCGTAGGTGACGATGATGCATACGGGCGCGTCGAACTGGCGGAAGCCACGCATCACCCAATCCTGCCGCCGCGCCGCATCGTCGCGCTCGATCCCCATCGCGCCGAACAATTGCTTGGCCACGTCCACCTGCCGCTCGCGGTGCGATCCGTCGAAGGCGGTTCCGGTGCGGAACTCGCGCGATTGCGGCACGCCCGCGATCATCCGCTCGCTGTTGCCCTGGCGGATGCGGTCCAGCGGCTCGCCCGTGACCACGGTGAAGTTCCACGGCTGCGTGTTCATCGACGAGGGCGCCCGCATCGCCAGCGCCAGGATCTCCTCGATGAGTGCACGCGGCACGGGATCGGGCTTGTACCCGCGAATGCTCCTGCGTCCCGCCACGACCGCGTCGAACTGCATCCTCAACCCCTTCCATCCCGTCTCGTTGGCAAGGAGTTAAGTCAAACCGCTTAGCGCGTAAACCGCGTCAGCCGCGCGCCTCCAGCCGCTGGTCGACCACGCGGCCCACCTCCTCCCAGCGCTTTGCCGCGGGCAGGTCGTGCGCGCGGATCGCGATGACGATCTGGTCGACCACCTTCTGCCGCGCCCCCTGCCCATGCGCCGCCACCAGGGCAGCCGCCGACTCGCCGTTGCTGATCTGACCGAACATGCCGGCGCGGTTGCCACGCCGGCCCGCGACTGTCACGGCGGGGTTGATCCATGTAAAAAAAGACTGTGGATAAGCCGTCGCGCGGACGCGGGTCACGCGTCGGCGGCTTCCGGCAGCCACGCGGGCTCGTGCGCGAAGGTGGGATGGAACGGCACCGACGCGGCCAGCCCCGCCTCGTCGGCGATGACGTAGCGGCCGTGGGTGCCGGAGACGAGGCCGTCGTCGTTCAGCTTGCGCAGCATGCGATTGACGTGGACGTTGGTGAGGCCGAGCAGGTCGGCGATCTGCTCCTGCGTCAGCGGAGCGTCGATCGCGTTGCCGTCCACCACCCCCGCGGCCCGACCGCGCGTCAGAAGGTCCAGCATCAGCCCCGCGACCCGCTCGTAGGCGGAGGTGCGGCCGATCTCCGCCAGCTTGTGCATCAGCGCCACGCGCTCCTTCTGCACGCTCAGCAGGAACGACGCCGCCATCCGCGGATCGTCGGCGAACAATTGCCCCAGCGTGTCGAAGGGCACCATGCTGGCCACCACGTCGGACAGCGCGGCCAGCGTATCTCCCGCCGCGGCGAGGCACATGCTCGTCGACCCCAGGACGTCGCCGGGCAGGTGGACCTTCACCAGCTGCCGCTTGGCGCTCGGCAGGTCGATGGAGGAGCCGACCCAGCCGGCATGGAGGAGCCAGACGTGCGAGGCGGTCGCCCCTTCCTGCCGCAGGACCGTGCGGCGCGGATAGCGGCGCGGCGACCGCGTCAGCGACGCCAGCACCTCGCGCTGGCGCAACGTCAGCGCGGAGAACTCGCTGAAGCGGTGCAGGGGAAACGGCGGCATCGCGCAACGATACGCCTGTTCGTCAGCAACTTACACCCTCGGCGGCGTTCGGTTCACCGCAGCGTCATGCGCGCGCGGAACAGCTGTCCCTGCTCGATCACCAGCACCAGCCCCAGCACGGCCACCCCGATGCACAGATAGCCGACCGCCAGCGGCAGCGTGGTGCCGGCGTAGGACTGCCCGATGGCGGAGCCGACCAGCACCGCGCCGATGCTGGTGACGAAGCCCTGCACCGACGACGCCGTGCCGGCAATCCGCCCGACCGGTTCCATCGCCATCGCGCCGAAATTGGAGCCGCACAGCCCGATGCACGTCATGCTGAGGGCCTGGAAGGCGATGTAGCTGACCAGCGTCTCCGCATCGAGCAGGATGACCGCGACGTGGACGACCGACAGCGCGACCAGCGCCAGCACCGCCGCCTGCGAGATCAGCCGCGTGCCCAGCCGCTCGACCAGCCGGCTGTTGGCGAAGGAGGCCAGCCCCATCGCCCCGGCGCAGATCGCGAACAGCAGCGTGAAGCGGTCGCCGGCGCCGAACTCGTCGACGAAGATCTGCTGCGCCGAGGACACGAAGGCGATGATGCCCCCGAAGGTCAGCGACGCCGCCACGGCATAGCCGATCGAGAACCGGTTGGTCAGCACCAGCCGGTAGCTGCCGCGCAGCGCGCTGAGCGAGATGGGCGTCCGCCGCTCCGCCGGCAGCGTCTCCGGCAGGCGCAGCGCCGTCCAGGCGAGGATCGCCGCCGCGAAGGCGCCCAGCGCGTAGAAGATGAATCGCCACGGTCCGAAGGCGAGCAGCCCCTGTCCCACCGTGGGCGCCATGATCGGCACGATGAAGAAGATCATCTGCGCGATCGACATCGTGCGCGCCATCTGCCGGCCCGACGATCCGTCGCGCACGATCGCCACCGCCAGCACGCGGGTGGACGCGGACATCAGCCCCTGCAGCAGACGCGCGCCGAGCAGCGCCGCGAAGGTCGCCGATCCCGCGGCGAACACGCTGGCGCCGACGAAGCCCGCCAGAGTGGCGAGCAGCACCGGGCGCCGGCCGTAGCGGTCCGCCAGCGGCCCGTAGACCAGCTGCCCCGCGCCGAAGCCGAGCATGTAGACGGTGATGACCCACTGGCGATGGTTCGCCTGCGCCACCGACAGCTCACGCCCGATATCGGACAGGGCGGGTAGCATCAGGTCGACGCCCAGCGCGTTCACCGCCATCACCGCCGCAACGAAGGCGACGAATTCATGCGGGTGCATTCCTGCGGGTGCCGGATGTCGTGTCATGCCGCGCGCTTAGGCACTGCGTCCGTCGGCAACAAGGACGTCGATGCGGCGAGCGCGCGGGAGCTCTCCGCCTCAGCCGCACTCCCCGCCCAGCCGATAGCCGACGTTGCGGACGCTGACGATCGGGTTGGCGAGGCCCAGCGTGGTCAGCTTCGCGCGCAGCCGGCTGACGTGCGTCTCCACGATCTTCGTGCGCGGATCGAAATGGTAGTTCCACACGCGCTCCAGCAGCACCTGCTTGGACACGATCGTTCCCGGCTGGCGCGCCAGCTCGATCAGGAAGCGCGTCTCGCGTGGTTGCAGCGGCACGGTGCGGGTGCAGCAGCTGGCGGTGTGGCGCGCGGCGTCGATCGTCAGCCCGCCGACGCGGAACACGGCGGGATCGCGCGCCAGCGTGCGCCCGCGGACCAGCGCGCGCACCCGAGCGTCCAGTTCGGCGAGCGAGAACGGCTTGACCATGTAATCGTCCGCCCCCGCCTCCAGCCCGGCGATCCGCTCGCCCACGCTGCCGCGCGCGGTCAGCACCAGCACCGGCGTCGCGACGTCCACCGCGCGCAGGCGGCGCAGCACCTCCATGCCGTCGATCCCGGGCAGCATCCGGTCCAGCACGATCGCGTCCCACGCGGCCTGACCGGCCTGCGCCAACGCCGCCGCGCCGTCGGCGACGCGGGTCACCGCCATGCCGCGGTCGCCGAGGAACTCCGCGATCTCCCCGGCGATCACCCGATCGTCCTCGACCACCAGAACGCGGATCGCCGCGGCGTCGCCGCCCCCGTCCGCCGCCTCCGCCGCCTCCGGCTCTGCGATCTGAAGCATCACGTCCTCTTCCACAAGCACCGGAAAAACGCCCGGTTCCGAGCGACCTAGCGCGGCGCTGGCGAATGAAGACTGAACCTGCCGTTCAGCGGGTATTAGCCATGTCACGCCGCAGGGAAGACGATCGTGACGGCCAGGCCCGGCGCCGCCCCCACGCCCGCAGACCCTGCGGACAGCGTCGCGCCATGCCCCTGCGCGATCGAGCGGACGAGGCTGAGCCCCAGCCCGTGGCCGGGCGTGGCGCGCGCGCGGTCCAGCCGCACGAAGCGGTCGAAGATGCGCTCGCGCTCCGCCACCGGCACGCCTGGCCCGGTGTCCGCCACGCGCAGCACCACGGCGTCGCCGCGGTCGCGCACCGTCACCGTCGCGCTGGTCCCCGCGCCGGCGTGCTGCAACACGTTCTCCAGCAGGTTCACCAGCGCCGCCGCGATCTGCGCGCGGTCGCCCGCCACGACGGCGTCGTGATCGGTACGCAACCGCAGGTCGATGCCCGCCTCGGCGAAGGCGGGGGAGATGGCATGGACAACGTCCAGCGCCAGCGCCTCCAGCTCGACCGTCTCCGCATGGTGGCGGCGCACGCCGTCGATCTCGGCGATGCGCAGGATTGCCTCGAACAGGCGCACCACGTCGTCGATCTGCGCGATCGCCCAGGGGATGGCGGCACGCGCCTCCGCGTCGTCGCGCACACCTTCCAGCCGGGTCCGCAGCCGCGTCAGCGGGGTGCGCAGGTCGTGCGCCAGGTCGCCGCTGACCTGGCGCAGGTTCGCCATCAGCGCCGCGACCTGGTCCAGCATCAGGTTCAGCGCGGCGGCGGCGGCGTCGAACTCGTCGCCGCGCGGACCCACCGGCACGCGCTGCGCCAGGTCGCCGTCGCGCACCGCCGCCGCGGTGGCGGCGATCGGCGACAGGCGCCGGTCGAGGTAGCGTGCCAGCAGCCAGCCGGTCACCGCGCACAAGAGCGCGATCATCACGATCGAGGCGAGGAACAGCCAGCCGATCGCCGCCTGCGCCATCATCAGCGGGCGGCGATTGCCTGCCACGGCGATCCGGTCGCCGTTCGCGGCAGCCAGCGTCAGCACGCGCACCGGGTCCGTCCCCTCGATCGGATCGTGCAGCGACAGGTCGCGCCAGCCGGGGCGCGACGCGCCCAGCGCGCGCGATCCGGCCAGCAGCCGCCCGTCCGCCGCCACGAGCGACAGGTCGACACCGCTGGCGGTGCCGGCGTCGTGCGCGCGGATCGCGGCGACCATGGCCGCGCGCCCGCCGGTCTCGCCGGCGCGGTGCAGCCCCGCCGCCGCCGCTTCGATCCGCCGGTCGAGCGCGTGGCTCATCGCCGCGTAGGCGATCGCCACCGCCAGCCCGCCCAGCAGGACGATCGAGGAGAGCAGCACCCCGGCGCTGGTCACGGCGATGCGCGTCGCCGCGCGTGCCCGTCGCTTTCCCGGTCCGCTTCCCATCGCGGGTGCATAGGACAGCCATGGCGACCTGCTTGGATACAAATGTGCAACCTTCGGCCCGCCGGGAACGGCGCGCGCGGCACGCGCGTCTGCGACCTCAGGCGACGGTGTAGGTCGCTCGCGCCTGGGCGTCCCCAGCGAGGGCGACGCCGGGCGCGCGTCAACGAGGCGGGTCCGAGCCCGCGATCACAGGGGAGAGTGGGAAATGACCGATTATCGAACCCGCGACGGCGACCGCGTCGTCGTTCGGCGGGGCGGACCCGGGCGGACGATCGCCATCATCGCGGCGGTGCTGGCCGTGATCGCGGCCATCCTGTTCGCCACCGGATTCTGGAGCGCGGACGTGAAGGAGGGCGCGCTGCCCGACGTCGACGTCAGCGCGAAGGGCGGCGCGCTGCCCAAGGTCGACCTCGATTCCAAGGAGGTCGTCGTGGGGACGAAGGAGACCAGCGTCGACGTGCCGAAGGTGAAGACGGAGAAGGAGAAGATCGACGTTCCCGTTGTCGGCGTGAAGGACAACGGCGAGCGCTGACCGATCCCGCATCGCGGGTCCGTGGATCGCGTCGGGAGGGGCGGCCGCCCTTTCCGGCGCAACCGCGTGCGTGCTGCCCGGACCGCTGCCGCGATATACAAATTCGTAACGTTCTTAACGGCTTGTTGACGGTTTGGCGAAGCTGCTCTTGAACGCGGCAGGGGCGGGGACCAACGCAACAAGGGAGAAGATCGATGATGTCGAGGTCCAGGTTCACGGTTGCCGGCGCGCTGGCCGCCGCCGCCGCGCTGTCCGCCCCCGCGGCCAACGCCGCCGACGTGCTGACGAGTGCCGCCGTCACCGGCCCGAGCGGCACGGTGTGGAATACCACGGTCGACGGCTTCTACGCGCTGTTCCTGCAGACGCCGGGTCTCGGCGACTTCCTCAATCCCGGCGACGAGCCGCTGTCCTTCGCGACCAGCAACGGCCAGAACCGCTTCCTGCTGGCCGGCGACGGCTGGACGCCGGGCACGAACGGCGATTCCGACCCGTTCTACAACATCCTGCTCACCTTCGGCAGCGGCAACACGCTGTCGGGCACGTACACGCCGACGACGAACACCTTCATCGGCGGCAGCTCGTACACGCTCGGCGGCCTCACCTACACGCTGGAGGAATTCTCGTTCCGCCGCACGCTGGGCGATGCGGTGAGCCAGACGGTGGCGACGCCGGGCGGCGACGGGAACGATTATTCGGGCAATTTCCGCGTGTCGGCACTGACCGCGGTGCCCGAGCCGGCGACCTGGGCGCTGATGATCCTCGGCTTCGGCGCGGTCGGCGGGGCGATGCGCCGCCGCGGAGTGCGGATCGCCACCCGGCCGGCCTGACCGCCGGCACCGTTCGTGTCGCCGGCGCGCGCCGGCGACACGCCTTCCCTTCGGATCGAGACCCTGCGGAGGTGCCGCGATGTCGACGTTCATCGTCCCGCTGCTGCTGCTCCTCATGACTCTGCTGCTGGGCAGCGCCGCCCTTTTCCTGGCGCGGCACGACTAGCGTCCCTATACCGGCCCGGGTCCGAGGCGGGAGCCGCCATGTCGATCGATCGTCGCGCCTGATGCCGTCGCTGTCGCTGGCACAGGCCCGGCGCATCGCGCTGGCGGCGCAGGGCTTCGGCGCGCGCGCGCCCCGCTCGCCCGGCGCGGCGGCCGTGCGACGAACCGTCGCCCGGCTCGGCCTGCTGCAGATCGACAGCGTCAACGTGCTGGCCCGAGCGCATTACCTCCCGCTCTTCTCGCGCCTCGGCGGCTACGACCGCGCGCTGCTGGAGCGTGACGCCTGGGGGCCGCTGCGCGCACGGCGATTGTTCGAATATTGGGCGCACGAGGCGTCGCTGCTTCCGCTCGACCTCCACCCGCTGCTGCGCTGGCGGATGGACAGAGCCGCGCGCGGCGAGATCGGCTACGCCACGCTGCGCCGCTTCGCGACCGAGCGGCGCGCCGAGGCGGAGGCGGTGCTGGCCCGCATCGCCGCCGAGGGGCCATTGACCGCCGCCGATTTCGAGAACGGTGCCGGTCGTGGCGGCTGGTGGCAGTGGAGCGAGGCCAAGCACGCGCTGGAGTGGCTGTTCTGGTCCGGCCGCATCACCACCGCCACGCGCCGCGGCACGTTCGCGCGCGCCTACGACCTGACCGAGCGCGTGCTGCCCGCCGCGGTGATGGCGCTGCCGACGCCCACGCCGGGCGAGGCGCAGCGCGCGCTGATCGATCGCAGCGCCCGCGCGCTGGGCGTCGCCACCGCGGCGGACCTGCGCGACTATTACCGGCTGAAGCCGGCGGAGGCGGATCACGCCATCGCCGCGCTGGAGGAGGCGGGCACGCTGCTGCCGGTCCGCGTGGAGGGGTGGTCGCCGCGCGCGTGGCTGCACCGCGACGCGCGGCTGCCCCGGCGCGTGCCCGGTGACGCGCTGCTCGCCCCGTTCGATCCGCTGATTTTCGAGCGGGGGCGGACCGAGCGGCTGTTCGGCCTGCGCTACCGCATCGAGATCTACGTGCCGCAGGAGCGGCGCACCCACGGCTATTACGTGCTGCCGTTCCTGATGGACGAGGCGCTGGTCGCGCGCGTGGACCTGAAGGCGGATCGCCGGAGCGGCACGCTCCTCGCCCGCCGCATCACGATCGAGCCCGGCGCGCCGGCGGAGACGATGCCGCGCCTGCGCGCAGAGCTGGAGCGGATGGCGGCCTGGCTCGGCCTCTCCACCGTGGCGCTGCCGTGACGGCGGAGGGAAGCGGATCAGCCCGCCACGCCGCGCCGTGGGCGCGATCGCGGCGAACGAGGCGGTGGCGAGCGTCCCAGCTTCCTCGCGCTCGACCGGGCCAAGGCGGCGTGGCCGTGCCGATCGACTGATCCGCATTGCCTCGCCCCGCCCGACACCGCATGGTCGGGCACGACGAACGGGGGAGGCGCGAGGATGCCGACGCGAGTGACGGGACTGACGCTGCTGGCCGTACTGGCCGGAACCGGCGTGGCGGCAGCACAGTCCGACAGGCAGCAGCGCGACGGGCGGGCGGACGTGCCGGCATCCGCGGCGGGAAGCGCGCAGGGCGACGTGTCCGTCACGATCTACAACGACAATATCGCGCTGGTGCAGGACGTGCGCCAGCTCGACCTGGCGAACGGCCGCACGACGCAGAGCTTCCCAGACGTCAGCGCGCAGATCCGGCCGGAGACGGTCAGCCTGGCCGTGCCCGACGCCGCCATCGTGGAGCAGAACTTCGACTTCGACCTGCTCAGCCCGTCGAGCCTGATGGAGAAGGCGGTGGGCGAGACGATCACGCTGGTGCGCACCAACCCCGCCACGGGCGCGGAAACGCGCGAGCGGGCGCGGGTGCTGGCGGTGAACGGCGGCGTGGTGCTCGACATCGGCGGCCGGATCGAGGTGCTGCGCGACGACGGCCTGCCGGTGCGCGCGGTGTTCGACCGCGTCCCTCAATCGCTGCGCGCGCGGCCCACGCTGTCGGTCACGCTCGCCAGCACGCGCGGCGGCGCGCGGCCGGCGCGCCTGTCCTATCTCAGCCGTGGGCTGGGCTGGAGCGCGGACTATGTCGCGCTGTTCGACGAGAAGGCGGGCACCATCGACGTGCAGGGATGGGTGACGCTGCGCAATTCCAGCGGCACCACCTTCACCAATGCGCGCACGTTGCTGGTCGCGGGCGAGGCGGGCGGCGACGACGGCAACCGCGCCGACTTCATGCCGCCCCCGCGCCGCCCCACGCGGGTGCAACCGGGCACGCAGACCGCGGAGCGGGAACAGCTCGGCGACTTCTACCTCTATCCCCTGGCCGAGCGCACGACTATCGCCGACAAGCAGACCAAGCAGGTCAGCTTCCTCGACGCCAAGGGCGTGGCCGCCTCGTCGGGCTATCGCTTCGAGAATTCGTGGCTCGGCAGCGCGAACGAGGCGCGTTCGGCGCAGAGCGTGCTGCGCTTCGCCAATTCGGGCGCCGCCGGGCTGGGCGACGCGCTGCCCGCCGGCACCGTGCGCGTCTACGTCCGCGACGCGCGCGGGCAGCCGCAGTTCACCGGGGAGAACCGCATCGGCCACACCCCGCAGGGCAGCAGCATCGCGCTGCCGACCGGCGACGCCTTCGACGTGAAGGTGCAGCCCGTCACGGTTGCGCGCACGCGGCTCGGCGGCGATCGCTGGCGCACGCAGATGCGCTACCGCCTCACGAACGCGCGGTCGCGCCCGGCGACGGTGGAACTGGCGCAGGCGGGGCTCGACTGGGCCGACACGCGCGTGGTGGAGGAGAGCCGCCGGAGCGAGCGCCGCGATGCCGGCACCGCGGTGTGGCAGGTGGCGGTACCGGCCAACGGAGAGGCGATCGTCACCGCCACGTTCGACACGCGCTACTGATGCGCGCGGCGCTGGCGCTGGCCTTCACGATCGTCGCGACGCCCGCGGCGGCGGCACCGCGCGAGCAAACGGTCTCCTCGTCCGCGCCGCAGCGAGTGGCGCTGACCGTCTATCGCGCCGCATGGGGCCGCGGCGCGATCGACCTGCGGTCGCTGGACGGCTTCGCGCTGGTGACGGAGGTGCGCCGCGTCCGCCTGCCGCGCGGGCGCGCCACGCTTCGCTTCGAAGGCGTGGCGGAGGGGATCGTGCCGGTCAGCGCGGTGATCGACGGCCTGCCCGGCGGAGTGGTGGAGAAGAACCGCGACGCGCGTCTCCTCTCCCCTGCCTCGCTGGTCGACGGAACACTTGGCCGGCAGGTGACGCTGACCCGCACGGACCGCGCGACCGGGCGCCGCACCAGCGAGCAGGCGACGCTGGTCGCCGGCCCGCGCCCGGGCGTCGTCCTGCGCACGACGGCGGGGATCGAGGCGCTGCGCTGTTCCGGCCTGCCGGAGCGGCTGGGTTACGCCGGCGTGCCCGCCGACCTGTCGGCCAAGCCCGTGCTCAGCGTCGAGACGGTCAGCCCGGCCGCGCGGACCGTCACCGTGCGGCTGAGCTACCTTGCCGGCAAGTTCGACTGGCGCGCCAGCTACGTCGCGACGGTGGCGCCCGGCGGGCGCACGCTGGACCTCTTCGCGTGGCTGACGCTGGCGAACGGCAACGGCGAGGCATTCCGCGACGCCGAGGTGGCGGCGGTGGCGGGCCGGTTGAACCGCGTCTTCGTGCCGCGTGGCGCGCCCGACGCCGGCACGCTGTCGCTGACCTGCTTCCCCCTCGGCACCACCACGTCGGACCTGCGCGCGGAGACGTTCGAGCCGGCGGCGGAGATCGTCGTCACCGCGGCGCGGATGATGGTCGTCCCCTCCCCGGTCATGGCACCCGCGCCCCCGCCGCCTCCTCCTCCGCCGCCGCCCGAGGACCTGGGCGACCTGAAGCTGTATCGCGTGCCCGAGCGCGTCACCGTCGCGCCGCGCGGGCAGAAGCAGGTGGCGCTGCTGGCGCAGGCCGCCGTCCCGTTCGAGCGGCGCCATCGCCGCGCGGTCTTCCCCGGCCAGCCGCTGGAGCCTTCGCCGACCGCGATCGTGCTCCAGTTGCGCAACCGCCGGGAGAACGGGCTCGGCATCCCGCTCCCGTCCGGCAGCACCGCGGTCTATGCCGCGCGGGGCGACGACCGGCTGCTGCTCGGCCTCGGCACCCTCGCCGATCGTACGGAGGGGGAAACGGTGCGCATCGACGCGGGCATCAGCGCGCAGGTGACGGTGGGTCAGCGCGTGCTGCCGGGGCGAGAGGCGGTCCTCACCGCCACCAACGCGACCCGCGCGCCCGTCACGCTCGACGTGCCGATCGGCGCCGCCGGGCAGAAGATCGACAGCGCCGATCCCGCGCTGGCGGCGGTGGACGGCGTGGCCACCTGGACCGTCACGATCCCCGCGGGCGGTCGCGCCGACCTCACCTACCGGGTCGGCGAGTGAGATCCCGCTTGCAGGAGCCGCACTCATGCTGACCGTCCACCACCTCGGCCTCTCGCAATCGGAGCGCGTCGTGTGGCTCTGCGAGGAGCTGGAGCTCGACTATTCGCTCGTCCGCTACGATCGCCGCGCCGACAACCGGCTGGCGCCCGACGACTACAAGGCGCTGCACCCGATGGGGATCGCGCCCGTCGTCAGCGACGGCCCGCTGGTGCTCGGCGAGAGCGGCGCGATCCTCGACTATATCGACCGGCGCCACGGCGGCGGACGCTTCTCGCCCGACCCCGCCGACGCGGACTTCGCCGAGCAGCTGTTCTGGTTTCACTGGTCGAACGGCACCTTCATGGCGAGCCGGATGCTGGCGATGGTGCTGAAGCTGGCGGGCGCGGGCGCGGTGCCGTTCGTCGACGATCGCGTCGCGCGCAGCCGCGACCTGGTCGAGCGGCGGCTGGCGGCGGCGCCCTTCTTCGGCGGCGACCGGCTGACGCTGGCCGATTTCATGATGGTCTATTCGCTCACCACCTCGCGCGCGTTCGGCGGCGGGCCGCTGTCCGACATGCCCGCGACGCAGGCCTATCTGCGCCGCATCGCGCAGCGCCCCGGCTACGTTCGCGCCATGGCGAAGGCCGAGCCGGGGATGGCGCCGATGATCGACTGACGCCATCCCCGTCGCGCAGGACGCGTCAGTCCTTGGCCCAGTCGCCGTGGCCGTGGCCGGTCGTCAGCCGCACCCCCGCGCCCTTGCCGCCCGCCGCGCCTTCCCACCAATAAGGCTGGCGCCTGGAGGTGCCGGTCGCCATCTCGTTCAGCGTGGCGGCGTCGTACAGCCGCCCGCCCAGCATCACGCGCGACACCTTCTCCGTGTTGCGGATGTCGACGGTCGGATCGGCGTCGAGCACGACGAGGTCGGCGAGCTTCCCCGCCTCGATGCTACCGATGTCCTTGGCATAGCCGAGCGAGGTGGCCGGCGCGATCGTGGCGGCGCGCAGCGCCTCCAGCGGCGACCAGCCGCCGCGCACGAAGCTCCACATCTCCCAGTGCGCGCCCAGCCCCGCCTGCTGCCCGTGCGCGCCGATCGACACCTGCACGCCCTTGTCGGCCAGCTTCTTCGCCTCGCGCGCGCTCTCGTCGTCGACGTAATCCTCCTCCGGCGCGATCTCCCGTCGGGCGTTCTGCGCGGCGAGCGCGGCGGGCGGCGCGTGGCGCGTCAAGAGCGGGTGCCTCCACACGTCGGTGTGCGCGCGCCAGTACGGATCGCCCGCCGGCCCGCCGTAGGTGACGACCAGCGTCGGCGTGTAATTGACCTTCGTCTGCGTCCACAGCTGCACCAGGTCGCCGTAGAAGCGCTCCAGCGGCACGTTGTGTTCGACGGTGGAATTGCCGTCCTGCACCAGGCTGACGTCCTGCGTGAACAGCGACCCGCCCTCGGGGACGACGTGCATCCCCTCCGCCTGCGCGGCGGCCACCACCATCTGCCGCTGCTCGCGCCGCGGCTGGTTGTAGTTCTTTACCGAATGCGCGCCCTGCGCCTTCAGCCGGCGCACGTCGGCCAGCGCGTCCTCGTAGCTGTTGATCTCCGCGTACACCTCGGGCGCCTTCGCGCCGTAGATGATCTCGCCGGTGGAGAAGGTGCGCGGCTGGAGCCGCATGCCGGCGCGCTGCATCTCCGCCGCCGGGAAGATCTCTGCCGAGCGCGAGGACGGGTCGTGGACGGTGGTCGTGCCGAAGGCCAGGTTCGCCATCGCGTCCCAGTTCTGCTCCGGTATCAGCTCGTCGTCCCCCTGCGGCCCGTGCGCGTGCGCGTCGACGAAGCCGGGGACGATCGTCTTGCCGGCCACCTCCACCGTCACCGCGCCCGCGGGCACCGCCACCGATCCGCGCGGACCGACCGCGACGATGCGGTCGCCGCGGATCAGCACGGTGGCGTCGTCGACGATGCCGCCGTCCGCCGCCGCCATGGTCACCACGCGCGCGCCCGTCAGCGCGACGATGCCGGTCGGCCGCGCCGCGGGCACCTCCATCGACAACGACACACCCGTCTTCGGCCCGGCGAACCTGGGCGCGCCCTCCGCCTGCGGCGCAGCGGCGAACAGTGCGGCGGTGTCGGCGGAGTACAGCGTCGGCCCCAGGCTCCAGTGCACCCGCCGCCCGTCATCGGACCAGTTGATGAAGTCCGCCCCCTCCACGCTCACCTTGGTGACGGGCAGCGGACCGCCCTTCTTGTCCACGTCCACCGCCTGCGTCCCCGGCAGCAGCGGCATGACGAATGCCTCGTAATTCTGCCGGAAGGCGACGTAGTCGCCCCGCGGCGCGACCTGGTATTCGTTCACCAGCGTGCCGCTGGCGTGCACGCGCTGGTCCCGCCCGTTCAGGTCGGTGCTGACCAGCTGACGCTTGTCCTTCTCGTTCCTCGTCATGAAGATCCGATCGGAGGCGGCACCGAACTGCGGGCCTGCGGCGTCCTTCGCCACCCGCTCCGGCGCGCCGCCGGTCGCCGCGACGCGGTAGACGCCGCTGCCCAGGTTGCCCCGCGCCGCGGTCAGCGTGCCGCCCTGCCCCTGTTCGAAGACGATCGTCCGGCCGTCGGGCGAGAAGCGCGGCCGACGATAGAGGCCCGGCACGCTCGTCACCGCCTTCGCCGCGCCGCCCCCCGCCGCCACGGTGCGGATCGTGCCCAGGCCCGCGTCGGTCCAGCCGACGAACACGACCTGCCGCCCGTCGCGCGACCAGCTGGGCCACAATTCCATCTCGTCGCCGCGCGTCAGCCGCCGCGCCGCGCCGCCGGCGACCGGCTTCACGTAGAGCCGGCCCAGCGTCTCGAACACCACGTGCCGCCCGTCCGGCGAGACGCTGGCCCAGCGGGGCATCTTCGTCACCACGCGATCGGGGGAGACCTCCACCGCCGGATGCGTCGCCTCCGCGACGACACGCGTGTCGGTGACGCGGAACGGGATCACCGCCGCGCCGGTCCCGTCCGCGGCGACGCGGCGCAGCTTGCCGCCGGCCCAGAACACGATCGCGCGGTCGTCCGCCGTCCAGGCCATGTTGGGATAGACGCCGGTGACCGCCCACGTCTCCTGCACGTCGCGGTCGAGATCGTCGTAGACGATGCGCTCGACGCCGGTGTCGAGATCCTTCAGCCACAGCTTGGTCTTGTTGCCCTCCCGCCGGACGAAGGCGATGCGCTTGCCGTCGCGAGAGGGCGTGGGCCGCACCGAGCCGCCGACGCCGCTGACGGCCGTCTCCACCTCGCCAGTGGCGATGTCGTAGCGCTCGATGTCGAACAGGTCGGTCCGCGAGTTCTGCGCATATTCGAAGACCGGACCGGGCGTCACGTTGCGGGTGTAGAAGATGCTCTTCCCGTCCGCGGCGTAGACGGGCTCGCCCAGCTCCTTCTGCAGCTGCTCGCTGGCGCGCTTCACCAGCTGCACGCCGTCGCCGCCGCTGACGTGGTACAACCAGATCTCGCCGGTGCCGAGGCTGCGTCCGGTGGTGAAATGCTTCTTCGCGGCGATGAAGCGGCCGTCGGGGCTCCACGTCGCCTGGTTCAGCAGACGGAAGTCCTCCTTCGTCACCTGTCGCTTGTCGCTGCCGTCGACGTTCATCACCCAGATGTTGTCGCCGCCGCCCCGGTCGGAGGTGAAAGCGATGCGGCGCCCGTCGGGCGAGAAGCGCGGCTGGTGCTCGAACGCCAGTCCTTGCGCGACGCGCGTCGGCGTGCCGCCCGCGATCGGCATCGTGTAGATGTCGCCCAGCAGGTCGAAGGCGATCGTGCGCCCGTCGGGCGACACGTCCACGTTCATCCAGCTGCCCTCGTCCACGTCGATCCGCACCTCGCGCAGCGACAGGCCGCGCGGCGCGTTGACGTCCCACTTGGCCGGCTTCGCGGGTGTCGTGGCCGCGGCGGGCACGGCCGGCGTGGCGGAAGGGACGGGCGGCGGCAGCGGCGCGTCGGCTGGCCGGTCCGCGGCGGTCGCGCGATCCTCCGGCGCCTGCGTCTCCTCCACCGGCTTCTGTTCGGCGGGCGGGGCGACCTGCGCGCGCAGATCGGCGGCGAGCAGGCACAGCGCGACCGCGGTCGCGGTACGGAATGGCGTCATCGAGAAATCCTCCCTTTGTCCCGCCTTCTAGCCGAACCGCGCGCACGAAAAAGGGGGCGCCGGACGACGCCCCCAGTTCCCGCTCGCAGCCAGGTCGGAAAGGGTCAGAGACCGACCTTGAACCCCGCGCGCACCATCCGACCGTAGATGCCGACGCCGCCCTGCACCGGGTTGTACAGGTTCGCGCCATAGGTGACCGGGTCGATCGGCGGCAGATCGTCCAGCACGTTCAGCACGTTGACGTAGAAGGTCGCGCGATCGTTGATCTTCACGCTGCCCGTTAGGTCCAGCGTGATGTAGCTGTCCACGTCGCACGGCACGTAGCCCGGGTTCAGCCCGCAATCGCCGCGCTGGCCGCCCTGGTCCTCGGCGGACAGGTTGTAGCCGTCGAAATATTGCGCGGTGGCGCTCAGCGTGAAGGCGTCGACCTCCAGCGTGTTCTGCCAGCTGCCGCGCCAGCGCGGCGTGCCCGACCCGGCGGTCAGATTGTAGTTGCCGATCGTCCCCTGATACTTCTCCTTCGTCCCGTCGGGGAAGGTGGTCGACAGCTCGAGGATCAGGCTGGCCTGCGCCGCGGAGGTGAAGCGGATGCCCTCGCCCAGGTCGAAATTGCCGGTGGCGGAGAAATCGAGACCCTCCGACTTGATCGTGTTGGCGTTGATGAAGCCGGATTCGACAAAGGCGATGCGCGGGCGCGCGGTGGGGAAGGCCGGATCGGGCGCGTCGACGATGACGTTGAAGCCGTCCGGGATCGCCTGCCCCGCATTGTAGGCCGCGATCGCGATCGACGATTGTGCGGAGGCGATCGCGTTGGTCTTCTTGATGTTGAAATAGTCGGCGGTGAAGGTCAGCTGCGGGATCGGCTCCAGGATGATGCCCGCGGTGAAGCTGCGCGACTTCTCCGGCTCCAGGTCCGGCGAGGCGAGCGTCGTCAGGCCCACCGACGACTGGCGGATGTATGACGGACAGGCGGTGGAGAAATTGTCCTGGTTGCAGCCGTACTGCGCCAGGAATTCGTTCGAGTAGGTCGTTGGGGAGGCCGCGACGAACCCGGTCGTCGGCAGCGCGTTCGCCTCGCCGAAGCTGGGAATGCGGAACCCGCGCGAGTAGGTGCCGCGGATCGCCAGCTGGCGGATCGGCGTGAACTTCGCGCCCACCTTGGGCGAGAAGGCGTCCTGCCCGCTGCTGTACTTGTCGTAGCGCGCGGAGGCGTTGAGCGTGAACTGGTCGACGATCGGCGCATTCAGCTCGCCGAACGCGGAATAGACCGAGCGGCTGCCCTCCACGCCGAAAGCGTTGAGGACGAAGTAGCGGTCGGTCGGCCCGTTGGTGTCGGGATTGCCGCTGGGCGCGTTGATCGCCTCGTAGCGATAGGCAAGGCCGAGGCCGAGCTGGAGCGGCCCGCCCGGCAGGTCGGCGAGCGAGCGGCCGACCGTCAGCTGCGCCTGGGCGAGATCCGATTCGGCGTTGGTCCGGTTGTCCGGCGCGATGAAGGCGTTCTGGTCGGCGGTGTTCGCGAAGGGATCGAGGAAGTTGTAGGTGCCCCGCGCGATGGCGGTCAGCAAGTTGTCGATCCGCACGTAGCCGCGCGTGGTGCGCTGCAGGTCGGTGTGCATCGCGGTGGCGTCGAAGGCATAGTCCCAGGTATCGGCGACATTGCCCTTGATCCCGATCGCGGCGCGATAGACGCGGCTGCGCGTCGCGTTGAACTGCTGCAAATTGGGCAGGCGGCCGATGATGCGCGCGACCTGGTTGTCGCCGGCGAAGGGATTGTTGGGGTTGAGCGTGCCGTTCGCCGCGTTGCAGCCCGTGTCGATGCCGTTGGCGGCGCCCACGCCGGTGGCGCAGACGTAGACCGGCAGCGTCAGCTGGAACGATCCCGGCGCGAACGCCCCGCCGGTCGCGCCGGTGGAGAAGCGCGGGAAATCGATGCCCGCGTTGGCGCTGGCGCGGATGATGCCCAGCCCGCCCGAGTAGCTGACGCTGCTCTGCTGGAAATTGACCAGCGCATAGGCCTCGGCATTCTCGCCCACGGTGGCGGTGAAGCGCGCCGAGCCGCCGAACCGCTCGATCTGCGGCGCGATGATGCCGTCGTTGTAGACGAGGTCGTCCTGGCAGACGGACAGCGGCGCGGCGGCGTTGACGAGGTTGCCGTCCTCGTCGGTGCGGCCGATGTCCGCCGGATTGAGGTTGTAGCCCGCGCCGCGCGTGCAGCCGAGCGACGGGTTCAGCTGCCGGTAGCGGTCCAGCGCCGTCGTGTTCGCGGCATCATAGGGGCGCACGTAGAGCGTGCCGCCGGTGTTCGCGATGACTTCGGAGAAGGTGTAGCCGCCGTCCCCGTCCAGCCCGTTGACGACGTTGTTCGGGCCGCAATTCCCCTCGAAGCAGATGCCGCGCTGGTCCGACGAGCTGTACGGGTACGGCCGGTCGCGGTTCCGCAGCGCTTCGCTGCGAATGTAGAAGCCGCTGACATAGGCGTTGTAGCCGTTCTCGTCCAAGTCGCCGGTGCCCGCGATCAGGCTGAGGCGGTAGTTGGAGGCGTCGCCGCGGTCGCTGATGCCGGCCTCGGCGCGACCGCCGATGCCGGTATACTGCCGCTTGGTGATGATGTTGACGACGCCCGCGATCGCGTCCGCGCCGTAGCTGGACGAGGCGCCGTCGCGCAGCACCTCGATCCGGTCGACGATCTCGTCCGGAATGGTGTTCAGGTCGACGAAGTTGCGCGTGCCGTCGTCCGACAGCGGATAGTAAGCGGCGCGCAGCCCGTCGAACAGGACCAGGGTCGAATTGGTGCTGAGGCCGCGCAGCGACACCGCCGACGCACCGCCGGCGAAGGCGCCGTTGGCGGTGAAGGAATTGGTCAGCGCCGGGCCGTTGTTCGACGTCAGCTGCTGGATCCCCTCCTGCACCGTCGACACGCCGCGCTGGTCCAGCGCCTCCGCGCTCACCGTGGTGACGGGGGAGGGCGTGGCGCGGTCGGTGGTGCGCAGGATCGATCCCGTGACGACGATGTCGGGTCCGGCGGCATCGGCGGCGGGGGCGTCAGCCGGGGCGGGCACCGGCTCGACCGGGCTCTGCTCCACCGGCGTGGCGGGCTGCTGCGGCGCGGGTGCGGCGACCTGCGCGCCGGCCGGCGCGGCCGTGGCCGCGAGCGCGACGGCGAGCGCGGTGACCGCGGCGTCGCGGCGCCATGCGGTGGACGGACGAGTGAGCATAGACGATCTCCCTGATCGGCACGCATTTCAGCGCACGCCGTTGTTATCGCCCCCGTTTTTCCCACGACCTGCAAGGCCGTCCCCTTCCGCGCAATGCGCCCTCGATTGCCGAATTGTAAATATACGCTGCCGTTCGGCTCACCGTCTTTTTGCCCCGGTTAAACGACAGGAAAGCTGCCCTAACATGGATCAGCCGAGCTGGAGTGCTCGGACTTGGAGCGGCCGCCTCGCCGTGCTGTAACGTGACCATGCCTCTCGCCCGCCGTGCCGCCGCCGCTCTCCTCCTGACCCTCGCTACCACCCCCGCCGGGGCGCGCGGGCCGTACGACGATGTCGACCCGTTCATCGGCACCGGGGGCGAGGGGCACACCTTTCCCGGCGCGGTCGCCCCGTTCGGCATGGTGCAGGTCAGCCCCGACACCGACACGCGCTGCCAGATCCGCGCATGCTACGGCCACGCCGCGGGCTATCGCCACGACGATCCGACGATCCAGGGCTTCTCGCAGACGCATTTCTCCGGCGCGGGTCACTCGGACCTGGGCGACTTCCTGCTGATGCCCGTGGCGGGCGACACGGTGCCGCTGGAACCGGGCGACCCGGCCGAACCCGGCGCGGGCTATCGCTCGCGCTTCTCGCACGCCGCGGAGACGGCACGGCCGGGCTATTACGCGGTGACGCTCGCCGACACGGGCGTGCGCGCCGAGCTGACCGCGGGCACGCGCGTCGGCGTCCATCGCTACCGTTTTCCCGCCGGAAAGGCGGCGCACGTCGTGCTCGACCTGCGCAGCTCGCTCTACGACTATCCCGGCAAGATCCTGTGGTCCTCGCTCCGCGTCCGCGCCGACGGCACGATCACCGGCGCGCGGGAGACGCGCGGCTGGGCGCCCGCGCGCAAATTGTTCTTCGCGATCCGCGCCGATGCGCCGCTCGCCGGCCATGCGTTCGAGAACCGCGAGGCGGCGGTCCCGTACAAGGGCTTTCAGGGCCCCGGCCGCGGCAAGGCCGACGTCGCGCAATTGCAGGGCCGCGCGCTGGTGGCGCGGCTCGATTTCGGCCGGCTGTCACGCCCGCTGGAGCTGAAGGTCGCGATCTCCAGCGTGGACGAGGATGCCGCCGTCGCGAACCTTGCCAGCGAGCCGGGCGACTTCGACGCGGTGGCGCGCGAAACCCGTGCGGCGTGGGAACGCGCCCTGGGCGTGCTCGACGTGGAGGCGCCGGTGCCGATGCGCCGGATGGTCGCGACCGCATTGTACCATTCGATGATCGCCCCCTCGGTCTTCTCCGACGCCGACGGGCGGTACCGTGGAACCGACGATCAGGTGCACCGTGCCGACGGCTTCACCTTCCACTCCACTTTCTCGCTCTGGGATACGTTTCGCGCCGAGCACCCGCTGCTGCTGCTGGTCCAGCCGGAGCGGCGCAACGCCGACTTCGTGCGCTCGCTGCTCGCCAGCCGGCGCGACAGCCCCTTCGGCATCCTGCCGGTGTGGCAGTTCCACGGGCGCGAGACGTGGACGATGATCGGCTATCACGCCGTTCCCGTCATCGCCGACGCGTGGCTGAAGGGCGTGCGCGGCTTCGACGCGCGGGAGGCGCTGGACGCGATGGTCGCCAGCGCCGACTATCCCGACTATGGCGGGATCGGCGAGTATCGGACGCTCGGCTACGTGCCGATCGACCGCGAGCCGGAGGCGGCGTCGAAGACGGTCGAATACGCCTATGACGACTGGACGATCGCGCGCATGGCCCACGCTCTGGGTGACGATGCGGTGGCGCGGCGGTTCGACCGGCGTGCCGGCAACTGGCGCAACAGCTTCGATGCGAAGACCGGCTTCCTGCGCGCGCGCCGCGCCGACGGCAGCTTCCGCGAACCGTTCGATCCTACGGCGATCAATTACGGCAGCGACTATACCGAGGGGAATGCCTGGCAATATTCCTGGTTCGTGCCGCACGACCAGGCCGCGATGTTCGCGCAGCTCGGCGGCGACGCGGCGGCGGTGGCGAAGCTGGACGCGATGTTCGATTACGACAATTCGAAGCTCGACTACAGCCACGCGGAGGACATCGCCGGGCTGATCGGCCAATACATTCACGGCAACGAGCCGAGCCATCATGTCGCCTATCTCTACGTCCACGCCGGCCAGCCGTGGCGCACGCAGGAGCGATTGGCACAGATCGTCGCCAGCCAGTATCGCGCCACGCCCGACGGGCTGTCGGGCAACGACGATTTGGGTCAGATGTCCGCCTGGCTGGTGTTCACTGCGCTGGGTTTCTACCCGGTCGCGCCGGGATCGAACGAATATGTCATCGGCCGCCCCTTCGTTCGCCGCGCCGCGCTGACGCTGCGCGACGGTCAGCGGTTCGTCGTGGCGGCGGACGGATTGTCGGAGCGGAACCGCTACGTCGGACGGGTGACGCTGAACGGGCGCGCGCTCGACCGGCTGTACCTGCGGCACGAGGAGATCGCCGCGGGCGGCGAGCTGCGCTTCACGATGCAGGCGACGCCCAACCGGACGCTCGGCACCGCCGCTGACAAGCGGCCGTTCTCGACCAGCGTGGCGGCCCCGCGGCGCTGAGGTGACTAGGCCAACGAGCAGGACGCCAGTTCGGCGGCCAGCATGCGGACCAGCGCCGCCGCCGGCATCGCGCGGGCGAGCGGGGCGCCCTGCCCCGCCCATTGCGCGCCATACCCCGGCTCCCCCGTCGCGGACGCCGCGGCGTGGAGCGCCTTTCCCGCGGCATAGGCGATCGGATAAGCGGGCGGCATCGGCGCGTCCGCGAGCGCGGTGAAGCGCGTCGGCAGCGAACGCGCCGGACGGCCGGAGACGAGCGAGGTCATCACCGTGTGCGCCGCACCGGGCCCCGCGAGCGCGGCGCGATACGCGTCCCCCGCCGCACTTTCCGGACAGGCGACGAACGCCGTGCCGAGCTGCGCCGCCGCCGCGCCCAGTGCCAGCGCCGCGGCAATGCCGGCCCCGTCCATGATCCCGCCCGCCGCCACCACGGGCACGGGCAAGCGGCGGACCAGCAGCCGCGTCAGTGCCAGCGTACCCAGCGCATCGTCGGGTGCGGCGGGATCGAACAGGCCGCGATGCCCGCCCGCCTCGATCCCCTGCGCGACGACGACGTCGATCCCCGCTGCGACCGCTGCTTCGCCCTCGGTCACGCTGGTCGCCGTGGCGAGGAGCAGGACGCCGCGCGCCTTGAGCGCCGCGACAGCCGCGGCGGAGGGCAGGCCGAAGTGGAAGCTGGCGACCGCTGGCGCGGTCTCGATCAGCAGCGCCAGCATCGCCGGATCGTCGTCGAAGCGGACATAGGGCGCGTGAAGCGCGGCGGGCGGCGCGACGCCGTAGCGTGCGAAGAGGGGCGCGAGCCACGCGAGCCACGCCGCCTCTCGCGCGGCATCGGTCACGGGCGCGGCGTGGACGAACAGGTTGACGTTGAACGGCCGCGCGGTGCGGGCGCGCAGCTGCGCGATCATCGCCCGCCCCCCGCCGGCGTCGGTGGCGCCCAGCGCGATCGATCCGAGCGCCCCCGCCTCGCACACCGCGGCGGCGAGCGCGGGAGTGGAGACGCCCGCCATCGGCGCCTGGATCAGCGGAACGGCGAGCGGGAGGCGATCAGCGAGCGACGGCACGGCCGGGTTGTAGCAGCAAGTCGCGCGGCGTTCACGCCGCGGTCCAGCTGCCGCCGAGCGCACGGAAGACGTCGATCTGCGCGCGCGCGATCTGCGCGTCGGCCAGCGCCAGCGCGGCCTGCGTGTCGGCGAAGGTCCGCTCCGCATCCAGCTGCGCCAGGCTGTCGATCTGCCCCTCGCGCTGCTGCGCGCGCGTGATCCGCGCGACCACCTCGGCCCGGTCGCGCGCCGCCTGCAACGCGCCGCGCCGCTCCACTGCCCGGGCGTAGTTGGAGAGCGCGGTCTCCGTCTCCTCGAGCGCCTGCAGCACCACGCCGTCGAAGCTGGCCAGCGCGCCGCGCGTGTCCGCCTCCGCCGCGTCGATCCGCGCGCGCGCCTTGGTGGGGTTCAGCGTCCAGTTGACCAGCGGGCCGAGCAGCCAGTTGAGCGGCCCCGCGCCGAACAGATCGCCGAGGCCCGTGCCGGTCGAGCCGACCGAGCCGCCCAGGCTGATCCGGGGATAGAGGTCCGCCGTCGCCACGCCGATCCGCGCCGTCGCCGCCGCCAGCCGCCGCTCGGCGGCGTGCACGTCCGGGCGGCGCGCCAGCAACGCGGCGCCGTCGCCGACCGGGATCGGCCGATCGAGCCGCAGCGCGGTGCCGCGCGCCGCCGCGACCGGCGGCAGCTCGGCCGGCGTGCGCCCCGTCAGCGTCGCCAGGCGGAACAGCGCGGCCTGCCGCTCCGCCGCCAGCGCGGGCACGTCGGCCTGCCGCTGCTCGCGCAGCGTGGCGATGCGCGCGGTGTCGAGCGGCGTGGTCAGCCCCACGTCGGCGCGACGGCTCGTGACGCGAAGCGACCGGTCGAGCAGCTCGACGATGCGCGTCGCCACCGCCAGCCGCTCCGCCGCGGACGCCGCATCGGCATAGGCGCGCGTCGTCTCCGCCACCACCGCCACGCGCACCGCCTCCGCGTCGGCCGCCGCCGCGCCGACGTCGCCGCGCGCGGCCTCCACGTTGCGGCGGACGCGGCCGAACAGGTCGACTTCGTAGGCGACGTCGATACCGGTATCGACCGTCCAGTTCTCGCGCGGCAGGCCGGGCGGGCGCTGGATTGCGGAGAGCCGGCCGTAGGTGGCGCTGGCGCCGGCCGTCGCCTGCGGCTGGCGGTCGCCCGCCACTTCGCGCAGACCGGCGCGCGCGCGTTCCAGCCGCGCCACCGCGCCGCGCACGTCGGTGTTCGCCGCCAGCGCGTCGGCGATCAGTCCGTCCAGCACCGGGTCGCGATAGAGCTGCCACCAGCGGTCGTTGTCGGTGGCGGTGGCGGACGTCGCGGCGCCGGTGGAGAGGAATGGCCCGGCCGCGGCGGCGGGGGTCGCCGGGCGGGCATAGTCGGGCCCCGCGGCGCAGGCGGCGAGCGCCAGCGCGGAAGAGGCAGCGAGGAGAAGGCGCATCATGTCACACGCTCCTTATTCGGCGGGCTGGAGGGCGGGATCGGCGGCGGCGACGCGCCGCCGGCCGAGCCGCAGCGCAGCCGCGCGGCAGACGACGTAGAAGGTCGGGGTGAAGATCAGGCCGAAGCCGGTGACGCCCAGCATGCCGAAGAACACCGCCGTGCCCAGCGCCTGCCGCAGCTCCGCCCCCGCGCCGCTCGCCATCAGCAGCGGCACCGCGCCCAGCACGAAGGCGAAGCTGGTCATCAGGATCGGCCGCAGCCGGTCCTGCGCCGCGCGCACCGCCGCCTCCACCGGCGACAGCCCGTCCTCCGCCTCCGCCTGGCGCGCGAACTCGACCACCAGGATCGCGTTCTTCGCCGCCAGAGCGATCAGCACGACGAGGCCGATCTGCGTCAGCACGTTGTTGTCCATGCCGCGCAGGTTCACGCCGATCATCGCGGCGAAGAGGCACATCGGCACGATCATGATGATCGACAACGGCAGCAGCAGGCTTTCGTACTGCGCGGCGAGGACCAGGAAGACGAAGACCACGGCCAGGGCGAAGACGATGGCGGCGGTGTTGCCGGCCAGCTGCTGCTGGAAGGCGATGTCGGTCCATTCCGTGCCGTAGCCGGTCGGCAGCGTCTCCGCCGCCAGCCGCTGCATCGTCACCAGCGACTGGCCCGACGAGAAGCCCGGCGCGGTGTTGCCGTCCACCTCTACCGCGGGGAACATGTTGTAGCGCACGACGCGATACGGCCCGGTGCGGTCCTCGAACGTGGCGACCGACCCGATCGGCACCATGCCGCCCGCGTTCGACCGCGTCTTCAGGTTGGCGATGTCCGCCTCGGTCGCGCGGAACGGTGCGTCGGCCTGCGCCGTCACGCGATAGGTGCGGCCCAGCAGGTTGAAGTCGTTCACGAAGGCGGAGCCGAGATACACGTTCAGCGCCTCGAACACCCGCTCCGGCGGGACGCCCAGCAGGTCCGCCTTGCGCCGGTCGATGTCGGCGAAGACGCGCGGCGTGGCGGTGTCGAAGAAGGTGTAGGCGCCGGCGAGGCCGGGGGCGGCGTTCGCCTTCGCGATCAGCGCCTGCGCCTCGCGGCCCAGCGCCTGATAGCCGTGGCCGCCCTTGTCCTGCACCATCATGCGGAAGCCGCCAGCCGCGCCGATGCCCTGGATGACGGGAGGCGGCACGATCATCAGCCGCGCCTCGGTGATGTCGGCGGTCGCCTTCTGCGCGGCGGCCATCACGTCGGTGACGTGGACGCCCTTGCGATCCTCGAAATCCTTCAGCGGGATGTACGCCGCCGCGGCATTGGGCGCGAGCGTCTGCGACGGGCCGTCGAACCCGGCCAGCATCACCGCGCCCTTTACGCCGTCCAGCGGCAGGATGCGCTGCGCGACCTTGCGCATGACCGCGTCGGTGCGCTCAACCGAGGAGCCGGGCGGTAGCTGGATGACGGTCAGGAAATATCCCTGGTCCTGCTGCGGGATGAAGCCCGTCGGCGTCGAATAGAGCAGACCGCCGGTGGCGGCGATCAGCACGGCATACGTCGCCATCATGCTCTTCGGGCGTGCGACCAGCCGGCGCGTCAGCGCGGCATAGCCCGCGCTCATCCGCTCGAACCCGCGGTTGAACGCCTCGCCCGCGGCGCGCAGCCGGCGCATCGCGACGTTGCCGCCGGCCTCGTCGTGGACGTGATCCTTCAGCAGCAGCGCGGCGAGCGCGGGCGACAGCGTCAGCGACACGACCAGCGAGATGACCGTGGCGGTGGAGATGGTCGCCGCGAACTGCTGGTAGAAGGCGCCGGAGATGCCGTTCATGAAAAGGGTCGGGATGAACACGGCGCACAGCACCGCGACGATCGCCACCAGCGCGGCCGACACCTCGTCCATCGAGGTGAAGGCGGCCTGCAACGGCGACAGGCCGCGGGACAGGTTGCGCTCGACGTTCTCGACCACGACGATCGCGTCGTCGACGACGATGCCGATGGCGAGGACCAGGCCGAACAGCGACAGGTTGTTGAGCGAGTAGCCCACCATCAGCAGCACGGCGAACGTGCCGATCAGCGAGACGGGGATCGCGACCACCGGGATAATGGCGGCGCGCCAGCGTTGCAGGAAGACGATGATGACGAGGACGACGAGGACGATCGCCTCGATCAGCGTCTTCATCACCTCGTCGATCGACTGCGCGATGAACTCCGTGGGATTGTAGATGACGCGATAGGCGAGCCCCTTGGGGAACGTCTTCTCCAGCGTCTTCATCTCCTGCTCGATCGCCTCCGACGCGGCGAGCGCATTGGAACCGGGGCGCTGGAACACGCCGAGCAGCACGGTCGGCTCGCCCGACAGATAGGTGTTGGTCGAATAGTCGGCGGCGCCCAGCTCCACCCGCGCCACGTCGGACACGCGCACCTGCCGCCCGTCCGCGTCGGAGCGGATGACGATGTTCGCGAACTGCTGCGGCTCGGTGAGGCGGCCCTGCGTCTCGACGTTCAGCTGGAAGGCGTTGCCCTGATTATATGGCGGCTGGCCGAGCGTGCCGGCGGCCACCTGCACGTTCTGCGCGCGCAGCGCGGCGACGATGTCGCCAGCCGTCAGCCCCAGCGCGGCGGCGCGGCCGGGATCGATCCACACGCGCATCGCGTAATCGCGCGCGCCGAACAGCTGGACGTCGCCCACGCCCTCGATCCGCGCCAGCCGGTCCTTCACCTGCGTGAGCGCGTAGTTGGAGAGATATTGCGTATCGAGCGAGCGGTCGGGAGAGACCAGGTTCACGACCATCAGGAAGTCGGGCGAGGTCTTCTTCGTGACGATGCCCAGCCGCTGCACCTCCTGCGGCAGCCGCGGCGTGGCGATGGCGACGCGATTCTGCACCAGCACCTGCGCGGCATCGAGGTCGGTACCCGGCTTGAACGTGACGGTGATCGTCAGCCGTCCGTCGCCGGTCGACTGCGACGACTGGTAGATCATGCCGTCCACGCCGTTGATCTCCTGCTCGATCGGCGCGGCGACGGTCTCCGCCACCGTCTCCGCCGACGCGCCGGGATAGGTGGCGGCGACGGTGACGGTGGGCGGGACGATGTTGGGATATTGCGAGACCGGCAGGCCGAGATAGGCGAGCCCGCCGACGATCGTGATGACCACGGCGATCACCGCGGCGAAGATCGGGCGCGTGATGAAGAAGCGCGACAGGCGCATGGGTGCCTCCTCGCCCGCTTGGGCGATGGTGGGGGGAATAACGACGGTCCGAGCCGGTCGCCCTCACCCTTCCCGCCCGGCTTCGCCAGGTGGGCCCCTTCCCTCTCCCGCCGGGAGAGGGAGGGAGCGGCGAAGCCGCGGAAGGGTGAGGGCGACCTGGAAACTACCGCGCGAAGGTCGCCTCGCCGGCGGTGGCCACCGCGGTGGGCGGCGCGGCCGCGCGGGACGGGGTGATGCGGCCGGGCTGCACCTGTACCTTGGCGCCGGGCATCGCCATCTGCGTGCCGCTGACGACCACGCGGTCTGCACGGGTCAGGCCGGAGCGGACGATGCGCAGGCCGTCCACCACGGGGCCGAGCACCACGGGCCTGGGCACCACCGTCCCGTCGCGCGCGACGGTCAGCACGGTCTTCCTCGCCTGGTCGGTCTGCACCGCGGCGTCGGGCACCAGCAGCGCGGTCGCCGCCTGGCCGCTGGCCAGCCGCATGTTGCCGAACATGCCCGGCGTCAGGAACAGGTCCGGATTGTCGAGCACCGCGCGCCCGCGCACCGTGCCCGATCGCGGGTCTAGCCCGTTGTCCGTGAAATCGAGCCGCCCGGTGCGCGCATAGCCCGCCTCGTCCTGCAACCGTACCTGCACCTCGGTCCCCTCGGCGCCGGCGCGCTTGGACTTCAGGAACAGGCCTTCCGACGCGTCGAACGCGAAATAGATCGGGTCGAGCGCGTTGATCGTCGTCAGCAGCGTGCCGCTGGTGTCGCCCGCGGTGACGAGGTTGCCCGCGTCGATCCGCCGGTCGGAGATGCGCCCGGCGATGGGCGCGCGGACGCGGGTGAACTCCATGTCCAGCGCGCGCGCCTGCACCCGCGCCTGCGCCGCCGCCAGCCCAGCCGACGCCGCGCGGACGCGAGCGCCGAGCTGGTCGAGGTCGCTCTTCGACACCGCGTCGTCGGCCACCAGACGACCGGCGCGGGCGAGGTTCGCGCGCGCGAGCGCCAGGTCGCTCGAGGCGCTGGCGACGCTCGCACGGGCCTCGGCCAGAGCGGCCGCATAGGGACGCGGGTCGATGGTGAAGAGCAGCTGCCCGCGGCGCACGATCGCGCCGTCGGTGAAGTGCACGGCGGTGATGGCACCGCCCACGCGCGGGCGCACCTCGACCGAGCGGCTCGCCTCGAACCGGCCGACGTAATCGTCCCACTCGTTCACCTGCCGCACCAGCGGCTGCGCGACCTGCACCGTCGGCACCGGCATGGCGGCGACGGCAGGACCCTCGCGGTCGAGCACGCCCCACACCGCCGCGATCGCAACCACCGGCAGCGCGCCCCAGCCCGCCCTGCGCCACCACGACGGCGTCGCGGCGCGGGCCTCGCGTGCGCCGTCCTGCTCGGGCGCCGCCTCCACCTTCGTCATCATGTTCATGCGGGCAGGCCCTTTCGCAGGCGGGCGGTGACGATGCTGGCAGTCATCGTCTCGTACTGGCCGGCGGAGAAGCCGGCGGAGAAGAAGGCGCGCAGTTCGCTGGCGGGCACGGCGAAGCCGCGGTGCCAGGTGAGCACCGCCATGCGGCGCAGCGCTTCCAGCCGCTGGTCGGCCAGCTGCGGCGCGTGGCGGCGGGTGCCGAACACCTTGCCCAGCGCGATCGACATGCGGCCGGGCCGCGAGAGCGAGGACAGGCGGTCGCGCCGGGCGAGCGCGACGACGGACCATTCCAGCGCGCTCAGCCGGGCGTCCGCTTCGCTGTCCACGGACGGTTCGAACGAGCGCGGTGCCGCGGTGGACGGAGCGGGTGCGAGCAGGAGGTCGTCGCTGAAATCGACATAGGCCATTGTTGTTCTCCCTTCTTCGCGGGCGCGCGGCAGGGCGGTCGCCGACCCCCGAGGGATCGCGACGGCACCCGGCCGGCGGCGCGGGCTTGCGGACGCGGCGCCCCCCTCGCCGTGCGACAGGGCGACGGCGGCGGGGCGGCCGATGGCGGGTACGCTGACGGATGGGCGGCCCTAGGCCGCGGTCACCCGATTACGGACGATGGGGGTCGCAAAGACGTTGCACGTGATGCCCTCCCTTCGAGAGCCGGGAGGCCGCTGACCGGCCTCTCTTCTATACTGAATGGTATAGAAACCCGGTTGCGCTGCGTCAATCGCTTTTCTGTACCGAGCGGTAATTATTTTTGCGCAACGACTTTCCAGCGCGAGTTTCTAGCGGCTCGGCCACATCATCAGGCTGGTCTCGACCACGCGCTCCAGGTCGGCGCGGGTCGCGCCCGATCCGGCCTGCACCGCCATGCCTTGCAGGATGGCGTAGAGGTAACTGGTCAGCCCCGCGACATCGATGTGCGCGGGCAGGTCGCCGTCGCGCTTGGCCTGTTCGAACCGCTCGACCAGCGCGGCCTGCGACGACGCGCGCCGCTGGATCACGTCCGCCTTGATCGATTCGGCCTCCGCGCCGCAGGCGGTGGCACTGATGACGCCCAGGCACCCCTTGGGATCGCAGCTGCTCATCTGCGCGTCGATCGCGCCGCGCATGAAATGCTCGGCCACGCCCCGCGCGGTCGGCTGCTTCAGCGCCTCGCGCGTATATTCCAGCTTCTCCGCCTCGTAGAGGTCGAGCGCCTTGTGGAAGAGCGATTCCTTGTTGCCGAACGCGGCGTAGAGGCTGGGCTTGGTGATGCCCATCGCCTCGGTCAGATCGGCCATCGAGGCGCCTTCATAGCCCTTCGACCAGAACACGCCGAGCGCCGCGGCCAGCGCCTGATCGACGCAGAACTCGCGGGGACGACCCTTGGCGGTGGGAGCGGCGGCAACTTCCATAACGCCCGGTATATAAAGGGGCGGCGGCAACTTGGCAAGACACGGCGTCCCCGCCATGCTGTCCGCCGCGAAAGCGGGGAACGGCGGATGGCACAGGCTCGATACTCGCGGCGCGAGGCGTTGCTGGCGGGAGGAGCGGCGGCGGCGCTGCTGGCGACGCGCGCCGCGACGGCGCAGGGGATGCGCGAGGACGACCGCGTCGACGCGCTGGTCGCGCAGTTCATGCGCGCCTTCGACACGCCGGGCATGGCGGTGGCGCTGGTACGGCTCGGCACCCCTGCACTGGCGCGCGGGTACGGCGTGCGGCGGCTGGGCGAGGCGGCACGGGTGGATGGCGATACGCTGTTCGGCATCGCCTCGAACAGCAAGGCGTTCGTCGCCGCCGGACTGGCCATGCTGGTGGACGCCGGGAAGATCGGCTGGGACGAGCCGGTCGTGCGCTACCTGCCCGATTTCGCCACCAGCGATCCCGTGGTCACGCGGGCGATGACGGTGCGCGATCTGCTGTGCCATCGCAGCGGCCTGCCGCTGGGCGCGGGCGACCTGATGCAATTCCCGCTGTCCGATCACACCCGCGCCGACATCGTGCGCGGGCTGCGCCACCTGCCGTTCGAGCGCGGGTTCCGCAGCGGCTACGCCTATGACAACATCCTGTACGTGGTCGCCGGCGTGCTGATCGAGCGGGTCAGCGGGCAGGATTACGAGGATTACATCACCCAGCGCGTGCTGCGCCCGCTCGGCATGCGCGCGGCGGTGGCGGATCGCAGCCTGCTGCGCACCGCCAACGTCGTCGCGCGTCACGCCCGGCTGGGTCCGCCCGCGCGCGGTATCGGCGCGCTGTCGGTCGTCGCCGCGGACGAATCGATCGCGGGCAGCCCCGCCGGCGGGATCCACGCCGGCGCGGCGGAGATCGCGCTGTGGTTGCAGACGCAGCTCGCCCGCGGCGTCACCCCGGCCGGGCGGCGACTGTGGAGCGAGGAGAGCGCGACCGAGATGTGGACGCCGCAGGTCATCACCGGCGCCGGCGCGGGCGCGACCGCGGACGATCCGACGCGCAGCGTGATCTCGGGCTACGCGCTCGGCTGGGGCGTGCGCGACTATCGCGGGCACCGGTTGATCGCGCATTCGGGCGGCCTCAGCGGGCAAGTGACGCAAACGGCGCTGCTGCCCGAACAGGGGATCGGCGTCGCCGTCCTCACCAACGTGGAGGACGGCATCAGCACGCAGCTGCGCAACGCGCTGCTCGACCTGGCGCTCGCCGCCCCGCCGTTCGATTGGCTCGCGGCGGCGCAGCGCCAGCGCGAGCAGAACGAGCGCGAGGTGCGCGAACTGGCGGGCGGCGGTGACTTCGCCGTTCCGCCGGGCGGCCCCTCGCTGCCGCTCGCCACCTATGCCGGCCGCTATCGCGATCCCTGGTACGGCGACATCGTCGTGCGCGAGGCTGGTGCAAGGCTCTCCATCGACTTCACGCGGACGCCGGTGTTCAGGAGCGTGCTGGAACCCTTCGGGCCGGACCGCTTCCGCACGCGCTTCGCGCCGGGCGCTGGCGAGGATGCGGTGGTCGGCTTCGTGATCGAAGGCGGCCGGCCGGTGCGGCTGGAGTTGAAGGCGCTGTCGCCGCTGGCCGACTTCTCCTACGACTTCCAGCACCTGCGCCCTGAGAGGATCGGCTCCTGACAGGCGCCTGGTCGCCGGGGCCGCTCCGGGCGGAGTGCCGCACATCCCCTGCGCGGGAGCACGAACAGGGCCGCGTCAGCGCGTCAGCGGCGGGTCGCGAACCAGATCGTGTGCTGCGGCCCCTTGCCGTTCTCCCGCGCGCGCACGCGCTGCTCGTCGACGGCGAAGCCCGCCTGCCCCAGCCGGCGGGCGAAGGCGGCATCCGGCGCGGAGGACCAGACGGACAGGATGCCGCCGGGACGCAGCGCGGCGCGCGCGCGAGACAGCCCCGTGGCCGAATAGAGACCGTCGTTGGCCGGGCGCGTGACTCCGTCCGGCCCGTTGTCGACGTCCAGCAGGATCGCGTCGTAGCCGCCCGGCGCCGCGGCCATCGCGGCGGCGACGTCCTCGATCCGCAACAGGGTGCGCGGATCGTCCAGGCAGCCCGCGGTCAGCTCCGCCAGCGGCCCGCGCGCCCATTCGATCACGCCCGGCACCAGCTCCGCCACCGTCACCCGCGCCTCCGGCCCCAGCCGTGCAAGCACGGCGCGCAGCGTGAAGCCCATGCCGTAACCGCCGATCAGCAGCCGCGGCGCGGCGCGACCGGCCAGCCGGTCGCATGTCATCGTGCCCAGCGCCACTTCGGACCCGCTCATGCGGCTGCTCATCAGCTCGTTGCGGTCGAGCATGATGATGAAGTCGCGACCGTGGCGAACCAGTCGGAGCGGCGGGCCGCCCGGGACCTCCGCCACACCGATCGGCTCGCGTGGGATCAACGCTTGCGGGCCTTGCGCGCGGCGTATTTGGCGTCGCGCAGCGCCTTGGCCTCCGCCTCCGTCAGCTTCGGCTTCTGCGCCTTGGCCTCGGCGGCGGCACGGCGCTCGGCCTCCTGCCGCTTCGCTTCCGCCTTGGCTTCCTTGGCGGCCTGAAGCTCCGCCTGCTTGGCGGCGCGGCGTTCCGCGGCGGCGGCTTCCTTCGCCGCGGCGGCGGCCTGGCGCTCGGCGACGACGGCCGGGTCAAGCGCCGGCTTGTTGCGCAGCTTCTCCAGCGCCGCTTCCTTGGCGGCGCGTGCCGCGGCGGCGCGATCGTTGAACGTGGGTAGCTTGAATCCTGCCATGATCCTCAGATTTTCCAATGGGTCGTCCCGGCCGAACGGGCCGTCAGGCGCGGCGCCTTACCCCATCGGCGCGGAATCGCCAATCGCCGCGACGCAAGATAGAGCGGCGCGATGATCCGCATCACCGAATTGAAGCTGCCGCTGCACCATGCGGACGAGGCGCTGGCGGCGGCGGTGTGCCGGCGGCTGCGCATCACCCCGCGCGAGCTGATCCGCTTCACCGTCGCGCGCCGCGGCCACGACGCGCGCGACCGCACCAGCATCGCGCTGGTCTACTCGCTCGACGTGGCGGTGCGGAACGAGGGCGCGGTACTGGCGCGCTTCCGCAAGGACCGCGACGTGGGCCCGACACCCGACACCCGCTACCGTCCGGTGGCCACCGCCCCCGCCGGCGCGCCGCGCCCGGTGGTGGTCGGCGCCGGGCCGTGCGGCCTGTTCGCCACGCTGATCCTGGCGCAGATGGGCTATCGCCCGATCCTGCTGGAACGCGGCAAGGTGGTGCGCGAGCGGACCAAGGACACCTGGGGCCTGTGGCGCCGCCACGTCCTGAACCCCGAATCGAACGTGCAGTTCGGCGAGGGCGGGGCGGGCACCTTCTCCGACGGAAAGCTCTACAGCCGGATCAAGGACCCGCGGCACCTCAACCGCAAGGTGCTGACCGAGTTCGTGAAGGCGGGCGCGCCGGAGGAAATCCTGACGGAGGCGCACCCCCATATCGGCACCTTCCGCCTCGTCACGATGGTGGAGAGCCTGCGCGCGCAGATCGAGGAACTGGGCGGCGAATATCGCTTCGAGACGCGGGTGGAGGGGCTGGACGTCGCCACCGACGGCGCGGGCGCGCGCCGCCTGCGCGGGCTGCACCTGTCCGACGGCAGCACGCTGGCGGCCGACCGCGTCGTGATGGCGGTGGGGCACAGCGCGCGCGACACGTTCGCGATGCTCCACGCCGCGGGGGTGCAGGCGGAGGCCAAGCCCTTCTCGATCGGCGTGCGGATCGAACATCCGCAATCGTGGATCGACCAGGCGCGCTTCGGCCAGGACGCCGGCCATCCGATTTTGGGTGCGGCGGAATACCACATCTCGCACCATTGCTCGAACGGGCGCACGGTCTACAGCTTCTGCATGTGCCCAGGCGGCACCGTGGTCGCCGCCACGTCGGAGGAAGGGCGCGTCGCCACCAACGGCATGAGCCAATATTCGCGCAACGAGCGTAACGCGAACTCCGGCTTCGTCGTCGCGATCGATCCCGCGCGCGACTATCCCGGCGACCCGCTGGCGGGCATCGCGCTCCAGCGCGAGCTGGAGGAGCGCGCCTTCGTCGCCGGTGGATCAAACTACAAGGCGCCGGCACAGCGGCTGGGCGACTTCATGGCGGGACGCGCCTCCACCGCGCTCGGGTCGGTCGTGCCGTCCTATCGTCCCGGTGTGACGCCGACCGACCTGTCGCTGTGCCTGCCCGACTATGTCGTCGCCGCGATGCGCGAGGCGCTGCCCGCGTTCGGGCGGCAAATTCGCGGCTACGACCATCCCGACGTGGTGATGACCGGGGTGGAGACGCGTACCTCCTCCCCCGTCCGCTTCCCGCGCGGCGAGGACATGCAGAGCGTCAACACCGCCGGCCTGTTCCCCGCGGGCGAGGGCGCTGGCTATGCCGGCGGCATCCTCTCCGCCGCGGTGGACGGGATCAAGGTGGCCGAGGCGGTGGCGCTGAGCATGGCTGCGTGAGCAGCGCGGGCGTGTCGCAGCTCGTCCTCTTCAACAAGCCCTATGGCGTGCTGAGCCAGTTCACCGATCGCGGTACCCACGCGGCGCGGGCGACGCTGTCCGACTTCATCGACCTGCCCGGCATCTATCCGGCCGGGCGGCTGGATCGCGACAGCGAGGGGCTGCTGCTGCTGACCGACGACGGACACTTGCAGGCGCGCATCGCCGATCCGCGCTTCAAGCTGGCGAAGACCTATCTCGTCCAGGTGGAAGGCACACCGGACGAGGACGCGCTGGCGCGGCTGCGCGCGGGCGTGATGCTGAAGGACGGCATGACCCGGCCGGCGGAGGCGCGACGCATCGACCCGCCCGCGCTGTGGCCGCGCGACCCGCCGGTGCGCTTCCGCGCGAGCGTGCCCGACCATTGGATCGAGCTGACGATCAGGGAGGGGCGCAACCGACAGGTCCGACGCATGACCGCGGCAGTGGGGCTGCCGACGCTGCGGCTGGTGCGACGCCGCATCGGTGACTGGTCGCTGGGCGGGCTGGAGCCGGGCGAGTGGCGGGTGGCGTGAAGGTCTTCTTCGACGGCGGCTGCAGGCCTGGAGGCATGGAGTGGGCCGTGGTGATCCGCGGCGAGGCGATCGTCGCGTGCGATCTTGGCGCGGGCACCAGCATGGAGGCGGAGTGGCTGGCGCTGCTGGCCGCGCTGCGGCTGGTGCGCGAGCGCCGAATCGCCGACGCGGTGCTGCTGGGCGATGCCGCCGCCGTGATCGCGCAGGCACGGGGAGAGGTGCGATGCCCGCCCGCGTATCGCGAGCACCTCGACACATTCCACGCGCTGGGCGGCGCGCACCTGCGGCTGCGCTATCTGCGTCGAGCGCAGAACCTGGCCGGCATCGCGCTCGACGCGCTGCGGCGGTGACGTTCCAGGGAGATCTTCGTCATGCCGGGCTCGTCCCGGCATCCACCGTGCCGCACACCCTCGGCTCGACAGCTTCGCGGCACCGTGGAGCCCGGCGCGGGGCAGAAGCGACGGGATAGCTGGATCAGGCCGACGCCGCCGCCACGGTCCCCACCGCCAGCCCGCGCTCGGCCAGCGCCGTACCCAGCCCGGCCAGCGGCATCGCGGCGGTGCCGGGCGCCTGCTCCACCGTCACGTCGAGCAGGCCGTCCGCGCTGCGCACCAGCCGCGCGCCGGTGGCGGGCCAGGTGGCCGCGCCGAAGCGGACGCGCACCTCGCGCGGGCCGCGGCCGTTCTCGCGTGTCCACAGGTCGGCCAGCATCTGCGCGAAACCCGACGGGTCGACGTGCGGCGCGGGTGCCTGCGCGGCGACGACGACCGGCACCGGCGCCGCGTTCTGCGCGAAGCCGCCGAAGCCCTGGTCGGCGTGGCGATCGCCGTCGCGACGGTCGAGCGCGGCGCGCTCCTCCGCGGCGGCCTGCCATTGTCCGAGCGCCGGGGCGTCGGGCGCGCGCTCGCCCTTTGCGGGCATCGCCGCGCCCTTGCCGCCGCCCCGCGCCGGCGCAGTCCCCTGCGGCAGCGACCCGCGCGCGCGCGCGAACGCCTCGCCCATCGCCCGCACGTCCTCCGCGGGTGGGTCGGCGCGCTGCGTCGGCTGTGGCGCGGCGCGGCGGACCGGCTGGCTGCTGCGGCTCGGTGCGGACACGTCGCTCATCGGAACCTCCTCACGTCCTCGGCATCCATCGCCTGGCGCTCCTCGTCGATCCGGCCGGCCTGGCGGCGGATCGTGCCCAGCCGCTCCGCCAGGGCGTCGTGACGCGCCTGCGCCAGGATCATCGCGCGGCGGCGCTCGTCCTCGTCGTCGCGGCACCGCCGCTCCGCCCCCTGCGCCTCCGCAAGCGCCTCTGCCGCGATCGAGCGGTCGAAGCGGGCGCGATCGAGCACCGCCAGCAGCCGCTCGGCCTCCGCCGGATCGGTGGCGAGGCCCGCGATCGCGGCCTGATGCGCGGTGCCGGCACGATCGGCGACGCCGTCCGCCTGTGCCCGCTCGGCTTCCGCCGCGGCGGTGGCGACCCGCGCCTGTGCCAGCCGTGCCGCGGCGGCGCGCACGCGCACGTCGCGCAGGCGGACGAGCTGCGCCGCCTGTCGCGCCTGGTCGCGCGCGCTCATCCGCCGATGCTCCGCAGCATCAGCAGCGCATTGGCCATCGCGGCGGGCTGCGTCGCCTCCTGCCGCAGCATCGCCTCGATCTCGGGCCGGGCGGCGATGGCGCGGTCGGCGACCGGATCGGCGCCGGCGCGATACTCGCCCACCTGCACGAGGAATTCGATATCGGCGTGTTTCGCCATCAGCGCGCGCACCTGCGTCGCGGCGGCGCGATGGGCGGGCTGCGCCAGCCGCGGGAACAGGCGCGACAGGCTGCCGAGCACGTCGATCGCGGGATAATGCCCTGCTGCGCCAAGCTTTCGCGAGAGGACGATATGGCCGTCGAGGATGGAGCGCACCTCCTCGCCTACCGGATCGCCGCCGTCCTCGTCCTCCAGCAGCACGGTGTAGACGCCAGTAATGGCGCCCTTCGCGTCGGTGCCCGCGCGTTCGAACAGCCGCGGCAGTTCGGCGAAGACCGACGGGGGGAAGCCGCGTCGCACCGCCGGCTCGCCGGCGGCGAGGCCGATCTCGCGCAGTGCACGGGCGAAGCGCGTGACCGAGTCCATCAGCAGCAGGACGCTCTTCCCCTCGCTGCGAAACCCCTCCGCGATGGCGGTGGCGTGGTGCGCCGCGCGGACGCGCTCCATTGCCGCGCGATCGGAGGTGGCGCAGACGATGACCGAGCGCGCCAGCCCGTCCGCGCCCAGCGAATCCTCGATGAACTCGCGCACCTCGCGCCCGCGCTCGCCGATCAGCGAGATGACGATCACCTCCGCCCTGGCGAAGCGCGCCAGCATACCGAGCAGCGTCGACTTGCCGCCGCCCGCCGCGGCGAAGACACCCATGCGCTGGCCCTCGCCCAGCGTCAGCAGCGCGTCGATCGCGCGCACGCCGGTTTCCAGCGGCTTGTCGATCAGCGCGCGCTCCATCGGCCCCGGCGCGGGGGCGTGGAGCGGGACGGTCGGCAGGCCGGCAGGCAGCGTGCCCTTGCCGTCGATCGGCCGCCCGCGGCCGTCGAGCACGCGGCCGAGCAGCGCCTCGCCGTAGGGCACGCGGTCCTCGCCCGGGCGCACCACCACCTCCGCATCGGCGGACAGGCCCCGCACGTCGCCCAGCGGGGTCAGGACGGTCGCATGGCCGGCGATCCCGACCACCTCGGCCATCACGCTCTCGCCCGTCGCCGGTACGACGATCTCGCACGTCTCGCCGATGCGCGCGGCGATGCCGGTCACCTTCATCGTCGTGCCGAGCAATTCCACCAGTCGGCCACGCCGCTCGACCGTGCTGGACCGGCCCAGCCGAGCGACCAGATCCTCGACCGACGGGGCGCCCGGCCGCGTCACGCGGGCAGGCCCCAGGCGCGCGCGAGGGCGGCCAGCTGCGTCTCCAGCCCGGCGTGCACCTCGCCCAGCGAGGTGGCGATCACGCAGTCGGTCGGTGCGAGCGCGGCATCCGCCTCCACCGCCACCCGCTCGCCCAGGCGGGCGCGCGTGGCGGCCAGCGCGTCGGGATGAACGCGGACGGTCGGCGCCAAGTCGGGCGCCACTCCGGCCGCGGCGCGGTCGGCCATCGCCGCGACCATGTCCGCCGCGCCCAGATCGGCGGCGATGCGCCGCACCACCTCCAGCGCCAGCCGGGCGAGGTCCCCGCGCTGCTCCTGCGCGCGCACCGCGTCCGCCTGGACGAGCCGCAGCAATTCCTCGCGGACCGCCGCGGCGCCCGCCGCCAGCCCCTCGGCATGGCCGGCGGCATAGCCCTCCGCGCGCGCCGCCTCCTTCGCCGCTTCGGTCGCACCCGCCGCCTCGTCGCGCAGCGCGGCAACCGCGTCGAGCAGGTCGCGCGCCGCGGTGAAGGCGGGCAGCTCGCGCGCGGGGACGATCGGGTCGTCGCGCAGCAGCGTCGCCGCGCGGTCGGCGTGGATCAGCACGAAGCTCACGCCGCCCCCTCCACCGCGTCGATCGCGAAGCGCGACAGGTCGGCGGGGTGCGCGACGCCCGCCGATGGTGCCCACAGCAGATAGCGGTGGAGCGCAGGCGGCAGGGTCGCGCGCATCAGGTCGAATCCCAGCGCCTCGATCCCGTCCACCGCGACCCCGCCGACGCCGCCGCCCGGCACGTGGCCCGCCACCCCGATGGCGCGGTCGAGCGCCTCGTCACCGGCGCGTGCGGCCAGTTCGCGCAGCCACGCGCCGTCGATCGAGGCCGCCACCGCGGGCCCCATCGCCACCAGCGCCGCGGCGGTGGCCAGGCGCAGCAGCGCCGGCCGGGGCCGCTGAAGCCAGTCGGGCGCGCGCGCGAGGTCGGCGAAGGTGGCGGCGGCGGGCGCGGGCCGGCGATCCACCAGCGCGCGCGCGCGCCGCTCGCCGCGCTCGCCCGCCAGCGCCACCAGATGCTCGCCGATCCGCGCCAGCGCGGCACGCTCCGCCGCAGCAGTCACGGCTGAATCTCCTGCGGCACGATGGCCCGACGCGCTGCGGCCTGGCGCCGCAGCCGCCAGCGCCGCACGCCAGGATAGGCGAGCGCACCGCCTAGCAGCAGCGCGCCGACCACCGCGGCGAAGATCATACCGTCACCCGTCCCGCTGGGCGCGGTGGCGGCGCCGACCACCACGGGCGGCGGCTGCGCGGCGAACGTCTCGACGCTCACGTTCTCGTACTTCAGGCCCTCGATCGAGTTCACGACCAGCGCCTTGATCTTGCCGATCTGTCCGTTGATGTCGGTGCCGGGGCGATATTTGATGAAGACCGACGCGGAGGCCGGCGCCTTCGTCTCCGCCAGCGGCGCGTCTTCCGGCAGCGCGAGGTGCACGCGCGCCTGCACCACGCCGTCGATCTGCGTCAGCGTGCGCGATAATTCCTGGCTCAGGCCCCAGTTCAGCCGCGCCCGCTCCTCGGTGGGTGACGAGACGAAGCCTTCCTTCTTGAACACGGTGCCCAGCGTGGCGAAATCCTGCCGCGGGTAGCCCTGCGACTGCAGGATCTCCACCGCCTTGCCGAAATCGCCCTTGGCGGTGGTCAGCGTCCAGCCGGCCTCGCCCGCGCTCTGCTTCTCCGCCTCGATGCCGGAGCGTTGCAGCACCGCGATCATCTCGTTGGCCTGCGCCTCGCTCAGCTTGCCGTAGAGCTCGGCACGGCCGCACGCGGCGAGGAGGACGAGACCCAGCCCGGCGAGAAGCAGCTTCAGCCGTTTCGTCCAGTCCATCGCGTCCTCCCCTGCGCGCATCACGATTGCTGCCGGAACAGCTGCTGCACGCCGTCCGACGTGCGGTTGGCGATGTTCGACGTCAGCTGGCAGTGGAACATGAACTCGTGGCATTTCATCGTCAGGTTGACGACTTCGCCGGGGGTCATGTCCGCACCCTTCAGCGACGCCTGGTTCGCGTATTCGGCAACGCTCTTGGCCTCGCCGTTCACCTTTTCCAGTTGCGTGAACATCGACTTGAGCGCCGGTGCCAGCTCGTCCGGCGCGCCCACGTTGGGAACGCCGCCGACGCTGGGCATCCCGCCCGCCGCCGACGTCATCGACGACTGGAAGCTGGTGATGTCGGCGATGGACGCATTCGGTCCCGCCTGAACCGTCTCGAGCGGGGGCATTCCCGCCCCGCCGGCACCCGCAGACGCCGCCGCAATGGCTTCGATCGACATGGATCGACCTCCTCTTTAGCCCTTGCGCGCCATCGTCTCGAGCGCCTTGCCGACGCTGTCGATCGAGCTGGACGAGCTCTGCGCCATGAAGCTCATGCGCATCGATTCGGCGGTCAGCTTCGTGATCTGCGACGGATTGTCGCCACCCTGCCCGACGCTGTCGGACATCTGCTCGATGCGGTTGGCCTGGCCGTCCAGCGTCTGCCCCCAGGCATCGGCCAGCGCCTCGAACCAGGTGCCCGGCGCCGAACCCTTCTGCATGCGATTGCCCGTCAGCGGGGCGGCGGCGATCATGCCCAGGCCGCCGGAAATGCTGTTGTCCGTCATCGTCCTTACTCCTTCGCTTTGATTTCAGAACGCCACACGGGTCTCGCGCCCGCTTTTCTCGAAGATGACATTGTTACCCTGAACGCCAACCAAACGATGTCCGCTCGGCATCACCGCGCCGGGAAAGTATCTCGCGCCGTCGACGGTCTGGATGAACGCAGGGTCGCCGCCGACGACGGTCGACACCTTCTTCGTCGCATCCTGCACCGTCTTCAGGGGAACGGTTTCCACCGGGGGAAGATCGTCTCGCAATGCCAGCCGGGTCAGCGCGCGGACATCGCCGCGCACCGCCTGCACCAGCTTCTGCTCCTGATCGGGCTGGAGCGGGGTGACGCGCAATTCCACCGCGGTGCGGCCGATCGGCCGCGCCACCGCCTGCAACCCGTTCATCCGCGCCACGTCCGCGGCGGAGCGTGCGAGGTCGGCGCTGGTCAGCACCGCCACGCTGCCCGCGATGCCGGTGTCGCGCACCGTCGCCACCGCCTTCGCACGCTGCGAATCGTTGGCGACCACGCCGGTGACGGTGATCGCGCCGGTCGTGTCGTCCTCATGCGCGGAGAGGCCGGTCAGCCCCGCCTGCGACAGCGCGCGCTCGACCCGCTGCTCGGGCGAGCCGCGCAGGTGCAACGCGTCCACCATCGGCACGCTGGCGCTGGCGAGCGCGATCACCCCCACCGCCGCGGCGGCGATGGTCAGGCGCGAGCGGGTCAGGACGCGCTGCGCCCCCTCGCCCGCCCGGCCGGCAAACGCGAGCGCGTGGTCGCGCGCGCTGGGCGGCAGCGGCGGCGGGGCGGGCACGGCGGCGACCAGCCCCGTCGCCTCGCCCCAGCGCTCGCTGGCGGCGTCGCCCCAGGCGATCGCGATGCCGCCGATCGTGATCGGCACGTAAGGGGGCACGATCGCGGTGCCGCCCGCGGGCACGGTGGAGCCGAGCAGCTCCGCCTCCCCCTCCAGCACCGTCGCCTGCGCCGCGCCCTCGGCGTTCAGCGCCAGGTCGATCGCGATCCCCTTCGTCGCGGGGTCGCGCACCACCACGTCGTGCCAGAACTGGTGCCCGATCGACACCGCGCCGCTGGCGGGCAGCGCCTTTTCCGTGCCGGCCAGCCGGCCGTTCAGGACGCGCAGGACGGGGTGCGCGACGGTCACCGCGGAGGACTCCCGGTCGGGGTGGCAGGAACGGGGGCGGTCGGCATGATGCGCGCGGACGAGCTGACCGTGGTCGGCCCCACGCGCGAGCCGAGCGAGACGAGCCGCGGCGTCAGCAGGAACAGCCGCTCGGTCCGCGCGCGGTTGCGCTGCTGCACCTTGAACAGGTTGCCCAGCAGCGGAATGTCGCCCAAGAGCGGGATCTTGTAGACGCTGTCGGCGTCCGCATCGACGGTCATGCCGCCCAGCAGCAGGCTCTCGCCGTCCAGCACCATGCCTTGCGTCGACACGCTCGACCGCTCGACGATGGGGATATCCTCCACCAGCGAATCCTGGCTGATCGATCCGTCCTCGATGTTGACGATCATGCGGATGCGCGTCTGGTCCTGGTCGCGGAAGACGTGCGGATTGACGCGCAGGATGGTGCCCGCGGTGACGTTGAACAGGTCCACCTCCTCGCGGCCCGCGACGCGGACGTAGAAAGTGCGGGTGCGGTCGAACACCGCCTCCACGTTGGACAGGGTCATCACCTGCGGACGGCTGACCACCCGCGCCACGCCCTTGGTCTCCAGCGCGCTGATGCGGCCCAAGAACTCGCGCTGGCTGCCGATGATGGTGGAGATGTTACCGCCCTGCCCCTGCGGCGTGATCTGCGTCACGTTGTTGCGGCGCGACAGCACCGAATTGCGCGTCAGCAGCGTGTCGTTGGACGAGCCGTCGCCGAACAGGAAGCCGAAGCCGCCCGATTCGAACCGCCAGTTGACGCCCAGACGGCGCAGCTTCTCCGTGTTGATGTCGATGATCGTCGCCTCGACCTCGACCACCTGCGGCTCGACGTCGAGCGCGCGGATCAGCGAGTCGTAGGCGGCCATCCGTTCCGGCACGTCGCGCACGATGACGGCGTTGAGATAGGGGTTCGGCTCGATCCGCACGACGTCCGACGTCAGCGGCGCGGCGACGTCGCCGCTGCCGCCGAAACCGCCGTAGCCCAGCACCTCGCCGGTGTCCGTCGGATAGAGGCCGGGGACGGGCAGGCCGTTGGCGGGCGTCTGCGTCCCGGTGGGCAGCACACCGCCCAGCCCCAGTCCCTTCAGCCGCGGCTGGCTCTGCCGCACCAGCCGCGCGCCCAGCGTCGGCGTGGTCGCGCCGTAGCTCGCACTGCCGCCGGGACGCTGGTCCAGCACCAGGTTCTGCAGGATGGTGGCGAGGCCGGGCAGCCGCAGCTCGCGCCCGCCGGCGTTGCTCACCGTATCCTCGGCGCGCGCGTACTTCAGGTAGAAGACGCGGAACTCGAGCGGCTGCACCGGCGGCGGCGCGAAGGCCGGGCCGAGGCCGCCCACCAGCGGGCTGCCGCGCGGAACGTTGGCGCCCGCCGCCGTGCCGCTACCGGCGAATTGCGACACCTGTTGCAGGAAGCGGGGCGTGCCGCTGGCCACCAGCGTGCCGTCGGCGGAGGCGCGGACATAGTTGCGCCGGTCCGCCAGCCGCTGCGCCGCGACCTGGCGCACCACGCGCTGCGCATTGGCGGCGCCGACGTTCAGCGTCTGCACGCCCACCTCGCTCGCCGAATAGACGTAGAGCGCGGCGCCGTCGTCGTAGCTGACGAGGTTGAAGGCACGCGCGATGTCGGAGAAGATCTTGTTCACCGATCCGCGGAACACGCCGTTGACGGTGCCGGTCAGGTTGGCGCTGGGCACCACCGGACGGCCGACGCGGCCGAACAGGTCCCGCAGGAAGGCGGTGATCGGCTGGTCGCGCGGCGACAGCGTCAGCTCGCCCGGCGCGCTGGCCGTGCCGCCCGGCGTCGGCGCGGCGACCGGCGCCTGGGCGGCGGCAGCCCTGGGCGCGGGCACGGACTGGGATGCCAGCACGTGCTGCGGCACCGATCCGGCAGGCGCGATCCCGCCGTTGACCATCGCCGCCAGCGTCAGCGCGACGCCTGTCCCGGTCGTCACCATCGTCAATCCATGTGCGATCATGCAGTCTTCCCCCGTGTCATTCCGCCGCGACGACCGACGAGACTTCGGCCTCGTCGTTCGCCAGCGTACCCGCGGGCAGGCCGATCTGGCCCACCATCTCGAGCCGCGTCATCGACGACAATTCGTTAAAAGCGAGAACCGGCAGGTCGAACAGGTCCGGCTCGATCAGCTTGCGCACCGCGCGGCGTGCCTCGAACGAGGTGACGAGCGCGTTGGCGCGCGTCTCCCGCGCGGTGCTCGCGATTGTCGCGACCAGGTTCTGCGCGACGTCGGGCGGGATCGCCAGCCGCTCGGCACCGTCGACGATCCGCGTCGCCTCGCGCACCATCGTCTCCAGCTCGGGCGTGACGACCAGCGCGCGCACCTCGCCGTCCGGCGCGGCCACGTCGATCAGGTAGCGCTTCAGCGCGATGCGCGTCATGTCCGCCAGGCGCGGCGTCTCGCGCTCGTTCTGCGCGGCGTCGGTCAGCCCCTCCAGCACGTCGCGCATGTTGCGCAGCGGCACTTCCTCCTCGGCCAGGCGGCGCATCACGTCGGCGATGCGCGCGGCGGGAAGCGCGCGGACGGCCTCCTTCACCACTTCGGGATAATCGTCGCCGATGCGATTGAGCAGCGCCACCGCCTCCTGCACGCCCAGGAACCGCGCGAGGTTGCGGCGCAGCAGCGCCTCCACCGCGGCGACCAGCGCGGGCGCGTCGATCGCCTGCCCTTCGCGCAGGCCATGCCCGACCGGCAGTTCATAGGCGAGCAGCTGCCACGCCGGTCGCGCGTCGGGCGCCATGAAGTGGATCGCGAGCTTGGGCAGCGGCACGCCGGAGCGATATTGCAGCCGCTCCAGCATGGCGGCGAGGTCCGCCGCCAGCGCGTCGCCCTCGGCCCGGCCCGGCCGCGCGCCGGACAGCTCCAGCAGCAGCGGCACGACCGGCTTGGGCGCGGCGGGCTCGGCGATCAGCGTGGTCGGCGGCGCGGCCTCGCGCCCGCGCGTCACCAGCGCGGTGAGCGGGCCGGCGCGACGCAGCAGCATGGGGCGCAGCCGCGGGTGCAGCATCGCCCCCGTCCCCATCGCGCCGAAGCCCAGGCCGATGAAGACGGCCACCGGAAAGCCCGGGATCAGTGCCATCAGGAAGGCGACCGCGCCCACGCCCATCAGCACGCGGGGATTGCCCGACAGCTGGCGCTGGATCGTCTGCCCCAGGTTGCTGCTATCCTCCTCGTCGGTGGCGCGCGTCACCATCAGGCCCGCGGCCATCGCGCCGAGCAGCGCGGGGATCTGTGCGACCAGACCTTCGCCGATCGTCAGGATCGAATATTTGTGCGTCGCCGCGCCGAGGTCCAGCCCCTGCTGCATCACGCCGATGGCGAGGCCGCCGATCAGGTTGACGACGACGATCACGATGGAGGCGATCGCGTCGCCCTTCACGAACTTCATCGCGCCGTCCAGGCTGCCGTGCAGCTTCGATTCCAGCTCCAGCACCCGGCGGCGGCGGCGCGCCTCGTCCTTGTCGATCAGGCCGGAGCGCAGGTCGCTGTCGATCGACAGCTGCTTGCCGGGCATCGAATCGAGGCTGAACCGCGCCGCCACTTCGGCCACGCGCTCCGCGCCCTTGGCGATGACGATGAACTGCACGATCGTGATGATGAGGAAGACGACCAGCCCGACGACGATGTTGCCGCCCGCCACCATCGACCCGAACGTCTGGATGATGTGCCCGCCGTGCCCCTCGGTCAGGATCATGCGCGTCGTCGCGATCGACAGCGCCAGGCGGAACAGCGTGGAGACGAGCAGGATCGCGGGAAAGCTGGAGAAGTCGAGCGGTCCGCGCACGTACAGCGTCGTCAGCAGCAGCATGACGCCGAAGGTGATGTTCACCGCCACCAGCAGGTCGATCAGCACCATCGGCAGCGGCAGGATCATCGCGCCGATGATCGTGACGACGAAGCCGGCGAGCGCGACGTCGGCGAAGCGCGCGGCGAAGCCCAGCTTCGCCGGCTGCCCGCTGGTCGCGAGATAGTTCTGGACGCTCATTGCGACACACCCCGCGCGGCGGCGTAGCGGCCCATCACGTCGCGCACGTAGCCCTGCGTCTCGCGGTAGCGCGGGATGCCGCGATACTTCTGCACCGCGCCGGGGCCGGCGTTGTAGGCGGCGACGACCATGGGCACGTTGTTGCCGAACTTGCTCTGCAGATGCTTCAGGTACTTGGCGCCGGTCGCGAGCGCGAGCGGACGGTTGTTCAGCAGCGCGCGCGGATCGCGCACGCCCATGCTGCGCGCCGTCGCCGGCATCACCTGCATCAAACCCAGCGCGCCCTTGTGCGACACCGCGCGCGGATCGCCCGCGCTCTCCGTCTGCACCATCGCGCCCAGGAGATGGGGATCGATGCGGTACTGGCGCCCGATGGCGACCACCAGCGCGTCCGGCGCCGCGGCACCGCCGCGACGGCGGACCTGCCTTACCGCGGCGGCCAGGCGGCGGCGATAGCCGGGCATGCTGACCGTCACCGACGACTGGTCCGCCACCGCTACGGGATTGAAGACGGGCGTGGAAGCCGGCAGCGCCGGGCGCGACGCCGGCGTGGAGGCGGCAGCGGCGGGCGTGCCGCACAGCCGCGCGGCCTCGCTGAAGCGGCTGCCGAAACCGGTCGTGCCGCAATCGATCGCGGCTGCCGGCACGCCAGCGGTCGCCGCGGCCATCGCCAGGCCGACGACCACACCGGCGCGCAGCGTGGCGCGCGTGCGGATCGTGGCGGTTGCTGTCCTCATCCCACTGCTCCTTCCCGGCGGCTCGCGGATGCGATACGCCGTACGGCTAGCGGGGTCCTGCGGTCGGCGTGACGAGCGCTCGACGCCTCCTGAATGCCCGACCGGCTAACCTATGCCTAGCCCCGATCACTCAACTCGTCGTGCTATCTTCACGTTCCGTCTTGGAATGTGGTCGAATGATGGCGGAACGTGTCCGAGGTTTGATCTGCCGCAACCCCGCGCAGTGCCGTCGATTCTGCCGGTGTCACGCCCGCTATGTGCCTGTTCGATGACACTTTGCTGACGGTATCGCGCCATTGACTCGCGTCGCGATAGGGCAGACACTTTGTCCCGTCAGAGATGCAACAAGGGTCCTGCGGTCTGGCAAGTGTGGCACCTTCGAGGCGCCAGCATTGACGAGATGCTCCGGCACGAACGCCCGCCACGTGATCTGTCGCGCGGCGGGGACATGGGCAGGAGTGCGACGTGGCCGGGAAGAACGACGGCGGCGACAAGACGGAGAAGCCGACACCCAAGCGGCTGGCCGACGCGCGCAAGAAGGGCGACGTCGCAAAGTCCAAGGACGTCACCGCCACGGCAACGCTGTTCGTGTGGCTGGTGATCTTCATCTTCGGCGCAAGCTACGCCGGCGCGCGGATCGCCGACCTGTTCCAGCAGAGCTTCCTGCTGGTCCATTCCGGCCAGCCGTTCGCGGTCGCCGCCGCGGGCCTGGGCTGGAGCGCCATCTGGGCGTTTCTTGCGATCTGCGCGGTCGCGCTGATCCCCGCCGCCGTCACCGGCGTGCTCACCGAGTTCCTGCAGAGCGGCGGCGTCTTCACCACGGAGAAGATGAAGCCCAGCTTCGAGAAGCTGAACCCCGTCGAAGGGTTGAAGCGCATGTTCAGCATGGACAATGTGATCGAGCTCCTGAAGACGCTGGCCAAGGCCTCGCTGGTCGTGTTCGTGATCTGGCTGGTGCTGCGCGGCTCGCTGGGCGAGATCGTGGAGCGCACCGGCCCGCTGCTGCAGCCCGCGGCGGAGACCGACGGCCGCGCCGCCGCCGCCTCGGTGCTGGGGTACACGGGCGCGCTGATGCGCCAGGCGCTGCTGTGGACCTTCGCCGTGTTCGTGATCGTCGCCGTGCTCGACCTCGCCTGGCAGAAGCACAGCTACCTGAAGAAGATGCGCATGAGCATGCGGGACATCCGCCAGGAGCATAAGGAGAACGAGGGCGATCCGATGCTGAAGGGCAACCGGCGCCAGCTTCACGAGGAATGGGCATCGCAGAACGCGGTCGGCGCGGCGCGCGGCGCCAACGTGCTGGTCGTGAACCCGACGCACATCGCGATCGCGATCGACTATGATTCGGACAGCGCGCCCGTTCCCGTCGTCGCCGCCAAGGGCGAGGGCCCGCTGGCGCAAGCGATGCGAGAGGCGGCGGAGGAGGCCGGCGTGCCGATCGTCCGCCACGTGGCGGTGGCGCGCAAATTGTACGAGGACGCGGCGGTGGAGGACATCGTGCCGCGCGACATGTTCGAGGCGATCGCGCAGATCATCCTATGGGCGAAGAAGGTGCGCGCGGGCGAGGCGCCGCAGCACCACGACCTGGGCGAACGCAGTTTGGAGACGCATTGAGATGGATTCGGCGATCGGCACCGCGGTGACGGGCCTCATCGGCATGGTGATCGCGCTCGCGGTGGTGCTCGGCCTCGCGTACGTGTGCCTGCGCTTCCTGCGCCAGTGGCAGGAACGGGGCTTGGGCAAGCGCGAGGGCGAGCCCGACCGGCAGCTGCGCTTCGTCCGCGCGCTGGCGGTGGGCCAGCGTGAGCGGCTGATGCTGGTGGAGGCGGAAGGCGAGCTGATGCTGATCGGCGTCGCCGCGGGATCCGTGACGTTGCTGCGCAATTGGGGCGGCCCGGCGGCGGTCGCCGAACCGGCGGTGGAGACCCTGTCCTGATGGCGCAGCGCCCCTCCCCCTTGCGCGACCGGCTGCGCGCGATCGACGCCGGCGAGGCCGACCGCCAGACCCGGCTGATCGCCGCGCTGAACGCGCGCGCCTCGGGCGAGCTGACGCTGGGCGCTCGCGTCGCCTTCGCCCGCGACCAGCGCGCCGCGGGCGCCTGGATCGGTTTCGACACGGGCGGGCAGTCGGTGTTCGTGGCGCCGCTGCTGGTCGACGGCGAGCTGGTGCGGCTGTCCGCCGGCGACGGCGTGCCCGATCCCGCCATCGCCGCGCGCCTGCTTCCCACCATCGAGCCGCTGATCGCCGCGATCGAGAGCGCGCTGGGCGCGGACCTCAGGCCCAGCGCGCTGGTGCCGGGGATCCCGCGCGACTTCATCCTGCTGCGGCTCGACGCCAGCTGTTCGCGCCACACCATCCGCCACCGCCTGCTGGTGGCGTTGCCGCGCGAGGGCGAGGTGATCGCCTCCCCCGCCCCCGCCGCCGCACCGGCGCTGCTGTCCGCGTTGCGTGCGCGCTGGACCGCGCAAATCGACGGTCCGTCCATCGCCGGGACAAGAATTCGGTCGATCGGACGCGGCGACCTGTTACTTTTGGGCGTTGGAGCGTTACGCGCCCGTATCATCATCCCGGGACGCGACGCGCCGCTGGCGGGTCGGCTGGACCTATCGAAGGGAAGCATGACGTTGCAGGAAGACATCGTGCCGACACCCGCTTCGGAGATACCGGCCAACGGCGCCCCCCCGCCCGACTGGGAAGCGATGACCCTCCCCACCATCGTGGAGATCGAGGGCGGGCTGTTGTCGGCGCGCGACATCGCCGGGCTGGCGCCGGGCAGCGTCCTGCCCGTGCCGCAGAGCGGGGGCACGCTGCGCGTCCGCGTGTCCGCCGGGGGCACCACCATCGGCGACGGCGAGCTGGTGGCGGTGGGCGAGGGCTTCGGCGTGCTGCTGGAGCACGTGCCCGGCGCCGAGGACTAGCCGGTGGACCTGTCGACCTTTACGCCGGGCTCCGCGCTCGTCGTCGTCATCGCGCTCGCCATCGCGCCGTTCTTCGCCGTGATGGTGACCAGTTTCACGAAGATCGTCGTCGTGCTCAGCCTGCTGCGCAACGCGCTGGGCTTGCAGCAGGTGCCGCCGAACATCGTGCTGAACGGCCTGTCGCTCGTCCTGACGCTGTACGTCATGTATCCGGTGGGACAGCAGATGCAGGCCGCCATCGCCCAGAATCCGGTGCAGCAGGTGGTGGAGGCGCAAGGCGGCGGCGGCACGCTGTCGTCGACCAATTCCATGCTGAACGCGGTGGACGCGGGCAAGGAGCCGCTGCGCAACTTCCTCCTGAAGCACAGCTCCCCCACCGAGCGCGGCTTCTTCCTGAAGACCGCGCAGCGCGTCGGCGATCCCAACCGCGCCGCGGAGATGACCGACCGCGACTTCATCGTCGTCATCCCCGCCTTCGTCGTGCGCGAGCTGAGCCTCGCCTTTCAGGTCGGCTTCCTCATCTTCCTGCCGTTCCTCGTCATCGACCTCGTCATCTCGAACATCCTGTTGGCGATGGGGATGATGATGCTGTCGCCCACCACCATATCGCTGCCGTTCAAGCTGCTCCTCTTCGTGCTGGTCGACGGCTGGGTGAAACTCGCCCACGGCCTCGTCCTCAGCTACGTCTAGAGGCGCGCGTGGACGGCGATTTCCTCAGCCTGACGAACGACGCGCTGTGGCTCGTCCTCGTGCTCTCCGCCCCGCCGATCATCGTCGCGGCGGTCGCCGGACTGGTGGTGGCGGTGATCCAGGCGGCGACGCAGGTGCAGGAACAGACGCTGCAATATACGGTGAAGTTCTTCGCCATCGTGCTGACGCTGTTCGTCACCGCGGCGCTGCTCGGCGGATCGCTCTACCGTTTCAGCGACCGCATCTTCACCGAGTTCCCCGCCTTGATCCGGCGCTAGGCGTGGGCGGGTGGGCCGACCAGCTGCTGCTGCTGGGCGTCGCCACCGCGCGGGTGGCGGCGACGTTCCTGCTGCTGCCCATGTTCTCCAGCGAGACGGTACCCGCGCTGGTCCGCAACTCGATCTTCGTCTCGCTCGGCATCGTCAGCCTTGCGCTGCAACCGCCGCTGGACCCCTCGCTGCTCGGCCCCGGCCAATGGGCGACGATCATCCTGAAAGAGGTGTTCGTCGGCCTCGTCATCGGCTTCTTCTTCGGCTCGGTGCTGTGGGCGCTGGAGGCGGCGGGCAACATCGTCGACACGAAGGTGGGTGCGACGCTGGCGCAGGTGGTGGATCCGCTGTCCGGGCACCAGACGTCGCTGAACGGCGCGCTGCTGGGACGGCTGGCGGGCGTGGTGTTCGTCGCGGGCGGCGGGCTGTCGCTGCTGCTGCGCGTGCTGATGGAAAGCTACGCGATCTGGCCGGTCGCCTCGCCCATGCCCGCGCTGACCGGCAGCAGCCTGGCGCTGTTCGAGGGGGAGTTCGGGCGGCTGATGGTGCTGGCCACGCTGTTCGCCGCGCCGGTGCTGACGGTCCTGTTCCTGATCGACGCGGGCCTGGGCCTCATGAACCGGTTCGCGCAGCAGCTGAACGTGTTCACCCTGTCGATGTCGATCAAGGCGTTCGCCGCCACCTTCGTCATCCTGCTGCTGCTCGGCAGCTACGTCGCCGCGATCCTGCGCGACATCGCCGCGCGTCCGGGGGTGATCCGCGCCATTCTGACGGGGCTCGCGACATGACCCCGGCGGCGGAGGACGACCGGCTCGCCGCCATCGCCGAGCTGCTGCGCAAGGCCGACGCGCTTCCCGGCGCGGCCGCCCCCGTTGCGCTGGGCGAGCATATGGTGGAGGCGGCGCGTGTGCCCAGGCGGCATCGCGAGACGCTGTTGCGCCTGACGCCGATGGAGCTGACCTGCGTCCGCTTCCTCGGCTGGGGCCGCTCCAACGCCGACATCGCGACGCTGCTGCTGATCTCCGACAACACCGTGCGCGTCCACCTGTCCAACGTGGCGCGCAAGCTGGAGCTGGACGGGATGCGCGAACTGGCCGCGCTGGCGGGGCTGCTGTTCTATCCGGCGGATTGAGCGCCCGCCCCGCTCGATCCGCCGGCCGGGACCGTCAGCCCTTGCGACTGAACCCCGCGTCGGTGAGCGTCAGCGAGCGGAGGTCGCGGCCCGACTGGGTTCGGAAGAGGCGGGCGACGCCGTCGGCATAGCGCGACAGATTGCCCTCGCGCTGCGCGCTCTGCCACCCGGCATGAAGCGTCACCATCAGCAGTTTCATCTCCTCGCCGAGCGCAGGGCGCGTCGCGGGAGAGGACAGCTGCGGATTGGCCGCGAGGGCGGCGGCGATCTGGCGGCGCGCGGCGACGATGCGTGCGGGCGGCAGATTGTCGGTATAGCCGTTGGCGATCTGCCAACCGAGCACGGTATAGGCGGTGACCGCGTCCGCCGCGTCGTTGTCGCGCAGGCCGGTGCCGCCGATCAGGCTGCGATACACCGCCGCATAATCGTGCTTCGCGAATTGCGCGCTCATCACGCGGGCGGCTTCCGGATATTGCCGGCTGGCGCGCGCGAGATAGCCGTCGAGCGCCTGGCGACGCAGCGCTGGCGTCGAACTGTAGCTCAGCCGCGCCGCCCCCGCCGGCGCCGCTCCCCGGCCGAACGCGTTCGGCAACACGGAGATCGCCCGCTCGCCCGGCGAATAGACGCTGCGCGCGGTGCGGGCGGGGGCGCTTGCGCCACGCGGGATCGACACGGTGTTGGTGAGGACGCCCATGTCGAACACGCCCTGTGCGGCGGCGTGCGGGACGCTGGCGGCCAGAACGATTCCCACGGTCATGATCCGGATCATCGAACGCATCGCGATACTCCTTCGGATACGGAAAGTGGCAGACCCTACGGCCTGTCTGTGCGACCGATAAGCCTGGCGATCAACGCTCATCAGCAATCGATTTCGCGGCCATGTCGCCGATGCCGGTCAGCATATCGCGTCCCCGGTTGTCCGGCGTAGCGTTGGGCAGACCGACGTGCGGCGCAACGTTGGCTGGCTAATCGTATCGACTAGTCCCCCTAGTCGTTCCGCTGAGTGCGCAACGAGCCGCGACGTTGTCTAAGGATGGCGACCCGGAAGCGACCGGGACGGCATTGCAACTCAGGACGGAGGATTACCCATGGACATCGGCAGCCTCGGCGGTATCTCGCGCATCGCCCAGCTCACCCCGCTCGGCGGCATCATGAGCCTGGCGTCGCGCAATCTCGTCTCCGCGCTTGGTCAGAACCTGATCCAGCAGCTGGGCTCTGCGATCGGGCTGCCGCAGCCGCTGATCGACGCGGCACAGGGTCAGTTCGCTTTCGCCAGCGGCGACGTGTTCGGCGGCATCAGCAACCTGTCGGAGGCCGCTGATGGCTTCGCGCAGGCGGCAGGCGGTTCGTTCACCGACCGGGCGGACTTCAGCCGCGACATCCAGGACAATCTGCAGCGCATGGCGTCCGACATCGCCGGTGGACCCGAGGCGCGCGAGGCGCGTGCGGGTGGTCGTGGCGGCAGCTGGCTGATGGCCATGGCTCGTGCGCTGGGCGAGAAGGCCGACATGCTGGCCGACCAGATGCAGGGTCTCGCCGATCGCATGTCCTCGGACAAGTCTGATCCCAGCGCCAGCCTGGAATTCAGCGCCAAGTCTCAGGAATTCGGCCTGTTCATGAACGCGGCCTCGAACGCGCTGAAGACCGCGGGTGAATCGCTGACCACGGCGGCGCGCAAGGGCGGCTGATCCGCGGGAGAACCTTCGCGACGCAGGTTCGTTGGCCGGCGGTCGGGGCGATGCCCCGGCCGTCGACTGCGGTTCAGGGCGGCTTCATGGCCACCCCGGCATTTCGCCGGCGGAAAGGGGAAGCAAAGGAGATCGAGCATGACGCGCACCCGGTTCATCCTTCTCGTCGCCGCTCTGTGCGGTGCGGCACCGGCCGGTGCCCAGGTGATGGCGCTCAGCCCAACGACCATGATCGGCTATGCCGGCACGAGCGCTGCGGGACAGCAGGCGCGGCGACAGCTGGGCAGCCGACTGGCCACGCGCGCGGTCCGGCCGACAGCCAGTGGCCTCGCGAGCACGCCGGCGGCCGCCGCGTCGCTGCGCTATCGACCCGACGCGGCGGTGCGCCAGCAGGTCTACGGTCGCGCGATCGCGCAGATCGAACGGTCCAGTCCCGGTGATGCCGCGCTGGTGCGCAGACAGCTGACGAGCGGGGCGGTCCGGCGCGAGGTGTCGGCCTTCCTGGGTCGCTACGGCATGTCCGCCGACGATGTCGCCGACACGACAGCGCTGTATCTCGCCTCGGCGTGGCTGGCGTCGCGCGGAAGCGCGGGCAATCCCAGTGCGGCACAGATGCGCGGCCTGCGGGCGCAAGTCGCGGCATCGATGGGCCCGATCGCGCAGGCGGGCAACGCCACCAAGGCGGAGATCGCGGAGGCGAACATCGTGCAGACAGCCTTCACCAGCAATGCCGCCAACGATGCTGCAAAGGACCCCAGCTACGCGCCCAAGGTGCGCGCCGCCGTCGTGAAGGCGGTACGCGACGCCTATCAGATGGACCTGTCGCAGCTGGACCTGACCGCGCAGGGACTGCGCTGAGGAGGAGTAGAACCGATGTCGATCTCGATCGCGGCCGGCAATGTGCATGTCGGCCTCGGCACCCCGTCCGACCGCCGCACGGACCAGGCGATGGCGGCGCAGGACCAGGCCACGGAAACCCAATCGCAGGGGATGAAACTGCCGCAGCAGGCGGGCCTCGATCGGCTGCTCGCCCGACCCGACGGGCTTGCGCGCTTCCGTTGAAGCGGAGGCGCCGCTCCGGTCTGATCTGATGATACGCCGGGAGGGCTCAGTGAAGAACATCACCAAGTTTCTGATCGGTACGCTCGCGATGCTCGCGCCGTCCGCCGCGGCGCAGGACGTCGTCATGGCGCTGGATCCGACGTTGATGACCGGCTGGTCCGGCGTGGCCGCCGCCGGCGAATACGCCAAGCAGGACTTCGGCACGCGATTGAGCCGGTCGTCCGCCCGCCGATCCTCCCTGGCGGCGACACCCGCGCGGCCAGCCGCGTCGCTGGCCTTCCGTCCCGACGCCGCGGTGCGCCAGCAGGTCCACCAGCGCGTGCTCGCGAACATTCGCAAGAGCAATCCGCAGGACGCCGCCTACCTGAAGAAGGTCTTCGAGAGCGGCGCGATGCGGCAGAAGGTGTCCTCATATATGCGGCGCTATGGCATGTCGATCGACAACGTCGCAGATACGACCGCGCTCTATCTCGCGACCGCGTGGCTGGCGACACGCGCCGATGCCGGCGATCCAACGCCGGCGCAGATGCGTGGGTTGCGCGCGCAGGTGGCGGGCACCTGGGCATCGATGCCGCAGTTCGGCAACGCCACCAACGCCATGAAGCAGGAGATCGCCGAGGCGAACGTGATCTTCGCGACCTTCGCCGGCGAGTTTGCGGGCCGCGCCGCCCGCGATCCGAAGCTGGCGGCCGTGGTGCGCCGAAATACGATCGCCAACGTGCGCGACAGCTACCAGATGGATCTTTCGCGTCTGAACTTGACGAGCGCAGGTTTGCGGTAAGCCGGACGAACAGGAGCATGCGTTGACGAGACTTGGCAGATTACTGATCGGCGCGCTGACGATGATCGCGCCGCCCGCCGCGGCGCAGGACGTGGTCATGGCGCTGGATCCGACGTTGATGACTGGCTGGTCGGGCGTCGCCGCCGCGGGCGAATACGCCAAGCGTGACTTCGGGACACGATTGAGCCGGTCGTCCGCTCGTCGATCCGCCCTTGCGGCGACGCCCGCCGCCACCGCCGCCCGGCTGGCTTACCAACCCGACGCCGCGGTGCGAAACCGCGTCTACGGCAGGACGATCGCGCAGATCGAGAAGTCCAGCCCGAAGGATGCCGCGCAGGTGCGCCAGTTGCTGATGAGCGGGGCGATGCGGCGCGACGTCGCGCGGCATATGGCGCGCTATGGCATGTCGCCGAACAATCTCGCGGACACCACCGGGCTGTACCTCGCCACCGCGTGGATGGCCTCGCGGGGCAGCAATGCCGATCCGACGCCGGCGCAGATGAAGGGCCTGCGCGCGCAGGTGGCCGGCGTGATGGCCGGGATGCCCGCGATGGCCGGGGCGAGCAACGCCACCAAGGCGGAGATCGCGGAAGCCAATATCGTCCAGGCCGCCTTCGCCAGCGCGGCGGGAGGCCATGCGGCGCGCGACGCCAGCTTCGCACCGACCGTGCGCTCCGCCGTCGTGCGCGGCGTGAAGGGTTCATACCAGATGGACCTGTCGCGCCTGAATCTGACGAACAGCGGGCTCCGATAGGAAGACGGAGAAACCTCATGTCCCTCACCGTCAACGCCGGGCAGCATCGCCCGCGCCTCGATCGCGACCCCGGCGGAGCGCGAGACCGACCAGGCGCTCGCCGCGCAGGATCAGGCGACGGAGACTCTGTCGCAGGACCTGAAGCGCAGCGAGCCGAGCGGTGTCGAACGGCTGCTCGCCCGTCCCGACGGGCTCGCACGCTTTCGTTGAGGTCGATCAAGGCCGGGCGGTCGCGGGCCGGCGATGCCGCGCGATCGCGATACCCAAGGAGGGCCCTGCAGGTCGGTCTCGCGGCGCTGACGGACGATCAACGCAGATCGATCGCATTTCCCGAATGAAGAACATGACCAGATTCCTGATCGGCACGCTCGCCATGGTCGCGCCGCCCGCCGCGGCGCAGGACGTCGTCATGGCGCTGGATCCGACGCTGTTGACGGGATGGTCGGGCGTCGCCGGCGCCGGCGAATATGCCAAGCGCGACTTCGGCACGCGTCTCCATCGTCCGTCCGCTCGCGGATCGGCACTCGCCGCGACCCCGCAGCGGGTGACCGCCAGCCTCACGTTCCGGCCCGATCCGGCCGTCCGCAACCAGGTCTACAATCGCGCCGTCGCCGAATGGTCGAAGCGGGACCGTGCGGAGGGGGCGAAGCTGCGCCAGCTGCTGCAGAGCGGCAAGGTGATGCGCGACATGAACGGCTATATGGCCGGCTACGGACTCAATCCGAACAACGTCGGCGACACCACGGCGATGTACCTCGCGCTCGCCTGGAACGTCGTCCACGGCAGCTCGGACGATCCCGGTCGCGCGCAGGTGCAGGGGCTGCGGCGCCAGACCGCGGCGACCTTCGCCACGCTTCCGGATTTCATGCGCGCCGGACCGGCGACGCGGCAGGAGCTTTCCGACGCCAACGTCATCCAGTCCGCCTTCGTCGCCAACATCGCCAACGCCATGGCGAAGGACGGCTCGCTGGCCGGACGGGCGCGCAATTCGGTCGCGCAGGGGGTCAAGTCGATCTACGGCCTCGACCTTCGCACGGTGAAGCTGACGAGCGCCGGTTTCCAATAGAGGGCAGCGAAAGGATTCGTCTCATGTCTCTCACCGTCAACGTCGCCGGCGTCGCCAAGGCCTCGATCGCCACGCCGATGGATCGCAAGACCGACGAGGCGATGGCGGCGCAGGACCAGGCCGGCGAGGTGATCTCCCAGGGCAACGAACGTCGCCCCGTGACCGCGCTCGACCGCCTCGTCGCGGCGCCCGACGGGCTGGCACGCTTCCGCTGATCGGGTCCGGTCGCGGACCTGTACGAAGGATCGCGATCGCCGCCGCGACGCTCGGCCGCTCCGCCGCCTCGGCGGAGCGCGCCCGGCCGCATGGTCCAGGGCGCGATTGGCTCGGCTTCGCTCCTAGTCGCTTCGATTATGGCACGCGCGCGCGACGCGCCGCATATAGCATCCAGGCCGGGCGTTCCGTCCCGCCGTTGAAGGATTTCGCGATGACCATGGTCGACCGTCTGTCCCCCCTCGCACCGGCATCGCCGCTGGCCGGCGGCGCGACGACGAACGCCGCCTCCGCCGCATCGGCGGCGATCGGCGATCTGGGCCATCGCGTGCTCGGCTGGGTCGGCGCCGTGGGCGGGGAGGCCGCCGGCAGCGCGGCGTGGACCGCGCGGACGGGAGAGGCGCAGGGCGCTGCGCCCGATCGCAATTTGCTGGCGCAGCGTGGCGACATCTACGGCTTGCAGCAGCTCGCCGGCGATCTGTCGGCACGCTTTGGCGCCACGCCGACGCAGGAAGGCGATCTGCTGCGCGCGCTGGAGGGCGTTACGCGCGGCGCGATGGTCCATGCCGCCGGCCTGTCCGGCGCGTCGGGCGAGCGGCAGGTAGCGGGCCTCTCCGCCGCGCTCGACGCCGCCGCTACCGCCCCCGCTGGCGAGGGCATCGACGGCGTGGTCGCCCGGCTGGAGGCGGCGGCGGCCAGCTTCGGCGTCTGACATTCGGGAACCCCGCCGCGGCCGGGGCGCTATGCCGGCGACGGAACGTTTCGCCGGGAGAATGATGATGCCGTACCGCGCCATGCTCGCCGCCACGCTCGCCACAATCGTGGTCGCGACCCCTTCCGCAACGGCGCAGCGCCGCATCGCCGTCATCGCCGCCGGGAACGAGCAGGCACTGTCCGTCGGCAAGACGGTGATCTCGCGCCCGTTCGGCGCGCAACTGGTCGATCGGCTGGCGATCGTCGGCAGCTATCCCTCCGGCAGGGCGACCTACCATCTGGTCCGCGGCGACGCCGCCGGCCCTTGCCCGTCGCGCTTCGTCGTCGTCGCCACCGGCCTGGGCGGCGCGCCCGCGGCGAGCGAGCCGTTCGGCACCTGCGCGGGCCAGGCGCGCGCGGCGATGAACCGCGGCGGCTTCGTCGTCTCGATGCCCGCCACCGCCGCCGGCGGCCCGCCCGTGCGCTTCGCGTGGGAGAACGGCAAGATGCGGCTGATCGACGCCATGCCCGCCGCCACGGTGGCGGGCGACGACGGCGAGCCGGGCTTCGCCGCGCGCCAGGCGTCCACGTGTCGCACACCCACCTCCGCCGACCCCGGCACGCAGGCGGCGGTCATCGCCGACTTCGAGAGCAGCTATCCCGCCGAGTTCCGCCGATCGTCGTCGCTGAAGCGCGTCGAGATCGCGCCGGACGAGCTGCGCGCCACCGTCACCGGGCTGGCGTGCCTCGCGCGCTGGCCGGGAGCGGAGGCGATCGTGCCCGAGGCCGCGACGCCGCTGTTCGCCAGCAAGCGCTACGGCCCCGCCGCCTTCCGCACCGTCGAAACGATCGCGCGCGATCCCAACTCGGACACCAACCTGCGCGCCGCCGTGCGCGCCTTCGGCGCGGAGATGCTGTACCGCGTCGACCGGCGGGAGCCGCTGTAGCCGCATGATCGGCCTCGCCGTCGCCGCGCGCGCTTACGCCCGGGCGCGCTGGCGCATGGCGCGGCTGCGCGACCGGGCGGCGATCGAGCGCCACCAGTCGGCACGGCTGGCGCGACTGGGGTGGTATCTGGCGCGCGACATCCCCTTCTATCGAGGCATCGACCCGGCGCGCGTCGGCTCCTGGCCGATCGTCGACAAGGCGACCATGCTGGCGAACTTCGCGGCGATGAACCGCGCGGGAGTGGCGCTGGACACCGTGCGCGCGGCGCTGGCCCGCGGCGAGGATCGCGTGGAAGGCCATGCGATCGGCCACAGCACCGGCACCAGCGGCAACCGCGGCTATTTCCTCGTCAGCGATGCCGAGCGTTACGTGTGGCTCGGCACGCTGCTGGCCAAGGCGCTGCCCGACGCGCTGTGGCGGCGGCACCGCGTCGCGCTGGCGCTGCCAGGCTTCTCGCGCCTCTACGGCGCGGCGGGCGGGGGCAGCCGGGTGCGGCTGGGCTTGTTCGACCTCACCGAAGGCGTGGACGCGTGGGCGGCGCGCTTCGCCGCCTTCGCGCCCGACACCATCGTCGCCCCGCCCAAGGTGCTGCGCCACCTTGCCGAGCGCGGGCTGGTCGCGCGCGGGACGACCGCCTTCGCCGCGGCGGAGGTGCTCGACCCGGTCGACGTTCCCGCGATCCGCGCCGCGACCGGCCTGCCGGTGCGGCAGATCTACATGGCGACGGAGGGACTGTTCGGCGTGTCCTGCGCGCACGGCACGCTCCACCTGGCCGAGGACGTGGTGGCGTTCGAGTGGGAGGCGCTGGCGGCGAGTGCGCTGGTGCAGCCGGTCGTCACCGATTTCACCCGCCGCGCGCAGGCGATGGCACGCTATCGCATGAACGACCTGCTGCGGCTCGACCCCTCACCCTGCCCGTGCGGTTCGGCCTTGCAGGCCGTAGCGGCGGTGGAGGGGCGGCGCGACGACCTGTTCCTGATCGGCGCGACGACGGTGACGCCGGACGTGCTGCGCAACGCACTGCTCGACGCCGACCCGCGAATCGACGACTTCCGCATCGTGCAGACCGGGCCGACCGCGGTGGCGGCGGCGATCCCGCCGGGATGCGACGCCGCCGCGGTTCGGGCGGGACTGCGCGTCGCCCTGACGCGCCTGGGCGCGGACGCCGCCGTCACCGTCTCCCACGGCATCCCCGCCACCGACGCCACCAAGCTGCGCCGCGTGCGCCGCGACTGGGATCACAACCAGATCTCCGCCTCGTAGCTGTCCGGCGGCGGCGCCGTGCCGTGGGCGAGAGACCAGATCGCGGGGCCGAGGAAGTCGAGCGGCCCGGTCGCGTAGGGTCCCGCGCGTGTCGCCTGCCGTGCCAGCACGCGGCGGTCCTGCATCAGGATGGGATAGTGGAACGCCGTCAGCAGCGCACGCTTCACCCCCGCCGGCCAACGCCCGCGCGGCGTCGCGAAATGGGCGTAGGGGCGCGTGACGCCGGTCGCCTCGGGCACGAAGACGACGGCGATCGACAACCGCAACCCGTCCGGTCCGTCGAAGCGGACGTCGGCGATCGTCGGCGGGAACAGACGCCCCGTACTGGTGGTGCGATACCCCTCGAACAGGCGCGAGAGGAGGCCACCGGCGCGGCGCTCCTCGACATAGGTCGCCTCCGCCCCCGCCGCATCGATTGTCACCAGCACGCGGGTGCGCCGCCGCCGGTGGGGTGCGCGCACGATCCACGGGTGGACGTGGTGGGGATGCGCGGGGTCGAGATGGTTCTCCACCGCGTCCAGCACGCGCGCCGCCGACGCGCGCGGCGTCCACCAGAAGCGGTCCAGCGTCGCATCCTCCATCACCGCCGGCAATCGCGGGAACGGCGCGTCGGATAGTGTCGTCCACACCAGCCCCGCGGCGACCCGCGTCGGCAGCGCGTCGGCGCGCACGGCGGGCACGCCGGTGCTGCCGGGAACGTGGCGGCACGTGCCGGCGCCGTCGAACGCCCAGCCGTGATAGGGACAGACGATCCGCCCGGCATCCACCCGCCCGGCGGACAGCGGCATGGCGCGGTGCGGGCAGCGGTCGCGCAGCACCGCGGGCCCGCCCGCCCCGGCGAAGACGACCAGCGGCTCGTCCAGCAGCCGCCGCGCCAGCGGCCGACGGCCGAGCCGCGCGGCCACGGCCACCGGATACCAGCCCGCGGCGACGGCGGCGGGCCAGCTCACCAGCCGTACCGCCGCATCATCGGCACGATCGCGCGCTCCAGCAGCGCGGCGAACCCGCGGATGGCGGCGCGGCGCGGCGCGGAGAGGTGATCAACCGACATCGCCCAATATTCGATCACCCCGCGGGCCCCGCGCAACCTCTTGAAGTGCGCCGCGCCCGCCGAGCCATGCAGCCGCCACCCGCGCGCCATCGCCTCCTGCATGAACAGGAAGCAGGCAATCCGGTACAGTCCCGCCGCCACCGGCACGCTGCGGTCGTAACCGACCACCGGCGGCGTCGCGACGCCGCCGCGCGCCAGCAGCCCCGCCACCGCCACCGCGCGCCCGTCCGCCCCGCGCGCCACGCGATAGCGGATCAGCCCGCTCTCCATGGTGCCGGCGACGAAGCGCGGGGTGAAGACGGGGTTCAGCGCGCTGTACTTGCCGACGTAGAGCTGGTGGTAGAGCTCGGCGATCCGCCCTGAGTCATCGCTTCGGGCAACGTCCACGGCGAGGCCCGACCGGGCCAGCAGCCGCCGGTCGTTGCCGAACTGGTTGCGCGGGCGCCAGTCGCGGGCGAGGTCGTCGACCACCCACACCTGCCGCGACGGCATCATCACCCACCCGTCCGCCCGGGCCGCCGCGACCAGCGCGGGCGACGACCAGGCGTCGACCGAGCGGATCGCGATCAGGTGGTCGGGAAAGGCGTTCGCCAGCAGCCGCCGGATCGCGGGCAGGTCCGCGCCGGTCCAGCCGCCGTGAAGATTGGTCGACAGGAGCCAGTTGTCGACGTTGACGATCCGGTCGATCCGCGCCGCGCGCAGCACCGCGCCGGCGACACCCACAAGCCCACGCAGCGCCGCGCCGCCCGGCACGCCGACCAGCTCGATTTCGCGTCGGGCGTAGTCGACGTAGGCGGCGGTGGGCGTCGCGACGTAGCTGTCGCCGCGCGCGCCGTCGTCGATCGTCACCGGCAGCACCTGGCCCGCGTCCGTCGCCAGCGCGCGCACCCGCGTGGCGACATTGGCCACCTGCGCCCGCGTGTCCGCCGCCAGCGCCGCGATAAAGGCGCGCTCCGCCGGGGAAACCGCGGGCCAAGGCGCGGCCGGGTCGGCGGGGTCGAACAGCCTCATCCGATCGGCTCGCCGTTCCACTCGATGTCGGCGGTGGTCTGCCGCGTCGGGCTGCGGCGGCGGGTGAGCGCCAGCGCGGCGAAGCGCGCCGCGTCCACCACCGCCCCCGCCGCCGGCCAGCGATCCCCCGGCCGCCCGATCGCGTCGCGCCCCTCACGCCACGCGGTCGCCGCCGCGCGCACCCGCCCCTGCGCCAGCACGGCGGGCAGGCCGAGCAGCGCCATCGCCGGCGACAGGTGCCGGCGCGTGCCCGCCGCGGGCGAGGCCTGCGGCGTCCCGAGGATCGCGCGCGCCAGCGCGTCGCCGTCGAACAGGTGAACGCCGCTGACCGCACGCGGATTGCACTCGATCGGCACGGCCACGTCCTCGCGCGTGCGGATCAGGTCGAAGGAGAGATGCCCCGTCGCCCGCGTCGCCGCCGCGATCCGCGCCGCCATGGCGGCCGCCGGCGGCCAGTCCACCGCCTCGAACGCGAAGGCGGCGGAACGGCCGTGGCGCAGGACCGGGCGATACAGCGCGTGCGCGACGATCCGCCCCTCGCGCGTGGCGCTCCACAGGCACAGCTCCTCCCCGGCGACGAAATCCTGCGCCACCCAGGCATACTCGCGCGAGGGCCGCAGCCGCCGCAGGTCGCGCGCGCGCGGCCGCACCAGCGTCGCCGCGGCGAAGCGCGAATAGTCGGGTTTCAACACGATCCGGTCGAGCGGCAGCGCGGCGAGCCCATCCGGCGTCTCGATCCGCCGCGTCGTCGGCATCGCCACGCCCGCCGCGCGCGCCAGTTCGGCGAACAGCGCCTTGGAATGCAGCGCGCGCAGCGTCTCCAGCGGTGGGGCGACCAGCCGCGGGTCCCCCGGCATCGCGGCCGCGAGATAGAACACCTCCTCGCACGTCGGCACCACCAGCGTCGCGCCGGCGGAGTCGATCAGCCGGGCCAGCGCATCGCGGAACGCGGCGAAGGCGTGCCGCGGCGGCGGCAGGCGGTGGACGGCGAAGGCCGGCCGCGCCCAGGACGCGGCGGTGGCGGGCACCGAGTCGGCGAGGTGGACGCGCCAGCCGAGTGCGCGAAACGAGCGCGCCACCTCCAGCGCCACCGGTGCGCGCGCGCCGGTGACGAGGACGGTGCCGCTCACAGGCCCGCCGCGCACTCGGCGCAGTGCGACGGCGTGAGCGACACGTCGGGATTGCGGCGGTGCAGCCGGTGCAGCGCGCGGAGCGTCGCGCGCCCCGCCGACGCATCGCCCAGCAGGCGCGCCGTCAGCCACGGCGGCGGCGTGTCGGTGCGGATCGCCGCGCTGGACCAGGCGGCGTCGGCGACGAGGAAGCGCCACGCGCCCCCCTCCTCCGCCAGCACCAGACCCCAGTGACCGGGGCAGTGGCCCGGCAGCGGCACCGCCAGCAGCGATCCGTCGCCGATCACGTCCCGCCCCTCTTCGAACGGCGCCAGGTCGCGCGGCAGCGGCACTGCTGGCGCATCCTCGAACCAGCGCGCGCGCGACAGGAAGTCGGGCGGCGCCAGTGCGCGCAGCATCCCCTGCCGCACGGCGGCGAAGCGCCCACCGCGCCCCATCGCCTGCCAGCCCGCCCGCGCGGCGTGGATCGTCGCCGCGGGAAAGCGGTGCGTACCGGCCATGTGGTCGGCGTGGAAATGCGACAGGATCAGGTGCCGCACCTGGCCCGGCGCCACCCCCGCCGCGGCCAGCTGCTCCGCCAGCGCCTCCCCCGGCGCCAGCGTGGGCGGGGTGGTCCAGCGGTACAGCCGCTCCGGAAACGGCCGGGTCGCGTCGAAGAAGGCGGGATCGTAGCCGGTGTCGAACAGGATCGCGCCTTCCGCCGGGTGGCGGATCAGGAAGGCGAGCGCGGGGAACTCAACTGGTGCCCAGCGCCCGCCGCGGATCGTCATCGCCTGCGGATGGCGGCAGTGGCCGACGCGAAAGGGGGTGAGCGTCACGCGGCGCATCGGTGCTCCAGCGCGTGGTCGATCGCCGCTTCCGGCGCGATGCGGGGATGCCAGCCGAGCGCCGCCCGCGCGTGCGACAGGTCGAAGGTGCGCGACCAGCCGAGCGCGGTCGCGGTGTAGCGCGTCACCACCGGCTCGCGCCCCGCGACGTGGCCCCACGCCTCCGCCGCGGTCGCCGCAGCCATCGCGAGCGGCCGCGGCAGCGCGACCAGGCGCACCGGCAATGCCAGCCGTGCCGCGATCCGCGCCACGATTGCCCGCACCGGCATCGCCGCGCCGCCGGACAGGTTCGCCTCGGTCGGCGGCGCGTCGGCGGCGAGCAGCAGCGCGGCGGCGACGTCGCGCGCGTCGGTCAGCTCCACCAGCGCGCGGCCGCCCGCGGGCAGCGGCACCCGTCCCCGGCGCACCGCGCGCAGCAGCCGCGGCAGCAGCACGGCGTCGTCGGGGCCGACGATCGCGCTGGGCCGCAGGATGGTCGCCGCCATCCCGCTCGCTCGCACCGCCTGCTCCCCCGCCCATTTGGTCCGCGCATAATCGTTGGCGAAGCGCCGAGCCGGCGGGTCGCCCTCCCCGATCGCCCACCGGTCGCGCGGCTCGGCGTAGATCGACGGCGTGGAGACGTGGACGAAGCGGCGGCACCCCGCCACCCGCGCCGCCGCCGCCAGCCGCGCGACGGCGTCGACGTTGATCGCGTGGAAATCGGCGCGCCTGCCCCATGGCGCGGACAGCGCGGCGAGGTGGAAGACCGTGTCGACGCCCCGGCAAAGGCCGTCCGGCAGCGCGTGCGTCAGGTCCAGCGCGGCGATGTCCTCCCCGCCGCGCGGTCGCCGCCCGGTCGCGTGCACCTGCCATCTCGCGGCGCGCAGCATGGGCACCAGCGTGCGCCCCAGCCCGCCGGTCGCCCCGGTGACGAGTGCGACGCGAGTCACCAGCGGATCACCATGCCGCCCAGCGTGATCCCCGCCGCGCTACCGACCAGCAGCACCGTGGCGCCGGGCACCAGCCGACCCTCGACCCGCGCGGCGTGCAGCGCCAGCGGGAGGCTGGCGGCGACCTGGTTGCCGTTCGCGTCGAAGCGATCGACGATCCGCACGCGCTCGCCGCCCAGCACGCGCGCGAGATGGTCGATCGCCGCGCGGCTCGCCTGGTGCGGCACCACCACGTCGATCGCCGCCGCCGCCACCCCCGCCTCTTCGAGCAGCCGGGCGAGGAAGCCGGGGAACAGCCGCGCCGTCGCGCGGTGCAGCGCCGGCCCCGCCATGCGGAAGCGCGTTTCGGCGAGGAAGCCCGCATCCGTCGGGTCCAGCCGCGTGCCCCCAGCCGCGATCGCGCACAGGTCCGCATGGTCGCCGTGCGTCTCGAACCGACTGGCGAGCAGGCGGTGCGGCCCGCCCGCCGCCACCGCCAGCGCCGCGCCCCCGTCGCCGAAGATCGCGGCACCGGCCGCATCGTCCGCCGCCAGCGCGCGGCGCGGCAGGTCGGCGCCGGCGATCAGCACCTGGCGCCAGCGCCCGCCGGCGATGCCCAGCAGCGCCACGTCCAGCGCCACCAGCGCGGACAGGCACGTGGCGTTGACGTCGAACGCCGCGCGCCCGCTGGCGCCGATGCCCAGCCGCCGCTGGATCAGCGTCGCGGTGCCCGGCAGCGGCTGCTCCATCACGCTGGACGCGCCGATCAGCACGTCCGCCTCCTCCGCGCGCCACCCGGCCTTGTCCAGCGCCGCGCGCGCGGCGGCGGCGGCCATCATGCTGGTGGTCTCCGCCTCGTCGGCCACGGGGCGCCCCGCGATACGGCGCGCGGGCGTGTAGGCCCCGGTCCCGGCGAGCGCGAACAACATCGCCGCGGACCATGCGCCAGCCCGGCGGCCTAGTCGATCCGATTATGGCTCGCCTCCCCCCACTATGGGAGGACAGGCAAACGAATTTCCTCGCGAGGACGCGCCACGATGATCGATTCGGTTCGCCAGGCCGCACCGCCCCCGCCGCCACCACCCCCGGTGCCACTCCGCGCGCCCGTGACCGGCGCCGCGCCCTATGCCGCGAACTGGAATCCGCCGGCGACGGCACCCGCCCCAGCCGTCCCCCCCGCTCCCGCGCCGCAAGTCGAACCGCAGGGCTTCCTCGACCGGCTCGGCTCCGCCATCACCAGCGGCGACGTGCGGTCGGTGGCCAGCACGGTGCGCGACGGCATCGGCGACGCGACCGAGGCGGGCAAGAACGGCATCACCAGCGCGGTGAACTGGACCGGGCAGACGATCGGCCAGGGCGCGGATCTGGCGCGCAGCCACATCACCGGCGACGGCATCGTATCGCAGGGACTTCGCGGCGCGATCACGACCGTGGAGGCCAGCACGCGCTTCACCGTCGGCGTCACCGGCGGCGTGCTGCGCGAGGGCGTGGGCCTCGTTGGCACCGTCGGCCAGCTCGGCACCACGCTGGCGGAGGTGCAGGTCTCCGCCGAGGCGCGGCAGGAACTGACGCAGACCGTCGTCGGCGCGGCGCAGTCGGCCGGCACCTATGTCGCGACCGCGGCGCGCGATCCCGGCAAGCTGGGCGACGATCTGTCCGGCGCGTGGGATGCGACCACCGGCTTCGTCGGGCGCACTGCCGAGCGCTACGGCACCGCCATCGCGGAGGGGCGGACCGAGGAGATCGGCATGGATGTCGGCGCGGTCGCGACCTATGTCGTGCCCGTCGGCGGCGGGCCGGCGCGCGGCCTGCTGACCGCGGGAGGCCACGCCGCGACCGAGGGAGTCGCGCGCGGCGGCGCCTCGCTGGCCGCGCGCGAGGGCGGCAATGCGCTCGTCTCATCCATCGTGCGCGAAGCCGCGCCGGCGGGCGTGCGGGAGGCCGCGCCCGCGATCACCCGGCAGGCGGCGAACGACGTCGCTCCGGGCCTTCGCGCCGCCAACGACATCGCTCCGCCCGCGCTTCCCAGCGGTCGCCCGACCATCGTGCCCGACGTGCCGCCGTCGCCGCTCCATGCCAAGGCGCAGATGGCGGAGCACGTCTACGGCCGCGGCGCCCTGCCCGAGGGGACCACGCGCGTCGCCGACGCGGCGGAGCTCGGCCGGCTGAACCTGACGCCGCAGATGCTCGATCGTGGCGCCTTCCACGCCGAGGTCTATCGCAGCGGCGCGCCCGGCGCTGAGAGCTACACCATCGCCTTCCGCGGCTCGGGCGGCCGGGCCGGCGACTGGGTGTCGAACGGCCTGCAGGGCGTCGGCCTGCCAAGCAACCATTACGCCCGCGCGCTGGAGATCGGGCGCGCGATCAGCCGCACCGACGCGTCGATCCCCGTCGAGTTCGTCGGCCACTCGCTGGGCGGGGGGCTGGCGTCGCACGCCGCGAACGCGGCCGGGCGCGAGGCGACGACCTTCAACGCCGCCGGCCTCCACTTCATCAGCCGCGCGCAGGGGCGCGAGGTGGCACGCGAGGCCGGGGTGCTGCCCGGCACCGCCACCAATTACAGCGTCCCCGGCGAGTTCCTGACGAGCGCGCAGGAGGCGCTGTCGCCGCTGGTGCCGACCGCGTTCGGCACCACCCACCGCCTGCCCGGCATCGCACCGGAAGGCGCGGGGTTCCTGTCGCAATACGGGCCGATGGCGCCAATCAACCGGCACATGATGGACTGGGTGCTGGCCAGCACCGGCCGCTGATGCCGGTCGCTTGACAGGAAGCGGCGCGGCACCGATGCCGCGCGCTTCTTGCAGCGGGAGCGCCGGGATGGACGGGATCGCCTTTCACGCCTTCGTCGACGATGCCGACCTGCCCGATGCGCGCGACCTGCGCGCGGCGCCGGGGCTGGGCGGGTCGGCGCGCGACCTGATCGACGCGCTGCTCGCCGTGGACCTGCCGCGGGTGCGGTTGGCGCTGGAGCGCGACCCGGCACTGGCGGGAGTGAGCGCGGACGGCCGCTCGCTGGCGGAGATCGCGGTTGCCACCGGCGATGCGACGCTGCTGCGCGAACTCCTGTCGCACGATGTCGCCGCCGATGGCGCAGGGGACGGCGCGCCGCTGATCCTGGCGCTCCACGCGCGCTCGCCCGATCTCGCCTTCGTGCTGCTGGCGGAGGGCGACGCGTCGCCCGCGCCCGCCGCCGCGCGGCTGGAGCCGGTGCGCGCGGCGATCGCGCTCGGTTCGGAAGGCGGCGTACGGCTGCTGCTCGACCACGGCCTCGACCCGGACGTGCGCGACCAGCTGGGTCGCGCGCCGCTCCACGTCGCGCTCGACATGGAGAAGTTCGCACTGGCCGAGCTGCTGCTGGATCGCGGCGCGGACCCGTATGCGATCGATCAGGCGGGGGCGAACCTCGCCACCTCGCTGGCGGCGCCGATGGTCACCGACGCGCCGGCGGAGGCGGCCGCCCGGGCGCGGCTGGCGGCGCGATTGCCGGCGCTCGGCTGGCCCGAGCCTGCGCCGGCGCCGCGCGCGCTGGCGGCGCTGGCGGCGGAGGGCCGCTGGCCCCCGCGCTGAAGTAAATCGTTCGCGCAGAGACGCGGAGGCGCAGGGAGGGCGCGTGCGCGGTAGCGTACCGGACGATCACTCGAGCACTGAAGAGAGCCGCTTCGCGGCAGACGCGACGTCTCTGCGCCTCCGCGTCTCTGCGCGAACAATCCGCTACAGCTCGCGCAGCGCCCGTGCCGGACGCGCGCGCAGGACGGGGAGATTGCCCGCCAGCCCGATGGCGATCGTCACCGCCGCGCCGATCGCCAGCGTCGCCAGCACCGCTCCCCAGTCGGGCAGCCAATCGAAGCGGAACAGCTGCGTCACCACGTACCACGCGCCGACGCCGCCCAGCAGCAGCGCCACCGCCCCGGCGACCAGCGCCAGCAGCAGATATTCCAGCGCCTGGATCGCCAGTACCTGCGCCCGCGTGGCGCCTAGTACCTTCAGGATCACCGCGTCGTAGGTGCGGGCCGCCCGCGCCGCGGCGATCGCGCCGATCAGCACGGCGACGCCTGCCAGCACCGCCACCCCCGCCGCCGCGGCGATGGCGGTCGCCATCTGGCCGACGATCAACTGCACCTGTGCCAGCACCCCGCCCACCTCGATCACCGAGGTGGAGGGAAAGCGCGGTAGCAGCGCTCGCGTCACCGCCGGGACCCGCGCCGCCGGCATCTCGATCGTGGCGGCCAGATTGTGCGGCACGTCCACCAGCGCGCCGGGCGAGAACACCAGCACGAAGTTGAAGCCCAGCGTGTCCCAGGCGATGCGCCGGAACGAGGCGATGCGTGCGGTCCGCTCCAGCCCCAGCACCGAGACGGTCAGCGGATCGCCGATCTTCAGGTTCAGCGACTGCGCCAGCCGCTCGTCCACCGACACCAGCGGCCGGCGCGCCTCCGCCGCGGTCCACCACCGCCCCGCGGCCAGCGTGCTGCCCGGCGGCAGCGCGGCGGCGAACGTGAGCCCGCGCTCCCCACGGAGCGCCCAGGCGCCCTCGGGTATATCCTTCAGGTCGGAAACGCGGGTGCGGCCGTAGCCCGTGATCGTGCCGCGCATCAGCGGCACCGTCGCGACCTGCGCCTCCGGGGCCGCGCGCGCGACGATGCGGCGGAAGTCCGCCTCACCGTCGGGCGGCAGGTCGAGCGCGAACAGCGCTGGCGCGCGCGCGGGCACGCTCTTCGCGATGTTGGCGTCCAGGCTGGTGCGGATCGCCGCCAGCAGCACGAACAGCGTGAGGCCGAGGCCCAGCGCCACCGTCAGCGCCACCGTCGCCGCGCCGGGCCGGTGGAGCGCCGCCACCGCCAGCCGCGGCAGCGGACGGCGAGGGCGGGGCAGCCGCGCCACCAGCGTCTTCATCGCGTGGCCGATGCCGACCAGCAGCGCCAGCGTCCCCGCCGCCGCGGCGAGGAAGCCGGCGGCGAACCACGGCCGCTCGCTCGACGCCAGCGTCAGCGCGACGACCAGCCCCGCCGCCGCCGCGATCCACCCCGCCGCCGCGCGGCCCGCCCCGTGCCGCCGCTCGTGCGCGCCGCGCAGCAGCGCCGCGGCGGGCACGCGCCCGCTCGCCAGCAGCGCGGGCGCGCAGAAGGCGAGCGCGATGAGGAGGCCATAGGCGGCGGCGAGCGCCAGCGGCACCGGCTGGAGCGAGAAGCCCGGCGCCACCGGCAGCACGCGGCCCGCCGCGCCCAGAATGGCGGGCAGCGCCGCGACGCCCGCGGCAAGGCCGAGTGCGATGCCCACCCCCGCCACCGCCAGCACCTGAAACAAATACACCTTCGTCACGAGCGCCGATGTGGCGCCCAGCACCTTCAGCATCGCGATGCCGCCGCGTCGCTGGTCGAGATAGGACGACACGCCGTTGCCGACACCGATGCCCGCGATAACCAGCGCGGCGAGGCCGACCAGCGTCAGGAACTCGCCCATCCGCGCGATGAAGCGGCTGGCGCCCGGCGAGGCGCGGTCGCGCGTGCGCGTCTCCCACCCCGCCGCCGCGAAGCTGCGCGAGAAGCGGGCGAGCACCGCGTCGGGATCGCGCCCGCCGATCGCGACGCGGTAGCGGGTGTCGTACAGGCTGCCGGGCTGGACCAGCCCGGTCCGCTCCAGTCCCGCCAACGAGACGAGGACGGGCGGACCGAGCGTGAAGCCCTCACCCAGCCGGTCGGGCTCGTCGGCGATGATGCCGCCGACGCGGAAGCGCGCGGTGCCGAGCCGCAGCGGATCGCCGACGCGCAAGTCGAGGCGTTCCTGCAGCGCGGGCGCGATCCACGCCTCTTCCGCGCCCGGCGCGCGGGCGGTGCGGCCGTCCGCCAGCGTCAACCGGCCGTAGAGCGGCCAGGCGGCATCCACCGCCTTCAGCTGAACCGGCGCGGTCGCCCCGCTCGCCGTCACCGCCATCGACTGCATCCGCACCGTCTCGGAGACCCGCCCGGCCGCCCGCATGGCCGCACGCTCGTCCGCCTCCGCCCGGCGCTGCGAGATCGAAAATTCGACATCGCCGCCCAGCAGCACGCGCCCGCGCGACGCCAGCTCCCCGGTAATCGCGCCGGTCAGGCTGCCGATCGCCGCCAGCGCGCCGACGCCCAGGAACAGACAGGCGAGCAGCAGCCGGAGGCCGCGGAAGCGCAAGGACAGCTCACGTCGCGCGAGCCGCCAGGCAAGGCGCCACTCGCTCACGCGACGAGCCGCCCGTCCGCCAGCTCCAGCACCCGGTCGCAGCGGCGGGCGAGCGCGGGATCGTGCGTGATGACCACGAGGCTCGCGTCCGCCGCGGCGCGGCGCGCGAACAGCAGGTCGACGATGGCCGCACCGGTTGCGGCGTCGAGATTGCCGGTCGGCTCGTCGGCGAAGACCAGCGCGGGACGCGGCGCCAGCGCGCGCGCGATCGCCACGCGCTGCTGCTCCCCGCCGGACATCTGCGCGGGATAGTGGTGGAGCCGATGCGCCAGGCCCACCGCCGCCAGTTCCGCCTCCGCGCGCGCGGAGGCGTCCGCCGTGCCCTGCAATTCCATCGGCACCGCCACGTTCTCGCGCGCGGTCATCGTCGGCAGCAGGTGGAAGGCCTGGAGCACGATGCCGATCCGCCCGCGCCGTGCCAGCGCCAGCGCGTCCTCGTCCATGGCGGCGAAATCCTGCCCCAGCACGGTGACGCTGCCCGAGGTCGCGCGCTCCAGGCCGGACAGCACCGCCATCAGCGACGACTTGCCCGAACCCGACGCGCCGAGCAGTGCGACGCTCTCGCCCCGCGCGACGGAGAGGTCGATGCCGCGCAGGATCTCGACCGGCTTCTCGCCGCCCGTCGCCTTCCCGCCGAGCGTCAGCCTTACATCGCGCGCGGCGACGACCATATCGGGTTGGGACATCAGCGGAAAAGGGGCATCAGTGACGAAGTCATACCGACCATATGCGGTGCATGGCGCGCTGCTCCAAGCGGCATTGTCGCTGGCGGCGTGCGGACAGGCGCAGGAAGCGGCGCCCACCGCCACCAACACGGCCGACGCCGCCGGCGCCACACCGGCGGCGAGCGTGCCCGTCGCCGGGCCGAAACGGCTGGTGCTGGCGTTCGGCGACAGCCTCTACGCCGGTTACGGACTGAAGCGCGGCGAGAGCCTGCCCGACGCGGTGCAGGCGCGACTGCGTGCGCAAGGGATCGACGCCACGATCGTCAACGCCGGCGTCTCCGGCGACACCACCGCGGGCGGGCGGCGGCGGCTGGCGTACACGCTCGACCGGCTGGAGCGCGCGCCGGACCTCGTCCTCCTCGGCCTCGGCGGCAATGACGTGCTGCGACAGGTGCCCCCGGCGGAGACGCGCGCGAACCTGACCGCGATGCTGGACGAGCTGGCGAAGCGGAAGATCCCGGTCGTGCTGACCGGGATGATGGCGCCGCCCAATCTGGGACCCGACTTCGCCGGCCGCTTCAACGCCATCTATCCCGCACTGGCGAAGCAGCATGACGCGCCGCTCTATCCGTTCATCCTCGACGGCGTGATCGGCCGGCGCGCGCTGATGCTGCCCGACGGGGTGCATCCCAATGCGCAGGGCGTGCAGCGGATCGCGGACCGCGTCGCGCCGCTGGTGTCGGGGGCGCTGAAGGCGCTGCCGACGGGTTAGGACTTGAATCCATCCGCGATAGCCGTGCTCCTGCGAAGGCAGGAGCACGGGATCACGGGCGGCGGCGTTCGTGGCTCTGGGCTCCTGCCTTCGCAGGAGCACCGGCGGCTCCGTCAGTCCCCCGTCAGCGTCTCCAGCATGGCTTCCACCCGCGCCAGCCGCTCGGCGGGATCGGCGATCCGCTCGGCCAGCAGCAGCCTTCCGCCTTTCTCCACCAGTCCGGCCGCATCCGCGTCGCCGGCGAAGTCCTTGCGCGGGGTGAACGCGATCGCGGCGGGGCCGGCGTCGATACGTGCGACACCGCACGCCCGCGCGGCGCTGCGCACGCGCGCGATGGCGAGCAGCGTCTCCGCCTCCGCCGGCAGCGCGCCGAAGCGATCTTCCAGCTCGGCGGCGAGCGCGTCGATCTCTCCCGCCTCCTCGGCGCGGGCCAGCCGCGCGTAGAAGGTGATGCGCAACTCCGCGTCGGGCAGCCACGCCTCGGGGAGGCGCCCCTCGACCCCCAGGTGCAACTCGGGCGTCCAACGCTCCACCGTCTCGCCCCGCGCGCTGCGTAGCGCAGCTTCCAGCAGGTGCTGGTAGAGGTCGATGCCGATCAGCTTCATGTGCCCGGCCTGCGCTTCGCCCAGCAGGTCGCCGGCGCCGCGCATGTCGAGGTCGCGCGCGCTGATCGCGAAGCCGGCGCCCAGGCGATCGAACGCCTCCAGCGTGCGCAGCCGCTTCAGCGTGCGCGGTGCGATCTCCTTCTCCGCCTCGGTCAGCAGCAGCACCTGCCCGCGCCGGTGCCCGCGCCCGACGCGCCCGCGCAGCTGGTGCAGCTGGCTGAGGCCGAAGCGGTCCGCGCGCCAGATCACCATCGTGTTGGCGCGCGGGACGTCCAGCCCCGCCTCGATGATGTTCGTCGCCAGCAGCACGTCGCCGTCGCCGCGGCCGAACCGCACCATCGCCTCGTCGATCTCCTCAGCGGGCATCTTGCCGTGCGCTTCTAGCACCTCCAGCTCGGGCACCAGCGTCGACAGCATCGCGCCGATCGCCGCCATGTCCTCGATCCGCGGCACCACGACGAAGCTCTGTCCGCCGCGGCTGCGCTCGCGCAGCAGTGCGCTGCGCACGGTTTGCTTGTCGAACGCGCCCACCGCGGTGCGGATCGGTTGTCGCCGCGAGGGCGGGGTCGCGATGACGGACAATTGCTGGATGCCGACCAGCGCGGATTGCAGTGTCCGCGGGATCGGTGTGGCGCTCAGCGTCAGGACGTGACCCGCTCCCAGGCCGCGCAGCCGCTCCTTGTCCGCCGTGCCGAAGCGCTGCTCCTCGTCGACGATGACGAGCGCCAGGTCCTTGTACGACACGCCCTTGCCCGCGATCGCGCCGGTGCCGATCACCACCTGCACCGATCCGTCCGCCAGCGCTGCCTTCACGCGCTTCTTCTCCGCCGCGCTCGACAACCGCGACAGGCCGGCGACGGCGACGCCCGCCTCCTCGAACCGCGACGCGAACGTCTCAAGGTGCTGGCGCGCCAGCACCGTCGTCGGGGCCGCGATGGCAACCTGCTTTCCAGCCAGTGCGGCGATCGCGGCGGCGCGCAGCGCCACCTCGGTCTTCCCGAAGCCGACGTCGCCGATCACCAGCCGGTCCATCGGCGCGCCCGAGGCGAGGTCCGCGCGCACCGCGGCGATGGCGCGCGCCTGGTCGCGCGTCTCGCCGAAGGGGAAGCCCGCGGCGAATCGCTCGTAGGCGGCGGGATCGGGATCGAGCACGGGCGCGGTGCGCCCGGCGCGCTCCGCCGCCAGCGCGGTCATCGCGCGCGCGCTCTCCGCGATCGCGACGTCGATCGCGCCGCGCCGCTTCGCCCAGGTCGATCCGTCCAGCTTGTCGAGCTTCACCGCGTCCGCGTCCGCGCCGTAGCGCCACAGCCGGTCGGCCTCCGCCACCGGCACCAGCCGCACGCCCTCGTCCGCGTAGGTCAGCGCGACCGCGTCGCCGCCCTCCTCGCCCGGCATCGCCTCCAGCCCGGCGACGATGCCGATGCCGTGATCCTCGTGCACCACCACGTCGCCGACGCGGATCTCGCCGAAGGAGAACAACGCGGTGTCCGCCGCGCCGGTCTGTGCCTCCTCGCGCTCCGCGCGGCTGCCCAGCAGGTCGCCCGCCGCCACGGCCAGCACGCCCTCCAAGCGGAAGCCGCGATCAACCGGTGCCTCCAGCGCCAGCAGGCTGCCGCGCTTCGCCTTTCGCACCGCGCGCCAGTCGGCGACGTCGGCCACCTCCGCCTTCAGTGCCTTGGCTACGCGCGGGCGCAGGAAGCGCAGGTCGCGCGCGCCGCCGATCAGGACGACGCGCTCGCCGTCCGCCCACGCCGCGCGGGCGGCCTTGGCCAGCGCACGCAGCGGCGCCTTGCCTTCGACGAAGCGGGGCGGCGGCGCTTCGACGGCATCGAGCGACAGCGTGCCGCGATCCTTCGTCGCCTCCTTCCACGCGGCATCGTCGGCGATGACGCGGATCGCCCGGCCGGGCCGCCGCTTCGCCGCATCGGCCGCCAGCGCCAGAAAACGGATGCGGCGGTCCTCCGCCCCGGCCTCCACCGCCAGCAGCGCGCCCGGCAAGTGGGCGGCGAGCGTGACGCCGCCGTCCGCGTCCACCGGCGGCTCGGACACGCGTCCGAGTTCCTGGGCGTCGCGCTCCCCGGTGGTACGCTGCGTGCCCGGGTCGTAGTGGCGCAGCGAGGCGACGCGGCCGTCCGCCTCCTCGATCCGCAGCGGCTCGGCGGCGTCGGCGGGATAGACGTCCAGCACCTGACCGCGCAGCGCCACTTCGCCCGGCTCGTCGACACGCTCGTCGACGGCATAGCCCGCCTCTTCGAGCGTCGCGAACAGGTCGGCCAGCACCACCGGCTCGCCCACCGCCACGCGCGGCGGCGCGGCCTCGAACGCGTCGGGCGTGGCGTAGCGCCGGGCCAGCGCCTCGCCCGTGGTGATGCAGGCGACGCGCCGGCGCGACTTCCCCCCGGCCAGCGCCAGCCGCACGCGGCGCAGCGCGGCGACACGCTGGCCGACGTTGGCGGGGGAGGCGGGAGCCTCGTCGCCGGGCAGCGCATCGCTGCCGGGGCAGAAGACAACCACCGCCGCGCTCATCCGCTCCAGCGCGGTCGCGACGGCGATGGCGCGCGCCTCGTCCAGCGTTGCGAACAGGATATCGTCGCGCTCCAGCGCCTCGGCCAGCCGCGCGGCGATCTCGCCGACGCCGGGGGGCGTCGCCAGACGCGTGGAGGAGATCGCGCGAACGGCGGGGTCGGCAAGGGCCGTCATGGGGCGATCACTCCGGGGCAAGGGTAGTGGCGAACGGATGCCGCGCCGCCCCGTTCCGCCCCAAGGACCTCGCCGGCCTCGACAATCGCGCTAACCCCCGTCAGTCTTTGAACAAGATCATCACCGGGAGCCTCCATGCGCCGCCGCCACTTCCTCGCCTCCGCCGCCCTCGCCGGCACCGCCGCCGCCCTCCCCCGCGTCGCGCTCGCCGCCGCGGGCAGCCGCGACGCGGAGCTGCGCGCGCTGCTCGACCGTTTCTTCTACGCGCGGCTGGACGACAGCCCGGAACAGGCGACGTCGCTGGGCCTCGACACCGGCGCGCGGGCGGCGCTGCGATCGAAGCTGGGTGACGCCTCCCGCGCCGGCGAAGCGCGCGACTACGCGCGGGCGAAGCGGGAGCTCGCCGCGCTGGCGGCGATCCCGCGCGACGCGCTCGGCGATGCGGCGAGACTCGACTACGATATCGTGCGCTACAGCCTGGACCGCGTAATCGCCGGCGAGCGCTTCGCCTATGGCTCGAACGCCGGGCGCTACACTCCCTACGTCCTCACGCAATTGACCGGCGCCTATCGCGACGTGCCCGATTTCCTGGCGAACCAGCACCGCGTGAAGACGGCGGCGGACGCAGACGCCTATGTCGCGCGGGTGGAGGCGTTCGCCGCGGCGATCGACGCGGAAACGGTGCGGCAGAAGGAGGATGCGGCGAAGGGCGTGTTCGCGCCCGACTATATTCTCGACACCACGCTGAAGCAGCTGGCCGCGGTGCGCGACAAGGCGCCGGACGCGACCGGCCCCGTCACCGATCTCGCCGCCAAGCTGAAGGCCGCCAACCTGCCGCCCGCGCAGGCGCAGGCCGCCGCGCGGCTGATGGCGGAGCGCGTCTTCCCGGCGCTGGACCGGCAGCGCGCCTTGGTTACGGAGCTGCGCGCGAAGGCGACCCACGACGCCGGCGTGTGGCGCCTGCCCGATGGCGCCGCGTATTACGCCGCGGCGGCAAGCGCGGCGACCACCACCGAGCTGACCGGCGAGGAGATCCACCGCCTGGGCCTCGACCAGGTGGCGGAGATCGGCGCCCGGATTGACGGCATCCTGAAGAAGCAGGGCATGACGCAGGGAACGGTCGGCGAGCGGCTGGTGGCGCTGAACAAGCGGCCCGACCAGCTCTATCCGAACACCGATCCCGGTCGCGAGGCGCTGCTGGAGCAATTGCGCGCGCAGGTGGCGGCGATGACGAAGCGCCTGCCCGAGCAGTTCGCGATCCTGCCCCGCGCGCCGGTCGAGGTCCGCCGCGTGCCCGAAGCGATCCAGGCGGGCTCGCCCGGTGGCTATTACCAGTCCGCCTCGCTCGACGGCACGCGGCCGGCGATTTACTTCATCAACCTGCGCGACACGTTCGACCGTCCCAAGTTCGGCCTCGCGACCTTGAGCTATCACGAGGGCGTGCCGGGTCACCACCTCCAGGTGATGAGCGCGCTGGAAAGCGAGGACATTCCGCTGATCCGCCGCCGCGGCTTCTACTCCGGCTATTCGGAAGGGTGGGCGCTCTATTCCGAGCAGCTGGCGGACGAGATGGGGATGTACGACGGCGATCCGCTCGGTCAGGTCGGGTACCTCCAGTCGCTGCTGTTCCGCGCAACGCGGCTGGTGGTCGACTCGGGGATGCACGCCAAGCGCTGGAGCCGGGAGCAGGCGACCGATTACCTCATCGCCACCACCGGCATCGCGCGCGGGCGCAGCCAGGGCGAGATCGACCGCTACACCGTCTGGCCGGGGCAGGCGTGCAGCTACAAGATCGGCCACACCGTCTGGACGAAGCTGCGCGACGAGGCGAAGGCGAAGGCCGGCGCGGCTTACGATCCCAAGGCGTTCCACCGCATCCTGACTTTGGGCGCGATGCCGCTGACCGTGCTGGAACAGGTGGCGCGGGAGCGGATAGGGTAACAAACCCTGCCCCGTCACGATGCCGGCAGGGCGGCGCCAGTGCGGCGAAACTGCTGGCGATAGAGGCCGGGCGGGATGCCGACGTTCGCGAGAAAGTGGATCCGCAAATTGGCGGCGCTTCCTATCCCGGCCCGGTCGGCGACGTGCTCCACCGGCAGGTTCGTCGTTTCGAGAAGTTCGCGCGCCAGCGCGATCCGCTGCGTCGTCAGCCACGCCAGCGGGCTCGCGCCCGTGTCGTCGCGAAAGCGTCGAGCCAGCGTTCGCTCGCTCATGGCGGCGGAGCGCGCCATCTGCGCGATCGTCCACGGTCGCGCCGGATCGCTCCGCAACCGGCTGAGCAGCGCGGCGAGGGGACTGTCCGGTCGCGCCAGCACCGGCTGCGCGGTGAACTGCGCCTGACCGCCGCTGCGATGCGCCGCGACCACCATGCGGCGCGCGACGCTGTTCGCCGCCTCCGCACCGAAGTCCAGCCGGACCAGATGGAGCAGGAGATCGATCCCGGCGGCCGATCCGGCGGAGGTGAACACGCGATCGTCACCCGCGTATAAATTGTCGGCATCGACGCTGACGGCCGGATAGGCCGCCCTTAGGCGATCGGCGTAGCGCCAGTGCGTCGTCGCACGCCGGCCGTCCAGCAATCCGGTCGCCGCCAGCAGGAATGCGCCCGAACAGATCGATACCAGCCGCGCGCCCCCCGCGTGCGCGGCGAGCAATGCCGTGCGCAGGCGGTCCGACGGCGGTGCGCCGTTTCCCGGCCAGCCTGGGATGACGATGGTCCCGGCGGTCGACAAGGCTTCCAGGCCGTGCTCCACCTGTACCGACAGACCGGCATTGGTCGCGAGCCGGCCGGGGTTCTCCGCGCACGCCGCGAACCGATACCAATCCTCGCCCATCTCCGGCCGCGCGAGGCCGAACACTTCCGCCGCGATCCCGAACTCGAACGTGCACAGCCCGTCGTAGACCAGCGCGACGACGCGGCGATTGGCTGAGGCGGGGCGGTTTGGCACGATCCTTTCGATAAAGGGCAATCGTGCCGATGGCCAGCTACGCAGCCGGTCGGCCACACGGCGGCGTCAGCAGGAGACGCTTCATGCCCAATGCCGTGATCGCCGTTCCCCCGGCCTCCGCCCGCGAGGCCGAGGCCCGTTTCTCCGACAGCTTCCGCTTCGAGACGGATTGCTGGGACGTGCACGACGCGCTGTCCCGTCCCGACCCCGGCTTCGTTCTGCTGGACGTGCGCGGACCCGATCTGTTCGCCGCCGGTCACGTGCCGGGTGCGGTCAATCTTCCCCATGGCAAGATCGTCGCGTCGAAGCTGGCGGGGTGGCCCGACGAGACGATCTTCGTGACCTATTGCGCCGGGCCGCACTGCAACGGTGCGGCACGTGGCGCGGTGCGACTGGCCCGTCTCTCCCGGCCCGTGAAGATCATGGTCGGTGGCCTGACAGGCTGGATCGACGAGGGGTTCGCGCTGGAGCGCGGGCAGCCGGGTGACTGAGCCGGCGCAGGCGGGCGTGGCCCGCGCACCGGACGTCCGCGTCCGGCGCGCGGGCCGGAAGGATGCGGACGCGATGCTACCGCTGATTCGCAGCCATGCCGCGTTCGAGCGGGCAGAGGCGGGCATCGACGTCGCCGCGCTACGATCCGCCTTCGAGCGGAAGCCGTCCTGGCTCGCCGCCTGGATCGCCACCCAGCGCGGCGGACCGGTCGGCTACGCGACGGCGACGGTGGATTTCTCGACGTGGACGGGTCGCCGCTTCCTCCACCTCGACTGCCTGTTCGTCCGGCAGGACTGCCGCGGCAGCGGGATCGGCGCGGCGCTCCTGTATGCCGTACGCGCTTACGCGGCGGCGCGAAGCCTGTCGGAAGTGCAGTGGCAGACGCCGGACTGGAACGAGGACGCCGCCCGCTTCTACCGGCGCCAGGGCGCGTCGATGCTGCGCAAGTCCCGCTTCGTACTTCGGGTTGACTAGGATCGTCGCGCCAGCCGCACGAGCGCCTCGTCCAGCGCGGACAGGAACCGCGAGCGGTCCTCCTTCGCGAACGGCTTCGCGCCGCCGATCTGGTCGCCGCCGGCGCGCAGGTCGCTCATGATCGCGCGCACGGCGACCGCGTTGCCGATCGAGGCGGTGGTGAACGGGCGGCCGTTGGGCGCGATCACCGTCGCCCCCGCCTTCAGACAGCGCTCGGCCAGCAGGATGTCCGCGGTGACGACGATGGCGGCCGCGTCCGCGCGCTCCGCGATCCAGTCGTCCGCCGCGTCGAAACCCTCGCTGACCACCGCCCGTGCGATCAGCGGGTGCGCGGGGATGCGCAGGTGGGCGTTGCTGACGATCGTCACCGGCACCTCGCGGCGGTAGGCGACGCGATAGATCTCCTCCTTCACCGGGCAGGCGTCGGCGTCGACCAGGATTTGGGCGGGCGAACTCATGGCCCCTCTTCGCATGAACCCGCAACGGGCGGAACCGCGCGGCGGATCGGCCGTTCTTTCACGAACATAGAGGGAACGACGATGACCGAGACCATGCACAATCCCAAGCTTGACGAGCACCCCGGCTCCAACGCGGAGAAGGACCCGTCGACGTGGACGACGGGCGATGAACCGATCACCGGCGCGCAGGCCAGCTACCTGACGACGCTGAGCGAGGAAGCCGGTAAGGAGCCCCCGCCCGAGGGGCTGACCAAGGCCGAGGCGTCGCAGCGGATCGACGCGCTGAAGGAGGAGCTGGGGCGCAGCTGACGCCTCAGGCGGGGACGGCGCGCGCGTCGTCCTCCGCCGGAAAGCCCGCGATCAGACCCTCCCGCTCGGCGACGATGGCGGGCACCAGCATCTGCCCCGCCACGTTCACCGCGGTGCGCCCCATGTCGAGGATCGGATCGATCGCCAGCAGCAGCCCGGCGCCCTCCAGCGGCAGGCCGAGCGTGGAAAGCGTCAGCGTCAGCATCACCGTCGCCCCGGTCAGCCCCGCGGTCGCCGCGGAGCCGAGCACGGAAACGATCACGATCAGCGCATAGTCGGACGGTGCCAGCGCCACGCCGAAGAACTGCGCGACGAAGATCGCCGACACCGCCGGGTAGATGGCGGCGCATCCGTCCATCTTCGTCGTCGCGCCCAGCGGCACGGCGAAGGCGGAATAGCTGCGCGGCACGCCCAATGCGCGCTCGGTGATCTCCTCCGTCAGCGGCAGCGTGCCGACCGACGAGCGCGAGACGAAGCCGAGCTGGATCGCGGGCCAGGCGCGCCGGAAGAAGGCGGCGGGGCTCAGGCCGTTGGCGGCGAGCAGCGCGGGGTAGACGACCAGCAGCACGAGCGCGAGGCCCAGGTACACCGCGCCCGCGAACGCGCCCAGCGAGGACAGGGTGTGCCAGCCGTAACGCACCACCGCATCGCCGACGAGCGCGGCCGAGCCGATCGGCGTCAACGCGATTACCCAGCGCAGCAGCCGGCGGAAGATCGCGAGCGCGGAGGCGTTGAAGGCGAGGGCAGCCGCCCCGGCCTCGCCCACGCGTACCGCCGCCGCGCCGATCGCCACCGCCGCGACGATGATCTGCAGGACGTTGAACGACACCGCCGTCGTCGCCGCGCCGTCCGCCAGCGTCGTCGTGGCGCCAATGCCCAGCACGTTGGCGGGCACCAGCCCCTTCAGGAAGTCGATCCACGACCCGCGCGTCGAGGGGGCCGTCGCGGCGCTGGCATCGACTCCCGCGTGCAGCCCGGGTTGCAAGGTGACGCCCAGCGCGATGCCGATCGCCACCGCGATCAGCGCCGTGACGGCGAACCACAGCAGCGTCTGCCCCACCAGCCGCGCGGCGTTGGAAAGGTCGCGCAGCGCCGCCACCGAACCCACGATGGCGGTGAACACCAGCGGCGGCACCAGCGCCTTCAGCAACTGGACGAACAGCTGACCGACCGTGCGCAGCGTCGCGGCCAATCCGCCGCCATCGCCGCCGACCCGCTGCGCGGCGAGGCCGAGGAGCAGCCCGGCGGCCATGCCGACCGCTACCTGAATGCCGAAAGAGGGCAGGCGAAGAGAGGAACGCGTCATCCTGAAGGCATGAGCATCCATCCCCCTCCGAACAAGTAGGGATTGCGTAGATTTGCTTGCCCGCCTGCAACACAGATTGCGGCAGCGCGATCGTCACGGCGCGATAAGCGACGGGAAAGGCCCGCGTAATTCGACGGCGCCACTGATACTCGCAGGGAACGTTCCGCATGACCCGCCACCACGCCGCACTCCTCCTCTCCGCCTCGCTGCTGGCGCTGGCCGCCCCCGCCGGCGCGCAGGAGCAGCCCGCTACCGAGGCGCAAGCCGCACCGACCGGCGACGCCGCCGCCCCGGCGGAGGAGAGCGACGCGATCGTCGTCACGGGCACCCGAGCGCAAGGGCGCACGCGCCTCGACAGCGCGTCGCCCGTCGACGTGTTGAGTGCCGCCAGCCTTCAGCGGCAGGGCACGACCGAGGTCGCCGCCGCGCTGCAGGCGATCGCGCCCTCAATCGACTTCCCGCGCGCCGCCGCCACCGACGCCACCGACGCGGTGCGCCCGGCGACGCTGCGCGGCCTCTCGCCCGATCAGACGCTGGTGCTGGTCAACGGCATCCGCGGCCACGCCTCCGCGGTGCTGAACGTCAACGGCTCGGTCGGGCGCGGCTCCTCCGCGGTCGATCTCAACACCATCCCCGTTACCGCGCTGGACCGGATCGAGGTGCTGCGCGACGGCGCCTCGGCGCAATATGGGTCGGACGCGATCGCGGGAGTCGTCAACCTGCGGCTGCGCGAGGCGCGCGAGGGCGGCGGCGCGACCGTCACCTACGGCTTCTACGACACGCAGATCGATACCGCCCGCGGCAGCCGCCACCGCACCGGCGAGAACACGGTCACCGCGTCGGCGTGGCAGGGCATCGGCTTCGGCACGGACGGCTTCCTCACCGTGTCGGGCGAATATACGAAGCGCGAGCCGACCAACCGCGCCGATTTCGATCCGCGCGTCACGCCGACGCGCATCACCGGCCGCTTCGGCGATCCGCAGGTCGAGCAATATACGATCTTCGCCAACGCCGGCACATCGCTGACCGACGATTGGAGCCTGTACGGCTATGCCGGCTATCAGGACCGCGACACCCGCGGGACCGCCTTCCCGCGGCTTCCCGGCGTCACCGCGGGCTACAACGTCGGCACGCTGTATCCCGACGGCTTCCTGCCGGTCATCAACACCAAGTCGATCGACCTCAATTCCGCGGTCGGCGTGCGCGGCGACGTGGCGGGGTGGAACGTGGACCTCAGCCTCAGCTACGGTCGTAATCGCGCCACGTTCCGCACGCTGGAGAGCGCGAATTTCGCCGCGGGCAATGCGTCGCAGACCGACTTCTACTCCGGGCGCCTCACCTACGACCAGTGGGTCGCCGGGCTGGACGTGTCGCGCCGCTTCGACGTGTTCCGCTCGCTGAACGTCGCCTTCGGCCTGGAAGGGCGGCGCGAGGGCTACAAGATCGAGGCCGGGGAGGCGGCGTCGCAGCCCGTGTCGGGCATCTCGGCCGGTGCCCAGGGCTTCCCCGGGCTCAGCACCGCCAACGAGCTGGAGCGCTCGCGGCGCAACGGCAGCGCCTATGTCGACGTCGAGGCGCAGCTGACCGACGCCATCCTCCTCGGCCTCGCCGGCCGGTACGAGGATTACTCGGACTTCGGATCGACCGCCAACGGCAAGGCGTCGCTGCGCTTCGACCTGACCGACTGGCTGGCGCTGCGCGGCACGGTGTCGACCGGCTTCCGCGCGCCGTCGCTTCAGCAGCAGTTCTTCACCTCCACCGCGTCGGTGGTGCAGAACGGCGTGCCCTTCCTGACGATCACCACACCGTCGACCAGCCCGCTCGGCACCGCGCTCGGCGGGTTGCAGCTTGAACCGGAGAAGTCGACCAACTTCTCCGCGGGCACCGTCATCCGCTTCGGCGGCTTCGATCTGACGATCGACGGCTATTACATCAAGCTGCGCGACCAGATCGCCCTGTCGGAGAACATCAACGCCTCGTTCAGCCCATCGGTGGCGGCGCTGCTGTCGCCCTACGGCGTCACCGCGGCGCGCTTCTTCATCAACGGCGTGCGCTCGACGACGAAGGGCATCGATGCGGTGGCGCATTATCGCTGGCGCACGGAGAGTGCGGGCGCGTTCGACTTCACCGTGGCGGGCAACGTCAACACGGTGGACGTGACGAGCGTACCGACGTCCACGGCGACGCTGAACCCCGCGCCGACGCTGTTCGCGCGCAGCCGCGTGCTGACGATCGAGCAGGGCACGCCCGGCGAGAAGGTGTCGGGCACGATCGACTGGTCGCTGGACCGCGTCGGCGCGCTCGCCCGCGTCACCTATTACGGCGACACCAACCAGCCGGGCACCACGCCCGCGGCCGACGTGCGCAGCGGGCGCCACGCGATCACCGACCTGGAACTGCGCTATCAGGCGACGCCGGGTGGGCAGATCGCGCTGGGCGTCAGCAACCTGTTCGACGTCTATCCCGACGCGACGGTGCCGGCGAACAATTCGACCGGCGTTATCGGCTTTCCCTATTACTCGCCGTTCGGCTTCAACGGGCGCTACCTGTATGTCCGCGCCGGCCTCAGCTGGTAGGAGAGTGCATCATCCAGGTTAGCCGCCGGAACCCTGTCTGAGCGGCCAAGTTTCTCTTTTTCTTGGTGAAAAGAGGAATAGGCAATGGCGCAGAAGGGTGCGGGCGGCAATCCCGGGGCGATCACGTCCAAGGGCGGCGACGCCGGATCGGGCACGTCCAGCAAATCGACCGGCGGCAAGGGCAGCGGCGGTCGTTCGGGCGGCAGCAAGAGCGGAGGCGGCGGCAACAGCGGTGGTGGATCGAGCGGCGGATCGAAGTGATCGCGCCTGATCGCATCCGACCGCATCGGGGGCATCGCGGCGGCGCGATGATCCTTGCGCACGCGCCGGACGGTTCGGGAAGGACCTGATGGCACCGTCGAAACACGCCGTACTGGAACGGCCCGCCAGCGATGCCCCCGGCGCCAGTGCCTATGCGCTCGCCGTGCGCGACGACCTGCGCGACGGCGAGCGCGTGGCGGACCTGACCCTCGGCGACCTGACCGTGACGGTATGCCGCGGCCGCGACTCCGTGCTCGTCGTCGTCCGGCGCCCCGGCAACGGCGGCCTGGCGCTGCGCGCGATCCACGCCCCGGCGGGAACGTTGACGGTCCGCGTCGTGGCTTCGGAGCCGGGCGAGGCGCTGCGGCTGGAGGCGAACAGCGCGCTCGGCCGGCACGAGGTGGCGATCGCCGCCAGCGAGGCCGACCTGCACCGCTTGCGAGTCTGCGTGTGGCTGACGCCGCGCGCGCCGCTGCTGGTCCCCTTCCACCCGCGCGACCTGTATCCGCTGGACGCGAACGACGACCCGCTCGGCGCCACCGGGCAGGTGGAGGCGGCACAGCGCGGGGTGAACAGCGGGCTCCTCTATTTCCGCTTCCGCGAGCCCGCGTTCGGCAGCGTCCTGTACTTTCAGAACCTGAGTGCGCTGAACGACTATTACGCCGCCACCGACACGGTGCCGGACGGGGCGGTCGGCGGCGAGTGGCCGGAACTCGGCTACCTCCTGCCCACCCCGCCGCAGAGCGGCACCCCGCCGACGAATCCGCTGGCGGCGGGCGAGCGGGTGATGCTGTCCGACGCGATCCTCGTCTTCCGCGACGAGGCCGACGACGACGAGCAGGAGCTGTCGCGCCAGTTCCTCCAACTGCTCGGCATCGCCTACAAGGCGCTCAGCCTGCCGCGCACCGACTATCGCGACTGGGCGGGGCTGGCGGAGCGGACGCTGACCGACCTCGAGACCGCGCCGCAGGCCAGCGTGCGCCACTACGGCCATCGCTACGTCATGCCCTATCCCGACGGGGAATATCCCGACGTGATGGTGCAGGTGTCGGTCCTGGCGGCGATCCACGATTACGGTCGCTGGCGCGGCGAGCCGCTGCCGCTGGAGGACGAGTTGCGGCGCGGCCTGCCGCGCTTCTACGACGAGAAGCTGAAGACGCTGCGGCGATACCTGCCCAACGTCGGCGACGACAAGGACGCCGATGCGGTCGACAGCTGGTATCTCTACCATCCGATGCTGAACCTCGCGCGGCTGGCGCTGGACGGCGACGCGGACGCGCGCGCGCTGCTGATGCGGTCGGTCGACTATGGCATCAAGGCGGCCCACCATTTCAAGTACCGCTGGCCGATCATGTACGACATCCGCGACTTCACGGTGAAGACGCGGGCGCGCAACGACGATCGCTTCGGGCAGACGGACGTCGGCGGCATCTACGCCTATCTGATGCTGCAATGCTACCAGCTGACCGACGAGGAGCGCTTCCTGCACGAGGCGCGCGCCGCGATCGATGCCGCGGTGGGGATGCGCTTCAACCTGGAATATCAGGCCAACCTCACCGCCTGGGGCGCGGCGGCCTGCATGCGGCTGTGGCGCATCACCAACGAGGGCACGTACCTGGCGCAGAGCTACGTCTATCTCGCCAGCTTCTTTCACAATTGCATGATCTGGGAATCCGACGTGCGATTGGCGAAGCATTACCGCACGTTCCTGGGCGCGACCTGCCTGCACGACGCCCCGTACATGGCGATCTACGAATGCTTCGACGCCTTCACTGCGTTCGAGGCATATCTCGCCGACAGCGGACCTGATCTGGAACCCGCCGCGCGCATGCTGATCGGCGAATATTGCAAATACGCGCTCGACCGCGCCTGGTTCTACTATCCGTCCGCGCTGCCGGACGAGGCGATCGCCGGCCCGCCGCACCAGAGCGGCGTCATCAACCGCAAGCTCGCCTTCCCGCTCGAGGACCTCTACGGCAACGGCGAACCTGCCGGACGGGTGGGGCAGGAGATCTACGGCTCCGGCGCGGCGCTCGTCTTCGCCAGCCGCTCGCACCATTCCGTGGAAGGCGCGCCGTTCCGCCTGTTCTGCAACCTGTTCGTGCGCACGATCGAGCGCACCGGGGAGCGTGCCCTGTCCCTCATGCTCGACGGCGGGGAGACGTGCCAGGCGGACCTCTCGCTCGTCCGGCTGAAGCGCCGGCGGATGCCGCAGAAGGTGACGCTGACGTCGGCGAACGGCGACGTGCTGCGTCCGCACGCGACGGACAAGGACCGCATCGATTTCCGCGTGCCCGCCAGCGGCCGCCTCATTCTGACCTGGAGCGCCTAGGATGCAGGGAAAGCGCGTCGTCGTCACCGGCGGCACCACCGGGATCGGTCGCGCGATCGTCCGCTCGCTCGCGTCGCAGGGCGCGCGCGTCGTGACGCTCGGCCGGGACGAGAATGCGTTGAAGGACGCACTGGACGCGATGGCGGACCTTCCCGGCGAGGTGCACGGCATCGCCGCGGACCTCGCCACGCGCGAAGGCGTGGAGCGCCTGTTCGCGGAGGCCGACGTGCGGCTGGGCGGGGTTGACGCCCTCGTCTCCAACGCCGCCCTCGGCGCCGAGCCGATCGACGAGATGGCGGACGACGACTGGCGCTACGTGGTCGAGGTGAACCTGGTCGCCGCCATGGCCGCCACCCGCGCGGCGCTGGCGCGACTGGGCAAGGGCGGGCAGATCGTGATCGTCGGGTCGATCAGCGCGGAGATCCACGCACCGGGCGAGAGCGTCTATTCCGCCACCAAGGCGGGCCTGCAAGGCTTTGCCGAGACGCTGCGCAAGGAGGTGGAGGAACGCGGGCTGCGCGTCGCCCTGGTGGAGCCGGGCACCACCGGCAGCGACATGCAGGAGGCGTCCGACGACGAACAGCGCGAGGAGATCGCGAAGGCGCGGATGCTGCGCGCGGAGGATGTGGCCGAGGCGGTCGACTTCATCCTCTCGCGTCCACCCCGCGTCGACGTGGTGACGCTGCGGCTGGAGCCGCGGTTGCAGGAACTGCCGTGACGCGCGTCCTCGTCGGCACCTATGCGGCGAAGGGCGGCGCAGGGCTGGTGCCGCTGGCACACGATCCGGGCACCGGTCGCTGGAGCGCGAGCGACGCGGTGGCGCGCGCGCCGAACGCCTCCTTCGGCGTCGCCTCCGCGCGCTTCGGCCACCGCTATCTGGTGGACGAGGAGGCCGGGACGGTCGCCGCCTACGATCGCGACGGCGCGCGGCTGGCCGAGGTGGAGAGCGGTGCCGCGCCCTGCCACCTGGCGCTGTCCGCCGACGAGCGGCGGCTGGCCGCGGCCAATTACGCCGAGGGTAGCGTGACGCTGTTTCCGCTCGACGAGCGCGGCCTGCCGACCGCGGGCGAGACGTGGCGCAACCGTGGCCGCGGGCTCGATGCCGAGCGGCAGGAAGGCCCGCACGCGCATTGGGTGGGCTTCCGGGGCGACGACCTTCTGTGCGTCGACCTCGGCACCGATCGCATCCTGGCGCACCCGGCCACCGGACCGGACGTGCCCCGCACGGTTTATGCCGCCCCGCCGGGCAGCGGACCGCGCCATCTCGCCTTCCACCCGGCGCTCCCGCTCGCCTATCTGGTCAGCGAACTCGCCTCGACGCTGACGGTGCTGCGCGTCGCCGGCCCGGTGCTGGAGGCGGCGGCGATCCTCTCCACGCTTCCGCACGGCGTGGACGCGGACAGCCTTGGCGGAGCCATCGCGATCGACGCCGGCGCGCGGCTGCTCCACGTCACCAACCGGGGCCACGACAGCATCGCGTCCTTCGCGCTGGACGGCGAGGGCATGCCGCGGCCCCTCGGCCACGTGCCGAGCGGCGGGCGCTCGCCGCGCTTCCTGCTGCCGCTTGCCGACCACGTGCTGGTCGCGCACGAGGAAGGCGGCGGGGTGGCCGCAGTCCGCCGCGGCGCGGACGGGCGCCCGGTCGGCGCGCCCGTCATGATCGACGTGCCCGGCGCCGCCTTCCTGATGGAGGAATGAGATGCGCGCCGCGCTGAAGACCGAGGACGGCCGCTTCCGCGTGGAGGAGATCGATCCGCCCGAACTGCCCGCGCGCGACTGGGTACGGGCGCGGGTGCGCGTCGCCGGCATCTGCGGCACGGACCTGCGCCACTGGAAGAAGCCGGACGCGCATCTCGCCTGCCACGTCGTCGGGCACGAACTGGCGGGCGAGGTGGTGGAGACAGGGCCGGACGTGACCCGCGTGGCGGTGGGAGACCGCGTGGTGATCGAGACGGTGCTGGGCTGCGGCCATTGCGAATGGTGCCACGCCCGCCAGTACAACCGCTGTCCCCAGCTTTACCCCACGCGCACGCAGAGCGTCTCGCGCGCCTATGCCGAGTACGTCGTCGGGCCGCAGCACAAATTCTACCGCCTGCCCGACCATGTCGGCTTCGACGACGCCGCGCTGATCGACACCTACTCGGTCTGCCTCCACGCCCAGCATCTGTCGAAGCTGTCGATCGGCGACCATGTGGCGATCATCGGCGCGGGGCCGATCGGGCTGGGACAGGCGATGCTGGCGAAGGCGAGCGGCGCGCGGGTGATCGTCGCCGACACGGTCGACCATTCACTGGAGGTCGCGCGCGCGGTCGGTGCCGATGCGGTCGTGAACGCGGCGCGCGACGATCCGATCGCGGCGGTGACGGCCTTCACCGGCGGGCGCGGTGCCGACGTGGCGTTCGAATGCGCCGGCGGCGACGCGATGCCGACCACGCTGCCGCAGGCGACGCGGATGGCGCGGCGCGGCGGCGCGGTGGTGATCGTCGGCGGATTCGACGCCGGCGAAACCGCGATCCCGCTGGAATGGCAGCGCATACAGATGTCGGAGATCCGCATCCTGCCCAGCGCCAGCTTCGCGCTGCACGACATCTATCCCGAGCAGGGACAGGTGCTGTCGCTGATCGCGGACGGCACGCTGCAGACACAGCCGCTCATCACCCACCGCTTCCCGCTGGAGCGGATCAACGAGGCGTTCGACGTGGCGCAGGACAAGGAGCGCACCGGCGCGATCTTCGTCGCGCTGGAGATCTGAGGCTCTTCGCGAACGGTTCGTTCACGCCGCTCCCGCCAGCAGCTCCCACTCCACCACGTCGTGCGCGCAGAACAGGCGCACCTGGTCGCCATGGTCGATCGACAGCGCGCGCAGGCGGCGCTGGTTCTCCAGCCGCGCCTTGCGGTCCACCTCCATCAGCCGCTGGTAGCCGCGCAGGCCCGGCGGGCAGGAATAATCCTCGCCGCCCACCTCTCCGCGATAGAAATAGGCGTCGCCGGCGTGGAGCAGCCAGCCGCCGTCCGCCGCCTTGATCGCGACGCCGGCGTGGCCCCAGGTGTGCCCGGCGAGCGGTACCAGCAGGATCTCGGGCGGCAGCCCCTCCAGGTCGCGCACCGCGTCGAAGCCGAACCAGCGCTCGCCCCCGCCGAACGGGTAGAGCCGCCAGTTCTCCACCTCGTCCCACTGGCACGGGCGGTAGCGGCGCGTGCCGACGAAGGCGCCGCCCCGCCCGGCGTCCGCCACTTCCTTCTCCCGCGCCGTCAAGTGGACCGTCGCGTGCGGGAAGTCCTCCAGCCCGCCGGCGTGGTCGAAATCGAGGTGCGTGATGACGATGTGGCGCACGTCCGCCGGGTCGAAGCCCAGCCGCCGCACCTGCGCCACGGCGGTCTCCGCGGCGCGCAGCTGCGGGTTGTTGAGGCCGAGGAAGAAGGGGGACAGTCGCGGTCGCGGGTGATCGACCTCGCGCGTGCCGTAACCGGTATCGACCAGCACGAGGCCCTGGTTGGTCTCCACAAGCAGGCAGTGGCAGACGAGGTGCGCCAGCGGTGCGTCGCTGGTGCCGTCGAACAGGCGACCGCCCGCGGGACAGCAGGTGCCGCAGTTGAGGTGATGGATGCGCATCGCCGGTCAGGCCACGTGGATGTCGGCGGCGCTGGGCACCCGCGGTGCCGCGGCCGGTGGGGCCAGGCGATCGCGGGTGCGGGCGTCCACCCCCTCCTGCCGCCCGCGCGAGGCGAACCAGGCGATCGTCGCCGCCGCGGCGGCGGCGGCGAGACCCCATGCCAGCGGTGCTCCCCGGGATCGGTCGTTGCGCATCTCGCTGCCTCTCTCGCTGTCAGACGGTCACCATGCCGATGCGGTGCCGCGGTGTAATTCAACTGGGTCAGGATCGCGGCCCTGTTTGTCGCGCGCGGCGCGCGGTACGCCCGGCGGCGCCCTTAGGCCGCGCGAGGATCCGCCATGCACCGCCGCTTCGTCCTGACCGTCACCTGTCCCGACCGCATCGGCATCGTCGCGGTGACCGCGGGATTCCTCGCCACGCACCGCTGCTCGATTACCGAGGCGCACCAGCACCACGAGGGCGACGGCTTCTTCATGCGCCTGGCCTTCCGCGCCGAGGACGCGGCGATCACCGCCGCCGCGCTGGAGGCGGCGTTCGCGCCGGTCGCACGCGAGTTCGCGATGACGGCGCGGGTGCACGACGCGGCGCGGCGGCCACGCGTGCTGATCCTCGTCTCGCGGTTCGGCCACTGCCTGTTCGACCTCCTCCATCGCTGGCGCAACGGCCAGCTCGCGGTCGACGTCGTCGGCGTGCTCTCCAACCATGACGACATGCGCTCCTTCGTCGAGTGGAACGGCCTCCCCTTCCACCACCTGCCCGTGACGGCGGAGACGAAAGCGACGCAGGAAGCGGCGATCCTGCGGCTGGTGGAGGACGGTCAGGCGGACCTCGTCGTGCTCGCGCGCTACATGCAGATCCTGTCGCCGGCGCTGTGCGCCGCGCTGGCAGGGCGGTGCATCAACATCCACCACAGCTTCCTGCCCAGCTTCAAGGGCGCGAAGCCCTATCACCAGGCGCATCGCCGCGGCGTGAAGATCATCGGCGCGACGGCACATTACGTCACCACCGACCTCGACGAAGGCCCGATCATCGAGCAGGACGTGCGCCGCGTGAACCACGCGCGCTCGGCCGACGACCTCGTCACGCTGGGTCAGGAGGTGGAATGCGCGGTGCTCGCCCGAGCCGTGCAGTGGCACGTCGACCATCGCGTCCTGCTGAACGGTCAGCAGACGATCGTCTTCGATTAGGAAAGTTCCATCGCCTCGCCGATGATAATGAACGGTTCGTCGCACGTTCGACATCCAAGAGGCTGCCGGTAGTTCCTCGTTAACCATGCCGCGACTATCCGGTTCTCGCCCGGGCGACGCGTGTCGGCGGCATTCATGACAACATTGATATCTCGAGAGACGCCATGGCCACTGCCGTGTCCCGCCGCTTGCCGCACCTGCACGCCTTCGCGCGCGCGCTCCACCTGCTCCGTCCGGAACGATCCAAGGCCGCGGCGCTGCTCGGCGCGGGTGCGCTGGTCGCGCTGCTCCAGGTGGGCGAGCCGCTGCTGTTCGGCAAGGCGGTGAACGGCCTCACCTCGGGTGCGGACCCGATCGGCTATATCGCCTTGTGGTGCGGGCTCAGCGTCTGCGTGTTCCTCGCGAGCATGGTCATCTCGCTGGGCGCCGACCGCATGACCCACCGCCGCCGCCTCGCCGCGATGGCCAGCTTCGTCGAGCACCTGCTCGCCCTGCCCCCCGCCTTCCACACCGAGGCGCGATCGGGCCGGCTGATGCGGATCATGATCGCGGGGTGCGACGGGCTGTTCAACCTGTGGCTGCCGCTGCTGCGCGACCAGATCACCAACGTCGCCATCGTGCTGACGCTGCTGCCGGTCGCGATGCTGACCAACTGGCGACTGGCGATGGTGCTGGTCGCGCTGATGCTGGCCTATAGCGCGGTGAACCTTGTCGTCATGCGGCAGACCGCCAGTGGCCAGGCACAGGTGGAGAACCGCTTCACCGACATCTCCGGCAATCTGGGCGACCTGATCGGCAACGTCTCCGTGCTGCAGAGCTTCCTCGCGGTCCCGGGCGAGCTGCGGACGGTGAAGACCTCGCTGCACGACCTGCTCCATGCCCAATATCCGGTGCTGAACTGGTGGGCCTTGTCGTCGGTGCTGACGCGCGGCGCCTCCTCGATCGCGATCGTCGCGATCTTCGGCTTCGGCGCGTCGCTGGTGTCGAAGGGGCAGGCGACGATCGGCGACGTCGTGTCGTTCGTCGGCTTCGCCACGCTGCTGATCGCGCGCCTGGAGCTGGTCACCGCCTTCGTCGTCGACGCGGCGCAGCGTGGCCCGGCGCTGGCGCAGTTCTTCGACGTGCTGGACCAGCGCAGCCACGTCGCCGAGGCCGCCGACGCGGTGCCGCTGGCGGTGCGCGAGGGGCGGGTGACGTTCGAGAACGTGTCCTTCCGCTATCCCAAGGGCTCGGGCGCGGTCCACGACCTGTCGTTCGAGGTGCAGCCGGGCGAGACGGTGGCGATCGTCGGACCGACGGGGTCGGGCAAGTCCACCGCGCTCGGCCTGTTCCAGCGTGCCTACGATCCGGAGAAGGGGCGCATCCTGGTGGACGGGCAGGACATCCGCACCGCCACGCTCGCGTCCCTGCGGGCGGCGACCGGCGTGGTGTTCCAGGAAGCGGGCCTCTTCAACCGTTCGATCGCGGAGAACATCGCGATGGGCAATCCCGACGCGACCATGGAGGAGATCGAGGACGCGGCGAAGCTGGCCGGCGCCTACGATTTCGTCGCGCGCAAGCCGGCCGGCTTCGCGACGCCGGTGGGCGACCGCGGCCAGGGGCTGTCGGGCGGCGAGCGGCAGCGGATCGCGATCGCACGAGCGTTGCTGAAGGACGCACCGATCCTGCTGCTGGACGAGGCGACCAGCGCGCTGGACGTCGCCACCGAGGCGCGATTGCAGGAAAGCCTGGACCGGCTGCGCGCCGGGCGCACCACCTTCGTCATCGCGCACCGCCTGTCGACCATCCGCGCCGCCGACCGCATCATCGTGCTCGACCAGGGCCGCATCGTCGAGCAGGGAGGCTTCGACGAGCTGGTGGCGCAGGGCGGCGTGTTCGCACAGCTGGCACGCGAGGGCGGCCTTGCCACCGCCGCCGCGAACGATGACGGACGCCGCACCGACGCGGCTTGAAGCCTGGCGTCGCGACCTCGCCGCGGGCGGGCGGCGCGTGCCCGGTTTCGACCCGGCGGACGGAGGCGCGGACGCGCGGCTGCTGATCCTGCTGGAGACGCCGGGACCGGGCGGCGACGGGCCGCGGCTCGTGTCGCGCGACAACGCCACGGGCACCGCGCGCAACCTCTCCCGCTTCCTCGCCGAGGCCGGGATCGCGCGGGGCGACACGATCCTGTGGAACGCGGTGCCGTGGGTCGTCCACGCCCCCGGCGCGCGCAACCGCGCGCTGCGACGGGGCGAGATCGCCGAGGGGCTGGCGCTGCTTCCCGGCTTCCTCTCGCATCTGCCGCAGCTGCGGGCGGTCGTCCTCGCGGGGCGAGTCGCGCGGGAGGCTCGCCCGATCGTGGCGGCGGCGCGGCCGGGTGCGTGGATCGGCGAGATGCCGCACCCCTCCCCCACCTATGTCTGCACCAGCCCCGCAGTGCCCGCCGCGATCCGCGCGACCTTGCGCGAGGCCGCATCGCGGCTTGCAACGGCCTGATTTCGCGCCGATGGTCGACGCGTGGCAAGCGTCGAGATCCAGGGCCTCAGCAAGCGCTTCGGCGCCACCACCGTCCTCCACCCCACCGACCTGTCGATCGAGGCGGGTGAGTTCGTCGTCATCGTCGGCCCGTCGGGCTGCGGCAAGTCGACGCTGCTGCGGTTGATCGCCGGCCTGGAGACGCCCGACACCGGCCGCCTGATGATCGACGGCCGCGACGTCACCGCCGCGCCCCCGGCGGAGCGCGAGCTGGCGATGGTGTTCCAGTCCTACGCACTCTACCCGCACCTGACCGTGGCGGAGAACATCGCCTTTCCGCTGCGCGTGGCGCGCCGGCCCAAGGCGGAGGTGGACGCGCGGGTGCGCGCGGTGGCGGCCGCGCTCGACCTTGACGCCCTGCTCGACCGTCGCCCCCGCGCGCTGTCCGGCGGGCAGCGGCAGCGCGTGTCGATCGCGCGCGCGGTGGTGCGCGAGCCCAAGGTGCTGCTGCTGGACGAGCCGCTGTCGAACCTGGACGCCGCCTTGCGCGTCAGGATGCGGCACGAATTCGCGCGGCTGCACCAGCAGCTCGGCGCGACGATGATCTACGTCACGCACGACCAGCTGGAGGCGATGACGCTGGCCAACCGCATCGTCGTGATGTCCGCCGGCCATGTCGAGCAGGTCGGCACGCCGATGGACCTGTATCGCGCACCGGCCACGCTGGCGGTGGCGAGCGCGATCGGGTCGCCGACGATGAACCTGCTGCCCGCCACCGTGGTCGCCACCGGCGGCGCGGCGCGGGTCCGGCTGTCGGACGGGGTGGAGGTGGCGACCGGCGCGCACCTGCCCGACGGCACGCTGGGCCAGGCAGTGACGCTGGGCATCCGGCCGGAGCATCTCGCCCCCGCCGACGACGGCCCGCTGGCCGGGCGGATCGAATTGTTCGAGCGACTGGGGCCCCTCTCCTTCGCGCACCTGAACGGGCGCGGCGACGGCGCCGTGGTGGCGCAGCTGCCGGGCGACAGCACGGGGCGGCTGGGCGAGACGCTGCGCGTCGGCGTCGCGCCGGGCGACGCGCATGTCTTCGCCGCCGACGGCCGCGCCTATCCCTTCACGCTGCCGCCCAGCAGCCCCGTCATGTAATAGCGCTGGAGCGCGAGGAAGAGCAGCAGCACCGGCATCGTCGTCACCACCGCGGCGGCCATCATCAGCTCGCCGTCCGCGGCGTGTTCCCGGCTGATGGCCGCGACGGCGACGGGCAGCGTGTAGAGGTGCTGGTCCGCCAGCACGATCAGCGGCCACAGGAAGTCGTTCCAGCTGCCCAGGAACATGAAGAGCGCCAGCGTGACCGTGACCGGCGCCAGCAGCGGCAGCACGATCGACACGAAGATGCGCCCTTCGCTCGCCCCATCCAGCCGGGCGGCGTCCAGCATCTCGTCGGGAATGGACAGCGTCGCCTGTCGCACGAACAGGATCGCGAAGATGCCGGCGAGGCTCGGCAGGATCACGCCGGCGTAGCTGTTGACGAGGCCCAGTTCCTTGAAGATCAGGAACAAGGGCAGCATCGCCACCTGCCCCGGCACGACGAGCGATGCGATCAACAGCTGGAGCAGCCGCTCGCGCCCGCGAAAGCGCAGCTTGGCGAAGGCGTAGCCCGCCGGCACCGTCAGCAGCAGGCCGAGCAGCGTGGAGACACCCGCCACGAACAGGCTGTTCAGCAGCGCGGGCACGATGCGATAGTCGAAGAAGACGCCGTCATACTCGCGTCGCGCGAGCAACTCGTGATAATTCTCCCATGTCCAGCGCACCGGCCACAGCGGCGGCGGAAAGGCGCTGGAGGCGCCGCGCGGCATGAACGAGACCAGCACCATCCATAGCAGCGGCGCCACCGTGGCCACCGTCAGCAGCACGGCGACGGCGTTCATCACCAGGGCGCGGGCTGGCCTCACAACCATTCGTAGCGCCTCCCAATGCGGGTCTGCACGATCGTGACGGCCAGGATCAGCACGAACAGCACGAAGGCCACCGCGCTTGCCTGACCCAGGTTCCACCAGCGGAACCCCTCGTCGAACATGAAGTAGAGGACGGTGACCGTGCTCTGCGCCGGGCCGCCCATCGTCATGACATAGGGTTCGGCGAAGAGTTGCAGGAAACCCGCCACGCTCATCACCGCGGCCAGCAGCAGCGTGGGGCCGATCGCGGGCAGCGTCACGTGGCGGAAGCGCGCCCACCGCCCCGCCCCGTCCAGCCGCGCCGCCTCCATCAGGTCCTGCGGCACCGCCGACAGCGCGGCGGTGAACACGATCATGTTGTAGCCAAAGATCTTCCACGTGACGAACAGCAGGATCGCCGGGATCGACGCGCGCGGATCGCCCAGCCAGTCGACCGGCGCAATGCCCAAGCCGCCGAGCACGTAGTTGAGGAGGCCGAAGCGCGTGTTCAGCACGAAGCGCCAGACCACCGCGGTGGCGACCACGCTGGTGACGTAGGGCGCGAACAGCAGCACGCGCCACGCCGGCTTCCACCGAACGGTCGCGTCGTGGAGCAGCAGCGCCGCGGCGAGCGAGGCGCCGATCGCCATCGGCACGCCCAGCGCGGCGAACAGCGCGGTGTTGCCCAGCGCGCGCCAGAACAGCGGCGTCGCGAGCAGGTCGGCGAAATTGCCCAGGCCGACGAAGCCGAGGTTCGACCAGTCGGCCAGCGCGTAGATGCTGTAGTCGGTGACGCTGAGGCCAAGCGCCACCAGCGTCGGCAGCACGAAGACCAGCAGGATGATCGCCAGCACCGGCGCGGTGAACAGCCAGGCGGTGCGCTCGCCCCGCGTCACGCCAGCCGCCCCGCCTGCACCAGTGCGCGCCGCTTGGCGAGGATCAGGTCGGCGCGCCGGTCCATCTCCTGCACCGCGACGCCGACCGTCAGCAGCCCGCGCACCACGCGCTCGGCGATCAGCTGCACCTCGATGCGGATCCGCTCCCACTCCACTACCGCGGGATCGCGCGCGGGCTGGCGCAGCTGCGCGGCGAAGGGGGCAAGGACGGGCGCGGCCATCTGCGCATCCGCCCACGCGCTGGCGCGCGCGGGCAGGTTGCCGATCAGCTGCTGGAAGCGCAGTTCGCTGCGCGCGGAGGTGAGGTGCCGCACCAGCGCGCGCGCCGCCTCCGGCCGGCGAGTGCCGCGCGCCACCGCCAATGCGCCACTGACGCCCGACACCGCGCCTGGCCCCGTCGGCCCCGGCATCCGCGCGACGCCCCATCGCGCCGCCGGAATCTCCGCCGCGCGGCGCTTGAAGTCCAGCAGCAGCGACGGTCCGCTCGGATAGACCAGGAACCATCCTTGCGCGAAGGCGGCGACCGGATCCTGCACCTCGGTCGACAGCACCGCCGGCGCCAGGCGGTCACGGAACAGCGAGACGTAGAAGTCGAGCGCGGCGCGGAATTCCGGCGTGGCGAAATTGCCGCGCGTGTCGCGCTCGCGCAGCAGCGCGGCGCCGGCCTGTCCGGCGAAGGTGAACAGCGTGTCCCACCAGTTCAACAGGATCAGGAAGGCGTAGCTGTCCGGAAAGCGCCGCTTCAGCCGCAGCCCCATCGCGCGCCAGCCGTCCCAGTCCTCCGCCGGCGGCCCGTCCAGCCGGTCGCGGCGAAAGAACTGCGCCTGCGGCGCCACCGACCAGGGCACGGCATAGGGCGTGCCGCGCCAGCGCACCGTGTCGGCCGTGCCGGGGAACAGGTCCGCCACCTCGCGTTCGGCCACCGGCGCGATCGCACCGGCCATCGCGAACTCGCCGACCCAGCCGTTGGGCAACATCATCACGTCGGGCAGCGCGTCGCCGGCAAAGGCGGTCAGCAGTTTCTCATGCGCGGCCGTCCAGGGCAGCGACTGCACCTCCACCGGGATACCCGTGCGCGCGGTGAAGGCGGGCATCAGGTGTGGCGAATAATCGCCCTCGTAGCTCATCGCCCACAGCCGCAGCGCAGACGGATCGCGCCGCACGCCGCACCCGGCCATCATCGTGGCCGCCGCTCCCGCCAGCACGCCGCGCCGATCAACCGCCGAAAAGCCGCTCCACCGGTCGATCTCCGCCCCCTGCTTCTTATTACAGATCAGCAACGTATTTGATGCTCGGACGTTTCATCGGCCGGAACCGACCGAAAGAAAAGCCACGCCGCGCGGCGACGGACACGGCGGGACCGGGAAGAAGGGGAAGAGATGCCGAAGAACCAGAAGGTGCGCCGCCTGCTGCTGAGCGGAGCGGCGATGCCGCTCGCCATCGCCACCGCGCACGCGCAGACCACGCCGACCGAGCCCGCACCCGTGGCGGAGGCGACTGCCGCGCCGGACGACACCGCCATCGTCGTGACGGGATCGCGCATCGCCCGGCCGGATTTTGCCGCGCCGAACCCCATCGTGTCGCTGGATGCGGAGAACATCCAGCAATCGGGCAACACGAACGTCACCACCTTCCTCCAGCGCGTACCGGCGCTGACGAATTCGGTCGACAGCGCGCAGTCCGCCGGGTCGGACCGGCCGGGCGGGCAGCTGTTCGGCGCCGCGGGGCTCAACCTGCTCGACCTGCGCGGGCTCGGGCCGTCGCGCACGCTGGTGCTGGTCAACGGCCGCCGCCACGTCGCCAGCCAGATCGACAGCGCGGCGGTGGACGTGAACGCCATTCCCACCGACCTGATCGAGCGGGTCGACGTGCTGACCGGCGGCGCCTCGGCGGTCTACGGCGCCGATGGCGTGTCGGGCGTGGTCAACTTCATCCTGCGCCGCGACCTGGACGGCGTGACGGCGCGCACGCAGTTCGGCATTTCCGAGCAGGGCGACGCGGGCAACCGCTTCGCCTCGATCGCGGCGGGGCGCAACTTCGCCGGGGGACGCGGCAACGTCACCTTGTACTACGAGTACAATGCCGAGGATCCGCTGGCGAACGACGACCGCGACTACCTGCGGCGCGAGCGGCGGCAGTATCTGGTGCCCAACGACGCCTATGCCGGGCCGGGATCGGGCACCTACCAGCAGGTGCTGGCGGGCGACCTGCGCTATCCCGGCGGATCGCCCGAGGGCGTGATCGACATCGGCGGCGTGCTCTACCAGGGCAACGGGCGCCTGTACGATCCCGGCACCCCCGTCAGCTACTACGCCAGCGGCGGCGACGCGACGCCCGTGGCGGGCTATGTCGGCGACCTCCTGCCGAAGATCGAGCGGCACGCGGCGAACCTGTTGACCCACTACGACGTGTCGGACGCGCTGACGCTCAGCTTCGAGGGCAAGTTCGTGCAGACGCTCGCCACCACGTTCGGCGGCTATTCCGGCAATTATCCGGGCACGTTCACGCTCGACAATCCGTTCCTGCCGCAGACCATCCGCGACGCCGCGCTGGCGGCGGGCCAGGCGACGATCGCGTCCAACCGCAACAACCTGGACTTCCCGCGGCTGGGAGAGAGCAACCGGCGGCGCACGTGGCGCGGCGTGGTGGGCGCGACGGGGGAGATCAGCGATCACGCGCGCTACGACCTGTCCTATACCTACGGACAGACCGATGTCAGGATCGAGAAGCTGAACAGCCGGTGGGAGGACCGCTACCTCGCCGCGCTGGACGTCGTCACCGATCCCGCCACCGGGCGGCCGACGTGCCGCTCGAACCTGACGCCCGCCGCCGCCGCGGGCGCGACCAGCTTCACGCCGGGGGCGAGCAGCGGGTGCCTGCCGCTCAACACCTTCGGCCGCAACGTCTACGATCCCGCGGCGCTCGCCTGGACCATCAACGGCGACAACGTCAGCGCCGCACGGCTGACGCAGTCGGTGGCGAACCTGTCGCTGACCGGGGACTTCGGCGCGCTGTTCGATCTGCCGGGCGGCCCCGTGCAGTTCGCGCTGGGCGGCGAGTACCGGCGCGAAACCAGCCGCTTCTCGCCCAACGCATTCCTGACGGGCAAGCAATGGTACCAGTATGACGAGGGCGACAAGTTCAATCCGGAATATCTCATCTCGCCTTCGCGCGGCGCCTTCGACGTGTACGAGGCGTTCGGCGAGCTGAACGTGCCGCTCTTGAAGGACCAGCCCTTCGCGCACCTGCTGTCCGTCGGCGCGGCGGGCCGCCTGTCCGACTATTCCACCGTGGGCAAGACGGAGGCGTACCAGTTCAACGCGCTTTGGGCGCCGGTCCGCGATCTCACCTTCCGCGGCAGCTACAGCCAGGCGGTGCGCGCGCCCAATATTGGGGAGCTGTTCGCCCCGGTGGGTCCGGCCACCAACTTCTTCGTCGATCCCTGCTATCTGGAGAACCGCAACAGCGGCACCGCATCGCGCGCGGCGAACTGCGTCGCGCTCATCACCTCGCTCGGCGGCAATCCGGCGACCTTCACCGGCGCCAACAATCCCGACGCCGCCAGCCTCATCAACGGCCAGCGCAGCGGCAACCGCGCGCTGAAGGAGGAGACCGCGCGCACCTGGACCGCGGGCACGGTGCTGCGTCCGGGCTTCATTCCCGGCCTGTCGATCGCGGCGGACTGGTACGACATCCGGCTGAAGGACGCGATCAACGTCGCCGACGCCTCCACGATCGCGAACCTGTGCGTGGACCAGCCCTCGCTCGACAACGCCTTCTGCGCCGCGATCCGGCGGCGGCAGGGCACGGGCTACATCAACGGCTACGCCGTCCAGCCGCAGAACGTGGCGCAGTTCAGCACCGCGGGCCTCGACGTCAACGTCAGCTGGCGGGTGGACGCGGGGACGGCGGGCAGCTTCGACGTGCGCTTCGTCGGCGGCTACCTCCACCGGCTCGACATCGTCGCCACGCCGGGTGCGCAGGTGGAGGACCAGGTCGACCAGCAGGGGCGGCCGAAATTCAACTTCGTCTTCTCGCCGACGTGGACGAAGGACGCGCTGACCGTCAGCTACAACCTGCGCTGGTTCGACCGCACCCGCCGCTTTCCGAAGAACACGACCGACGCCAATCCGGACATCGCCGCACCCGAGCTGCTGCGCTACAAGGAGCTGTGGCAGCACGACCTGCAGGCGTCCCTGCAGGTGGCGGAGGCGTTCTCGCTCTACGGCGGGGTCATCAACCTTTCCAATCAGCGGCCGGACGAGGACAGCTACGACTTCCCCGTGTCCTCGCGCGGACGCTACCTCTACGCCGGCGCACGGCTGACGTATTGAGGCGGAGGGGCGCGCGTCAGCCGGTGATCGACAGGCGCGCCACCTCCGTCGTCATCGACGCGTCGCTGTAGAAGACGTACTCGCCACCGGTGTGCGTGGCGTTGGTGGTGTCGACGACGATGTTGTCGCCCGCCCCCGCCTTCAGCGTCAGGTGAGAGGCGTTGCCCGCGCCCGCGATCGACTGGACGAAGCCCGCGTCCACGGTGAAGTTCGCGTCGACGCCCGCGGCGGTGAAGTCGATCTCCTCCGTGCGGGTCAGCACGCCTTCCAGCGCGGTGCGGTCGACGCTGCCGGAATTGGCGGCGATCGCCACGCTGTCGCGACCCGCGCCGCCGTCGATGCTGAACCCGCCGGCGAGGCCGAGAACGAAGGCGTCGTCGTAGCCGCTGCCCAGCACGTGCTCGATCCCTGACAGCGTGTCGCCATTGGCGTCGCCCAGCGACCCCGTGCCGCTGGCGAGGTTCAGCGCGATGCCGGAGGAGGCGCCGGCGTAGCTCGCCGTGTCGTAGCCGCCGCCGCCCGCCAGCACGTCCGCGCCCGCCCCGCCCTGCAACGTGTCGTTGCCGAGGCCGCCGGTCAGCACGTTGGCGCCCGCGTTGCCGGTCAGCGTGTCAGCATGGTCGCTGCCGGTCAGGTTCTCGATCCCCGTGTAGCTGTCGCCCGACGCGTCGCCGCCGCTACCGCCCGCGGCCAGGCTGGCGACCACGCCGCCGGCCGCCGTGGCGTAGCTCGCGGTGTCGATGCCCGCGCCGCCGTCCAGCGTGTCCGCGCCCGCGCCGCCGGTCAGCACGTCGTCGCCGCCGCCGCCCGCCAGCCGGTTGGCGCCGCCGTCGCCGAACAGCAGGTCGGCCGAACCCGAGCCGATCAGGTGCTCGATCCCGCTCAGCACGTCGCCCGCTGCGTCGCCGCCGCTGTTCGCGCCGCCGTCCAGCCGCACGGTGACACCCGCCGACGACGCGGCATAGCTGGCCGTGTCCTGGCCCGCGCCGCCGGTCAGCGTGTCCGCCCCGCCGAGCCCGGCGAGCACGTCGTCGCCCGCGCCGCCGTCGATCGCGTTCGCGCCGCCGTCACCGGCCAGTGTATCCGCCTGGCCGGATCCGATCAGGTTCTCGAAGTTGGACAGCGCGTCGCCTGCGGCATCGCCGCCCGTGTTGCCCGCCGCGTTCAGCGTCACCGTCACCCCCATTGAGGACGCGGCGTAGCTGACCGTATCGGTGCCCGCGCCGCCGTCCAGCGTGTCCGCGCCCGCGCCGCCGACGATGGTGTCGTCGCCGCCGCCGCCCTGGATCAGGTTCGCGCCGCCGTCGCCCGTCAGCGTGTCCGCCATGGCCGAGCCGATCAGGTTTTCGAGGTTGGACAGCACGTCGCCCGCCGCGTCGCCGCCGCTGTTGCCGGCGGTGTTCAGCGTCACCGTCACGCCCAGCGAGGACGCGGCATAGCTGACCGTGTCGGTGCCCGCGCCGCCGTCGATCGTGTCCGCGCCCGCCCCGCCGACGATCGTGTCATTGCCCGTGCCGCCGGCGATGACGTTGGCGCCCCCGTCACCGGTCAGCACGTCGTCATGGTTGGAACCGGTCAGGTTCTCGAACCCCGTCAGCGTGTCGCCCTGCGCGTCGCCGCCGCTGCCCGTGCCCGAGGCGAGCGAGACGACCACCGCCGCCGACGATCCGGCGTAGCTGGCCGTGTCCGTCCCCGCGCCGCCGTCCAGCGCGTCGGCCCCGCCGCCGCCCTCGACCGTGTCGTTGCCCGCGCCCGCGGACAGGGCATTCGCCAGCCCGTCGCCGTACAGCGCGTCCGCCTGGGCGGAGCCGATCAGGTTCTCGATCTGCGTCAGCGTATCGCCAGCGGCGTCGCCGCCGCTGGCGGCGCTGCCGTCCAGCCGCACCGTCACGCCCAGCGACGAGGCCGCGTAGCTGGCCGTGTCGATGCCGGCGCCGCCGATCAGCGTGTCCGCCCCCCCGCCGCCGACCAGCAGGTCGTCGCCGCCCGCGCCGTTCAGCACGTTCGCCGCGCCGTCGCCGGTCAGCGTGTCCGCGTTGGCGGAGCCGGTGACGTTCTCGACATTGGTCAGCGTGTCGCCCTGGGCGTCGCCGCCGCTGCCGCTTCCCGAGGCGAGCGACACGGTGACCGCACCGGAGGATCCGGCGTAACTGACCGTATCCGTGCCGCCGCCACCGTCGATCGCGTCGGCCCCGCCGCCGCCCTCGATCGCATCGTTGCCGGTGCCGCCGAAGATGGCGTTCGCGACGCCGTCCCCGGTCAGCGTGTCGGCATGGTTCGACCCGATCAGGTTCTCGATGCCCGACAGGCTGTCGCCCTGCGCGTCGCCACCCGCGTTGGCGGCGCCGTTGATCGTCACCGTCACGCCCGCGGTGGAGGCGGCATAGGTGATGGTGTCGACGCCGTTGCCGCCCGCGATCGTGTCCGCGCCAGCGCCGCCGGACAGCAGGTCGTCGCCGTCGCCGCCGTCGATCGTGTCCGCGCCCGCACCGCCGTCGATCGTGTCCGCCCCCGCGCCGCCGGACAGGTTGTCGTCCGCACTGGCGCCGTAGAGGAAGTCCGCGCCGCCCGAGCCGACGATCGCCTCGAACCCGCTCAGCACGTCGCCCGCCGCGTCCCCGCCGACGCCCGCGCTGCCGTCGAGCCGCACCGTCACCGCCGCGGCCGAGGCCGCGTAGGAGAGCGTGTCGTAGCCCGCGCCGCCGATCAGCGTGTCGGCGCCCGCGCTGCCGTTCACCAGGTCGTCGCCGCCGCCGCCGTCCAGCCGCTCCGCCCCCGCGCCACCGGTCAGCGTGTCGGCGTACCCGCTTCCCACCACGCCCTCGACGGAGACGAAGGTGTCGCCGCTCGCGTCGGCGCCGCTGACCACCAGCGTCCCGCTGGCGAAGCTGGCGGTGATGGCGGCCGAGGAGGTAGCGTAGGAGGCCGAGTCGATGCCGATGCCGCCGTCCAGCACGTCCGCGCCTGCGCCGCCTACCAGCACGTCGTCGCCGTCGCCGCCGCGCAGCGTCTGCGTCCCCGCCGTGCCGTACAGCGTGTCGGCGTAGGCGGAGCCGATCACCGTCTCGATGTTGCTGAGGCGGTCGCCCGCCGCCTCGCCGCCGGACCCCAGGGTGACGCCGTCGGTGTAGACGGTCACGCCGGCACCGGCGGTGGCGTAGCTCGCCGTATCGGTGCCCGCACCACCGTCGATGGTGTCCGCGCCGGCGCCGCCGGTCAGTATGTCGTCGCCGGCCCCGCCGTTGATCGTGTCCGCGCCCACGCCGCCGTCGATCGTGTCGTCGCCCCCGGCGCCGTTGATCGTCTCATCCGCATTGGAGCCGATGATCGTGTCGTTCCCGGCGGAGCCGGTCGCGATCTCGATCGACAGCAGCACGTCGCCTTCCGCATCGCCGCCGCTGGAGGCGCGACCGTCGAGGTACAGCGTCACCGCCGCGGCCGATCCGGTATAGTCGGCGGCGTCGATGCCGATGCCGCCGTTCAGCGTGTCGGCGCCTGCGCCGCCGACCAGCAGGTCGTTGCCGGCGTTGCCGACCAGCACGTTGTCGCCCGCGTCGCCGGTCAGCGTGTCGGCCTGCGCGCTGCCGGTCAGGTTCTCGATCGAGACGAGCGTGTCGCCCGCCGCGTCCCCGCCCGAGCCGCTGCCCGTCGCCAGGCTGACGGTGACGCCGCCCGAGGACGCGCTGTAATCCGCCGTGTCGCGGCCAATGCCGCCGTCCAGCCGGTCCGCGCCCGCGTCGCCGCGGATCGTGTCCGCGCCGTCGCCGCCGTACAGGACGTTGGCCTGCGCATTGCCCCAGATCACGTCGTCGAACCCGGTCGCCGCCAGGATCTCGACGTTGGTCAGCCGGTCCCCCGCCGCTTCGCCGCCCGCGCCGACGGTGCCGTCGAGGCCGACGACCACGGCGCCGCCGCCGTCGTAGGAGATGGTGTCCGTGCCCCCGCCGCCGTCGATCGTATCGGCGCCGCCCAGGCCGCGGAACCACTCGTTCGCGGCCGTCCCCACCGCGCTGTCGTTGCCGGCGGTGAGGAAGATGGTGGTGAAGTTGCGATAGGTGTCGCCCGCGGCATCGCCGCCGACGCCCAGCGTCACGCCGTCCAGGTTGATCGAGACCGCCGCGCTGGTCGAATTCCACGGCGAGCCGGCGCTGGTACCGAAGAACAGGATGTTCGATCCTGCGCCGCCGTCCAGCGCGTCCGCCCCGGCGCCGCCGCTGATGCGATCGTCGCCCGCACCGCCGTTGATCGTGTCGTTGCCATCCAAGCCCAGCAGGGCGTCGTTGCCCGCCCCGCCCGACAGCACGTTGGCGCCGATCGTTCCCACCAGCGTGTCGTCGAAATTGCTGCCGACCAGGTTCTCGATCGCGACGAAGGTGTCGCCGTGCGCGTCGAAGCCGGTGCCGTAGTTGAGGTTCAGATCGACGATGATGCCCCCGACGCTGGCGGAATAGTCGACCGTGTCGATGCCGGCGCCGCCGTCGTTGACGTCGGTGCCCGTGCCGCCCAGCAGCAGGTCGTCGCCGTTGCCGCCCTGCAGCGTGTCGTTGCCCGCGCCCGCGTCCAGAGTGTCGTTGCCGTCGTTGCCGGCGATGGTGTTCTGCCCGGCGTCGCCCGTCAGCGTGTCGGCATGCGCGGAGCCGCGCAGGTTGCTGAAGTTGGAGAAGGTATCGCCCGCCGCATCGCCGAGCGTCCCCGTCCCGTTCGCCAGCGACACGGCCACCGCCGCGGCGGCGCCGGCGTAGCTCAGCGTGTTGACGGCCAGGCCGCCGTCCATCGTGTCGGCGCCAGCGCCGCCCTCGATCGTGTCGTTCCCGTCCTCGCCGTACAGCGAATCGTCACCGGCGCCCCCCGCGATCGTGTCCGCGCCGTTGCCGCCCCAGATCATGTTCGCGTTGACATCGCCGGTCAGCGTGTCGTTCAGGCCCGATCCGACCAGCCGCTCGATGCCGACGAACGTGTCGCCCGCCGCGTCGCCGCCCGTCGCCACGCCCGTGGCGAGCGAGACGGTGACGCCGGCCGAGGAACTCGCGTAGCTGGCCGTGTCCTGTCCGGCACCGCCGTCCAGCACATCCGCGCCGCCGCGGCCCTGCAGCACGTCGTCTCCGGCGCCGCCGGTCAGCACGTTGGCAGCGTTCGAGCCGGTGATCGCGTCGGCTTGGGCCGAGCCGATCGCATTCTCGATCGTGTTGACGACGAACACGTCGCCCTGCGCATCGCCGCCCAGATTCGACAGGCCGTTGAACAGGTCCAGCGTCACGCCCGCGCTGCTGGCGCTGTAGTCAACCGTGTCGATGCCCGTGCCGCCGTCGAACAGGTCCGCGCCCGTACCGCCGATCAGGATATCGTTACCGGCGCCGCCCTCCAGCCGGTCGTCGCCCGCGCCGGTGTTGATCGTGTCGTCCCCGGCGCCCGCCATCACCCACTCACCCGCCGCGGCGCCGACGAACGTGTCGGCGAATCCGGACAGCTGCCAGATCTCGATCGCCGTGTACGTGTCGCCTTGCGCCAGCCCGGTGGACAGCGCGGCGTTGCCGATGTTGACGGTCAGTCCGGAGGAGGACGAGCTGTAGTCGACCGTGTCGTTGCCCGCACCGCCGTCCAGCGTGTCCGCGCCCAGGCCGGGCCGCAGGATGTCGTCGCCCGCGCCGCCCTCGATCGTGTCGGCGTTGGCCGACCCGGTGATGATGTCGTTCTGCGACGAACCGACCACGCGCTCGATGCTGGTCAGCACGTCGCCGGCCGCGTCGCCGAAGCTGCCCGTGGTGCTGCCGTCCATGCGCACCGCGATGCCGGCGGACGCCGAATAGTCCGCCGTGTCGAAGCCCGCGCCACCGTCCAGCGTGTCGGCGCCCGCGCCGCCCGCCAGCACGTCGTCGCCGGCGCCGCCCAGCAGCGTCTCCACCGCGGCGGTGCCGATCAGCGTGTCGGCACTGCCCGATCCGATTACCCGCTCCACGCCGACGATCGTGTCGCCGGCCGCATCGCCGCCGCTCGACGCGGTACCGTCCAGCCGGACGGTGACGCCGGCGCCGCTGGCGGAATAGTCGACCGTGTCGATGCCCGCGCCGCCGTCGATCGCGTCCGCCTGGCCGACGCTGACGATCGTGTCGTCGCCGCCCCAGCCGAGCAGCTCGGTGGAGGACAGCGTGCCGCCGCGCAGCGTGTCGCCGTAGTTGATCGATCCCTCGATCCGCTCGATGCCGGACAGGATGTCGCCCGCAGCCCAGCCGCCCGCGCCCGCCGCGCCGTTGTTGCCGATGGTGACGGCCGCGTCGGAGTTGCGATAGTCCGCGGTGTCGATGCCCGCGCCGCCGATCACCTGGTCCGCGCCCGCGCCGCTGGCGATGCGATCGTCCCCCGCCCCGCCGTCGAGCACGTCCACGCCGGCACCGCCGAACAGGAGGTCGTTGCCGCCGCCCGCCAGGATCGTCGCACCCGTGCCGCTGGTCGTGATCTCGTCGCCCTGTGCGGAGCCGATCACGATCTCCACGTCGAACAGCCGGTCGCCTGCGGCATCGCCGCCCACGCCGAAGCTGCCGTCCATGTAGATGCGCATCCCCGAGCCCGTGGACGCGGAGTAGTCGACCGTGTCGACGCCGTTGCCGCCGCGGTAGACGTCCGCGCCGCCGCTCGCCACGAAGCCGTCGTCGCCCGCGTTGCCGAGGAACTCCTCGTCCGCGGCGGACCCTTCGAACGTGTCGGCGAAGGCCGATCCGACGACACGCTCGATGCCCGTCATCGTGTCGCCCTGCGCGTCGCCGCCGGCGGACGTGCCCGCGGTGCGGATGGAGACGGCTCCCACGGAATCGGCATAGTCCGCGGTGTCGATTCCGCTGCCGCCCGCCAGCACGTCGGCCCCCGCGCCGCCGACCAGCACGTCGTCGCCGATCCCGCCGGATAGCCGGTCCGCGCCGGCACCGCCGCGCAGCGTGTCGTCGCCGTCGAAGCCGTCGAACACGTCGTCGCCGGCGCCGCCGATCATCAGGTCGGACAGGCGCGAACCCTGGAACCGCTCCACCGCCACGAAGGTGTCGCCCTGCGCGTCCCCGCCGGTGGCGGTGCCCGCGACCAGGTCGATGGTCACGCCCGCGCCGGAATTGGAGTAGCTGACCGTATCGACGCCGGCGCCGCCGTCCAGCACGTCCGCACCCGCGTCGCCGCGCAGCGTGTCGTCGCCGGCCTCGCCCAGCAGCGTGTCGCTGCCGCTGCCGCCCGACAGCACGTCGTCGCCGCCGCCGCCGAGCAGCGTCTCGTCGCCGAAGCTGCCGGTCACGGTGTCGGCGTAAGCGGAGCCGATCACCGCCTCCACGCCGGTCAGCCGGTCGCCCGCCGCGAGGTCGCCGCTGCTGGCCGATCCGTCCAGCGCCACCGCGATCGCCGACGCGGCCGCGGCATAGTCGACCGTGTCGAAGCCCGCACCGCCGACCAGGGTGTCCGCGCCCAGGCTGGCGATCAGCAGGTCGTCGCCCGCGCCGCCGTCCAGCGTCTCGGCACCCGCGCCGCCCGCCAGCGTGTCCGCGTGGTCGGAGCCGAGCAGCCGCTCGATCGCGGTGAAGGTGTCCCCCGCGGCATCGCCGAGCGTGCCCGTGCCGGTGGCCAGACTGGCGACGATACCGCTCGCGGCGTGCGCGTAGCTGGCGGTATCGAAGCCTGCGCCGCCGTCGATCGCGTCGGCGCCCCCGCCGCCCTCGATCACGTCGTCGCCGATGCCGCCGGCGAAGCTCTCCGCCGCCGCCGCGCCGGTCAGATTGTCGGCGAACGCCGATCCGATCACCCGCTCCACGCCGATCAGCGTGTCGCCCGCGGCGCTGCCGCCGACGCCCAGGTCGATGCCGTTGGTGAAGACGGCGACCCCCGCGGTGCTGGCCGAATAGTCGGCCGTGTCCATGCCCGCGCCGCCGTCCAGCACGTCGCCGCCCAGCCCGCCGACCAGCAGGTCGTCGCCCGCGCCGCCGACCAGCACGTCCGCCGCATTCGATCCGGTCAGCTGGTCGCCCTGCGCCGAACCGACCACGCGCTCGATACCCGACAGCGTGTCGCCGGCCGCGTCGCCCGCGCTGCCGCTGCCCGCGGCCAGGTTCACCGTCACCGCGCCCGCGCTGGTGGAATAGTCCGCGGTGTCCACGCCGTCGCCGCCCGACAGCACGTCCGCGCCCGCCGCGCCGACCAGCACGTCGTCGCCCGACCCGCCGATCAGCGTCTCCGCCCCGCCCGCGCCGTGCAGCACGTCGTCGTGGGCGGAGCCGCGCAGCACCTCCACGCGGGTCAGCACGTCGCCTTGCGCGTCGCCGCCGCTGCCGGCGGTGCCGTCCAGCCACGCCGTCACGCCCGAGGCGGATGCGGAATAGTCCGCCGTGTCGATGCCTGCCCCGCCGTCGATCGCGTCGTCGCCCGCGCCGCCCGCGATCGTGTCGTCGCCCGCGCCACCGTCCAGCACGTCGCCGCCATCGCCGCCGTCGATGCGGTCGGCACCGCCGCCGCCCTCGATCCGGTCCGTGCCGCCGCTGCCCGCCAGCGTATCGGCGAAGGCGGAGCCGACCACGCGCTCGATGCCGGTCAGCACGTCGCCCAGCGCCTCGCCGCCCGAACTCGCCACCCCGTCCATCCGCACCGCCACGCCCGCGGCGGCGGCGGAATAGTCGGCGGTGTCGATGCCCGCACCGCCGTCCAGCACGTCCTGGCCGAGCCCGCCGACCAGCACGTCGTCGCCGTCGCCGCCGGACAATTGGTCGTTGCCGTCGCCGCCGGACAGCCGGTCGTTGCCGGCCAGGCCCAGCATCGTGTCGGCGGTGGCGGTGCCGGTGACGACGTCGTCGCCGCCCGTGGCGATGACGCGCTCGATCTCGCTCAGCACGTCGCCCTGCGCCTCGCCGCCCGACGAGACCGCGCCGTCCATGTGGACGGTGACCGGCGCCGCGCCGGCGGAATAATCGACGGTGTCGATCCCGCCGCCGCCGGCCAGCGTGTCCGCGCCGGCCGAGCCGAAGATCGTGTCGTCGCCCGCGCCCGCCTCGACCCGGTCGGCCCCGGCCGAGCCGACGAAGGTGTCGGCCTGGCTCGACCCGATGACGTGCTCGATCCCGGTCAGCACGTCGCCCTCGGCATCGCCGCCGGTGGAGGCGACGCCGTCCAGCCGCACGTTCACGCCGGAGAGCGAGGTGGCGTAGCTGGCGATGTCGTAGCCCGCGCCGCCGTCGATCGCGTCGGCGCCGACGCCCCCCGCGATCGTGTCGTCGCCCGCCTCGCCCGCCAGCGCGTCGTCGCCGCCGCCGCCCAGGATCGTGTCGTTGCCCGCGCCGCCCAGCAGCGTCTCGCTGCCGTTGCCGCCGTTCAGGCGATCGTCGAAGGCGGAGCCGACCAGCCGCTCGATCGAGGTCAGCACGTCGCCCTGCGCGTCGCCGCGGCTGCCGCTGGTGCCGTCGAGGTAGACGGTCACCGCCGCGCCCGCGCCGGCGTAGCTCGCCGTGTCGATCCCCGCGCCGCCGTCGATCGCGTCGGCACCCGCGCCGCCGGTGATCGTGTCGTCGCCCGCGCCGCCCGCCAGCGCGTCGTTGCCCGCACCGCCGTCGATCGCGTCGTTGCCGATGCCGCCCAGGATCGTGTCGTCGCCCGCCGAACCGCCCAGCGTGTCGGCGAAGTCGGAGCCGACCAGCCGCTCGATCGTGTCGAGCATGTCGCCGGTGGCCTCGCCGCCGGTCCCCGCGCTGCCGTCCAGCGCCACGGCGACGCCGGCCGTGGCGGCCGAATAGTCCGCGGTGTCCTGGCCCGCGCCGCCGTGCAGCCGGTCCGCGCCGATCCCGCCGACCAGCACGTCGGCACCGTCGTTGCCGAACAGTTCCTCGTCCGCCGCACCGCCGCGCAGCGTGTCGCCCTGCGCGGAGCCGAGCACCCGCTCGATGCCGCTCAGCAGGTCGCCGTCGGCGTCCCCGCCGCTGGAGGCGAGCCCGTCGAGGTTCACCGTCACCGCACCGACGGAGGCGGTGTAGTCGGCGGTGTCCACGCCCGCGCCGCCATCGATCGTGTCCGATCCCAGGCCGCCCGCGATCGTGTCGTCGCCCGCGCCGCCCTGGATCTGGTCGCTGCCCATGCCGCCCAGCAGCACGTCGTCACCGGCCATGCCTACCAGCACGTCGTCGCCCGCCGATCCGGTCAGCCGGTCCGCTTGCGCGGAGCCGACCAGCCGCTCGATCCCGGTCAGCACGTCACCCGCGGCGTCGCCGCCGCTGCCCGCCACGCCGTTCAGCCCCACCGTCACGCCCAGCGCCGACGCGGAATAATCGACGCTGTCGAAGCCCCCGCCGCCGCGCAAGGTATCCGCCCCGGCCGACCCGGTCAGCACGTCGTCGCCGTCGCCGCCCTCCAGCGTCTCCGCCATCGCGCCGCCGCGCAGCGTGTCGTCGAAATCGGTGCCGATCAGCCGCTCGACGTTCGCGATCGTGTCGCCCGCGGCGTCGCCGCCGGTCTGCGCGCCGCCATCGAGGCCCGCGTTCACCGCCGCGGCCGAGGCGGCGTAGCTGATCGTGTCGGTGCCCGCGCCGCCGTCCATCGCGTCGGCGCCCAGGCCGCCCGCCAGCACGTCGTCGCCCGCGCCGCCGCGCAGCGTGTCCGCGCCGGCGTTGCCGGACAGCAGGTCGTCGCCCGCGCCGCCCTCCAGCGTGTCCGCCCCCGCCGAACCGTTCAGCACGTCGTTGCCGGCCGAGCCGATGGCGCGCTCGATCCCGGTCAGCGTGTCGCCGGCGGCGTCGCCGCCGATCGACACGGAACCGTCCAGGTTGACCGTCACCGCCGCCACGCTGGCGCCGTAGTCAACGGTGTCGAAGCCGCTGCCGCCGTCCAGCGCGTCCGCGCCGGCGCTGCCCAGCAGCACGTCGTCGCCCGCGCCGCCCATCAGCGTCTCGGCACCCGCCCGCCCGCCCAGCCGGTCGGCGAAGGCCGAGCCCTCGAGCGCCTCGACGTTGGCGATCGTGTCGCCCGCGGCGTCGCCGCCGCTGCCGATCGTGCCGTCCAGGTACGCGCTGACGCCCGCGCTCGACGCGGCATAGGTGACGAGGTCCGCGCCGGTGCCGCCGTCGATGACGTCGGCGCCCGCGCCGCCCGACAGCAGGTCGTCGCCCGACCCGCCCGCCAGCTGGTCGTCGCCCGCGCCGCCGCTCAGCTCGTCGTCGCCGGCCATGCCGAGCAGCGCGTCGTTGCCGGCACCGCCGGTCAGCACGTCGCCGTTGCCCGACCCGATGATGCGCTCGATCCCGGTCAGCGTGTCGCCCTGCGCGTCGCCGCCGGCGCCCACACGGCCGTCCAGGCCCACGGTGACGCCCAGGTCGGACCCGCTATAGTCCGCGGTGTCGATGCCGCTGCCGCCGTCCAGCACGTCCGCGCCGGTGCCGCCGCGCAGCAGGTCGTCGCCCGCTCCGCCGCGCAGCGTGTCGCCGCCGCCGTTGCCGATCAGCGTGTCGTTGCCTGCCCCGCCCTCGAACGTCTCGCCGGCGGAGATGCCGGTAATGACGTCGTCGTGCGCGGAGCCGACCACGCGCTCGATCCGCACCAGCGTGTCGCCCTGCGCGTCGCCGCCCGACGCGCTCGACCCATCGAGCACGACGTCGATCGCGCCCGCGCTCGCCGAATAGTCGGCGGTGTCGAATCCCGCGCCGCCGTCGATCGCGTCCGCACCCGCACCGCCCGCCAGCACGTCGTCGCCGACGCCGCCGTCGATCAGGTCCGCGCCCGCGCCGCCGGAGAGGGTATCGTCGCCCAGGCCGCCGTCGAACTGCTCGTCCGCCGCCGTGCCGGTCAGCCGGTCGGCGTGGTCGGATCCAATCAGGTGCTCGATGCCGGCGAAGGTGTCGCCCTGCGCGTCGCCGCCGCTGCCGGTGCCGCTGCCCAGGTCCACCGTCACCGCCGCGCCCGACAGCGCGAAGGTGACCGTGTCGATCCCCGTGCCGCCGTCGAAGCGGTCCGCGCCCGCGCCGCCGTCCAACACGTCGTCGCCGGTGCCGCCCAGCAGCACGTCGTCGCCCGCCGCGCCGGTCAGGCGATCCGCGCCCGCGCCGCCCTCCAGCACGTCGCCGCCGCCGCCGCCCGACAGCGCGTCGTCGTGCGCAGAGCCGAGCAGCCGCTCGATTCCTGTCAGCCGGTCGCCCGAGGCGTCCCCGCTGGAGCCGAACGATCCGTCCAGCGCCACCGTCACGCCCGCCGCCGACGCGGAATAATCGGCGGTGTCGAAGCCCGCGCCGCCTTCCAGCCGGTCGCTGCCCAGGCTGCCCTTCAGCACGTCGTCGCCCGCGCCGCCGTCCAGCGTCTCGCCGTCGATGCCGCCCGACAGCGTGTCGGCCTGCGCCGATCCGGTGATCCGCTCGATGCCCGTCAGCGTGTCGCCCTGCGCGTCGCCGCCGCTGCCGGTGCTGCCGTCCAGCCCCACCGTGACGCCCAGCGCGGAGGTGGAATAATCCGCCGTGTCGACCCCGTCGCCGCCGTCCAGCGCGTCCGCGCCCGCGCCGCCGCGCAGAATGTCGTCCCCGTCCGCGCCGCGGATCACGTCCGCCCCCGCGCTGCCGCGCAACAGGTCGTCGAAGGCGGAGCCGATCAGCCGCTCGGCATTGACGATCGTGTCGCCCGCCGCGGTGCCGCCCGTGCCGGCGAGGCCGTCCAGCCCCACCTGCACCGCCGCCGACGAATCGGCGTAGCTGACCGTGTCGAAGCCGGCACCGCCGTCGATCGCGTCCGCGCCGGCACCGCCGGTGATGGCGTCGTCGCCCGCGCCGCCGAGCAGCTGGTCGTCGCCGCCTGCGCCCTCGATCACGTCCTCGCCCGCGCCGCCCTCGATCAGGTCGGCCGCGGTGGAGCCGGTCAGCCCGTCGGCGTGCGCCGACCCGACCAGCCGCTCGACATCGACCAACACGTCGCCCGCGGCGTCTCCGCCGCTGCCCGCACGCCCGTCGAGATAGGCGGTGACGCCCGCGCCCGACGCGGCGTAGCTGACCGTGTCCTGCCCCGCGCCGCCGTCCAGCAGGTCGCCGCCCGCGCTGCCCAGCAGCACGTCGTCGCCCGCGCCGCCGCGGATCGTCTCCGCTCCCGCGCCGCCGCCCAGCGCGTCCGCGTGCGCGGAGCCAACCAGCGTCTCGATCCCGCTCAGCCGGTCACCCGCCGCCTCGCCGCCGGTCCCCGCGCCGCCGTCCAGCGACACCGCCACGCCCGAAGCCGCCGCGGCGTAGCTGGCGGTATCCTGCCCCGCGCCGCCGTCCAGCACGTCGGCGCCCAGCCCGCCGACCAGCAGGTCGTCGCCGCCGTTGCCGACCAGCACGTCGTCGCTCGCCGCGCCGGTCAGGACGTCGTTCAGCCCCGATCCGATCACCCGCTCCACGCCCGACAGCGTGTCGCCCTCGGCGTCGCCGCCGGTGTTCAGCCCGCCGTCCAGCCGCACGTCCACGCCGCCGACGGAGGTGGAATAGTCCGCCGTGTCGAAGCCCGTGCCGCCCAGGATCGCGTCCGCTCCCGCGCCGCCCTCGATCGTGTCGTCGCCCGCGCCGCCGTCCAGCGTGTCGCTGCCGCCCGCGCCGAACAGCCGGTCGTCGCCCGCGCCGCCCGACAGCTCGTTGGCGCCCGCGTCGCCGGTCAACCGGTCGTCCAGCGCCGAGCCGATCACGCGCTCGATGCCGGACAGGACGTCGCCCTGCGCGTCGCCGCCCGCGGCGGTCTGCCCGTCGAGCGACACCGTCACCGCGCCCGCGCTGGTCGAATAGTCGACCGTGTCGCGCCCGGCGCCCCCAGCCAGCACGTCCGCCCCCGCGCCGCCCGCCAGCACGTCGTCGCCGATCCCGCCGTCGAGCAGGTCGTCGCCCGCGCCGCCGGTCAGCCGGTCGTCGCCGTCGCGCCCCTCCAGCGTGTCCGCGCCCGCACCGCCCGCGATCGCGTCGGCGAAGGCGGAGCCGCGCACGATCTCGATCCCGGCGAAGCTGTCGCCCGCCGCGTCGCCCAGCGTGCCGCCGGTGGCGAGGTCCAGCGCCACGCCCGCGCCCGCGCCGGAATAGTCAGCGACGTCGATCCCCGCGCCGCCGTCAAGCACGTCGGCGCCCACGCCGCCCGCCAGTACGTCGTCGCCCGCGCCGCCGACCAGCGTCTCGTCCGCCGCGCCGCCGGTCAGCCGGTCGCCGAAAGCCGAGCCGACCACGCGCTCGATGCCCGACAGCGTATCGCCCTCGGCCCAGCCGCCGCGGCCGGTGCCGGTGGACAGGTCGACGCGCACGTCATTGTCGGACCGCGAGTAATCGGCTGTGTCCGTTCCCGCGCCGCCCAGGATCGCGTCGGCGCCGGTGCCGCCGTCGATGGTGTCGTCGCCGTCGCCGCCGTCGAGCCGATCGTCGCCCGCGCCGCCCGCGATGCGGTCGTCGCCCGCGCCGCCGTCCAGCACGTCGGCCGCCCCCGATCCGTCGATCGCGTCGTCAAAGGCGGAGCCGGTCACGCGCTCGATCGAAACCAGCCGGTCGCCGGCCGCATCGCCCTGCGTGCCCGTACCGGTCGCCAGCGACACGGCGATGCCCGCGCCCGCGTCCGAATAGTCGGCGGTGTCGGTGCCGATGCCGCCGTCGATCAGGTCCGCACCCGCGCGCCCGGCCAGCACGTCGTCGCCCGCGCCGCCCGTCAGCGTGTCGGCCGCGGCGGTGCCGCGCAGCACGTCGTCGTGCGAGGAGCCGATCAGGTTCTCGACCCGGAGCAGCCGGTCGCCCTCGGCCGCGCCGCCGGTGGAGATGCTGCCGTCGACGGAGACGTTCACGCCCGACGTGGAGCTGGAATAATCGACCGTGTCGATCCCGGCGCCGCCGTCCAGCAGGTCCGCCCCGGCGCCGCCGTCCAGCACGTCGTCGCCCGCGCCGCCGAGCAGATCGTCGTCGCCGCCGCCACCCGCCAGCCGGTCGTTGCCCGCACCGCCATCCAGCCGCTCGCGCGCTCCGCTGCCGGTCAGCTCGTCGTCCAGCGTCGAGCCGATCACGCCCTCGATCGCGATCAGCTGGTCCCCGGCCGCGTCGCCGCCGATGCCCAGCGAACCGTCCAGCACCACGCGCACCGCGCCCGCGGACTGCGAGTAATCGACCATGTCGAAGCCCGCGCCGCCGTCGATCACGTCCGCGCCGATGCTGCCCACGATGCGGTCGTCGCCCGCGCCGCCCAGGATCGCGTCGGCGCCGGTGCCGCCACCCAGCACATCGTCGTGCGCGGAACCGACCAGCCGCTCGATGTCGCTCAACCGGTCGCCCAGGCCGTCGCCGCCCGTGCCCGCGCTGCCGTCCAGCGACACCGCCACGCCCGCGGCGGCATCGGCGTAGCTCGCCGTGTCGATGCCGCTGCCGCCTTCCAGCACGTCCGCGCCCGCGCCGCCCTGCAACACGTCGTCACCGCTGCCGCCCAGCAGGCGGTCCGCCCCCGCGCCGCCCGCCAGAACGTCGTCGCCCGCGCCGCCCGACAGCGTCTCGTCCGCCGCATCACCCACGAGCCGATCGTCCGAGCTGGAGCCGATCACCGATTCGATGCCGGACAGCTGGTCGCCCTGCGCGTCGCCGCCGCTGCCCACCGTGCCGTCCAGTCGGAGGTCTATTCCGGCGGTGCTGGCGGAATAATCCACCGTGTCGCGGCCTGCGCCGCCCTCCAGCCGGTCCGCGCCCGCGCCGCCCGTCAGGTGGTCGTCTCCGTCGCCGCCGATCAGGCGATCGTTGCCCAGTCCACCCGCCAGCAGATCGTCGCCCGCGCCGCCGACCAGCTCGTCGTCCAGCACGCCGCCCGACAGGCGGTCGTCGAACGCGGTGCCGACCAGCCGCTCGATGCCGGACAGCACGTCGCCCTGCGCGTCGCCCCCGGCGCCGATCGTGCCGTCCAGGCCCACCGACACGGCCGCGGCCGAGCCGGAATAGTCAGCGGTGTCGCGGCCCGCGCCGCCGATCAGCGTGTCCGCCCCGCCGCGTCCCTGCAGCACGTCGTCGCCCGCGCCGCCGTCCAGCACGTCCGCCGCGGCGGTGCCGCGCAGCACGTCGTCGCCCGACGATCCGGTCAGGTTCTCGATCCCGACCAGCCGGTCGCCCTCGGCGTCGCCGCCGCGGCCGGTGCCCGCCGCCAGGTCCACGTCGACCGCGGCGGCGGAGGCGGAATAGTCCGCCGTGTCCACGCCCGCGCCGCCGTCCAGCAGGTCGGCGCCGCCGCGGCCCTGGAGCACGTCGTCGCCGCCGCCGCCGATCAGGTCCTCGTCCGCGCCCGCGCCGCGCAGCACGTCGGCATGGCCGCTGCCGATCACGCGCTCGATCGAGGCGAGCGTGTCGCCGGTCGCGTCGCTGCCGAGGCCCGTCGCGCCGTCCAGCGCCACCTGCACGCCCGCGGTGGCGGCGGAATAGTCCGCCGTGTCGAAGCCCGCCCCGCCGTCGATCGCGTCCGCGCCCGATCCGCCCTCGATCACGTCGTCGCCGTCGCCGCCGGCCAGCCGGTCGTTGCCGCGTCCGCCGGCCAGAACGTCGTCGCCCGCCGCGCCCTCCAGCCGGTCGTCACCGTCGCCGCCGGTCAGCCGGTCGGCGAAGGCGGAGCCGAGAATTCCCTCGACCGCGCTCAACCGGTCGCCCGCCGCGTCGCCGCCCACGCCCGCGCTGCCGTCCAGCGCGATCGTCACGCCCGCGGCCGACGCGGCATAATCCGCCACGTCCACGCCCGCCCCGCCGCGGATGTCGTCGGCCCCGGCCCCGCCGGTCAGCACATCGTCGCCATCGCCGCCGTCGATCGTGTCGTCGCCGCTGCCGCCGTCGATGCGGTCGTCGCCGATCCCGCCGTCCAGCCGGTCGTCGCCCCCGGCACCGGACAGCACGTCGGCACCGCCGCCGCCCTCGATCACCTCGTCCGCCGCGACGCCGGCGACGACGTCGCCGTAGCCCGAGCCGACGATGCGCTCGACCCCCAGCACGCGGTCGCCCGCGGCGTCGCCGCCCGTCGCCACGCTGCCGTCCAGCGTCAGGCGGATGCCGGCGTTGCTGGCGGAATAGTCGGCGGTGTCGAAGCCCGCGCCACCGTCGAGAAGATCGGCCCCGCCGCGCCCCGCCAGCACGTCGTCGCCCGCGCCGCCCGACAGCGCCTCGTCGCCGTCCCCGCCGCGGATCAGGTCGCCGAACGATGACCCGACGATCGCCTCGATCCCCGCCAGCGTGTCGCCCTGCGCATGCCCGCCCGTCGCCGACCCGGCGGCCAGGTCGATCGAGACCGCCGCGTCCGACGCGGCATAGTCCGCGGTGTCGAAGCCCGCGCCGCCCTCCAGCCGGTCCGCGCCCGCCATGCCGGCCAGCCGGTCGTCGCCGCCCCCGCCCTGGAGCACGTCGGCCTCGGCCGAGCCGCGCAGACGGTCGGCGAAGGCGGAGCCGGCGATCCCCTCGATCCCGTCGTACCGATCGCCCGCGGCGTCGCCGCCGGTATTCGCGCCGCCGTCCAGCGTCGCGTCCACGCCGGCCGCGCTCTGCGAGTAATCGGCGATGTCGACCCCCGCGCCGCCCACCAGCAGGTCGGCGCCGCCGCGGCCTGCCAGCAGGTCGTCGCCCGCGCCGCCCTCCAGCGTGTCGGCACCGGCCCCGCCGGTCAGCCGGTCGTCGAAGGCGGAGCCGACGATCCGCTCGATCCCGCTCAGCCGGTCGCCCTGCGCATCGCCGCCCGCGCCCAGCGAGCCGTCGTTGGCGACCACCACGTTCGATGCCGACTGTGAGTAGTCGGCAGTGTCGAAGCCCGCGCCGCCGTCCAGCTCGTCGCTGCCCAGCCCGCCGCGCAGCACGTCGTCGCCCGCACCGCCCGACAGGCGGTTGGCCAATTCGTTGCCCGACAGCACGTCGTCGTTCGCCGATCCCGTCAGCCCCTCGATGTCGACCAGCCGGTCGCCCGCGGCATCGCCCCCGATGCCCGCGCTGCCGTCCAGCGAGACGACCACGCGCTCGCCCGAGCGGGAGTAGTCGGCCACGTCGAAACCGGTGCCGCCGTCCAGCAGGTCCGCGCCCGCGCCGCCGTCCAGCACGTCGTCGCCAGCCCCGCCCGACAGGCGGTTGGCCGCCGCGTCGCCGAGCAGTCGGTCGCCGTAATTGGAGCCGGCGACATCCTCGATGCCGTCCAGCACGTCGCCCTCGGCGGTGCCGCCCGCGCCGGTGCCGCGCGCCAGGTCCACCGTCACCGCGTCGCTCGAATCGCCGTAGCTCGCCGTGTCCGATCCCGCGCCGCCCAGCAGCCGGTCCGCGCCCAGCCCGCCGCGCAGCAGGTCGTCGCCCGCGCCGCCTTCCAGCACGTTGTCGCCGCTGTCGCCACGCAGGTCGTCGGCGTAGCGGCTGCCGAGCACGCGCTCCACGCCGGTCAGCCGGTCGCCCTCCGCGACGTCGCCGGCGGAGGCGTTGCCGTCCAGCCGCACCGTCACGCTGCCGCCCGCGGCGGAATAGTCCGCGGTGTCGAAGCCCTCGCCGCCGTGCAACAGGTCCGCGCCCGCGCCGCCGGTCAGCAGGTCGTCGCCCGCGCCGCCCGCCAGCACGTCGTCGCCCGCGCTGCCGCCCAGGCGATCGTCGTGCGCCGATCCGACCAGCCGCTCGACGCCCGACAGCTGGTCGCCCTGCGCATCGCCGCCGCTCCCGGTGCTGCCGTCCAGCGCCACCGTCACGCCGCTGGCGGAGGTGGAATAATCGGCGGTGTCCTCTCCCTCGCCGCCCTGCAGCACGTCGGCCCCGGCGCCGCCCTGGAGCACGTCGTCGCCGGCGCGGCCCTCCAGCCGGTCGTCCGCCGTGCCGCCGATCAGGCGATCGTCCAGCGCCGAGCCGATCGCGTGTTCGATGCTGGTCAGCCGGTCGCCGTCGGCGTCGCCGCCCTCGGACAGTCCACCGTCCAGCCGCACCGTCACGCCGAAGCGCGACAGCGAGTAATCGACCGCGTCCACGCCCGCGCCGCCGTCGATCCGGTCCGCGCCGCCCAGCCCCAGCAGCACGTCGTTCCCGGCATTGCCGCGCAGCACGTCGTCCCCCGCCGTGCCGATCAGCACGTCGTCGTGGCGCGATCCCTCCAGCCCCTCGATACCGACGAAGCGGTCGCCCAGCGCATCGGCGCCGTCCAGCGTGGCGCCGTCCAGCGACACGCGCACGCCCGCCGCCGCGCCGTCGTAGCTGGCGATGTCGAAGCCCGCACCGCCGTCGATCGTGTCGGCACCCAGCCCGCCCTCGATCACGTCGTCGCCCGCGCCGCCGGCCAGCACCTCGGCCGCCGCGCCGCCGACCAGGCGGTCGGCGTGGGCCGATCCGGTCAGCTTCTCGATGCCGGCATAGGTGTCGCCCTCGGCGTCGCCGCCGCTGCCGGCGCGCCCGTCGAGGTAGACGGTCACGCCCACCGCGCTGGCGGAGAAATCGACGCTGTCGACGCCCGCGCCGCCGTCGATCCGGTCCGCCCCGGCGCCGCCGGTCAGCAGATTGTCGCCTGCGTCGCCGACCAGCACGTCGTCGTGCGCGGAGCCGACCACCGCCTCGATCGCGACCAGCGTGTCGCCCTCGGCATCCCCGCCGACGCCTGCACGCCCGTCGAGATAGGCGGTGATCCCGCCGGCGGAGGCGGAATAATCGGCCACGTCGTAGCCCGCGCCGCCGTCCAGCCGGTCCGCACCGGCGCTGCCCGTCAGCCGGTCGTCGCCCGCCGCACCCTTCAGCGTCTCCGCCGCCGCGCCGCCGTGCAGCACGTCGTTGCGGTCGGTCGCGATCACGACCTCCACGTTGGCGAGGTGATCCCCCTCCGCCTCGCCGCCCTTGGACGCCGTGCCGTCGAGGAAGATCTCGATCCCGTCCTTGCCTTCCGCCGCGCCGGCCAGCGCGCGCGAATAGTCCACCGTGTCGGTTCCGCCGGCGCCGTCGATCGCGTCGGCGCCCTTGCCGCCGTCGATCACGTTGTCGCCGTCGCTGCCCTTCAGCACGTCGTCGTGTGCGGAACCGGCGATGTTCTCGACATTGGCGTAGGTGTCGCCGTGGGCGTAGCCGCCCTCGCCCTTGCCCGCGGCCAGGTCCACCTTCACCGCGACGTTGGACCGCTCGTAGCTGACCCAGTCCGCGCCGGTGCCGCCGTCGATCTGGTCCTCGCCGATCCCCGCGACGATCCGGTCGTCGCCGCCGCCGGCGTTGATGACGTTGCCCGGGGGGTTGGAGAACAGCACGTAGACGGGATTGCCGCTGACCGGATCGGTCACGGTCATGTCGGCCTGCGATGCCACCAGCTTCACGCCGAAGTGGGTCGACACCTCCACGCTGTTCGAGCTGTTCTTGCCGTCGCTCGACAGGCCCAGCTGCACCGGCAGGAAGAACTCGTCCTGGAAGCCGCTGGCATTGGCCTTCGTGCCGACTTCCGGCACCGCGTAGATCAGCTGCAGGTCGAACGCGAACGCGGACTGCGACGCCGGCACCGCCTTCATCACGCCGGTGGCGTCGGCGACCTGCGTCAGCTTCGCGATCGAACCCTGGTCGATGTCGACCAGCCACCCCTTGTCGGTGCGCGTCGCGTTGGCGATGGCGAAGCCGTCGGGCAGCGACGGGATCAGGACGGAGGTGAGCGTCAGCCCCTTGGCCGGCACCATCGCCTCGACGTGCAGCACGCGCAGCGACGCGCCCGGGGGCGCCGCCTTGGGATCGTCGGCGTAGATCGTCTCCGACGAATCGGTGCCGGTGACGGTCTCCTTCGCCGACTGCGCGGCGTAGCTGGCGTCCTTGGACGATCCGGTCGCGCCCGTCGCGCCCTTCACCGTCGTGACGCCGGCTTCCGTGCCGGTCTTCACGCCTTCCTGGTTGAACAGCTGGAACTTCAGCGTAGGCACCAGCTTGCCGATCCCCGCCGCGCCGATCGCATCGTCGGGCGCCGGCTCGATCGCGCGCGCCGACGGCGGGTTCGATGGGGCACTGGCGGACGACTGCGTGTTGCTGATCTTCTCCGTCAGCCGCTGCGCCTCGCCGTCGGACTTGTGCTGGTTCTCCTCCTTCGCCTGCGCCGCCTGCTGCTGCGCCTGTGCGTCCTTCGGCTGGATCGATCCGGCGTCGGTCTGCTTCTCGCCCTGCGACTTGGCGTCGGTCTGCGTGTCCGACGCGGCGGAGGACAGCGCCAGCTTCATCGGCAGCGGCTGCTCCTTGATCTCGCCCACCTGCGAGAAGGTGCCCTCGGCATCCACCTGCTTGTCGTCGAAGACGAACTGCGCCTTGCGGCCGGAGAACACCGCCAGCGCCATGCCGGGAATGACGATCTTCGTGCCGTCCTCGAAGACGAGCACGACGTCGATGTCGACGATCTCCACCTTGAACGGGGCGTAGCGCATGTGCAGCAGCGCCTTGTCGTCGGCGCCCAGCTGCACGACCTTGGAGACGCCCGCCGGCAGCGCCAGCGACGCCTTGCCGACCGTCACTTCCGCCGGATCGGCCACCAGCGCCGCCTTGGGCGCGAGCGGCGTCTTGCCGGAACCAGACCTACCAGGCTTCATCGACTTCGCCATGTGCGGCAGTCCCCCTTTGCGGGGGATCATGCACGCGAAGTCGTAAAGGATTGTTTACCACGAAAGGCGCGTGGACGCAGTGACTTCTACCGCCGCGGCTGGTCCTTTGCCGGCACCACCAGCTTGGGCAGCTTCTCGCCCTGGCTGAGCAGGTCGAACAATCCGCCCAGCTTCTGCAGCACGCGGAACTCAGCGAGCTGCATCGCGGTGCCGTTCGTCACCTGGCTGGCGCGCGCGTTGAACAGGATCTGCTGGCTGTCGAGCAGGTCGAAGACGGTGCGCTTCCCCTCACGGAACTGCTGCGTGTAGAGCTGCACCACCTTCTGCGACGAGGCGATCTCGCTGTCGATCGTGGCGGTCTTCGCCCGCGCCGCCTCCAGCGCGTTGAAGTCGATCCGCAGGTCCTGCTCCACCTCGCGGCGGCGACGCTCCAGCTCGTAATCGGCCTCGCGCAGCCGCGCCGACAGGCGGTTGCGCACCGCCACGTCCGCCCCGCCGTTCAGGAAGCCATAGGTGACGGTCACCATGCCGCGTGCGTCGCGGTTCTGGCCGGTGCGGCCCTGCACGTCGTCGCGCCAATTGGCCTGCGCCAGCAGGCCGACCTTGGGAAAGAAGGTGCCGGTCTGGCTCGCGCGCTGCCGCTCGATCGAGCGGCGGTCCTGCACCGCCTGCGCCATGCGCGGGCTGTGGTCGGCGATCATCGCCACCGCGGCGTCGGCGCTGGGCGGCAGCGCCGCGGCGGCGCTCGGCACGTCCGCGGCGCGCGCCGGCAGCCGATCGGTCAGCCGGCGATAGCTCTCGCGTGCCTGCTCCAGGGCGCTGCGGCGATCCTGGATCTGCGCCTGCACGTTCTCGCTGCGCGCCTTGGCGCGGCTGACGTCGGCGGGCGTGGTAAGGCCCAGCTCGTTCTGCGTCGTCACCATCTTCAGGATCTTCTGCGCGGCGGCCAGCTCCTCCTCGCCCAGCGCCAGCAGCTTCTGCCGCTCCAGCACGGAAAGGTACGCGGTCGAGATGTCGTAGGACACCGCCTCGATCTTCTCGCGCGTGCCCCATTGCGCCGCGCGATAGCTGGCGCGCGCGCGCTTGATGTCGTTGATCGTGGTGCCGAAGTCGAACAGGTTCTGCCGCACCGACAGCAGCCCCTCGCCGCGGCGCAGGTTGGTGGCGGCGCCGAGCTGCGGATCGTTGAACTCGTTCCCGATCGCAACGGCGATGTCCATGTGCGGCAGGTAGCCGGCCACCGCCTCGTCCACGCCGTACTTCGCGTCGTCCTGCCGCGCGAGCGCGATCTGGATGTCGGGATTGCTCTTCAGCGCCTCGACGATGGCAGCGCGCAGATCCTCGGGCCGGTCGGCCGGGGCGGGCGGTGACGCGGGCGCCGGAACCTGCGCCGTCGACTTCACGGCAAGCGCGGCGCCCGGCAGGACCAGCGGGCGCGACGGCGCCACCGGCATCACGAAGGACGTGATGCGATGGGGATCCTCCACCGGCAGCAGCGCCTCGGCGGCGGGCAGCACGGGGCCGTAGGTCGGCCGGCGGCCCGGCGTGACGAAGCTGATCCGTGCCCAGGTCACCTCGTCGGGTTGCGCCCGGTCGAGCGCACGCGCGTCGGGATCGCCGAGCCGCGGCAGGACGGAAGGGGCCGGCGCGCGCAGCGCGGAGGGCACGATCGCGGCCAGCGCGGGGAGCGCCGGCATCGCGGCGGGCAGCAGCGCGGCGACGGGCAGCGCGCCCGCGGGCACGGCGGCCGTCAGCATCGAGCCGGCGAGCGCGCCTGCCAGGGTGCGCGAGGAGAACGCGTGACGCATGATCCGCTCCGCTCAGGCCGCCGAGGCCGCCGCAGCCGGGGCGGCGCCCGCCTCGGCCAGGATCGCCGCCAGCGTCTCGTCGTCCAGCGGCTCGTCGAAGTGGATGCCGAAGCCCTTGGGCGTCGTGCCGACGATGCGGCCGAACACTTCCTCGCTGCCGATCGTCAGACACACGGGCACGTCGCGGCGATACAGCAGATAGCTGAGCCGCGGCCGGAACAGCGCGCCGCCCGCCGACAGGTCGATGGTGCGGCCGGGGAAGGTGACCACCCGGTCCATCATCATCACCGACCCCTCGATGGCGCAGGCGTGCCGCGCGCTGGCGCGGGAGAAATCGCGCCGGTGGCGGCGCGCGAAGGGGAAGATCGAGGGAAGCTTCATGTTGGCAATCCTCTCATTCGCCAGCCGCGGCGCGCGACGCGGGCGCGGCGGGTTCCGGTCGCGCGGGCGCCTGGTCCTCGACCGGCACGCCCAGCTCGCGACTCAGCTTGTCGAGGTCCGCGCGCGCGCCGCCGGACGTGGCGGTATCGCGATCCTCGATCCGGTCGATCAGCCGGCCCAGCCGCGCGTCGGCGCTGGCCTGCTCCTCCGCCAGCTTGCGCAGCAGGGCGCGATCGGTCTCGCGCTGCGCGGCGAGCCAGCCCACGGTGCCCTCGAACGAGGCGCGCACGTCCTGAACCAGTTGCTCCTGCTGCGTCGACAGCGCGCGCACATCCTGCCGCAGCGCCGCCTCCACCCGCTCGCGCCGCCAGCGCAGCAGCGCTCCCGCACGATCGCGCCAGCCGCGCGCAGGCGCCTCGGTCTCCACGGGCACGCCCACCACGCTCGGTCCGCGCTCCGCAAGTTCCGCCTGCATCGCGATCAGCCGCTCCAGCTGCGCGTGCAGCGTCGCGGCGTCGACCGGCGGCTGCCGCCCGGCCTGCTCCAGCATCGTCTCCATCATCGCCGCCATGGCCAGCCGATCGCGCTCCGCGGTGCGGAACATCGCCTCCACGCGGGTCAGGATCGCGGCCTGGCTGTGCGCCAGCTCGGCGACCGTGGTGACCAGCGGCGTCAGCACCGGCGACGGATCGGCCATCTTGCCGACGTGGCTGCCCAGCGCCTCGATCTGCGTCGCCATGCTGGCGACGGCGCGATGCGTCTCGTCGCCGGCGCGCGCGTCGCTCTCGATCGCGCGGCGCATCTCGTCCAGCTGCTTCGACCCCTGCACCAGCGCCTTGGTGACGCCGGCCAGCTCCACCTTGTTGCTGCTGGCGGCCGCCTGCTCGGTGCCGCCCTCCAGCTCGGCGATGTTCGACAGCCAGTGCTCGAATTCGTTGCGCAGCGTTTTCATCGCGCTGGTCATGAACCGCTCCAGCGCGCCCAGGACCATCGACGTCATCAGGCCGAACAGCGACGAGCTGAAGCCCACCGACATGCCGTTCAGCGGGCCCTTCATCCCCTCGATCAGCTTGCCGAAGCTGTCCGATCCGCCCGCGCCCGACACGTCCATGCTGCCGATCAGGTCGCCGACCGAGTGCACGGTCTTCATCAGCCCCATGAAGGCGCCGAGCAGGCCGAGGAACACCATAAGGCCGGAGAAGTACATGATCGTCGACTTGCGATCGTTGATGCGCTGGTCGACGTCGTGCAGCAGCAGCTGCACCGTGGAGTTGCTGAGATGCAGCGAATCCTGCTTGCCCAGCTCCTCCGTAATCATGCGATAGCCCTGTCCGAGCAGCTCGGGCTCGTGGAAGACGATGGCGGGCTGCTTGTACGGATCGAGCGGTCGACGCGAGCGGACGCCATAATCGACCTTCAGCGCGTTCAGCGCCAGCACCTCGTTCTTCAGCTTCAGCACGTGGCGGAAGGCCAGCCACGCGGCGAGGCCGAAGGTGGCGAAGATCGACAGGTTCAGCGCTGCCTTCGCCTGGATGCCGGCGATGACGAATTCGTGCGCGTAGACGCCCAGGCCGAGAAGGACGACCATGATGGCCGTCATCTTCATCAGTTCGGAACGGATCTTCTTTTCCATGGGCGCTCTCGCTCGCTCAGGGCTTCACGACGACGCGCACGTTGTGCCCGTCCTTCGACGTGGGATCGGTCACGCGGACCTGCGTCCTGATCTTCGCGCCGGCGATGCCCGCGCGGATCAGGACGTTGCGGACCATGGCCGCGCGATAGAAGGCGAGGCGCTGCGCCTCGGTCACCGACATGCTCTGGGGCGCGCTGGACCAGATCTCGTAGGTGGCACCGCCGTCGGCCTTGCCCGCGACGAAGGTCTTCACCTTGCCCTCGGTGTCGGCGTCGAGCCTGACCGCCATCGGATCGAAATCGAGCCGCAGCAGCACGTCCGCGGTCTCCACCTTCACGCCCTTGGTATCGTCGGGCTGCTCGTCCGCCTTTACCGCCAGCCGCAGCGTCTCCGGGGTCTCGCGCGTGCGGATCGACAGCCGGTCCTGCCCGTCGACCGCGGTGTCGCTCTTCAGCACGTCGCCCAGTTCGGCGATCGACGATCCGTCCGGCGCATCGGCGGGCGAGCGCAGGCGCGCGTGGCGATTCGCGTCGGCGGCGGTGGCGCCCGCGGGCACCTTGGGCGCCTCGCCGACCTTCTGGTGCTGCGCGTCGTAATTCGCCTTGAACCGCTCCACCGCGCGCTGCGACAGCACCATCACCGCCGCGCTCATGATGACGAGCAGGAAGGTGACGACCATGATGACGGTCGTCAGCACGTCGACGAACGCCGGCCAGTGATTGACTTCGCCCTCGGCCGATCCGCCTGCCACGTTCCACCCCTCTCGCGCCGCACAAGTTGCGGTGCCCGGCGCCTGCGATAGTCGAGCGATGGTTAAGAGACGGATAACCATGGAGCCGCTTCGACAGCTTTGCTAAGTGACTGACGTGCTTGGTCCCGGCGACCCCGTCCCGCCCTTCAGGGCGCGCACCCGCGGCAATCCCGCCTACGCCTTCGACAGCGTGGCGGGGCGGCACGTCGCCGTCACGCTGATCGGACGGCTGGCGGTGCCCGGCGTCGCCGCGATGGTGCGCGCGCTGCGCGAGGACGACGGGCTGTTCGACGACGAGCGCGCGAGCCATTTCGTCGTCACCGCCGATCCTGCCGACCTCGACACGCTGCCCGACCGCTATCCGGGCGTCCGCACGCTGGCTGACGACGGGTTCGCGGCGGCCGACGCCTTCGGCTGCCGCACCGGCGACGACCTGCGGCTCGCCACGTTCCTGCTCGACCCCGGCCTGCGAGTCGTGGCGGTCCTGCCGGTGGAGGACGCGGATCGCCACGCGGCCGACGTCCACGCCGCGATGCGCGCGCTGCTCGGCGCCGCGCCGGCGGACGGCCTCGCCCCCGTGCTGGTCGTGCCGCACCTGCTGGAGCCGGCGCTGTGCCGCCGCTTCATCGACTATTGCGAGTCGCAGGGGGCGGAGGACAGCGGCTACATGAAGACCGATCCGGCGACCGGTCGCACCGTGCTGGTGGTCGATCACCACCACAAGCGGCGCAGCGACTGCCTGATCGAGGACGAGGAGCTGCGCGCCGCGTTGCGCCACCGCGTGATGCGGCGGCTGGTGCCGGCGATCCAGCGCGCGTTCCAGTTCCGCGTGTCGCGCATGGAACGCTACCTGATCGGCCGCTACGACAGTGCGACCGGCGGACATTTCCGCCCGCACAAGGACAATACCACGCGCGGCACCGCGCACCGCCGCTTCGCCGTGTCGATCAACCTGGACGCCGACGCGCACGAGGGCGGAGACCTGCGCTTTCCCGAGTTCGGCCGGCGCACGTATCGTCCGCCGACGGGGGGCGCGGTGGTCTTCTCCTGCTCGCTGCTGCACGAGGCGACGCCGGTGACGGCCGGGGTGCGCCACTGCATCCTGCCGTTCCTCTACGACGAGGCGGCGGCGCAGGTGCGGCTGGAGAATGCGCGCTATCTCGACGACCCGGCGCTGCGCGACCAGGTGATCGCCTCGGTGACGGCGCGCTGATCCTCCCGCGCGCTGCGGCGGATCACGCCACCTTCGCGCGGGGAGCCTTCAGCATCGCCACCACCTCGTCGCGCGGGCGGTCGGCCGTCACCCGGCCGTCGTCCAGCCAGATCACGCGGTCGACCATGTCGAGCAGCGCCAGCCGGTGCGTCGCGACGATCAGCGTGCGGTCGCGCGTCGCCTCGCGCAGGCCGCGGATCACCGCCTGCTCGCTGCCCACGTCCATCGACGCGGTCGGCTCGTCCAGCAGCAGCACCTGCGGATCGCGCACCAGCGCGCGCGCCAGCAGCACCGACTGGCGCTGGCCGCCCGACAGGCGGCTGCCGCGCGGGCCGACGCGGCGGCAATAGCCCTCCACGGTGCGGCTGACGAAGCCGTCGAGGCCGGAGGCGCGGATCGCGGCCTCCACCACCTCCTCGTCCGGCTCGTCCATGCCCAGCAGGATGTTCTCCCAGATGGTGGCGTCGAACAGCGTGGCGTCCTGCGCCGAGTAGACGAGGCCGCGACGCAGCTGCGCCGTGGCGTAGTGCGCGGCGGCATGGCCGTCGATCGTCAACAGGCCCGACTGCGCCTCGGCCAAGCCGGCCAGCAGGTGCAGCAGCGTCGTCTTGCCCGAACCCGACTTGCCGATCAGCGCCACCTTCTCCCCCGGGGCGATCGACAGCGTGATCCCGGAAAGGCTGGGCGCCGCCGCGCCGGGGTGGACGACACCCACGTCGGCCAGACGGAAGTCGCCGCGCACGCGGGCGCGCCGCACCGCGGGATCGGACACCTGACGCTCCGCCGGCAGCGCGATGATCGCGGCCAGCCCGGCGAATTGCGCCAGGCTCTGGTACGCCTTGCTGGCGAGGCCGATCGCGGCGGAAACGGGCACCATCGCGCGCCCCGTCAGCATCGTCGCCGCCACCAGAGCGCCGGTGGTCATGACGCCAGCCTTGATCTGGAAGACGCCGATCACGATCACGAGGACCGTCACCATCTGCACCAGCAGCCCGGCCATGCTGCCCGGCAGCTCGTTCCACTTGCGCGTGGCCTTGCCGCTCATCGCCAGGTGGTCGGAGACGACGTCCCACCGCTGCAGGAAATGCCCCTCGGCCTGGTTCGCCTTGATCGTGGCGATGCCGTCCGCGACGTCCACGGCCAGGTCCTGCCGCGCCTGCATCAGCTTCGAGGAGCGTCGGCCCGACAGCTTCACCGCATAATTGCAGACGATGCCGACGATCGCCAGCGCCGCGGCGCCGACGACCGGAGCGGCCACCGCCCAGCCGCCGATCAGCGCGATCAGCGCGAGGTAGAGCGCGAAGAAGGGCAGGTCGACGAGGAACGTCACTACCGCCTGCGGCACCAGCAGCGACAGCCCCTCCACGTCGCGCAGCGCGGTCATCAGCCCGCCCGACGACTGCGTCCGCGCGTTGCGGGCGCGCAGGAAGCTGGCCATCGCGCGGTGCTGCACCGCGTGGCCCACGCGCACGCCGACGGCGTCGACGTAGCTCTGCCGCACGTGCTTGAAGCCGAATTCGAACAGCAGGACGAGCACGACCCCGGCGGACAACGCCCACAGCGACTCGATCGCCAGATTGGGCACGACGCGGTCGTAGATCGCGCGCATGTAGAGCGGGATCGCGAGCGCGCACAGGTTCAGCAGCACCGCCGCCATGACCAGCTGCGCCAGCATGCGTCGCTCGCCGAGGAAGCTGCCGAGCAGCCACAGCCGCGGATTGCGCTGCGCCAGTTCGCCCGCTTCCGCCGCGGCGTCGCCATTGGCGGGATCGACGTGCCCGCACGACAGCATCTCGCCTGCCAGCAGCGGATCGAGGTCGCGCGCGGCGACGCTGCGTGTCCCGCCGGCGTCGCGGACGCGCAGGCCCCCCGCGGGCTCCACCGCCTCGATCACCACGCAGCCGCCGTGGGCCAGCGGCGCCAGCAGCGGTACGTCGGCGATCGCCACGGCGGCGGCGCGGCGCGCGCTCCAGTTCGCCTCCAGCCCCGCGCGAGCGAGCGCGAAGGGGGCGTGTCGCGGGTCCAGCGCGCCGTCGGCGGCGGGCAGGGCCGCGACCAGCATCTCCGCCGAGCTCTCGCGCCCGCACAGCGCCGCCAGCGCCACCAGCGCGTCGACGACGGGCAGCGGCGTCACCGCGATGGCGTCGTTCGCCGCCGCGCGCCGGCCCATGCGCCCGGCGATCCGCTGGGCGAGGCTGATGCCCCTGACGCTGTCACCGCTGTCCATGTCGTGTCGGCTTCCGGTCGGTTGGTCCGGTGCCGATTAAACATTCTTAAGGATAATGATCGGTAAACGCCGTCGCGAACGATGGAACGGACGTGACGATGATCCTTGCCGCGATGCGCGACCGCCTGATCCGCCGGATGGGCGGGGCCAGCCTGTTCGAGAACGTGGACGAGCGAGAGCTCGCCGCCGCGCTGGGCGGGCGCGCGGGCGTCGCGAGCGCGCCGATCGGCGGCATCGCGCCATGGAGCGCGCGCATCCGCACCGACCGGCCGACGAACATCCTGATCGTGACCGGCGCGGTGCTGGCGATCTTCCTCGGCTGGGCGGCGCTCTTCTCCGTCGACAAGGTGACGCGCGGGCAAGGCCGCGTCCTCCCGTCCGTGCAGAACCAGGTCGTCCAGCACCTGGAAGGTGGCATCGTGAAGCGCATCCTGATCGAGGAGGGGCAGCGCGTCCGAAAGGGGCAGGTGCTGCTCCAGCTGTCGAACGAGTTCACCGCCGCGGACGCGCAGAACGCGCAGACCGACGTGGTAGCGAAGAAGATCGCGCTGGCGCGGATGGACGCCGAGGTCGCCGGTGCCGGCGATTTTCGCGCGCCCGCGGCGCTGGCGACGCTCGCCCCCGCCATCGCCGCATCGGAGGAGGCGCTGTTCCATTCCCGCCGCGCGCAGATGGGCCAGTCGTCCAGCATCATGGCCGAGCAGGGCCGCGGCCATCGCGCGGAGATCGCCGCGTCCGCCGCGCGGCTGCGCAACCTGCGCGCCGAGGAGACGCTGATGATGAGCCAGCTCGCCAAGCTGGAGAAGGCGTATGCCGAGGAGGCGATCTCCGAGCGCGAGGTGCTGGACAAGCGCGCCGCGCTGCTGTCGCTGCGCACGAAGATGGACGACGTGCAGAACTCCATCCCGACGACCTACGCGGAACTCGGCGAATCCTCCGCCCGCCAGCGCGAAGTATGGACGCGCACGATGGAGGAAACGAAGGAACAGGCCGCCAAGCTGCGGCTGGAGCTCGCCAAGGCGAACGAGAACCTGACGGCCTACAGCGACAAGCAGTCGCGCGAGGAGGTTCGCGCGCCGATGGACGGCATCGTCAACAAGCTGTTCTTCCAGACGGTCGGCGGCGTCATCCGCGCGGGCGAACCGGTCGCGGAGATCGTGCCGATCGACAAGACGGTGATGGTGGAGGCGCGCGTCGCCCCGCGCGACCGCGGAGACGTGTGGCCGGGCCTGCCGGCGACGATCAAGGTGTCCGCCTACGATTCGGCGATCTACGGCGGGCTGGACGGCAAGGTGGTCGACGTGTCCGCCGACGTGATCCAGGATCCGAAGGGCGAGAGCTACTATCGCGTCCGGCTGAAGGCCGATTCGACCCATTTCGGCGAGGGCAGGCCGGTGATCCCGGGCATGACCGCGGAGGTCAACATCAAGGCGGGGCGGCAGACCATCCTCTCCTACATCCTGGGCCCGCTGATCCGCATCAAGGAAGGCGCCCTTCGGGAATGAAATCCTTCACATAGGTAAGGACGGGAATGGTCGCCGGTAGCGCGACGTTCGCCCGCCCTCTACGGCCGGGCCGATCGTTTGTAGCGAACCGGGCCGGAACGAAGGGCGGGTGGACATCAGTGACTGAGTTGGAGCGAAGGGGCGACGCCGGCCGATCGTCCTTTCTCCTGGGCGGCGGCGAGCTGGGCGACCTGATCGCGCGTCACGACTGGGCACGCACCGCGATCGGCCCCATCGAGGGCTGGCCGGTCGCGATGAAGACGATGCTGGCCTTCGTCCTGCGCTCCCCCGTGCCGATCGTCACGCTGTGGGGGGACAGCGGCGTGATGATCTACAACGACGCCTATCGCGCCTTCGCGGGCGGGCGGCACCCGTCGATCCTGGGCACCAACGTGCTGGAGGGCTGGCACGAGGTCGCCGACTTCAACGCCAACGTCATGCAGAAGGTGTACCGCGAGGGCGGCACCCTGTCCTACCAGGACCAGGAGTTGACGCTGGTGCGCGACGGCACGCCGCGCGTGCTGTGGACCGATCTCGAATATTCCCCCGCCTTCGACGAAAGGGGCACGCCGCTGGGCGTGGTCGCCGTGGTGATCGAGACGACGCAGAAGGTGCTCGCCAGCCGCCGGCTGCAGGACGACCGCAACCGGCTGTGGACCATTTCGCGCGATCTCCTGCTGGTGTGCACGACGGAGGGGACGATCACCGCGGTGAACCCGTCCGCCACGCGGATGCTGGGGTGGGCCGAGAGCGAGATGGTCGGCCGCAACCTCATCGAGTTCCTCCACCCCGACGACCTCGCCGCCACCGCCGCGGAGCTCGACCGGCTCGACCAGGGCGAGACGACCCTGGCGTTCGAGAACCGCTATCGCACCCGCGCGGGCGACTATCGCCTGCTCGCCTGGACGGCGGTGCCGGAGGCGGGGCGGGTCCACGCCGTCGGCCGCGACATCACGGAGGAGCGGCGGATCGCGCGCGACCGCGACCGCATCTGGAACCTGTCGCCGGTCCTGAAGGTGGTGACGGACACCAGCGGCCACATCACCGACATCAACCCGTCGTGGACGCGCCGGCTGGGCTGGACGCGCGAGGAGACGCTGGGCCGCCGCACCACCGACTTCATGCTGGACGACGAGCAGCAGTGGAGCGGCCGCGTCGCCACGCTGCGCTCCGGCCGGCCCCTGCTCGACTATCGCACCACGCTGGTCGCCCGGGACGGCCACCACGTCGTCGTGCAATGGACGACAGTGCCGGAGAGCGACACCTTCTACGGCTTCGGCCGCGACGTGACCGCGGAGATCGAGGCCGCGGACGCGCTGGCGGAGACCGAGGCGGCGCTGCGCCAGTCGCAGAAGATGGAGGCGGTCGGCCAGCTGACCGGCGGCATCGCGCACGATTTCAACAACCTGCTGCAAGGTATCACCGGCAGCCTGGAGATCGTCCAGCGGCGCGTGGCGCAGGGGCGGGTCGACGATCTCGACCGCTTCATCACCGGCGCCTCCACTGCGGCGAGCCGCGCCGCGGCGCTCACGCACCGCCTGCTCGCCTTCTCGCGCCGCCAGCCGCTCGATCCCCGGCCGGTGCGCGGCAACGCGCTGGTCGCGTCGATGGAGGACCTGATCCGCCGCTCCATCGGCGAGCGGATCGAGCTGGAGCTGGTGCTGGCGGGCGGGTTGTGGATCACGCGCTGCGATCCCAACCAGCTGGAAAGCGCGATCCTCAACCTCGCCATCAACGCGCGCGACGCGATGCCGGACGGCGGCAAGCTGACGATCGAGACGTGCAACGCGCACCTCGACCGTGCCTATGTCGCGCGGCAGCGGGGAATCAAGCCGGGCCAGTATATCTGCATCGCCGTCAGCGACACCGGCATCGGCATGGACGCGGACACCATCGCCAAGGCGTTCGAGCCGTTCTTCACCACCAAGCCGATTGGCCAGGGGACGGGACTGGGCCTGTCGATGATCTACGGCTTCGCGCAGCAGTCCGAGGGCTATGCGAAGATCTACAGCGAGCCGGGCCAGGGCACGACGGTGAAGCTGTACCTGCCGCGCCACCGCGGCGCCGCGGACGAGGAGGAGCCGCTGCCGCAGATCGGCCCGGCGCACCTCGCCGAGGAAGGCGAGGTGGTGCTGGTGGTCGAGGACGAGGCGGTCGTGCGCGGGTTGATCCTCGAAGAGCTGCACGAGCTGGGCTATTCCGCGATCGAGGCGTCGGACGGGCCGGCGGGGCTCGAGATGCTGCGATCGACGCGGCGGATCGACCTGCTCATCACCGACATCGGCCTGCCCGGCCTCAACGGCCGGCAACTCGCCGACGCCGCGCGCGAACTGCGCCCGGCGCTGCGCGTCCTGTTCATGACGGGATATGCGGAGAATGCGGCCATGGCCTCCGGCTTCCTCGAACCGGGCATGGAGATGATTACCAAGCCCTTCGCGATGGAGGCGCTGGCGACGCGCATCCGCGCGATGCTGGCCGACCCCGCGGCGACGGGCTGAGGCTCAATCCTCCACGATGCGGCTGTCGGCGCGGGTGTCGCGCATGCGCAGGTAGACGACCAGCGACACGGCGATCATCGCCGTCACGTACCAGTAGAAGCCGCGCTCCCACCCCGCCTTCTTGAAGCTGAGCGCCACATATTCCGCTGTCCCGCCGAATAGCGTGTTGGCCAGCGCATAGGGCAGCGCGACTCCCAGCGCCCGGATGTGCGCCGGGAACAGCTCCGCCTTCACCACCGCGTTGATCGACGTGTAGCCGGTGACGATCACCAGCCCGCCCATCACGAGCAGGAACGCCGTCACCGGATCGCGCGTCGTCTCCAGCGTGGCGAACAGCGGATAGGTGAAGAGGACGCCCAGCACGCCGAAGCCGATCAGCAGCGGCTTCCTGCCGATCCGATCGCTGAGCGCACCCGCGATCGGCTGGAGCAGCATGAAGACGAACAGCGTCGCGCCGTTGATCCGCGACGCCACCTCGCGCCCGAAGCCGGCGGTGTTGACCAGGAATTTCTGCATGTAGATCGAGTAGGCGTAGAAGGCGAGCGTGCCCCCCGCGGTCAGCAGCATCACCACCGCCGCCTCGCGCGGGTGGTGGCGGAACAGCGCCAGCGCGCCCGATTTCGGCGCGTCGGCGGCCCGCGCGTTCTCGAAGCTCTTCGTCTCGGCCAGGCCCCGGCGGATAAAGAAGACGACGATCGCCAGCGCGGCGCCGATCGCGAAGGGGATGCGCCATCCCCACGCCTCCAGCGCCGCCTCGCTCATCGACGCCTGGAGCGCCAGCAGCACGCCGATCGCGACGAGCTGCCCGCCGATCAGCGTGACGTACTGGAAGGAGGAGAAGAAGCCGCGCCGGTTCCGGCCGGCCATTTCCGACAGATAGGTCGCGCTGGCGCCGTATTCGCCGCCGACCGACAGCCCCTGCATCAGCCGCGCGAGGACGAGAAGCGCAGGCGCGAGCAGCCCCACGCTCTCGTAGGTCGGTGCGATGGCGATCAGCAGCGATCCCGCGCACATCAGCGTGACGGAGAGCGCGAGCCCGCTCTTGCGCCCCTTGCGGTCGGCATAGACGCCCATGATCCACGCGCCGAGCGGGCGCATGAAGAACCCCACGGCGAACACCGCCGCCGCGCCCAGCAGTCGGGCGGTCGGATCGTCGGAGGGGAAGAAATGCGGCGCGAAATAGAGCGTGAAGGCGGCGTAGGCGTACCAGTCGTACCATTCGACCAGATTGCCCGTCGATCCGCCGACGATCGCCTTCAGCCGCTCACGCGTGGCATGGCGGGCGCCGTCGTCCATGCCGCCCCCTTCCGTCGGTTACGGCTTGGCGGGCGGGGTGACGGCCAGTGCCTTGTCGTCCTTCGCCGCGGGATCGACCGAGGGCGCGCCGCTGGCGGGGGTGCCCAGGTTGCCGATGTCGCCGGTGTTGGCATCCGATCCGCTGGCGACGTTGGCGGTCGCCTCCGCCACGTTGCCGCCCGCGTCCGCACCGGGCGCCGCGCCGGCGGCGGGGGGCGGCGGCAGCGGCAGGTTCGATCCCTGCTGGTTCAGGTACAGGATCACGTTGGCGCGGTCCTGCGGGTTGGAGAGGCCGGCGAAGGTCATCTTCGTGCCGTTGGCGAACTTGCGCGGGCTGGTCAGCCAGGCGTTCATCGCGTCCCAGGTCCAGGTGCCGCCCACCGCCTTCAGCGCGTCGGAGAAGGCGAAGCCGCCCTTCCCCTGTGCGATCGCCTCGCCCATGGTGCCGTACAGGTTCGGGCCGACGCCGTTGGCCCCGCCCTGGTTGATCGTGTGACAGGCGGCGCACTTCTTGAACACCTCGGCGCCCTTCGCCGCGTCCGCGGTGGGCAGCAGCGCCGCGATCGGCACCGCCGCCGCCTCGCCGCCACCGGCCTCCTCCGCCGCCTCGATCGCGTAGCCCGGCTTCTCCGGCGCCTCGCCGTGGAAGAGCATCCCGCCCACGATCGACAGCCCCAGCGCGGCACCGCAGCCGGCCAGCACCCAGCCAGCAATCGTGTTGTTCCGATCGTCCATGTCGCGCAACCGCCCCTGATTTGTCGCATGGTCCATAGAAAAGCGCTTCCGGCTCCGCAAGCACTCGCCTAACCGCGGGCGCGCCGATGGAGAACTTCGCCGCCCCCGCCCGCCCGATCGTCGACCGCATGGTCGCTGCCGCCGCCGCCGATCCCGCCCGCGCTGTCGCCTTCCAGGGCGCGCCCGGCGCCAACAGCCACGTCGCGGTGACCGAGGCGTTTCCCGACGCGCTGGCGCTCCCGTGCTTCAGCTTCGAGGACGCGATCGACGCGGTGAAGGACGGCCGCGCCGATTGCGCGATTATCCCGATCGAGAACTCGCTCCACGGCCGCGTCGCCGACATCCATTTCCTGTTGCCCGAATCGGGGCTCGTCATCACCGGCGAGCATTTCCTCGCCATCCGCCACGCGCTGATGGCCACCGGCCCGCGCGAGGCCGTTCGCCGGGCGATGAGCCATCCGCAGGCGCTGGGCCAGTGCCGCCACTGGCTGAAGGCGCACGGCATCGCCCCCGTCGCCTACCCCGACACCGCGGGCGCCGCGGCGATGGTGGCGGAGCTGCGCGACCCGGCGATCGCGGCGCTGGCCCCCCCGGGCGCCGCCGCGATCTACGGCCTGCACCTGCTGGCTACCGACATCGCCGACGCGGACCACAACACGACACGCTTTGTCGTGCTGGCGCGTGGCGGAAAGCCGGCGGCGGGCGACGGCCCGTGGATGACGACGCTGACGTTCGAGGTGAGGAACGTGCCCGCCGCGCTCTACAAGGCGATGGGCGGCTTCGCGACCAACGGCGTCAACATGACCAAGCTGGAAAGCTACCAGCGCAACGGCAGCTTCGCCGCGACCGAGTTCTTCGCCGACGTGGAGGGGAAGCCCGGCGACGCGGGGCTGGACCGCGCGCTGGAGGAGCTGGGCTTCCACTCGAAGTGGGTGCGCGTGCTCGGCACCTATCGCCAGGCGCGCAAACGCGGCTAAGCTCGCGGCCGTTCGCCCCCGGGGGCCGCGCAGCGGCGTCCCGAAGGGCAGGTGGTTCGAGACGGGGCGTCGACGGAGCTCAGCCCCTCCTCACCACGAACGGAGGGGGAAATGATGAAGAAGCTGGTTGGAACGTTCCTCGTCGCGCTGCTGGCCACCACCGCCATCGCACAGGAGGCGCCTCGTGCGCCCAAGCGGCCGTTCCAGGTGACCAGCCCCAACGGCGCGCGCGAGGACGCCTATTACTGGCTGCGCGACGACACGCGTAAGAACGCGGACATGCTGGCCTATCTGAAGGCGGAGAACGCCTATGCCGACGCCGTGCTGAAGCCGCTGCAGCCGCTGGAAAAGCGCCTGTACGACGAGGCGCTGGGCCATCTGAAACAGGACGACAGCACCGTTCCGTACCGCGACAACGGCTATTGGTACCAGACCAGGTTCGCGACCGGCGCCGATTACCCCGTGGTGGTGCGCCGCAAGGGCACGCAGACCGCGCCCGAGCAGGTGATCTTCGACCAGCCGAGGATGGCGAACGGTCACAATTTCTTCGCCATCGGCGATTGGTCGGTCAGCCCGGACAACCGCCTGGTCGCCTGGACCGAGGATCTGGTCGGCCGGCGCCAGTTCGTGCTGAAGGTGAAGGACCTTTCCACCGGCCGCCTCCTCGCCGACCGGGTCGGGAACGTGGAGGGCGACATCGTCTGGGCGGGCGACAACCGCACGGTCCTGTACGTCGAAAAGGACCCGGTGACGCTGCTGTCGAAGCGGGTGAAGGCGCACGTGCTCGGCACCCCTGCCGCCGCCGACCGGCTGGTCTACGAGGAGAAGGACGACAGCTTCTATCTCGGCGTCGCGCGCACCAGCGACCGCCGCTACGTCTGCGTCGTCGCGCAGAGCACCGTCAGCGACGAGCAGCGCTGCGCCCCTGCGCTCCAGCCCACCCGCTTCGCCGTCGTGGCGCCTCGCGCGCGCGAGTTCCGCTACAATGCCGACCACATGGGCGGGCGCTGGATCATCCGCACCAACCGCGGCGGCGCGACGAACTACAAGCTGGTCACCGTCGCCGATGCGCAGGCGGCGCGCGGCCCCGCGGCGTGGCGCGACCTGGTGCCGGCGAGCGCGACGACCTTCATCGAGAACTTCCAGCCCTTCGCCGGCTTCACCGCGGTGGAGCAGCGCAGCGGCGGCAACAAGCGTATCCGCCTGCTGACCGACAAGGGCAAGTGGGTGCCGGTGACGGGCGAGGAGCCCGCCTTCACCATGGCGCTGTCGACCAACGAGGAAGCGAACACGCCCTGGGTGCGCTACACCTATTCCTCGCTGGTGACGCCGACCACTACGTTCGAGGTGAACGCGCAGACCGGCCAGCACCGCACGCTGAAGGTCGCGCCGGTGCCCGGCTACACCAAGGCGGATTACGTCACCGAGCGGGTGTGGGCGACCGCGCGCGACGGGACAAAGGTGCCGGTGTCGCTGGTCCATCGCAAGGACGTGGCGCGCGACGGCACCGCACCGCTGTTCCAATATGCCTATGGCAGTTACGGCGTCTCCAGCGACCCGCAGTTCCAGGCGGGGCTGCTGCCGCTGCTGGACCGCGGAATGGTGTACGCCATCGCGCACATCCGCGGCGGGCAGGAAATGGGCCGGCAATGGTATGACGACGGCCACCTGCTGAAGAAGAAGAACAGCTTCACCGATTTCGTCGATGTAACCCGTTATCTCGTCGCGCAGAAGTACGCCGCGCCTGGCCGGGTGGCGGCGATGGGCGGCAGCGCCGGCGGGCTGCTGATGGGCGGCGTCGCGAACATGGCGCCGCAGGATTACGCGCTGATCGTCGCGCAGGTGCCGTTCGTCGATGTGGTCACCACCATGCTCGACGCGTCGATCCCGCTGACCACCAACGAATATGACGAATGGGGCAACCCGGCACAAAAGGCCTATTACGACTATATGCTCAGCTACTCGCCCTACGACAACGTCGCGGCGAAGCGCTATCCGGCGATGTACGTCGGCACCGGGCTGTTCGACAGCCAGGTGCAATACTTCGAGCCGGCCAAGTGGGTCGCCCGCCTGCGCGAGATGAAGACGGACAAGAATCCGCTCGTCTTCCGCGTCAACATGGAGGCCGGGCATGGCGGCAAGTCGGGCCGGTACGAGCGCTACCGCCAGAATGCGGAATGGCAGGCGTTCATGCTGCAGCAGTTGAAAGTGGCGGAATAGGCTCCGGCCGCCTCCATACCCGTGCTCCCGCGCAGGCGCGAGCACTGAAGAAGATTCAGTGTCGCTCCGCCCACCACGTCAGCAGCGTGTGCGCGATGGCGTAGGGCGGCGGCGCGATGAACGGGCCGTCGCCGCCGGCCAGCACCGCGCGGACATCGTCGCGCGTTACCCAGATCGCGTCCTCCAACTCGTGCTCGTCCAGCGTGATCGCGTCGTGCGTGGCGGTCGCGACGCAGGCGACCATCAGCTGCGAGGGGAAGGGCCAGGGCTGGCTAGCGACGTAGCGCACGTCCGTGACCGCCACGCCCGCCTCCTCGCCGATCTCGCGCGCCACCGCCTCCTCGATCGATTCCCCCGGCTCGACGAAGCCCGCCAGCGCGGAATAGCGCCCCGCCGGCCACGACGGCTGGCGCCCGAGCAGCGCGCGCCCGTCGTGCTCGGCGATCATGATGACGACGGGGTCGACGCGCGGGAAATGCTCGGCTCGGCACGACGGGCAGCGGCGCCCCCAGCCGGCGCGGAACATCGCCGTGGCGGTGCCGCAGTTGGCGCAGAAGCCGTGCCGCGCGTGCCAGTCGAGCAGCGCGCGCGCGGTGGCGAAGGTCGCGGCCTCGCCGGGGCGCAGCTGGTCCAGCACGCGGAACAGGTTGGGCGACCGGAACGCGGGCGGTGCGGCGGCACCGGGAACGAAGGCGGCGAACCGCGCCTTGCCCTCGTCGAGGCCCAGCAGGACGAACTCGGCCTCGTCGGGCGCCTCGGTCAGCATCGTCCAGCCGAGGCGGCCGTCGTCGGTCACTTCCGGCTCGAACTCGTGCAGCCGGAGCAGTCGCGACTGCCAATTGCCCATCGCCGCGGCCAGCGCCTCCTCGTCGTGGCGCAGCCGGTCGGCGCGGTCGAGCAGCCCGCCGGTGAAGCCCGGCGCCGTCACTTCCCGTGCAGCCGCGCCGCGTCGGCGGCCAGCGCCTGTGCGACCTCCGCGCGCAGCGGATAGACGCCGTACGGGAAGAAGTTGACCATCACCACGCCGCGCACCCGGCGGTTGGGATCGACGAAGGCGAAGGTGTTCGCCGCCCCGTCCCAGCCGTAGGTGCCGCGTCCGGCCGCGGGCGAATCGGTGAGCGTCACGAAGCCGCCCGCGCCGAACCCCATCGGGGCGGCGGGCAGCTGGTCCAGTTTGAACGTCACGCCCGCGGGAAGCAGGTTCGACATCGCCAGCGCCGCCGTCTCCGGCCTCATCAAGCGCGCCTGCCCCAGCGCGCCGCGGTTCTGCAGCATGTGCAGGAACCGGTCGTAGTCGCGCGCGGAGGAGACGAGGCCCGCCCCGCCGTAGGGGAAGGCGGGCTTGCGCAGGTAGACCGAGGTCGCGGCCGGATCGAGCGGCACCCGCGTCGCGCCCGCGATGGCGTAGTTGGTCGCGAACCGGCCGACGTCGGCGGCGGGCACCTGCCAGAAGGTGGAGGTCATGCCCAGCGGATCGAGGATCCGCGCCTTCACGAAGGCGTCGAACGGCATCCCGCTCGCCTTCTCGATCACCGCGCCCATCACGTCGAGCCCGATCGAATAATGCCATTTCGTGCCCGGCTGGTTCACCAGCGGCGCCTTCGCCACCGCCTCGGCGAAGGCGGCCAGCGAAGTCGGCCGCGTGCGGCTGGCCGGCCCCTCCATCGCGACGTTCACCTGCCCGGGCAGCAGGCCGAGCCGCTCGTATTCCTGCAGCAGCGGCCCCTTTGCGCTGATGTTGTAGCCCAGGCCCGAGGTGTGCGTCAGCAGCTGGCGGATCGTGATCTCGCGCGTCGCCGGCACGCTGTCGAGCGACGTGTCGGGCTGCGTGAGCACGCGCATCGTCTTGAAGGCGGGGAAGTATTTGGACAGCGGATCATCGAGCGCGATCTTCCCGTCCTCCACCAGCAGCATCGCGGCGATGCCGGTGACGGGCTTCGTCATCGAGTAGACGCGCCACAGCGAGTTCGCATCGGCGCGCGCGCCGCCGTCGGCGATCGTGCCCGCGGACACGAAGACGGTCGGCGCGTCGGCCACGCCGAAGGCCCCGACGATCCCCGGCATCTTCTTCTGCGCGACATAGCCGTCGAACAGCGCCTGCGTGGCGGCGAGCGGCTGGGCCGCGGCCGGCGCGGGCCGGGGAGCGGGCGCGGCCTGCTGCGCCATCCCCGCCGCCATGGGCGACGCAACCAGCGCGCCGGCGATACCGAAGGCAAGCAACCGCTTCATCCCGCTCTCTCCCTCATCATCCGGACCGCCTTCAGGAACAGGGTGGGCAGCCCGGCCGCGTCCAGCCGCGCCACCGGCCACCACTCGCCCCCGTCGACGTCCACGGCGTGATGATCGCGCGCGACGGCGAGCGCAAGGTCGATCGTGAAATGGGTGAAGCCGTGCTCGACCCGTGTGTTCAGCAGCAGCCAGTCGGCCGCCGCCGGCGCGCCCGCCAGCCCCGGCGGAGCGTCTGCCCAGGGCCCGGTGGGCAGCGCGCGCATTCCGCCCAGCAGACCCTCCTCCGGCCGTCTCACCAGCAGCACCTCGCCGCCGCGCTCCAGCCAGAACAGCGTGCCGTACCGGTGCGGACGCGCCGCCTTCGGCTTCTTCGCCGGGAACGCCTCCGGCGCGCCGGTCGCGCGCGCCTCGCACCCGCTCGCGATCGGGCAGAGCAGGCATTGCGGGCGCCTGGGCCGGCAGATCGCCGAGCCGAGGTCCATCATCGCCTGCGCGAAGTCGCCGGCCCTCGCGTCCGGCGTGATCGCGCCGGTGGCGGCGCGGATGGCGGCCTTGCCCGATGTCGCGAACAGCCGCGCCACGACGCGCTCCACATTGGCGTCGACCACCACCGCGCGCCGGCCGAACGCGATCGCCGCCACCGCCGCGGCGGTATAGTCGCCGAAGCCGGGCAGCGCGCGCAGCACGGCCTCCGTATCGGGCAGCCGCCCGCCGTGATCCGCCGCGATCACCCGCGCGGCCTTCAACAGGTTGCGCGCGCGGGCGTAATAGCCGAGCCCGGCCCACTGCCCCATCACGTCCGCCTCGTCCGCGGCGGCCAGCGCGTCGAAGGTGGGCCAGCGCGCCACCCACGCCTCGAACCGCGGCCGGACCGTGGCGACGGTCGTCTGCTGCAGCATCACCTCGGACAGCCACACGCGGTACGGGTCCGGCGCTTCCCCCGGCCGCGCCCGCCACGGCAGGTCGCGGCGATGGCGATCGTACCAGTCGAGCAGAAGAGGCGCGATCCGGCGCTTGGCGTCCATGCCCCGGCTATGGCATGAGCGCGGCGATGAGCAAGCGCGTGCGCGCCCCCAAGGAAGAGCCGGAGCGGCAGAATCGCTCGCGCGCGGTCGCCGATCTCCTGCCGGCGGTCGGCGGCGCGGCGTTCCGGCGCTTCGGTTTCGTGCAGTCCGCCGTGGTGACGCGCTGGCCGGAGATCGTCGGCGAGCGGCTGGCGGCGGTCAGTATACCCGAATCGATCCGCTTTCCCGCGGGCAAGAAGGAGGGCGGCACGCTGTCGCTCACCGTGCGCGGCGCGCACGCCGCGATGATGAGCCACGTGACGCCGGAGATCATGGAGCGGGTGAACCGCTTCTTCGGCTATGCCGCGGTGGCGAAGGTGGCGATCCGCCAGGGCGAGGTGACGCCGCGCGCGCCGCGTCGCGCGCCCCCCTCGCTGGCGCCCGCGCCGGTGGATCTGGGCCGCAGCCTGAAGACGATCGCCGATCCCGAACTGAAGGCGGTGCTGGAGGCGCTGGCCTCCGGCGTCGCCGCCCCGCCCGCGCCGCCACCCGTCCTGCCGAAGGTCCGATGATCCGTCTCCTGTCCCTTCTCGCGCTCCTGCTCGCCGTTCCTGCCGCCTCCCAGCCCGCGGCGCGGCCGTGGACCGCGGTCGCGCGGCCGGTGGCGTCGGGCAGCTACCTGATCGGCAATCCCGCGGCGAAGGTGCGGCTGGTCGAGTACCTCAGCTACACCTGCCCGCATTGCGCGCACTTCCTCTCCGAGGGCGGCGCGACGCTGAAGGCGATGGTTCGGTCGGGCTCGCTCAGCATCGAGGTGCGCAACCAGGTGCACGACCGCGTCGATCTCGCCGCCGCCACGCTCGCGCGCTGTGCCGGTCCCGCCGCCTTCCCCGCGGTGCACGACGCGCTGTTCGCGCAGCAGGAGGCGTGGCTGCAACGTGCGATGTACTGGGACCAGGCGAACGCCTCCCGTCTCGCGCTTTATCCCGAACTGGCCAAGCTGCGCGCGGTGGCGGACGGCGCCGGGCTGACCGACATCGCCCGCGCAGCCGGGGTCAACGCCGCCGCGATCGACGCCTGCTTCGCCAAGGACGTGTTCGCCGCGAAGACGCTGGCGGTGTCCAACGCCACGTCCAAGGTGCGCGGCACGCCCGCGTTCGAGATCAACGGCCGGCTGGTGGAGAATGTCGACTGGGCCGCGCTCCAGCCGATGCTCCGCGCCGCCGGCGCCAAGTGAGGATATGATCGTGAAGACACTCGCCGCCGCCCTCCTTCCCCTCGTGCTGCTCGCCGGCTGCGGCGGGGGCGGGAACGAGGCGCCGACCGCGCCCGCCAACTCGGTCGCCGCCGTGGCCGCGCCCGCCGGGCAGGACTGGTCGCAGACCGTCAGCACGACGGAGGGCGGCGGCTATGTGATGGGCAATCCGGACGCGCCGCTGAAGCTGCTGGAATGGGGATCGCGGCTGTGCCCGACGTGCGGCGCCTTCGCCAACGCCGGCATGCGCCCGCTGATCGACAATTACGTGAAGTCGGGCAAGGTGTCGTACGAGTTCCGCGAGTTCCTGGTCCACGGCGCACCCGATTTCGCGCCCGCGCTGATCGGCCGCTGCGCCGGCACCCAGCCCTTCTTCCCCATGCTGGAGGAGATGTTCGCGGCGCAGCCGACCGTCCTGCCGAAGATGGAGGATGCCGGCCAGTTCCAGCAGACGATCCAGGACCAGCCCCCCGGCCGGCAGTTCACCGCCTGGGCCGAGAAGCTGGGCTTCATCGACTTCGCCAAGCAGCGCGGCCTGCCCGAGGCGCAGGTGCGCGCCTGCCTGACCGACCAGAAGGCGATCGACGCGCTGGTGAAGTACATGGACGACGGCGCGAAGGCCGGCGTCACCGGCACGCCCAGCTTCTTCCTGAACGGCAAGAAGCTCGACGCGGTGTCGTGGCAGCAGGTGGAGCAGGCGCTGAAGAACGCCGGCGCCTGATCCCCCATCGGCCGGGCGGGGGGCGATGCGGATCAAGCGGCTCCGGCTGACGGGGTTCAAGAGCTTCGTCGACCCGTCGGACCTGCGCATCGAGGCGGGGCTGACGGGCGTCGTCGGCCCCAACGGCTGCGGCAAGTCCAACCTGCTGGAGGCGCTGCGCTGGACAATGGGCGAGAACAGCCCGAAGTCGATGCGCGGCGCCGGCATGGAGGACGTGATCTTCGCCGGCACCGCGACACGCCCCCCGCGCGATTTCGCCGAAGTGTCGATCCTGGCCGAGGATGCCGAGGCGCAGGAGGTGGAGGTCGTCCGCCGGATCGAGCGCGGCGCGGGCTCCGCCTATCGCATCGACGGCCGCGACGTGCGCGCGCGCGACGTGCAATTGCTGTTCGCCGACGCCGCCACCGGCGCGCATTCCCCCGCACTCGTCTCGCAGAACCGCATCGGCGCGGTCATCGCGGCGAAACCCGCCGAACGACGGCAGATGCTGGAGGAAGCGGCGGGGATCGCCGGCCTCCACGTCCGCCGCAAGGAGGCGGAGACGCGGCTGCGCGCGACGGAGGCGAATCTGGCGCGGCTGGACGAGGTGATGGCCGACGCCGAACAGCGCGCATCGGCGCTGCGGCGGCAGGCGCGGCAGGCCGAGCGCTACCGCGCGCTGTCCGACCAGATCCGCGTGGCGGAGGCGCGAATGATCTTCGCCCGCTGGCGCGACGCGGCGCAGGCGGCGGAGGCGGCCAAGGCGGAGGCCGCCGCGGCGGAGGCGGCGGTCGCGGCGGCCGGCGCAGCCGAGGCGGACACGCTGGCCGCGCAGCGCGCCGCCGCGGGGCAGCTCGCCACCGCGCGCGCCGCCGCCCTCGCCGCCCGCGACGCGGCGACCGACGCCGGCCACCAGCTGACCCGCACGCGCGAGCAGCGCCACGGCCTCCAGCGCCGGCTGACGGAGATGGAGGCGACCGCGCGCCGGCTGGCCGAGGATCGCGCGCGCGAGGATGCGCTGGCGCAGGACGCCGCGGACGCGCTCGCGCGGCTGGCCGAGGAAGCGCGCGCGCTCGACCGCGACATCGCCGCGGCGACGGCGCAGGTGCCCGCACTCGACGCGGCGCTGGCAGGGGCGGAGCGGCACGCGCGCGACATGGAAGTCGCGCTGTCGCAGGCGCTGTCGGCGCAGGCCGCGGAGGCGGCTGAGCGCCGCGTCGCCGAGGCCGCGCACGCCGCCGCCGCCGCCCGCCGCGACCGCGCGCTTCGCGAGGCGGCGGCGGCGGCGCAGGCGCTCGCCGCGCTGGACGACGCCGCAGCGCTGGAGGCGGAGCGCGAGGCGGCGGCGGCGCGGCAGGAGGCGGCGCGAGGCGCCGCGGCGAAGGCGCGCGCCGCACTCGACTGGGCGGAGGCGAGCGAGACGGAAGCCGCCGCCGACCGCGACCCGGCCGAGAGCGCGCGTGCCGCCGCCATCGCCGCGCTGGCGGCGCTGGACGGCGAGGCCGCGGCGCTACGCCGCGCCACCGCGCAGGCGGGCGATCGGCTGCTCGACGCGGTCAGCGCCGATCCCGGCTTCGAGCGGGCGCTGGCGGCAGCGCTGGGCGACGAGCTCGAGACCTCGATCGCCGACTGGCACGGATCGGCCGCGGCGCCGGGCGACCCGCCCGCTCCCGTCGGCACGCTTCCGCTGGCGGCCCGCGTCGCCGCGCCCGCGGCACTGGCGCGGCGGCTGGCGCAGATCTTCCTGGTCGAGGTCGATTCGGACCAGCCGCTCGCGCCCGGCCAGCGGCTGGTGACGCGCGAGGGCGCGGTGCGCCGGTGGGACGGCTATGCCACGCAGGGCGGCGGCGCCGCGGCGGCGGAGCGGCTGGAACGACGCAACCGGCTGGCCGCGCTGGAGGCGGAGCGCCCGGCCGCCGAGGCCGCGGTGGAGGTTGCCACGCAGCGCCGCGCCGCGATCGACGATCGGATTTCCCGTGCGCGTACCGCGGCACAGGGCGCGCGCGCGCTGCTGGCGCAGGGCGAAACCGACATGCGCACCGCGCAACGCGACGAGGACCGCGTCGCCGCGCGGATCGAGCGACTGGCGACGCAGCGCGCCGACATCGCCCGCCGCACCGACCGCGCCGAGGCCGACCTGGCCGAGGCGGCGGGCGAGGTCGCCGCGACGCGCGCGGCGCTGGACGCGCTGCCGGACGGCCGGGCCGCAGCGGCGGAGGCCGCGCGGCTCCAGGCGGAGGCGCAGGCGGCGCGCGCCGCGGTGGCGCTCGCCCGCGCCGACCGCACCACGCACGACCGCGCGCTCGCCGCCGCGCGGGAACGGCGCGAGGGCGCCTCGGCGGAGGCGAAGGGCTGGCGTGCCCGCGCGGGCGAGGCGGCACGCCGCGTCGCCGACATGGACCGCCGCGCCGCCGAGGCCACGGCCGAGATCGCGCGGCTGGCCGGGCGCCCGGCGGAACTGGCCGACCGCATCGCCATATTGGAGGCGTCGCACGGCGGGGCGCAGGCGGCGGCGCAGCGCGCGCAGACGGAGGAACGCGACGCCGAGACGGCGCTCCGCGCGGCGGATGCCGGGCAGTCGCGCGCCAACGAGGCGCTCGCCGCCGCGCGCGAGGCCCGCGCCGGGGCGGCGGCGCGGGCGGAGAGCCACGAGCTGCGCCGGGTGGAGATGGGGCGCGTCGCGGGCGAACGGTTCGAATGTCCCGCGCCCGTGCTGCCGACGAAGGCGGGGTTCGACAGCGCCGGGGTGGGCACGCCGCAAGCCGAGTCGGCGGCCCACGAGCGGCTGACGCTGGATCGCGAGCGGATCGGGCCGGTGAACCTGATCGCCGAGCGCGAGCTGGCGGAGATGGAGGCGGCGGCGACGAGCAACGCCGCCGAGCGGGACGAGCTGGGCCAGGCGGTCCACCGGCTGCGCGGCTCGATCGGCACGCTCAACCGCGAGGGGCGGCAGCGGCTGCTCGCCGCGTTCGAGGCGGTGGACGGGCATTTTCGGGGGCTGTTCACCACCCTGTTCGACGGCGGCAACGCCCACCTCGCGCTCGTCGATTCGGACGATCCGCTGGAGGCCGGGCTGGAGATCATGGCGCAGCCGCCGGGCAAGCGGCTCTCCGCGCTGACCCTGCTGTCCGGCGGCGAGCAGGCGCTGACCGCGGTGGCGCTGATCTTCGGCCTGTTCCTGACCAATCCGGCGCCGATCTGCGTGCTGGACGAGGTCGACGCGCCGCTGGACGACGCCAATATCGAGCGCTTCTGCGACCTCCTTGACCGCATGTCGCGCGAGACCGACACCCGCTACCTGATCGTCACGCACAATGCGGTGACGATGAGCCGGATGCATCGCCTGTTCGGCGTGACGATGATCGAGCGCGGGGTGAGCCGACTGGTGTCGGTCGACCTGCAGGCGGCGGCGGCGCTGGCGGCGGAGTAGGTCCGGAGCGAAGGCGCGAAGACGCAACGAGGGCGAGGTGGGTTCACGCGGAGGCGCGGCGACGCGGAGGGCGGCGCCAGCCGCACGATTCCGCGCCGCCCCGGGCGGCTCAATGATCTTGTCTCGCCGACAAGACCCGGGGACCCACAAGCACCACCCCTCTGCGCCTCCGCGCCTCCGCGCCTCCGCGCCTCCGCTTGAATACGAACCCGCCCGCGGCGGCACGATAAGCTATCCCGCCGCGCTCGCCCTTGGCGTCTTCGCGCCTTCGCGAGAACCAACCCATCGCGGCGGATCGTCGCGGACCGCCGCGTGGATCAGCCACAGCATCGCAACCCCCCGCACGATCGCGGCGCTAGCGACATCGGCCTGTGTCGCGGACGGATGCGCCCCCTCCATGCCGGCGAACAACCAGAACTCGGCGAAATACGCCGCCACGTCGCCGATCAGGAACAGCGCTACCGGTCGCCAGCGCGTCGCGAACAGGACGATGAACGGCCACAGCCACAGGTCGAACTGCGGCGAGTAGACCTTGTTCGTCAGCAGGAACCAGGCGAGCACCGGCAGGAACAGCATCCACGGCCGCGCGCCGTGCCGCCGCCAGCCCGCGGCCACGATCGTTACGGCGCCGCCCCCGAAGGCGAGGAAGCTGAGGAGGTTGCGCGTCGGCACGTCGGTGACGAGCCAGCCGAACTGCGCCAGCAATTCCCACACGCTCGCCGCCGTCCCCGCCCGCTCGCTGGAGAAGGCGTAGAACTCTCGCCAGTTCCCGAACGCGAACGCCGCCACCGGCAGGTTCACCGCGCCCCAGGCAGCGACCGCCACGACGACCAGCAGCGCCGCCCGCGCCACCCCGCGTGCGGACAGCGCGCGCAGTCCCAGCAGCGGCAGCAGCAGGACGGGGAACAGCTTCGCCGCCGCACCCAGCGCCGCCAGCGCAGTCGCGCGCACCTCTTGCCCGCGCGCCGCCGCCAGCACCGCCGCGACCGCGATGGCGGCCGCCAGCAGGTCCCAATTGTGGCCGAGGTACAGGACCAGGGGCGGTGCCAGCGCCCAGGCATATTGCCGCCGCAGCGACACCCCCGCGTTGCGCATCATCTCCAGCACGGCGAACGCCAGCACCGCATTGCCCAGCGCGACCGCGTTCAGGAAATCCGCCGCATCCGCCCGCGCGCCACCGGTCGCCCGCGCCACCAGCCCCTCGAACCAGATCAGCGCGCCGGTCAGCACCGGATATTCCATACGGGCCTGAAAGTACGGCACCTCTCCCGCCGCCACCCCGCGCAATCCCCAGAACGGGACGGCGTCGCTGTAGCAGCCGGTCACATATTGCTCGCTGCCGGTCCACGCCGCGCCGCAATGCGCCTTGAAGCCCCAGCCGAGGAAACAGGTCAGCGCCAGCATCAGATAGGGTCCGTGGGGACCGAGCCTCTGCATCGCGCGCGTCATCGACTTGATCCATGGCAGTCCACTTGCGCCTCGACAAGCCGGCCGAGCGAACATACATGGAACGAATGGCGCAGCTCGACGTCAGGCAGAAGCTGGAAATCCTCGCCGACGCGGCGAAGTATGATGCTTCCTGCGCGTCGTCCGGCACCGCCAAGCGCAACAGTCGCGATGGAAAGGGGATTGGCTCGACCGAGGGCATGGGCATTTGCCACGCCTATGCGCCCGACGGCCGCTGCATCTCGCTTCTGAAGATCCTGCTGACGAACAGCTGCATCTTCGACTGTCATTATTGCATCAATCGCAAATCCTCGAACGTCCGTCGCGCGCGCTTCACGGCCGAGGAGGTGGTGAACCTGACGCTCGCCTTCTATCGCCGCAACTACATCGAGGGGCTGTTTCTCTCTTCCGGCATCATCAAGTCGTCCGATTATACGATGGAGCAGATCGTGGAGGTCGCTCGATCCTTGCGCGAACACCATCACTTCCGCGGCTACATCCACCTGAAGACCATTCCCGACGCCGATCCGGAGCTGATCCACCAGGCGGGGCTCTACGCCGACCGCGTGTCGATCAACGTCGAACTGCCGACCGTCAGCGGGCTGAAGCGGCTCGCGCCGGAAAAGGACAATGGGCGCATCGAGGGCGCGATGCGTGGCATGAAGACCGCCATGCTCGACGCCACCGACGCGAAGGCGCGCTACAAGTCCGCGCCGCGCTTCGCGCCCGCTGGTCAATCGACGCAGATGATCGTCGGCGCCGACGCCGCGACCGACGGCGATATCGTGAGCAAGGCGTCGACGCTGTACGACCGCTTCTCGCTTCGCCGCGTCTACTACTCGGCGTTCAGCCCGATCCCCGACGCGTCGGCGGTGCTGCCGCTGCAGCGTCCGCCGCTGATGCGTGAGCACCGGCTGTACCAATCCGACTGGCTGATGCGCTTCTACGGCTATGACGCGAAGGAAGTGGTCGCCGCCGCCGACGAGCGTACGGGGATGCTGCCGCTCGACATCGATCCCAAGCTCGCCTGGGCGTTGAAGTTTCGCGAGCACTTCCCCGTCGACATCAATCGCGCCCCGCGGGAGATGCTGCTGCGCGTGCCCGGCCTAGGGACCAAGGCGGTGAAGAACATCCTCGCTGCGCGGCGCTGGCGCCGATTGCGGCTGGACGACGTCGCCCGGCTGACCGTGTCGGTGGCCAAGCTGCGGCCCTTCATCGTCGCTGAGGACTGGCGCCCCGTGCTCCTGACCGATCGGGCCGAGCTGAAGCCGCTGGTCGCGCCGAAGCGCGAGCAGCTGGAGCTGTTCGCCGCCTGAGCGGTGAGAATGACTCGCGGGTGAAACGCCGCGTCCGCTCGCGCGTCGTCGACCGCGAAGGAGACCAACATGGCGCAAGCGGACATCTACGCAGACCTGAAGCGCGATCACGACAAGCATCGCGAATTGCTGAAGCAGCTGGCCGAACTGAAGGGTGACGGCGCGAAGCGCCAGTCGCTGTTCGAGACGTTCCGGCTGGAGATCGCCGCCCACGCCGCGGCCGAGGAGGAATCGCTCTACGCGACGATGCTGGGCAATCCCGACCTGCGCGACGAGGCGCGCCACTCCGTCGCCGAACACAAGGAGGTCGACGATCTGATCGGCGAGATGATGGACCTCGATTTCGCGTCGGACGAGTGGGAGTCGAAGTTCTTCCACATGCGCCACCGCTACGAGCACCACATCGACGAGGAGGAAGAGGAAATGTTCCCCGCCGCCGACAAGGAACTGGACGCGGAGACCGAGCGGAAGCTCGCGGCGGTGTACGAGGAGCGCAAGCCCAAGGAACTGGAACTGGCGAAGGCAGCCCCCGCGGGAGGGGACGAGCGGGAGTGAGCGGGTTGGTCACCCTTACCCTTCCCACGCCGCGTCGCGGCGCGGGCGCCTTCCCTCTCCCGGTGGGAGAGGGAGGGAGCGGCGAAGCCGCGGAAGGGTGAGGGTGGCCTGATCAGATGCGCGTCGTCACCCTCCCCGCGCCCGACGATTTCGACGCCTGGCGCGATGCCGCGCGGGCGCTGGTGGCAGACGACGTGCCACCCGACCTGGTGGTGTGGCAGGTCGGCGACGAGGCCACCGACCTCTTCGCCACTGCGCCCCCGCCAGCGGCGCCGCGGCACGACCCGACCGGCCCGGCGCTGAAGGTGCCCCGCGCCTTCCTCGACCTCGCACGCAACGCGCTGCTGGCGAGCGACGCGGAGCGGTTCGCGCTCCTCTACACGCTGCTTCATCGCCTGCGCCGCGAGCCGAAGCTGACGGAGGATCACGCCGACCCGCTCGTCCGCCGGATCGAGGGACTGGCGAAGGTGGTCCGCCGCGACATCCACAAGATGCGCGCCTTCCTGCGCTTCCGCGAGGTCACCGACGATGTGGGCGCGCGCTTCGTCGCCTGGTGGGAGCCGGAGCACCACATCGTGCGCGCCAACGCCGCCTTCTTCGTCAACCGCTTCGCGTCCATGCACTGGTCGATCCTGACGCCGGAGGTGTCGCTCCACTGGGACGGTGCCGCGCTCTCGGAGGGGCCGGGCGCGAGCAAGGCGGACGCGCCCGACGGCGATCCGACCGAAGAGGTATGGAAGACCTATTACGCCAGCATCTTCAACCCAGCGCGCGTGAAGGTGGGCGCGATGCTGAAGGAGATGCCGCGCAAATACTGGAAGAACATGCCCGAAACCGCGCTGGTGCCCCAGCTGCTGGCGACGGCGCAGGCACGGGAGAGCCGCATGATCGAGACGGCGAGAACCGAGATCGGTGGCAATGCCGAGGCCGCGTGGGCGGCACTGCGCGAGGAGGCGATGGGCTGCACCCGCTGCCACCTGTACAAGCCTGCGACGCAGACCGTCTTCGGCGAAGGCCCGGTGGATGCGACCATGATGTTCGTCGGCGAGCAGCCGGGCGATCAGGAGGATCTGGCCGGCCATCCCTTCGTCGGCCCCGCCGGGCAGGTGTTCGACCGCGCGCTCGCCGCCGCGGGCATCACCCGGGCGGAGACGTACGTCACCAATGCGGTGAAGCACTTCAAGTTCGAGCCGCGCGGTCGACGCCGCATCCACGCCAAGCCCGACGCGGGCGAGATCGAGGCGTGCCGCTGGTGGATCGAGCAGGAGCAGATGCTGCTGCGGCCCAAGGTGACGGTGGCCCTGGGCGCCACGGCGGCGCGCAGCCTGTTCGGCAAGGTGATGACGATCGGCCGCGAGCGCGGGCGTGCCCTGCGGCTGCCCGATGGCGGGGAGGCGTGGATCACCGTCCACCCCAGCTACCTGCTTCGCCTGCCGGACGAGGCGGCGAAGGGGGCGGAATACGCGCGCTTCGTCGAGGACCTCAAGATGGCGCACGCGGCCACGTCCGCCTGATCGGCGCCCCTCTCCGCTCGCGCCTACGGCGAAGGGGAGAGAAAAAGCGATGTGGTCAGAACCGCAGCGGGTCCGGCCCGATCCGCCCGCCGGGATCGTCCATCGCGTCGATCGTCGCCACGTCTTCGTCGGTCAGCACCACGTCGCGCGCGTGCCAGTTGTCGGCCAGGTGGTCGAGGTCGCCGGCCTTGGGAATGACGGCGAACCCCTTCGCCAGGTGCCAGGCGATGATGACCTGCGCCGCGCTGGCGCCCAGCCGCTCCGCGATGCCGACGATCCGCTCGTCCTTCAGCGTCTTGCCCTGGCCAAGCGGGCTCCAGCTCTGCGTCACGATGCCCTTGTCGGCATGATAGGCATGCAGGTCGCGCTGCTGGAAGGTCGGGTGGAGCTCGATCTGGTTCACCGCCGGCACGACGCCCGTTCCCGCGACGATCGCGTCGATATGCTCCGGCAGGAAGTTCGACACGCCGATCGACCGCGTCTTCCCCGCCTCGCGCAGCCGGATCAGCGCCTCCCACGCGGAGACGAACAGCCCGTCGTCGGGGCGAGGCCAGTGAATCAGGTAGAGATCCACCGCATCCAGTCCCAGCAATGCCAGGCTGGCGTCCAGCGCCGCCGTGGGATCGCGCTGCGCGTCGTTCCACAGCTTGGTGGTGACGAAGGCGGTCTCGTCCACTCCTTCGCCCACCCCGCGCTCATTGTGGTAGACCGCGGCGGTGTCGACCAGGCGGTAGCCGAGATCGAGACCGGCGCGCACCACCGACGCCACGTGCGCGTCCGGTATCTGGTAAGTGCCGAGGCCGAGCCGCGGCATGGCGTGCCCGTCGTTCAGTGTGATGTCGTCCTGCATCCGCGTCGAACCGTTGCCGCTCCGCCCGGTTCCCCGTTCCCGCTTCCACGCGGACGCGCTTCGGGCTAGCGCGTGCCGCATGATCGGGCAGATACTGGAAGCGCTGGCGCGGTTCACCACCGCCGTCATCGAGGCGGGCAGCTATTGGGGCATCGCGCTCCTGATGGCGATCGAGAGCGCCTGCGTGCCGCTGCCCAGCGAGATCATCATGCCGTTCGCGGGCTATCTCGTCTCCTTGGGCAAGATGGACCTGTACCTCGCCGCGACCGCGGGGGCGATCGGGTGCAACCTGGGCTCGATCGTCGCCTACGAGGTCGGGCGGCGCGGCGGGCGGCCGATGGCGGAACGCTGGGGCAAGTACCTGCTGATCGGCCCGGGCGAGCTCGACGCCGCCGACCGCTTCTTCAACCGCTGGGGTTCCGCCGCCATTCTGATCGGGCGGATGCTGCCGATCATCCGCACCTTCATCGCCTTCCCGGCGGGCGTGGCGCGGATGAAGCTGATCCCGTTCCACGTCTACACCTTCCTCGGATCGTGGCCCTGGTGCTTCCTGCTGGCGTGGCTGGGCATGTGGCTGGGCGACAAGTGGAACTCGGACCCGCGGGTGAAGGCGATCTACCATCAGTTCGAGATCGCGATCGCCGTCGCCATCGTCGCGGCGGGCGCCTTCTTCCTGTGGCACCGACTGAAAGACATCCGGCGCGTGCGCTGAGCGGACTCATTTCCGTTCGGGCTGAGCGACGCCGAGGCTCGCACGCCGGCATGCCGTTCGACGTCGCTCGGGGCGCACGGATGGAGCTAGAAACCGCGACGACGTGCCAGATTGAGCAGCCGCTCGTCGCGGTCGGGCGCCAGTGCCGCCATGCGGCGCTCGTAAGCGTCCATCAGCCCCGGGCTCGCACGCTCGGGCGAACCCGCATCGAACGGCGGGTCCGGATCGTACTCCAGGCTCAGCTGCACCAATTCGGCGTGCTGCTGCCCACGGATCAGCGCGGTCAGCCGCAAGGCGAAGTCGATGCCCGCGGTCACGCCCCCGCCCGTCACGCGGTTGCGATCCACCACCACCCGCTCCGCCACCGGCTCCACGCCGAACAGCGGCAGCATATGCCGCTGCGCCCAGTGGCAACCGGCCTTGTAGCCGTCCAGCAGCCCCGCGGCGCCGAGGACGAGCGAGCCGGTGCAGACGCTGGTCACCCATGTCGCCCCCTCGCCCACCCGCGTCACCCAGGCCATCGTCTCGTCGTCGGCGATGACATCGTGGGTGCCGAAGCCCCCCGGCACGCACAGGATGTCCGCCGCGGGCACGTCGGCGAAGGTGGCGGTGGGCAGGATCGAGAAGCCGGCGTCGGTGGGCACCGGCTCCAGCGTCTTCGCGACCAGGTCGAGCCGCGCGTCGCCCAGCCGCGACAGCACCTGCGCCGGCCCGGTCAGGTCGAGCTGCGTCACCTGCGGAAAGAGGAGAAAGGCGATTCTCGTCGTCATGCGCGGCATCCCCTGCGTTCGAAGGATCGCCCAGGCGCGCGGCATGAGGACGGCCGTGCTCCCATGCGGTGCTCCGCGATTGCGCCAGTCACACGGTCGGGTGACAGGATAGCGGAACCGCCGGCACGGGACCAGCCGCACCGCGCCGAAAAAGGCGAGCGCTACGGCAGGTCGGGCGTCGCCGCCTTCTCCTCGGCCTTGCGCTCCGCCTTGCCGGCGCGCACGAACTGCGCGTTGCAGCCGATCTGCCCGCCCGCGCCCACCGTGGAGCAGCTGCCCACGCCGACGTTGCCGACGGTGCGGTTGGCCGCTTCCTTCTGCGCCCAGGCCGCGTTCTCCGGCGTCACTTCGAAGTTGCGCAGCTCCTTGGGAATGCGGAACTGCTCCTCCGCGGAGCGGCGGACGCAGACGACGATCTCCTCGCCCGCCTTGTTGGTCGGGCAGCGCTCGTTGCCGTAGAGCGTCAGGACGCCGTTGACCGGCGCACTCTTCGACACGCCCTCCGCCGCGGTGGTCTTCGCCACCCGCGTGGTGCCCGGCGACGGCGGGCCGGACTGGGCGGCCGCGGGAGCGGCGGTCAGAAGGAGGGCGGCGAACGCAACGAAACCCATGAATCAGATCCTCTTGGCGGTGGCGATGGCCACGCGGCAGCCGAGCCGGATCAACGCCGACATCAGCGGATAGGCGGGCGCCCGCTCGGCGCCGTGCGCCAGCGCGGTGTCGCGATGCTCCAGCTCCTCGGCCTGGAACTCCGCAATGGCCGTGGACAGCTCCGCGTCGCTGTCGCCCAGCTCGCGCAGCTGCTCTTCGTAATGCTTGTCGATCTCCGTCTCGACCGCGGCGGTGCAGGCCATCGCCGCCTCCGGCCCGATCGCCGCGGTGACGGCGCCCAGTGCGAAGCCCGCCACGTTCCAGAACGGCTGGAACAGCGTCGGGCGCACGCCGCGCTCGGCGATCAGCCGGTCGAAGAAGGCGCGGTGCCGCTCCTCCTGCAACGCCATGCCCGCGATCTCGCGCGCCATCGCCGAGCGGTGACCCATCACCGCCAGCTGCCCGGCATAGATGCGCGTGGCGCCATATTCGCCCGCCTGGTCGACGCGGATCATCGCGTCCGTGGCCGTCGACGGTCGCGGCGCAGGATCGCCCGGTTTCCAGCTCATCCGCGCCTCCTCAACTGCCACACGATCGCCGCCGCTCCCGCGAACGAGAGGATCGCGTTCCATCCCGCCAGGCTGATGCCCGCAAAGCTCCACTGCGCCTGGTCGCAGCGCACGATGGGCGCCGCCATCAGCCGTTCCAGCGACTGCTGCGTGGTGAGGCCCGCGGTGCTGACCGTCTGCGTGCAGGCGGTGATGCCCTGCCACCAGTGATATTCGACCCCGGCGTGAAAGACGCCGATCAGGCCAGATACGCACACCAGCGCCGCGGCGCCCGCCACCAGCGTGCGCGTCGTGCGCGGGCCGCCGGCGACGAACGAGAGGAGCGCGAAGGCGAGCGCGGCATAGTGCGGCCATCGCTGCCAGTGGCACATCTCGCACGGAAAGAGCTTGCCGACGAGCTGGAACGCCCAGGCCCCCGCCAGCAACAGCGCGGGGACGAGCACGGCGAGGATCCGCGCGCGGCGGAGCGAGGCGGTCACTTGGTCGCCTTCGCCGCCGTCGCGCTCGCCATCGACTGGGTCACCGCGGCGACCTGCTGCTGGCCACCCAGACGCGCCACCGTCTTCAGCGCGTACCACAGTTGGAAATCGTCGATGCCCTGCTTCTTCAGCTGTTCGGGCGTGGCGGCGAAGCGGGGATCGTCCTTCACGTCCTCCTCCAGCACCTTGTTGTCGGGCGACTTGATCTCGTTGATGAGGTGCCGGCGCAGGTCCGCCTCCCGGAAAACCGGGCGCGTCTTGTAGTCGGGATCGGATAGCTGCGGCACGCGGATGTCGGGCTCGATCCCGCCTTCCTGCACGCTCTTGCCCGATGGCGTGAAGTAGCGCGCGGTCGTGAGCCGCAGCGCGGTGCGCGGCCCGATCTGCAGCAGCGTCTGCACCGATCCCTTGCCGAAGGTCCGCTCGCCCATCACCAGCGCGCGGTGGTGATCCTGCAACGCGCCGGCGACGATCTCGCTGGCCGACGCGGTGCCCGAATCGGTCAGCACGACGATCGGCAGCCCCTTGGCGTCGTCGCCGGCCTTCGCGAAATAGCGCTCGATGTCGCCCTTCTCGCGCCCGCGCTGGCTGACGATCTCGCCGCGGTCGAGGAACGCGTCGCTCACCGCGATCGCCTGGGTCAGCAGCCCGCCGCCGTTCTCGCGCAGGTCGACGACATAGCCCAGCGGCTTGCGGCCCAGCGCCTTGTCGATCGCCATGATCGCGGCGCGCGTGTCGGCGCCGGTCTGCTCGGAGAAGGTGTTGATGTTGATGTAGCCGACCTGGCCCTTCACTTCCCATTTCACCGGGCGCTGGACGATCACCTCGCGCACCAGCGTCACCTCAATCGGCTTGTCGCGTCCCGGTCGGACCAGCGTCAGCGACACCTTGCTGCCGGGCTTGCCGCGCATCTGCGACGTCGCCTCGTCCAGCGTGCCGCCGTAAATCAGCTTGCCGTCGATGTGCGTGATATAGTCGCCCGACTTGATGCCCGCGCGCCCCGCCGGCGTGTCCTCCTGCGGCGCCACCACCTTCACGGCGCCGTCCTCCATGGAGACGGTGAGGCCGAGGCCGCCGTAATTGCCCTCCGTAGCGATGCGCATATTGTCGAAGTCGCTGGCATCGACGTAGCTGGAGTGCGGATCCAGGCTGGACAGCATGCCGTCGATCGCGCCCTTGATGAGCTGCTCGTCCGTGACCTTGTCGACGTAATCCGCCTTGACGCGGTTATAGACGTCGAGGAACTGGTCCATCGCGCGATAGGTGGACGTGTCCACCGCCGCCATCGCGCCGGTCGCGACCGGAACCATCGCCACCGTGGTGACCAGCGCGGCGGCCTGGAGCAGACGGGTCTTCATAGAGCGACGGAATCCTTGCGTGCGACCGGGCGGATGTAATGCAAAGCGTACGCCGATCAAAGCGCATCGGCGCTGAACCACGGATGAGCGCCGTCGCGCCGGCGCTAGCCGAGCAGCGCCACCAGATCGACCGGCCGGCCGCGGCGCCGCAGCTCGACGGTGACGTTCGGGGCGGCGCTGTCGCCGGCGCGGCCCAGCAGCGCACCGGCCGCCACCTCGCCGCCGCGCGCGACGGCCACGCGGCCCAATCCGGTGACCAGCGTCGTCCACCCCTCGCCATGGTCCACGATCACCGTCCCGCCGAAGCCGCGGAACCGCCCGGCATAGGCGATCCGCCCCGCCGCGGGCGCACTGACCGGCGCGTCCGGTGCGACGGCGAAGGTCAGTCCGCGCGCGCGCACGCCATTGTCCGACACCTCGCCCAGCCCGGTCACCAGTCGCCCGGCGACCGGCAGGCGATAGACCGTGCGGCCGGGCGCCGCCGCGGCGGCGCTCACCGGCGGGCCGGGCAGTACCGCCAGGTCGGACAGGGTCGCCTGTCCGGCGCCGATCGTGCGCAACTCGGCGATCAGGTCACGCGACCGCTCGCCCAGCGCCAGCGCCTCCTCGTCGTCCCCCGACAGGGCCGCCAGCCGCTCGCGCGCGTCGACCAGCCGCGCGTGGCCCGCCTGCAGGCTCTCCGCCGCCAGCGCGGCATTGGCCTGAAGCGCGCGCGATCGCGTCAGGTCGTCGCGGATCTTCACCGTGCGGGCGGCGACCGCGGGCAGCGTCGTCGCCAGCACCGCCTGCACGTGGACCAGGTCGGCGACGCTGCCCGGCTGCGCCAGCGCCGCCACGGCGGGGCGGCGGGCGAGCCCGGTCAGCATCGCCAGCAGCCGCGCGACCGGGCCCTGCTCGGCGGCGAAGCGCGTCCGCTGCGTCGCGATCTGCGCCTCCACCAATGCGGTGCGCAGCCGGGCGGCGGCCAGCTCCGCCTCCGCCCCGCGGACCCGCGCGGCCACGGCGGCCCGCTCCCACCGCGCGCGGGTGGCGGGATCGTCGCTGGCGGCGGCGCGAGCCTCCAGCCGCTCGGCCGCCTTCGCCGCCGCTGCGACCGCCGCGTTCGCGCGGCGCAGGTCGGCGGGACGATCCTGCGCGGCGGCGACGCCGACCGCACCGAGCGCCAGCAGCAGGACGAGCCAGCCGCGCATCCTCACCCCTCGCGATGATAGGGATGGTTGGCGAGGATGCTGGTCGCGCGGAACAATTGCTCCGCCAGCATCGCCCGCGCCAGCAGGTGCGGCCAGGTGGCGCGGCCGAACGAGAGGAGCAGGTCCGCGTCGCGTCGCTGGTCGTCGTCGAACCCGTCCGCCGCGCCGATCAGGAATCGCGCCTCGCGTACCCCGTCGTCGCGCCACCGGCCGAGCCGCCGCGCGAAGTCGACGGAGGCGAGCACCTCGCCCTTCTCGTCCAGCAGGATGCGGCGCGCGCCCCGCTCGCGCTCCGGCTCCCTCCCGCCCGCGTCGGGCAATTCGGTCAGCTTCGTCGGCCAGGCGATCCGCTTCAGATAGCGGTCGACCAGGTCCGCCTCGGGCGATCGCCCGATCCGCCCGCGCGCGACGATGTGCAGCAGCATGGAAAGGCGCGCGGCGGCGCGACCGGTCAGGCGGTGCCGGCGGGCGGCGCGTCGCCGAACGACCACATCCGCTCGAGATTGTAGAAGGACCGCACCTCGGGCCGGAACAGGTGGACGATCACGTCGCCCGCGTCGATCAGCACCCAGTCCGCGTTGGTCAGCCCCTCGATCCGTGCGGGCCGCCCGGTCTCGCCCTTGATCTTCTCCGCCAGCTTGGACGCCATCGACGCGACCTGACGCGTCGACCGGCCGCTGGCGATCACCATATGGTCGGCGATGCTCGACTTGCCCGCCAGCGGGATCGACACGGTATCGACCGCCTGATCATCCTCCAGCGACTGCAGCACCAGACGGTGCAGGCCCTCGACGCTCTGGTCGTCGGATCCCGTGGGGGGCGGGGGGCTGGCGGGGTGGGTGGCGGGCAAGGGTGCTCCTTCAGCGATCATGCGTCAGATATGGGTGGAGGCGGCGGCGCGTGCCAGGGGATCGGCCCGGTGGAGTTCGGCCCAGTCGGGATCGGCGGCGCGGATCGCCGTGGCGGAGGTCGGATCGGGTCGGAACCGCAGCAGCACGAGGGCCGGCACACTCCATTCGGCCCAGTGTTCTGCGTGGCTTGCGGGCCGCCGAAAGCGCCGCAGCCAGGCCATCGCGGGCCCCGCGAGGGCGGCGCCATCATATCCCGGCCGCGCCACCACCGCAATCGGCATCGTGCGCGCGATCGTCCGCCACTGCCGCCAGCGGTGAAATTGCGCGAGATTGTCCGCGCCCATGATCCACACGAAGCGGATGCGGCGGTGGCGTCGCACCAGCTTGCGCAGCGTATCGGCGGTGTAGCGCGTGCCCAGCCGCGCCTCCAGGTCACTGGCGCGGATCGGCGCGCGACGCGCCATGGCGCGCGCGGAGGCGAGCCGCGCCGCGAACGGCGCCATGCCCGCGGCGGGCTTCAGCGGGTTGCCCGGCGACACCAGCCACCACGCCTCGTCCAGCGCGAGCCGCCGCACCGCCGCCAGCGTGATCGAGCGATGCCCGCGGTGCGCGGGGTTGAAGGACCCGCCGAGGAGGCCGACGCGGCGGGTCATGCCGGCGAACGACGCCAGTCTTCCCAACCATGGTGGACGCGCAGGATCTCCACTGCGTCGGACCGGATGCGATAGATCAGCAAGTGCCGGGTGCCGGGAACGCGCCACTTGCGGATATCCTCTGCCATCTTCGGTCCGGCACGCGGGTGATCGGCAAGGAACGCGCCGGCTCGCACGGCCAGCCGGCCGACACGATCGGCATAATCCGCATCGAGAATGGCGTAGAACTCGTCGATCCGCGCGAGATCGTCGCGCGCGGCACCGGACCAGATCGCGCGGCTCATTCGCCGTGGCGAGCCGCTACACGCTCCTCGAACCATGCCGCGACGTCGTCCTGGCCGTGGACCTCTCCCCGCTCCAGAGAGGCGATCCCCGCCTGCACGAATGATGCGAAGTCGACCGGCTCCCTCGCCGCCTCCCGAATGGCCTCGGCCGCAAACGCTGCGCCGGTGATGCCGCGGGCACGCGCGAGCTCCTCGACCTTCGCGAGCGTCTCCGTGTCGAGCGGAGCGGTGATCGAGACCGGCGCGTTCATGCCAGCAGCCTACGCGCCCCGCCCCCGCTCCTCAACCCCGCCCCTCAACCCCGCACCTGCCCCGTGCCGCGGCCAACCCACTTGTACGTCGTCAGCCCCTCCAGCGCCACCGGACCGCGCGCGTGCAGGCGGCCCGTGGCGATGCCGATCTCGGCGCCCAAGCCGAACTCGCCGCCGTCGGCGAACTGCGTGGAAGCGTTCCACAGCACGATCGCGCTGTCGACTTCGGCGAGGAAGCGCTCGGCGACCGCCGCGTCCGCGGTGACGATCGCGTCCGTGTGACCCGACGCGTGGCGCGCGACGTGCGCCAGTGCCGCGTCCACGCCGTCGACCAGCGCGACCGAGCAGATCGCGTCGAGATATTCGGTGTCCCAATCCTCCGCGCTCGCCGGCGCGACGATCCCGCCGATCGCGGCGTCCGCCGGATCCCCGCGCACCTCGCACCCGGCGTCGAGCAACGCCTGGACCAGCGCGGCGGGCGCGGCGAAGCCGCGGTCGATCAGCAGCGTCTCCATCGCGCCGCACACACCCGTGCGCCGCATCTTCGCGTCCAGCACGACCGCTCGCGCCATCGCCGGATCGGCGTCGGCGTGGACGTAGACATGGTTGATGCCGTCGAGATGCGCGAGCACCGGCACGCGCGCCTCCGCCTGGACGCGCGCGACCAGGCTCTTGCCGCCGCGCGGCACGATCAGGTCGATCGCGCCCTCGGCCGCCAGCATCGCGCCCACCGCGGCGCGGTCGGTGGTGGCGACCAGCTGCACCGCGTCCGCGGGCAGGCCCGCCGCGGCGAGCCCGCGCACCATCGCGGCATGGATGGCGCGATTGCTCTCCACCGCCTCCGACCCGCCGCGCAGGATGACGGCATTGCCAGACCGGACGCACAGCGCCGCGGCGTCTGCGGTGACGTTGGGCCGGCTCTCGTACACGATGCCGATCACGCCGATGGGGATGCGCACGCGCGACAGCGCCAGTCCGTTGGGCCGCACGGTCCCGTCGATCACCTGCCCCACGGGATCGGCGAGCGCGGCGACCGCCTCCACGCCGTCGGCCGTCGCCGCGACGCGCGCCGCGTCCAGCCGCAACCGGTCGAGCATCGCCGGGGACAGGCCGTTCGCCGACGCGCGTTCCATGTCGAGCCGGTTGGCCGCCACGATCGCGAGCGCATCCTCGCGCAGCGCCGCGGCGGCGGCGCGCAGCGCGCGCTCCTTGTCGGCGGCGGACGCGCGGGCGAGCGTGGCGGCGGCCGTGCGGGCGCGGGCGGCCATGTCGGCGATCAGCGTTTCCATGCGTCAGGCGGTATCAAGCCGTGCGACGCATCGCCAGCGTCAGTTCGGCTTCTCCGCCGTCGCGCACTCGCCCTCGCGCACCACCGCGGCGGGCCGGGCGCGGCCCATCGTCCAGTTCGCCTGCAACCGCACCCGCGGATTGGGCGCGCACCAGATCTCGCCCGTGTCGTTGATCGCCGTCACCCAGATCAGGTTGTGCTCTTGGCCGTAGTCGATCACCGCAAAGGCATAGCCCGCGCCCTTGTCGAGGACGTGGACGGGAATGGGCGGGTCGAGCTGCTGGAACGACATAGACGACAAGCGCGCCGGCGCGCATGACGGTTCCTCTACCCGAGCAACTATTTTGACCTATATCAGCCGCATGGATCATCAGCCCCACCGCCGCCGCTTCCTGTCGCTTGCCGCCGGCACGGCCGCTGCCTCCGTCGTGGCGGCGTGCGGTGCGCGCCCGGCGGAGGCGGAGCGGTTCCCCGTGACGAAGCCCGATGCCGAGTGGCGCCGCCAGCTCGGCACGGCCGCGTACAACGTGCTGCGGCACGAGGATACCGAGCGTCCGTTCACCAGCCCGCTGAACGACGAGCATCGCCGCGGCACCTTCGCGTGCAAGGGGTGCGCACAGCCGCTGTTCTCCAGCCGGACGAAATTCGACAGCGGCACGGGCTGGCCCAGCTTCTATGCCCCGCTGGCAGACGCGGTGGCGACGCGGCGCGACTCGACGCTGGGCATGGTGCGCACCGAGGTGCATTGCCGCCGCTGCGGCGGGCATTTGGGCCATGTCTTCGACGACGGGCCGAAGCCGACCGGGCTGCGCTATTGCATGAACGGCGTGGCCATGACCTTCCGCCCGGCCTGACGCATCAGTCGGCGACGGGCAGCGCCCCCTCAACCGGTGCGACGGCCGCGGTGGCGATCACCGGCATCGGCAGGTCGGCGGGGGCGGCGGCCGGCGCCTTGCCCGCGTAGATGAAGCCGGCGAGCGGGTAGACCGTGGTGCCCAGGTCGCCGGCGCCTGCGTACCACACGCGCACCTGGCTCCAGTCGCCCGCCGCCGACACGTCCACCGCGCGCACGTCGCGCTCGATCCCGCCGCGGCGCGACCAGTTGGCGTGGGTCAGCAGCACCTCGCGCTCGCTCACCACCTTGCTCACCATCGCGACGTGGCCGACCGGCATGGACCGGATCGCCTTGAACGCCATCACCGCGCCCGCGACCGGGGCCTGCCCGCGCTCGTAGCGGCCGGCGGCCTGGCTCCACCAGGTGTTGGCATTGCCGTGGATGGCGATGCCGGAGACCTCGCGGGCGAAGGGCGCGCATTGCAGGAAGCGGGCGTGGGCGGTGCCGACGCCGAAGAAGGCCGTCGTCAGGACGCAGGAAACCACCAGCGCGAAACGCGCTGCCAACGATGTCGACTTCACTGGGCGACCCCCCGGTCTTTCGAACTGGTGAGTGTCGGCTAGCCGGCAAAATCGCCGGCTCCAACCGTCGCGGGAACCTTTTCGGATGAAGCGAGTGGGCGCGACGGCGAGTTGCGCCGCCCTCTTGCAAATGGGTCAGCGGAGCTGCCGCGATGTCCTAACGAGACCTTTACGCGAGCGGGTTGCGCGGCGCCGAATCGATCTCCGGCTCGCCCGCCAGCCTGGCCATGCGCAGCTGGTGCTCGGCCCGGCCGAAGGGGAAGCGGGTGTAGAAGAAGGCGGCGAGCAAGTAGAAGACGAGGATCGCGCCGGCATAGATCAGCGTCAGCCGGTCCAGCGTCGCCGCCGGCACCGCGCCCGGCACCGCCTTCGCCGGAAATCCCGCGGCGGCCAGGATCAGCCCGCACACGAAGATGCCGATGCCGCTGGTGCATTTCTGCACGAAGAAGCCGCCGGCGAAGAACATCCCCTCGGAGCGGCGGCCGGTGCGCGCCTCCGAATCCTCCACCACGTCGGCCAGCATCGATGCGCCGAGGATATAGGCGGTGACGCCGAAGGCGGTGGAGAGGCCCGCGCACACGAACAGCGCGGGCAGCATCGCCGCGCTGCCGAGCGGCGGGAACAGCCCCGCCAGCCGCAGCCAATAGGGCGTGGTTCCGATCGCGACGCCGAGCAGCGCGGCGATCGCGGCCGCGTGCGGCTTGCTGAAGCGCGCGCCCAGTCGCGGCGCCGTGACGAAGGCGATGCCCACGCCCACGAACAGCGACAGGCTGAAGTAGACGAAGGTCATGCCGGTGAAGCGCCAGACGAAGCTGTAGAGATAGTTGGACATGGCATAGGTGATGCCCTGGCCCGTGTAGGCCGCGATCCCGGCCAGCATCAGGATGACGAAGGCGCGGTTGCGCACCGTCTCCTTGATCTGGCGGAAATTCTCTCGCAGCGTCTGCCGCTTCGTGTCCGGCTTGGGCAGGAAGGGGATCTGCCGGTGCGTACCGATGGCGGAGACGAGGATCGTGACGCCCATGAACAGCGCCCCCGCCAGCGCGAAGCCGCGATAGCCCGCGGGATTGAGCAAGCCGTTGGGATAGCCGGGCGCGGGCGCGAGGAAGTAGATATAGGCGGAGATCAGCATCAAGAGCCCGCCCGCCCAGCCGAACAGGTAGCGATAGGCCATGATCCGCGTGCGCTCGTCATAGTCGCCCGACAGTTCGGCGGCGAGCGCCTGGCTCGGCACCTCGTAGGCGCTGACCGCGCTGCGCACGAGCACCGCCAGCACGAACAGCCAGCCGAGCGCCGCCTGCTGCGAACTGGTGGGCGGGTTCCAAAGGAGGATCCAGCCGAGCATGATCGGCAGCGCCGCGCCATACATCCACGGGTGGCGCCGACCCCAGCGCGTGTTCGTCCGGTCCGACAGGAAACCCACGGTAGGATCGACGAAGGCGTCGATGACGAGCGCGCACATCACGACGAAGCCGACCGTCGCCGCGGGTACGCCGACGACCTGATTGTAGAAGAGCAGCAGGAAGGTGCCGAAGCCCGAGTCCTTCACGCCGTACGCCGCGGCGCCGACACCGTAGCTCGCCATCGTCCCCGGCGTCAGTCGCCGCTGGGCCGGCGCGTTGCCGGTGGGGGCGGCCGCCGGGTCCGCGGTCATTGGAACGCCTCCAGCGCGGTGAAGAGCGAGGGCGACTGCGGGTCCCAGCTCGCGCGCGTGCCGACCGTCATGCCACCGTCGACCAGGATGTGCGTGCCGGTCACGAAGGCCGCGTCGTCGCTGGCGAGATAGGCGACCGCGGCGGCGATGTCCTCCGGCCGGCCCGCGCGCGCGACCGGCTGCGCGCCCGCGGCGATCGCGGCGATCGCCTGGTTGGCTGCCTGCCGCTTCTCCTCCGCCACGTCGAGGTGGCGGGTGAAGATGTTCGTCGTGATGAAACCGGGCACGACCGCGTTGACGCGGATGTTGTCGCGCGCCAGCTCCGCCGCGGCCAGCTTCGTCAGGTGCAGCACCCCCGCCTTCGCGGTGGAATAAGCGATCGGCGCGTAGCCGGTGCCGAGCGCGGACACGCTGGACGTGTTGACGATCGCGCCGCCGCCCGCCTTCGCCATCAAGGGCGCGGCGTAGCGGATGCCGAGTGCGACGGAGCGCAGCAGCAGCGCCTGCGTCCGGTCCCAGTCGTCCGGCGCGATCTCGTCGATCCGCTCGCGCGCGCCGCCCGCGCCGGCGTTGTTAAAGACGATGTCGAGCTGGTCTGGCGCGGCCATCAGCGCCTCGATCTGCCCCGCGTCGGTGACGTCCGTGCGCAGGAAGCGGATGCGCCCGCTTCCCTGCGCGACCAGCGTCTCGCCGCCGGTCGCATCGAGGTCGCCGACCCACACCTCGGCGCCTTCCGCCACCAGCCGGAGCGCGGTCGCGCGCCCGATGCCCGAGGCGCCACCCGTCACCACCGCGCGCTTGCCATCCAGCCGCATCGTCGCTCTCCCGCTCTTTTCGGCAGCATAGTATGGCGAATTACCGGGTCAATCGAAGGCGCTTAGAAAGTTGGGTTTGGCAGGTCTTGCAGCTGTCCATTCGGTGCCCTAATCCCTCCGGGACGATGCGAACCAGCCGTTCATGCTGAGCGAAGTCGAAGCACACGCGCTGCGGCTGCCCTTCGACTGCGCTCAGGGCGAACGGCGGCCGGAGACATTTTACATGCCCCTCGACACCGATACCTTCGACGCGCTGATCGACCATCTCCGCCGCTTCGTGGCGGAACGGCTGCGCCCGCTGGAAGCGCAGGTGGAGGCGGACGACGCGGTTCCGTCCGAGGTGCTGGCGGAGATGCGCGGGATGGGGCTGTTCGGCCTGTCCATCGCGGAGGAATATGGCGGGCTGGGCCTCTCCATGCTGGAGGAGGCGCGGATCGCGATCGAGATGGGGCGCACGACGCCCGCCTTCCGCTCCGCCTTCGGCACCAACGTCGGCATCGGCTCGCAGGGCCTGGTGATGGCCGGCACCGACGAGCAGAAGCGCGAGTGGCTGCCCCGCATCGCCAGCGGCGAGATCGTCACCAGCTTCGCGCTGACCGAACCCGACGTCGGCAGCGACTCCGGATCGGTGAAGACCCGCGCGGTGAAGGACGGCGACGTCTATCGCCTGTCCGGCACCAAGCGCTACATCACCAATGCCGACAAGGCGGACCTCTTCACCGTGATGGCGCGCACCGGGGAGGAGGCCGGCGGGCGCGGCGTCTCCGCCTTCCTCGTGCCCCGCTCGCTGCCCGGCGTGACGATCGGCGAGCCGGAGAAGAAGATGGGGCAGAAGGGCGCGAAGGTCGCCGACGTCAACTTCGACGACGTGCCCGTCCCCGCCGGCAACCGCCTGGGTGCGGAGGGCGAGGGCTTCAAGATCGCGATGCGCGTGCTCGACCGCGGGCGGCTGCACATCAGCGCGGTGTGCGTCGGCGTCGCCGAGCGGCTGATCGCCGATTGCGTCGCCTATGCCACCGAGCGCAAGCAGTTCGGCAAGGCGATCGCCGACCATCAGCTGATCCAGGGCATGATCGCCGACATGAAGACCGAGGCGCTCGCCGCGCGCGCGCTGGTGCTGGAGACCGCCGCCGCGAAGGACGCCGGGACCGACGTCGTGATGGAGAGCGCCGCGGCCAAGTATTTCGCCAGCGAGATGGTGGGCCGCTGCGCCGACCGCGCGGTGCAGATCTTCGGCGGCGCGGGCTATATCGCCGACTACGGCATCGAGCGGCTGTATCGCGACGTGCGGCTCTTCCGCATCTACGAGGGCACCAGCCAGATCCAGCAGATCATCATCGCGCGCGAGACGATCAAGCGCGGGGGATAGCAGAAAAGAAGCCCTCTGCCATGCGGGGAGAGGGTGGGGCGGAGGGGCAGCCACGAACGACACCGTCCGGGGCGGCTCCTCACCCGCAGGGAGAGGGAGCTTATCGAATGGACACCACCAACCTGTTCCGCCTCGACGGGCGCGTCGCGCTCGTCACCGGGGGCTCGCGCGGTATCGGGAAGATGATCGCCGCGGGCTTCATCGCGCAGGGCGCGAAGGTCTACGTCTCCAGCCGCAAGGCGCCCGCCTGCGACGAGACCGCGGCCGAGCTGGGCGAGAATTGCGTCAGCCTGCCCGCCGACGTCTCCACGACGGAGGGGATCCGCGCGCTGTCCGCAGCCTTCGCCGAGCGCGAGGGATCGCTCGACATCCTCGTCAACAACGCCGGCGCCGCCTGGGGCGCGCCGTTCGAGGAGTTTCCGGAGAGCGGCTGGGACAAGGTGATGAACCTCAACGTCAAGTCGCCCTTCTTCCTCACCCAGGCGCTGCACCCGGCACTGAAGGCCGCCGCGCGCGCCGACCGCCCGGCGAAGGTCATCAACATCACCTCGATCGACGGCCTGCGGCTCAACCCGTGGGACACGTACAGCTATCATGCGTCCAAATCGGCGCTGATCTACCTGACGAAGCGGATGGCGGCGCGGCTGGTGAAGGACGCGATCAACGTCACCTCGATCGCCCCTGGCGCCTTCGCCAGCGAGATGAACCGCGCCGCCCGCGATCACGGCGACGCGGTGGCCAAGAACATCCCGGCCCGCCGCATCGGCGTGGACGAGGACATGGCGGGGACCGCGATCTACCTCGCCAGTCGCGCGGGCGACTATGTGATTGGCGAGACGATCGCGGTGGACGGCGGCATCGTCAACGCCGCGCTCGGCACCAGCGTCGATCCGTAGGAACGCGCGGCGGCCGGGCATCGTTGTGTTCTTCGAGGAGAGTGACGATGCCCGACGAGCCGATCAAGCCCACGTCCGAGACCGATCGCCCCAACCTGTCCACCGAGCACCAGCGCGACGGCGACGCGCGCCGTCCCAGCGACACGCTGGACAAAGGGCAGCCGAACGAGGAGACGATCCCGCGCAAATCGTCACTGACCGGCGGGGACTGAGCCGGCGGCCGGGACCGCGGGACCGATCGCGCTATCGATCCGGATCGACGATGGCGGCCACCGCACCGATCGCAACGGTCAGCGGATCGCGCCCGCCGCCATAACCATGGGCCAGCGCCTCCCGCTTGGCGCATCGGCGCTCGCCAGCGAAGATCCCGCAGCGACCGGCCGGGGTGATCGCCGCCAGGCCGCCCGCTTCCCTGGTGCCGTCCGCCGCCGACGTCTCCCGCGGTAACGGCAGGCGGTGGCGGTCGGCTCTCGAACCGCACACGACGACTTCGCCGTTCCCCACCGGCGCGCATGGCGGGGGCGCCGACGGGCGGGCGCGCGCGAGATCGAAGCCGATGCCGACACCCGCGCTTACTTGCAGGAGGAGCAGAAGGAACATCGAGGTGACGGTTGCCGACGATCGTGTCGTCGCAATGGCAGATTGGCGCGACGATCCCGCTTTCCGACAATCGCGCCTCGGGTGCAGGAAGGTGCCGGGGGTTCTGTTGCCCGGCCCCCCGGCGGCCGCTGGAATCCGATTCTGTTGCCCGGTTCGGTCCGACCGCGCTATCTTGGTGTAACCTTAGGCCGCGAGGCCCTCAGTTACGCCGCAATCGCGAGTGCTTCGTTATCGTTGGCACTTGTGTAATGGGCCGTTGCGGTGGTCCCATTCCGAGCGAAAACAGCGCTTTTCAACACACGTCGATCCTGGTTCGGCCCCGTCATCGCGGCTGGGTGACGCGATGCGCCTCAGCTGCGGTGGTGGAGCCGCCGGGTACTGCCCCCGGGTCCGCTGCGTCTATTGTACGCCGCAGTTTATCGCCATAGCCGGGTGAAACCCGACGCCACGGATATAGGCCGTCCCAGCGCTTTCTTCAACGCCGCCATGTGCACGCCATATTGTCGCAGGATAAGGTGGGATATGTTGACCCAGCGGTCCCGTTACGCGTTGCGTTCCATGCTGTACCTGGCCGGGGCCGAGCCCGGTTCGCCCCCCATTCCGATGACGCGCATCGCGATGGAGGCGAACGTGCCGCGCAAGTTCCTCGAGCTGATCCTGGCCGACCTGCGCGACGCCGGGCTGCTGCATAGCCACCGCGGCAAGATGGGCGGCTACCGGCTTTCCCGGCCGAGCCACCTCATCTCGCTGGGCGAGATCATCCGCGTGATCGAGGGGCCGCTCGCGCTGGTGCCCTGCGTCAGCCGCACCGCCTATCGCCCGTGCAAGGATTGCAAGTCCGAGGCGGATTGCGCCATCCGCGACGCCATGGCCCGCGTCCGCGACGAGACCGCGCGCATTCTCGACGGCACCAGCCTCGCCGACGCGACGTCCGAGGCGCTGGTCGCCGCCTGACCCGGCGGCGCGGGCGCTAGCTTCGCGTGACGCTCTCCGACCGTTGCTGGACGTGGTTCCGGTTGGCGGGCAAGCGGGCGACCAGAGAGTGTCGGCCGTTCCCGGTACGACCAGTTGCGACGCCGTGAGCAGATCCGCGACCCGATCAGCGGTGTAGGGGCCGAATAGGATCCGGTGCGGCAGATGCCGGGTCTCAGGCAGGTCTCGCTCTCGACGAACGGCTTCTTCCTCTCGCGTCTCGCACCGCCTTCGATGTCCGGTTGGCGAACGGCGGATAGGCGATGGCGCGCTGGTCGGCGAACGGGCGGTCGACGCTGACGTAACCCTCCGCCGTAGGAGGGCAATGGAGCAGCTGGAGCGGCCGTGGTGCCGACTGTGCGGAAGGACAAGCTCGCCAACAGTTGCGCGGCGAACTCGCATCGCTGCCGGTGCTGTGCGGTTGTGCCGCAAGCACGAACGCCCCCTGGCGGTGTGCCGGGGGGCGTGGTGTGTTGGTTGCGGGGACAGGATTTGAACCTGTGACCTTCAGGTTATGAGCCTGACGAGCTACCGGGCTGCTCCACCCCGCGTCGAGGTAATGTCCGCAAGGATGCGGTGTGTGGTGTGCCTTGTGGTGGGAAGGCGGGTGAACGGGTTCTTCTGGGTACGCAGGCTGCAATGCCTGGCGACGACCTACTCTTCCATCGCTTGAGCGATAGTACCAT